>Ga0335069_10000004_pt1 | contig 411623 bp, 349 predicted proteins | sample Lox_Sample_11_FD_206714 | JGI IMG/M metagenome (GOLD analysis project Ga0335069, IMG submission 206714) | Soil microbial communities from Loxahatchee National Wildlife Refuge, Florida, United States - Lox_Sample_1.1 | ecosystem: Environmental > Terrestrial > Soil > Wetlands | place: USA... | reverse complement strand
TGCCTAACACCAATGTTAATTTTCTGCCTTGCTGAATTTGAGTGCCTGCCTTAATACTTTCCCCATTATACATTTGATCAAGCACTGAATTTTTAGCAAAGTCAGGTTTGAAAACAGTATCCCCTATTTCCAATCCATACTGATGCAGTATAAGAACCGCATTACGAAAACTCATGCCAATCAAGTTTGGCATTTGTACAAACGGAGCAACAGAACGATTAATTGTTAGATACACGACCCTGTTGACCTTTACCACATTGTCCCCTTCAGGCAATTGTTTGATTACCTGTAAAGGGGATAATGTGTCAATATAAATAGAATCCTGAATCTGCACATCAAATCCCTGTTCTTCCAGCGTTTTCTTTGCTTCTGTAAATGATTTTCCGGTAACAGAAGGAATCTTCAAAGTTTTACCATGTTTGGTGATTAATGACAATGAACCCAGGAAAATCAGAAGTGCCAGCAACATTAAAACAATTGCCGCAATGACATTTGCCCAAAGTGGTTTTCCGGTAATGAATTTGAACACAAATAGTTGTTTTATTAAACGTCTAAAATGCTAAGTTAAGGAGATAGCAGTTAGCATAAAGAGTACAGAAGCAAGAATACAGAAGTAACGAATGTTAAATCAACTACTCTGATTTTCGTCAGTTTCAACACCTCAATTCCTAATCCCGCCAACACGCACCTCTTCTGCTTTCTAAGTTCTATCTTCTTTTACTCAATGCATCTTCAATTAGTGCTGTATAAAATTGTTTCAAAGTCCAGCCCATAGCTTTCACTTGCTGAGGCACCAAACTGGCTTCAGTTTGTCCGGGCACCGTATTAATTTCAAGCATATAAGGCTCGCCTTTTATTTCATTGTAAATAAAATCGATTCTTACCACTCCGTCGCAATTAAAAACCTGGTATACTTTTTTTGCAGTGGCCCTGATTTTTTCTGCAATGGCCTCCTCAACTACCGCGGGAGTAATTTCGTCAGTAAACCCGGGTGTATATTTGGCTTCAAAATCAAAAAATTCCTTTTTGGTTTTTATTTCAGTAAACGGCAAGGGAATAATTTCGCCTTTCGATCTGAAAACACCAATGGTAAATTCACGCCCGGTAATAAATTCTTCCACCAGCACCTGGTCGTCTTCTTTAAACGCTTTTTCAATTGCAGCACCCAATTCTTCAGAAGCATTATTCACTTTTGACATGCCGATACTTGAACCGCCATTATTAGGTTTTACAAAAACTGGAAACTTAAGGTCCTTAACCACTTCTTCCGCATTCCCAAACTTTCCTTTTATCAGCATAACAGATTTCGCCACATTAATGCCGGCAAATGAAGCAACAGCAACTGTGTATCTTTTATTGAAAGTAAGTGCAGAAGTTGCTGCATCACACGAGGTATAGGGTAAATTCATCAAATCAAAATAACCCTGTAGTTTCCCATCTTCGCCGGGTGTTCCATGAATGCCAATTAACACAGCATCAAATTTTATTTTTTTCCCGGCATCCGGTATGGTAAATTCATTTCTGTCAACCAAAACCTTCTGGCCGTTTCCGGGTATATAAAACCATCCGTTCGGTGTTATATCGATTTTGAAAACATTATATTTTTCCCTGTCAATATTAGCTTCAATGGTAACAGCACTTTTATAGGAGATAACTGATTCGCCCGAATAACCGCCGGTAACGAATGCAATGTTTGGTTTCATTAATGGGATGAATTTTCAGCAAATAAACAAAAAAACCTCTTTTTTAGTATACTGAAACCGAAGTTAACAGTTAATACTATGATAAAAGCCCGGCTGGTTTGATGATATGAAAATTTTAATTAAGCGGATCAGTTGTTACTGCTACTTCCCAATGCGCAATAAAATTTCAAAACGGTGTTGCTCTGCTTTTGCGTGTGCAGCCCGGTCAGGGTATAATGCGGCTTCATATGGTTTTGTAAGATCTGCATCGAAAGCTTTTTCCGCATTTTTAAATACAAGGGTAACCCTGAAGTCTATCTTGTGTCTTCGCCGCTATGCAATTTTGGTTTGGATATTGTTACACTGATGATATCTCCTTTTTCCATTGCTTTTTCCAACAAAGGATAGTGATTTGCTTTCCAGAGATCAATAAATTCATCTGTAAAACCCCCATTTGGTTCTATATAATTTTCAACTGTAAAATATTCTTTTGCAGCAGGAGCGGGTTGTACAAATAGACCCAACCGGGTACATATCATAATTGCCGCTAACAATAATGGATAACCGATTTTATTAAGCGGAGTTTCATAAACAGGAGTTTTACAGATAAATGTTTTGAGTAAAATATCCAAAATAAGAAAGGTGAAGGCTAATGCCCTTCACCCTTTTATGACGGGAAATATCACCCGCCTGTTATAAGTAGCGCGAGGCTACATGTAAAATAAATAATTACCTGATAGAAAGTTAAGTAAAAAACAAAATATCAGCCAAAAGTCAGTGCACCTATTTTTATCCACAATCAGATATGCAGCTTCTCTTTTTTTGCCAGCAGGCCCTCTACTGTTTCGCGGTACATTTCATCAGGCACACAGCAGTCAACAGGGCAAACAGCTGCACATTGCGGTTCTTCATGAAAACCCTGGCATTCTGTGCATTTGTTTGGAGTGATATAATAGGTATCTACACTTACCGGAGCATTTTTCTGATTTGCATCCACAACGGTCCCATCTAATAAAGTAAAACTGCCTTTTACTGTAGTGCCGTCTGCAATTGCCCATTCAACACCACCTTCATAAATAGCATTATTCGGACATTCGGGCTCGCAGGCTCCGCAATTAATACATTCTTCTGTTATTTTTATTGCCATAACTCTTAAAGAATTGGGGGTTAATAAACTTATTTTTGTTCCCCAAATATAATACAAAAGCAATTATGCATTTAAAACAAAGGATTGATTTGTTGGTACGGCTTGGCATTTATATGAACTCAACAACCGATGCCTGGCAGGAAATAAAGAAAAAAGCATCAATGGAAAACGCATGGTTTATCCCTGAGTTTACTGAGCTTGCTGTTAAAAATATCAGCGAGGAATTCCTGATAAAAAATAAACTGGAAAACTGGGTGGCACAATATAATGTCCCGGAAAAAAACCTTCTTCCCAAAAATATAGGCCTTATTATGGCAGGTAATATTCCACTGGTAGGTTTTCACGATTTCCTATGCATTTTTGTTTCCGGGAACAGGCAACTTATAAAACCCTCTTCCAAAGACAATGTGCTGATTAGGCATCTCGCTGAACAACTGATTGCTTACGACCCGGAAGTAAAAAATTATATTTCATTTGCTGAAATGCTGAAAGGATGCGATGCTTACATAGCGACCGGAAGCAACAATTCAGCCAGGTATTTCGAATATTATTTCGGTAAATTTCCTCACCTCATTCGCCGCAACAGAACCTCTGCTGCCATACTTAATGGTAATGAATCAAAAATGGACCTGGAGAAACTGGCAGATGACGTATACCTCTATTTCGGCCTGGGTTGCAGGAATGTTACAAAGATTTTTGTACCCGAAGATTATGATTTTGTTCCCCTCATCGATGCATTTAAAAAATACAATCATCTGATAGAAAATCATAAATACAAAAATAATTACGATTACCAGCTTGCCATCCTTATTATCAATAAAAAATTTTATATGACTGATGGTTCGGTAATACTTACAGAAAACAGTTCTGCCTTTTCACCAATAGGCGTACTCCATTTTGAACAGTATAAAAACCTGAAAAACGTTATCAGCTCGTTAAGCAGCAATAATGAAATACAATGTGTCGTTGGTAATAATCAGGTGCCATTCGGGCGGGCGCAGCAGCCTTCACTGGCAGATTATGCGGACGGTGTTGATACTATGAAATTCCTGTCAAATTTGTAATTTGTAAATGGTATCTGATGGTATTGATGGTAAAAATTTCTTTTTGTAAATTTGTCAGGCATCTACGAAGAGCTTAGTAAATTTTTTGTTAAACTGAATTTACGGTATAAACAGATTTCTGACGTTAGTGTTATTTTGTTGTATCAATATATTATTTACAAAATTTAAAAGATAAAACGAGGAATATGAAAGCAAGACAAGTACTATCTATTATCTTCATCAGTGCAGCAACCACTGTTGCCAGCATGTGGGGTTATAATCATTTTTTTAGCAGCAAAACTTATTATTACTCGCAGGATTCCAGCAAGATTCCTGTAAACTATGCCAAATTTTTCGATGGCGAAAAATTCGGTTCAGGAGGACCAGTTGATTTTACAGATGCTGCAAGTGCGGCCATTCCGGCAACGGTTCATATCAAAACAAAAGCAACACGCACAGTTTCTAACAACCTGCCAAAAAACAATCCTTTTTCTGACCTCTTTGGCATTGATCCCGATGATTTCTTTGGCAACCGTTTACGTTCCGTTCCCGAAATGGCTTCGGGCTCCGGGGTCGTGATAAGTGATGATGGTTATATTGTTACCAACAATCATGTGGTTGATGGTGCCGATGAAATAACTGTTACACTCAGCAACAGGAAATCTTTCAAAGCAAAAGTAATTGGCACAGATCCCAGCAGCGATTTGGCTGTAATAAAAATAGATGCAAAGGGGTTGCCGTTTTTGTTATATGGCAATTCCGATGATGTAAAAATCGGGCAGTGGGTGCTTGCCGTTGGCTATCCCCTAAATCTTGAAACGACTGTTACTGCAGGTATTGTTAGTGCTAAAGGCAGAACACTTGATATTAACATGCGACAAAGCGCTACACCAATAGAATCGTTTATACAAACCGATGCTGCGGTAAATCCGGGAAACAGCGGCGGGCCTCTTATCAATACTGATGGAAAATTAATCGGAATCAACTCGGCAATTGCATCCCCTACGGGTTCTTATGCAGGCTATTCTTTCACCATCCCGGTTAATATAGTAAAGAAAGTTGTTACTGACCTGATGAAATATGGAACCCCGCAAAGAGCCTATCTTGGCATCAGGTATTTGCCCGATAACGCAAGCGATGAGCAGAAGAAACAGGAGGGCATTAAAGATGGCGAAGGCGTTTATGTAAATGATGCACCTGCAGACGGCGCTGCTGCGCAGGCCGGTATTAAAAAAGGTGATTTGATCACCAAAATAAATGGTAATTCATTGACGAGTGCAGCTGATATGGTGGGTCAGATTGCCACATATCGCCCTGGTGATAAAATCAATATTACATATTTAAGAGACGGTAAAGAATATACTGCAACTGTAGTGCTCCGCAATAATGCAGGAACCACTGAGATTGTAAAAAATACGGTGCTCGATAGGTTGGGTGCTGATCTTGAAACATTGGCCAAGAAAGATGCTGCAACGCTTGGCGTTAAAGGCGGAGTCGTAGTAAAATCCATTCACGATAATGGCATCTTCAGCAAAACAAGGATGGAAGACGGATTTGTGATACTTAAAATGAATGGTAAGGATATTTATAATGTGGAAGAATTCAGAAAAGCGCTTGAAAGCACTTCCGGCAATTCAGTTAAACTGGAAGGTGTATACCCGGGATATGACGGATCATTCACTTATCCTTTGAATTTAAATGGTGGACAATAATTAATTCTATAAAAACAGAAGAGGGTCGCTAAGATAAATATATGCAGCCCTCTTTTTTGTTTCATTCAAAAATTACTTTGAAAAAACCAACCAGCTCCAGGGTTGGATTTCAACCTTTTTTCCAGCAGAAAAATCTTTTGAGTTACCTGAAAAAATATTTTTGAAATTACCCCGCACCATTTCTTCGTTTATTTCAACAAAAAAATTTTCATCAGAAAAATTCAGCAACACCAGGATTTCATTCTCTCCATTTTTTCTCAGGAAAGAAAAAATTTTATCATTGGCATTGGTGTTTAACCTGAAGGTGGTTACCGCATCATCCCCGGCACGCAGCGCCTTATTTTGCCTGCGCAGGTTCAATAAGGTTTTATAAAAATCATGCAGCTCATATTTATCATTCCATTCAATCGGGTCTTTATCAAAAAATTTCAACCGTTTATAATTCGGCATTTCCTGTCCGCTGTACAGCAATGGAATCCCATTCCATAAACAACTGAATATGGCAAAGTTCTTTGCGGCAGCACCATATTTTTCGTATTCAGACCCATTCCAGCTATTTTCATCATGATTGGATGTAAAATAAGCCCGAAAAGCAGACGATGGAAATTCATCATTATATTCCTGCAATGTTTGCCACAACCCACTCATGTCCGTTTGCTTCCTGGCAAAATCTTCTGTTTTATGCATCCAGCGCCAGGTGTAAGTTGCATCAAACACATCATGGTAAGCGATTTCTTCACACTCTGCAAGCCAGAATAATTTTTTCAAAGGTTCCAGAAAGTTCCTTGCTTCAAGCCAAAAATCAAGCGGCACAAGGTGTGCCATATCACAGCGAAATCCATCGATCCCACATTCATCTATCCAAAACTTCATGGCATTCTTCATGGCATCTCTCAATCCGGCATTATTATAGTTTAAGTCAATCACATCATCCCAACCATGTTTCTCAGTGAAATTACCCTGCATGTCTTTAACGTAATATTCAGGATGCTCTTTTGTCCAGCAATGATCCCAGCCGGTATGGTTAGCTACCCAGTCGATAATAACTTTAAAGCCTATATCCTGCGCAGCTTTTACCAGATTCCTGAAATCTTCCAAAGTGCCGTACTCCGGGTTAATCGCCGTATAATCCGAACAGGCATAATAACTTCCTAAACTGCCTTTTCTTTTTTCAATACTGATAGGGGTAACAGGCATGAACCATAAAATTTCAACACCCATATCTTTTAACCGGGAAAGGTGAGGTGCAAAAGCGTTAAACGTTCCTTCCTTGGTATATTGCCTTGTGTTGATTTCATAAATATTACTGTCGTAACTCCATTCTACTGCGGCAAATGATCTGCTCATAAATATAGTTAAGATCGGAAGATAAGGAATTTTGAAAAAATTAAGCATGAACAATAGTTTGAGGTTATGCGTTTGAGCTATTGGTTACATCAACTGATCTTCAAAAAAAATGCAATCAAATATCCCGAATCCCCTATCTGCAGTCATGTATCCTTTGTTCAACATCTTGTTTAACTTTGCTTTTCAATGAAAACATTCAACGTTCCCATTATTTACAGAAGCCCGCTTGTTACTGCAGTTAAAAGCAAAAGAAAAATGCAGGACAAGATGAAAAAAGATTTTTCTCCAACACTACTCGACTTTGGCCCGGTACAGATTTTCCTGGCCCGGCATTTCGGCTTTTGTTATGGCGTTGAAAACGCCATAGAAATTTCTTTCAGAACAATTGAAGAAAACCCCGGCAAAAGAATTTTTTTATTGAGCGAAATGATACACAATCCCCAGGTAAATGCGGAACTACTTTCGAGAGGGGTAAAATTTTTGCAGGATACTTACGGAAAACAGCTTATTTCGTTTGACGAACTGACCACTGATGACATTGTTATCATTCCTGCATTTGGCACTACTTTGGAAATAGAAAAAAAACTGAACGACATCGGCATTAAAACAGAAAAATATAATACAACCTGTCCCTTCGTTGAAAAAGTCTGGAACCGCTCTGAACAAATTGCCAGAAAGAACTATACTGTCATTGTGCACGGCAAACCCAAACATGAAGAAACAAGAGCCACATTTTCACATGCGGCATCAAACACTCCGACGGTTGTGGTTAATGATATGGCTGAAGCTGCCAGGCTTTCCCGATTCATTACCGGTGAAAGACCGGCATCTGAATTTTATGAAATTTTTAAAAACCAATACAGCAGGGGATTTGACGCTACGAAAGACCTGACAAGAATTGGTGTGGTGAACCAAACTACCATGCTGGCCAGCGATACACAGGCTATTGCAGATTTTCTGAAACGGGTAATGATGGAAAAATATAACCTCTCAGAAAATGATATTGAAGATCGTTTTGCTGACACAAGGGATACATTATGTTACGCTACCAACGACAATCAGTCTGCCGTAATCGGATTATTACAAAAGAAGGCTGATTTTGCCATTGTTATCGGAGGATATAACTCTTCAAATACTTCTCATTTAGTGGAACTGTGCGAAGAAAAAATACCAACTTATTTTATTAATTCAGAGGAAAAAATTTTATCAGATAAAGAAATACTTCATTTTAATTTTCACAGCAAGCAGGAAATATTGACATCAAACTACCTGCCTGTACATATACCTGTAAAAATATTGATAACAAGCGGCGCATCTTGTCCCGATGCATTGGTAGAAGGAGTAATAAGAAAACTGGCAACATTTTTTCCCGTAAAAAAGTCAATAGAAGAAATAACGAATGAATTCAATTGAGTTGTCTGCAGTCGGCCCACAGCTGAATGATATAAGCTCATGAATAAAGCTCCCTTAAACTACAAAGCCCGGCATTCTCAGCCAGGCCCTGTTTCTACTAACCGGAACGGTTAAAGTAATTTGAATGTTTCTAAAAACTTTGTATTGAAATCCCCTGCAATGAATTTTTCGTTCTTCATCAGTTGCAGGTGAAATGGAATAGTTGTTTTAATTCCTTCAATTACGTATTCGCTCAGCGAACGGTGCATGGTATTAATCGCTTCTTCACGGGTACGTGCAACCGCAATTATTTTTGCAATCATAGAATCGTAATAAGGAGGGATGGTATAACCGGCGTAAACGTGTGAATCAACCCTGATGCCATGTCCGCCCGGCTGGTGCAAAACGGTTATTTTTCCGGGTGAAGGACGAAAATCATTGTATGGATCTTCCGCATTAATACGGCATTCAATAGCATGGCCTATAGGTTCATAATTTGTGCCACTGATAGGTTCGCCAGCGGCAATCTTGATTTGTTCCTTAATCAGATCGAAATTAGTTACCTCTTCTGTAACGCAATGTTCAACCTGTATGCGGGTATTCATCTCCATAAAATAAAAATTCCTGTGTTTGTCCACCAGGAATTCAATAGTACCCACACTTTCGTAATTAATGGCCGAAGCCGCCTTAATCGCCGCATCTCCCATACGTTGGCGCAATTCAGGCGTCATAAAGGGAGAAGGAGATTCTTCAACCAGTTTTTGGTGACGCCGCTGAATGGAGCAATCTCTTTCACTCAAATGAGAAATTCTTCCGTACTGATCGCCTGCTATTTGTATTTCAATGTGACGGGGTTCTTCTACAAATTTCTCCATGTACACACCATCATTCTTAAATGCAGCACCGGCTTCCGCTTTTGCAGTATTATACGCACGTTCCATTTCACTTTCTTCCCACACCACACGCATCCCCTTTCCACCCCCCCCGGCAGTTGCTTTCAGAATAACAGGATAGCCGATTTCACGGGCAAGGCCTAATGCGTGGTCCAGGCTTTCCAGTAACCCTTCCCCACCCGGCACTACCGGAACACCGGCTTTTATCATCGTTTCCTTAGCTGTAATTTTATCTCCCATCGCGTTAATCATTGAAGGCGTTGGGCCAATAAATTTTATTCCATGTTCCCCACATATCTCAGAAAATTTAGCGTTTTCGGCTAAAAAACCATAGCCCGGATGAATGGCATCTGCATTGGTAATTTCTGCAGCGGCCATAATGTGAGGTATGTTGAGATAAGAATCTGAACTGGCTGGTTTCCCAATACAAACCGCTTCATCGGCAAATTTTACATGAAGACTGTCCTTATCTGCAGTTGAATAAACAGCGATTGTCTTAATACCCATCTCACGGCATGTCCTGATTATGCGTAAGGCAATCTCTCCACGGTTTGCAATCAATATTTTCTTGAACATAATAAAAGTTTAGATGCGCGAATGTGCCGGGGATTAGCAAAGGCAAATTCGCAAATCTGCAAATTTGCACATTTAAGCGGGTTCTACTAAAAACAAAGGTTGGTCATATTCAACCGGCGAAGCATCATCTACTAATATTTTTACAATTTTGCCTTTTACTTCGCTTTCAATTTCATTGAACAATTTCATGGCTTCTATAATACAAACCACTTTCCCCGGTTCAATTTCATCCCCAATGTTAACAAAAGAAGGTTTTGCCGGCGCCGAACTGCGGTAGAAAGTGCCGATCATCGGGCTTTTAATAGTAATAAGATTTTCTGCCGGGGCAGCAGCCGGTTCTGTGGGTTTTGTTGATCCTGAAGGGGAAGTGGATGTTGGTGCTGCACTTACTGTTGCAGGCACCGCAGCAGTATATGCCTGGGCCTGAACAGGAGCAGCAACCACCTGCTGAACAGGTTCTTCTTTTTGTTTGATAGTGAGCCTGAAACCTTTTTCTTCAATCGTTACTTCGCCGATATTGGACTTGTTGACCATTTTGATCAACTCCTGAATCTGTTTAAAATCCATTTTTATGAATTTACAGTTAGAGAATGGGAGAACTAAGATAAGGGAAAAACTGAAACCAAATCCTGATTTTATTCCTTTACTCTTTCAACGTATTCACCTGTTTTTGTGTTAACGCGGATTAACTCACCTTCATGCACAAACAAAGGCACATTTACCGTTGCACCTGTTTCTACAGTTGCAGGTTTTAAAGTACGTGTAGCGGTATCGCCTTTTACGCCAGGTTCGGAGTATGTAACTTTAAGCACTATTTTGTCAGGAAGTTCAACACTCATAGGTTGTTCCGTTTCTGTATTGATGAGTACAAAAACCTCCTGACCTTCTTTTAAAAATTGCGGAGCGTCAACGAGATTTTCCTGCAAAGCGATTTGTTCAAAAGTTTCATTGTCCATAAAGTTGTAACCAGAGTCGTCTTTGTACAGGAACTGATAATTTTTCTTTTCAACCCGAACAGGAAAAATAGTATCCCCGCTATTCCAGGTTTTTTCAATACTGCGGGCATTATCAACACCTTTTAATTTAGCCCATACCTTAGCGGCCGCTCTGGCAGTTTTATTTTCGCCAAATTCCACAACTGTGTACAGGCTGCCATCCAATTTAATAATCATGCCGCGACTGATATCTGCTGTATTTGCCATAAAACATTTACAATTTAGTTATGCTGAATTTAAAATTATCCGCTACTCAATAAGAACAAGGCATTTCTTGCTCTACAATTAAAATTTAAGGTCGGCAAACATACGGTAAAATATGGAGGGAAAAAAGCGCGTACAAACCGCGTTTCTAACATAAATACCTGCAGAAGGATTTTTTATTTTGTCAGAACCCAAAAACTTCCTTGCCTATAGAATAATAACAAACAAAACTTATTATTTTTGCCACTCACTTTTAAAAGAAATCATGAAAAAAATATTTGTTTTATCATTTGTTCTATTGAGCACCATAATCACATTGGCGCAACAGAATGCCCAGCTTCCGCAAAAACAAAATTCCCCGGTTGTACCGCCGTTTCATATTTTAAAACATGACAGTTCCGGTTATTATACCAATAATGATGTAAAAAAACATCAAGCAACCATTATGATGTATTTCAGCCCTGAATGCGACCATTGCAAGCATCAAACTGAGGATATACTGAAAGACATCAGCAAATTCAAGAACATAGAAATTATAATGGCAACATATTTTCCACTCAATGAAATGAAGGATTTCTACGATCATTATAAAATCGGTTCATACCGAAATATAATTATGGGAAGAGATGAAAAATACGGAATTCCGCCGCACTATAACATGCACAGCTTTCCATTCCTTGCATTATATGATAAAAATGGGAAACTGGTAACTGTATTTGAGGGCAATCAAAAAACTTCTACTTTATTGGATGCCTTTACTAATAAGAAAACTGAATAAATATCTTCAGATAAAATAATATCACATTTATAAATATTTTTTTTTCAAAGGTTTATTATTTGTTGAAAAAAAATATTCCGGCTTTGAGCGGAGCATCAGTTTTTTCCTTTGTTTTGCCCTCTGATTGAATTTCGTACCGTTAAAATCTATTGCTAATATTTCTGCCATGTGTTCATAATTTCTTAACTGCCCTGATTAGTGTTGAAAGATTGTTTAATTGTTTCTTTGCAAACCAAAAACTATACATTTTATGATGAAAAGATTGCTGTTGACTACGCTTTGTGCGTTTAGTTCGTTCTTTTTATTTGCCCAGGAAACTACCTCCCAGATTTTAGGTACGGTTACCGATGGCAAAGCTGGGTTAGCTGGTGCTACCGTGGTAGCACTGCATGTACCTACCGGCACCAAGTATACCACTACAACAAGGAAAGACGGTCGCTTTAACCTTGCCGGATTAAGAATAGGCGGCCCATATACCATCACAGTTACTTATGTCGGTTTCAAAGAAGAAAAGCAGGAAAACATTAGTTTGTCAATTGGCCAGGACTATGCTGCCGATTTTACAATGACACCTGATACAAAGCAACTCACAGAAGTTATAGTTAGCGGCGCCAGACAGAATAAAATATTTAATAACAGCCGCACAGGGGCGCAGGAAATTATTACCCGTTCACAAATTGAAAGACTTCCAACAGTTACCCGTGCTGTATCAGACTATGCCCGCCTTGAACCCTCTGCAAATGGTTTGAGTTTTGGCGGTGTTACTTCAGCCTATAATAACATAACGGTTGACGGTGCTGATTTTAATAACTCATTTGGTCTTTCCGGTACACTTGGCGGACAGGCAAGCGCACAACCTATTGCGCTGGATGCGATTGACCAGATACAGGTAAACCTTTCCCCATATGATGTTAGGCAAGGTGGTTTTACCGGTGGTGGAGTAAACTCTGTTACCAAAAGCGGCACTAACAAATATGCAGGTTCAGTATATTACTCCTGGAGAACTCCCGGTACACTTGGCTATAAAGTAGATAATACAGTCGTCCCAAAAACGCCTTTCAACTTCAGCATATTTGGTGCAAGTCTTGGGGGCGCCATCATCAAAAACAAATTATTTTTCTTTGTTAATGCTGAGCAGGATCTACAAAATGCTCCAGCAACAGGTATCATACCATCAGATGCCACTCATTCTCCTACTTCAGGTGTTGTATCCCAATCAAACGCAGATTCATTAACAGCATTGGCAAGTTACCTGAAAAGCAAATACAATTATGACCCGGGTGCATTTCAAGGTTTTTCTTTCAAAACCAACAGCTATAAGGTTAATGCACGTATAGATTTTAATATTAATGATAAAAACACATTGAGTTTAAAATATAACTATTTAAAATCTTATGCCGACCAGTTTGCCAGCACCAGCCGCCCGGGTACCGGTCAGATAACCGGTGGTCAGCCAACAAGCAATGGTAATCCTCTTCCCTTTTACGGAAGCGGTTACCGTATTAATAATAATCTGAACATCTGGATAGCCGAGCTGAATACCAGGTTAAGCAATAAAGCGTCTAACAAATTACAGATCGGTTATACCCAGGAAAGGGATTTCCGTAGCCCGCAAACATCAAATGATAGCTTTCCGCTGGTTGATATCCTGAGCCCTGCGGGCAATATTTACACCACTTTTGGTTATGAAATGTACACTTATCACAATACGTTGAATATGGATTCCTATCAGTTCAACGACATATTCACTTTCTATAAAGGTGCACATGAAATAACCGTAGGTACACAAAACAGCTATAAAAAATATCAAAACGCTTTTGCCCCAGGCTACCAGGGTGTTTTCCAGTTCAACAGTTTAAGCGATTTTTATAACGGAGCAATGCCTAAAACTTACTACCAGCAATATTCAACATTACCTGGTGGTGCATTTCCCTGGGCTTATGCCGGCGCTACCAATTTAAGTTTGTTTGCACAAGATAAATGGCGTGTTAAACCCAACTTCACATTAACCTATGGAATCCGCTTTGACTACACTACTTATCAAAGCAAGTTTACTGATAACCCCAATTTTGATGGTTTAACTTTTAAAGATGGTGCACAATATAATGTTGGTAAAGCACCTAACAGTTTTATTGTAGTTTCACCACGCGTTGGCTTTAACTGGGATGTTAAAGGGGACAGGGTTTGGCAACTCAGAGGCGGAGCAGGCATTTTTGAAGGAGCCCCACCTTTTGTTTGGGTTGAAAACCAGGCTGCAAACAATGGAGTACAATTTGGTAACTATACTGTTTCCAACATTCCTTTTTCTACATCTCCTTCACAAAACCTTCAGAATTATTTGACAGCAACCGGGCAAAGCCAAACATCCACCCCTACCGGGTATGGTGTAGCGCTTGTTGACAAAAAATTCAAATACCCCACCAAATTAAAAACCAATATTGGTCTTGACAGAAAGTTTGAAAACGATTGGGTGGTTACTGCAGAATTCAGTTATTCAAAAGATATCAATGCCGCCTATATGGGGAATGTAAACCTTAATGAAGAAAATGGTTTCGCCATATCAAACGGACCTGATACCAGAACCAGGTTTTATAATGGTTTCGGATCCAGCGGAACAAATTCGAGCAACAAGTATTATAGCGGCACCCCAGCTCCTGCTTCCCTGACAAATCCTAATATTTCAAGCGCTATTTTACTGGCAAATACCCACAAAGGATATTCTTATGCAGCAACATTGCGCGTACAAAAAACTTTCAAGAACCTTTTTGTTAGTGCAGGTTACACCCATAGCGATGCAAGAAATACGATGGAAGATGGAAGCACAGCCAGTTCTTTGTGGGCAGCCCGAGCCGTATCCAATACCGATCCTAATGCACCAACCCTTGCAAGGCCAGGTTGGTTCCAACCGAACCGCATTGTTGCTTTTGCAAGCTATAAATTTGAGTACGCCAAACATTTTGCTACTTCAATCGGTGCAATATATGAAGCCGCTCCTGCAGGTGTCACTTCTTATGTTTATAACGGAGACCTGAATGGCGATGGCAACACAGGTAATGACCTGATCTATATACCACGTAATGCATCTGAAATTAACCTGATTGACGCCGGTTCTTATAATTCTACCACACATGCCGGTTCTATAATCGGAACAAGCGCTGATCCAAGAACAGCTTCACAGATATGGACACAGTTGAATAACTTTATCAACCAGGATCACTATCTGGCAAATCACAGGGGTCAGTATGCACAGGCCAACTCAGTTGTTTTGCCATGGTTCAAACATCTTGATCTGAACGTTACACAGGATGTTTACTTCTTTACCAAAAACAAAGACAAACACACTTTACGGTTTACATTTGATGTACTGAATTTTGGCAATTTGTTGAACAAATATTGGGGACTGGTAAAAACTCCGGCATCTACCAACTTCCTGAAGTTTGAAGGAATGGCAGCAGATGGGAAAACCCCACTGTTTTCATTCCCGTTTGCTGACGCCAGCAGTTACACGCCGTATGTAAACAGCTTTTCCAACAATACGAACCTGACAAGGTTGGTGAACAACTCTACCCAGGCAGCATCGAGGTGGATTATGCAATTTGGTGTAAGATATTTGTTCAATTAATTGATTTTTGTGAGCGCATTTTAATCAAAACAACTTAAAAAATAATTATGAAAAAATATCTTTTATTAAGCGCAGCGGTAATTGCCGTAATTGCCTGCAACAAAACAACAACACTGCCGGGTTATACCCCTCCTGTTTCAAAAAACCTGACGGTTACCACATTTGCACATACTGCAGATACTGTTAATGTCGGGGACACTGTTTATTTAACTGCTACAGGTACGATATACGACACCTTAAGTATTTATGCATATTTCAGCATCAGCTCTTCAGCAACCGGTACCCCGGTTTATTCAGTCGGAAGTTCATCTTCCCCTATTAAACTTGCAGCAGTACTTGGTTCAAAAAATGCTGCTGATGTCAACACCTGGAGTGCAACGATTGCACTTACTAAAATCACCAATGTGTCCAATACCAAACTTACGATAACCGGTAATTTCAGTTATTCGTTAAGTCTCAGCAGCCAGGGACCCAACACCGCATCAGCAGCTGATGCCGGTATAAATACAAAAACGATCTATATCCGATAGATTATTTTAATACCACCAGTAATAAAAAGCCACGCTTATTACGTGGCTTTTTATTTAACTCATTAAGCATAACAAAACTTACTGCCTTCCCCTCATTTATTATTCATCCCTTTTTGCCTTAGCGTATATTTTTTTAGCCTGTTCAATCAATTGCATAAACTCTTTTTGAAAAATATCTTTATTGTTATAAGAATGATTAACCAGATTAAGAGCGTCCCGCCATTTTGAATTAATTGTAAAAGGTGATTTTTTCATCAGCAAACTACACCACGCAACAGCTGATGCAAACTGATATGATGAAGGCAATGAAGAAAACGATACTTCCTTGGCAGGAAGTACAAAAAATGCAAATTTTTTTGCCTTGTTAGCGGTTGTCCGATAATTAAACCCCAGTTCGCCAATACTCTGACCCATGAAAAACCTTCTTACTGAATCAGGGCTTGGTTTAATTTCAAACAATGCCATTACGGCACTGCCAGAGCTTACTTCTCCGCCGATAGGCTGGTTAGTGGTATCCTGTAAAGCATTTATCTTGTTTTCATAGCCTACAAGCCTGTAACTGCTAACAAGATTTGAGTCAAGCCTGATAGTAAAGAATGCACTATCAGCAAATGAATAATCTACTTGTGCAAATTCACGCATAAGTGCTTTTTCTGCGTTTTTCTGATCATTAATGTAACTGATATTGCCTCCGCCCCTTTCAGAAAGCACCTGCAATTTCGTTTCCCTTTTATTGCCCATGCCCATTGCCAGGCAGGACAGGTAAATCCCCCATCGCTTATGCATCATTATTGTTTTTTCCAACTCCTCCTGTGTTATTTCACCGATGTTAAAGTCACCATCGGTTGCCAGTATGATCCGGTTGTTCCCATCTCTGACAAATTGATTTTCTGCAATAGTGTAAGCATCTTTTATAGCTATATCACCGGATAATGAACCGCCGGGATGTAACTGTTCAATCGCATCGAGGATGTCTTTTTTTCTGTTGCCGGGTGTGGGCGCTAATAAAACAGAAGTTGTTGTTCCATAAGTTATAATGGAAATGGTATCAATTTCTCTCAGGCTGTTTACCAGCAGATGCATTGCTGATTTTAACATCGGCAATCTGTTGGGAAGCGCCATTGAGCCTGAAGCATCAATGAGAAAAACAAGATTTGCAGAAGGGATTTCATCAAGATTTTTTTTCTGTACATTGAGGTGGCATAAAAGCAACTGCTCTTTTTCATTCCATGGGCATTTGGTAAGAAAAGAAGAAAACGAAAAATTGCTGTCGGCGGCAGGCTCATGATAATCGAGATTAAAATAATTCAACATCTCCTCGATACGAAGGCCGTCGGAAGGAATGGTAGTATTAAGGTTTATATACCGTTTAAAATTGTCGTAAGAAATTTTATCAGGGTTTACTGCAAAAAATGTCTCCGGATATTTATTAGCTTCTGAAAAAGAATTTTCAATTAATAGTCCTGACAGATCATCAACACCAGGATGAATCGCTACAAAAGGCTTGTTCTTTGTAAATGAAAACAACTGTTTCGCCGGTGAATTAGGATTATACAATAAATTTAAAATAATATACTGGTATTGGCCAGCTTCTAATTCGACAGACATCGATTTGTAGCCGTCCGCAGAAATGGTTACGGAATCTTCCGGATTTTTAATCAGTATTTCAAAAACACCTGAAGTATCCGGTGAGTATACGTAATTGTTTGAATGCAATAAAATTTTTGCTTTGCCGATGGAGTTATTGCTCTCATCTTTTATTTCCCCGCGTAAATAGTATTGCTGGGAGAATGATGAAACAAATGAGAAGCAAAAAATCGTTATGTACAAAATTCGTTTCAGATAAAGTTTATTTTTCAATTTAGTAAAAAACTATTATTCATAATCAGAGTCGTTACTTTATTCACCAAACCCATATCAAAAAAAAAATCGGGTATTGTCAGAGTATAATGTTTTATACCGACTAATCCATAGCAGCACATAATAAAAAAATACTGTCGTAATGAAAACTACTCAACGAGCTTATATATTTCAGGGATATTGCGCCCGAGGCCATTATAATCGAGGCCATAACCGAGCAGGAATTTATTTGGTACAGAAAAGCCGAGGTAATCAACAGGAATTGGATAAACCGTTGCTTCGGGTTTGTGTAATAATGCAGCAATTTTAAGCGAAGCCGGCTGCTGGTGTCGAAGTTGCGGCAAAAATTCATTAAGTGTTTTTCCTGTATCAACTATATCTTCAATAATGATCACATGTCTTTTGAAAACCTCTGTATCGAGGCCAATGGCAGTAATAACCTGCCCCGAAGATTTGGTGCCTTTATAGGAAGCAAGCTTAATGAAACATATTTCTGCTTCTATTGTAATTTCTTTAAAAAGATCTGCCGCAAATATAAAAGAACCATTGAGAATCGCAATAAACAAAGGCTTTTTATCCGCATAATCCTTATTTAATTGCACTGCCATTGCTTTTATCTTTTCCAAAATAGACAATTGAGAAATATAAGGTTCAAATATTTTGTCATGAATGCGGATAGTATGCATAGTTAGTTTTGTAGATACAAAAATATTTCCTTAAACCAGAAATGCAAATTATCTCAAAACATTAGTCACAAATTCACAATTTTGAGGATAATCAGTGAACCTGACTCTTAATATCCATTTTATTTCGCAAGCATTGACTTTGAGAGAGCAACCGATTGAAGATATATTTTTTCGCCAACTGCAGGTTGAGCGCCATTTTCAAGCTGGTTCATTTCAAGGAGGTTCTGATAACGCACGCCTTCGGACTGGGCAATATCGTAAAGTGTTTCGCCCGGCTTTACTATGTGATATTCATTTTCACTCACCTTTCGCTTCCGTTGCAGAAAAAGCAGTTGGTCTTTTCCCAATACATTTTCAATTTTCAGGTCATTGAAATCAACCAGCCTGCTGAGTGAAATATGATATTGTTCAGCAATTGCTAATAATGATGTGCCGGCTTTTGCAAAAATTACCCTTGTATTGTTAATCACAAATTCACCTTCAGGATATTTTGGGGCTGGTGGCATATCCGGGGATATCGCTTTGTCAGGTTTAATCAATTCACCATTTATACTGGTCATTGCAGGTACACTGTCATCCTCATCTTTTTTTATTTTTCCCATTGCAATAAGCGTGTATTGCTGCAGGTTATAATCTTCAATGAGTTTAATCAGGATTTGGGCGTAATGGATATTGGTTGCGTAACCTGCTTTTCTGAGGCCGTAAGCCCAGGCAGCATAATCCTGCGGATCAAGTTTGAATAGAAATGCATATCGCTGGCTTGCCCTCAGGAAGTCAGAATGGTCCCTGTAAGAATCTTCGGGTTTATCATAACTGCGGAAACATTCTCCCCGCCTGTCGTCGTCATGATATACCACCGCACCTGTCCATGTGTCTTTACATTTAATACCGAAATGATTGTTGCTTTTTCTAACCAATTCGCTGGTCCCCGCTTCGGTTTCATGAATTCCCTGTGCCAGAATAATTGCGGCCGGAATGCCGCTTCTCTGCATTTCGCTAACAGCAAGGTCTTTATAGGCATTGATATAATTCTGTACATCAACAGCATTTTGCGCCATTGATATTTTGCAAAACAATAATATAACTGCTGCTGCAATTGCGCTTACTCTCATCATTACTATTTATTTTTTACGTACCAGTAGCAAACCATCACGTATGGTAAGGAATATTGTTTCAACAGAATCATCTTTTGCCACCATTTCATTAAATGCATGAATAGCTATTGCATTTTTCCCCTTTATTTTTTCTTCCAGTACTTCTCCATGAAAAAGAACATTATCTGCAATAATCAACCCTTCTTTCCTGACCCCCGGCAAAACCTGTTTATAATAATTACTGTAATTGGTTTTATCTGCATCAATAAAAACAAGGTCCCAGGTTTCATTCAATGATGGTATTACCTCTAACGCATTACCTGTATGCAAAATTATCTTATCAAGGGCATTTGCCTGTCTGAAATTTTCTTTTGCGGTAGCCGCGTCTTCTTCACGCAATTCAATGGTATGCAACTGGCCGCCTTTTTGCAGGCCCTGCGCAAGATACAATGCACTATATCCCACAAAAGTCCCTATCTCCAATATCCGCAGGGGTTTGATCAAACTGCTGATGAGTGCAAGAAATTTTCCCTGCACATGCCCGCTAAGCATATGTGCATGCGGGTGATTTTTATAAGTATGTTCAGCAATACTTTGTAATAAAACCTCTTCAGGCGAAGAAAACCTTTCTGCATAAGCCTGGGCCAGTGAATTAATTATTTCCACCGTAAAAATTTCTGTAAAGATAAAGAGGTTTACAATTTGCAGATTCCTTCAATACCGGCTATGGGGCATGATGTAGGAGTTCATTCTTTGAAATCGCCCATAACCCTGTAAAGGTCAAAATACCATTAATCAGCAGCAGCTCAATCCCTATCTGATACCCGCCGAATAATGCTGAGGAATATTTGCTCAGCACATAACAAATTACAGGTGCGATCAGGCTGATTACTGTAATCATCCAGGTCTCCGGTAATTTTCTTTTTGTAAAAACCCCAAATGCAAACAACCCCAGCAATGGGCCGTAAGTATAGCCGGCGAGGTCTAAAATATTATTAATAATCGATTTGCTGTTGATGGCTTTGAACATCAATATCAGTAGAAAAAAAATAAACGCGAAAGTGAAATGTACTGCCATTCTTACTCTTTTCTTTTTTTGTTCACCTAAGTCATCCCTTCTTTTCAAGCCGAGGATATCAATACAAAATGAAGAAGTAAGCGCCGTTAATGCGCCATCCGCACTGGGAAACAAAGCGGAGATCAATCCTATTATAAAAATGACACTTACTGTTTTGGGCAGATAATTAAGTGCTATCATCGGGAAAAGATCATCCCCGATAACATTTTTTCCATTCAATATTAATTGATGCCCCTGAAACACTGCATTATTATTTAATGCATACAGGTATAACAATCCCCCAAGCAGCAAGAATAAAAAATTCACAACAACAAGGATCATACAAAAGGAAATCATATTTTTTTTTGAGTCCTTCAGGTTTTTAACACTGATATTCTTCTGCATCATTTCCTGGTCAAGTCCCGTCATTGCTATTGTTATGAACATTCCCCCTATAATCTGTTTCAGAAAAAAACCTTTACTGTTTACATCAGTATTGAAAATGTTAGTAAGGCCTTTTGCATGTAGCATGCGCATGCTTGATGAAAAAGACAAATCAAGGTGCATCATAATATAAATAACACAAACAATCAATCCAAGCAACATAAACGATGTTTGGAGTGTGTCAGTATATACGATAGTTTTTACTCCCCCCTCGAAAGTATATAAAAGTATCATTAACAGTATTACCAGGGCTGTAATAACAAAAGGAACACCGATGCTGTCGAGAATAAATATCTGCAGCACATTAATGACCAGATAAAGTCTTGCTGTAGCGCCGACACTTCTGGAAATAATAAAAAATAACGCTCCTGTTTTATATGCGGTATTGCCGAACCTTGTTTGCAGATAGTTATAGATTGACAAAAGGTTAAGGCGATAGTATAACGGCAGTAATATAAAAGCTACCACAAAATAACCAAGCCAGTAACCAATCACCACCTGGAAATAACCAAAAGCTTTATGTGCCACACCGGAAAAATCTCCAACTGTACCGGGAACAGAAACAAAAGTCACCCCGGATAATGAAGTCCCGATCATCCCAAATGCAACCAGCGCCCAGTTGGAATTGCGGTTGCCTATAAAAAAGGAATCGTTATTGGAATGCCTGGAGGTACGGTATGCTACCGCCAGCAAAAGCAAAAAATAGCCTATAACAAAAGAAAAAAGTAATACCGGTGACATGCAATAAATTATAATGAACAAATAATGCCTGAAAATTAGGAAATACAAGCATAAATTTTGAATTTTAAATCCTGAATCAAGCACATTCTATGAACATCCAGTCTGTAGCGGTTTTTTGCGGCTCCAAAAAAGGCAAAAACCCAATATTTGTTGAGCATGCCGTTGAATTGGCGAAATTAATTGCCATCTTAAAATTAAAATGTGTGTATGGCGGCGGCGACAAAGGATTGATGGGTGCTGTTGCAAATACCATTCTGGAAAATGCCGGTCATGTTATGGGTGTTATTCCGGAACTGCTGATTGAATGGGAACATCAGCATGATGGGCTTACCGAGTTGGCTGTTGTACCGGATATGCATAGCCGAAAAAAAATGATGTATGAAAGATGTGATGCAGCTATTGTGCTTCCGGGAGGGTTTGGCACACTTGATGAACTTTTTGAAATGCTGACATGGAACCAGTTAAAAATTCACAATAAAAAAATTTATATTCTCAATTCAGGCGGCTATTATAACCATCTCAAAAATCATTTGATGCTGATGCAAAGAGAAGGGTTTCTGTATGATGAGGTGGATGACAGAATCTGCTTCTGCGAAACGCCCATTGAAATATTCAATCGTATCGGATAAAAATTTAAACTAAAAAGCGAACAGCAGTTTGCAAATATCCAAAGCTTCTATCACATTCTTCTTTTCGGATGAAGATAAAAATCAAACCCTGCTTTTAGCACAGGCACTGCAACATTATTTAAATCACGATAAGGTGATCCATAATTAGATAATGCATCGAACATTAATGCAATATAAAAACTACTATGGCCCACAAATCTTTGTCCATACCCAATACCCAACAAAAGGCTTGCTGCTTGTTCGTTTAAAGGCCCATAACTAATATTACTGGTAACGTCCTTTTGTGTATATCTTGTCCAGTTATATTCAGGCTCCGCCTGCAAAAAAAGAAAAGGCAAAGGATAAAACCTGCCAAATGCGCCAACACCATAGTTCAGAATTCTGGTCCTGACATTTCCATTATAATAAGGGTCGGCACGTTCTGAAGTATAGTTGATATTAATAAGCGCCCCGGCATCCACCCATTTGTTGAATGAATAACCTATTTCGGGCGCACCCCCAACATTAAACACATAATTGCTGAAGCCGAGGTTAAGGCTTCCGCCTATGAAAATGTGATCCCGCCTGAATCCGCCACTACCTTCATCTGCCCCCTCATCAGAATAGGTATTTACCCTGGGAGGGTTATGCTGTGCAATTCCCACCATCGAAAACATGAACAACAGCAAAGATGATATTACCATTTTTTTCATCATACCTGATTTTTTGCAAACATAATGTTTAGCAATTATTGAAACCTTCATAAACTGTATAAAATATTGTTACGATTAAAATAGTGCACCTGTACATTACGTGGTTTTAGCCAAATAAGTTTTCCCACAATAAATTTTTTGAATTCATTTAACGATAACAAGTAGAAAAGTAAAATTATTGTTTGAAGTTAGGACATAATGACTCACGGCGATTGCCGTTATATTCGTTATAATAGCCGTAATGACTGAGAGCGAATTCCCACGCCCCGCTTCCATAATTGTATTTACTGAGTGAAGATGCAGTAACATCATAAGTAAACATCAGCCTAATGTTTCTGTAGATAAAACCAATCATCGGAATAAAAGAATCACCGACACGGTAATACAACCCACCGATTACCTGTTCGTCTCCATCATGTGATAAATTGTATTGGGCGTTCAAACCCAAAACAGTTTCCGAAGAACCTGCCTGGTTGGTATAATAAGCCATCGGATTGACAATGACCTGGTCGTTTGCTTTAAAACTGGCGTTAAGAAAACCAATATAACGCATCGGCAATCTGCTGTCAAACCCCGCCGGGTCAGTACTGAAAAAAGATTCCCTGGCACGATTTAAGTGCCATACAGAAAACCCGGCATTCACATAAACTTTACTGCTTGGGAAATAGGCGTAGTTCATGCCAACCTGCATATCAAAAAAATTCACATTAGGCTGGTCTATTTCAACGGAGGTGGGCAAGGTCTGATCAAAAAATTTTCCGTCAAACTGATCAGGGAATTTAAGGTTAGCACTATTTATTCTTTTATTAACCCAGCCAACATTAAAACCCGCTGTTAGCAAACTTGAAAATCCCAGCATCTGATGATAAGCAATAGAGGCATAGGCTTCAGTAGATGTTAAATTACCAGAGCCTGCCTGGTCACGCAATATCACTCCTCCCAGCCCTAACCATCCATTTTCAATCCGGTTCCTGAACACCTGAGCATCGCCCCAAATACTCATTGTTTTATATGGCTCAGTCATGATTGCTGACCATTGGTTGCGATAATTTGCACCAATCCTGTAATCAGCATCAGGAATAAATCCTGTATTAGCAGGATTTGTAGTAAGCGGTGAGTTGAACCATTGGGAGAAATGAAGATCTTGTGCCTTGACGGAAGAAACCACCGTTACACTTAATACTATCAGTAATATTTTTTTTATCTTATTCATTATATGCACCTGAACACTCTCCTGATTTCATTATCAAATTACACTGTAATTTATTTTTATGAAACTGTTATCTATATAATTTGTTTAAATTTTTCAAAATAAATATTGAAATTACAGTACTAATTTTTTTATCTGATTAACGTAATATCTCCTTTCTTAGCAGCTTTTTTACCATCAAAAAATTCTATGTCAACCGTATACGCATATACATCTACAGGCTGCGGTATTCCCTTGTAAGTTCCATCCCATCCAACATTCTGATTAGTGCTTTCAAAAACCTTCTGTCCCCATCGGTTATAAACCCTGAACATGAGTTTACTGATACCAAAACCTTTTACCTTAATGATTGCATTTTCACCAAACCTGCCCGGAGTAAATGCGTTCGGTACATCAAACAAAGGGTTCACAATTGTTTCAACCGGTAAACATGTGGTATCCGGGCAACCGTATTGGTTATACACAACCAGGCAAGCGTTAAACGTTCCCGTACTATTGTATTGATGAATGACTGTATCGGTTGTTGTTTTTATTGCAGAATCCCCATCGCCAAAAAACCATTTATATAATACAGCCCCTGTTGAAGAATTATAAAAAACATTCGGCGTATTTGCAACAGGCGGAACAGGGGTTACAGAAAACGCTGCGTGCGGCTTGTTACTAACGGTAATGGTTGTCTTAGTTGAGTCAATAATATTGCAGGTGTTTGAATCAATAACGGTAAGGCGTATTGTATAAGTACCAATGTTTGGATAAAGATGTGTAGGGTTTACATTTGTTGATGTTGAACCATCACCAAAATCCCAGAAAAATTGCTGGCCCGCAAGCGACGTATTGTCGAAATAAGCATTATATGGAACACAACCTGCGGCTGGGGTAACAAACTGTGCTTTTACCAGCGGTGAAACGGACAACAATTGAGTTGCTGAATCTGGAAAATTGCAATAATTGGTGTCAATGAGTAAAAGTCGAACATTATAAGTACCGGGTGCAGCATAGGCATGGGTAAGCGTTGCTGTTCCGGTGGTAACCTGCGGTGAACCATCACCAAAATCCCATATAAATGAGCTTGAAGAAAAAGGTTTACCTGGGGGAGGGGTTGAAGTATTGGTAAATTGATAGGAAAGCGACTGGCATGGCTGCAGCTTGAGAGAACTAAATCCTATTAATGCTTTATCATTTCTCGCAGTAATATGAATATAAGACGTATCACTGATATTACAGGTGGTTGAATCTATGGTAATTAAGCGTACCAGATATGTCCCGATATTATTAAATGTATGTGGAACCTGGAAAGAAGTTGTGGTAGTATCTGGCGTTCCGTCTCCAAAATTCCAAATATAGGTCTTTGCATTCCTTACCTGGTCCTGAAGTGTAGTAGTTAAAGGAACACAGCCACTGCTATCAAGAATACCATTGATGAATGATTTCACATCAGACCCAACACCTGCAAAATTGAATGCTATTTTTACGCCGGCAACATTGCAGCCATTAGATCCAGTTCCATTGGTAGGCGACCATGTGCCCGGTGTAGTTGGGAAATGAATACTGCTGACAGTATAACAATTAGCACAAATTGCCTGATATATTACCCCGTTTTTATCATAACGGCTGGTTCCTCCATCAACGTGTTCACTTAATGACTGGCTTCTGTCAGGAGAGTCCTGTTGACCGAAAAAAGTACCATATAATAATCCTGCAGCGTCTCTTTTAATTACAATAAAATAAAAATCCCTGCCATCTGTGGCCGCTTTTATTGCATTCGCAGTAACAGGCATTCCTGAAGTTCCGGCAAGATCGTAAGGATCGGGGTTCAATAATTCATAAAAAGATCCCCAACCTGACACATACACATTTTCGCATCTGTCAACAAGAAATGCCACAGGGGAAATATTAGGGCTCTTAGAATTTGGTGTTCCAAAAGTTGTAGAATACACAAATGCGGACAAATCAATTTTGAGCTTGGCAATAAATTGTTTTGCACCGGCATTACTCCATGCTGCGTTTATAACGGGCCATGTACCGGTAGTAGTGCCCATTACATAGGGAAACCCGAGTTTATCGAATTTCACACCGTAAACCATGTTGTAACCGTTTGTACCCAGGTATGTAGTGGCTTTCAATGTAGAACCATCGCTCGTTATAATAGAAACAAAGCCATCAATACTTCCCTGCAATGTTTTTTGCAGCACATTGACTTGTGTTCCTGGCATATCCGAACTGACAGTTGAACCACCAACATATAAATCACCGGTTATCGGGTTTACATCCATTACCAAAGCTGCATCATCATTTGTTCCTCCAAGAAAAGAACTAAATATTACACTGTTACAACTCGGGTCAATTTTAATTACTGCGCCATCCTGGTGGACACCTTGTTGATTAGCTGCGCCAAGACCAAACTGTTTTTGAAATACATTACCAGTAATGGGAAAGTCACTAGATTGGGTACAAGTTGCCACATAAATATTGTTCGATCCATCCAGTATCACTTCACCGCGAGACCAATCTCCATAATTGCGTATTAGAGAATTCAGCCCGATATTGAGATTTCCTTCATCCTGGTCTTCGATATTAACTCCGTCATCAGCTGTGCCTCCGATAACCAAAGAACCGATTATTTTCGTGCCGTCTGCACTGAATTTCGTAACATAAATATCTCTTCCTCCGCCTTTACCTGCTTTGTTGGTCATAGGAAAATCAGGTGAGCTGGTTCTTCCAAAAACAACCAGGTTACCTTGCCCATCAACAACGAGGCTATGAGGGTATTCATTCCCTTGTCCGCCAAGATAAGTACCATACAAACGATTTACTCCATTGGGGCTTAGTTTTATGAGGCCAACATCCCAGTGAGAACCTGCAGTATGATGTTGCTGATAAGCTCCGGGAGATACCGGGAAGCCCTCACCTGCCACTATACCACCTGCAAACAAACTACCATCAGGGCCGTATGTAGCTGTAAATCCCCAGTTATCACTTTTGCTTCCGGAGAAAGTAGAAAAGATCAGTGCAGGATCAATGACGATAGTAGCATCAGGAGAATAGTCTTTAATTTTAAACCTTATACTATTATCTGAAGCCTGAAAAAAATTACACTGCAAATCTTTACGGCCGTCGCTATTTATTTGATATGAAACCGGTGCCAGTTCCTTTGGTATTCCTACCGATGTTTTTATAAACAATTCCCGATTTTTTATGCGCAACTGATCAGCACCTTCATACCTCATAATTACTTTACCGGGATCGCCACCGGGATGAACAATAATATCATATTTCAAAATTCCATTATTGGTGTAATACCGGACATCAATATTAGGATAAACGTTCTTATAAGTTACACCCTGGAAAATTCTGCAATGGCTTGCCCATTTGGAGGGATCGCTTCCGATAAAATAATTATTGTAACCAGGCAGGGGTTTATCAGGTATTATTTCAAGATCTTCATTTGCTCCATCAAAACTTACCTGGTATGTATGTGCATGGATAATATCATCATTTGCAATATTAGAAATTCCTGTATTTCCAATACGGTTCGTTTTAGCCAAAGTGTTTGACAGGTTCAGGCCCCTGCCATGGTGGTTTCGTTGAAAGCGCATCAAATCTTCAGGGCTAATTAATTGAACAATAAAACCTTTCTTTCCCAAAAAAAATGAACCTGCTCCTATTTGAGCTTTAAATTTTACCTGAGGATCCCACTGACCTTTATTTTCAACAAATTCAAGATTGGAATAATTGCCCTGAGCTGTGAGTTTCAGAGAGGCAAGAATTAATGAAAAAACTATTAAGAATCTATTTCTCAAGCTTTCTTTTTTACAATTTATACAATAAAAGCCAATTAATCAATCTATCTACGAAATCCTGCTCCACTGCGTTTTTCCATGCTGTGAATTAAGGTAGTTTTTCAATTTCATACTTTGGGGATTGCTTAAATCCGGGTCATTATCTAGCAATTTCCAAGCCATTTGCCTCGCGGTCTCAAGTAATTGCCTGTCCTTAACAATATCCGCGAGCTTAAAATCAAGCATACCGCTTTGTCTTGTTCCGGATATATCTCCAGGCCCACGAATTTCCAAATCTTTTTCCGCAATCTTGAAACCATCATTTGTTTCGCACATTATTTTTATACGCTCTTTTGCTTCATTATTTAATTTGGGGCCTGTAAGAAGAATACAAAAGCTTTTTTCCGTACCTCGCCCTACCCTTCCCCGAAGTTGATGGAGTTGTGAAAGGCCGAACTTTTCTGCACTCTCAACAACCATTACAGTTGCGTTAGGAACATTTACACCGACCTCAATAACCGTGGTTGAAACCATGATCTGGGTATCGTGCTGCAGGAAACGCTGCATATTGGTATCCTTTACTTCATTGTTCTGCCTGCCGTGCACCATGCTTATCCAATATTTCGGTTCTGGAAACCAGGTCTTCACATTATCGTACCCCTGCATCAGGTTTTCATAATCCAATTTTTCGGATTCCTCAATTAAAGGAAAAATAATATATACCTGCCTGCCTTTTTCAATTTCCGATTTCAAAAAATCCATTACCTGAGGCCTTCTGTTTTCATAACGATGTACCGTAACAATGGGTTGCCTGCCAGGAGGCAATTCATCCATTATGCTATAATCAAGGTCCCCGTAGGCAGTCATGGCTAGTGTGCGTGGTATAGGTGTTGCCGTCATCACCAATATATGCGGGGGCAATGTGGCTTTGTTCCACAGTTTTGCCCGTTGCGCTACCCCAAAACGGTGCTGTTCATCAATAACAGCAAGGCCAAGATTTTTAAACTGTACTACATCTTCAATTACTGCATGCGTACCAATAAGAATATGCAAAGCACCGTTTAAGGCTTGTGCAAGGATTTCTTTTTTTTGCTTTGCCTTAACTGAACCAGTAAGGAGGGATACACTGATCTGCATATCTTTTAACAATGATCTGAGATTATTGAAATGTTGTTTAGCCAGAATTTCAGTCGGCGCCATCATACATGCTTGAAAACCGTTGTCAATTGCGAGTAACATAGCCAGCAGTGCCACAATCGTTTTTCCGCTGCCCACATCGCCCTGCAACAAACGGTTCATTTGTTTTCCAGAGCCAGTGTCTTTCCTTATTTCTTTCAATACTTTTTTCTGGGCCCCTGTTAATTCAAAAGGCAAATACTTAGTATAAAAAGTATTGAATAGCTCTCCTACCATGTTAAACAAAATCCCTTTTGAAAACCTATGACGCTGCGACTTCAATAAACCAATTCTTACCTGTGCAATGAAAAGCTCTTCAAATTTCAGTCTTCCAACAGATTTCATGTATACTTCTGCATTAGAAGGAAAATGAATACCCTGGTAAGCTTCGAACCTGGATAAGAAATTAAATTGCCTGCATATATCTTCTGGTAATATTTCAATAATATCTTTTTCTGTCAGCATATTTAACAAAGCTCCTGTGAGCCTGGCAATCTGCCTACCCCCTAACCCTCTCGCCTTTAATTTTTCCGTTGTGGAATAAACTGGCTCAAGGAAATTTTTGACCGGAGTGTTTTCACTTTCAAACAATTCGAATTCAGGATGAGTAATTTGCGGATATCCCTGGAAAAAACCCACCCGTCCGTAAACAAAATACTGCTTCCCGGTTTGTAACATTTTTTGAACCCAGGTAATACCCTGAAACCAAACTAACTCCAATACACCCGATGAATCCTGGATAGCAACTACCAATCGTTTACTTCTTTTTTCACCAATCATTTCAACACTTATCACTTTACCTGTAACCTGGATGAATTCCGTTTGCGGGGTAATACTATTGATGGGATATATTTTGGTGCGGTCAATATGCCGGTAAGGAAAGTGTTCCAGCAAATCCCTGAATGTAAAAATACCCAGCTCCTTTTTCAGCAGTTCCCCGCGTTGTGGCCCAATGCCTTTAAGGTATTCAATCGGGCTGTTTAATATATCAGCCATTAACAGGAATATAGTTGTTTAAAACAAAATTAAAGGAAATAACAGTTTAACGTATATAAGCCTGCAAGGCTCCATAATTTTAAAATAATACCTGTAAACTATTGTTGCATTTGTAATCACTCCGGAATTAACAACAATGCATAACCGAAAATAAATTCTCAATTTATATATGGGAACTGATGTTTTTAATTTCCGAGTTCTTTGAGCAATAAAATAGTTGAAAGTGTGCTCTAATTTTTTTATCGATTCAAATAGTCTAATTCCGGGGCCATTGGGTATTTTAAAATTTATCTCCTGTTTGCAAGAAGTATATTATTTTTGATTATCAATAACAGATATGTTTTTAAAACCCTTAATCCTTTTGTTCTGAAAAGAACCTGTTAACCTTTATTTATGAGCTTTTTTGACAAAAAAACTCTTCTGGCCGAGCTTATTGACCGAACAGAAATTATTACTTCTAATACCAGATCTTTTCTCCGGCTTGAAAAAAACCAACTGGATTACAAGCCCGCCATTGACAAATGGAGTATCCGTGAAATTTATGAACACCTGAATGTTATTAATAAATCCTACTTTAATAATATTCTGAAAAGAATCAGTACCGCGCCTGATGTAAATATTCTACATTATCAAAGCGGGTGGCTGGGAGATTGGATATATGAAAAACTAATGCCCAGAACCGATGGCAGTGTTTATAAAATCAATTCTCCAAAAAATTACAGGGTTACACTAAAAGCGCAGGATGCATTCGATGTTTTAAACGAATTCATCGGGCACCAGGATGCAATGCATGATATACTTGTGCATGTTTCTACAAAAGACTTAAATGGCATCAGCATACCATTTTATTTTTCAAAACTCTTTAAATTCAGGCTTGGCGATACGTTACGCTTTATTATTGCGCATAATGAAAGGCATTTGATGCAGGCACACCAGGTGATGAAAAAAATACCTGTTACTCAAAACGGGTAAACAATAGTTCCTTTTTTTCTGCCCAGTTCAATCTGCATTTGCTTTAGATGCAGATGCACTTCCTGGTAATGTTTTATTTCTTCCGGGGTAGAGGTATTCTTTTTCAAATCTTCTTCGTTCAATAGTATCAGGCGCTTAATTTTTTTGAGTTTCAGATAAACCATTACTCCATCTGCTTCTTCTTTATAATTCTCATCTATATTAAATGCATATATTTCGCCGGAGGCATTTTCATTATGAAGCACTTTCTTTTTAAAATCTTCATATTGCAAGTCCCAGATATTCCTGTTAATTGTATGCGCACGGTCTTCATCGTTCCAGCGATGGCTCAATTCATACGGATGGTTTGTTGATTCAATAACAAGTTTTACGATCTCGTTATCTTCAAAATATGCAAAATCCGTAACTGACAGTTTTTGCCCTTCCTGATATCGTTGTTTATATATTTTTAAAACTTCAACCACTTTTTTGTTCCTGAACATTTCTTCGTCCAATTCATCTTCAAAAATATAATCAGCAATAGTTTTATTATCCTCCCATTTTTGGGGTCCATATGTAAGTAGAATACGAACCAGAGCCCGCTCCTGCAATTCGTCCTGGAAAATTATATTAAAGGTCTCATCATTCAGGTCAGGTGTTCCTGATGCAGGTTCTGTAAGTTCTTTTTTCGCCTCAATTGCAGAAGATGATTTAAAGTCATTTTTTGAAATGTTTTCCCGGATGAATTTGTTAACGAGTGTATGCAAACCGGCTTCATCAATTCCTAAAATTTGTGAACATTGCTGGACATAATCCTGCTGTTTTGTAAAATCTTCAATCTTATTCATCCTGGAAATCGTTTCTGCAACCCGGTTCACGACAGCAGCTTTTTTTGCAGAATCATTCCCCGCCTCTTTCAAGGAAACCTCTAGTTGAAACAATATAAAATCCTTTTTATTCGAAGCAACAAAATCGCGAAATGAGGCAGCGCCGATTTTGTTCACATAGCTATCCGGATCTTCTTTATCAGGAATCAATACCAGTTTCACCGTTAACCCTTCTTCCAATGCCATATCGAGTCCACGGAGTGCTGCTTTTACTCCGGCAGCATCACCATCATAAATAATGGTAAGATTGTTTGTATATTTTTTAATCAGCCTTAACTGGTCTTGAGTAAGTGAAGTACCACCGCTTGCAACTACGTTTTCAATACCGGCCTGGTGAAGGGAAATCACATCAGTATAACCTTCCACCAACAGGCATTCATCATTTTTATCGATGGCCTGCCTGGCAAAATAAGAACCATACAGAATTTTACTTTTTATATAAATTTCATTCTCCGGCGTATTGATGTATTTCGGAGCTTTATCATTGTTCCTGATAACACGTGCTCCGAAACCGATTATCTTTCCCGTTTGGTTGTGAACAGGAAAAATAATCCTTCCCCGATAATTGTCAACTGGCTTTTCATCTCTTATTATAACCAACCCGCTCTTCTGTAAAAGTTCAATGCTGTATTGTTTCGCGATAGCAGATTTTGCAAAAGCATCTCTTTGTTCAAGGCAGTAGCCCAGTTGGAATTTTCGAATAATATCTTCCCGAAACCCCCGCTCTTTTAAATAACTGAGCCCCACGTTCTGCCCTTCTTCACTGCTAAAAAGATTATCACTGAAATATTGCTGTGCATAATTGTTAATAATGTATAAGCTTTCAGCTACCTGCTGTTGCAATTTCAGTTCGGGACTGGCTTCTGTCTCTTCAATTTCAATATTGTATTTGTTGGCAAGCCATCGTAAAGTTTCCACGTAGGAGTATTTTTCATGCTCCATTAAAAAACTGATGGTATTGCCACTACGGCCGCAACCAAAACATTTGTATATTTCCTTTACAGGCGAAACAGTGAAAGAGGGGGTTTTTTCATTATGAAAAGGGCAAAGACCGAGATAATTTGTGCCTCTTTTTTTAAGCTTCACAAAACCACCTATAATTTCAACAATATCAATCCGGTTAAGTATTTGTTGTATCGTTTCCTGTGAAACCACCTCATTAATAATTTTCAGGGGCAAATTACGTTAATCCCGGCTATTATTTTTTTGGGGCAAACCAGAATTTCATGCCAATTCAGCAACCGTAATTCCTGCAATGAGCGACAATTTTCGGTTATGCATCGACGGTAACTACTTTTTTAACAGTTGTACGGCAATCAATTATAAAAAACAAGCATGCATTTTTAGGCTTTTACGCCAAAAAAATTGCCAGTAAATTAGGTAAAAAACCAAGTAGTTTTACTGATAATAAAATCCATCTTTAATCGCTTTATTTGTAGTCAAAACTTTACTTGTGAAATCCGGATTTTACCCTATACTGAACATGATTATAACGAATGTTGCTATAATTTCCTGTCTTGCTCCATTTTTTCTGGTGCTTTGGAAAAAATTACAATATCAAAGAACCTATACCTTAATCGGAATTTATTGGCTGGTTACCGGTTTACTTAATCAATACAACTGGGTGAGCGATTCTGACAATTATCTGCTACAGGCGCTACTCATGTTTTTCAGAAATCTATTTGGCATTCACGTTGCGCTCATCATCTTTATGGTTTATTCAAAAGAAGGGAAGCGTAAGAAAATTTTTTATACCCTATTAGCATTTATCTCGTTCGAACTGACTATGCTCATATGGAATGGAATGGAAACCCGATCAAATATCATTATTACCGGCATAGGTTCATTAATTGTGTTAATATATAGCATAGTGGGCCTGATTGAATATATAAAAGAAGTATACCATTCTCCCTTCGAGAATACGATAGCTTTCATTAATGCAGCGTTTTTATTTGCCTATGGTGCCACCGTAATGTTAAGCACCCTTAATTTCTTTGCTATAGCAAGCCCAAGTGACCCAAATGAGTTTTTCCTTTATTATGTAGGGCTATTATTATCTGCATTGCTCACCTGCTTTGGCCTTTGGCAATATGCGGAAACACCATCATTTTACAGAAATAAAAAATCGCAGGCGTAATATATTTGGCCGGCGTGTTTATTTTTTTCCATAAATTACCGTTCATTTTATCATCTTAATAAAGTAATGAACATGAAACGGATTGCAAGCAGCTATTTCCTAAAATCATTTCTCTCGTTATTTATTGCAAACATTATTTTGTCTTCATTAGCAAATGCACAACAAGGCGACCCCAAATTAACAGAAGTATACAGCCCTGTACCCCCTGTTGTAACTCCTGGCAAAACCAATAATGACCCTCCTTCAGATGCCATTATATTGTTTGATGGGAAAAATCTTGATCAATGGCGCTCTGTTAAAGACACTACCCAACCTGCAAAATGGATTGTGAAAGACGGGATAATTACCGTTGACAAAAACACGGGAAATATTGAAACCAAACAGTCTTTCACCGACTATCAGTTACATATTGAATGGCGCATCCCTTCAAACATTACGGGTGAAGGGCAAGCCCGGGGAAACAGTGGCGTATTTCTGGCTTCAACAGGATCCGGTGACGGTGGTTACGAATTGCAGGTTTTAGATAATTATAATAATTCCACTTATGTAAACGGGCAGGCAGCGAGCATTTATAAACAGAGCATCCCTCTTGTCAATGCCTGCAGAAAGCCCGGCGAATGGCAATCTTATGATGTAATATGGACTGCACCCCGTTTTAATGATGATGGATCTGTAAAAAGCCCGGCAAGAGTTACCGTCTTGCATAACGGGGTGTTGGTACAAAATAATTTTGAATTGAAAGGCCAAACCTTATATATTGGTCAGCCCTTTTATAAAAAACATGGCCCAAGTCCAATTAAACTGCAGGCGCATGGCGATAAAAGCGAACCAATAAGCTACCGGAATATCTGGATCAGGCCGCTATGATTGGTTGCCTGAAAAATGATTTAAAAATGCCTAACAGTTAATATCCTTGAATTAGTGAATAGAATTGCTTGTGTTGTTCTGCAAAACACCATAGATCGGTATAATACAGCCAAAGAAATCGTAATTCTGGCGTCATAAATCATATTTTTTTCCTACCTTTGCAAACTCTTTAAAAAGTGCTCATGGGCAAAAGGGATTTTGAAATACCATTTGTGGGGTTAAAACCTGGCATTCATGAGTTTAGCTACAAAATCGACGACAAGTTCTTTGATGCATACCAACAGCAGGATTTCAGAAACTGTCATGCCCAGATTAAACTGGTATTGGATAAAAAAAACAGTTTTATGTTGCTTTCTTTTGAAGTAGGAGGAATAGTGGAAATAAACTGCGACCGTTGTGGCAATATGCTACCTATTGAACTTTGGGATGAATTTAAGGTGCTAGTGAAATTGGTGGAAGACCCGGATATAATGAACCAGCAGGAGGAAGACCCCGATGTTTATTATATTTCAAAAGGGGAAAGCCATCTGCATATTTCGGATTGGATTTATGAATTCATCAACCTTAGCATACCCAATCAAAGAATGTGCACTGATGAGGAGATTGGAGGTAAGTATTGTAATAAAGAAGTGTTGGCTATGTTAAAGAAACTGGATGTGCAGGCGAATAAATCGCAGAATAATCTGTGGAAAGGATTGGAAAAATTTAAAGATTTAGATAAATAAAATAAGCATTATGCCAAACCCGAAACGGCGCCATTCGCAACAGCGCAGCGCCAAAAGAAGGACGCACTACAAAGCTGAGAAAGTTACTTTGAGCAAAGACAGCTCAACAGGCGAAATGCATGTTCGTCACCGTGCCCATGTAAGTGAAGGTAAATTGATATATAAAGGCAAAGTGGTTGCGGAAAAATCTCCGATTAACTAGTAAATGGTCAATGCTGAAGGCAAGCGATCAGCTTGCACTGACTATTTATCACTTTCAACTTAATTGTGCCGCAGATGAATATTGGCTTAGATATGATGGGTGGTGATTTTGCACCACGGGAAGCTGTTAAAGGCTTGCAATTATATCTGTCAGCAAATCCATCTCCGGCATTTTTGTTTCTATCTGGTGATGAACAACAGTTGAATGAATTGTTGAAGGAGTATAATATTCCTGCTTCTCAGGTTAAAGTGGTACACGCCCCTCAGGTAATCGGCATGCATGAACATCCTACAAAGGCGCTGAAAGAAAAACCACAGTCATCCATTGCTGTGGGTTTCCATTTATTAGCTACAGGCAAAACAGATGCATTTATTAGTGCAGGTAATACAGGCGCTATGATGGTGGGCGCATTGTTTAGCATAAAAGCTATTGAAGGAATTCAAAGACCAACGATAGCAACAATTATCCCAAAAGAAAACGGGAAAACCGGAATGTTGCTTGATGTGGGACTGAATGCCGATTGCAAACCTGAAAATCTGAACCAGTTTGCTATCTTAGGTTCATTATATGCCCAAAATATTTTGGGTATCGAAAACCCAAAAGTCGGATTGATGAACATCGGTGAAGAAGAAGGAAAAGGAAATATCCTGGCCCAGGCTGCTTACCCGTTGTTGAAAGAAAACAAATCCATAAGCTTTATCGGGAATATCGAGGGCCGTGATGTATTTTTAGACAAAGCCGATGTAATGGTTTGCGAAGGCTTTACCGGAAATGTAATTCTGAAGCTCGCAGAATCCATCTATGACATCACTAAAGAAAAAAATATTCATCATGAATATTTTGATCGCTTCAATTTCGAAAATTACGGCGGAACGCCTGTACTTGGGGTAGCAAAACCTGTTATCATCGGCCACGGCATTTCCCAGGCAAAAGCATTCAAAAATATGATACTGGTTGCCCAAAAAATGATTGAAACCGACCTGCTCGGCAAAATGAAATCCGCTTTTCAGCAATAAACTGATATATTTTTTTGACCGGCACTGGTAATCCTTTTAATCATCCTTGCGTCGCACTCTTCAACTGTATCCATCCTATTGAACCTATCTAACGGAAATGCCTAACCGGTTACACGTGTTCAGAAAAAATAACTACCAACTCGTAAGCCGGATTCTGTTTCTAAACCATCATTTATCTGCCCCCAACATTACTGCTGAGATGTAGCTGCCTACCCGCAAACTCGGCCGGACAGGCCTCAAACGCTTGCCTATGTGGCATTACAGCATGCAAGGTTTACCCGCAATTATTGTTACCAATAATTGCCGTGAGCTCTTACCTCACGTTTTCACCCTCATCCCGAATAAATCCGGGACAGTTATTTTCTGTGGCACTGTCTGTTGGCGCTATGCGCCACCCGGCCGTTAGCCGGTGCATCGTCCTTTGCTGTCCGGACTTTCCTCTTCCTGCTTTCACAGGAAATGATAGTTCGGTTGGTAGTTGCCGCAAAGGTAACTAATAGCTGTTACCTGGTGGCATCAGTACTGCAAATACACTTCGGTAGCCCCATAACCATAAGCCGGGTTATATTGATTAACGAAAGTTTTTACTTCTTTTTTCAATCTCAGTAATTCATGAATTTCATCGCGTAATTTACCTGAACCTACCCCATGAATAAAAATAATTGAAGGCAGATGATGCAATACAGCGAGCTCATAATATTTTTCAAACTCCTTTAATTGCAGCGTCAGCATTTCAAAGTTATTCATGCGCCCCCAGTCATCTGCCAGTTTTTCGATATGCAAATCTACAACAGAACGGGCCGGCGGCAGATGCTGACGGCTTTTGGAAGCTTCGTAAATTTTATAATAGGGGGAAAGTTTCTCTGATATAGCTAGTTTCTCCTCCGGCAGTTTATCGGGATATTCGTCAAAAAGTTTGTAAGAAAAAGTTGCTTCACCTTTCTTTCTTATCTCTTCAATCTTTGTAAAAACCTGCTTCACTTTTAACTTCAGATGAGTCTCGAAATAATCGGCTTTCTTGTAATCAGGAGCGAGTAAAGCAAATTCAAATTCAAAAACGGGGTTGTCATTCAGGTTTTCAAAAGGGATATCGTGAAGATAAAAATCTTTAAAAGCAAAAACTTCATTCCGGAGTTCAAAATTTTCGCCACGGAGGTAAGACACACGATAAAAAAAACTTAAGCCGTTGCCTGTATTGTTAATAATATGAATTTTTAAGTTTTCCACCACATCATCACCAAATTCGTCTGTCCCGGAAACCGGCAAGAAAGAAAGCCAGACACCAGTGGGCATTTTTAAGTTATTATCTTTTTTCTCCCGCGGCAGTTCATCAACATAATTTTTTTGTTTTGGCGCCGGTTTCTTTTCTGTAAATCTTTTAAAATAAGGAAAGTCGAGCTGATCGATATATGCAGGGAACCTCACTCCTCTCACTTCCACCATCACCATTTTATTATTGATAATATCAACCACCTCCCCTTCCTCGTTCGAGTGCAATACAAGCACAGTATCTCCTACCTGGAATTTCATGGCCCAAAAATACTCATTGAAATCGTTTAATTATCTTTTCAGAATCAGGAATTGGAGAAAGTTATCATTAGAACCCGGCAGCTTTTGCAGCAGTACTGATAAAAGAATGGCGACGCAGGAACATTAAATAAAATTATAAAAGCCGGTATTAAATAAATTCTTTGATATCCTGCATTAATCTTAATGCAATATTATTAGCGGTAGTTTCAAAACTGCTTTCAGCATAAATGCGGATGATGGGTTCTGTGTTGGATGTACGCAAGTGTACCCAATCGTTATCGAATTCAATTTTCAATCCGTCCTCAATATTAACCGGCTGGTTTTTGTATTTCTTTTTTATTTTCTCAAAAACCTCGGCCACGTTAATACCTTTTTGCAGTTCTATTTTATTTTTTGATATGAAATAATCAGGATAGCGTGTACGGAATGAACGCATGCCGTTTTTATGATGCGATAATGCGCTGAGAAAAAGGCCGATGCCAATCAATGCATCACGTCCATAATGCAAATCGGGAATGATGATGCCACCATTACCTTCGCCACCAACAACAGCATTTACTTCTTTCATTTTATTCACCACGTTCACTTCCCCAACGGCTGACGGGAAATATTGTCCGCCGTGTTTGATCGTGATTTCTTTCAGGGCCTTTGTACTGCTCATGTTGCTGACGGTATTCCCCTTCTTCTTACCGAGCACATAATCAGCGACAGCAACCAATGTATACTCTTCACCGAACATGCTACCATCTTCGCACACAAAGCAAAGACGGTCAACATCAGGGTCAACCGCAATACCAAAATCTGCTTTTGATTTTTTAACTGCTGCGCTTAATGCTACCAGGTTTCCGGGAAGTGGCTCAGGGTTATGTTCAAATTTTCCATTTGGCTCGCCATACAGCAAGCTAACATCTTCCACCCCCAATGCCTTTAACAAATCCGGGATAACCAATGCGCCTGATGAATTAATAACATCAACTACTACTTTGTATTTTTTCTTTTTTATTGATTCTACCTCAACAAGAGGATAGCTGAGAACTGCATCAATATGTTTTTGCAGGTAAGAATGATTATAGCGGTGTGTGCCCAATTTATCGACGGGAGAAAAAATAAAATCCTCATTAGCGGCTTTTTCCAGAACTAAAGCCCCGTCTGTCGCGCTGATGAATTCGCCGTTTTGATTCAGCAGTTTTAAAGCATTCCACTCTTTAGGGTTGTGGCTTGCAGTGATGATAATTCCTCCTGCAGCTTTTTCCCAGATAACAGCAAGTTCAACAGTTGGAGTGGTGGAAAGTCCCAGATCAATGACATCAAAACCAAGGCTAATAAGCGTACTGGTAACTATATTAGAAACCATTTCGCCGCTGATGCGTGCGTCACGGCCTACAACAATTTTGTTGCCCCTGCTTTTTTCTTTCACCCAACTGCCATAAGCAGCAGTGAATTTTACAATATCAACAGGCGATAAGGTTTCTTCAGGTTTTCCGCCAATTGTTCCCCTGATTCCTGAAATGCTCTTTATCAATGCCACGGCGTCTTTCTTTTATGTATTTGATTAGTGACACAAAAATAAAGCTTTGCTCCCAAGTATTGCACAACCTTTTAAAAAAACAACGAATTGAATTTTATCCAAAAAAACAATCGAAATTTTTAAAACTTTATGGGTTACCCCCACTAAAGCTTTAATGAAGAAGGCAGTAAAAAAACCTGGAATTATTAACAAAATCCCCCAGCGTAGTTTCACGCAAAAAATAAGCACAAATACAAAGTCCGAATGATAAGGATTTGAATAATCATCATGTAAGTTTTTATCCGAGTGCCTGCAGCTTTTATTACTTATTACTTTTGTAAAAATTTTGCGCATGCAAGTTCCTGCAGATTGGTTCAGAGAATGGTTCAACTCTCCTTATTATCATAAACTTTATTTTGAACGAGACGAAAATGAAGCGAAGTTTTTCATGAATAACCTTCTCCGGTTCCTTAACCCGGCTGTTGATGCATTAATGCTCGATGTTGCATGCGGAAGGGGCAGGCACTCCAGGATACTTGCAAAAAAAGGTTTTGATGTTACCGGTTTTGATCTTTCCCCAGACAGTATTCGTTATGCCAGGCAATACGAAAATGATCATTTGCATTTTTATAAACATGACATGCGATTACCTTTCAGGATAAATTATTTTGATTATGCATTCAACCTGTTTACCAGTTTTGGTTACTTCAGAACAAAAAGAGAGAATAACAATGCGATACGAACAATCAGCCAGGCATTAAAACGACAAGGCTTTCTTGTACTCGATTACCTGAATACACATTGGGCTGAAGAAAACCTTATTCATAAATCCATGAAAGAAATAGATGGCATACGTTTCCATCTGACGAAATGGTTTGATGAAACACATTTTTACAAGAAAATATTAATAGAAGATGAGCACCTGAGAAAGCCGTTGGAGTTTATTGAAAAAATTGCCAAGCTGGGCGTTGGCGATTTCAATGAAATGTTTGCATATAACGGAATGCAGCTACGGCATATATTCGGAGATTATGAGCTCAATACATACGATACAAAAAAATCTCCAAGATTATTAATGATTGCCAGGAAACTAAAATGAGTTAATAAACTTGACCTTCGTGAACATTACATTGCATAAAATAATTCTATTTTGAAGGCAACGCAAATGCAACATACGCATCGCTGGTATGTTTATGAAGTTTACCTCCGCCACATGCAATAACAACATATTCCCTTCCATCCGCTTCATACACGGCAGGCGTTGCAAAACCTGAAGCAGGTAAATCTGTTTCCCACAACAACTGCCCGGTTCTTTTATTGAATGCACGGAATTTTGCGTCGCTGGTTGCTGCAATAAACAGCACCCCACCTGCAGTAACAACAGGCCCTCCATAATTTTCCGTACCGGAATGTATACCTCTGGCTTTCAGTTCAGGATAATCGCCGATCGTATCTTTCCATATTAATTGCCCAGTGTTCAGATCAACCGCATTTAATGTTCCCCATGGCGGAGCAACAGCAGGATAACCTTCTTTGGTTAAAAACTTATTATATCCCGTGGAAGTGTATGGCATATTATACCATTCATCTTCCGGCCGCACTGGCAGAATAAATTTTTCTTTTTGTTTGTCTTTCTCATTCAATATAAAAGTAATGATAGCTTTTTTCTCGCTTGCCGATAATTGCGCAAAAGCAGGCATCATTCTTCTTCCTGATGAAATCAATTGCGTAACTTGCTCTTCATTATATTTTTTTTCAACCCCAATTAATGTGGGATAATTTCCGCCGCCTTGCAATTGTGGCCCATGACAGGCCATACAGGTTGATCTGTATAATCTCTGCCCCGCCTCCAAATTAGTTTCATTCAATATAGTTTTATTATTCACATCCACCATGGTAAGCACCCAGGGCATTTCACTTGCATTCGCATATAAAATTCCGGTTGCAGGATCATAAGCCGGTCCGCCCCATTCTGAACCACCGTCAAAACCCGGGAAAATAACAGTTCCTTCCTTTGATGGAGGATTGAACATGAACCCTGTTTTATATGAAGCAAGTCTTTTACTAATATCCCGGTATGAACTGTCCGGGATAAATGTATTTAAATCCTTATCGTTCAAAGTCTGTCTTACAATCGGCTTGGGAAAAGATGGCCATGGTTGCGTAGACGATAATTCCTCCCCCGCCAGTTCCGATTGTTCCGGCACTTTAACTTCATTAATGGGGTAAATCGGCTTACCCGTTGCCCGCTCAAATAAAAAGATAAAACCACTTTTCGATAACTGGGCAATGGCTTCGGTTTTTTTTCCATCTTTAGTGATCGTAACCAGTACGGGAGCGGTTGGCAAATCTTTATCCCAAAGGTCATGATGAACAGTCTGAAAATGCCAGATACGCTTTCCCGTTAGTGCATCAATGGCCACCACACAATTGGCAAACAAATCATTTCCGTGGCGTTTCCCTCCGTAAAAATCATAGCTGGCAGAGCCTACCGGCGCAAATAAAATCCCTTTTTCTTCGTCCATGCTAAAACCTGACCATGCATTTGCCCCGCCTATATGTTTCCAGGCTTCTTTATCCTCCCAGCTTTCATAGCCTTCCTCTCCTGGTTGGGGGATAGTATGAAATATCCAGCGCAATTTTCCCGTATGCACATTGTATGCCCTGATATGGCCCGGAGCAGCAGCGGCATCCTCATCCACCCGGTCCCCTATAATAATGAGGTCATTGTAAATTATACCTGGTGTTGTTGATGCCACATATAAATTTCTGACATCACGGCCAAGATCATTATGAAGATCTATTTTGCCGCTATCCCCGAATGAAGCAATCAGTTTACCATCATCAGCATTCACACAAAAAAGCTTTGCACTGGCTGAATAAAAAATTCTTCTGTCATCTTTTCCATCAGTATAATAAGCAACGCCACGACAAACATTCATCATAAAATATCCGAGGCCTTTGACTTCATTTGAATCCGCTGGATCAAAAGCCCATTTTTGTTTCCCGGAAGAAGCGTCGAGTGCAAATAATTTTAACTTGGGAGAAACTCCATACAAAGTATTGCCAATGATAACAGGATTTGTTTGTATCTGAGTCATTGAATCATTATCGCCCGTATGGTACACCCATGCCACCTGCAGTTGTGAAACATTAGCTGTATCAATTTCCCTTAATGAGGAATAATGATTGTTTTCCTTATTACCACCGTAATTTCGCCAGGTGTTATATTTCTTTTCATTTTTGTTACATCCTATGAAAATTAAACATACTGATAGAGCTGAGAAAAGCAGGCATCGTAATTTCATGGATGACAATTTAAACTGAAATTTAAAAAACATTTTCATCCAAAAACTACCAAACCCTGCATAAAAAAAATTATTTATCTTTCCATCCAAGATAAATAAATGGAAACACAGCTTACGCACGTACATACAGAAGAGCATATGCAGAGCTCTGACATACTCCGGGATATTGTCATAGGAATGTCTGATGGGCTCACCGTTCCTTTCGCCCTCGCAGCAGGGTTAAGTGGCGCGGTAAAAGATACCAGCTTAATTGTAATAGCCGGTATTGCAGAAATTGCTGCAGGATCAATTGCTATGGGACTGGGTGGATACCTGGCAGGAAAAACCGAATCTGATCATTACAATTCTGAATTGAAAAGAGAATACGATGAAGTGGAAAGGCTCCCTGAACGCGAAAAGCAGGAAGTGAAAGATTTTTTTGCAGGGCTTGGCTTTAATGAAGAGTTGCAGAACCAGGCTGTGGAAGAAATGACTAAAGATAAAGACAAGTGGGTTGATTTTATGATGAAATATGAACTGAACCTTGATAAGCCCGATCCGGCCCGTGCGAGGAAAAGTGCATTCAATATCGGCGCTTCATATATTGTAGGTGGCCTTATACCCCTTAGCCCGTATTTTTTTGTTAACGATGGCATTGAAGGGTTGAAGATATCGGCCGCAATTACATTAGTCTGCCTGTTTATTTTCGGCTATTTTAAAAGTAAAATCACTGGTGTTAATGCCTTTAGCGGCGCCATTCGAGTAATGATTATCGGTGCACTGGCGGCAGGTTGCGCCTTTGGGGTAGCTAAATTGATTGAACATTAAATATCAGCTTCGCACTAATATTCACAGCAGTTTTCCATTATCCCTGTTAAGCAGCGGTTCATCGGTTTAATCTTAAAAATCATAATTGCCGCTATTTTTTCCCTTCAGTTTCAAATCAGGCAAAACGGCTGCAAGCAAGATCAAAAAGGACACAACAATAATCACGTATAGGCCTACCTTCTTTTCAGGGCAAATACCGCGATAACAAGATGAGAAAAGCACAAAACTTCTTGCACTAAAAGCAACTATTAAAGCTGAAACAACAAGGTTAACCCTTTTGGCCCAAATTCTGGGCACTATGAACAATACGATGACTATAACAGAAAGAATGATCAATAACAGGCCCGGCTTGCCATATCTGTTTTGTTCAGAAAAAAAACCTGTAAAAACTTTATCTAAATCCGGGTAATAGGCCCACGGAAAAAAACAGGCGGCAATGAGAATAATTGCTAAAATAATACCGATATAATTTGAATATTTCATAATTAAAATTACAAGACCTGTCAGGTTTTACCAACCGGACAGGTCTTCAAGTTTGAGGTCCCGAGCAGATTCGAACTGCTGTAGAAGCTTTTGCAGAGCTCTGCCTAGCCACTCGGCCACGGAACCGTTTCAGAAACGGCAAAAATAGCATTTTCAGATTAATTTCCCTAACTGTTGGGGACAGAAAGCAGGAAAAGTCAGGAATTCTAAAAACAGAAATAAAAGAAAAATTTTTTAGCAAGCTCTTCGACTTTCCGATCTTCGAACTTACATATTTTACGATTTCCGGACTTATTATAACATCTGCAATATGCAACGAATTGCCGAAAGTGAACTCATCATCAACAGCCGCGGAGCGGTATATCATTTGGATCTAAGGCCAGAAGAACTGGCAACAACAATTATTACGGTCGGGGATCCTGAGCGGGTAAAAAACGTAAGCAGACGGTTTGATAACATTGAATTCAAAACCCAGCATCGCGAGTTTGTTACTCATACCGGTTTTATCGGCAAAAAAAGAATCTCTGTTGTTTCGACTGGTATTGGAACAGATAATATTGATATTGTTTTCAATGAGCTTGATGCCCTTGCAAATATTGACTTTGAAACAAGGATCACCAAACAACATCTCTCCCATCTGAATATTATCCGTATTGGCACAGCAGGTTCCCTACAGTCATCCATACCAGTAGATAGTTTTGTTGTTTCCACTCATGGCCTCGGAATTGACAACCTGCTGAACTTCTATCGCCACGAACAGAATGAAGAAGAAAAACAGTTATTACATGCATTTGTAACTTTAACGCAGTTGCATAACCGATTTTCTTATCCTTATATCAACAGTGCAAGCGCATCATTAATAAAAAATTTTGTAGCAGGCTATCATCATGGTATTACCGTTACCTGCCCTGGTTTTTATGGCCCTCAGGGGCGTGTATTAAGGCTTGGTCTTAGTAATCCCCATCTCATTGACAGGCTGACACAATTCAGCTTTGGCAATCATCGCATCGCTAATTTCGAAATGGAAACGGCGGGCATTTATGGAATGGGTAAATTGTTAGGGCACCATTGCCTCAGCATCAGTGCCATAGTTGCCAACCGCATTTCACAACAATTTTCAAAAGATGGAAATGCCACGGTAGAGAAACTGATTGAAAAAACATTGGCTGTAGTCAGTAATTTGTGATTATTGAAAATTGCCTATCATATGCCCGTTTATACAACAGCAATATTTGTTTTTCTTCTCAACCACAATCTCAGCATCTGTACAGCAATCCCAAAGATGATGAATGCAAGCCCGATATAAAATCCTTTGTTTAGGTATTTATTTTCTCCAAGTACAGCAAATGCAAGCAATATACCGTAAACAGGCTCAAGGTTATAACTGAGATTAACTGTGAATGCAGAGATTTTCTGCAGCGCCTTCATTGATAAATTAAAGGCGAGCACCGTACATGCCCATGCCAGTATCAGCAGCCATATCCAGTCCTTTAAATTTGGAAAAAAATAATTTGTCGGAAATAATTTCAGATAAAAAGGCATTATTACACTAAGAAATAAAAAACCACCGCTTAATTCGTATAAGGTGACTATTTCCGAGGAATTTTTTTTCAATACTATTTTATTCAATATTGGAAAAACACTGCCAAGCAGTGCAGAAATTAGTCCAATGATAATTCCGGTTTTATATGTGGGGTCAAAATGAAAAATAAAATAAATGCCGGCAATCATCAGCAGCCCTAACAACAATTCAATAAAATCAATTCTGACACGGAAAATCAGCGGTTCCAGGAACGCAGTAAAAAAGCCGATGGAAGAAAAGCAGACCAGGGCAATTGATACATTCGCATACTTAATACTGCCATAAAAACTCACCCAGTGAAGCGCTGCAATACTGCCAATCAGGAAAATTTTTATAATATCAGCAGTAGGAATTCGGTAGTCTTTTTTCCGAAAAAAAAATAACATCCATAGTGTAATTGCCGTAATCAGTAACCTGTACCATACTAACCAGCCTTCATTCAATGTAATAAGTTTTCCGAATATGCCTGTAAAACCGGCAAGAAATACGGCAATATGTAGTTGTATAAAAGCTTTTTTCATGAAGAAAGCAAAGAAATGAAAAAAGCAGAAAACGGAGATTAAATTCTGAGACCAAATAATAAAAAGGCACAGAGGATTACTTGCCGCTCATCATAGCTTCGGGAGTATTATAAGCCGGCATTTCCAGTGGAATTGTTTTTTTTACACGATTGCGGTAATTTTTGAAAAGGCTTTGCCAACGCAGGTTCAGCACACCTAATATGCCTTCTTTAATAATACCCTTGTTCATTTTAGATGACCCAAGTTTCCTGTCCTCAAAAATAATCGGCACCTCTTTAATCTGGAATCCCAGTTTCCAGGAAGCAAATTTCATTTCTATCTGGAATGCATAGCCGACAAAATGAATTTCATCCAGGTTGATAGTTTCCAGCACTTCTCTTTTATAACAAACAAAACCCGCTGTTGGGTCGTGAACAGGCATCCATGTAATTAGTCGAGTGTAAAGTGAACCACCTTTTGAAAGAAGTACCCTATTACGCGGCCAGTTCACATTACCACCACCTTTTACATACCTGGAACCTACTGCAACATCGGAACCGAAAAATTTGCAGGCCTGGTATAATCTTTCAAGATCATTGGGGTTATGTGAGAAATCGGCATCCATTTCAAAAATGAAATTGTATTTCCTGTTAATCGCCCACTTAAATCCGTGAATATAAGCAGTGCCTAAACCAGCCTTGCCTTTCCGCTGTTCAAGAAATAACTGTGAAGGGTATTTTAGCTGCAGCCCTTTTACTATTTCTGCAGTGCCATCAGGAGAGTTATCATCAATAACCAATACATGATAACCTTCGCTGAGCGAGAAAATTGCCTGCAGGATATTGGCAATATTTTCTCTCTCGTTATAAGTTGGTATAATAACTATTTTTTCCAATGACAATCGAAAATAAATGAATGATTGTAAATATACAATTTTCTCCCGACTATGGTTGTCTATGAATTGTTATTAAGTCCGTCTATGCCTTTTTTAGCATGGTACGGTTGAAAATTTCAGTGAGCTTTTGCTTGGTATGCATCGGAAAATCCCCTTTCATCATCCAGTCATAGTATTGTGGCTCAGCTTTCAACACATCTGCAACAGGCCTTCCTTTGTGTTTCCCAAAATTGAAAGTTTCTATACCATTTTCAATAACGAAACGCCTTGCGAAATCAACAACAGGGTCTTCTCCGACAAGTTTCAGCACACTGTCAACAGTATTCCCTAACTGGTTGTATTTCCTTACCTGAGCTTCCAGCACTTCCCATGTGGCAAGGGCATCGGCTTCCGCACTATGAGCATCATCAAGATTTTTATTACAATAAAATTTATATGCAGCACTCAGTGTGCGCTGTTCCATCAGATGAAAAATTTTTTGTACATCAATCAGCTTTCGGCCTTTCATATCAAATTCCATACCCACACGCAAAAATTCTTCTGCCATCATAGGAATATCAAACCGATTGGAATTATACCCTGCCAGATCGCATCCTTCAATAAACTGCTTCAACTCATTAGCCATCTGCTTAAATGTAGGCGCATCCTTCACCATTTCATTGGTTATACCATGAATGTCAGAAGATGATTTAGGAATGGGTACTTCGGGGTTGATGAGTTTGCGTTTGGAGATTTTTTTTCCATCTGGCATGATCTTAATAATAGCAATTTCCACAATCCTGTCGCTGGAAAGGTTAATGCCGGTCGTTTCAAGGTCAATTACGGCAAGAGGTTTTGTAAGCTGTAACATTAAATAAATTCAATTTTTGAAACAATTTTGATACTCTGCAATCAACCGCAGCTTTGATAAATCTTTGGATGTCTGTTTAGCGTGTTCGGCGCAAATTTAACCATATATCAATACCACTGAGATTTTTAGTGTCCGGAAAAAATATTAATCAGGCTGACAAATATCGGATTATTTATACAGCCAAAACCATACCTTTTTTAAAAAGCCCTCAATTTCAGGGCATTGTCTTTAAAATGTCTTAATTTATGATATAGCTTGCAATTATCAGATTTTTATGTTTACTTTGAATTATCATCTCCACTTTTATCTCTATCCTTTGGTATTAACCGTAACCCGATTCTGCTGATCCGTTTTCCTTTGAATTTCCTGGTGCCAATTCCTGATACCAGGCAGTTATTAACTTTAAATACCATAAAATGAAACGGACAATCTTAATTATTGCGCTGATCGTTGTTGCAGCATTTGCTGTCACATCTTGCACTACCCAGAAGAGCGGTTGCAAAGCTACACAGGGAATGCTTGGTTACGGCCACTAAATTTTTCTCAGTTAAGTCGAATGTATTTCAGGTTATCACTTTGTGGTAGCCTTTTTTTCATGCGTTTTAACAATTAATAGCTTTGGAGAATAAAGCCCTGATTAGCTTTACTATGCATTTCTATTTTTTATTCAAACTCTTTTTCAGGTCTGAAGCCACTTATCTTCCCTTGCTGCCAGAGTTTATAATCCTTATAAAAGTTCTCTTCATTTCTTTTTGTCAATAATTCCGGGTCAAGTTCCTTAAGGTTGGGTTTACCTGCATTCACCCAGGCAGTATACCAGAAGTTGGCAGTCATCCTGATCGCCTGTCTTATTTGTCTTTCCACCATACCATTCAATGCTTCATGGTACTTTTTTGCATATTCATAACCGTGAACCGGGTCATTAAACTTTGTCTTGATAATATTTCCGCCTGAGTCAAGTTTATAGATTTTTTCTTTAGGCAAGGCCTGTGACAACTTTCTGTCTATTGCCAACAATGTATCTGCCTTTTCAAAGGAAGATTGAATTAATTTCCATGTTTCTTTAGTAATGTCATTAATATATTCAGCGCTCCCGGTATTCATATTATATTCTTCACCAAAAAGTTCAGGCAATTGCCCTTCAAAAAAAGCATGTATTCCTTTTTGATTGGTAAGTTGCCCGTCGTGATTCAGTGTAGTATGCAAAGGCATAGTCGCATCACCGATATAATGCGCAAGGTTAGCTGCAAGAAAAATGATCTCCGATTTCCGTTTTGCTTTAAATGCTTTGGTAAGCCTGTCTTGTACAAAAAGTATGTACCACGGAAGACTTCCTGCTTTTTGTATTGTTGAATCAGGAAATTTCATTTTCAATTGTTGCAGATCTGCAGGCAGGCTGTCCATATTTTTTACAGCAAAGACCTCTAGGTTAATATAATGCCTGGGTGATTCTGTCCTGTCGCTCAATGAATATTTTCTTAAATCCGGCGCAACCGCTTCTTCAGTAATAAAATCAATATGGTTATAAAAAAAAGACCGCATATCGGCAGGCAAGGCAAAAACTGCCGCATGGTTAATATGCTGGTGCCCCCACGAGCCCCATGCAAAAACGATAGAAATGCTCACAAAGAAAATCGCAAAAAATAAAAAAGGCTTTCTGAACATGACAATATTTTATATAAAAAACAAGCTGCAAACTTAATGCAGAAATATATCAGACGAACCATTTAACATTAAAATAAAAAACCTTTCAGAAATACATCTGAAAGGCCAGTAATAAAACCTAATATGATGACAACTAAGTTGCCCAGGCTTTATCTCCTTTCTTATACGGTATACAACCTTCATATCTTCCCGGAACTGCTACATACCGCAATGCTTCGGTAGCCCCAATTTTAGAGGTAAAATAACCCCATAAAGTGAGTTCCTTCATCATACGGAAATAATGAGCAGGTTCTTCCGGTTTCTTTTTGCTCATATAATCTTTCTGTTCCTTATCCAGGTCAACAAGCAGGTCGTGTCGCTGCTTGTCATCACAATCCATAAATGATTTGCTGTTTTTTGTTTTGCAAGCCGCGTCAAGTTTCTGCATTCCTTCCAGGAATATTTTCTGGTCTTTGTCTTCATAACAATCGTTAACAATTGTTTTCATGAAGTCCCCTATTTTAGCAGCCTTGGCGCCGGGTGATGAAGCGGTTGTTGGTAAAATGGTTTCTCCAACTTCATCTAAAAAAGAAATATCATCAGGGCTGAGATTAAGGCTTTCGCCATATTTTCTTTCAGGCTTGCAGCCAGATAAAAAAAACTCAGCGCCGACAACGGTTCCGCCTAATAACAGCGCAACACTTGACAGAGCTTCTCTTCGATTCATATTGTATTTTTTTTGAACAGTTATGAAATTAAATTTCCAGAAATTTATTGATATAAAAAAACTATTTAATTTTCTTTTCAGTAATTGAGTATTTCCCAAATTCACATATTACAAATTGCCTTTCCTCAATTCATCCACTGCATGGTCAGCTGCACGTGCAGTTAAAGCCATATATGTAACAGAAGGGTTCTGGCATGCGCTTGATGCCATACAGGAGCCATCTGTCACGAAAACATTTTTGCAATCCCATACCTGATTCCATTCATTGAGCACTGATGTTTTCGGATCCTTGCCCATTCTCGCCGTACCCATCTCATGAATACACAATCCCGGGTTGGCATGCGGATCGTCGAAGGTGCTGATATTTTTGCACCCGGCTCGCTCTAACATTTCAGCAGCACTGTTCATCATATCTTTACGCATGGCCAGTTCATTCGATTTCCATTCTGCATCTACATCAACCAAAGGCAGGCCCCATTTATCTTTTTTATCTTTACTCAATGTTACCCGGTTATCAGGATTGGGCAGTTGCTCGCCCCATCCGCCAATCCAGAAACCCCAGTCCCCCGGTTCCGTCAATTGCTCTTTCAGTGATTCACCAATGCCTTCGAGGTCGCTTACCCTTCCGCGATAAGCGCCGCCCTGGTAACCGAAACCACGCACATATTCTTTTTGTTTGGTCGCTTCACTGATGTTCCTGAAACGCGGTACATAAATGCCATTAGCCCTTCTTCCAAAAGTGTAGCTGTCTTTGAAACCTTCATAGGTTGCACTCGCACCAACATGATAATGATGATCCATTAAATTGCGCCCAAGCTGATCACTGCTATTGCCCAGTCCATTAGGGTGGGCACCTGATTTCGAATTCAGTAAAATAGAAGTAGTGCCGATAGTGGATGCATTTAAAAAAATAATTTTCGCAAAAAACTCTTCTGTCTTCATCGTTTCCGCATCAATAATACGTATGCCTTTGGCGTTCTTTGCATCTTTATCACAGATAACATCTACCACTATGGAATAAGGTCTGAGGGTTAAATTGTTGGTTGCTTTTGCAGAAGGTAGTGTAACTCCGTTGCTACTGAAATAACCGGTGAAAGGGCACCCCCTGTCACACATATTTCTGTATTGACAAGGGCCTCGTCCATTTAATCCCTTTGTAAGGTTTGCCACACGGCCAATGATCATCCTCCTTCCGTCAGAAAAATTTGTTTTGATGCTTTCTGCCACATGTTTCTCTAAACAATTCATCTCCATAGGCGGTAAAAATTCTCCATCAGGTAGTTGAAGCAGGTTTTCTATTGAGCCGCTGATGCCAACATATTTTTCCACATAGCTATACCAGGGAGCAATGTCTTTATAACGAATAGGCCAATCCACTCCATGACCATCTTTTGCATTAGCTCCAAAATCAATATCACTCCAGCGGTAGCATTGTCTCCCCCACATCAGGCTCCTTCCTCCTACATGATAACCACGTATCCAATCATATGGCTTTACCTGTGTGTATGGATGCTCCAGGTCATTGACAAAAAAATGCTTATTAGCTTCATTACAAAAACCACGCACTTGTATATGTTGCTTTTCCCGCATCTCCTCAGTAATCGAACCTCTGTGTTCAAATTCCCACGGTGCCTTGGTAGCAGTTGGATAGTCTTTGAGATGTTCTACATTTCTTCCTCTTTCAAGCACTAATGTCTTTAATCCCTTTTCGCAAAGTTCCTTTGCAGCCCAGCCACCACTGATGCCGGAACCAACCACTATAGCATCGTAGGTGTTTTGAGCGACGGCTTTATTATTTATATTCGGAGTATCAGGCATATTATATATTATGTAAGGCATGAGTTATGAACAATTAAGTAAGTGAAAATCAAAAAACATACACTTAATAGTTCATAACTCATCTTTTTTTAAATGTTTCTTTTTTTAAGTTCTTCTACCGCATGGTTCACTGCTCTGGCTGTGATTGCCATGAACGTGAGAGAAGGATTTTGCGTGCTTGTTGAAACCATGCACGCCCCATCCGTAACAAAAACATTTTTGCAACGATGAAATGCATTCCATTTGTCGAGCAATGATGTTTCCGGATCTTTACCCATCCTGCAACCCCCCATTTCATGAATATCCAAACCGGGCGCCTGTTTGCTGTCGTTCTGTGATATATTTTTACAGCCGGCCCTTTCCAACATCGCTGAAGTTTCATTCAGAAAATCTTTCATCGATTTTTCATCATTGTCATCATACCCAACCGACGTTATCAATTGAGGCATTCCCCATTCATCTTTTTTATCAGGGCTCAACCGAACATGATTTGTTTCTTTCGGTATTGTTTCGCCCTGCATCATTGCAAAAACATTCCATTCACCAGCTTCGGTAACAGCATCCTTAAACGCAGCACCCAATTCATCTCCTTCTTTAACATGCCCCCTCGATCTGCCTGCTGTAAAATGAACGGTATAACCTCTCAAGAAATCTGTTTCCTGTTTATATACGTTCCTGAAATTAGGCATCATAGGTTGAGTTGGCCTTCGGCCATAATAATATTTATCATCCGGTCCGTCGTAGAATGCACTGACCGTGCCACGATAATTATGAAAACAAATATTTTTACCTAGCAAACCATTGTCATTACCCAAGCCATTTGGAAAACGTTTCGAAGTGGAATTCAGCAGAATTAAATTGGAGTTGAGGCAGGCTGCATTCACAAAAATTATTTTTGCATAAAACTCTATCTCTTGTTTACTGTTTGCATCTATTACCCTTACACCAGTCGCTTTGTTTTTAGTGTCATCATAAATAACAGAATGGACCACAGAAAATGGCCTCATGGTAAGATTGCCTGTTTTAAATGCCCATGGCAAAGTGCTGGAGTTAGAACTGAAATATCCCCCGAAAGGACACCCTCTTTCACAAAGGCTTCTTGCCTGGCATTGGCCTCGACCTTGCTGTAAATGAATGGGCTGAGGTTTTGTAAGATGTGCACAACGGCCCTGTATTACATGCCGATTTTGATAAGCACTTATTATTTTCTGTTGAATATCCTTCTCCACACAATTCATTTCCCAAGGCGGAAGAAACTCTCCGTCAGGCAGTGTTTCCAATCCGTCTTTGTTACCACTGATGCCTGCAAAAATTTCCACATGGGAATACCAAGGAGCAATTTCTTCATAAGTAATCGGCCATTCTACGGCAAAGCCATCCCGGCCCGGACCTATAAAATCATATTTACTCCATCTCTGTGTTTGTCTTGCCCATAATAAAGATTTTCCACCAACCTGGTAACCTCTTATCCAATCAAATGGCTTTTCCTGTATATAAGGATGCTCATTATCTTTTACAAAAAAGTGCTCCGAGGTTTCATTGAATGCATAACATCTTCCAACAACCGGGTTCTCCTTTGTCACTTTCAGGGGTAGTGCTCCATGATGAGGAAAATCCCAAGGGTTTTTTGAGGCCGTCGGGTAATCTTTCAAATGCACCACCTCCCTGCCCCGTTCCAATACCAAAGTTTTTAACCCAGCATCGCACAATTCTTTTGCAGCCCATCCGCCGCTGATGCCAGAACCTATAACGATAGCATCGTAAGTGTTCTGATTGACTGATTTATTATTTATGTTCGGAGTATCGGGCATGCTATGTTATTATATGAAGCATGAGGTATGAAGTAAGTCTAAATCAAAAATTATACTTAACACTTCATGACCCACACTTATTTAAATGTTCATTTTTTTAAGTTCTTCTACCGCATAATTTGCCGCTCTTGCCGTCAGAGCCATATAAAATATTGACGGACTTTGATTGGCCGTACTCGTCATACATGCGCCGTCTGTTACAAAAACATTTTTACAATTATGAAACTGGTTCCATTTATTTAGTAAAGAGTTTTTAGGGGTTTTCCCCATCCTGCATCCGCCCATTTCATGAATATCCCTTCCCGGAGCCCAGTGATTATCATATTGTTTAATGTTCTTCACCCCGCAATTATCAAGCATCTCACTGCCTTGTGTCAGAAAATCTTTCAGTAGTTTTTCATCGTTGTCATCATAACTTACATTAGTAACCAGTAGCGGAATTCCCCATTGATCTTTTTTATCCTTGCTCAAATGCACCTGATTTTCTTTTTTAGGAATTGTTTCTCCCTGAATATACATGTACATACCCCAGTTGCCGGCTTCACTCATTGCATCTTTATACTCAGCACCAATTTGTATTGAATCATTATCGCGTTGGCCGCGTTCGCGGTAACAGGCCGTGAATGCCATATAACCGCCAACAAAATCAACATCATTTTTTTTAATATTCCTGAAATTCGGCACCATGCATTCAGCCGTTCTTCTTCCGAAATAATATTTGTCCTGGTAACCTTCCACGTCGCCGCCAACAGAGCCACGATAATTCTGAAAACAAACATATTTGCCGAGCAACCCATTATCGTTTCCAAAACCATTTGGAAAGCGGTTCGATTTTGAATTCAGCAAAATCAAATTACTGTTCAATGCAGATGCGTTCAGGAAAATTATTTTCGAAAAATATTCTGTTGTTTGATGAGTGTTGGCATCAATAATCCTTACTCCGACTGCTTTATTTTTTTGTTCATCGTACATAATGGAATGCACAACAGAGAAAGGCCTGATGATGAGGTTGCCTGTTTTTTCCGCCCAGGGCAAAGTGGATGACACTGAGCTGAAATAGCCCCCGAACGGGCAACCACGCATACAAAGGTCGCGGGCCTGGCATCTTCCTCTTCCCTGTTTTAAATGAATTTCAGTGGCCTGACTCAATTGAGCCCACCTGCCTTGAATATAAAACCTGTCTTTATATCTGGCGCTGATTTTATCACGCATATCCTTTTCCACACAATTAAAATCAAATGGCGGAAGATATTCGCCATCGGGCATTGATTCCAGCCCATCTTTGTTACCACATATTCCTGCAAATAATTCTACATGCGAATACCAGGGGGCAACATCATCATAACTGATTGGCCATTCAATTCCGTAACCAAATTTTGCGGGATTAATGAATTCATACTTACTCCAGCGTGGGCAGGCTCTTCCCCAGATCAACGATTTTCCACCCACCTGGTAACCGCGTATCCATTCAAATGGCTTTTCCTGCACATAAGGGTGGTCTTTATCTTTTATAAAAAAATGTGCGGTAGATTCATCAAAGCCCGCAGCTTCAGTAATGAGTGGGTTTTCTTTTACAAATTTTTCCGTCATCCTTCCACGATGCGCAAACTCCCAGGGATTCATATTTGCAGTTGGATAATCTTTGTTATGCACTACATTCCTTCCCCGTTCGAGCACCAATGTTTTCAACCCACGTTCGCATAATTCCTTTGCCGCCCAGCCACCGCTGATACCAGAGCCGATAACGATCGCATCAAAAGTATTTTGTTGAATGCCTTTTGTATTGAGATTTATTTTAAGCGAATCGTCAGACATGAAAATTTGCAAGTTTATAATGCTCGATTTATTATTATTCAATTTAAAAATCGTCGCATAAATCCATTTATCAATTGTGATGTTTTCGCGGATTTGATAGTTATAGGTTTCCTTTCTTCAATTCTTCCACAGCATGATTGGCTGCACGTGCCGTAAATGCCATATAACCCAGTGAGGGGTTATGACATGCTGCAGATGTCATGAATGATCCATCGGTAACAAACACATTCATCGCATCCCAAACCTGGTTCCATTTATTTAATACTGATGTTTTAGGATCAAGTCCCATTCTTGCTGTGCCCATTTCATGAATGCCGCGTCCGAGATAAGGGTTACTATCATGCCCTTTCACATTTTTCACCCCTGTAGCTTCCAGCATTTCTATTGCATCGGCTTGCATGTCTTTGCGCATCTTCAACTCATTTTCTTTTAATTCCACATCAAAAGCAAGCACTGGTAATCCCCATTTGTCTTTTTTTGTTTTATCCAGTGTAACCTTGTTTTCGTGGTAAGGTAAAGTTTCACCGAAACCACCTATGCCCATTGTCCAATGGCCTGGCTCAGTCAATGCTTCTTTAAAATCTGCACCAATGCTAAGCTCTGCCACCTCACGGCTCCAGCCCTGCCTGCTTCCTCCGCCCTGGTAACCAAATCCACGCAGGTAATCTCTTTTATCACCAAAAAGATTTCTGTAGCGTGGAATATAAATTCCATTTGCCCTTCGTCCATAATAATATTTGTCTTCATATCCCTCCACTTCACCCGAAGCGCCAACCCCGAGGTGATGGTCCATCACATTATGGCCCAGTTCTCCACTGCTGCTACCCAATCCATCAGGCCATATATCTGTTGCTGAATTCATCAATACCCAGGCACTGTTCAGTGCAGACGCATTTACAAAAACTATTTTTGAAAAGAACTGGTAAGTTTTATTAGTTTCTGCATCGAGCACTTCAACACCGGTTGCTTTTTTATTATTTTTGTCATACAGAATTTTGGTAACGATACTCCAGGGCCTTACCGTTAAATTTTTTGTAGCCATTGCAGCTGGAAGAGTAGATGACTGTGTGCTGAAATAACCTCCGAAAGGGCAACCCAACCAGCATTTGTTCCTGAACTGGCACTGCGTTCTTCCGGGAATCGGCGCAGTAAGGTTTGCAGTGCGGCCAATAATCATGTGGCGCGTTCCTTTATAATGTTCTTTTATTCTCGCTGCAACATCTTTTTCTACGCAGGTCATTTCCATTGGTGGTAAAAATTCCCCATCAGGAAGATTGGGTAAACCTTCTTTTGATCCGCTTATGCCTGCAAATTTTTCAACATAGCTGTACCAGGGGGCAATATCTTTATAACGAACAGGCCAGTCAATCGCAATGCCATCTTTGGCATTGGCTTCGAAATCAAAATCGCTGAGTCGGTAACTCTGCCTTCCCCACATCAGCGATCTTCCTCCCACATGGTAACCCCGAAACCAGTCGAACCTTTTAATTTCCGTATAGGGGCATTCGGAATCTTTCACCCAATAATCGAGGTTGGTTTCATTCAACGGGTAATCTCTTTTTAACACGGGATAATCCTTAATCATTTGCTGAGTGCGCCTGCCACGATGGGGATAATCCCAGGCTTCTTTATTGGCATTCACATAATCTTTGATGTGCTCGATATTGCGCCCTCTTTCAAGCATTAAAGTTTTGAGCCCCTTTTCTGTGAGCTCTTTAGCAGCCCAGCCTCCGCTTATCCCTGAGCCTATTACGATCGCGTCATAGCTGTTCTGCTCAACTGCTTTGTTGTTTACATTTAATGTATCAGGCATGTTCGTTTATGTTTTAAATTTTATTTTTGTTATCCGGCAGTTGTACTTTCTTCAGCATTGTTGCGTCGCACTCCTGAACGTCAGCTATCCTGCTCGCCTATGTCATATTTCGTTTATACATTAACGTTATAATAATTAGTGATGAATTACAAATTCCCTTTCTTCAGTTCTTCCACAGCATGGTTAGCCGCTCTTGCAGTAAATGCCATGTATGTCAGTGACGGGTTCTGGCATGCTGCAGAAGCCATGAAGGATCCATCAGTAACAAACACATTCTGTGCATCCCACACCTGGTTCCATTTATTCAGCACAGATGTTTTAGGGTCATGTCCCATTCTTGCAGTCCCCATCTCATGAATACCACGGCCCAGATAAGGATTGCTGTCAGCACCCTGAACGTTTTTTACTCCTAAAGCGACGAGCATTTCTTTGGCATCTTCCAGCATATCTTTTCTCATCTTCAATTCATTTTCTTTCAGTTCTGCATCAATAGCCAGCACGTTTAAGCCCCATTTATCTTTTTTTGTTTTGTCTAACGTTACTTTGTTTTCATGATAAGGCAATGTTTCTCCAAACCCTCCCATGCCAAACGACCATGTTCCTGGTTCTGTAAGCGCTTCTTTAAATTCAGCGCCGATACTGTATTCTGCCACTTCCCTGCTCCACTCTTCACGGCTTGCCCCGCCCTGGTATCCGAAGCCGCGGATATAATCTCTTTTATCTCCAAAAAAGTTCCGGTAGCGCGGTATATAAATACCATTTGCCCTTCTTCCAAAGTAATATTTATCCTCATACCCTTCAACAATACCACCTGCATATACGTTCAGGTGGTGGTCCATCAGGTTATGCCCTAGCTCGCCGCTGCTGCTGCCTAATCCATCTGGCCATATATCAGTTGCAGAATTAAGTAATATCCATGCGCTATTGAGGGTGGATGCATTGAGAAAAATAATTTTTGCCTTGTACTCATATGTCTTCATGGTTTCTGCGTCCAGCACTTCAACACCTGTAGCTTTCTTTTTGTCCTTATCGTACAAAATTTTAGTAACAATACTCCACGGACGAACGGTAAGATTTCCTGTTTTCATTGCAGCAGGAAGGGTTGCAGATTGGGTGCTGAAATAACCACCAAAAGGGCAGCCATACCAGCATTTGTCCCTGTACATACATTGCCTGTTGTTTAAAGGCACTGTTGCATGGGCACACCTGCCAATAATGATTTTACGCTTGCCTTCATATAGCCCCTTTATTTTTTGGGCAACATCCTTTTCCACACAATTCATTTCCATCGGGGGAAGAAATTCACTATCCGGTAATTCGGCCAACCCTTCCTTCGACCCGCTCACTCCTGCAAATTTTTCAACATAACTGTACCATGGCTCAATGTCCTTATATCTCACCGGCCAGTCTGTACCGATACCCTGCTTAGCATTTTCTTCAAAATACAAATCACTCCAGCGATAACTCTGGCGGCCCCATAACAGGGAACGACCCCCCACATGGTAACCCCGAAACCAATCAAATCTTTTTATTTCGGTGTAAGGAGAATCTTTATCACTTGCCCACCAGGAGAGGTTTCTTTCATTAAGCGGATAATCTCTTTTGAGTACAGGATAATTTTTTATCATTTCCTGCGTACGTTCGCCACGGTGCGGATAGTCCCAGGCCTCTTTATTGGCTTCTGTATAATCTTTGATGTGTTCAATATTCATGCCCCGCTCGAGCATGATTGTTTTCAAACCCTTTTCGGTTAATTCTTTTGCCGCCCAACCACCACTAATCCCTGAGCCGATTACGATGGCATCGTAAGTATTATCTGCCATAAAAAATATCTGTTTTATAATATTAAAATCCGGTTATGCATTAACGTGAATAGCCAATGTTCAACCCTGAATAAAAAATTGCATTTACAAAACCACCAATCATACATCACAAATCTGTACCGCTTTACGCAGCGATGCTATTTTATCCTGCCCGGCCGGAATAAATTCCTGCGCTACATATCCTTTATACCCTGTTTCAATAATCGCTTTCATAATGGCGGGATAATATAATTCCTGCGAGTCATCAATTTCATGCCTGCCCGGCACACCACCTGTATGATAATGACCGATGTACCGGTTATATTCCCTGATGGTGTGGATTACATCTCCTTCATCTATCTGCATATGGTAGATGTCATAGAGTAATTTAAAATTCGGTGACCCGATGCGTTTACAGAGTTCAACGCCCCACTTGGTTTTGTCGCACATATAATCTTTATGATCCACTTTACTGTTCAGCAATTCCATGTGAATGGTAATGCCGTTTTTCTCTGCGAGGGGCATTACTTGTTTAAGACCTTCGGTGCAGTTATCCAATCCCGTCCAGTCGTCCATACCATTACGGCTTCCGCTGAAACAGATCACATCTTTATAACCGGCTTTCACCATTAATGGAATAATATCAGTATATTCTTTGATAAGATATGCATGATTGGATTTGTCATTCCACCCTTTGGTAAGGCTCACTTCGCCGGCAATATAACACATGGAGCAATAGATGCCGTATTTCTGTATGGTGGGCCAGTCCTTCGGTCCAAGCAGATCAATGGCATTAAAGCCAATGTCTTTGACGGCTTTGCATAATTCTTCAACGGTAAGGAAACTGTATGTCCACTGACAAACGGAGTGATTGATATTACCTTTCAAGGCAAAAGTTTTTTTTTGTTCAGATGCAAATACTTTTGAAGGAATTATTCCTGTTGTGCCAAGTGCGGCTGTTCCCGCAACAATATTTTTAATGGCGCTACGTCGTGAATGTTTATTAGACATGAATACTAAATACTAATCATTGAAAAAAGGAAATTACGAAAATCTCATTGTTTTTGGCGCAACAAAATGTTCTGCAGCCATAAAACTATTTAAATGGTTCAACAAAACTTTTGCTTCGCTCATTTTTAAGGGTTCGCAGCACTAACAAGAACAGGCTTTTTTCTTCCCCGCATATAAAAATATAAACCCGTAAATGCTACTATCAAAATGATTGGGATAATCAATGTTACATTTATAATTTCAGGACCGGCCGCTTTTTTTGCATCATTCAATGCATTAGCTAAATCAGAACCTGCAGGAGCTGAGTTATATTTACCGATATCTGCACCCGCCGGCAATTTCCCTGCAACAAGTTTATCATAATACCCCCCCATAAAAATCATGTAAACCGATACTGCAAACATTCCGGCTCCGCCCATCAGGTTCATTCCTACAGCCCCGGTTCTTGGAAGATTCTCTGAAACAAAACCCAACATAGTGGGCCAGAAATAACAAACCCCGATACCAAACAGCAAGGCTCCGACAAAGAGCAGGTTACCATTTGAATGACCGAGAAGGTATAAGCCCAATGCCGCGAAAACGGCAGAAAACAAAAGAACACCTGTTGGAGAAAGCCGATGAACAACGGGACCGGCAAATGCACGCCCTAAGACCATTACGCCGGTTTCCACAGTTAATAATAAAATAGCATTGTCAGTCACGTTGCGCAGCAATACATCAATCCACTGGCCGGTAAACAATTCAGTGATCGCTGTCCCGAACATACAAACAATCATGAAAATAAATAATGGTGTAAACAATGCTTTGTACATGTCGCTTGTTGAAATTCCGGCCGAAACCCTTTCTGTTACCGGAAACTCCAGCTTGGAAAACATGAAACCATATATCACTGTCGGTATCAGCATCGTGCCTACCTCAACCTGCCAGCTCACACCAAATTTATTCAGGACAAAAACAATCAGGGTTCCAAGCACAATGCCGCCAGGGAACCATAAATGAAAATGATTAAGTTTTGTTGTTTTATTATCAGTATACAACGAAGCTACTAAAGGGTTACAAGCCGCTTCAACAGTACCATTTGCAATACCTATTAGCAATGTAGACAAAAACAAGGTCCAGTACCCATTTGCAAAAATGGTAAGTATAATGCCGACCAGGTGGAACAAAAATGCAAGCAGTAATAATTTTTTCATGCCTATAATGTCTACTACTATTCCTCCAATAATTACTGCCAACGGAAAGCCCCAAAATGCGGTAGCGGCAATTGTACTTAATTGTGAAGCATCCAGATTAAATTTTGTTCCTAATGTGCCAAGTATACCGGCACGGATACCAAATGAAAGAGAAGTGACCAAAAGCGATAAACACGCTGCCCAAAAAAGTTTGTCGCGTTGAATGTTAGATTGCATGGCAAGTTTGTTTTGAATGAAAGTTGTCGTTAGTTTGGCTGATCATTTTAAAATTTATTCCGGGTTATTTCCCGAAAATTAATTTTTTAAAATAGATTCGTAAATGTAATTTTTATTTTGAAATAATCAACGATATTAACTGTTAAGTTGACAATTTTAAAAAGATTTTTATTTTAATCAACCGATTGTCGCAATTTTGAAATAATTCTTTCACTTTTAGCAATAAAAAAAATATCATGCAAAGAAAATTAAGAATGGGAATGGTTGGCGGAGGCAAAGATGCCTTCATTGGCGCCATTCACCGACATGCTGCCAATATGGACGGGCTTATTGAATTGGTATGTGGCGCACTCAGCATCAATCCTGAAATAGCCAAAGCATCAGCCCAAATGCTTTTTCTTCCTGAAGAAAGAACATACCTGACTTATGAAGAAATGATTGAAAAAGAAAGTAAACTGCCTGCCGATAAACGCATGGATTTTGTAACCATCGTTACTCCCAATTTTGCACATTTCGGCCCGGCTATGCTTGCCCTTGAAAAAGGGTTTAATGTGGTGATTGAAAAACCGATGACATTTACCCTGGATGAGGCAAAACAATTGAAAAAGAAAGTGGAGGAAACGGGTTTGACATTATGCCTTACGCATACATATTCCGGTTATCCATTGGTAAAGCAAGCTAAACAAATGGTAAAGGATGGTGTGTTTGGAAAAATAAGAAAGGTTTGGGTGGAATATCCGCAGGGATGGCTAAGCAAACTTTCAGAGAGGGAAGGTAATGCACAAGCCGCCTGGAGGACCGATCCCAAAAAATCAGGCAAGAGCGGTTGCATGGGAGATATAGGCACACATGCTGCACACCTTGCTGAATATATTACCGGGCAAAAGATCACTCACTTGTGTGCAGATCTTAACGTAATGGTTCCCGGGCGGGCATTGGATGACGATGGTAATGTGCTTTTAAAATTTGACAATGGCGCTGCAGGCGTACTCATGGCATCACAGGTTGCAGCCGGAGAGGAAAACGCATTAAAGATACGCGTGTACGGAGAAAAAGGAGGATTGGAGTGGGCGCAGCACGAACCGAATACATTATTAGTAAAGTGGCTCGACCAGCCTGCACAGGTTTTACGTGCAGGCGGGAACTATGGCGACAGGTTATCATCATACGCCACCCAGAACTGCAGAACCCCGGGCGGACATCCGGAAGGTTACCTCGAAGCATTTGGAAACATTTACAGAAATTTTGCTTTAACACTTGCCGCAAAGATGGAAGGCAAGGCACCATCAAAAGAAGCGCTTGATTTTCCGGGCGCAGATGATGGTATACGCGGAATGGCATTTATAGATAATGTAGTTGCTTCCGGACAAAGCGATAAAAAGTGGACCGAGTTTGTGGTTTAAAATGAGAAACAGATCAATCAGAAACGTGTAAACAAAAAGCAGACATAAGTTTCTCGCACATTCAATTTTTATATCGTCAAAATATTTTTCATGCAAACAATAAAAGGGCCTGCCATTTTTTTAGCACAATTTATGGGCGATGCCGCCCCCTTTAATTCATTAAAATCAATTTGTGAATGGGCAAAAAGCCTGGGCTTCATCGGTGTGCAGATACCCAGCTGGGATAGTCGTTGTATTGATTTACAGAAAGCTGCCGAAAGCAAAACATATGCAGATGAAATAAAAGGCATCGTTAACGCGGCAGGATTGCAGATTACAGAATTGTCAACACATTTACAAGGTCAGCTCATTGCAGTTCATCCTGCTTATGATACACTGTTCGACGGTTTTGCACCGGAAGCAGTTCGAAACAACCCGAGGGCAAGGACCGAATGGGCAGTTCAGCAATTAAAATATGGAGCCAAAGCTTCTCAAAATTTAGGGTTGAATGCTCATGCCACTTTTAGCGGCGCTTTGTTGTGGCCAACGGTTTATCCATGGCCTCAAAGACCTGCAGGGCTTGTTGAAACCGGTTTTAAGGAACTGGCCAACCGCTGGCTACCCATCCTGAATCATTTTGATGAACATGGAATTGATCTTTGTTATGAAATTCATCCGGGTGAGGATTTGCATGACGGCATTTCGTATGAAATGTTTTTGGCGCATACCAATAACCACCCAAGGGCCTGTTTGTTATTTGACCCTTCACACTTTGTTTTACAATGCCTCGATTATAAAGCCTATATCGATTTTTATCATGAAAAAATAAAAATGTTTCATGTAAAAGATGCGGAATTTAACCCCACTGGCAAGCAAGGTGTATATGGTGGCTACCAGGGCTGGGTGGATCGGGCAGGAAGGTTCCGCTCACTTGGTGACGGGCAGGTGGATTTCAAATCTATCTTCAGCAAGCTGACTGCATATGATTATAAAGGATGGGCCGTACTTGAATGGGAATGTTGCCTTAAACATCCCGAGGATGGCGCTAAAGAAGGTGCAGTGTTTATAAAAAACCATATCATTCGCACTACGGAACGGGCATTTGATGATTTTGCAGGAACCGGCAGCGATGAAAAATTTAATCGTTCGGTTTTAGGTTTGTCGTAATTTCGAGCTTCATTCAAAAAAAAATCTTTCACAACTATGTTAAGTATGAAAAAAACATTCCTCGTTCTTTCTTGTATTGCCCTGGTAACAGCTTGCGGAAACAGCAGTGAAAGCAAAGCCCCGGAAAATAAAGACACTGCTGCTGCAACATCTGCAACCACTGCCGGCTCTGACTCTGAAAAAGCCCTTGAGTTGATTGGCTCAAGCGATTGCACCACCTGCCATCGCCTGGAAAAAGCAGGCGCAGGAGCTACCATCGGACCTGCTTACAGTGATGTTGCGGCAAAGTATGCTCCGGCTGCAGATACTACTGTTGACAGGCTGGTGAAAAAAGTAATAAGTGGCGGTACCGGAGTTTGGGGAACCGTGCCGATGACTCCACACCCTGCGTTGAAAGAAGCCGATGTAAGAATAATGGTGAAATATATTCTCACACTAAAAAAATAATTGTAATGAAATATTTATTGCTTGCCGGTATTGCAGGCGCCATGATGGCAGCTGCACCTAAGTTTATTGCAGAAAAAAAGTTAAGTAAAAATACAATCAATAATGACGGTTGGGTTTCTTTATTTGACGGAAAAACAACAAAGGGCTGGCATACTTACGGAAAAGACAAAGTAAGCAGTGCATGGAATGTTGAGCATGGTGCACTTCACCTGAACCCTGCTTCAGGTGATGGTGGCGATATCGTAACTGATGAAGAATTCAGCAACTTCGACCTGAAGTTAGAATGGAAGATTTCTAAAGATGGTAACAGTGGTATTATGTTTTTGGTAAAAGAAGACCAGAAATATAAACAACCTTTTCATACCGGGCCTGAAATGCAGGTATTGGATAATGACGGCCATCCTGACGGCAAAATCATTAAACACCGGGCCGCTGATTTATATGATTTGATTTCCTGTTCAAAAGAAACTGTGAAACCGGTAGGCGAATGGAATGAAGCGGAGATCATCGTTAACAAAGGTGACCTAAAATTGTTCCTGAATGGTTATAATGTTGTGCACACTACATTATGGGATGATGCATGGAAGAAGTTAGTGGCAGGCAGCAAATTCAAACAATGGCCAGACTTTGGTACTTTCAAATCCGGGCGGATTGATTTGCAGGACCATGGTAATGAAGTATGGTTCAGGAATATTAAAATAAAGAAATTATAAAAAATTCATGCCGCATTCTGATGCGGCATTTTTCATTCAAAAAAATCTGTTATGAAAGCATCCAAGGTTGCTGTGTGCGCATGTGCATTAATATTAATCAGCAGCGCATTTTTTCTGGTTGCCTCAAAACCTGCCCAGGAGAAAAAACGCATATTGATATTTTCGAAAACCAATGGCTACCGGCACGGTTGCATTCCGGTAGGTATTGCTGCAATAAAAAAACTGGGCGCTGAAAATGGCTTCGATGTTGATACAACCGAAGATTCGCTTTCTTTCAATACTGATAACCTGAAAAAATATTCAGCCGTTGTTTTTCTCTGTACAACAGGGAAAATCTTCGGACCTGGGGAAGAAAAAGCTTTACAGGAATATATTCATAAAGGTGGCGGATATGTGGGAATTCATGCTGCCACTGATTGCGAATATAACTGGCAATGGTATGGAGATTTATCAGGCGGGTATTTTAAGTCACATCCCAAACAACAAAAAGCCAGGTTTATGGTGGTAGACAAAAATCACCCTTCAACATCTCACCTGCCGGATGTGTGGGAGCATTTTGATGAGTTATATAATTTCAAATACCTGAACCCTAAGGTTACCGTACTTATAAAAATTGATGAGGCTTCTTACACAGGAGGAGAAAACGGAGATAATCACCCGATGGCATGGTATCATGAATATGAAGGCGGCCGCGCCTTCTATACTGAATTAGGTCATACAGAAACGTCTTATTCCGAGCCGGATTACCTGAAGCATATTTTAGGAGGAATTGAATGGGCCTCGAAGATGAAATGATTTGGATTTGGCAACGGCGAATAGCTAATGGTGGGTTTATAACTCATATTTCGTACTTATTTTTACAACTTTCTGCTATCCATGTACAGCATCGAAACTTCACGTCTCATCCTTCGCCCATGGAAAGAGTCCGACACCCGGCCATTCATTGAAATGAATCTCGATAAAAAAGTAATGGAGTTTTTCCCTTCTATACTAACCGAAGAAGAATCCATTTCGATGATCAGTCGTATTAAAATTTTTTTTGCAGAACATCATTTTGGTTTGTGGGCAGCAGAATTAAAACAAACAAAAGAATTTATTGGTTTTACCGGCTTATCCGTTCCGCGTTTTCAAACCGATTTTACGCCATGTGTGGAAGTTGGCTGGCGATTAGCGTATAAACATTGGGGCCATGGCTATGCTCCTGAAGCCGCAATTGCTTGTTTTGATTATGGGTTCAATATTCTAAAGCTGAAAGAAATTATGTCGTTCACTTCAATACTGAATACAAGGTCAATAAGTGTAATGAAAAAAACCGGGATGAACTTTATAAAAAATTTCGAGCATCCCTGTATTGAAGAGGGTAATAGATTGAAGACCCATGCGCTGTTTGTTAAGGAATCCGAAAAACAGTAAACCCCCTAGAAAATTAGCCAACCGGTACCGCTTTTCCTGGCTTTGCAGCATTGCTGATTTTCCATCTACACTACCGGCAACTTATACCCGTTGTGATATTCTTTAATGAAATATTTTTCATTCACCGCGTCATCAGTGAATTTCGCTTTTTCTTTATCCCATTCCAGTTTCAATCCACTGCGGAAAGCGATATTACCCATTTGCGCAACAGTTGCCACATGCGCACCGGCTTCTATCGGGCAATGCAGATCATCTGTTTTACGTGAACGCACGGCTTCAATAAAATTCACCCAATGTTTTTCTACTCCATTATCAGCTACTTTAGCAAGCGGTTTACTCACTTTATTTTTACTTTGGCGCTCTTCTATTACTTCCCAGCCATTGCGGTCAAGTACCAATGTTGCATTATTACCGATGTAAGCGATACCGTGATCGCGGCCGTAAGAACCATTATCAATACCCATTGCATGGTCCCACACCAAATTAAAATGGTCAAACTCATACAGCGTGGTTAATGTATCTGGAGTTTCTTCATACAAATCAGGATAGGCAAACCTGCCGCCAAGTGCGCTGATTGATTTAGGCACATTAGCTTTCATGCCCAGCAAACCATAATCGAGCAAATGAACACCCCAGTCTGTCATTAAACCCCCGGCATAGTCCCAGAACCATCGGAAATTAAAATGAAAGCGGCTCGCGTTAAAAGTTCTTGTCGGAGCAGGCCCCAGCCACATGGTATAGTCAACGCCTGGGGGGGGTGCTGAGTCCGGCACAACAGGATCTGGTTTCATCCAACCTTGGTAACACCAGACCTTTACCGTCCGTATATTACCTAACTGTCCCGTATACACGAAATCTACCGCATCTTTAAAATGCTGCTGACTGCGCTGCCACTGACCACCCTGAACCACACGGTTATATTTATTTTTTGCCGCTACCATCGCACGGCACTCACCAATGGAATTGCCCACGGGTTTTTCAACATACACATCTTTGCCCGCCATGCATGCTTCAATCATGATCAGTGCATGCCAATGGTCAGGAGTACCAATGATGACCGCATCAATATCTTTTTGTTCCAGCAACTTACGGTAATCATTATACGCTTTTACGTCGGAGAACCCGCTTTGCATTTTTTTCAATTCACCCACCCTTTTCTGAAGCACATTATTATCAACATCACAAAGCGCTGCAATATTCACACCCGGAACTTTCAGTGCGCCTTTTACATTTGCCCAGCCCATTCCATTAATGCCAATTGCGCCAATATTGATCTTGTCTGCAGCTGACACCAATTTCCTTAGTGGCAGAATTTTTTTGGCAGTAAATGATGAAAGCACCATGCCGCCGCCCATCAGTACTGATGATTGTTGTAGAAATTTTCTTCGGTTACTCATTAATGATATTATTTTAAATAAACAGAAAATAAAATAACTGCGAGCGATCAGGCTTCCTGCCTAGCTCAATAAATTCTTCTTTATATAATCAAGGCTTTTTGTAATGCTTTCATACACTGGTAACTTCACCTGATCCTGCTCTACAAAAAAATACTCCATGCCTGATTCTTTTTTATGCCTGAAAATTTCTTTGTAATCGATTATCCCCGTACCTACCTCGGTAAAATACTGATCCCCGTTAGTTGTATAAGAAGCCTCCTTTTTATCCGCCATATCCTTTACATGCCACATTTTAATTCTTCCGGGATTATCTTTCATGATTTTAATAGGATCAAGGCCGGCCCTTGTTACCCAATAAATATCCATCTCAAAACTAACTAGCGATGGGTCAGTTTCCTTTGCGAAAACATCGAAGCCGGTTTTGCCTTCACCCCAATCTTTGAATTCAAAATTATGGTTATGATAGGCTAATTTCAATCCTGCGCTTTTTGCTTCGACAGCCGCGGCATTTATTTTTTCCGCAAGTTTTTTGTAATCGTCGAGACTGGTTCTCATATTATCTAACAGGAAAGGAATCACCACAAAATCATGTCCCATGATGGCAGCATCTGCAATTGTTTTTTTCATATCGTCATGGTCCCCTTTCATCAGATAGCCGAGCATCATGTAATGCCCGCTCGGGGTTTTGAGATGATTTTTTTTGATAATAGCGGAAAACTCTTCAGGTGTTTTTCCAAAAAATTTTCCGTTACCGTATCCAAATACTTCTACAGAAGTATACCCGATTTCTGCCACTTTCGCGATAGTGCCTTCAACATCTTTCGAAATTTCGTTACGAAGTGTGTAAAGCTGCAATCCGATCAGTTCTTGCTTTTTAAACCATTCGTTCCTGCCAATCATCAATGAAGTTGTCGCTAAAGAGGCTTGCTTAATAAAACTGCGGCGTGTTGACATAGTAATCGTTTTGAGATGAAGTTACGAAATAAGCAATCGCACACCTCTTATTAAAAATATTTTTATGTCAGGATTTATACAATCTGAATTACTATCCGGCAGGTATTCGGGTTGTTATTATGAAAACTGGTTTTTCAATTTGACATCAAATAAACAGCGCTATCGAAACAATAGCGCTGTTTTCAAATAACCTGTCGGTTTGTTTTTAGTTCTTATCAATGATATTCTGCCTGAAGTCCGAAATATTTTGGGGAGCGCCAAAGTGCGGATAATAGCAGCTCCCTGATGAATATAAACTCCTTGGGAAGTTTATCATAGAAAGAAGAAAACAATTCTTCATGCGATAATATTTCTTTCTTCCAGGATTCTCTGTCAACTGCCATAATTTTATCGAAATCTTCCTCTGTAAAATCTCCCATCCCGCTCCAGTCAATATCTTCATACCTGGGCATCCATCCGACAGGGCTTTCAATGGCTGATGTTTGACCGTTGATCCGTTGTACAATCCATTTCAGCACCCTCATATTCTCGTTAAATCCTTTCCAAAGGAAATTACCTTTTTCATCTTTCCTGAACCAGTTCACACTAAAAATACGGGGTGCATTAGGTAATGACCTGCCGAATTGTAACCAGTGATTTACATAATCTCCAATATGATACCCCATAAATGGAAGCATAGCAAATGGGTCATGGCGTATTTTGCCAATTTCTCCAAATGCGGCAGCTGTAGTTTCACTGCCCATTGTGGCTGCAAGGTAAATCCCAAAATTCCAGTTGAAGGACTGATATACTAATGGAATTGTAGAGCTGCGCCTTCCTCCGAATACAAATCCTGAAATTTTAACACCACCCGGATTATCCCAGTTGTTATCAATGGCAGGATTTTGATGAGCCGCTACCGTAAACCTTGAATTCGGATGAGCAGCAGGCCGCCCACTCGATGGATTCCATGGTTTGCCTTGCCAGTCGGTTAATCCTTCAGGAGTTTTTTCAGTTAAGCCTTCCCACCACACGTCCCCATCAGAAGTCAATGCAACATTGGTGAATATGGTATTGGCACGAATGGTTTCTATAGCATGGGGATTTGTTTTTGCGTTTGTTCCGGGGGCAACACCAAAATAACCGGCTTCAGGGTTAATGGCATACAATGAACCATCTTCGCCACGATGTATCCACGCAATATCATCACCCACTGTTGTTACTTTCCATCCGTTCAATTCGCTTGGAGGAACAAGCATAGCAAAATTGGTTTTTCCACATGCACTTGGAAACGCTGATGCTATATAAGTTTTCTGACCCGCAGGATCTTCCACTCCTGCTATCAACATGTGTTCTGCCAGCCATCCTTCTTCCCGGCCCATGACCGAAGCTATTCGTAAAGCAAAACATTTTTTCCCCATCAGTGCATTGCCACCATAACCGCTTCCATAGGATATTATCAAATTCTCACCGGGAAAATGAGAAATATATTTTGTTCCCGGATTGCATGGCCATTTTACATCTGTAGCGCCGTTGGCAAGCGGTGCACCAACTGTGTGCACACATTTTACATATTTTTTTGACTGCAGATAAGGCAGTACCTGTTCTCCCATCCTGGTCATGATACGCATACTCACTACTACATATTCCGAATCCGTAATTTGTACCCCATACCTTGAATAGGGCGAACCCAAAGGCCCCATACAAAAAGGAATCACATACAGCGTACGTCCCTGCATTGAGCCAATCAGCAAATCATTGAGTATTTTTTTCATCATATCCGGGTCCATCCAGTTATTGGTAGGGCCTGCGTCTTTTTCAAGACGGCTGCATATAAAAGTTCTGTCTTCCACACGGGCAACATCACCAGGGTCACTGAAACAGGCATAACTATCCGGCCTTTTTTGGGGATTAAGTTTGACAAAAGTTCCTTTTTTAACGAGCAGGTTGCATAACCTGCTATACTCTTCCTTCGAACCATCGCACCAATAAATGGAACTTGCTTCGCACTGGGCGGCCATATGCTTTACCCAAATATCAATTTCACTTTTTACATGGTTACCCTCAACCGTTGAAAAGTTCGTTGCTATCTGCATACCATTATTTTATAGTGATGAAAATCTTATCTGACTTTTACAGGAAACAATCCTGCATTTCACATCACAAAAATATTGACGCTGTAGCGTCGATTATTGTTTACAGACAGTCATTCATATGATTCCTGTCATTTATTATGTTTCGGGCAATCATGAACAGCGTATTAACACAAATACTTATCATATGCAACAAGAGCAGAAAACAAAAGTGCCGGAGAATCATCTCCGGCACTTAACAGTAAGATATAACCGAAAATTAATCGAGCTTGGTAATCTTTAACATATTTGTGGGCAGGTGCAACTGAACAGGGATACTGCCTGTGTTCACCACCACGTCGCCGGGTTTAATAAAACCTCTTTCCTTCAATATCTGTACCTGGTCACCGAAAATATCATCCACACTTTCTTCTTCACTATAGTAAAATGCACGTACGCCCCAGCTTAGGCTTAGTTGATTGATAAGTGTTTTTTCTTTGGAAAAAATATACAATGGAGATTTTGGTCTGTAACTGGAAAGCATAAAGCCTGTATATCCGCTTTGCGTCATCCCGATAAGTGCATCTGCATTGGCATCCTTTGCCAGTTTACATGCATTATAGCAGATGGCATCACTTAAAAAAGAAGGTGAATGTGGTTGCGGCGCAAGCCTGTCTTCAAGATTATAAGGATAATCATTCTTTTCAACTTCCATGATTATTTTGCGCATGGTTTCCACTACCAATGCCGGGTGTTGACCGGATGCTGTTTCTCCACTCAACATTACAGCATCTGCACCTTCAAGCACAGCATTTGCAACGTCCGTTATTTCACTTCGGTTCGGCTTTGTCCTTTCAATCATACTTTCCATCATCTGGGTAGCCACAATCACCGGTTTGGCACGATGCAGGCATTTGCGGATAATCTGCTTCTGGATCAACGGCACCTGCTCAACAGGGAGTTCAACACCCAGATCGCCACGGGCAACCATAATACCATCTGATTCAAGAATAATATCGCGTATGTTGGTAAGTGCTTCCGGCTTTTCAATCTTGGCGATAATTTTGGTTTTGCTCTTTTTTTCCTGAAGTTTGCTTCGAAGAATAACCAGGTCTTTTACATTTCTGACAAAAGAAAGCGCTACCCAATCCAGTTTCTGTTCAATAATAAATTCCAGGTCAACCAGGTCTTTATCAGTAAGTGCCGGTAAAGAAATTTTTGTATCCGGAAGATTGATCCCTTTTTTAGAAGAAAGAATGCCCCCGAGTGTTACTTCAACTTTTACATCATTATTCTTTTCAATGCCGATTACTTTTACCTCCAGTTTACCGTCATCAATCATGATGATGTTGCCAATCTTAACATCAGAATGAAGATTGGGATAAGACACATATATCCGCTCTTTATTACCTACCAGTTTTTCATTGGTAAAAGTGAGAACATCGCCAACATTAACCTGAATTCCGCCATCCTGCATTTCTCCCACCCTGAGTTTTGGCCCCTGCAAGTCTCCCAGGATAGCAATGTTGTACGGCTCAGTTGAATTTATTTTTCTGATATGATCAATGATACGCGCTTTGTCTTCATGCGTGCCATGTGAAAAATTAAGACGGAAAACATTTACTCCTGCTTTTACCAGGTCGAGCAATTTTTCATAAGTATCGCAAGCCGGGCCAACGGTAGCAACAATTTTTGTGCGATGGAATGTATGTTCTAAACCGGCCTGCTTATCCATTCCCTGGTGCAGGTACTTTGTAAGATGTTGTGACATGAACAGTTTGATTTGTTTCAGTTATCTATAAAAAATAAAAAGGCAAAATATCGTATTCTGCCTGAAAAAAATTATGAAGCAAGTATCTTAACGATCTTTAACCATTCATCCGTTATTTTCTGTTTCGCTTTTACAGCTCTCTCAAGAGGCGTGTAGTGCATCTTATTATTAACTATACCTACCATTACATTATGCTTGCCTTCAATGAGACATTCCACCGCACTGTACCCCATCCGACTTGCAATAAGCCTGTCCAGGCAACTCGGTGAACCCCCACGTTGAATATGGCCAAGCACACAAACTCTGGTATCCGCAGTTGGTATCCTTTCCTTAATAACCTTTGCCACTTCTTCAGCGCCGCCGAAATTATCCCCTTCAGCAACAACAACCATATTTACCAATTTTTTCCTGCGCTCCTTTTCAGTTAATGAATCAATCAATTCCTCAATATCAGTTTTGTGTTCCGGTATTAAAATATGCTCAGCACCTGTGGCAATACCGCTATGTAATGCTATATAACCTGCATCACGCCCCATAACTTCTATAATAAAAAGGCGATCATGTGCATCTGCGGTGTCGCGTATTTTATCAATCGCTTCAACGGCAGTGTTAACAGCAGTGTCAAATCCAATCGTGAAATCTGTGCCGGCAATATCCTTATCAATTGTTCCGGGAATACCGATGCAGGGAATGTCAAATTCATTACTGAATTTATGTGCCCCACGGAAAGAACCGTCTCCCCCCACAATAACCAGCCCGTTAATTCCCAGTTTTTTGAGGCTATTGTAGGCCTTTTTTCTACCTTCATATTCAAAAAATTCTTTACAGCGGGCTGTCTTTAAAATAGTACCTCCGCGCTGAATAATATTAGCCACACTTCTTGAGTGCATAGGAATAATATCGTTCTCAATCATTCCGCTATAACCGTGCATAATGCCAAACACTTCCAATCCGTGATAAATACCTGTTCTCACCACCGCTCTTACAGCCGCGTTCATACCTGGGGAATCGCCGCCGGAAGTGAGCACTCCAATCTTGGTTACTTTCTTTTCCATTAGTTATATGTTGTACAATAGGTTTTAAAAGTATTCAACGGCAGCAATAAAATTTTAAAAATTATTTATCAATTATTAATAAGCCCCAAAAATAAGGATTTGGATTGATAACTTGGTTCAGCAGAAACGCCCTCTTTTTTTATTTTATAAAAACTAAAAAAATAAGAATAAAAAGAATAATATTTACTAACCCGCTGTTAAAATAAATTTTTGTTCAGTCAGCTGTTTATGCTTAAATTTATTTAAATAAGTTCTTTAATTTCTTCACTAAAATTGATGCCAATGGAATCATCAACCATCGAACAGTTTCAAGAGGAGTTGCAATTGTGGAAACACGAGCTCTCCTCAATCAAACAACAGATCCGCCATTTCGAGCAGCAACTGGAAGAAATGGCCACACAAAAACTTCCCCGAAACCTGTTAGCACAGATTGAACATTTCCAGAACCTGTTTATTTGCCACAAAGAAGTAATCGACACGCTCCGGCACGATTTGCCCGATTCCCGCCAAAAAGTAGAGAATATTTTCAATGTACAGCGCTCTGTGAAAAATGATTCACAGCACGCATTGTCTGAGCGAATGAATACTTTTAAAAAAATTTTTAATGATGTGAGAGACGAATTCAAAAACTTTTCTTCATCAATTAGCCTGCAGCCCGTTGGCGCTTAAAACAAAATTTTTATTGATTTAATAGTATCTGGCAGCGGTTTCCGCTGCTTTCTTATTTCAGCTGAAATTGAGTGAATGGAAGCTACTCGATATAATAAAATATCTCTTATACGGGCATCTCCAATTTCCTGCCCCGATTTATATATTGATTGCTGCACATAAGTATCAAACTCCTGCAGATACTTTCTAAAAAAATTTATTTATCAATTCGTGCATTTTTCGGCGTTGTTCTTATTCAAAACATTTAATTTTCCATTTAATATTTTAAAATCCCCATCATTTCTTTTAACAATAATAAAGTCATGAAAACAATTTTTTCTGCATTCCTTATACTGATATTTTCAATTTCATTTTCACAGGAAATATCCATCATTCCCAAGCCGGTTAAAACTACGATCAAAAAAGGAAGTTTCGTGATCAGTTCAAAAACGGTAATTGTTGCTGACGGGGAAGATGCCAAAAAGTCTGCTGGTTTCCTGAACGATTACTTTAATGAATTTTACGGGATTAAGTTGAAAATTGCGGAAAAAACTACCTCAAACTTTATCCGGCTTACTACAAAAAAATTATTTGCAGAGGGAATGAACGATGCCTATTCAATGAATGTTTCTCCTTCATCCATTAATATTGAAGGCAACACCCATGGAGCCACCTTTTACGGAGTACAAACTTTGATACAGTTACTGCCGGTTGATAAATCAGAAAAACTGAAAATACCTGCTGTTGAGATCGACGATTACCCCCGTTTTAAATATCGCGGCCTGATGCTGGATGTAGGCCGTCATTTTATGCCGGTCGATTTTGTAAAGAAATATATTGATTTCATTGCCCTGCATAAAATGAATCGTTTCCATTGGCACCTCACCGAAGACCAGGGCTGGCGTATAGAAATTAAAAAATATCCCAAACTAACGGAAACGGGTAGTTGCAGAAACGGCACCATCATCGGTCATCACCCGGGTAATGGTAATGACAATGAAAAAAACTGCGGTTATTATACGCAGGAGCAAATAAAAGATGTAGTAAAATATGCTGCGGACAGATACATCACTATTATCCCTGAAATTGAAATGCCGGGACATTCTTCTGCTGCAATTGCAGCATACCCGCAATTAAGCTGCTTCCCTGATGAAAAAACAAAAATTGCCAAAGGAGTGACGTGGAGCGGCGATTCAACTGGCAAACAGGTGCAGCAAAGCTGGGGCGTTTATGAAGATGTATATTGCCCGAGCGAGTATACGTTTAATTTTTTACAGGATGTACTTGATGAAGTAATGCAGCTGTTTCCCTCTGAATATATTCATATTGGCGGAGATGAATGCCCCAAGTCGAACTGGAAGAGAAGTGCATTTTGTCAAAATTTAATTAAAGAAAAAGGGCTAAAAGATGAAGAAGGGCTACAAAGTTATTTTATTCAGAGAATAGAAAAATACCTGAACAGCAAGGGCAAAAAAATTATCGGTTGGGATGAAATACTCGAAGGCGGAATTGCACCTAATGCCACAATAATGAGCTGGCGTGGCGAAAGCGGAGGCATTGCTGCGGCTAAACAGCATCATAATGTAATCATGACGCCGGGAAGTTATGTTTATTTTGATCACGCACAATCGAAAAAAGAAGACTCATTAACCATTGGCGGCTATCTTCCCCTGGAAACTGTTTATAACTACAATCCTTTTCCTGCTGAACTGGATTCCGCCAATCAAAAATACGTTTTGGGCGCACAGGCTAATGTGTGGACAGAATACATGAGCAACCCAGACAAAGTGGAATATATGATTTTTCCCAGGCTAAGTGCATTAAGCGAAGTGTTATGGAGCCAGAAGCAGGACAAAAACTTCGATAATTTTTTATCCCGGCTTCAAACACAATACCATCGATACGATCAATGGAAAACAAAATATAATGCAAAAGGAATTCACAAAGGAGAATAATTGCCGGAACAGGGATTTGGAAGGATTAATGGGAACTTCCCAGTATGAGATATAATTTATTATTTCTTATGATGTGTTCTTTAACTTTTATGATTAAATGATTTTCAATGAAGTTTTTTTCAGTAATTTTTTTTCTGCTTGTTTCTTTGTTTAGCCGTGCCCAAAGCAATTATATTTCCCCAACTGATACACTGGTAAAACAAAAAATTGGGGAATGGCAGGACTTAAAATTCGGCCTGTTCATGCATTGGGGAACTTACAGTCAATGGGGTGTTGTGGAAAGCTGGAGTATTTGCCCGGAAGATGAAGGATGGACACAACGTAAGGGGGCTTATTCTGCAAATTATTTCGAGTACAAAAAAGCTTATGAGAATTTACAAACCACTTTTAATCCACAACATTTCAACCCGGATAAATGGGTGGCTGCAGCTAAAGATGCCGGAATGAAATATGTTGTATTTACCACAAAACATCATGATGGCTTTTGCATGTTTGATACGAAGGAAACCGATTATAAAATCACTTCTTCCAAAACCCCGTTTTCAACAAACCCGAGAAATAATGTTGCCAAAGAAGTTTTTAACGCCTTCAGAAAAGAAAATTTTTTGATCGGCGCTTATTTTTCAAAACCAGATTGGCATTCTGAAAATTACTGGTGGCCCTATTTTCCACCTAAGGACAGAAATGTAAATTATGATCCCAAAAAATATCCTGAAAGATGGAATGCTTTCAAGCAATTTACATTCAACCAAATTAAAGAATTGATGAGTGGTTATGGAAAGATGGACATACTATGGCTTGATGGCGGATGGGTCCGTCCATTGTCAACAGTAGATAAAAATATTGACTGGCAGAAAGGAATCGTGTACGACCAGGATATTGACATGAAAAAAATTGCCGGTATGGCCCGGAACCTGCAGCCAGGGCTGATAGTTGTTGACAGAAGTGTTGGGGGAGAATTCGAAAACTACCAGACCCCCGAACAACAGATTCCGGACAAGCCTCTTGCATATCCATGGGAAACGTGCATGACAATGGGCAATTCCTGGAGTTATGTACCGAATGATCATTACAAATCAGCTCATGAACTGGTAACCCTGTTAATCAAAATCGTTTCTCGTGGCGGGAATTTTTTATTGAATATCGGGCCAAGTGCTGACGGAGATTGGGATACTGCAGCATATGCAAGATTAAAAGATATCGGTGCCTGGATGAAAATAAATGCTGAAGGAATTTATAACAGCAAACCGATTGCGCCCTATTCTTCTGATCATATCTATTTGACCCAAGCGAAAGATGAAAAAAATATTTATGCCTTTTATTTGTCAGATAAAGATGAGGTGATATTGACCGCTGAAATAAAAATCAGCAATCTCATCATCAGGCCAAAAAGCATGATTCAAATCCTGGGAATGGAGGAAAAACTGAAATGGAAACAAGATGGCAACAACATTATTATTCAGGTGCCAAAAAAATTACAGAATAAAAGTGCCGGTAAATATGCAGTAGTATTTAAAATAAATTAAATGCTGAATAACTTTTGATTTTCAATCCTAAAAATTAAAAAGCAATTATTCAGTTAAAAAATTTATACAATTATTATTTCTGCATTATTCATTCAACAATCAAATTATTATCAATAACAAAAAAGATCAGCCATTTCCACGAATTAACAAACTCATTTTATTTTATAAAATAAACATAACAAGAATTCCAGATAATCCAGCACAGAAAGCTGCCAGGTTGTTTTAGATTGTTAATGCAATCACAAGTATAAAAAATCTAAAAACTACAATTTCTTTTATTAAATGTAAAACACACTCATCATCAGCTTATGTAGCTATAGACTTTGTTCTTATTTAAAAAATTTTCATCCCTAACTCACTTCAAGCTAAAAATTATTTTCTCTGGCTACCAAAATGATTCATGGCTTACATTTAATCCATTAATTTTTATTTTGTTTTATTAAAACCTCACACATAAGAAATAATTTTACATGAAATCAAATAAATAATAAATAAAATTATTATCTTATATTTGTATTTCTTCTTCAATACAAAGCAACTGGAAAGTTTTAAACATGAATTATTCTGTCTTAGCTCATACTTTTAAAGAACCTGAGCTTACAGGCGTGGCGTTCAAAAATCAAGGCCGAAAGAAAAAAGTCATCCGCCAGTTGACAGCCAGGGGGGAATCAACTATACCCGATTTATCCGATTTTTTAAATATAAGCATACCAAAGACTACCGACCTCATGGCTGAATTATTACAGGAGGGTTTGGTAATAGATACTGGTCGTAAAACAGAAGGCCTTGGACGCAAGGCTGTCATCTATGGCCTGAATCCTGAAAGTTGTTACTTTTTAGGTGTTGAAATCAGGAAGTATAAAATCAATATTGGTTTAATGGGTTTCAACACCAGCATTGTCGAATCGTCGTTTAACATCCCTTTTGATTTTAGTGATGCAGGCGAATCTTTAAATGCAGTTATAAAAGAAATAAAAACTTTTTTATCCCATAGTGCAATACCAAAAGATAAAATAATTGGAGTAGGTTTAAGTTTAGCAGGCCGCATTAACGTAAAAACCAGTGAAATACTTAGCATTTACCACTTTGCAGATGCACCTGTAAAGCAAAAACTGGAAAATGAATTGAATCTTCCGGTTTTTTTAGATAATGATAGCCGTACTATCGCTTATGGAGAATATAACTTTGGAAACTACGGTTTACCTTATCAGGAAAAACAAGTATGCATTGTTAACCTTGATTACGGAATGGCATTGGGCATTTTTGTAGATGGAAAACCAGTGTATGGGGCATCCGGATATGCCGGCGAAATCAGCCATATACCGATGTTTGATAATCAAAAGATTTGTTTTTGCGGAAAAAAGGGATGCCTCGAAACAGAAGCATCAGGGCTTGCTATGATTGATTTCATTCATAAGAAAATAAACGAAGGCAGTAGCAGCAGCTTGCAAAAGTTATTATCCAAAAAAGGGTTTGTAGAATTGGAAGATATCATTGAAGCTGTTAACCGCGGAGATAACCTGGCTATTGAAGCTGTTTCAGAAATTGCACATAAGCTCGGCAAAGGCCTTGCCGTTGCAATTAACCTGCTTAACCCCGAACTGATTGTGATTGGCGGCATGCTTTCCGCTCTCGGTGAGCCGTTGCTGTTACCCGTAAAAACTTCTGTTATTCATTATTCACTAAGTATGGTTAATGCAGATACCAAAATAGCTTTATCATCGATTAATCAAAAAGCAGGTTTACCCGGATGTTGTTTATTAGTTCGTGATAAAATTCTAGGACTTGTTTAAATTTATTATTCTCAAAAAAAAGTTTAATTAAAAAATCAATTTTATATTCATCCAGTTTAAAAAACTGACCAATACAATTCATCAAAACTTTCAGCTTATGAGCATGGTAGATTCATTTGAAAAAATTCCGGTAAAAAAATTTAACTCCATTAAAGAAGGCTCTTTATTTATAGCCAATGAAATTGCCAGACTGATCAGAGAAAAGAACAGCAAAGGGGAAAAATGTGTGCTGGGTTTGGCAACAGGATCTTCGCCCAAAACATTATATGCAGAGCTTGTGCGCTTGCACAAAGAAGATGGACTGAGTTTCAAAAATGTTATTGCTTTTAACCTCGATGAATATTACCCGATCGATGGTAATTCACTTCAGAGTTATAAAAGATTTATGAAGCAACAACTATTTGACAAAGTAGATATCGATCAAAAAAATTGTCATATACCTAATGGCTCATGGCCAAGAGATGAAATAAAAAAATATTGCGCCGATTATGAACGACTAATAGAAAATGTTGGCGGCATTGATTTACAAATTCTCGGAATTGGCAATAACGGGCACATTGGCTTTAATGAGCCAGGCTCAAGCATTTTTTCAAAAACGAGATTGGTACCTCTTGACAACTCTACCCGACTTGCAAATTCCCACGACTTTCAAAACATTTCAAAAGTTCCACGCATTGCTATTACTATGGGCATTGATACCATAATGAAAGCAAAGAAAATTATATTGATGGCCTGGGGACAGCTGAAAGCACCGGTTTTGCAGAAAGCTGTGGAAGGCCATATGACTGAACAGGTGCCGGCTTCATTACTTCAGCAACACCACGATTGCATTTTTGTAACAGACGATCTCGCTGCATCAGAATTAACACGTTTCAAATCTCCCTGGCTTACGGGTGATTGTGAATGGACGCCGCAAATTATCAGGAAGGCCGTCATAAACATGGCGCTTAAATTAGAAAAGCCAATACTAAGTCTAACCAATGCTGATTACAACGATAATGGCCTTAGCGACTTATTGGTTGAAAAGGCCGACGCATACGAGATTAACCTGCAGGTTTTTTATATGATGCGTGACAGCATTACCGGATGGCCGGGAGGTAAGCCCAATCAGAAAAGTGTGGAAAGATCTGAACCTTACCCCAAACGTTCATTAATTTTTTCCCCTCACCCTGATGACGATATTATTTCCATGGGAGGAACTTTTATGAGATTACACGATCAGGGACATGATGTACATGTTGCCTATCAGACATCGGGAAATATTGCCGTAACAGATGAATTCGTAACACGCTTTCTGGATTTTGCTGTTGGATTTGAGCAGCTCAAAGGGATCAACAATGATACTTCTTCAAAAGCCCTGAGAGAAGCAACTGAATTCCTGCAAAATAAAAAAGACAGTGAAATAGACACACAGGACATCAGGGATATTAAAGGGTTAATAAGAAGATGTGAAGCAAAAGCTACCTGTCACTATGTTGGATTGAAAGATGAAAATATTCATTTTCAAAATCTTCCTTTTTATGAAACCGGAACGATTGAAAAGAAACCAATGGGCGAAGAAGATATAAAACTAACCATGGATTTACTGCAAAAAATAAAACCTCATCAGGTATATTGCGCCGGCGACCTTGCTGATCCTCATGGCACACATAAAGTTTGCCTTGACATCGTTTTTGAAGCGTTGCGCAGGTTGAAAACAGATAATGAAGAATGGGTGAAAGATTGCTGGATATGGCTTTACAAAGGCGCATGGCAGGAATGGGATATCAGTGAAATTGAAATGGCCATACCCATGAGCCCTGACCAGGTAATGAAAAAGAGATATGGCATCTTCATTCATCAGTCACAGAAAGACATGGTACCTTTTCAGGGTAGTGATAACCGTGAGTTCTGGCAAAGAGCAGAACACAGAAATGCAAATACCGCTAATTTGTATGCTCAACTTGGGCTTACAAAATTTGCGGCCATGGAGGCCTTCGTAAGATGGCATTTTTAAACCAGCAGTATACACCTGTAATGAGAAAGTGAAGGTTGATACAACCTTTACTTTCTCATTTTTTATTCCTTCATTTCTGATTTCTCACTTAATTTTGCCGACTTTACAAACATCTATGTCGCAGATCAGTGAGCCCGGTATCAAAAAGAACTGGCAAACAGCCTGGAAATCCAAATCGTTTAGAAAACAGGTTGTTTCAGGAACAATTGCACTCATTATTACATTTTCATTTTTCCCTTTTTTCTTTCAGGTTATTGAAAAACGAAACGGGATAGTACTAAACGATTGGCTGCTGAACTGGTTGCCGCCACATGACGTATCTGTTTCCATTTTCATTTTTGTTTGGGCACTTACTCTGTTACTGCTGATAAGAATGGTGCGGCAACCCTACATTTTTACAGTCATGCTTTGGTCGTATGTATTATTAAGCGTGATAAGAATCGGAACTATTACTTTAACTGCGTTAAACGCACCAAAAGGCCTGATTGTATTGGCAGATCCGTTGAGCAATGTTTTCTATGGAAAATCATTTATTACAAAAGACCTGTTCTATTCAGGCCATACTTCAACAGCTTTCCTGATGTATTTATGCCTGCAAAAACAATACGACAAAATCTTTGCTCTGTTTGCAACACTTATGATCGGCAGCTTGTTGTTAATACAGCATGTACATTATACTGTTGATGTTCTTGCCGCCCCTGTTTTTGCTTTCTTATGTTACTTTATTACAAAAAAATTAATGATTAAATCAGGTATTTAAAGGCACATAAGAACATTATAACTACAAATTTTTTCAAAACGCTTCTCCCAACTGCAAATAAAAACCATTTGCTTTACCGGCCCCTATCCCATAATCCAGGCGAAGATTAAGCTTTTCGGAAGCATTTAATGCAAAGCGTAGTCCTGCACCATAAGAATATTTAAGGCATTGAAAATTCATATCGCTGAGTTTATCGGCAACATTTCCAATATCGCCAAACCCAACAGCTGAAAACCTCCAAAATAGCGGTAAGCGATATTCGGTTTGAATGACCACAAGATTTTTATCCCGGTAACGGCCTTCATAATATCCTCTCATTTTACTGGCACCTCCTAATAATGCCAGGCTACGCAAAGGCACGTGGCCGGCATTAAAGAAAGCTGTTGCCTGCAGGGCAAGCACCTGATGGTCATAAGTTCTTAAAAATTTCCTGGCGTCAATAACAAAGTTGGTATAGTTATAATCCGAACCGAAATAATTGGCAAAATGGTTAAAATAAAATTGTAACATAAGCCCTTTATCTGGAGAAAAAGCATTGTTCCTTGTGTCATAAGTGAAGCTTGCTCCCAAACCTGAAACATGGTACCCAAATCTTCCGTAAATATTCTCTCTGTCAAATAAACCTCCGGAATCGTATTTCACATCAAACAAACGCTGGAACTCATATAAAAGACCGATATAAATTTTATTTCCCAGACTGGTTTGCGGATGCAGGTAAATATAATATTGTTTGTAATTATAATCTTCTTCACTGCTGTCTGCAGAAGATTTTCCCAGACCCCAGAATTTATCGGGATAATAGCTATAAGACAATTGCTGGTTAATTATATATTTTTCCCCGGGAAAATATATAGAGCCGTTTATTGCAACCACAAATTGCTTATGTAATGAATAAAGCGCCAACGCCTGAATGTTCGATGTACGCACCAGTTTATCATCTGGTTTTAACCGGAATGTTAAAGAAGATGCTACACCGAACGACCAGTTTGTTTCAATGGAACGCGCAATTACGGGAAGTACTAAAACGTTTCGGGCTGGGGGGATTTTTAAAGTATCAACCTGGCCTTTTGCCACACCGAAAGAAAATAGCAAAAGCAAGATGGCAACAATTGCAGAAAATGATTTACTTTGTAAACGCACGACGAGTGTTTCCGTTATAACTGTTAGGGTTAGCCTATGAAAAAATTGCAAAGTAACATCTTAAATGTAAATTCATTACTTTTGCGGATTAATATAAAAATCATAATTTGTTAAATTTTAATTCATTTTCGTTTATTTAAAGGCTCCAACCTGGGGTTAAAGTAAAAATTAACTTCAGGGCAAATGCTAACAATATGAAAAAAGTAGTATTTCCTGATTTTACATTAGAAGAAAAACTGACCCCTGAACAATTGAAAATATTTGATGAAACAGGTGCTATCGTTTTCAGAAAAGTTTTTTCTCCTGAACAAGTGCAACTTTTTATTTCGGAAATAAAAAGAATTGAAAAGCAATGGCTAGATGAAGGCGTTGAAAAAATCAACGGTATCCCTTTGAAATTCGGCAAAGACGATAAAGGCAACACTATGATACAACGCATGTGCTTTTTAAATAAGCACAGCGATGTTTTCCGTGATGTGCTCCGCGACCCGAGATTACAGGCACTGGTAGGTTTTTTATATCCCTATGAAGGCCGGATAGCTGAAGATGAAAAAGACGGTTTGATATTGAATAATTATGTTCGTATGCCGGATAGTAAATTTACACAGATGGGGTGGCATACAGATAGCCCCCGCGATCTGTTTCTCGGACAGAAAATTCTACCCATGCTGAATGTGGGCATTCATTTGGACGACTGTCCTTTTGAAAATGGCGGGCTACGTATACTCCCAGGCACCCATAAACAGAACATGATAAAATTGCTTTTCGGAAAAAAGTATTTTATTGATAATAACCCTGATGCCCGTGAAATAGGTTTTGACCTTAATGCGGGTGACCTTACCGTTCATGATGGCCGTTTGTGGCATCGCGCACAACAGTCGCCCCACTATGGCGAAGCAAGCAGAAGACGTGTAATGTACGTTCCTGTTATCACAGGCAAATACATGCCCAAACACGCAAATAGCAAAACACCTTTTTACCACCGATTGGCTTCAAAAGTGCAGAATTAATAACCCCGATAGAAACAAGCTGATATAATTTTTTTTAAATAGGCCCGTAAATTTGCGGGCTTTTTTATTATGCGATCAGGCGATAACCATATTTATATAACCCGCCTAAACCATTTGTTATACAGTTAAACTTACATTTGCATCACTATGGGATATGCATTAGTTACAGGAGCCAGCAAAGGTATTGGAAAAGCAATTGCCGAAGAGCTGGCATCGAGAAAAATTAATTTACTGATTGTAGCCAGGTCGCAGGATTTGCTGCAACAAGTAGCAAAAAAAATTTCTGAAAATTATGATGTACAGGTAGATTACCTTGCCACTGATCTTTCAAACCCGAATGCTGCACAAATGGTTTTTGACTGGTGTAATAAAAAAAATTATGCGGTAGACATTTTGGTGAACAATGCCGGCTATGGTTTAAGCGGCCTTTTTGAAAAATACACAGCTGATGAAAATACCAATATGATGCATGTAAACATGCTCACACCGGTATTACTTTGCCAGTTTTTTTTACCCATGCTTAAGCAACAAAAAAAGGCATATATACTCAACATCGCCAGCTCTGCCGCATATCAGGCCGTTCCATATCTAAGCGTTTATGCGGCCAGTAAAGCCTTTATTTTAAGTTATAGCCGGGGGCTTAGGCATGAATTAAAAAAAACAAACGTTTCTGTAACTGCGATTTCTCCAGGCTCAACTGACACAGATTTTGTGGTGCGTGCCCAGATTGGAGAAAAAGGTTTGCAAACAGCGAAGAAAGTGAATATGACAGCCCACGCAGTTGCTAAGATTGCAGTGAAAAGTATGTTTGCACGTAAAGCAGAAGTAATAACCGGGTTCATCAACAAATTAGGCGCATTCATGGTTTGGCTGATGCCAAAAGAATTGGTAGAAAAAACAGCTATGAAAATTTATGAGTGATGTGAATGGAGAGCATTGAATAATAAAAAAAGATTCCTGCATAAAGTAGCAGGAATTTTTTTATCATTCAATGCTATTACAGCAAACTATTTCTCCGGATATAACACCACTTTTATATAGTTCTGCATATCCAGGTATTTTTTTGCTGTTTCCTGAATATCATGTAAAGAAAGTGCATCTACTTTATCAGGAAGTTCCAATATCCAGTTGGCATCATTTTGCTCAATCCAGGCATAGCTTAGCCCATCAAGCCAATGATCATTCTCCTTCATCGCATCTTCATTTTGCTTTTTCATGGTTTCTTTAACCTTATCCAGGTCCTTTTGCTCAGCTCCCTTTTCCTGGACGTTCTTGATAATATCAAACGCTGCATTTACCAGCTTATCTACATTTTCAGGTCCGCAGGGGAAAGACAGAGATGCGGAATAATGATTATAGGGGCGTTTTTCAAAATTGCTATGCATACCTCCGCCATAAATACCGCTCATGTCCTCGCGAAGTTTCTCGATAATTTTGATCGTAAGCAAATCAGTCAGTGCTTTCAATTTCAAAGCCTCTTCCTGGCTGTACGGAGCTTCCCCATTAAATATCACTGTAACAAGGCTCTGCTTTTCCGCACCTTTTTTTACTGATGCATCCACCACTCCTTTTACCGGCCTGAGGCCAACATCGGTAAATTTATTTTCTTTCTGTGAAGTAGGAAGGCTTCCGAGATATGCTTCCAACATCGGTCTGGCCTGCGTCATATCAATATTACCAACAAAAGTGAAATGCCATCCATAAGCATTGCCGTATATTTCTTTGTAAATGGAAAAAACCCTGTCTAAATTTATTTTGTCAAAGTCTTCAGCATGAGGAAAACCTCCAGCCCAGGGGTTGTTGTTATATTCAATTTTCTGCAAAGTATCCTGATAATAAGCCCTCGGGTTGTTCAACAGGTTTTTTATAAAAGATTTCTGGCTGGTGATGAACGCATTAAAAAGCGTTTCATCTTTTCTTGGCTGAGTAAAAAACAAATGCACTAATTGAAGAAATATCTCAAAGTCTTTTACACTGCTGCTTCCTTGTATACCTTCATCGTATAAATTAATATAAGGCTGCACTTCCACGGTTTTCCCGGCCAAAAATTTCTGAAGATCGACAGGTGACAAATCTTTTACGCCCATTGACATTACAATTGTAGCTGCATTTTCCGCATTTTGCTTATCCGTCAGACCATAATTTCGCGAACCACCCCAGCGCCAGGAATCCATTTTAATTTCATCATTTTTGAAATCCGTGGGTTTAACAGTAATGGTAATTCCATTACTAAGGGTTAAATCAATTGTTCCTAATGTTGTGTTTTTGCTTTCCGCTGTAATTTTTCCGGGAGCAGGCAATTTATCAATCAGGGATTTTGCCAGCACTTTCTCTGTATAAGGCTTAACCGGGATTTGATGAGCAGCGTTAACCATGGTTAATAATTGCGCGTCAGAGGGTAATTGAGATTTCATTTTTTCAGAAGCAGTAATCAATACAAATTTCCCTTGTTTGCTATCCATTTTTGAAGAAAATGCATTTACTTCCTGCAATGTAATTCCCGGCAACACCTGCTTCAGGAATTCATAGCGGTTAGTAATACCTATGATTGGTGAACCATTGAGATAATTATCAATATAGCCTTGTACAAGGCGGCCTGATTCTGTTTTATCTCTGTCCTTATAAACGTTTTCAGTTTCATTCAACAGATTGCTTTTGGCCCGGTCCAGTTCTGTTTGAAGGAACCCGAATTTTTTTACACTTTCAGTTGTTGTTATTAAAGCATCCACGGCATCTTTAACAGGTTTATCACCTAATAATGCCACTGAAGTAAAAGCACGGTACCCCCTGATAAACGAGCCGAAACCAGTATTTCCAAAAACAAATGGCGGGTTAGCCTGCTGAGTTAATTCATGCAGGCGTTGATTAATAATTTCAGAAAAAAGGTTTTCAATTACTGAATTACGGTAATCAGTCCATGTATTTACTGGTTTTGATTTTTCGAAATAGTTGAAAATCTGCAGCACATTATAAGCCTGTTCTTTATCAGTAAGCACCATACTTTCACTTACTGTTCTTAGCGGAATCGGAATGATGGACGGCCTTGGTTTTTCAGGAGATGGGTTTTTAAAATGACCAAAGTGTTTTATAATTTCTTGCTCTGCAACGGCAGGGTCAATATCTCCAACAACAACCACTGCCTGTAGGTCTGGACGATACCAGGTTTTATAGAACCGTTTTAAAGTTGCCGGTTTAAAATGCTTCAACGTGTCGTCAATGCCAATCGGTAACCGCACAGCATACTTTGAACCATTGAATAATTTAGGAAAATATTTATTCCGCATTCTTTCCCCGGCTCCTTTACCGAGACGCGATTCTTCAAGCACTACCCCTCTTTCTTTATCTATTTCAGTAGGATCGAGCAGTGCATTACCTGCCCAGTCTTCCAGAATGGTAAACCCTTTTTCTACTTTATCAGAATCATCTGAAGGGATGGGGAGAATATAAACCGTTTCATCAAAACCAGTATATGCATTAAGATCTGCCCCAAACTGTACCCCGATGGATTGAAGATAACTTACCAGGTCGTTTTTAGGAAAATGAGTGGAACCATTAAAATTCATATGTTCCATCATGTGCGCAAGCCCTTGCTGGTCATTATCTTCGAGAACCGACCCTGTATTTACTACCAGCCGCAGTTGAACTTTTTTTTCCGGCTTTGCATTTTTTCGGATATAATAAGTCAGGCCATTAGGCAATTTTCCGACTTTAACGTTGGCATCAACCGGCAGTTTGTCGGTTAAATTGAATTGTGAAAATGCAGAAAGCTGAAAAACAACCAGCACATTCAGTAACAGGAAACGAACAATGACCGTTTTTGATTTCTTCATAAAAAAAGTTTTTAAATAACTGTGATGTATAACCGAAAACATGTTTTATAAAAATCGGAATTAATTACAATAGAGGATGCTAATTTAACAGTCTGTTACACTTTCATTCATACCATTTATCAATTATTGCCAATAACTTCTTTGATAGGCTCACCAATACATCCGTTTGGCATCTGAATATGCAACATGGCGGAAACCGTGGGGGCAATATCGGTCATGTGCACCACACGATTGGTCGAGCCATGATGAATCCCCCATCCCATAAACAAAAGGGGAATATGAGTATCATAAGGATTCCAGGTTCCGTGTGTGGTTCCGGTTTTGGCATAGCCTTCAAACCATCCGGGATTTACAATTACCTGTACCGCACCGCTTCTTTTAAAATTATAACCATTTATGATCATTTCTTTTATTGGTCCGGGAACCGGTGCTTCACCAATATTATTAACATCAACAGCGTATTGGATGCCGGGCTGACGTTGCAAAAAATCAACTGTTGTTTTTTTAACCGCATCGAAATCAAGATGCTGATCATAAATTTTTTTCATATCATAATTTACCTGGTAATTCTGACCGGATATTACGAGTTTTTTTACGTTGTACTCCGCTTCAAGAATTTGATTAATGCTATCAATAATTGGTTTAGAAATTAAAAATTCAGCAGGTAGTTTATTCTTCTGCATATAACCGATGGCATGCGCAGCTCCATGATCGGCTGTCAGAAAAACAGTGTACTTCCCCTTACCTATTTTTCCATCCAGGAATTGAAAGAAATTTTCAAGGTCTTTATCCAATCGAAGATAAGTATCCTCTATTTCTACAGAATTTGGCCCGAAGAAATGGCCAACATAATCAGTCGATGCACAATTTATGGTTAAAAAATCAGTAGCTTTTCCATTTCCCATTTTATAATTTTCGACAACTGCTTTAGCGAAATCCAGGGTTAATGTATTACCAAAGGGTGTTTGACGAAAGCTGCCTTTATTAGTTTCATAAATTTTGGCTATGTCATGCGGGAATGTGGAACTGGTTTCACCTTTGAATTTTCCTTCATAGGATTCATTATCTGAATCGCTCTCCATATAAGTACTGACAGGGTATAATGTATTCCATCCTTTTTGTATCAGTTGCACTACTTCATTTTTATTATTGAAAGCATTAACCCAATCAGGCAATTGATCCATATAATACGAGCTTGTAATAAAGTGCCCGCTTGCATCATCAAACCAGTAGGCAGCATTGGCACTATGGCCTGCAGGAAGAATTGCCGCTCTGTCTTTAAGGGAAACTCCAACTACCCTCGACTGATAATTAGTAGCTATGCGAAGTTCATCTGTAACAGTTGATGTGAGTAAATTACGAGGCGACATTTTTCCATCTTCTGATTCGTTACCTATGCTTTGCACAGTACTATCTTCCGTGCAATAAACATGTTTGCCGGTAAGCTGTTCGATCCAGTCATTTCCGGCAATACCATTTATAGAAGGCACAGACCCTGTAAAAATACAACTGTGACCTACAGCTGTAAAAGCAGGAAGGTGTATAATCATTGTGTTCTCGCACGAAAATCCTTCATTTAATAAACGTTTGAATCCGCCATGTCCATACCTGTCGTAATACCTGTATAAATAATCCCATCGCATCTGGTCAACTACTATCCCTACTACTAACCTGGGCCTGCTGATTGTTGACGATGTGTTTAAAGCCTTGCGATTTTGAGCAAACGATGAAATTACTATAACAAAAAAACAAACAGAAATGAGAAACTTACGGTTCATGAAAAAATTTTAAACAAATGTATCTGAATTGATGCATTTATAAACATAAGATGGATAATTGCTTTTCTGCTGACGAATGAATAATAAAAACAAACGTTTGCAATTGCCCCGTTTGAATAAAGATAATGCAGCTTGCACTTATCAGATTGCTCATTGATTTAAAAACATTAATTTTGCCGCAATTTTTAGCATAATAAATTTTAATAATTTATGGCGGATATCTTTGAAAGATTAATCAGGAATTACGGCCCGATCGGCCAGCATCGCGAAAGGGCACATGGTTATTTTGCTTTTCCCAAACTGGAAGGCGAAATCAGCAGCCATATGAAATTTCGGGGAAAAGAGATGATTGTATGGAGCCTGAACAATTATCTTGGGCTGGCCAATCATCCCGAAGTAAGAAAAGCAGATGCTGATGCAGCAAAAGAATATGGGCTGGCTTCGCCCATGGGCGCACGTATGATGAGCGGCAATTCTAACTATCACGAGCAACTTGAAAAAGAACTGGCAGAGTTTGTTCATAAAGAAGATGCAGCATTATTAAATTACGGTTACCAGGGAATGGTTAGCATCATCGATGTACTGTGCAGCCGTCATGATGTAGTAGTTTATGATGCAGAATCGCACGCATGCATTATTGATGGATTAAGGTTACACCCAGGCCATCGTTATGTTTTTAAACATAATGATATTGATGATTGCGAGAAACAATTGCAGCGCGCTACAGCTTTGATTGAAAAACAAAAAGCTGGTGGAATTCTTATTATTACCGAAGGAGTTTTTGGGATGGCCGGTGACCAGGGAAAACTAAAAGAAATTGCTGCACTAAAGGACAAATACCAATTCCGCTTACTGGTAGATGATGCACATGGTTTTGGCACACTTGGAAAAACCGGTGCAGGCGCAGGTGAAGAACAAGGGGTTCAGAACAAAATAGATCTATATTTTTCCACATTTGCCAAATCGATGGCATCAATCGGAGCCTTTATTGCGGGCGATAAAACGATTATAGATTTTATACGCTATAACATACGCAGCCAGATATTTGCCAAAAGCCTTCCAATGCCATTTGTTTTAGGTAACCTAAAAAGGCTTGACCTGGTACGAAAGCATCCGGAACTAAAAAATAAATTATGGGAAAATGCCATGAAGCTGCAAAACGGCCTGAAAGAAAAAGGATTTGATATTGGCAAAACTGATTCAGTGGTTACCCCGGTTTATATGAAAGGGGATATCCCTGAAGCTACAGCAATGGTAACTGACCTTCGTGAACATTATGGCATCTTTTGTTCCATTGTTGTTTACCCGGTTATACCTAAGGGACATATTATTTACAGGCTTATACCGACAGCAGTGCATAATGATGCAGATATAAAAGCTACATTAAAAGCATTTGAAGAAACAAAGAAAAAATTAGATGCAGGAAATTATAAAGTTGAAGCCATACCTCATATGGCAGGATAAAAAATTATAGTTTAACATTAAAAAAGGTTCCAGAACTGGAACCTTTTTTAATTTATTTACGCCTCTCATTAAACTGATATCGAATACAAAAATCATTTTCTTTTAAAGAAATATCAAAATGACATTTAATGTCGCAAACAAAAAGCCCCCCTTACGGGAGGCTGCACTAATCAAATACCATTAACCATTAAACCTTATCCTATGAAAAATCAAAGATAGTAGAATCTGAAGTTGAAACAATGTTTCAGGATGAAAAAATTTTACCCAAAAACCATGAAAATTGATCAATGTCAATCAATCGACGGGGAATGGTTTTGCAGAAATTACAATATATCTTACCACGTTGGTTTAAAGCGCTTTTGATATTCATCAAATGGAACTTTCCCATAACTACCATCTGCAAAATATTTTAATATCAGTTCCATATCTTTTGTTTCAAGGTAACCGGGTATGGCTTGTGGTTCGCTTCCATCGGCAGGGATAATAATAGTTGTAGGAAACGCTAACCTGCCATGTGTCATGTAAACTGCAAATTCGTTGACTTTGTAAGAGGGGTTATAATTATATGTTTGCTGATGCCAGTTAATTTTGTCCCTTGTTTCGGCGTTTACTTTTACAGCATAAAATTTATTCTGCAAATATTCCTCCACTCCTTTATTGGTATATGTTTTTTTGTCCATCACTTTACACCAGCCGCACCAATCAGTATACAAGTCGATAAGTATTGGCCTTTTTTCCTTTTGAAGAAATGTTTCTGCTTCAGCAAGGCTCAACCACTTTGCATGCTCGGTTTTAGGGGCCGAGGATATAAAAAAGAAAACCAGCAATGCTGATAAAATCGACAGCTTAATATTTTGCATCGTAATTTTATTAAATGATAGCTGAAAAATAGTATAACGAACAAATAAACGGCTAAGTATTACCTGAAATGATAGATTTTAGTTAAAAAGATTAAATAAGATGATATGCGAAAAATAGTAATCGCAATAACCGGGGCAAGTGGTTCAATTTATGCGAAAATGGCATTGGACAAACTATCATTGATAAAAGATCAATGGAAAGAACTTTCCCTGGTAATGTCAGAAAATGCAAAAGAAGTCTGGAAAACTGAATTGGAAAACGAAGCCTATAAAACTTATTCTTCGCGGCTATATTCCCTTCATGATTTTTCAGCACCATTCGCCTCAGGTTCCGGTCAATATGATACTATGATCATCATTCCATGCTCTATGGGAACACTTGGAAGAATTGCAACTGGTATATCCGATAATCTGATAACAAGAGCTGCAGATGTTGTTTTGAAAGAAAGAAGAAAACTGATTTGTGTTATAAGGGACACTCCTTATAACCTTGTTCACATACGCAATATGGAAACGGTCACTCTCGCCGGCGGAATTATCTGTCCTGCCACACCATCATTCTACAGTAAGCCCAAAACAATTCAAGACGCAGCTTCAACAGTAGTAGACAGGGTGCTCGATTTGTCAGGATTTGATATTACCACTTTCCGTTGGGGGAAATGAAATAGTCGGAAATCAGGAATAACAATAATGATGTAGAATTAAAACCCGGGGTTTTTGATTTTGAATTATTAACGCAGCTCTATTCTCTCAGGTCCACTTCCTCAACCCCTGGATATTTTGTTTTGTTGAATACAAAAAGATCATCGCTGATAGTAGTATTGCTCATCAGTTTGTTGATGGTAACAATATCTTTTGAACCACTTTTTTCCAGTGATTTTAAGCTGTATATCATTTTTGTTCCTTTATCGATATACAGGTATACTTTAAAAAATGTTTTGGTTTTATCTACAGGTGTCAGTTCAATTTCCTGTAAGGTTTTATTTGACTGTTTTACCTCTCCATTTAACTTGTATAAAAAATCCTTGTCGTAAAAATTGGTAAAAAATTTTTCCGGAGTTATCGTTTTCACTGTTGCATCTACTTTGTTTATGGTTACTTCATTAGTTGATTTATCATAAGTCCACGAATTTTTTCCATCGCAAAAAATTTCCTGACCAGTGATGCTGATATGATATTGTGAGCCTTTAATATAGACTGTTCCTGTTTTAACGCCTTCTGTCTTTCCTGCTGCACTCTGTATTTCTAATGTGAAATCAGCCTTAATGCTTTTATACGATTTGGCTTTTGCACTTACCTGGTCAAGTATTTTTTTTGCGGCGGGATCATTGCTGCCAAGACTATTATTCTGGGCATTAATGATTACTGCTGCCACTAAAAACAAGATTGTAAAAATTATTTTCTTCATATATCGCTGATTGAATAAAGCTGCAAATATATTGGAATCATCTAACATGAGACTTCTTTGCAGATGCTTAATAAAAACAGATGAACCGGATTAACAAAATTCTAACTCAGGTTTTGCAAGTGTTGCTCTAATTCTGTTTCTGTTTTAATAATAACATCTCTCGCCTTGCTTCCCTGATTAGCCCCCACGATACCAGCAGCTTCCAGTTGATCCATTAATCTTCCGGCCCTGTTATAACCAAGTTTCATTCGTCGCTGTAATAAAGAAGTAGAACCTACCTGGCTTTGAACTATTAATCTTGCAGCATCTTCAAACAAAGTATCCCTATCTGCCAGATCAAAGTCTTTCCCTTCCAGTTCTTTTTCGTCAACATATTCAGGCAGCATGAAAGCCATGGGATAACCTTGCTGTTTGCCAATAAAATCAGTAATCTCTTCCACCTCGGGTGTGTCAACAAATGCGCACTGCAAACGTGCTATTTCACCATTATAACTGATAAGCATATCTCCTTTTCCAATGAGTTGCTCGGCACCGCCCAGATCAAGAATTGTTCGGGAATCAATTTTAGAAGATACTTTGAATGCAATCCTTGCAGGGAAGTTTGCCTTGATAGTTCCTGTAATAATATTTACAGAAGGCCTTTGAGTGGCAATAATGAGATGTATACCCACAGCACGTGCCAGTTGAGCTAATCTTGCAATAGGCATTTCAATTTCTTTTCCTGCTGTCATGATCAGGTCGGCAAATTCATCAATCACCAACACGATAAAAGGTAAATACTGGTGACCTTTTTGGGGGTTTAGTTTTCTTTTGATGAATTTGTCATTGTACTCTTTAATATTTCTTGCTCCGGCTTCTTTTAAAAGATCGTAACGGTTATCCATTTCGATGCAAAGCGCATTCAAGGTATGGACAACTTTTTTTGTATCCGTAATAATGGGTTCTTCTTCGCCGGGCAACTTTGCCAAAAAGTGTTTTTCAATTGTACGGTACAAACTCAACTCTACTTTTTTGGGATCAACCAGCACCAGTTTTAATTGTGATGGATGTTTCTTGTAAAGCAATGAAACCAATATCGCATTAACACCAACTGACTTTCCCTGTCCAGTCGCGCCAGCCATTAACAGGTGCGGCATAGAGGCAAGATCAACAATGAAATTTTCATTATCGATTTTTTTTCCAAGCGCTATAGGCAGGCTAAAATTATTTTGCCTGAATTTATCCGACTCAAGCAGGGTGCGCATGCTTACCACAGTTTTTTTAGCATTCGGCACTTCAATACCAATTGTTCCTTTGCCAGGTATTGGCGCAATGATGCGTATCCCCAATGCAGCAAGACTTAATGCAATATCATCTTCCAGGTTCTTTATGCGTGAAATGCGAACGCCTGCAGCCGGCACAATTTCGTATAATGTAACTGTGGGCCCAACGGTCGCGCTGATTTTCTGGATATCAATATCATAATTTTTGAGGGTATTGATGATCTGGTTTTTATTTGCTTCCAGTTCGGTAGCATCCTGTATTATTTTATCGCTGCCGTGTGATTCCAGTAAATCAAAAGAAGGGTATTTGTAATTCTGTAGGTCTAATGTGGGTTCGTAATCAGCCAACACTGCCTGCGCATTAGATTTAATAATGGTTTCCGCTTCCTCAGTTTTTTCTGCGGATGTTCCTTTTATTTCCAGGTCAAGCGCAGGTGTTTCCTTTTTTGTTTTGGAATTTATTTCTGCAGGTTTAATCGCCTCCGGCCCTTCTTTCATGAGCTCTTCAAGCGTTGGATACTTAATTTCCGATTCGTCTTCATCCAATTCTTCATCATCTTTCTCAATCATTTTCATTTCGTCAACCGGATGTTCCTGTGTACCTTGTTTGATAACAGTAACAGCAGCATTATTTTCTCCTTTTAAAAAATTTCCTTTATTACTATGGTCACTGAAAGATTCGTCTACAAATAATTTTGCACCTTCATTATCCCGAAATGCATCAATTTCATCAGGTTGTTTTTCTTTTCGTTTAACAGCAGGTACTTTAAATACCGGGTTAAAACGCCAGATGAAAAATGCCAATCCTGCGACCATTAATAATGCTGCAGTACCGATCCAACCGATAACACGTGTAAGCCAGTCGCTGATCATGGTACCTACTCCTCCACCCCATGGAAATGCATTTCCCTTTGCTATAAACGCCAATGCCACGCTAAAAAAAAGCAATCCGGCAAGCACATAGCGCAGGTTTCTGCCAATGGAAAACATTTTTTTTCTAAACAACAGATTTGCGCCAACGATAAAAAAGAAAGTACAGAAAAAATAAGAAGCCAGCCCGAAACCATTGAAGAAAAACCTGTGAGAAACATAAGCCCCGAAATTTCCCAACAAGTTCTCTGCTTTTACATGCGAAGAAGGCAACAGCACGGAAGCGCCTTCTCTTGCCAGGCCCTGGTCTTCTTTCCAGGTAAATAAATATGAAGTGAAAGCAAGAAATAAAAAAACTGCAGTTAATATACAAACTGCGCCTACGATTTTGTGAGTACGTTCATCTCTGGCAACCTGCTTTAAAGTCACCTTCTCTTCATTATCAGGCTTGAGTTTAGCCCCTTCGGCCGGTTTGTTTTTTTTGGATTTCTTTTGGTTAGCCATGGCAGCAAAGATAAGCAAGAGGGATGAATGATTACTGTTGGCCAGTGCCGGCTTTCCTGAGTGCAGCAAAGAAAAGCAGCAGCCAGCCGGCAATAAAAAACAGGCCGCCTAATGGTGTAACCGGTCCTATAAATTTTACAGCTGAAATGTCGTTATTGGTCCGTAAAAATGCAAGTGCATATAAGGATCCTGAGAACAAAATAATCCCCGTAATGAAACAATTGCCTGCAGCATGAATCCATTTTACAGAAAATTTTTCATAAGCAAGTCCTGATATCAGCAATGCCAACGCATGATAAAACTGATAACGGACTCCTGTTTCAAATATGGCCACAGCTTCTACTGGCAAGGTTGTTTTTAGCTGATGCGCTGCAAAAGCTCCTAACATTACGGATAATGCCCCTGACAAAGCAGCGAAACACACAAAAAATTTATTCATTTTTCAATATTTCGATCAATGAACCCAATGAAGTATTCTCTTCGGCAACCACAATATCGGCCTGGGCGTAATACATCTTTCTTTCCCCAAGTTTGCGGGTAATGTAGGACTTCAATTCATGGTCTCCAATCGCTTTAATAAGCGGACGGCTCATGCGTTCTTTCAGCAACCTTTCTTTAAGCACATCAATCGAAGTATTTAGCCATATCACCTTCCCGCTTTTTTTCATAAACGCAATGTTGTTAAAGAAGCATGGTGTTCCTCCTCCGCACGACACAATAAATTTTTCATGATCATTCACCAGTTCTTCGAGCACTTCTTTCTCTTTATATCGAAAATATTCTTCTCCCTGTTGTACAAAAATTTCAGCTATGGTTTTTTTTTCTGTATGAACAATCACACTATCCAGGTCAAAAAAAGGCAAATTCAATTTTGCAGAAAGCAACCGCCCCCAGTGTGTTTTACCCGACCCCATAAAGCCGATAAGAAATATCTTCATAGCTGTTGATTAATTGATAAACTAATAAGTTAACCCGCTGACTTCCTGAAGACATTGTACTTTTTCGGATATCTCCACATTTCGACATTTCAACCTATCAACTTATTTAAACGCATTAAAACCAGTAACATCCATTCCGGTTATTAGCAAATGAATATCGTGTGTGCCTTCATAAGTGATGACACTTTCAAGGTTCATCATGTGACGCATGATAGAGTATTCGCCGGTGATACCCATTCCGCCAAGCATTTGCCTTGCGTCGCGGGCAATATTGGTAGCTATTTCACAGCCATTGCGTTTTGCCATGGAAACCTGTGCCGGTGTAACTCTCCCTTCATTCATCAACACCCCCATACGCCAATTTAATAATTGTGCTTTAGTAATTTCTGTAATCATCTCGGCCAGCTTTTTTTGCTGCAGTTGAAACCCGCCTATTGGCTTTCCGAACTGAACCCTTTCTTTGCTATAACGCAAAGCCGTGTCATAACAATCCATTGCGGCGCCTACAACTCCCCATGCAATCCCGTAGCGGGCTTTCGTTAAACAACTTAAAGGGCCTTTCAATCCTTTAACATCAGGAAGAATATTTTCTTTGGGGACTTTTACATGATCAAATACCAACTCGCCGGTTGCAGATGCACGTAAACTCCATTTGCCATGTGTAGTTGGGGTGGAGAAACCTTCCATTCCGCGTTCAACAATCACTCCGCGGATTTCTCCCTGTTCGTCTTTTGCCCATACAACGGCTACCTGCGAAAATGGTGCATTGCTAATCCACATTTTGCTGCCATTTAAAATGATATGGTCCCCATCTTCCTTGAAATTGGTTAACATGCTTGAAGGGTCTGAACCATGATTGGGTTCTGTCAATCCGAAACAACCCAGCCATTCGCCACTGGCCAGTTTCGGCAGGTATTTTTTCTTTTGTTCCTCACTGCCATATTGATATATCGGGAACATAACCAGTGAGCCTTGAACAGAAGCAGTTGAACGCACTCCGCTGTCGCCACGTTCCAGTTCCTGCATCATTAATCCATAGCTGATATAATCCAGTCCGCCACCACCATATTGTTCAGGGATTGTAGGGCCAAAGCACCCGAGTTCGCCAAGTTGTTTAATGATTTGCCGGGGAAATTCGGCACGTTGGGCGTAATCCTCAATAATCGGGGAGATTTCTTTTTTTATATAGGTGCGCACGGATTCACGAACAAGCTTATGCTCATCGGTCAATAATTCATCTAATAGAAAATAATCCGGGCTCTGAAACAAATCAGTTTTTGCAGCCATACAATCGTTTTAAATTTGCAGCAAAAATAAGGTAAAAGGCGGAAGGCCTAAGGGCGAAGCTATGAAGCACCATTGTTTAAAAAAATCTAAAAAAAAGATTATTCATCATGCCGATGAATTTACTTACGCTTACACCTTCAACCTCAACTCTTTTTAAAAAAATTTTTTACCCGATGCAACATCCCTGAAATGACTGTGACTATTAAATATATCACATTAAAATGCAGGCTCTTTTGGAAATAACTGCTCCGATACTACACGATGAACTGGTTGAAAAATGCAAGCAGGGCGACCGTAAGAGCTATGCTGAAATTTACCGGAAATATTCGAAGGCAATGTATAATACCTGCCTCCGGATAGTGAACCATACCGGCGATGCGGAGGACATTTTGCAGGATGCATTCGTGGATGCATTTGCCTCGCTGGAAAGTTTTCAATATAAGTCCACTTTCGGTGCATGGCTGAAACGGATCGTGATCAACAAATCAATCAACCACCTGCGCAAGAAAAAAATGGACCTGATTGACATCGATAAAACAGCAGTTGGCGAATTGCCTAATGAAGAAACACTGGACGAAAAAGATGTTCAACTAAAAGTGGATGAAATAAAGAAAGCAGTAAAATTACTGCCGAACGGATACAGAACAGTGCTGACGCTTTATTTGTTTGAAGGATACGATCATGAAGAGATTGCAGAAATTTTAAGGGTTTCACATGCAACAGTTCGTACGCAATACATGAGAGCAAAACAAAAATTAATCGGTTTGATAAAACAAGGAGGATTATCATGAGCAACAGATTAGAACAGTTTATCAAAAACAACCGCGAAGCATTTGATGATGATACCCCTTCATCAAAATTGTGGAATAATATCGAAAGCAGGATAATTCCTGAAAAAAAAATAGGCTCGGCAGTAGTGAAAATGAATTTCATAAGATGGAGCGCCGCAGCGGCAGCCCTGGTGCTAATAGTGCTGGGAATATGGTTCATGATGAGAACGAAACCGGATAATAATACCCCTGAAAAAGAAGTTGCAGGTGTAAAACCAGCAACACCGGAACAAAAGCGGAATGATACTATAACAACAGTCGCTCCGCAAACTGATAATAAATCATCACAGCAACTGGCCGCAACAACAGCAGACAGAAAAAAAGAGGTGAGGGAAACTGATGCAGTTACTGATTTGCAGAATGATACAAAAGAAGAAATGGTTCACTATGCGAAACTTGTTGAAATAAAGCAAAGGGAACTGAAAACAATGACAAAAGATGAACCGCTGCTATACAAACAATTTGCTGAAGACGTGAACAAATTAGACAGTGTGTATCACTCATTGGAAAATAAATTATCTAAAAAACAAAATAGCGAAGAACTACTCGAAGCAATGATTCAAAACCTGCAACTGCAGATGCAGTTATTGAACAAACAGCTTGGTATTATTAAACAACTCAACCATTCAAAAAAATCAGCGTATGAAAAGGCATATCAATCCATTTAAAATACTGGCCCTTGCAGCACTTGCAATATATCCTGCACTGAGCCATGCCGCAGGGAATGAAGACGGTTCGGAAAAAAAGAAAACGATTAGTAAATCATATACCATTGGCCCTAATGATAAATTGAAAATCGAAAATTCATTTGGAGAAGTAGTTGTGAACACGTGGGACAAAAATGAGTTTAAGATCGATATTGAAATGTATGCTAAAGCAAAAACCGACGAAAGGGCACAGTATATGCTGGATCATATAAAAGTCGAAGACTCCCGTTCTGACAATACTGTTCATTTCAAAACCGATATCCATATCAACGGCGGTAATCACAACGATGGCGATGACAAAGATGATGACGGAGACGATGATAAAGATGATAAGAAGAACAAGACTGTTCACCGGCATAGTTACACAGACAACCAGCAATTCCATGTGAACTATATTGTGTACATGCCTGCTACTAATCCTTTATATCTTGAAAACAGTTTTGGCAAGACCACAGTGCCTGATTTTAAAGGCCCCGTTAATCTCATCAGCAAATTCGGTAGCCTGACAACAGGCAACCTGGATAATGTGGAAGCTGTAGATGTGGAATTCGGAAGCGCTCAAATAGGCGATGTGCATAACGGCAAACTCACTTTCAAGTTTGACGACAAGTCGATAATCGGGAAATTAAGTGGCTCTGTAAAAGTTTTAAATGAATTTTCCGGACTTATTCAATATGATGTGAGCAGTGCGATCAATGAACTTTCCATTAATTCATCATACTCGGAAATCAGGGTAGTTGTTCCCAAAGAATTATCTGCCAATTTTACCATGCATACCAGTTTTGGCGATTTTGACAACAACACCGATTTCAAATTCAGCAACAAATCGGAAAATGATGAAGATGATAATATGGGGGTACATTTTGACAAAGACTATACAGGTGTTGCAGGCGACGGCAAAGCCAACATCAAAATCAAAAGCAGCTTTGGTGAAGTGAAATTATCGCACACCGCATTGTCCAGAGAAGAAATAGAAAAAGAACACTCTGAGAAAAAAGAACGCAAAGAAAAGAAAGAGAAAAAAGAAAAACGCGAAGTTGAGGAATCGTAAATCAAAACAACTGGTATGAACTGACCTATACTTGATATAATTATTTTATTATTTTCCCTCAAAAAACAGCAGGATGCCTGCTGTTTTTTTTAAACCTGCTTGCAATTATTTTACTAATTTTAAGTACTAAAATCAACGACTATTTATACGCCTGAAATGAACCCCGTGGATGAATTTTTAAAGCAATACATAACCGCCGGCAATTCATATAATGAGCTTTCACCCGATAACATACAGATAAAATCACATTGGCAAACTTTCTTCTCATCCATACATGATCTTGACCGCTATGAACTGCAGAACCGTACTGCCGATATTGCAAGGTTATTAAAAGAGAATGGGGTGGCCTATAATATTTACAACGACCCTTCCGGAAATAGCAGGCCATGGGAACTCGATCCTATACCCCAGATCATTTCTGCCACCGAATGGGAGTCGATTGAAAAAGGACTTGTTCAGCGTGCTACGATTCTGAATTTATTATTAAAAGATATTTATGGCCCGCAAAAATTAATAAAACAAGGATTATTACCACAGGAACTGATTTATAACCACCCCGGGTTTTTGAGGGCCTGCGCCAACATTGGGTTACCTGAAAACCAATACCTGCTGTTATATGCTGCAGACATGGGGCGCGGTATTGATGGAAGGCTATGGATCATTAGCGACCGTGCACAAGCTCCTTCCGGTTATGGGTATGCCCTTGAAAACAGGTTTGCCATGTCAAGTATTTTACCTGAATTGTTTTCCCAATTACGGGTAAGAAGATTATCGCCATATTTTGATTTGTTGCAACAGGCGCTCAACAGCATTGCACCGCATAAACCGGAAAATTCAAGAATTGTGGTGCTGACACCAGGGCCGGAGAATGAAACTTACTTCGAGCATTCCTATTTGTCGGCTTATCTCGGTGTTACATTAGTGCAGGGAAATGACCTGATGGTGAGAGATAATTTTGTTTGGTTGAAAACCATTGAGGGGCTGGAAAAAGTAGATGTAATATTACGCCGGCTGGATGATATATACTGCGACCCGCTTGAATTAAAAAGTGATTCTCTGTTGGGAATACCGGGTTTATTACAGGTTGTGCGCAAAGGCAATGTTTCCATTGCCAATCCCCTCGGAAGCAGTGTTATTGAAAATGCCGGTTTAATGCCTTTTCTTCATCTTGCTGCAAAATATTTTTTGAATGAAGAACTGATTATACCTTCTATCGCTACCTGGTGGTGCGGCCAGCAAAAAGAAATGCAATATGTAATTGATAACCTCAAACAACTGGTAATAAGAAGGATATTCAGGCGTACTGCAGGTACACGTTCTGCCATTGATGGCGCATCGCTTTCTGCTGAAAAAAAATCTGATCTGATCAGGCAAATCAAAAACAACCCGAGTTTGTATGTTGGGCAGGAAAAAATAAACTTCTCTTCAACTCCTTCCTGGGTAGAAGGGCAAATTCAACCAGGGCATTCATTAATAAGAAGTTTCCTCGTAAAAAAAGACAGCAGCTTTGTCGCAATGCCAGGCGGACTAACCAGAACAAGTTATGAAAAAAACAGTTTTATCATTTCCAACCAGACAGGTGGCATAAGTAAAGATACATGGGTATTATCTTCAGGCGACGACTATATGCAACCTGTTTTATTACCGCTAAAAACAAGTAGCTCATTTACCTTGCTTCAAAAAAATTCCCTGCCAAGCCATACTGCAGAAAATTTATTCTGGGCAGGAAGATATACGGAACGGCTGGTCAATAATGCAAGATTGCTTCGCACCGCCATGCAATACGTGCTACAGCACAACAATCCGATTTCTGTAAATGAAAACCAAACCAAAAAAATATTGCTTGAAGCACTTACGCATTGTACATATTCATATCCCGGGTTTATTATAAATAACCCGGGCGAAGATGATGAGAATATTATCCTTCATCCGTGGGAAGAGTTTTCAAACCAGTTGTACGATAAAAATAAAACCGGTAGCCTTACTCAAAACCTTTTATATTTCAAAAAAGCTGTTTATCACGTCCGGAACTTTTTATCTGCAGATACATGGCGTGTTGTAAGAGAAATGGGCGAAGGATGGCATGTAACAAAAGCAAATGCACAGCAGGACCCGCTGGTAATGATTGAGGATATCGATAAATTGAATACCACGATGTTTGCTTTTCTTGGAATGAACAGGGAAAGTGTTCGCCGGGAGCAGGAGTGGACAATACTTGACCTCGGGCGTAAGCTTGAGCAGTCGTTGTTTATTATTCGATTATTACAATCTGTATTTTACAAAAAACAGGAACCACAAGCTGAATATGAATTGCTCGAAGCTGTACTTAACGCAACGCAAAGCATGGTAACTTACAGATACACATTCCGCGACCACCTGCAATTCCATTTGCTGATTGAACTGCTGATGCTTGACGTGAATTACCCGAAATCTCTGGCCTACCTCGTTGATAAAATCAGGCAACACGTTTCTTCATTGCCAAAACCCGGAAAAACACAGGCGCTTAGTGAACCTGAAAGGTTAATACTGGAAGCGCATACCGCCCTGCACCTTTCAGATGGTATTTCACTTTCAAAAAACGAAAATAACGTCGATGGATACCTGAATTTAAAAAAACTGCTCGGTAAACTTAATGGTTTATTGCTCGAAACCAATTCAGTAATATCAAAAACTTATTTCAAACATACCCTTTCGCAACACCAGTTATTCGTAACAAGGGTTTTATAGAACATAAATGCTATACAACATAAAACATAATACCACCTATTTTTATAATGAATCTGTTCCACTGTGCCATAACCTTGCCATGATTACGCCAAGAAACACCAATAATCAATCATGCAGGTCCTTCTCCCTTGACATATCCCCCATTCCTGAAATTCTTGAAGAATACAACGATTTCTTTGGTAACAAGGTTTATTATTTCGTGATTGAACAGGAACATAAAACTTTATCAGTTACTGCCAATTCAATAGTTGAAAATAAAAAAATTCATAAAGAAAAATTAATTCCTGCTACCCAAAGCTGGGAAGAAGTGCATGAGATCATGCAAACTTCGAACGGCAACCTGGTTGATGAAAAGCAATACAGCATACCGACTGAAATTACCATGCCGGATGATCTTATAAGAAAATATGCATCACAATCGTTTACTCCAGGACGGTCTTTATTCGAAGCCATTTCAGAATTGATGTACCGCATTTATACAGACTTTAAATACAGCTCTGGCTTCACAACTGTTTCCACCCCTCTATCAACAGTAATGAAAGAACACAAAGGCGTGTGCCAGGATTTTGCGCATCTCGGCATTTCCTGTTTACATGCCATGGGGCTTTCAGCAAAATATGTAAGTGGTTATCTTGAAACCATTCCTGCAGCGGGTGAAAAAAAATTAACAGGCGCGGATGCTTCACATGCATGGTTCTCTGTATTCATTCCTGAAATGGGCTGGGTTGAATTCGATCCAACCAATAATAAAATACCCGATGAGCAATATATTGTTATCGGCTGGGGAAGAAATTATTTCGATATTATACCGCTGCGTGGCGTAATTACAAGCAGCAATCATCATCAACTCTCCGTGTCTGTTGATGTGCAACGCATTGGTTAAAAATATTACCACGTAAAACTCTTCTTCAATCTCAGGTCAAGCGTACAGGGGAATTCATTATTGATTTCCGGAACAGGCGCATCGTATACAAATGGCTGCCTGTCGTTTTTTACAAAGTGCTGAACAACAGAAAGCGTTGACTTGACAAACTGTTGTCCCTGCGTGTGGCTCGTATTACCAAACCTGCTGATGCGACGCGATTCTGCCTCAAAACTATTGATAGGGAACGTATCATAGCTCCTTCCGCCTGGGTGCGACACATAATAGGTGCAACCACCGATAGATCGTGCATTCCATGTATCAATAATATCAAAGGTCAATGGGGTGTCAACACCAATGGTCGGATGCAATGCACTCGGTGGTTGCCATGCACGGTAACGCACACCGCATACATATTCTCCTTTTACTCCGGTAAAAGTTAAAGGCACCCTTTCACCATTGCATAAAAGAATATACCTGGTATCGGTTAATCCTTTAAGTTTCACCTGCACCCTTTCCAGCGAAGAATCAACAAACCTTGCTGTTCCGGTGCTAGACATCTCTTCTCCCAGTACATGCCAGGGTTCAATGCCCATACGCAGTTCCATTTCAATATCGCGCACATGCACTGTTCCGTAATGAGGGAACCGAAATTCAAAAAACGCATTGAACCAGTTTGCATCAAACGCATAGCCGGCGTTTTTCAGATATTCCACCACCTCATCCATATCCTGCTTTATAAAATGCGGTAACAAATATTTATCATATAAAGAAGTTCCCCATCTTACCAATTTATGTTTATACGGTTTTTTCCAGAATGCTGCAATGAGTGCACGTATAAGGAGCGATTGCACCAGGCTCATGTGCTTATGCGGCGGCATATCGAAACCACGAAACTCCAGGATGCCTAACCTGCCTGATGAAGAATCGGGTGAATATAATTTATCAATACAAAATTCCGAGCGATGGGTATTGCCTGTGAGGTCTGTAAGCAGGTGACGGAAAATCCTGTCGGTTATCCAGAATGGAATGAACCCCTTTTCAGGTACCTGTGAAAAAGCAATTTCCATTTCATACAAATTGTCTTCAAGCCCTTCATCAATACGCGGGGCCTGGCTGGTCGGCCCGACGAACGCTCCCGCAAACAAATAAGAAAGTGCCGGGTGATGTTGCCAAAAGGTAATAAGGCTGCGCAACAAATCGGGCCTTCTTAATAATGGGCTGTCTGCAGGGGTCAACCCGCCAATAGTGATATGGTTACCGCCACCTGTTCCGGTATGTCTCCCATCAAGCATAAATTTTTCCGTTCCCAATCTTGCCAATCGTGCCTGCTCATATAACACATCCGTATTATGACAAAGCTCTTTCCAGTTTTTTGCAGGATGGATGTTCACTTCAATCACACCAGGATCAGGCGATACCACCAATTTTTCCAGACGATTATCTTTTGGTGGTTCGTAACCTTCTACCCTAACCGGGATGTTTAGTTTTTGCGCAGCAGCTTCTACAGAAGCAAGCAGGTCAAGATAATGTTCGAGGTAATGCAATGGCGGAATAAAAATATATATCAACCCATTTCTTACTTCAACACTGATTGCAGTTTTGATGGTCGTTACTTCAAAACTAATTTCCGGTTCAGGTTCAAGCGGCTCTTCTTTTCCAACCCTGGATTTTCTTTTATCTTTTGGTTCTTCAACTATTGTTGCGGCAGATTGATGCATTACCCGATACGGTTGATCTTCATGAACTGCAATAGTCCCATATCTCGCAACAATGGAATCATGAAAATGATCCAGCTGGGGTAAATCTTCAAATAAGCTTCTTTCTACATGTTGAGGCATTTTTGCTTTCGCAACATAAGGCAACGAATCGAGCGGAAGCCTTAAGCCAATGGGCGAATTACCTGGTATCAAGAAAAGATAATCGCGGTTAAAAATCCATTTGCAGCTTAGCCATTTGCTGTTATGATAATTCCATTGTAACGGTAATACATATCCTGCCGGATTACCCAGGCCATTGTTGAGTAACTGTGCCAATGTCCTTCTTTCCAGCGGATCTTTAAGGTTCGATTTTAACGGATCAATATTAACAGGGTTCTTCCCTTCAGTCCACAAAAAGTAAAATACATCTTCATAAGCAGCGCTGACATTATCGGAACTTACCGCTAAGTTTTTTGCCAGCTCTTTAATAAAAATTTCCGCATCTTCATGTGTTAGTTTTTGTTTTGTTTTTTCATGAGCAATGAGGTTTATATCTTTCCACACAGGATAACCGTCTTTTCTCCAGTACAAACCATATTGCCATCGGGGAAGCGGCTCTCCGGGATACCATTTTCCCTGGCCATAATGAATCAATCCTCCGGGGCCGAATTTTTCACGCAACCTGAAAATAAGATCGTGAGATAAAATCCTTTTCTCGTATCCGTCAGCCGCAGTATTCCATTGCGCAGATTCCATATCATCAATGGAAACAAAAGTAGGTTCACCACCCATGGTTAAGCGAACATCTCCATCTTCAAACTCTTTATCAACCTGGTAACCGACCATGTTAATAGCTGACCATTGTTCTTCCGAAAACGGTTTGGTAACACGAGGGTCTTCATGAATGCGGGTTACTTTATTCTCAAAAAAGAAACTTACTTCACATTTATCACTGGAGCCAACAACAGGCGCAGCACTCGCATAATCTGCAGTACATGCCAGCGGTATATGCCCTTCCCCTGCAAACAGTCCTGATGTCGGGTCAAGCCCTATCCAGCCTGCTCCGGGAATATATACTTCTGCCCATGCATGCAGATCGGTAAAGTCCTCTTCCGGGCCGGATGGACCGTCAAGCAATCTCTCATCTGTTTTTAACTGCACGAGATAACCTGATACAAACCTCGCTGCCAGCCCTGCATGACGCAGTATATGCACCAGCAACCAGGCAGAATCCCTGCATGACCCCAGGGCCCTTGCCAAAGTTTCATCAGGCTTTTGTACGCCGGGCTCCATACGAATGGTATAAGCGATATCTTTATTCAGTTGCTGATTGATCTTCACCAAAAAATCAACAATACGTATATTTTTTGTTTTGTCGACATGCCTGTTTACCCATTGATTTAATAATACGCCATCATCTTTATACTCAAGATAAGGTGCAAGCTCTTTTTCAAGGGTGGGTGCATATGAAAAAGGGAAATTTTCCGCATATTCTTCTACAAAAAAATCAAAAGGGTTGATCACCTGCAGGTTTGCAATCACCTCAACCTCTATTTCCATTGTTTTTGTCTTTTCGGGGAAAACAACACGGGCCTGATAATTGCCAAAGGGGTCTTGCTGCCAGTTAATAAAATGTTCTTTCGGCTGTAGCTTGAATGAATATGCTTCGATAGCAGTCCGTGAATGCGCCGCCGGCTTCAGTCGGAATATATGTGGAGATAAAGAAACAAACCTGTCGTAACAGTAAACCGTTTTATGCCGTATAGCTACTCGTATTGCCATCATGAAGAGTTTTGGTATATAAGTGGCAATACAATCGTATTTTAAATTTAAGGCTGAAAATTATGATTTGAAAATTTATTTTTACGCTTTGGCAAATAGCCGTTTTACCATGTAAAATGATAATCAGGCTTGATTTGCCAAAAACAATCAATAATTCTAACTTGTTAATCATTTTTTATGAAACAATACATTGCTACTTTTTTCTCCTGTTTTTTGCTGGTCAATTATTTGCCGGCACAAGACAGTACAAAAAGCAAATCTGCCGAAGGGTTTCAATTGAAACAATATTTTTTTGTAATGCTTACCAAAGGGGCCAATCGGAACCAGGATTCAGTTGCTGCCGCAAAAATCCAGGAAGGACATATTGAGAATATTAACCGAATGGCTAAACTGGGAAAAATTATTGTAGCCGGACCCTTTGGGGATGATACCAACTGGCGTGGTATTTTTATTTTTGATTGCAAAACTGCAGATGAAGTAAAAGAATATCTGAAGACTGACCCTGCAATAGCTGCAGGCAGGTTGAATTACGAAATACATCCTTGGTGGACGGGGAAGAACTGCTTGTTCAAATAGCAATTCGCCTGGAGGTTAACCTTTTTTTAAAAAAAGGTTAGCCTCCAAGTGCACAACCGAAAAATCAAAAAATGGAAAATCAATTTGAAGCAACCCTTACTTATGCCAAACAACATGATGAAAAAGATAATTTAAGGCATTTTCGTTCTGAATTTTATTTTCCAGAACACAACGGGCAAAAAGCCATTTATTTTTGCGGCAACTCTCTCGGCCTTCAGCCTAAAAATGTGAACGACGCCATTCAGCAAGAGCTAAAGGATTGGAAAGAATTAGTTGTCGGCGGATACCTGCATGCCAAAAACCCGTGGCTTTATTATCAGCATAATTTCACTAACCCACTTTCAAAAATTGTCGGCTGCCTCGAACATGAAGTAACAGTAATGAATACCCTAACTGTTAACCTGCATTTCATGATGCTATCATTTTATCATCCCACAAAACAACGGTATAAAATTATAATGGAAGCGGGAGCATTCCCCTCCGACCAATATGCCGTAGAAACGCAGGTAAAATTTCACGGGCTAAACCCTGATGACACAATCATTGAAATTGCCCCGAAAGATGGGGAAAAAATAATTTATGAAAATGATATTCTTGAAGCAATAGAACAAAATAAAAGTTCACTGGCACTGGTTTTATTCGGAGGCATTAATTATTACAGCGGGCAATTCTTCGATTTAAAAAGAATAACAGAAGCTGCTCACAAAGCAGGCGCTATTGCAGGTTTTGACCTGGCACATGTTGCAGGTAATGTGCCTACGCGGTTGCATGACTGGGACATCGACTTCGCCGTTTGGTGTTCCTACAAATACCTGAACGGTGGCCCGGGTGCAGTGGGCGGTGCTTATGTGCATGAACGTTATTCAAAAGATGCGCATCATACCAGGCTGGCAGGTTGGTGGGGAAATGATGAGAAAACAAGATTTAAAATGGAAAAAGGGTTTAAGGCAAAGCCTGATGCCAGCGGATGGAACATCAGCACAGCACAGGTGTTTAATATGGTATCATTAAAAGCCTCGTTGGGATTATTTGAACAAACAAACATTCAAACACTCAATGCCAAAAGCAAAACGCTAACCGCTTATCTTGAATTTTTATTGCAGCAACTTTCCAATATCAATTTTGAGATCATAACTCCGAAAGAATCAAACCGCAGAGGCGCCCAGTTATCCTTATTTTTTAAAGAAAAAGGAAAAGAAATACATCAAAAAATGAGTGAAGCGGGAATTATTGTCGATTACCGTGATCCCGGGGTGATCAGGGTGGCGCCGGCACCATTGTATAATTCTTATGAAGATGTTTTCCGGTTCTATGAAATTTTAAAGAACTTCAAATAAAGAATTAGCCACAAAGACGCGAAGAAATTATTTCGTGTCTCTTGCGCCTTTGCGGCAAGAAATATTTACCATGAAGATCCCCAAATTTTTTACTCATTTAACTTTTTATGTTTTAGTTGCCCTTGTATTTGCTGCCTTTCTGGGTTATTTTTATCCGTCTGTTGCAGTCAAAGCCGAACCTCTGGGAACATGGTTTGTAAACGTCATCAAGGTTTTTATTCCACCGATCATTTTTCTAACAATCGTTTCGGGAATCAGCGGAATGAGCAACCTCAAAAAAGTGGGCAGGATTGGCGCCAAAGCGCTTTTATATTTTGAAGTGGTTACTACCCTTGCGCTTGCCATCGGCATTGTGTTAGCCCACTTCATTCAACCAGGAAAAATCGGCAAATCAGGTTTGCCTGTTTCGGATGCATCCAAATATACCAAACACCCAACAACAGGTTTCGACTGGAAACAATTCTTTCTTTCCAACCTCACCTTACAGGTACTCCTGCTTGCTATCATTGCCGGAATTATTGTAAGCATGATCAGACAAAGAGAAATGATTCTTTCTTATCTCGAACCTGTTACCAAATTTGTTTTTGGTTTATTGAAATACGTGATGTATCTCGCCCCTGTTGGCGCATTCGGAGGCATGGCATATACGATCGGAAAGTTTGGCATTAAAACTTTATTACCCCTTGGAAAATTAATGCTGACCGTTTACTGCACGATGGCTGTTTTTATTTTTATTGTGCTTGGTCTAATACTTCGTTATTATAAATTAAATATCCTCAGGTATCTTTCCGCCATAAAAGAAGAAATCCTGATCGTACTGGGTACTTCTTCATCAGAAGCTGCCCTGCCATCCCTCATGAACAAACTTGAGAAGATGGGTTGCAGCAAACCCGTTGTGGGTTTAGTTGTGCCAACCGGTTATTCATTCAATCTTGATGGTACTTCTATTTATCTTTCCATGGCCACTATTTTTCTGGCTCAGCTATATAATGTAAATCTTACAAGTGGTGAAATGCTCACCATTCTCGGCATTTTAATGATTACCTCAAAAGGTGCGGCTGGGGTAACAGGCAGCGGCTTCATCATTCTCGCATCAACGTTAACGGCTATCCAAAAAATTCCGGTGGAAGGATTAGCTTTTCTGCTGGCTGTCGATAAATTCATGAGTGAGGCAAGGGCTATTACCAATATTATTGGTAATGGTGTTGCCACTTTGGTGATAGCAAAAAGCGAAAAAGAGTTTTCAGACCTGCATGAAATTATTGTGAACTAAATTTATTAGTTTAAGATGTTTTCTTGTAAAACATCGTTGTAGTATTCATTGACGCCATAGAATTCTATCATTTATCTGCAACATTGCATATAAATGAAATTTTAATTTATAAGTAAGCACTCATATCCTGCCGGTAATTTACTGCAACCTCTCCCGCTTTCTCTGCAAAATCTTCATTCGGCGAAGCATAAATAACCGCCCTGCTCACATTTACCAATATCCCACAATCGGCGTTCATCGCTTTTTCTGAAATATCCTTCAAACTTCCCCCCTGCGCCCCTACTCCGGGAACAAGATAAAAATGGTCGGGTGTCAGCTTTCGTATATTTTTAAATTCATCAGCCTGTGTAGCACCAATCACGAACATCAGATTTTCGGTTGTACCCCACCGTGAAACCGTGTTCAGGACTTTTTCATACAATAATTCATCTCCCGACTTTTGTAATTCAAAATCTTTCGCACCGGTATTGGAGGTAAGCCCCAGCACAATTGCCCACTTGCCTTCGTATTCCAAAAATGGCTTCACACTGTCTTCTCCCATGTAGGGAGCTACCGTTACCGCATCAAAATCCATCACTTCAAAAAAAGCTTTTGCATACTGGCTCGAAGTATTGCCAATATCCCCCCGTTTGGCATCTGCAATTTTAAAATGTGAAGCAGGAATATATTCAGTCGTTTTCCGCATCGCTTCCCAGCCTTTTACTCCTAATGCTTCATAAAATGCAGTATTTATTTTATAAGAAACACAATGATCCTTGGTTGCATCAATAATCTGCTTATTGAATGCAAAAACCGGGTCAGGGGAAGAGTGAAGGTGCTTCGGGATTTTTGTAATGTCAGTATCCAGCCCCACGCATAAATATGATTTTTTTTCCCTGATTTGCGCAACAAGCTCAGCCCTGTTCATTGTTTAAATTTGATGCAAAGAAAGTCAATGAACGTAGAAATGAGAAATAAAAATCAGGAATGAGAAAATTCAGAAGACCTTTAACATTTTATTATTTCTGATTAAACACATTTGCGGCATTTTCTTTCATCAAATCAGCAATTGTTTTAGCATCTGCATCCTGTTCGTTCAAATGACCAATTATATTATGATAAGTTTTTTCATCACGGTTCTGGCTCAGTTTAAACACATGCTGGACCGAGGTAATTTCTATTTCAAATGCAACTATGGCCTGCATCATTTTTTCCACGTAGTTTTCGTCCATTTGCTGTACTAATGCAGGAGAGTGAGGATTTGCTTCAAATTGTTCAGTAAGTTTCGTCAGCACTTCATGCAACTTTTCTTCATCCATAAATTTCAATATCCCCCCGGCATGAACAGCCTGGTAATTCCAGGTGCTGGCAGTTTGTTTATTTTCATACCAGCTTGCACTAACATAAGTGTGTGGCCCGTAAAAAATTGCCAGCACCTGCCGGTTATGCTGAAATGCGTTGGTATGTTCCTGCTTTTTCATAACATGCGCCTGCAGAAAAATTTTTTCATTTCTTTCTTCAATTAATACCGGCACATGTGTAGCCACGGGTTTATTATGTTCATCCACCCCGCATAAAATAATAAAGGGGTGATGCTTCATGAATGCTATTACCTGCTTCTGTTCAGCTGCCTTGAAATACGGAACATTATACATACTGTAAATATAAAATAATCCTTCCAGTCGTACGAGGCCAGTCCTTTTCACGTATAAAACCTTAACTTCCCAATAAATTTATTGCCAAAACTGGCTGTATGAAACACATCCACTGTTGCCTTATTTTTTTTCTTTTCCATGGCTGCTGTTTTGCGGAAGCAACTGACACCATACGATACAATATTTTAACATCGGGAAAAATAGTGGGCAAACAGCTTTCCTGGCAGAATAATAAGCATGATTATCATTATTATTTCGAGTATAACGACCGCGGCCGCGGGCCGTCCATCACACAGGCAATAACTGTTGATGATTCCGGTGCAGTGGTGAGGGAAGAAATTACAGGAGTAGATTATTATAAAAGTGCCGTTCAAGAACTTTTTTATGTGGAAGCCGATAAAGCATTCTGGAAAAATAAATTTGAAAATGATTCGGCCGTGTTCAGGAAACAAATCTATTCGGATATTAACGGGGCCCCTGCCGCTGCAGAAATATTATTAAACATGCTCAAGGCATCTGCATCCAAACAACTATCTGTGCTGCCCGCCGGCACAAGAAATTTTTCTGAAACCCTGGAAAAAGAAATATCGAATGGGTCCCAAAAGTTATCATTGAAATTAATTGCATTTTCAGGTTTTGGCGGCGCCCCTTCCTATTCGTGGTTTACAAAGGATGGAAAATTTTTCGCTTCATTAAGCGACTGGATGCATATCATAAAAAAAGGCTTTGAAAAAAATGCAGACGCATTATATACCATTCAAAAAAAATACGAACAGCAATTCTACACCCAACTTTCCGGGAAAATCACCACAAAATACCCCGACGGTATCGCTGTCAGTAATGCAAATATTTTCGATAGTAAAACAGGAAAAATTTCTGAACACCAGACCGTACTTATTAAAAATGGCAGAATTGAAAAAACAGGATCAGGCACATCTGTCAAAATCCCTTCTTCATATAAAATCATTGATGCTACAAACAAATTCCTGATGCCGGGCCTTTGGGAAATGCACGGGCATTTTTTCCAGGAATCAGGGCCTTTCATGATTGCCCAGGGCGTTACTAACTTGCGCGATATGGGCAATGGTTCTTTTTTGTTAACACTCAGGAAAAAAATAAATGAAGATTCCATACTTGGCCCCGATATCACTTATATATCCGGATTCATTGACCAGGCAGGAGAATTTGCAGGGCCTACCGGCGCTATTATTCATTCGCTGGAGGAAGGGTTAAATGCAATTGATGATTATAAACGTAGTGGCTATGACCAGATAAAACTATATAGTTCTATAAAACCGGAATGGGTAAAACCACTGGCGGCAAAGGCCCATAAACTGGGTATGCGTGTGTGCGGCCATATCCCTGCATTTATGACAGCAAGTCAGGCCATCGATGCCGGTTATGATGAGATCACGCATATCAATATGATTATGCTTAATTTTTTTGGTGATACTATCGATACCCGTAATATGACACGATTCAAACTGGTAGGACAAAAAGGGTACAGCATCGACCCAAAAAGTGAAGCGGTACAATCTTTCATAAAAAAAATGAAAGATAAAAATATCGCACATGACCCCACACTTACCACGTTTGAAGATATGTTTATCGGATTACCCGGAAAACCTTCCCTTACCTATGTTCCCATTATACAATACCTCCCTGCGGAAGTAAAAAGAAATGTTATGTCTGGTGGTTTTATTGGCCAGGATTCAGAAGCCGGAGCTTATAAAAAATCTTACGACACCATGAAGAAGTTACTAAAAGAATTATACGATCATCAAATTACCATTGTATCTGGCACTGACGGCGGAATTCTTCAACATGAACTGGAAGAATACAGCGAAATCGGTATACCCAATGCTGAAGTATTGAGAATGTCAACCATTATCCCTGCAAAATTGTGCGGAAAAGAAAAAGAGCTCGGCAGTATTGAGCAAGGGAAGATTGCGAATATGATCCTGATTGATGGGAACCCGCTGCAAAACATGCAGGATATACGTAAGATTTATCTCACCATCAAACAGGGAAAAATTTATTCTCCAAAAGATATTTATGGAGCTTATGGATGGGGATATTATTATTGAGTATAAGGCACACACTCCGGGAACAAAGCTTTCTGCTATGAACTATCCACTATTTAAACTAACTCCGCAACCTTCTCCACATCAATTTTTGCATTCAGCATAGCAATGCTCCGAACAGCATTGCCAGCAAAATCCGAAAATGCATTTCTTGAAACTGCTTCCTCACTCATCACCGCCGGTTTTCCTGCATCGCCGCCTTCACGTATACCTTGCACGATCGGTATCTGGCCGAGAAAGGGAAGGTCGTATTCTTCAGCAAGTTGTTTTCCGCCTTCTTTTCCGAAAATATAATATTTGTTACCGGGCAATTCAGCAGGAGTAAAATAACTCATATTTTCTACCAGCCCGATAATCGGCACTTTCAATTGTGCCTGCCCGAACATGGCAATCCCTTTCTTGGCGTCAGCCAATGCCACATCCTGCGGAGTGGTTACCACAATTACACCAGTAACAGGTACTGTTTGCACCAGGGTTAAATGAATATCCCCCGTACCGGGCGGCATATCAATAACCAGGTAATCAAGTTGCCCCCAATTCACATCAGTAACAAATTGCCTGATGGCGCTGCTCGCCATTGGCCCGCGCCAGACTACCGCATTTTTTTCATCAACCAACAAACCAATACTCATCAATTTAATGCCGTATTTTTCTAAAGGAACAATCATTCCCTTGCCGTTTAGATCCGTCATCATAGGCCTTTGACCGCGGACCCCGAACATAATCGGTACACTAGGCCCGTAAATATCCGCATCCATCAATCCTACACTTGCACCGCCTTGTGATAAAGCCAGCGCAAGATTAGCTGCCACAGTGCTTTTACCAACACCACCTTTACCACTCACTACGGCAATAATATTTTTTACATCGGGCAACAAAACTTCATTGGCATTCCTGTTGCTGGTGGTGTTAGCAGTAAACTTCAAATTCACAACAGCATCTTGATTAAACGATTTAATTGCTTTTATACAATCATTTTTTATCTTGTCTTTTAGCGGGCAGGCCGGCGTAGTTAATTCCACATTAAACGAAACATAATTTCCTTCAACTGAAATACCTTTCACCATATCTAATGTAACAATATCCTTACCCAAATCGGGTTCAATAACATTGCTCAACGCCTCCAGCACCTTTTCTTTTGTCATGCGAAATTTTTTGTTAAAAACATTATTTTGGGACAAAATTAGCTAATCGCATCCTTACTTTGTTCGCCATTTAATTTTAAAAATTTAATTTTGATACCCGTATCTTATTGTTCATGGATTTACATAAAAAAAGAGCACATATCATGATACCTGCTTCTGTATTTCATGGCATCAGTCTTGCGTCGCAATCACTTCAAATACAGTGCAGAAATCAGCGATTGGCGTCATTCTATCGAAGCTCTGATTTTATTCATAAACTAACTAAACCGACTGACGTAAATTTGGCCGAATGAAAAAAATTCTACTATATTTCTTATTAATTTCCGGTCCGGTTGTGGCAAATGCACAATTCGAAAAACTGAAAGATTCTGTTGTGCAGGTGTATGGTTTCGTAATGACTGCAGACAGCCTGACAGGTATACCCGGGGTATCAATATCTGTTAAGGGCCGCAACCAGGGTGCATTCACTAATGATCAGGGGGTGTTCTCCATTCCACTTTTAAAGGGCGATAAAATAGAATTTACCAGTATCGGTTATAAACCAAAAATTGTGGAAATTCCGAGAAACCTGCCCGGGAACCAATATAGTATGATTCAACTGATGGTTACCGATACAGTTTACCTGCCCGCAACTATTATCAAACCAAGGCCAACCCGTGAACAATTTGACAGGGATTTTGTGAATACCAATGTTCCTGACGATGATATTGAAATTGCCCGACAAAATACCGAAGCAGCGAAAAGAAGAGTTTTACTCCGCGGGCTTCCTGCTGATGCGAGAGAAGCTTCCAATTATTACCTGCGTCAAAGTGCTGCAAAATATTCATACCAAGGCCAGGCGCCACCGCAAAATATTTTCAATCCTTTAGCCTGGGCCGATTTCATCAAAGCATGGAAGAGAGGCGATTTTAAGAATAATAATTAACCCTGCCTGAACGGGGTAATTGGAGAGATGAATGGATTAACAGGGAAAATCATAGTGAATAGCAACAGCAGTTTCATCCATTTGGTTTCATTGCCCTCTTTTGAAAACCTTATTATCTTTGTTTCCTATCAATTCTACAAATCCCATTCATCATGGTTCAAACTGTTTCTATCATCGGCGCAGGCACCATGGGCAACGGCATAGCACAAGTGTTTGCACAAAATAATTTTTCAGTCACATTGATTGATGTAAATGAAGCCCAACTTCAAAAGGCTTTGCAGACCATTGCAAAAAACCTCGACAGGCAAATTGCAAAAGGCGCGTTGACTGAAGATCAGAAAACTTCCGCACTTTCAAACATTAAAACAGCAAATGACATGTCAGGCGGCGTAAAAAATGCAAGCCTCATAGTTGAAGCTGCCACCGAGAGCACGGAATTGAAACTTAACATTTTCAAACAAATGGATGAAGCAGCCCCGGCAGGATGCATACTCGCCAGTAATACTTCATCTATTTCCATTACCAAAATTGCAGCAGTTACCAAACGTCCGCAATCAGTTATCGGAATGCACTTCATGAACCCTGTCCCGGTAATGAAGCTGGTTGAAATAATAAATGGCCATACCACTTCCAAAGAAACTACCAATAAAATTATTCAGCTTTCCAGGCAGCTTGGAAAAATTCCCTGCGTGGTGAATGACTATCCCGGTTTTATCGCCAACCGCATTTTAATGCCTATGATCAATGAAGCGGTTTTCAGTTTATATGAAGGCGTCGCCGGTGTGGAAGAAATTGATACCGTAATGAAACTTGGCATGTCGCACCCGATGGGGCCATTACAGCTTGCCGATTTCATAGGGCTTGATGTGTGTTATGCAATCCTGAATGTTTTACACGATGGCTTCGGCAATCCTAAATATGCACCTTGCCCTTTACTTACAAACATGGTAACCGCCGGTTTTCTCGGCGTTAAAACCGGCGAAGGGTTTTATAAATATACCGCCGGAAGCAAAGAACTGATTGTTAGTGACCGGTACAGGAGATGAGATGTTAACATCGATGTATAACCGAAAAAATTGTAGAATAGAAATTTTCGGCACAAGTGTGCGACGCAACAATGATGAGCATGGCTTCAATGTTGGTTACAAAATAAAAAAGGCCCGTAAAACGAGCCTTTGAATAATATTCAACTTATATTATGCTTTTTTACCCTTTCCGGCAATCCATGCCTGTGCAGCACCAACAATGCCAGATACCACAGCAAAACTAACAGCATCGGCCGCAAGTGCAGTACGGCTAATCAGCCAGGTGGTAGCAAATGTAATGCAGCCATTGGCTGCATTGGCCAAAAAACCAACAGTAGCGCCACAAATAAATCCTTTACCGATAGTGGTAATACCAGATTTGCTGATTACATAAGCCAATAAAAAACCAAAAAGAAGATTGCCGATAAAAAGATAGAGGAACAACAATTGCTGCATATCACGTCCTGCTCCTTTTGCGGGTCCCGCATGCTTGGTAAAAAAATCTGCCAGAAGCAAACCATAGGTAAGATACCCTAAAAGGAAAATTAAAATGCCTCCGGCAATACCTGCCAGGATGAATTTGCTGATGTTCATAACAGTTGTTTTGGGTTTTTAAATATAACAAGCAATATACAATATAACTCATTGGTGCGGGCCTTACAAAAATATTTTAGCTGAGGAGGATGGGTTAAGTAACACTACCAATATCAACGCTTTTCAAATCGCTGATTTTCTCTAAAAAAAAAGCAGCTATTCGTTTGGGAACAGCTACATTTAAATGGCAAAACAACTGCAGCTCCTGACGGGTTATCCTACAATTATTTTGTTTGATGATATTCATCACATCATTCATCATGGTATAATCAAATTCTATCCTGAATTCTTCTTCAATATTTTTCTGAACAATGGGTACTGTTTGCAAAACCAGAGCCGCAGCAGATTTGTATGCATTGATCAATCCAGGCACGCCAAGTAATGTGCCGCCAAAATACCTTATTACTATAATCACTATATTGGTCAGTTTTTTACTGTCGATTTGCCCGAGTATCGGCCTCCCGGCAGTGCCAGATGGTTCACCATCATCACTAACACGAAAATTATTTCCCTCCAGGCCTATGCGGTAAGCAAAACAGTGGTGCGTTGCTTTCGGGTGTTCTTTTTTTACCGCATTTAGCCTTTCTTTAAATTCCTCTGTAGATTTTACAGGGTAGGCATAAGCGATAAACTTGCTGCCCCTGTCTTTTACTTCAGCAGCACTTGTTGTTTCAATCGTGTAATAATATTCCTGTTCGCTCATAAGTTATTGTAAAAATGAAATGCGAGAGATGAGAAATGCCCATATTTTCGTTTCATCTCTCCCTTCATATATATTATCCAAATGCAATCAACGCAATTGCACCTACAGACAAAACAATGCCCAGCCAGTTGATTGCTGATAGCTTTTCTTTAAAAAGTATCCATGCCATTACCGCACTGAAAAGAACAATACCCATATTATTGATGGGGATAATCGCAGAACTGTTACCGGCATTCGCTTTCAACACTTTCATCAGGCACCAGATGGAAAAATAATTCGGTACACCAATACAGATGCCTGCAATAATGCTTTTGTACGAAAATTTTTGTTTGCCCGTAAACACAAGTATCGTTAATGTAATAGCCCCGATTGTCCCGGCAACAAGGAATGCTGTGATGAGATAAATATTGTTATTGTTGCCATCCAGGAAATTTTGCTCAACATATTTTATCAATGTATCCAGCAACCCACTGCTGAAAAATAAAACGGAAGGCACCAACAGCAGCAAAACCGGGCTGATTTTTATGCGGCTGCCCTCTTCAACATCAGGTTTTGGTTGCAAACAAGTAAGTACCACAGCTAACAGTGCCACAATAATGCCTGCCATTTTTAATAAAGAAATTTTTTCATTGTATAAATACACCGAAAACACAAACGGTATAACAAGCGATAATTTATTAGCCACAGAAGCAACGGCCACTCCTATTTTTTGCGTAGCAAAGCCAACAATATTGAAAATGAAAATGAACATCGCTCCCATCAGCAATGCATATTTAAACCAGGGCTGCTGTAATGTGCTTTCATGAAATGGTGTGCTGCCGTTTATAAATGAACCGGTGGCCACGCAGGCAAAATGATTGAACATGATTGCCTGGAAAGGCTCGATATTATATTTTTCAATAACCTTAAAGCAAAGTGTGAGATAAGAAGTGAATACAATACTTCCGATGAGATAGAGCATTTCAGGGGTTTAGGTTTTGGTAATAAGAAATCCTGTCTGAAAAAACAGATTCGGTATTTGTTAGTTGTGCTTGATTTAATAAAGGCGCATTTACCCCATTATCAATTATTAATGCTTCATTATTAATTACCCTCGCTTCGTCCCATATGCCTTCATCAATAAATGATTGCAGTAATTTGGCCCCACCTTCTACCAGCACACTTTGTATTTTTAATTGATACAATGCATTCAGCATTTGATGAATAATGCTTACGTCATTGGTGACCTGGTAGTACAGCAGGTTACCTTTTTCTTCATACTTAATGCTATTAAAAATAACCGTCTTGCTTTTTTGATTAAATATTTTCAATGATTGCGGCAAACGCAAATCCATATCCACTGCCATGCGAACTGGGTCGGTCCCGCTCCACAAACGAACATTCAATTCGGGATCATCTAATAAAGCGGTATTCCTGCCTACCAATATGGACGCTTCTTCACTCCTCCATTTATGTACAAGCCTGTTCGTAAATTCATTTGAAATAAACATACGTTCACCATGCAGTCGGGCGATTTTTCCATTATTGCTTTGCGCCCATTTTAAAATAATATAGGGGCGGTGTTTGGTGTGAAATGTAAAAAAGCGTTTATTGAGTTGAATACATTCTTTTTCCAAAACAAGTTGTGTCACGTCAATGCCTGCCTGCAACAGCTTTTCGATTCCTTTTCCATTTACTTCTTTAAACGGGTCGCGGCAGCCGATCACCACATGAGGTATTTTTTTTTCAATAATCAGGTCGGTACATGGCGGTGTTTTGCCATAATGCGCACAAGGCTCTAAAGAAACATACAAAGTGGATTGAGGCACCAATTGTTTATCTTCTTCCAAAACAGAATTGATGCAATTCACTTCTGCATGCGCTTTGCCATACTGCTGATGAAAACCTTCGCCGATTATTCTTCCTTCATGCACCAGCGCTGCGCCAACCATCGGGTTAGGTGCAACATAACCAGCCCCTTGTTTTGCCAGTTGTACACATCGGTTCATAAATTTATCATCAATAGTCATCGTAGTTGCTTTGCCTTCTTTGTTGAAATACAAACCGCAAAAGTAATTTATTTAAGTTTGCTGCATGACAATTCATGAAGCCCAGCAACAATTGCTTTTTCAACTCTATCATATATATGATGACCGGGAAGCTGCTGCCATTGCCAACCTGGTTATGGAAAATATTACAGAATGGAAAAGAATTGACCGGGTACTGAACAAAAATGTTCCATTGTCATTACCAAAAACTGAATTACTGAAAAGATATACAGAAGAATTATCAGCACACAAACCTGTTCAATATGTGTTGCATGAAGCCTGGTTCGCAGGAATGAAATTTTATGTTGATGAAAATGTGCTGATACCAAGGCCGGAAACAGAAGAATTGGTGGAGTGGATTGTGAGAGAAGTTCAGCATTCGGATTCAGCAGTCAGCAGCCCGATGACCGATAACCGACAACCGCTGACAGTTCTCGACGTCGGTACAGGCAGCGGCTGCATCCCCATCGCATTGAAAAAAAAATTACCCGGAGCGGAAATATTTTCCTGCGATGTGAGCGAAGCAGCATTATATGTTGCAAAAAAAAATGCACAGGAAAATAATACGGAAATCAATTTTCTGCATATTGATTTTTTAAAAGAAGAACAGAGAGATCAGTTGCCTATAGTTGATATTATTGTCAGCAACCCGCCATACATCCCGTTAACAGAAAAAATCACCATGCAACAAAATGTAATCGGCTATGAACCGCACCTGGCTTTGTTTGTGGAAGATGATAATGCACTGATGTTTTATGAAGCCATTGCTGCTTTTGCAAAAACCAAACTCAAACCCCGCGGCACCGTGTACGTTGAAATACATGAGGAACTTGCACCGCATGTTAAGAAATTGTTTTCTTTTTCAGGTTTTCAGCAGGTAGAAATAAAAAAAGACATGCAGGGAAAAGACCGCATGATAAAAGCAACCATGTTGCTATAATAAATTTGCCTTTCGCCGACTCGCATTATATTTTTGCGCATCTGAAAAAAGGGCAATGCAAAAAAGAACCATTATTCTTTCATTTATTTTTCTTTTCAGTTGTGCTGTAACCTTGGCACAAAAGAAAAGCGAGTTCATACAAGATTCCGCCTGGAGCTGCCATTTTCAGTTAACGGTGATTGGCCAGGCCCATTCAGGTTTTAAAGCTTTGTACAACGGCGCGAACAGTTTATCTGCCAATGCAGAGTCTGGCGCAACGAGCGTCACATCCACTTTATATTTAGGAAGAAAATTATGGAAAGGCGCTGCTGTTTATTTCAATCCCGAAATTTCAGGCGGCGCCGGCCTGAGTTATTCGCTCGGTGTGGCAGGCGCCCTTAACGGTGAAACCTATCGCATCGGCGATCCATCGCCGGTTGCTTCAATTGCACGTGCATATATCCAGCAATATATTCCGCTTGGCCACACCGATTATGAAAGAGAAGAAGATGATAATAACAAAGTGCTGAATAAAAAAATGCCCGTCAACAAGATCGTCATCACCCTTGGAAAATTTTCCATGTCTGATTTTTTTGATAATAACAGCCTTAATCACGATCCACGTACGCAATTCATGAACTGGAGCCTGATGAGCAATGGCGCATGGGATTATCCTGCCAATACCAAGGGTTACACCGTTGGCTTTGTTGCAGAACTGATCAATCGCAATTGGGCTTTCAGGCTTTCGAGTGTAGCTGTTCCTGTTATTGCCAATCATTCCAGCATGGAATATGTGTTTGGCAAAGCGCATTCTGAAACTGCCGAACTCGAAAAAAAGATCAGCATCCATAACAGAACGGGCATCGTTCGTGTGTTGTTCAGTTACACCGCATCGAGGGCGCCATCTTACCAGCAAGGTCTCGATGCATTAAAAAACAACGATACCACATTATTGCAGGTTATATCGGGCGATGCGAAAGGAAAAAATTATGGCGGCAGCAAAACAGGCATTGGCATTAATGTGGAGCAGGAAATCACTGACAACCTCAGCGCTTTTGCCAGGCTGGGATGGAACGATGGGAAACATGTGTCGTGGGCATTTACCGAAATCGACCAGACAGCGCATATCGGCATCTCATTAAAAGGCACCAGGTGGGACAGGAAGAATGATATCGCTGGCCTCGCCGTTGTTGTTAATGGAATTTCTGCGGAACACCGTGCCTTTTTGAAAGCAGGCGGCTACGGTTTCATCATCGGCGATGGCAATTTGAATTACAGCAATGAACATGCGCTCGAATTTTATTACAATGCACAACTCTTCAATGCATTCTGGCTTGGGCTCGATTACCAGCTTGTAAAAAATCCCGGCTACAATAAGGACCGCTCCGGCCCGGTGAACGTCTTCGGATTACGCGGCCATATTGAATTTTAACAGCAATCACTTTTTAAATTTCTTTTTTGACAGCAGGCATTTTTTCTACACCCAGCATCGTTGCGTCGCACACTTCAACAGTTGGAATGCTATTTTATGTTAATGAAATGCATGTAACACTTGAGTAACCTCTGCTCCTCCACAACTCTTCACCATTGTTGTTCTCCACAAAACCATCTACATCAACTGAACCGGCTAATGGAGAGAATGGCAATGAAATTTTAAATTTACGATTTTCCAATGTGCCCAAGTTCATTTGAACACTACCCTGCTTGACCCGCTCTTGGAATGAAATACAACTGGTAAATTTCTTATTGGTAAGAATATAAGAAAAATCTATTTGCCAATACCCTGTAACATGTTGTATGCAGCCGCAGTAATATTTGTTAATGTGTAAAAAAAAGACTTGCCAAAAAATTTATCTTCAACTTTTCCCATAATCCCACCATACGATTTTCCCCGCTCCTCAAAATGCGTAAGCGTTTGATGTTTCTGGTCTGGCGTACATGCTTCGAAGGGTTTACCAAATGAAGAATGACAATATCGCTGAAGCTCCTTTAACCCGTCAATAAATTTATTTTGCGATTTTCTTGCTTTATATTTTTTCAATAGCCCAATAATAATATCAGCAACACCTGCACCTTTCTCATCCCGTATATTTTCGGATGAAGGGGTGATTGTTTCGGCAAGTGATGTAATAAGTTCTTTATGTTTTTCCAGGTATCTGAAATCAGGCTCCTTATTCCAATCCCACAATTTGTATACCGAATACCCCACCAATGCTCCACAACTGATCAGTAATATTCTGCCAATTAATTTTCTTCGCTTCATCAAAAACATTTATTTGCATAAAAATAATAAGATTGTGCAAATTGCCATATAGAGAATATTTAATATGCAAATTCGTAAATAGAGAATATTCAAATGGGGATTCCAAATAGTTGACAGGAAAAAAATCTAAAGAAATTATGCGTTACTGCACACCATTCTTATCAACAGCCAAAACGCTTTTTGCCCCGAGGTCACGGGCCACCCGCATTACGGCAACAACATCTTCAACCGGTACGGATTTATCAGCATTGATAACAATTGCAGGCTGATCAGGTTCTTTGGCAAGGAAAGGTTGCAGCCTGGATTTCAATTCATCCAATGAAACTTTGGTGGTACCCACATAAAACTGTTTGTTGGCATCAATGGATACCACCACAGTTTGTTTTGATTTGGTATCGCTTTTTGATTTAGGTTGTGAGAGTTTTATTACATTGGGATTAGCTAATGTGGAAACTATTAGGAAGAACAACAGCAAAATGAACAGGATATCGTTCAAAGGGCCTGTGTGCACTTCACCTTCATCTTTATGTCTTTTTCTTAAATTCATTTTTTAATCAACTTTTCAACTTAATCAACTCATCTTGTCGGCTCCTGTAAAATATCAATAAACTCGGCACTGGCAGCTTCCATTTTATTGGTTGCTTTATCGATTTGTGAGTTGAGGTAACGGTAACCCACATACGCAATAATACCGATGATCAACCCTGAAGCAGAAGAAATCATTTTCACATAAATACCGCCGGCAATATTGGAGATGCTGTATTCACCTGTAGAAGCAATACTGTAAAACAGCTGGAACATACCTGCAATGGTTCCGAGGAAGCCGAATAACGGCGCTATATAACCGATCACTGAAAGAATGGATACATTTCTTTCCATTTTATACAACTCCAGTTTGCCTACATTTTCCATACTTCTTTCAATAGCCTCGATCGGTTTACCAATGCGCTGAATTCCTTTGTCAATCATCCTTGCAATGGCATTATTGGTGTTTTTTGCAAGGCTGCGTGCCGCAGTCACATTGCCGGAAATAATATGGTCCCGGATGATATTCATGAAATTTTCATCTGTTTTGGAAGCTTTGTTGATAGCCATCAGCCTTTCAATAAAGAAAAAAATAGCAAGTATCAGCAACAGCGCCAGCGGGATCATCAGCGGGCCGCCGCGAAGTAAAATATCCCATAAACTTTCTTTCTGCTGGCCGCCCTGCAATGCAAGCCGTGCAAGGCTGTCTTTAATTTTTGCTGAATCGAGAATTACCTGGAGGAAATATAGATGCATTCCTGAGTTGGGTTTTAAAAAGTAAAAATAAAGATTTGAGCAATAACGCAGGGTATCAATTTGTATTTTTTAAGAAAATGCTAAAGTGTCGGGAAAAGAAAGGCCAAAGGGGAAATGATAAACGTGAGCACGTTAGGTGGCTTTAACTTTTTTATTTCGATCTCCTCTCCCTTTCATGTCTTTCGGATCATGTTTTACTTTCTCCCGCACAAAAAAGCCCTTCCGCATTTGCAGAAAGGCTTTAAATGTTAACCGTCCCCTGATTATATAATTTTTATGCCGATATATGCCTGGGCTCCCTGACTTTTCCATGCATTACTGTTCGGCAGATCTGAAATGTTGTTTAAACCGATAACATACCTTGCCCCTAACTTAAACCACGCCAGGTTCAACTGAACTCCCCCCACCATTGAAAAATCTCCTTTTTTAAAAGCATCTTTGGTATTATTATAAAAAGTCTGTGACTCATTGATCAATATACCGAATTGGGGGCCTACCTGAAATGTCAGGATCTTTGAAGGTGAAAGATTCAATAACAAAGGGATCGTTAAATAATTCAAATTGATATTTTTTCCGGGCCATAAGCTGTCATAAATGGCATTTGCATTGTCTGCAGTTCTGGTTTGATATTCATTCCACATAATTTCAGGCTGAATGCCCACATGCTTGCTTAATTTAAGTATGGCAAAACCCCCAAGATTATAACCAAACTGATATTGATTGTTCAAAGCAGGGCTATAAGTACCTCCCTTGTCCTGAACATTAAAAAAATTTACTCCACCTTTCACACCCAACTGAAAACCCTGCGCATTGGCACCGGCAATTGAAATAATTATTAATGCAAAAGAAAAAATGATTGACTTCTTCATGTTTGTATTTTTTGTTTTTCTGGATTTAAAAAGGGAAATAAAAACTCTGACTGTAAAAATTACCTGAAAAGTTTTAAAGCTCAGTTCATGCTATTGTACTTTTTGGTGTTGATGGACTTTAAGAATAAAAATACCAAAATTATTCCAAGTTATTTTTCAACGCAACATCGAACATATAAATTGCATTAATGATTCGTTAAAGATGCTAAACAAAACTTAAAATTTCCTTTCTCACCAATGACGAAGATGCATAACCGCAAGATGCCTCAAACGGAAAATAATTTTACAAGAAATATGGACTTGAAAAAATTGCAGATGTTTAATGAGCCAATGGAATACAGAACGCTATAGCAGTGCACAGTAATTTAAATAGTAATCTCGTCGCTCTCCTGAACTCCCTAAATCAGCTCGATTACTGTTATTTCGGGCAATATACCTACCCTTCCCGGGTAGCCTATGAAACCATAACCACGGTTCACATATAATTTCTGGTTGCCTTTTTCATAAAGACCTGCCCATTCTTTATAAACATATTCAACGGGGCTCCATTTAAAACCAGGTAGTTCAACACCGAATTGCATTCCATGCGTGTGGCCTGCAAGGGCCAAGTCAATATCTGGATATTTTGGAAGCACTTCTACATCCCAATGGCTGGGGTCATGGCTCATCAAAATTTTAAATGGCGAATGCTCTGCCCCGGAATATGCTTTACCCAGGCTGCCATAAGTCTGGAAACCCCTTCTGCCACTGATATTTTGTACACCTATTAAGGCAATATGTTCACCGTTTCTTTCCAGTTTCACATGTTCATCAAGCAATAAACGCCACCCGAGTTCTTCATGAATTTCTTTTACCCTCTGTAAATTATTTGCTTTTTCGACTGCACGTTCCCCAACCGGGTGCGCTCCGTAATAATAATCGCCATAATCGTGGTTACCTAATGTAGAATACACACCCATCGGTGCTTTCAGCCTGCTGAAGACATCCATATAATCATGCATTTCCACGGCACGGTCGTTCACGAGGTCGCCGGTGAACAGGATCAGGTCTGCATTTTCTTTTAAAATTTTATCTATCCCTTTATTCACTGCACTTTTATTATTAAACGAACCAGAATGGATATCAGATATCTGTACCAACTTCAATCCTTTAAACGATTTTGGCAAATTTTCAAATGATAATTGTATCCTCCTGACCTGGTAATTGTATTTATTACTGAACCCATACATTAATGTAGAAAACAATCCGCCACCTACCCCAAGTCCGAGCCAACTCATAAACATGGAACGGGAAATTCCTTCCCCGCTCAATCCTTCACCTTCTGTGTTCCTGAAAAATAATTTACCGCTTGCCCATTGAATAATGCGCCTGATATCATCAACCAGGAAGAAAACAGTAGCCAGCAATTTTGCAAACAGCAGCCCCAGGATAGTAGCCAGTACATAGTTCCTTAAAACCCTGGGCCAGTTTTCAAAACCGGTAAAAGGGATCAATATCAAAATAATGATTGCTGCAACAGATATACCCCAGTAGCTGTAATAGACAATCATTTTGACTTTATGGGATGAATTTTGCGCTACTATCTTCACTGCCTGAAATACATAGAAATCAAGCAGCACCATAATAGCAAGAATGATCCAAACAAAAGCTGAACTTCGCATAACATCATTTTAAAATTCAATAAACTCGTTTAATTGTTCTTCAATAACAGCAAGCGTAGTATGATCAACCAATTTACCGTTCTTATCCATCAATTTATCTACTACAGAAATAGGCAGTTTATTTGGATGAACGATTACTTTCATAAAATGAAGTATTGCCGTTAAGTGATCCATTCCTCTTAAATTTCCGGCCCTGCCTGTCGATACCCCGGTCAATAAAGCTTTTTTGCCCCACCACGTTCTCTTCACATCAGAAATATCGAACATTGCTTTCAGTATACCCGGGATGCTGCCGTTATATTCCGGCGAAACAAAAATAAATTTTTGAGCTGGAGTTAAAATTGCAGTTTCCAATTTTGAAAAAGCCGGGTTTTTTTCCACAACATCAACCCCCTGTAATGAAAACAATTGGGCTTCAATTCCTTTGTCAGTGAGTAATTGCCGGTAATGCCGGGCCACTTTAATAGTATTGCTGTCGTTCCTGTTCGTTCCGGAGATGACTGTGTACATATCGCTATGTTGCTTAACGCCGATAATCGCTAAAAGTTCTTACAATTTATAATGATAGTGTATTTTTGCCAATTCTCATTTTTGTGAATAAAATTGGGCAAAATTAAATTTTGCAATTTTGATGATTGGAAAGAATTTTAGAGCGATATTGAAGGCCGGGCTCAACACAAATTTAGTTTCAGTATCAATAAATCCGGGGGATTATATATTATAACGTGCTGACTGAAAACTGACGAATGAATATGGCAAGAATAATTGGAGTAGCAAATCAAAAAGGCGGCGTTGGCAAAACCACCTCGGCTATTAACCTGGCTGCAAGTTTGGCCGTACTTGAATTCAAGACATTGCTGGTTGATGCAGACCCGCAGGCAAACAGTACCACAGGTATAGGTTTCGATCTGCATAATATTACACAAAGCCTGTACGATTGTATGGTGAGCTCAACACCGGCACGTGAAGTGATATTGAAATCAGATATTCCCAATCTTGATTTATTACCTTCACATATAGACCTGGTTGGTGCGGAAATTGAGATGATCAATTATCCAAACAGGGAAATGGTTTTAAAAAACATCCTGGATCCTGTAAAAGCCGATTACGATTTTATTGTAATCGACTGTTCACCTTCACTCGGTCTCATTACTGTAAATGCACTGGTCGCCGCTGATTCTGTAATTGTTCCGGTTCAAACAGAATTTTTTGCACTGGAAGGATTGGGAAAATTATTGAACACGATAAAAATTGTTCAGAACAGGTTAAATCCGCATCTGGCTATTGAAGGCATATTAATGACTATGTATGATGGCAGGTTGCGCCTTTGCAACCAGGTGGTGAGCGAAGTGAGAAAACATTTTGACGAAATGGTTTTTAACACCATCATCCATCGAAACACAAAAATCAGCGAAGCGCCGAGTGTAGGCAAGCCTGTTATCCTGTATGATGCCTTTAGCAAAGGCGCTTCCAACTATCTCAATCTCGCAAAGGAAGTGTTACAGAAAAACAATATGACAAAAATGAAGCAGGAAGAAAGAGTTTTTGAATAAGGAGGTGAAAGGCAGGGGCATAAGGTGTAAGTTTGAAGCCACCCTAAGCCTGGACCCTTACAACTCAAACCTTGTAAAATGACAAATCCAAAACAAAATAAAGAAGCATTGGGCAAAGGGATCCGCTCCTTGTTGCAAAATATAAATAATGACCTGGAGACAACTTCTGGTATACTTAAGAATTCTGTGGTCGAATCAGCAACGGGTATTTCCAGAATTCCGCTTGCCCAAATAGAAACAAACCCCAAACAACCCCGACGCGATTTTGATGAGCAGGCACTTAATGAACTGGCGGCTTCTATTAAAATGCATGATATTATTCAGCCCGTTACCGTTGCAAAACTATTAACAGGCAAGTACAGGCTCATATCCGGTGAACGTCGTTTCAGGGCCTCAAAAATTGCAGGGCTGAAAGATATTCCGGCCTATGTTCGGTCTGCCAACGACCAGGAATTACTGGAGCTTGCCTTGCTCGAGAATCTGCAACGGGAAGATCTGAATGCCATGGAAATTGCTTTGAGCTATAAGCGGATGATGGAAGAACTTGAGCTGACGCAGGAGCAGGTGGCAGAAAGGATGGGGAAAGAAAGGAGCACTGTGGCCAATTATATTCGTTTATTAAAATTACCGCCAGACATCCAGGTTGCTGTACGTAATAATAGTATTAGCATGGGGCATGCAAGAGCACTGATTAATGTAGATACCATTGAAAAGCAGTTATTCATTTTTAATGATATAAAAAAGAAAGATCTTTCGGTAAGACAAACCGAAGAATTGGTGCGTCAATTGTATAAAGGCGGTGCTTCTGTTAAAAATTCCGCAAAACCCGCACTGTCGCCGGCATTGAAAAAAATTGAAGATAACTTAGCCTCGCATTTCAGCACCCGTGTAAAGCTGAATCACACTAAAAAAAATAACGGCAACATTGTAATTGAATATTATTCTATACAGGAGTTGAACAAAATTCTTGAACAGATTGGTGTTGCCGCCAATTAGGGTCTTTGCATGAATATGATGTACAAGTTTTTTCTGATTATTTCTTCTTCATTCCTGTTATTGCCAGGCGTTTACTCGCAAAAAAGCGATATAAAAGCTATTGCAAAAGATTCCGCAAAAACAATAAAAATCGGTGGAGATACGATACGTGTGCAGAAGGATACGCTGGCCAAAAAAAAACACGATCCCAATAAAGCCACTCTTTATTCTGCAGTGTTGCCAGGCCTTGGACAGATATACAATAAGAAATACTGGAAACTTCCGCTGGTATATGCGGCAGTGGGAATTCCTGTATATACTTTTTTCTACAATAAAAGCTGGTATAATAAAACAAGGTACGCGCTTGCTGTTGTGGCTAACGGTAGTTACAATAATACCGACAGCATGAACAGGGTTGATCCCAACCTGCTTTATTTTGTACAGATCCAGGATGGCACTGACCTTATCAAATACCGCGACCAATTCAGAAAAGACGAAGATTACTCGGTACTATTTTTTCTTTTATTCTATGCCCTTCAAATTGTAGATGCAACAGTAGATGCGCACCTGAAAGAATTTAATGTAAATAATGATCTTAGTTTCCATATCAAGCCAAATGCATATGCCACATCGGGTAATTTCGGCATCAGCCTGGTGTTTGACATTCACAAGCCGAAACCGAAACCGCTTTTCAATATCAATAAATAATAATCAAAAAAGGAAAAAGCATCTCTGATTTTTAATTTTTACTTTTGGTTTTTACTATCAAAGAAATTACATGAAAATTGCATTAATCGGTTATGGGAAAATGGGAAAAGCCATTGAAGAGATTGCATTGCAGCGAGGCCATGAAATTACATTGAAGATTGATATCGATAATATTTCCGATTTCAGTCAGCAAAATATTTCCGAAGCTGATGTGGCTATTGAATTCAGCAGCCCGCACAGTGCCTTTGACAATGTGATGAAATGCCTGCAATTTAAAATACCGGTAGTTTGCGGGTCAACCGGCTGGCTTGGCAAACTGGAAGAGGTAAAGAAAACCTGCACTGCCAATAACGGCGCATTTCTATATTCCAGCAATTACAGTATTGGGGTTAATATTTTCTTTGCATTGAATAAATACCTGGCTTCGCTCATGGCAAACTACAGCGAATATGATGTGAGCATCACCGAAACACACCACACGCAAAAAAAAGATGCACCAAGCGGCACTGCCATTACGCTGGCTGAACAGGTATTGGAAAAAATAAAAAGAAAAAAAGTATGGGTAAACCATATCAGCGACAATGCCGAAGAACTGGAGATTATCAGCGAACGAATAGACCCTGCTCCGGGAACACACCAGATAAAATACAGTTCTTCTATTGATAATATTGAAATCACACATACTGCACACAACCGGATGGGTTTTGCCACCGGAGCAGTTACGGCTGCGGAATTCATCAAAGGCAAACAGGGTATTTTCACTATGAAAGATGTGCTGGGTTTTTAACTTTTAACCACGCAGATGGTTATTAAAGAGAAAAAAATTAATTTGTAGCTCAAATAAACCTGTACATGCTCTCGAAAAAAACACAATACGCCTTCCAGGCGCTTATGTACCTTGCCCAGAAAAAAGAAAATGAGCCGGTGTTGATTGCTGAAATTTCAAAAAAGAAAAAAATACCTCTCAAATTCCTTGAAAACATTTTGCTTGAATTGAAAAAGGCCGGAATTCTTGACAGTAAAAAGGGAAAAGGGGGTGGATACTATTTTGCAAGACCTCCGAAAGATATTCAGCTGGCCACTGTAATGCGCTTACTTGACGGGCCCATTTCCCTGGTGTCCTGCGTGAGTTTATATTTTTATGAAAAATGCAGAAACTGCGATGAAAAAAGTTGCGGGCTGCACGACGTAATGGTACAGGTACGCGATGCCAATTTAAAAATTCTTGAAAAGAAAACTGTAGCAGACATAGCAAAAACATAAACCTGCAGGCTTTTCAGAGTCATGTTTAATTTCCTGGCATGGCGTCATTTCAAACCAGGCAGATTTAAAAAAGTTCGGACTGCAAACGTTTGCAGCAAACAACACTACAAGCCAATTTCCGGTATTTTTTATTTCAGTATTTTTATTGCAAACTATTACTGAAGCTAACGACTGCTTATGCATATTACCAAGCCCCGCCTATCTTTTATTCAGATTATTAATATGAATGTGGGATTTTTCGGCATTCAATACAGTTTTGGTTTGCAGCAAACAGCGATTAACCCGCTATATACTTTTTTACATGCTAAACCAGAGCAACTTCCTTTCCTGAACCTTGCAGGTCCGATGACGGGTTTGCTGATCCAACCATTAATTGGTGCTATGAGCGACAGGACATGGCACCCTCGCTGGGGCAGGCGAAAACCTTATTTTCTTACTGGCGCTATATTCTGCAGCCTTTGCCTGTTTGCATTTCCATTCAGCAGGGCATTGTGGATGGCCGCAGGGTTATTGTGGATACTCGATGCCGCAAACAACACAGCTATGGAGCCTTATCGTGCATTTATTGCCGATAAATTACCTGATTCGCAACGGCCATTGGGTTTTCTGACACAAAGTTTTTTTACCGGATTAGGAATTACTCTTGCCAATTTATCGCTCGGCTTTTTTAAAAACATCATCACCGGCGAAACAAAAACCAACGACGGGCAATCGGGCATTCCTTATTGGGTATTCGGTTCTTTTTTTGTCGGCGCTTTTTGTTCCATCACCTCTGTTATCTGGTCAATAACGAAAACGCCGGAGATACCACCAACCGATGAAGAACTGGCTGAACTGCGGTCAAGAAAATCAGGGATACTTGAGCCATTAAAAGAAATTTTTTCTGCAATAAAAGATATGCCGAAGATCATGTGGCAACTGGCGCTGGTCTATTTGTTTCAATGGTATGCGATGTTCTGCTACTGGCAATTCGTTTCATTGAGTATTGCAAAATCCGTATTCAACACAACTCCTGAAGGCAATAAAGAAATGTACGAGCAAGCCGTAGTGTGGGCCGGCAAGGTAAACGGTTTTTATAATATTGTAACATTTGCTTCCGCATTCGGATTAGTATGGCTTGCCAGGAAATTCAGTGCTAAATATGTCCACATCACTTGCTTGTTTCTTGCAGGAATGGCACTCCTGATCTTTCCGCATATTACCAATAAAAATTTATTGTTTGCGCCAATGGTTGGTTTTGGAATAGCATGGGCAAGCATGATGGGTGTGCCTTACATAATGGTAGTAGGAAATATACCCAAAGAAAGATATGGTGTATATATGGGCATCATCAATATGATGATCGTAGTCCCGATGATATTGCAGACATTATCATTCGGGTTTATTTATAAAAACTTTTTAGGTGATAATCCTGCTGCTGCAATTTCTTTTGCAGGTGTGCTATTGTTGCTGGCGGCATTGGCTACTATGCGCATAAAAAAAGACCGGATAACGGATAATACGGTAATCCCTGCGGGCTCTGCACATTGATTGTGTAACCAGCAACAGGGACTCTATTAAGCATCGTTGCCTGCGATTCTTCCGGTGGAAGAATCGCACACTTGTATAGAACGAATACTATTGAACAGGTCTCTAACAGTCACGGCTACCTGCATTATCGGATGCCAGTAACCGCTATCTGGTAACAAAATTCTAAAACGTATGAAAAAGATTCTCTGCATCGGCGAAGCACTGATCGATATGATCTGTACGGACAAAGGCAAATCATTATCACAGGGACAAAATTTTTTAAAGAAACCCGGCGGCGCGCCTACAAATGTGGCTGCAGCTATCGCTGCACTCGGCGGAACTGTTGAGTTGGTAGCAAAAGTCGGTCACGACCCCTTTGGCAGGCAACTGATTGATGTAATGCAGGAATTCGGCGTGGCTACAAAATGGATGTTACTCGATAACAAACATTTCACCACATTCGCATTTGTGTCATTGATGGAAGACGGGGAACGTGATTTTGTTTTTAACCGCGGCGCTGATGGTGAATTAACAAGGCATGAAGTGGACGATATTACGCTCGAAGAATTTTCTATCATTCATTTCGGTTCGGCAACGGCATTTTTGCCCGGGCCATTACAGGTTGCTTACGAAAGTTTATTACAAAAAGCATTGCAGCAAAATATCTTCATCAGCTTCGATCCGAATTACCGGCATCTTCTTTTTAAAAACAATAAGCAATCATTCATCGATCAGTCCTGGAATTTTTTACAGAGCTGCCATTTCTTTAAGGTAAGCGATGAAGAAGCCATGCTCATCACCGGCAAAGCAACCTTGGAAGATGCCACATCTTCATTGCTTGAAAAAACAAAAGGAGTATTTGCTATCACACTCGGCAAAGACGGCACATTGCTCGGCGCAAACAACACAACAACTATTATTGAAAGTATTTCTGTAAAACCCGTTGATACAACCGGTGCAGGCGATGCATTTGTTGGCGCCGTGTTATACCAATTAAGCAATATGGATGTTTCGGATATTCAGCATTTACCATTGGAAAAATGGAAAGAGATCGTTGCCAATGCAAATAAAGCCGGCGCAAGAACCTGCGAATATCTCGGGGCAATGGAAGCTTTCAAACATTTGAGCAGCGATATTTTTAAATAGTAAGCTGTGAACAGTTAGCCGTAAACGGCTATAAAGAAATTTAATTTTCATAAACAAAGATGAACTGACAGAACCAGAAACTATAAACTGGAAACTTAGCACATGTATAACCAAAAGCTTCATCAGCAAATCAACTCCATCCTTCCGGACTCAGAAATTGATATCAACGGAAAGGACAATTCGTTTTATGCACGTTTTGTTTCAAATGCTGATGCCATTCATTATTTATACAAAAATATTTATGGCGATAATGAAAGAAGCAATGAATATTTCAGGCAGCTTTTGCAAACAATATCAGATGCACATATTAACCGTTCAGCTTCACTCAAACAAAGAGATGTTTCAAAAGACGAGCATTGGTTTTTGAGCAATGAAATAACAGGAATGAGTTTATATGTTGACCGGTTTTGCGGCAATCTTAAAAATCTTTCCGATAAAATTGATTACTTTAAAAAGCTCGGCGTTAATTTTTTGCACCTGATGCCCATCTTTAAAAGCCCGCAAGGCGAAAGCGACGGCGGTTATGCTGTTTCTGATTTCAGAAAAGTGGATGAGCGTTTCGGTTCATTGGAAGATTTAAAAAACCTTCAGAAAAAAATGAGCGTAGAGAATATGTACCTGATGATCGACATCGTTCTCAATCACACCTCACAAAAACATGCATGGGCTGAGAAAGCAAAACAAGGCGATAAAAAATATCAACATTATTATTACATGTACGATGACCGTCTTGTTCCAGATGCATTTGAACAAAACATGCCAGAAGTTTTTCCAGAAAAAGCTCCGGGAAGTTTTACGTATGTGCATGACTGTGATAAATGGGTAATGACTGTTTTCCACGATTACCAATGGGATCTGAATTATACCAATCCGGAAGTGTTGCTGGAAATGCTGGAAAATATTTTCTTCTATGCCAATCTTGGTGTGGATATCCTTCGCATTGATGCGCCGGCATTTATTTGGAAACAAATCGGAACCACCTGCCAGAATCTCCCACAGGCCCACACACTACTTCGTTTAATAAAACAATGTGTGCTGGTTGCAGCACCGGGCATGGCTTTGCTTGGCGAAGCAATTGTTGCACCTGCAGCCATTATGAAATATTTCGGCACGGATGAATACACGGCGAAAGAATGTGATGTGGCCTACAATGCAACGCACATGGCATTGCAATGGGATGCACTCGCAACAGGAAATACGAAAGTGATGCTTGCTGCACAACATGAGATTTTAAAAAAACCTTTTGGCACCACATGGATCAGTTACACACGCTGTCATGATGATATTGGTTTGGGTTATGATGATTACATGATTGAGAAAGCCGGTTTCAATGCTTACGAACACAGAAGATTTTTGAAAGAATATTATTCGGGAAATTATTACAGCTCGCCTGCAACCGGCGCCTTGTTTTCCGTGAACCCGAAAACACAGGATGCACGCATCAGCGGATCGCTGGCCTCGCTGTGCGGATTGGAAAAAGCATTATCAGAAAAAAATGATGCTGCGATTGATATTTCTATCCGCAAAATTATTATGATGCAGGCGCATAGTTTTTTTATTGGCGGAATACCAATGATATTTTATGGTGATGAAGCTGGTTACACAAACGATTATTCTTACCTGAACGATCCAGGGAAAAGTTACGACAACCGATGGATGCACCGCCCAATTATAGATTGGGAAAAAAATAAAAATATTGATGTGGAAGGAACGGTGGAACAAAAAGTTTTTTCTTCCACACAAAAACTGATCAGCATCCGAAAAAAACTTTCTGTTGTTGCAGACCTGAAAAACCTTACCTGGCTCACGCCACACAATATCCACGTAGCTGCATACCTGCGTGCTTATGATCAAAAAAAATTGTATTGCATTTTTAATTTCAGCGAACACACTTCGTACCTCACCTGGTATGCATTTAAAGAACACGGCAAAGCCTCTGAAAAATTATACGACCACTGGAAGGAAAAATATCTCACAGTCAGAAGAGATAATGAATATTTGATTTTAGAGCCGTATGGATTTTTTTTACTGGAGGCGTAACATGATTTATAAGATTTCTAACCCCAATCCCGGTTTATCGTTCGGGAACATATAACCATCTTCAATAACAAATCCGCCGCTTACTACATCTTCTGCAAGGTCTAAACTTCCGTCGAGGTCGAGGTATTTTGTATGCGGACATGAAAATGCCGCATGAAGTGCAGCAGTAATACTTACAATGCTTTCATCGTTGCAACCCCAGAACAGATCGATATTTGCAGGCTTTGCAATCGTTGCAATTGCATGAGCGCCTGCAATGCCGCCGCATTTCATCAGCTTGATATTAAAAATGCCGTACAAGTTTTTCTGGGAAAGTTTTAACGCAGATTGCGCATTTTTCAACGATTCATCTGCCGCTATTTTTTTTCTTACTTCTTTTGGTAATCCCTGTAACCCCTCGTCAATTGCAGGCTTCAACGGCTGCTCGATGAGTTCAACATTTTCATTTTTTGTTTTATCAAGAAATAATTTAAGTTGAATCAGATCATAACCTGTATTTGCATCAACGCGGATAATAAAATCACTTCTGAATTTTTCACGCAGCTTTATTATCCTCTCTGCATCCGATTCTGCATCTAAACCGGTTTTCACTTTCATTACTTTAAAACCTTTTTTTCGATAACCGTTTGCTTCTTCAATTGTTTCTTTCACATCCTTAATGCCGATTGTAACAGACGTCAGCAACTTACGGTGATGCCTACCGTAAAAATTAACTATAGGGATGCCGAGAAATTTTCCAAAAGCATCATGCAGCGCAATATCAATGGCGGCCTGCGTGCCGGGAAAATTTTTGAAGTGGTCTTTTGCAGTATAGATCAAATGCAAAAATTGCCGGATATCTTTTCCAACTAAATATTCAATAAAGTCCGACTGAAGATTTTGAAATGCCTGATCAGGAGTTTCGCCAACTACTTCAGGAGCAGGGTTAGCAGCACCAATTCCTTTTATCCCGTTTTCCAATTCTACCTCAAAAAAAACATTCTCTACATCCGTGATCGTTTCCCTCGCAATGGTGTATGGTTTTTGCAAGGCGAGATTTTTTTTGTAGGCTTTGAGCGATTTAATTTTCATTTATGAAATTTGTGGTTTGCAGTTTTTAGTTTGTTGTTCGGTGTTATGAATTCATTATAAACTTTGAATTAAAGAATCACAAACGATAAACTACAAACGGCAAGTTGACCTGTTATTTATTCGCAATCAATTGTTCGATCACAGGAACAATTTTTTTACAGCCTTCCTGCAATGGCAGCATCACCGGAAGTTTTGTTCGTTGTTCATATTCTTTCTGAAAAGCAAATACTTCTTCATTTGTGCAATGTTCGGTATTCAATGCGATTGCAATCACAGTTGAGCCTAATAATTTTATCAGTTCAATTTCTGTTTCTACAGAATGGATTTCTCCCCACGCAGGATCATGCTCATAATATTTTCTTTTCGGCGCATGAACAAGGATAACCGACTTTGCGTTTCCGGAAATAAGCATTTCAGAACCGCAAGGCCCAGTAGGGTTTCGTAATGCAGACTGCCCTTCAATCAAAATCACATCAGCCTTTGTTTCTTTATTACAAGTGAGAATTGCATTTTCCAGTTCACCGGAAACAAAATCGTTTAACGTTGAATCAAAAATAAATCCGTATTTACCACCTTGCAGCCAGCCTGTTTGCCCGGTATAAATCATTTGTGCATTGATGCCGGCTTTCCGGCATTCATTCATTACAAAACGCGTTGTCGTTCGTTTACCCAACGCGCAATCAGTCCCTATCACAGCAATAACAGGGGTTTTCATTTTAAAAATATCGCCCGTCCAGAAATGCAGGTCTTTTCTTTTCTTCGGAATTCGTATATCCGTCAGCGTTATACCATTTTCTTCAGCGAGTCTTTTTATATCTTCACGTTCGATCAAATGATCATGCAAACCGTTTACAATGGATAATTTGTTTTTTATTGCAGATTTTACTTCTTCCATTAAATCACCGGGAAAAACCCCGCCTGCAGTTGCGACGCCAACAATACAATAAGCAGGTTTCAGATGAAGTGTTTCTTCAATGGTTTTAACAACAGGAATGTTCCTTTTTTTCCCATCGAGAACTTCTCCGGCATCTTTGCCGGCATTGGCAAAATCAACTACAGCCACAATTTCAAAACGTTCGCTTTCGCGAACCAAACCGTGGGCTGTTTTTGCATTATCGGTCGCTAGCAACCCGTTTGTAATGATGATCGCCTTCTCCATTTCTTAAAAATAAGTTTATTGAAGTTGAAATCATAAACCTTCATTGCACGGCTATATATATTTTTTGCAATTGTCATTTGCAAAAAAATAAATTCATGCAATCAAAATCATATTGTTTTCACGGAAAGATAAAAAAAGCTCCAAAAAATTTTGGAGCTTTTTATTCGGAAAAAATATGATTAATAATATTTTGGTTTTAATTCAACTCTTCTGTTCATAGCTTTTCCTTTTGCGGTTTTGTTGCTGGCAACAGGTTTGGTATCACCATAACCTGCTGATGTCAGCCTCGATGCCTCCACTCCGCCTTTAGTAGCAAGATAATCCAACACCGCCTTTGCGCGGTTCTCACTGAGTGTTTGATTTTTTTCAGGTTTGCCTACATTATCGGTATGCCCTTCGATATCTAATTTTAAGTTAGTATCTTCTTTCAAAATTTTTGCCACTTCATTTAAAGGTTTAAATGATTTGGAAAGCAGTTTTGCACTTCCTGTATTGAAGAAAATATTTTTGGCATCATAGGCCACTTTCTTAATGATTTCTTCTTTTATCAGCGGACAACCCTGGTTTTCTTTCACTCCTGCAACGTTCGGGCATTTGTCCTCTTCGTCATTTATACCATCACCATCAGTGTCCGGAACAGGACATCCATTATAGCGGGCGACGCCAACCACGTTCGGGCATTTATCTACTTCATCATTTACACCATCGCCATCTGTATCAGGTATCGGGCATCCGTTATAACGCGCTACCCCTGCAATATTAGGGCATTTATCATCTTTATCAGGGATGCCATCACCATCTGTATCAGGGCATCCTTTAAACTGCGGAAGACCTGCAACATCAGGACATGCATCCAAGCTATCAACGATTCCATCGCCATCAGTGTCTTTTGGGGCCTCAGCAACAGGAGGTGGCGGCGGCGCTATTACTTTTGCTTTCGGTTTGTTTCCGCATAATAAGCAATCAGCAATTCCTACACTATAATAAAAATGGCGTGTTACACTTTCGGTAACAGGAAGCCTGTATTGCCAGTTGAACAATAAGAAACCATCTGAATTAAACCTGAACTGGAAACCAACTCCCATTGGAATGAATGCTCCATAATATCCTTCGTATTTTGATGCACCAACTCCTATTTTAAAAAATGGTGAGAAGAAATGTTTATCACTTAACATTTTGCCAACTACAGATGCATCAGCTTCGAGCAGTAAAGCATTCGAATTGCCTAAAGATGTGCCATCATTTGCCGGAGCCGGATAGGTAGTGAAATTTCCAGATAATGTTCCGGCAAAATCAAAATGTTTTGAAAGTCCCTGCATATAACCTATTGCCATGCCCGGATCCATACCCTGGATATCGGTAAATTTTTTATTATTAATTGCATCCCTCAAATCGTGATGTTGCAGGTACTGAGTGGTATTAAAATCGTCAAGCGTAAAATGAACCGTGAGCGAAGGCTTCTTAATGTAGTTATCTTCCTGTGAAAAACCAACCATGTATAAAACACACGAAGCAAGCGCAGTAATTAAGGTTTTTTTCATATAACAATTGTTAGTGTTGATGCAAAAGTAAAAATTATTTACTTCCCCGCCATGCTGGCTAAATCAACAGGCTTATGCTTTCCAAGTACATCTATCCTCACTTTTGTAAGGCCATGGCCTGTATACCCAAGTTGTTGCGCAGCAATCCTGCTCATATCAATTAGCCTTTTATTACGGAAATGCATACGGTCAGTAATTTTCACAATAACAGTTTTTTTATTCCTGAGGTTGGTTACTTTAACCCATGTATTCAGTGGAAGTGAATTACTGGCAGCCGTAAATTTTTTTTGACTGAAGATCTCGCCATTTGCAGTTCTTCGCCCGTTAAATTTATTGGCATAGAAACTGGCAATGCCATATTGTATCTTGATATTTTTCCTGGTGTGGTAATCAGCCGGTCTTGCCGTTGGCTTATGTTTTTGTGAATAAACATTACCTCCAAAAAGGATGCCGGCAAATAATGCAACCGTAATTTGTTTATTCATAGATATTGATGAATTAAATGAGCAATAACACTTACAGGATATTCACAACAACACGCATGCGAACGATGCCAATTTCAAAAATACGAACCTTTTAACTAAGAAATAAGCAGTATTTATATCAACTGTTTATCTTCAGGCTGATATTAATTAACGGATTTGCCGGCAAAATATTTCTCGCGCAGAAATTTATCCTCGCCGTAGATATCGTCGTAAAATTTTACATGGCCGTTTTTGCCTTCGCAGGTAAAGTATCTGAAAAAAACAGGTACCCTTTGGAAACCGCTTACCACATGTTTTTCCTGTCTTTTGATCCATGCACGTAGAGTATCAGGATGATATTTCAATGTATCGTTCCGGATAAGAAAATTGGAGAGTTTCTGCCATTCCTGTACCCGCACACAACCGTGGCTCAATGCCCGAAATGCTTTACCGAACATATACCGCACATTTGTATCGTGCATATATACGCTGTACTTGTTCCTGAAATTAAATTTTATTACCCCCAGGGAGTTGTTGTCGCCTTCCTGTTGCTTGATCTGGTAAGGGAAATATCTTTTGCTCAGTCTTGCCCATTTAATAGTGGCCGGATCAACCACTTCATCTTTTTCATCAACAACAATAAGATTTTCTTTTTTCAGATAATCTACATTTTTCTTGATCTGCGGAAGCATTTCTTTAAAAATAATGCTGTTCGGTACAGTCCATTGCGGAAAAGTTACAAAGTTTGATATTTCGCTGGTAAGCAGGGGGGTTCTTGTATCGGGCTTTCCAACGATCACTTTTGATTCAAGTACAACGGTATCGCTGTCAACAACCTTTAGGTTAAATGCAGGAAGGTTTACCCAGATAAATATTTTCGGCAAACTGTCCGGCAATAATTTATAACGGTCAAGAGTAACCGCAATTCGCTTGAACTTTTCTATATCCGTTTCATTGAGGGCATTTACTGTTTTATCATTCACCCTTCCTGTTGGCTGAAGGTTTTTTGCTTCCTGGTATTTCTTAACAGCATGTTTAAGGACGGCGGTATCCGGTTCTGTTGAATCTGATTTCAGGTAGTTCAGTTCAAACAATCTTTTCTGCAATAATTTAAAAAAAGCGATGGAGTCCTTATAGGGGTAATACAAATATGTGAATGGAAGAAACTTTGCAGTGGCCAGAAAATTTCTGGTATATAATTTCAGGGAATCATACCCGGCATATTTGGGTTCAATATTATGCAAAGCTGATGCAATACTGCCCGATTGCAATGCATCCCTGAATGTACTTATAAAAACCGAATCATTCAGCACCGTATCTTTTCTCAATGTAACACTATCATAAGGGAGGCGACCCTGCTTAATATCTTTCACTAGTGAAAAAAAGGCATCGGTCATCAGTAAATCTGCCCTGGCCCAAAGGGCCACATTTTTCCTGGCAAGTGTGTCTTCATCTAATACACGATGTATAAACGATAAAGAGTTAAAATGATAATCTGACGGAAACAAACCGTAATACCTGCAACTGTCGATAAAACTGTACAATGAATCAGCGAGGATATTCCACTTTCCCTGGTTGCTCCAGGTAGCTTCAAACTTTTTATCTTCATAATACCCGCTGTCGAGATGGAGATATTTCAATTTTACAGAATCATTAATTGCGGATTGATTTTTCCCGGCATAGTCAATCAGTGATTGCAAATCTTCGCTTAGTCTTTCCGGCACTTTTTCAGGTTTGCTTACAATATCTTTCTCAGGAGGCTTTTTTTCATCGTTACATGAAAAAAAATAAAAAGAAACGCAAAAACAAAGCAACAAAAAATTAATTCGCTTTCGATACTGCATGAGAAAGATTACGGTTTATTTGGGCAATTGGAGTAACTTAAAGTTTGATTTACTTAACCTCAAATCATGGGCTACAAGATAATACAACGCTGCAATATTTTGCTATGTGCAATCATTATTTTTTGCACCGATTTTGCAAATGCGCAAAATAGCAAATCATCCAACCAATTGCATATAATAAACACCATTTCAGGATATAAAGAAATTATAAAAAACCACCCCGATCAAAAAATGGTTAGCCTTAAACAGGTTATCCCCAATATTGTTCTTGATCTGCGCTATGAAACAAAAAATAATTTTCTTCACCGGGTTATGTACAACGAAAAGCCCGCTTATACTTTCATGCGTTTACCTGCCGTTGAAGCACTTTCACTGGTCCAAAAAGAATTAAACAGGTCAGGTTACGGGATTAAAATTTTCGATGCTTACCGGCCTTATGCAGTCACTAAAAAATTCTGGGAGCTTGTTCATGACGAACGATATGTGGCCAACCCTGCACAAGGAAGCGGGCACAATCGGGGCATCGCTGTTGACCTGACAATAATCCGTCTTAAAACTGGCAGCGAACTGAAAATGCCAACCGGTTTTGACAGTTTTTCTGATTCGGCTCATCACGATTTTAACCGTTTACCCGAGGATGTTTTAAAAAACAGAAAATTGCTCAGGGAAACAATGGAAAAATACGGTTTTGTTGCTTTTGCTACAGAATGGTGGCATTACAGCCTGCCTGATCCTGAGAATTATGATGTGCTTGATCTGAGTTTCAGAGAGCTGAGGAGGAATTAGTTTCAGGCTTGTGGATAGTAGCGCTTTTGCTCTGTCTTACTCTTGATTTTCTATCTTTCAGTATGGAGCGTTTATTTTATATCGGGTATTTTTTGCTATTCAGCTTGGTTGCTGTGGATTTTCAGGTGGAAAATGCACCATTTATGCTATGATTTTTTTCAACCCTTCTTCGCAGGGTAATTGCTGCATAGTTCTAAACATTAATTCACTGCTACAATTTCCTTAACGGCATCAATATTAATCGGACCGTAAATATGAGGGAAAGTATCTTCAACAGAAACGGACCAGTCGAAGAAAAATGGGCTTTTCAATTTGTCTGTTTCTACCACCAGCTTAATCAGGTTTTTTTTATTCTGAAAGTAACGTTGAAGCACGCCTGAAACCTGCCGGTCTTCGCTGCAATGAATAAAGCCTTCTTCTTTTAATGAATGTGTATCATAATAACCTTTTCTTTTTGCAGTCTCCCACTCCGCTTTAGTGGTAATGTGAAAAATTGTTGGCATAATAGTAATGGTTTGATTATTGGATTTCATATCCAATAAACGTTTTTTAACAATCGTTAGTATATTTAACAACTTTGCTACAGCAACCTTCTGATCTTTTGCTCCAGCAGCATAAAATCGGCCAGCACCATGGCAGTAACGGCTTCCAGTACAACGGGCACACGGAGCGCAATGCAGAGGTCGTGCCTTCCTTTTACTGAAAACGTTTCTATTTGCCCGGTTTCCCAATTCAATGTCTCCTGGTCTTTCGGAGTTGAAGAAGTAGGTTTGATGGCAATACGGAAAACGAGTTCATTACCATTGGTAATTCCGCCAACTATGCCACCGGCATGGTTGGTTCTGGTTTTACCTTTCACGTTTTCAATTGCATCATTATGCAGGCTACCAAACATTTTTGCAGCGGCAAAGCCTGTTCCGAATTCAATACCACGCACTGCGGGAATCGCGAACACCGCATGTGACAGCGTTGATTCAACGCTGTCAAAAAAGGGTTCGCCCAACCCTACCGGCAAATTATTCACTCTGCATTCCACAATACCGCCAATTGAATCTTTTGCATTAATTGCTTTTTCCAGGCCTTTTTCAACATCAGTTTCTCCACCCACTTCAAGAATAGTTGCCTTTACATCAATTCCTCCACCGGATGAACTTAGAAGGAGGCGTTTTGCAACAACTCCTGCAGCAACCAATGCTACGGTCAGCCTTCCGCTAAAATGCCCGCCGCCGCGGAAATCTTCATAGCCGCCGAATTTTTCATGTGCCACATAATCCGCATGTCCGGGGCGGGGAAAAGCACGCTGTTTTTCATAATCTCCACTGCGTGTATTCTTGTTTTCGAACAGTATCGCAATCGGCGCACCTGTTGTTTTATTACTGAATATTCCGCTTTTAAATATAGGCAGATCATCTTCCTTTCGGGGTGTTGTACCTTTTTGTATACCCCCTTTTCGGCGCTCCATATCTTCCAGGAAATCTTCGACTTTCAGCGCTAATCCTGCCGGGCAACCGTCAATCACGATCCCTACCCCTTCTCCATGAGATTCGCCAAAAATGCTAACACGAAATATACGGCCGAATGAGTTCAATGTTGATAAGTTTAGTAGTTGATAAGTTGATTGGTGGAAAGGTTTGCTCCCAACGATTTCAGATGATCATAAAAATCAGGGTATGACTTATTAATGGCGCCTGCTTCTTCTATTACTGTTTTTCCTGCTGCCTTCAATGCAGCAACGGCACAGGCCATTGCAATGCGATGATCATGCCTTGAATGAACAACTGCTCCTTTTATTTCAGTTGTTCCTTTCACAATCATCTCATCATCCGTTAAAATAATTTCAACGCCCATTTTACCAAATTCATCCTGCAATGTCAGGGCACGATTGCTTTCCTTATGTGTTAGTCTGCTTACGCCTTTTATCGATGTCGTCCCTTTGCAACAAGATGCTAATGCAACAAGCGGTGGAAATAAATCGGGGCAATCTGTTGCATCAAAAACAAAACCGCGAAGGCCACTACCGCCACTTCTTCCGAAAGAAATTTTATCATTTTCAACAACCATATCGCTTCCGCAATTTTGCAATGCTTCTAAAACCTTTTTATCAGCTTGTGTTGAATGAATATCTAATCCCTTTACCACAACATTTCCGCTCATGGCACCGGCGACCAAGAGGAATGCGCCACCACTCCAATCGCCTTCAACGGTATAGTTGATGGATTGATGGGTTGATGGGTTGATAGGTTGGTTTGTGAAGTAAAACTCCCCGTAATTTTTATTTCCAGGAACACGCAAACCGAAATCACGCATAACCTTTAACGTTAGGTCGATATAAGGCTTGCTTTTCAGGTTATTGACTTTGATGGAAACATCTTGGGCATTGCTCGCCGCATAAGCAAATAATAACCCGGTTAAAAATTGTGAGCTTAATGAACCATCAATTTCAATATTTTTTGGCTGGAGTGGCCCTTTTATTTTCAAGGGAAGCTTTCCGTTGACTGAATTGATATCAACAGCCAGCTGCGGCATTACTTCATCAAAAAAGTCCATGGGTCGGTTTAATAAACTTCCTTCGCCATTGATCATGACTTCCCTTTTGCTTAATGCCAGTATTGGCGTAAACATACGGATACCAAGGCCACTTTCCCCGCAATTGACGATGAGGGGCGAGGAGTGAGGAGTGAGAAATGATACTAAAAATGATTTTGAGCTATCAATCTCCCATTGGCCATTCTCCAATAAACATTCACAACCTAATGCTTTTAAAATTCCCAAAGCGGCTTTATCATCATTTGAGTGGCCGGGATTATGAATAATGCTTTTTCTGTTCGCAACTAATGCCGCTGCACATGCCCTTTGCATCGAGCTTTTCGAAGCTGGCGCTTGTATCTTTCCTTTTAATATAGATGGATAAATGATTGCTTGCATTTTCTTTCTTATTCTACTATTGATCAGGTACCGCTAATAAATATTTACAGGTCTCACCTCGCACTGATTATAGAATACACTATTTTTTCCAGTTCATTAACCGGTATTGTTTTTGTTTTTGCATGCCCGATTTTATCAAGCAGTACATAATTGATCGATTCTTTCACTTTCTTTTTATCGTGCTTCATCATATTCAACACTTTTTCAGGATCAAAGTCTGCCTGAGTAGGCAAACCATATTTTTCCAGTGTTGATGTAACTTGAGAAGTATTATTGAACCCGGAGTAATTTTCTGATATGATACACGCCGCAACCATTCCTATCGATACCGCCTGCCCATGCGAAAGTCCATATACCTTTTCAATAGCATGCCCCAATGTGTGACCAAAATTGAGCAACTGTCTTTCCCCATTTTCAAATTCATCGTTCTGGACCACATTTGATTTCAATAATGTGTTCTTCCGGATAAGTTTTAATAAGGCCTCTTTATTTTTCTGATAATATGAAAGCTTATGTTTCTCAAGTTCCCTGAACATGGCCGCATCTTTAATGCAGGCGTGCTTAATGATTTCTGCAAATCCGTTCACCCATTCTTGCTGAGGCAATGATTTTAACAAGGAAACATCATACAATAAAAAATCCGGTTGATTAATGGTTCCGACCAGGTTCTTATACACACCTACATCAATTCCGTTTTTACCACCAATAGAGGCATCCACCATCGCGAGTAATGTAGTCGGAACAAATCCATATTTTATTCCCCGCATGTAAATAGAACCAACATAGCCTGTAATATCGGTAATCACCCCACCGCCAACGCCGATCAAAAATGTTTTTCGGTCGGCTTCCATTTCAATAAGTTGTTTCACAATTTCATCGACGGTCTGTTGAACTTTGTACTCCTCACCTGCTTTTATAACGATCGTTTTCCAGCCATCAAACTTTTTTTTGAAAGCATTAAAAACATTTTCATCAGTAACCACTGCTGCATGTTTTTTATCAACAAGCTTACCAAGATCAGCAAAAGCCGCATCCAAATAATAACTTACTGTCTTTTTAGAAAACCGGAAAACTTTCTTCTGCATACAGCATTAAAAATTTTGTAAGCCAATCCATTGAATAAGCCCGGAAGGCAGGAAGTCCGTAAGAATCTTCATGCTATATACTTTCGGTCCTTACAACATCAGGGCTTTCCGTTTTAACTATTCATGATTTTATTCTGATGATTGATGCTTTCCATGTGCACCGCATCAAAATATTTAGTGATGAATTCCTTGCTGAGCCCCAATTTCTCTCCTTTTGCAAAAGCACGGTCCAGTATGGAGTTCCAGCGGTTTGTTTGCAAAATGGTAATATTGTTATCCTTTTTATACTGGCCTATTTTTTCCGATACTTTCATTCTCGTGCCCAGTATCTGCATCAGCTCGTCATCCAGGTGGTTTATTTGTTGGCGTAGCTTTTCAAGCGCTGCATGATATTCTTCAGAAGCAACGTCTTCTTTTCTCCATCTGATGCTGTCAAGCATGTCGGCTAAACGCTCGGGAGTAATCTGCTGTTTGGCATCACTCCATGCTTTATCGGGATCAATATGACTTTCAATAATCAATCCGTCGAAATCAAGGTCAATTGCCTTTTGTGCAACATCCAGCAAAATATCCCTGCGGCCGCAGATATGAGAAGGGTCGTTAATGAAAAGCATTCCCGGGTTACGGCGTTTCATTTCAATGGCTAGATGCCACATGGGTGCATTGCGATATTCAGTATTGCCATAAGAAGAAAATCCACGATGTATTAAGCCAATCTGCTTAATACCGGCTTTGGCTACGCGCTCCACGGCACCTGTCCACAATTCCAGGTCGGGGTTAATCGGGTTCTTTATCAGCACAGGAACATCTACGCCGCGAAGTGCATCAGCCACTTCCTGCACACTGAAAGGGTTTACAGTTGTACGTGCTCCGATCCAGAGCACATCTACTTCGAACGTCAATGCATCTTCAACCTGCTTGCCGGTAGCTACTTCAACAGCAACAGGAATTCCCGTAACTTTTTTTGCCTGCTGCAGCCAGGGTAGCCCTTTTGCCCCAATGCCTTCAAAACTTCCCGGCCTGGTACGGGGCTTCCAGATGCCTGCACGCATAATGTCCACTTTACCGGTCTTGTGTAACCGAACAGCGGTTTCTAAAACCTGCGTTTCCGTTTCTGCACTGCATGGCCCCGAAATAATTAACGGGCGTTTTTCCCATTTCTCCTGAACCAGTTCTTTCATTTTTGATGATGTTGCTTCCATAATATTTTTGGTTTTCAGTTTTAAATTTCCTGTTTGCAGTTGCTGTTCATGGCAACGGCATTTTATGTTAATTTTCAGTTTTTATATCGCCGGCTTTAATATCCCTGTTCGGCATCGTTGCGTCGCACACTTCTACCACAGAAATTCTATTCATCGCATGATCATTTCCGCGAACCTAATTTTTTCATGTTTTCAAATTCCTGAAAAGCAGTATGCTATTTAAAACACCATCACCACCTGATTATCCGCACATTTGCCAGTTCGCTGATTATCATCAATTACATAAAATCCGTCTTCCGGCAAATTACCTGCTATTCGCCTCATTCATTCTGATCCTTCTGCCTTTATAATTCTTTCCATCAATTGAACGGATCATCTGAACAGCTGATTTCCTGTCCACTTCTACCCAACTGTTCATTTCTTTCATGTCAATCCTTCCCAGCACTTCTTTTTTCAGGTCACTCATATCAAGAATGAATTGTAAAAAACTTGCCTTATAAAAACCATCTTTAGTGCCAAGGTTCACGAACAATTTCATATAATCGCCTTTACCGTTAAAATCCCTTCCCTTGGTATCACGATAATGCCTTCCATTAGCAGGCACTTCCCTTCTTTCTCTGCCACGGACTGCATCGCCGGACCTGATCTCACGCATACGCACATTAAGGTCTTCCGCATTTTCATAATACTTCAGGAACCTGTCGAACTCAAGCGCAGCTACACGTTTCAATACTTCTTCTTTGCTTATATCAGCGAATTTTTCCGCCAGCATCGGCACATAAGTTTCATAATTACCATGACTGATATCCGCCTGCAGTAATTTATCCATGAAATGAAAGAACTGTTTTCTGCACACATCTTTCCCTCCGGGTATCTCCAGTTTGTGGAAAGGCGACTGAACGATACGTTCTATCTGCCTCAATTTGCCGATTTCACGGCTATGTATAATCGATAAACAAATTCCTGTGTTACCGGCCCTGCCCGTCCTGCCGCTTCTGTGAGTGTACACTTCCACATCATCCGGCAATTCATAATTAATAACATGCGTAATGCCCTGCACATCGATACCCCTTGCGGCAACATCGGTTGCGATTAATAACTGCAGGGTTTTGTCACGAAATTCCCCCATCACTTTATCACGTTGTTGTTGCGTTAAATCGCCATGCAACGCATCGATATCATACCCTTCCCTGGTTAATTTTTCAGCGATGTTTTGTGCATCTGCCTTTGTACGGGTAAAAATTATTCCATATATACCCGGATTGAAATCAATAATCCTTTTCAGTGTTTCATAGCGGTGATGGGCAGCCGTGACATAATATTGATGATCGATATTCTTGTTAGCCGTATTCACCTTGCCCACAGTAATTTCGAGCGGCTGCTGCATATATTTCCTGCTCACCCTGCGGATTTCCGGCGGCATAGTGGCGCTAAAAAGCCAGGTTGATTCTCGTTTAGGCGTATTCTGTAATATAAATTCAATATCATCCTGGAACCCCATATTCAGCATTTCGTCAGCCTCATCCAGCACTACGTATTTTATCTGCTCCAGGTTAATAGCTTTTCTTTCAATCAGGTCAATCAATCTTCCGGGCGTAGCTACCACGATCTGGACTCCTCTTTTTAAATCACGTATCTGCATTCCGATAGATGCGCCTCCATACACTGCCAGCACATGCATTCCCGGCATAAATTTTTTGAATTGTTCTGTTTCGCTCACAATCTGGATACACAACTCTCTTGTTGGGCAAACCACCAATGCCTGAGGATATCTGTCTTCCACACGGATCAATTGCAATAAAGGCAGGCCAAATGCCGCAGTTTTGCCCGTGCCTGTTTGTGCCAGTCCCACCAGATCTTTTGTACCCTGCAGCAACACGGGAATAGCCTGCGCCTGTATAGGTGTCGGTGTTTCAAAACCCAACGCATTGGTTGCCTGAACCAATCTCGAATCCAGACCCAGCCCTTCAAATGTCGTCATAACGTTTTTAAAATTTTGCGCAAAGGTACGGTTTTAATAGCTATAAGCTGATAGCATGCAGACTGAAATAGCATTCATTTAATTATCCGCTTTATCTTATTCGCGTTTTCCATTAACTCCCACAGATATTCGTAATTTTCTTTTTCCAGACAGCTTTTAAATTTTCTTAACTGGGATATATGTTCATTGAGTACATCCAGCACATTTTCCCTGTTCTGCATAAAAACAGGCGCCCACATGGCCGGGCTGCTTTTTGCTAAGCGGACCGTACTTTCGAAGCCGCCACCTGCCAATTCAAAAATGGCATCTTCTTCTTTTTCTTTTTCAAGAACCGTGTTGGCCAAAGCAAATGAAGTAATATGTGATATATGGCTCACATAAGCAGCATGCAGGTCATGCGCATCCGCATTCATGTATACAATGTTCATTCCCATTTGACGATAAATATTTTCCATTGTTTCAACGGCATCTTTATCGCTTTTTGCCCTTTCACAAATCACACAGCTCCGGCCTTTAAACGCATCATGCACTGCTGCTTCCGGGCCGCTGTATTCCGTTCCCCACATCGGATGGGTAGCTACAAACCTTTTTCGCATCGGATGATTGGCTATTGAAGTACACAAAGCATGTTTCGTTGAGCCAGCATCGGCAACAATCTGCCTTTCATTTACCATATCCATGATATCATGAATCAGTGATAACGTGGCATCCACCGGGATGGCCACATAAATCAAATCGCTTTTGGCAACAGCTTCTTTTAATGGTAATGATTCATCTATCAAACCAAGTTCCATTGCTTTATGAATGCTGGCTTCCGTACGACTGACGCCGATAACATTTTTCACCATTCCACGGTCTTTGAGAGCCAGGCTGAATGAACCGCTTATTAGTCCAACACCAACTATCGTAACTGAATCAAACATTGGCTGTAGTTTTAGTTGCCAGGAATTCTTTTATCCTTTTTATACTTTCAACAAATTTTTCCTCAGGCGTACACAGGCTAACACGAACATAATTTTCGCCTGCACTGCCAAAAATACCGCCGGGAGTAATAAATACATTGGCATTATACAACACATCATCAGAAACCTCAAAGCCTGTTTTATATTTCGCAGGAATCTTAGCCCAAACGAACATGCCCACCTGGTTTTTTGAATAATCGCATTTCAGCAAATCGAGCAGCTCAAAAACTTTTTCCCTTCGCTGCCTGTAAACCACATTTACACTGTCATACCAATCTTTACCAAGTGAAAGCGCTTTTGCCGCAGCTAATTGAACAGGCAGGAACATGCCGCTATCCATATTGCTTTTAAAACGCAACACTTCATCAACTCTTTGTTTGGCAGCAATAAGCATACCTACCCGCCAGCCGGCCATGTTTTGTGATTTACTCAATGAATTCAATTCAATCACAACATCTCTGGCTCCCTTAACGCCCAACAAACTCATTGGGGAATCGTTCAAAATAAAACTGTATGGGTTGTCATGAATGATCAGGATGTTTTTTGATTTGGCAAACGCAACCAACTCTTCAAAAAAAGCCTTGGTTGGCAACTGCCCGGTAGGCATTTGCGGATAGTTGACAAAAATAGCTTTTACCCGATTTGACGACGCATTCTGCTTAATGAGGGTATCCAGTTTTGCAAAATCCGGAAAATAATTGTTTTCTTCTTTCAATTGATAATATACAGGAATTGCTCCGGAAAGTTTGATGGCGCTTGAATAGGTTGGATAGCCCGGATCCGGCACAAGCACAGCCACCCCTTCTTCAAAATAAGTCATGCATATATGCATAATCCCCTCCTTACTTCCGATCAATGGTAAAATTTCCGTATCAGGGTTTAATTCCACTGCATACCATGTATTATACCAATCAGCAACTGCTTTACGTAAAACCGGTGAGCCCTTATAACTTTGATAGGCATGCACGTTAGTTTTAGCGCTTTCTTCCTGCAATGTTTTTATTACTTCCGGGTGCGGCGGCAAATCAGGGCTGCCAATACCCAGGTTAATAATATTTTTCCCCTGCTTATTGAGCTCGTCAATTTCCCGCAGCTTTTGCGAGAAGTAATATTCACCGATGCCTTCTAATCTTTTTGCTGTTTGCATTTTTATAACACGAATTTTTGTGAATCATCCGATTCTTATTGCTTATTATTCTTCATTTACATTTTACTCCGCTTGGCGGTACGTTGCCGAACAGCATTCCTTTGATGCAAGAGTGCAATGCAAGCAACGCCTGATAGTGGCAATGCCGCCCGGCTCATACCGTCCTGCCCTTTTTATATACTCCATAAATCTTCAGCGCTGCCGTAATCGGTTTGATATTTTCTATTACTGTATTGAACTGCTCCATCGATTCAAACTCCATATCGGCATGAAATGAATATTTCCAGTCGCTTCCGGGAATCGGAAAGGACTGTAATTTGCTGAGATTGATACCGCCTTCAGCTATTTTGGTGAGCACTTTTGCCAGGCTTCCGCGTGAATGATCAGTATGAAAATTCAGAGAAGCTTTATCGGCATCATCAACTGCCGGCGCTATATCCTCCCGCTGCAAAACCAGGAACCTTGTGTAATTGTTTTTCATTGTCTGGATATTCGGTGCAATCAGTTGTAAATTGAACAGCTCTGCCGCCAGTTTGCTGGCGATAGCTGCAACATGTTTACTGCGATGCTGGTGAATATGCTTTGCACTGAGGGCTGTATCTTCTGTCTCGACCAATTTCCAGTCAAACTTATCAAGATATTCAAGGCACTGCTGTATTGCCATCGGATGAGAATGTACTTCACGTATATCCTTCAACGTTACTCCCGGATTTACCATCAGGTTCTGGCTGATATGGAGATAGATTTCCCCGACAATTTTCAGGTTACTTTTTTGCAACAGGTTATAATTTGGCAAAATACTCCCGGCAATAGAATTCTCTATAGCCATTACCCCTCCGTCACTCTCTTTCTTGTTGGATGCGATTTTTACCAGATCGCGGAATGTAGCACAGGGAATCACTTCTACATTGCTTCCGAAAAATTGTCGCGCTGCAACCTGATGAAAACTGCCTTCGTAACCTTGTATTGAAACTTTCTTGTTCATATAAAATAAAAATCCCGGCTTTTTGCCGGGATTTACTATTGTTGTTATTCGACTATTTAGTTGTTAACAAAAGCATTCCCGGCCTACTGGTAAAGTAGAAATAAAAATAAAAGTAAAAATAACGGTATGCTTTAGCTATGATCATGATGAAGCATCAAAAATATAAACTTATTTTAAAATCAAAAATTATTTTTTCAGATTATTACAATAGTCACAACTCCCATTTCCGATGCAAAGCCTTTATGGCAGGCTATTCCAGGCGGCTTAAAATGTGCTGGTCAATTTTGCGGAACAGGTGAATGGGTTTGTATATCCTCCAGTTTTCTATTTCTTCAAGTTCGATATACCGGTTCAGCTTTGCTCTTTTAAATTCATGCCGGGTCTGCTCAGGCATGGCAAGGCAGGCAATCCAACCGCCTGCATCAGTTACTTCTTCGTACCATTCTTCATAATAATCTTTATCGCCGCTGTGAAAGTTGAGCACATTCTCTGCAATCAAAATAAATTTATTGACCCCTCCCGCAGCAAAAACATCCATTACTTCCCGTTTAAGCTCCATGATGTCGTTTTCAATGGCGTCATTCCATTCACCGATTAATTCAATAATCACATAATGTTCTTCATAATCTGCCATCAGTACTTTCATATACAGTGTGCGTGAGCCGAAATCATCCCATTGCGGATGAATATAATAGTTATAGATAGTCTGCGAAAATTGAAATTCAGAATATACACGTCCGTAAAAGGGCGAGCGATCGTCTTCTTCGCTCACATACATGTGACGCCAGTTATAGAATGGTTCAATATCATGCATAATTCAATGTGCGGATTAATCAATTTGCAAAGGTGTGAATTTTGTATTTCACATGCTGCATATTTTATTATCAAAAGCAATTTACAATTATGCAAAAGCCATTTCCAAATAAAGTTTATTGTGTTATTATTAAAAGGTTGGCAATAGCCATAATTTGGCAACAAAGCTCAAGCAAAATCATTAAACAATTATTAAAACAGTTGGGTGGATAAATAATCAATACCCATTAACCAAAAGAGTTATTACAGCCCTTAAAGCAGAACTGCTTGGCATGTGAGATGAACCAAGGTATATTTCACTGCCATAACAAACTGAGAACCAGTAATCACAAAAAAAATCCTCCAATTACTATGAGGTTTCAAATAAAATTGCAAATTTTACACTCATCCATTACCACATGAAAGGCCTGCAATAGCAGGTTTTTTTATTTCCCCTGCACAATTCAACGTATCAAGTTCAAAATCCTGGAAACCACAATTTTTAAACTTGATAACATCGTACCCAAATGAGAACTTTAATCTGTATTTTAATTGCAACTATTGCATTCAATTATCTCTCTTTTGCCAGTCAAGGCAAGCCTGAAAAAATCAACATTCATAAACTACTTACTGACTCCGTTAATAATGACGCTGATCATGATAAAAGCTCGCCAAAAGCTTCTGCAAAAATCTGCGCATGCCAGATATTAGGTGTAACATCGAACAATAACCGGTCAGAGCAGCTGATTGCTGTATTCGCTGAAGGCACAAATACAGGCAACCTTTCATCCAGTTTTGCAACAGCTTATTCCATACTTCAGAAAGAGAAAAAACATTTGCAGAATTTTTTCTTTGACAAAATAAAAGTTTATGAAAAAGCAACAGGCGTATTTAGTTGCAATAGCCTTTACAATAGTCTAAAATCAAAATATGACGGATTAAAAATGTATGATGTGCTAAACGCAGATATACTGAGCGAAGTTGGTAATAACCTTGCTGTTCGTTAAATGTAAAATCTACCTCTGCAGGAAATAAAAAATTGAATCCTTGAAACGAATTGACGTTACCGGTAAAGCCCGATTTCACATTTAAGAGATGAACGAATTCCATCTCAAGCCTGCAAATTTCCATTTTGAAAATATTTTTTCATTTTGATATGGTTCAATGAAAACCATTTTCCTTTCACCAAATTATTTTTGAAATAACAGTCATTACCAATATGACTTCCCTGCAATTTGGCAAAATCGCTCCATTCGAGGTACAATTATTGATGCTGTATACCCCATTTCACTATTACTAAAAAGTCTCCGCCGCTTTTCGCCCGTTTTGAACCTGAATAAAGAAAATATAAAAGAAGGTTTAATTATAATTATTGCATGTTTAATTGCATTAAGCCTGATTTTTTTGATATTTGAGCGGCTCAAACTATTACTTGCCAGATAAGTTTACACAAAAAATTTATTAATCACCAGCAAGCACAAACAGCATTCTATGTCATCCGAACGTCTTAAAAAAGTAACTGCAGCAGGATTAATTGTTACACTCGGTATTATTTTTGGGGATATCGGCACCTCGCCGCTTTATACATTTCAAACTATTCTCACAGAGGGTGGAAAAATAAATGAAGAACTGGTATTCGGTGCTATCTCCTGCATTTTCTGGACACTTACGTTGCAAACAACCTTCAAATATGTTTTTATTACGCTGCAGGCAGATAACAAAGGTGAAGGTGGCGTTTTTTCACTTTATGCCCTGGTACGAAGATTTGGGAAAAAATTAGTCTATCCTGCAATAATCGGCGCAGGCACTTTGCTTGCCGATGGCATTATTACTCCACCGATTTCAGTTACTTCTGCCATAGAAGGCCTTAACCAGGTAAAAGGCCTTGGCAATGTGATTGTGCCTGGAAATAATCTTGTTGTGGAGATTGTACTAGTGATTATTCTTTTATTATTTGTCTTCCAGCGTTTCGGTACAAAAGTAGTTGGTGGCTCATTTGGCCCTATTATGTTAATTTGGTTCACTATGCTGGGTACACTGGGCATTATCCAGGTTATTCATTACCCACATATTCTCAAAGCGCTTAGCCCACATTATGGTTTTGAGTTGCTGACCCTTCATCCCAAAGGTTTCTGGTTGCTCGGAGCCGTATTTCTCTGCACAACCGGCGCAGAAGCGCTTTATTCAGATCTTGGTCATTGCGGAAGAAAAAATATCCAAATCAGTTGGATGTTTGTGAAAATAACACTGCTGCTGAATTATCTAGGACAAGGGGCATGGGTATTGCTCCAAAACAAAGATAGCCTTGGCATAATAAACCCTTTTTTTGCAATTGTCCCTCATTGGTTTTTGATACCTAGCGTATTTATTGCAACTGCAGCTTCGATTATCGCCAGCCAGGCACTGATCAGCGGGTCCTTTACTTTAATCAGTGAAGCAATAAGCCTGAATTTCTGGCCTAAGGTAACTGTAAAATTTCCAACAGACATAAGGGGGCAGATTTATATTCCCAGCATCAACTGGGTTTTATGCATAGGGTGTTTTCTGGTTGTGCTTTATTTCAGAACCTCTGAAGCCATGACTGCCGCTTATGGTTTTTCCATCACCATTGCCATGTTGATGACAACGATATTGATGTATTATTTTTTGCGCTATATAAAGCATTTCCCTCTTACACTTGTAATAATTATGCTGATCGTTTTTGGAACAGTAGAATCATCATTTTTTGTTGCCAATGCTGTAAAAATTGTAAAACGATTATTTTTCCTGGTGTTCGAATTCGGTTTAATTTTCACCATGTACATCTGGTACAATGCCAGGAAGATTAATAATCGTTTTTTAACTTTTATCAACCTGATGGAGTACATTCCCTTGCTCGAAAGTTTAAGCAAGGACGAAAGGATACCAAAATTTTCTTCCCACCTAATTTATCTCACAAAAGCAAACAGGCCTACACATATAGAACAGAAAATCATCTACTCTATATTCAGCCATAATCCGAAACGTGCGGATGTATATTGGTTCGTACACATTGAACGGACAGATGAGCCCTACACAATGGAGTATGGGGTAGAAGAATTAAAGGAAGATAAGGTAATAAGAGTAGAATTCAGATTGGGGTTCCGTGTCCAGCCGAGAATAGGACTGATGTTCAGGAAAGTAGTAGACGAAATGACTTCTAATAAAGAACTGGATATAGCTTCACGTTATCCTTCATTAAAAAAACACAATATTGCAGATGATTTCAGATTTGTAATTCTTGAAAAATTTCTTTCCTACGATAATGAATTTTCAGTTCGTGATGGTTTCATTTTGAATAGCTATTTTGCCATTAAACATCTTGCGCTTTCTGATGATAAAGCATTTGGTCTTGATTCGAGTGAAACCGTTGTTGAAAAATTACCGTTGGTGGTCGTGCCTGCTTCCAATATCAGCCTTCATAGGGCATATTATAAAATTCATTAGCTGGTGTAACACGAGTTGATATTAAAACATAGGGTGAATTTATATTTGCACTCATTCCAAAAAATCTTTTGGAGCGAATTTGCCCGTTGAGCTATCTTTGCACATGGCAAGAATAAATATACCCACCGCTGATTCAAGTTTTCCATCTAAATTTTTTGGCGAAGGACTGACATTTGATGATGTTTTGCTGCTTCCGGCGTATTCACAGGTATTACCCCGTGAAGTGGACATCAGAACAAAACTTACACGCGAAATATCTTTGAACATTCCGATGATTTCTGCCGCTATGGATACGGTTACCGAAGCTTCCCTGGCAATAGCCATTGCACGCGAAGGTGGCATTGGCATGCTGCATAAAAATATGAGTATTGAAAGTCAGGCCGAACAGGTTCGTAAAGTAAAACGTAGTGAAAGCGGGCTCATCATCGACCCGATTACACTGCATCCAGAGGCTTCCATCGGCGACGCTTTAAGATTAATGAAAGAAAATAAAATCGGCGGCATACCTGTCGTTGATGATAGTCAGAAACTGGTTGGCATTCTTACCAACCGCGACTTGCGATTCGAAGACGATAAAAGAAAAAAAGTGAAGGAGGTAATGACCAAAGAAAACCTCATCACTGCTCCTGAAGGAACCGATTTGAAAAAAGCGGAAAAAATACTCAGGCAATATAAAATTGAAAAACTGCCTGTTGTCAATAAATCCGGAAAACTAACCGGGTTAATCACATACAGGGATATCTTACAACTATCAAGCTGCCCGAATGCTGTAAAAGACAGTTACGGAAGATTGCTGGTTGGCGCGGCACTGGGTATAACCCGCGATATGCTTGACCGCGCTTCCGCACTTCAGCAGATAGGCGTCGACGTTGTTTGCCTGGACAGCGCCCACGGCCACAGCAAAGGAGTTATTGATGCCTTAAAAAATGTAAAAAAGAATTTTAAAAACCTGCAGGTAATTGCAGGTAATATCGGAACAGCGGCAGGTGCAAAAGCACTTGCTGAAGCCGGTGCCGATGCAGTAAAAGTTGGGATTGGCCCGGGATCTATTTGCACCACCAGGATTGTAACAGGAGCCGGTGTTCCGCAAATTACTGCCGTAATGGAAGCAGCCTCAGCATTGAAAGCAAAGGAGATTCCTTTAATTGCCGATGGAGGCATTCGTTATACTGGTGATATGGTGAAAGCTTTAGCTGCAGGAGCAAACACGGTGATGATGGGAAGTGTGTTTGCAGGCGTTGAAGAAAGCCCTGGCGATACCATTATTTATGAAGGAAGAAAATTCAAACAATACAGGGGAATGGGCTCTATTGGTGCTATGGCAAAAGGCAGTAGCGACAGGTATTTTCAGGATGTTGAAGACGATATTAAAAAATTAGTACCTGAAGGGATTGAAGGGCGGGTCGCTTTCAAAGGATACCTGAGTGAAGTAGTAACACAATATGTTGGGGGGTTACGGGCAGGTATGGGTTATTGCGGAGCAAAAGATATGGACGCCCTGCAACAGGCACAATTTATTAAAGTAACCAATGCAGGCATGCAGGAAAGCCATGCCCACGATATTGAAATTACCAGGGAAGCTCCGAATTACAGCCGGTAAATACATAATGAGTATTTCAGAGAATAGTAATTAAATGAATACGGGCGGAGAGCCGTTGTACTATGATTGGTTTATATCTGTTTCGGTTTTCTAAACAGGATCACAAAATTAGTATTGCATGCCCCGGGTGTGTAACCGGTTTTCATGTTTTACAAATTTATTTCCGCAAATTCTTTACAGTATGCTTTAATCATGTTTCTTACTTTCCTGAATTCATTCATCACTTCTTTTTCAGTCCCTTTTGCTTTTGCGGGATCAGGGAAATTATGATGGAATTTTTGTGCAGCTGATGGGAAAAACGGGCAGCGCTCCTTTGCATTATCACAAACGGTAATTACAAAATCAAACATTATACCAGCGTATTCATTCACGTTATTAGAAGTATGGAGAGAAATATCAACACCGTCTTCCTTCATGACCGCGATTGCCTTTGGATTAACCCCATGCGTTTCCACACCCGCACTATACACTTCAGCTTTATCTCCGGAAAATTTTTTTAAATACCCTTCAGCCATCTGGCTACGACAGCTGTTTCCTGTACAAAGTACCAAAATCCTTTTCATTGATTTACGTTTATTGATTTGATAAGGAGGTGAATTTACATACCGGCAAAGCAAACAAAGCACCTGAAAGTGGTGCAAAAATGTAAACCCACAAATATTTTAAATGACCTGATATTAATGCAGGCGCCAGCGAACGGGCCGGGTTCATACTTGCCCCGCTTACCGGTCCTGCAAACATTGCTTCAAGCAACACCGTAAATCCAACAGCGAAAGCTGCGAGCATTCCCTTTTCCTTACTACCTGTGGATACTTTAATTATAACAAGCATGAGAAAAAAAGTAAGTAGAAATTCCAGTACAAAAGATTGAACGGGGCTTCCTGATGGAACTGTAGTACCTAATAATTTATTACCCGGAAAAAGAACCCTTAAAATCATACTGGCAAAAATAGCCCCTGATAACTGGCTCAAAATGTAATAGAACATTTTACCCTTGCCCAGTTTATTCAAAAATACGAAGCCAATGGTTACTGCAGGATTAAAATGTGCCCCTGAAATATCGCCAAAAGCTAATATCATTACTGTTACGATAGCTCCAAATACAATGGCAATTCCTGAATGAGACACCGCCCCATTCATTTGCTCATTTACTATGATTGCAGCAGTTCCGCAAAAAACCAAAGCAAAAGTGCCAATGAATTCCGCAGTATATTTCTTCAAATCATTTTTATTTGCAACAATCATCACTGCAACAGGATTTTTCTTTCAAAGGCTTGTTAGCATACACAGTAATGCTGAAAATTCCCGCTCTACTGTTTTTAAAATCATCCATCTCCCGTTGTGACAGGTAATTGGAAAGAATATCGTCCGGAACAGTTATCAATTTTTCTTTTTGAATGGTAATGTTTTCAAAATTTTTAGACCTGATGATTTCCAGGTATGCTTCTTTTTGCAACGCTCCTGATACGCAGCCCGCATACATTTCAGCCGCACTCCGGATATTATCCGGAAGTTTTCCTGTCAATACAATGTCCGAAATGCTGAAATGCCCTCCGGGTTTCAGCACCCGGTAAATTTCGCTCACTGCTTTATCTTTATCGGGTACGAGGTTCAGCACGCAATTGCTCAGCACCACATCTGCGGTATTTGCCGTAATCGGAATATGTTCAATATCCCCCTGACGAAATTCAACATTATTATATTTCAGTTTCTCTGCATTTGCCCTGGCCTTTTCAATCATTGCGGGAGTGAAATCAATGCCAATCACTTTTCCCCTTTCTCCCGTCTCTGCTCTTGCAATAAAACAATCATTGCCGGCGCCACTGCCAAGATCGATGACCGTATCGCCTTTTTTTATTTTAGCAAACTGTGTAGGTAACCCGCAGCCCAGACCAAGGTCCGCATCTTCATTGTAACCCTGCAGCCCGCTATAATCGTCAGACATGATATTGTACACTTCTGTTGAACAACAGCCTGACCCGCAACACGAAGATCCATTTTTTTCTTTGCTTTGCTCGGCGATGGAAGCATATTTCTGCTTTACCATTTCCTTTATTTCCTGTGAGTTTTGCATAATATTTATTTTGTTCAATTAAGTCAAAAAAAGTTTCGGGTAATCGCTTCTCGTTTATTAATTTATGATCATGATTTTGCAATCCATGCAAAATTTAAATTCAGATTTAAATGCTAAAACCAACTACCTTAAAGAATGTCGCCCGATCCACTCTTTCTATTACGCTTTATTTCTGTATTAAAACAAAATTTTACACCCAATACATCATCTCTTTAGCCTGGGGTATAAATTCATTAACCTTGGCTTCTATAGCATCCCGTACTTTTCTTGTCCGTTCCATGATTTCTTCATTTGTTCCTGCGAAAGAGGAAGGGTCCTCAAACGACCAGGCCAATCTCTTCACTTTTCCGGGGAATATTGGGCATCGCTCAGCGCTTGCTTCATCGCAAACAGTTATTACAGCATCATATCTTTCCCCCTTTACAAATAAGTCAAATACACTTTTAGTCTGATTCCGGCTAATGTCTATGCCTTCCTCTTTCATTACGGCTACAACATTTTTGTTCAGTGTCCCCGGTTCAAGGCCCGCACTTTCTGCTATAAAATCATTGCTACCATACTTGTTAAGAAAAGCTTCCGCCATCTGGCTTCTGGCAGAATTATGGATGCACACAAATAAAACTTTATACATAACAAAAGAGATTTTTTAACAACAACTGCCTTTCGCTGGATTATATTTCCCAAAAAAGGCATTGAAAATTTTGTGGAATTTGCTCCAGTTTTTTTCATCAATACAGTAACATACAGAATTGCCTTCCACTTCTCCTTTGATGATACCTGCATTTTTTAATTCTTTCAGATGTTGTGAAATAGTAGGCTGCGCCAAAGGAAGCTCATTCACAATATCGCCGCAAATACACGCATCGACTTTGATCAGGTAATCAATGATAGCCACCCTGGCCGGGTGACCAAGCGCTTTGGCTATATTGGCAATTTCATTATGCCTGTCAATAAAATATTCTGTTTTGGTTGCCCCCATTTTTCATCTATTTATTGCAATATTACGATAAAAAATAAAACGACCCAATCTTAAAATAGCAGGTGCCATGTTGGAATCAGGATTGTTTTACTAATATTATCACGAATTATTGCTGTTTGAAATCTTCGTGTGGCGTTTTTAAAAAAATTACCTTTGCAAAAATTTTATATTCTTGCGCAGAAAAATCAGGTATTATAGGTTGCTGTGGTTAAAATATGACCTGCCGGCAGGTATTTCCGTTTTTTTAGTAGCATTGCCTTTGTGCCTCGGAATTGCCCTTGCCTCCGGTGCACCGCTGTATGCCGGGTTACTATCAGGTATTATTGGGGGCATTGTTGTGTCATTAATCAGTGGCTCACAACTGGCAGTTTCCGGTCCGGCCGCCGGTCTCTCTACCGTTGTAGCTGCATCCATCATTTCATTAGGCGATTACAAAATATTTTTACTAACAGTTATTATTGCCGGTTTATTCCAGGTTGTACTGGGTTTATTAAAACTGGGGGCAATTGCCAATTATTTTCCATCATCAGTAATAAAAGGCATGTTGGCAGCCATTGGCATTATCCTGGTATCAAAACAAATACCGCTGGCATTAGGCTATGATAAGCCGGATTTCTGGAGAGCCAGCTTTATGAGAATTTTTTCATCTGAAAATTTTTCAGAAAAATTTCATGGGTTAAGCGACAACACCACCTTAGGCGCCATTATCATTTCCTTACTATCCCTGTTGATCATGTTCATATTGCAGCAACCTTCCGCTAAAAAATTTAAAGTGTTGCCTGCTCCACTTTTGGTTGTTGCGGCAGGAATCATCACGAATATCATTCTTTCCAGACTGACTTCAGTGTATAGCCTGAAACATACCCAACTGGTCAATATTCCTTCTGATATTTTTTCGAAAATTTCGTTTCCAGATTTTTCAACATTTTTCTCGAATGCAGAGATTTGGAAAGATGGGGTTATAATTGGCCTGCTGGCTACATTAGAAACTTTGCTTTGTATTGAGGCCGTTGATAAATTGGACAGACATAACCGCATCACTCCTGTGAACCGCGAATTAATAGCCCAGGGAATCGGAAATATGGCTTGCGGGCTTCTCGGTGCAATTCCTATAACTGCAGTGGTTGTGCGCGGCTCTGCTAATGTTGATGCCGGGGCACGAACAAAACTTTCTTCATTCACGCACGGTCTTTTCCTTTTCCTTGCAGTTTTATTAATACCATTCGTGCTCAGCATGATTCCTTATGCATCACTTGCCGCCATTCTGCTGGTGACCGGTTTTAATCTTACCAAACCTAAATTATATATAAATATGTGGAGCCTGGGATGGAAACAATTCATCCCGTTTATTATCACCATCGCCGTTATTTTGGCTACCGATTTACTGAAAGGAGTAAGTATTGGCTTGCTTATTTCCACTTATTTTATTGTAAGGAATAATTTCAAAGCCGAATATAAAATCACCAAAACATTTAGTGACGATACAGAGATATTTTATATAAAGCTCAACAGCAATGTAACTTTTCTCAATAAAGTGAATTTGCGGAAAGCGCTGGACAAAATTCCCGAGTACAGTGAACTTACTATAGATGGGAGCGAATGTAATTTTATTGACTATGATATTCTGGAAATTATAAGCGAATACGAAAACAAGGCTTATGACAGAGATATCAAAGTGAATCTAAAAGGCATCCAAAAAGTAAATATTACTGCCGTTCATTAATTTCAGGAAAATAAAAAGCAGCCACAAAATAGTGGACTGCTTTATTAGACACTCCTCTTCTGCTCATCAATTTTTATGCGCAATAAATACCGGCATTTTGTGGTCGTGAACCACCTGGGTTGCAAAACTGCTTTTTAAGAAATTAGAAACTGTGGATCTGCTATAAGACCCCGAAACCAACATGCCGTTCTTTTTGTCTTCTGTCCAAGAAGAAAAATATTTATGCGCATTAAAATGAAGCTTGGTAATTCCAAGACTTCCAAAATGAATACGGGAATATTCTTTCAGCAAATCAATATCCGGTATCTCTTCATTCTCTTCCTTTTTTACGTACACGAGTTCAACAGGTTTATCAACAAGCTGAGGAAGTACATAACAAAACTGTTTTAGCGCGAACATACTTTCTTTCTTACCATCATAGGCAACCAAAATCCTGTCAAGCAACTTAAAATTTTCAGGAACCAATACCACAGGGCATTCTGCCATCCGCAAGGCTTCCTGCATTAAAACATTAGGCTGGCTGGTTGAAAAATCGGAACAAAAAAGCTCCTCGCTCATAACTGCAATATCTGCGAAGCGTGTTTCTTTTGCAAAAACTTCAGCTACCCATTCCTGTTCCCTGTCGTCAATACTGTAGTTAATATGCGCAGATTCACAACGCCGGGCAAAATCTTGTTTGCTTTTTTTTACCAGTGCACGTTCTTCTTCTTTTAATTTTACGTATGGCGATGCAACAGGTATGTAACTCACAGAAACCAGTTGCTGAAAATCGACAGGCTCGAAAAATATCCCCCTCACTGAAACAGGCTCTGTGTTATTCAACATTTTTAAAAACTCAAAAGCGCCGTTCGGGAAGTTTCCACCATCGCATACAAACGCTATCTTTTTCATAAAAATCTTTTTAAATTATTCATTAATGATGTGTAATAAATATGGGGAGGTTTGTTGCCCGCATAATCAATGTAGCCCTGCTCTCTTTAAAAAATGTCGAAACCGCATTTCGACCGAACGCTCCCATTACTACTATCAGGTCCTTTTTTTCAATCAGGTGTTTAAAAAGTTCTTCTTCAACAGTACCTGTCAGCATTTCGATGTGCATATCGGCATAATGAGACTTCAGCCATTCGATGATTTTGGGCTTCTCGCGTACGGTAAATTCACTGTGCTTATCTACCTCGAGTAGGGTTACCTTTTTATCACTCAGTTCCGGGAACAGATAAGTAAACTGTTTCATGGCAAAAACAGCTGACTTGCTGCCGTCGTAAGCAAATACAATATCATGTACCCCGTCAAAACTTTCGGGAGCTATAATTACCGGGCATTCGGCTTCGGCCAAAACAGATTTTACAAAACCAGAGGGTGAACCTTCTAACTTTTTTTTAAATGATACAGAAGGTTCAATAATCAGCAAATCGGCAAACCTGCTTTCTTCTACAATTTCATTAATCGGAAAACCACGGTCGCGGTGAATACTTGCCTGAACAGACCTTTTTTCACAAGCTTCCTTAAAAAAAAGAATATTCTGTTCGGCGATTGCCTGCCGCTGATTATATGAAAGCCCCTTCGTACTACCTGCACTTACATAGGCATTGTCTTCAACTTCTTCATATAATATATTCTCAAGAAAAACGCCGGTCAGTTTTGATCTGGTAAGCCGGGCAATGTAGCAAGCAAAATCAATAGTGGCTGCATTAATATTGAGCGCATCGATTGTCAATAATATTTTGCGCATAATAATTTTTTATCAAAAATATTATGTTGTTAAAGCCTATTCTATGATACTCGTTAACAGAGATTGTGATTGATGTCAATTTTTAACTACTGACAAATCTCAACCTGCATACTGACAAAAATCATGCTTTTAGTTTTTGGCTGTTTTCATCTTTGTTCATAAAATAAATTCCAATGGCATATATCGTTCAACATGCTGAAACAGGCTACGAATATCACCTGGCAAAGAAAAAACCTTCCCCTATTTCAAGGTTTTTTTTGTGGGCGGAAAAACAAGATGAAAAGAATCATATTCTTTGGGTGGGCGGATCTGTAACAGCAATGGCTGCTGTCATTTTTCCATTAACTATGGCGGCAGTGCTGGTAAATGGAGGTGGTTTCGGCTTAATTATAGGAGCAATGACCTCATTAGTATTAGTAGTAATTACTAACCTGGCGGCTATGCCGACGAAATATACTGTCCCGTTTTTCTTTCTGGGCATTTTAATTGATGCTGCTGTTATTGCAGCAAGCTTTTTTATTTAGCAATAGTCTCCTTATTTACGAACCCGGGAGTTCAGTCTTGAACTCCCGGTATTTATTTAATAATCTTATTTAATAATTTGTCATTAACAAAAGGGCATAAATGCCTTCTTTCGACGCATATATTTCTTCAGGCATCGATTTAGATACTGGAACTTTTCTTTCTTAGTAAAAATGTATCCTTTTCTAATTTCTCCCGGTGGGCGGGATGAGCAATATTAATAAGCGCTGTTGCCCGTTGCTGTAAGTTTTTACCGTAAACATGTGCAATGCCATATTCTGTAACAATATAATGAACATGAGCCCTTGTAGTAACCACACCTGCCCCGGGTTTCAGAAAGTTAACAATTTTGCTCTCGCCTTTAGGCGTTATAGAAGGCATGGCGATTATCGGTTTACCTCCTTGTGATAATGAGGCCCCCCGCATAAAATCCATTTGGCCGCCTACACCCGAATACATTTTATTACCAATGGAATCTGCACATATCTGCCCTGTCAGATCTACCTCAACAGCGCTATTAATAGCAGTTACTTTTTGGTTTTGCCGGATCACATGTGTGTCATTTACATATCCGATATCAAGCATTTCAATCAGCGGGTTGTCATCCACAAACCTGTATAAACGTTTTGTCCCGATCATAAAACCCGAGACCACTTTGTAGGGATGCTTTTTCTTCATTTCACCGGTAATTACACCTTTTTCAATGAGATCAATTACCCCATCTGAAAACATTTCGGTATGAATCCCTAATTGCTTATGCCCTTGCAACATCATCAGTACTGCATTAGGGATCGTGCCGATTCCCATTTGCAATGTTGCGCCATCATCAATCAATGAAGCGACATGTGCGGCTATTTGTGAAGTCATCGCATCCGGGCCTGGTATGTATATTTCAGGTAACTCATCATGCACCTGTACCATTTTATCAATTTTGTTTATATGAATAAACCCATTACCATGAGTTCTCGGCATATTGGGGTTCACCTGAGCAATAATATGTCTCGCTGTTTCGATCACGGCAGGGGCCACATCAACAGATACCCCCAGTGAACAAAACCCGTGTTCATCAGGAGTTGATACATGTATAAGTGCATAGTCAATTTGTATTGCCCTTTTGCGGAACAATGCAGGTATTTCGCTTAAGAAAACAGGTATGTATTGTGCTCTTCCCTCCTGCACGGCTTTCCTTACGTTTGCGCCAATAAAAAAACAGTTTATATTAAATATACCTTCATATTCCGGATTAGCATAAGGCGCTTCACCCTCTGTATGCATTTGATAAATGGTAACACCGGCCAATTCATTTGATCTTGCCGTCATCGCTTTAATTAATTGCTGCGGTGCGGCTGCCGCTGTTTGAATGAACACATTACTGTGAGATGTAATGATACTTACCGCATCTTCAACTGTTGAGTACATTGTTTATTTTTTATGAATCATGATTTATTATCAAAACTATTATGTCTAAAACAGGTTTATATTTTTCGGACAACCGCGAATATAAAAATTAACCATAAGTTTTGTAACGGGCAAAACAATAGTTACACATATTTTAATGATGATTATTTGGCTATACAAAAAACCGGCAGGCAATCATCAGCAAGAAATTTTAAAGGGGAGCAAAATACAGCCCGAGCAGAAGTAAGTTGATGATATGCATTAACAATGCAATTGATTTTTATCAGGAGAAATAAAAACTATAGAAGTAACTTCATCAGAGTATATGTTTTTTAACAAGCACACTAATGAAAAGCAAAAGTATCTGGATTAATCTCTCTATGGCTGGATTATGTACAGTTGGAGTGCTGGGCTTCTTATTAAGATGTAAAGTGGTTTTTGCAATGCCTTTCATCAATTACAATCATTTGCTTGAAGCACATTCACATTTTACTTTCGGCGGATGGGTAACTTTAATACTATTGACTTTAATGACCAGCGAATTACTGCCTGCCAATTTGAGTAATCGAAAAATGTATTATCAGGTACTTGGTGGTATTACAGTTAGCGCATGGTGTATGTTGATTACATTTTTTGCAAAAGGATACGACCCCTTATCAATCATTTCATCAACCTTATTCATTATTTTCACGTATATTTTTGGCTATGTATTTATCAGGGATATCTTGAAATCAAACCTCCCGCGCCATGTACGTTTGCTTGCCATATCATCAGTTATTTCCCTTATCACTTCTTCATTCGGAACCTTTATAATAGCATATGTTTATTTTAATCATTCCTTAGATGCCATGCTATACAGGAATGCATTATTCACCTATCTTCATTTTACATATAATGGATTTTTCAGCCTGTCAATTTTTGCTATATTCTTCAATTTTATCAATACAGCCATTTCAGACAATTTAAGAAAAGGGATTGCACAATTTTCCTATGTACTTATTATTTCTTTAGTACCCTCACTATTTCTTTCTTACCTGTGGCAGGACCCAAATACCATTTTCAGGATTTTAGCGATAACAGGAAGTATTATTACCAGTGTAGCCTTTTTTCTGATAGTCAAAATTTCAAAATCACTGAATCAATTAATGAGAGCTAAAAAATCACTTATCCGGTTTCTGTTCGCAATCTCCATTGGGTCTTTCATCCTCAAATTATTTTTACAATGCTTCACTATTTTTCCGGTTATTGGCAACGCTATATTCGGCAACAGACCAATCATTATGGGGTTCTTGCATTTGGTGTTTCTTGCATTCTGCACCTTCTTTATTCTGGGTTATTGGGTGGAACAAAACATTATAGACTATAATAGAAAGCTAACAAGAATTGCTTTAGCCCTCTTTTCAATAGCTGTTTTATGCAATGAGGTATTATTAATTACACAAGGATTAATAACGATGTTTATTCCAGGCAGTACAATTTTTTTGTGGTTGCTTTGGGTTGTGTCCATATTTCTATTTCTTGGTACTATCCTCATTGCTATTGCCCGTTATCAAACGATACAACAAAGGAACAACCATTAATTTTTTCCATCTACTTTCCGCATAAATTCTAAAACATCCCGTGCTTGTTCATCCGTTAGGTCCTGGTTAGGCATTCTGATCAGGCAAACTGCCATGTCAGCCTGTGCAGCAAGGTCTTTATCAATCATCACTTTCGTATTAGTGAGCCAGTTCATTATCCATTCGGGTGTCCTCCTGCCGGTAACACCATACCAGCCGGGTCCAACGAGTATTTCATTCGTAAGTTTGTGGCAGGCAAAACACTTTGTCTGGTAAATATCCTGGCCATTCGATACCATTTTTGCATCTAACGGATGAGTAAGCTGAATATCTTTAAACCGGCCGATGCCTTTTGAGTTGTTACCCGCAAGCATTAAAACAGTATCGTGAGAGGGTGACACTTTACTGCTATCTGTTGAAGCTGTCGTGCTGTTGCCTGATTCCTGCTTGTTGGATCCACATCGTGTAGCCATCAGACTGACTACTAAAATGCAAATAAAAAGAAATAAGCGTTTCATATTTTAAGCTTTATGTCATTAATATTAGTTAAGAATTTTAATCAAAAGCAAATACTTAAATTCTGCAGCAAATCTCAATCATATAGAACATATGCTGCAAAATTTGCTATTTCTTTTTGCTTTTTGAAAGGGTTCTGATATAGTTGACTAATTCCCATCTTTGCTGATCGTTAAATACTTTTTTATATGCAGGCATTGGCGCCCGTCCTTCAGAAAGTTTCCAGAAAATCGCACCGTCTGTTTGACTTTGTACTTTTTCGGAAGTATGATCTGCCGGTCTCGGGTTTAATCCCTGTGAAGCTGCACCGTCACCTTTCCCTTTGTCGCCATGACAGGGACCACAATTAGCTACATATAATGTTTTGGCTTCTGCCAGAACAGCTGTGTTGCCTGCAAGAGGGTTCTTTACATTATCCGCATCTTTCGGCGCCACCCACGGAGTGGTTTGCGCAAATGATTTTTGAAAAATCAGTCCTGTCAAAACCAGCCCGGTAACGAACAACAGGGGCTTGCTTATTGATGCGATCCATTTTCTATTATTTTTTTTCATACTATCTGCATTAATTTTTAAGTGTCAACAATTACCAATCCTGATACGATTGAAAATTTTTCAACCGGTCAAATAATATCTATTGTTTCAAAAAGCCGACAATCTTATCTCTTTCGTCATCTGTAAGCAAAGCACGGCTTTGCATATGCATACCAACGGTTTCCCATTGCTCAGCAGAAAAAGTTGAAGGAGATGGCGTATTATGACAACGCTGGCAGTTTTCAGCCCATAATTGAGCCCCGGTTTTAGCGGCAACTTTCTGGCTAACTTTACAACTACTCATAAACGTTAGAATTACAGCCGTACAAAAAAACAAGCCAGTGATAATGGAGATATTTATCAGTGATATCTTTTTCATAAAATTCATTTTATAACTGTATTGCGAAATGTATATATAACGTATTGGTATTAGTAGTTCCCGTAAAAGCACCTAATGCTTCGCTTGCAGTGCTGTTTCCTTTATAAGCTTCATAAGTAACTTTAAAAACAGTTCTCCAGCTCAGCCAATAATTAAGGCCAACAGTTATGGTATGCTGGTTGCTGCCAAACAATGAATTGGCAGGGGTATTGAAGGAAGTATATCTGCCGGCCAGTTCAAAATTCTTTATCAGGCCGGATGCACCTACTGGGCGAATCGAAAGTTGTGCGAAACCTGTAGTGGTATGGTTTTTAAAAGTATAGCTTGAAGAATCAGCAGGGTTGATATAGTCAGCATCATCAATATCCTGAATATTGTATTGCGCCTTAATGTTTATAAGAACAGGGCTGAACGTCTTCACATAATTTAAATCAAATGCATAAAGCCTGGCCATACGGTTTTGCAAATTATCTCCCTGATTTCCAACTTTGCCAAACATGCCAGAAACTCCAACTTCAAGCGAAGAATTTGAGAACGGGAGTAATCCTACACGTGCAGTAACTGTTTTATTGTTATTGTTATCAACTATATTGCCACTCGCAATAGTTCCATCAGGCTGCAGCTGATTCCCATTTGTCAAGGCAACATCATAATTCATTTTCATACTCCCAAGCGGAATACCACCCTCCAGCTCTATACCGTAATCCGTTGGGGCCATATCAGCCACACCCATCGGGTCAGTCGCCAGCTTATCAATCCATCCTGCCGCTAACCTCTTTGAATAAGTTCCGAAAGGAACAACCAGGTAACCTGCCCTGACAATTAAGCCCGGCGTAGCGTACCATGATACATCTGCCCAATTCACACTAAGACCGTTGTTATTAAATGAAGGTTCAAATTCTGCTAAAAATTTTTTCCCATGTCGCCATAATAACATTGGGCTGAATTCAAAATTATCTGCGTCTGGGAAACTATTACCCTTTGTAACAGTAGAAACTCCATTTAATGTATTGGTGGTTTTATAACTCGCAAAACCAATAGTTGCCAAACCCACCACCATTAAATGATCTTCACCTGATTTTTTTGCGGCCACCTGCTTTTCAAGTTCAGCCACCCTGTCTAATAATGACGAATCCACAACCGTCTGTTGAGCCAGGACATAGCCCTGCTGAAAAGCTACAAAAGAAAAAAGAAAAGTTAGCTTCAGAATGATGTTTTTCAGTCTCATACAATGAATTTTGAATGAAAAAATATTTTCACAGGTCATTCAAAATCTATATTTAAACCTACCCAGGGAAATGAAAAGTTTCCCTTTCCGTTTCGTAAAAAATATATCCCAGTATTTAGAAGTATTTAAAAGTATTAATGATTAAACATTGAACACCTGATATTAATCAATACACTTAATGATTTACGTTTGCTTTTGTTAATCTTTAAATTCTACCGGCATTGTAAACCGCCTCATGGCAATCAAAATACTTGAACCGCCATTACAACCTTAGCAGGATAATTAATTTTATCTTAGAAGATAAATTACATGCTGTAAGATTATAAGCATTTGCACAGCGATACGAATTTTAATCAATAAATTCACACCATACCCAACAATTTTTGAAATTTGTTTCATAATATCCAAAATGATTCCAAACACGATGAAAGCATCAAAATTGATTTGCCTAATAATTACAATTGGAACCGGTATTACAGCCTGTCACAAAAACACAAGCATCCATCCGCAGCGAAAAAAAATCGTGGAAACAGTTTATGCCTCTGGAAAAATTACTGCTGACAGTGAATACACGGTTTTCGCACTCAATGCAGGAACTATTACAAATAAACTGATCAAAGAAGGTGACACTATAAAAAAAGGACAGTTATTGTATATCATCAAGAACGAAGCCCCGGCAGCAAAAGCCGAGGCGGCTAAAATTGCATACAGTGAGGCGCAAGCTAATCTTTCAGAAAAATCAAGAGTCCTAAACGATCTTAAAATAGCCATGGATAATGCCGGTGTAAAATTTATTAATGATTCATTATTATATGCAAGGCGTAACAACTTATGGAAGCAGGGGATAGGCGCCCAAAACGATGTAGACAATGCTTACGCAAATTATATCAGTTCATTTAACCTTAAAAAATCCGCTGAAGAAAAATATTACGCCACCAAGAACGACCTGAATGTTTCGTTGGCCAATGCAAAGAGCCAGCTTGCCAGCGCACAAAATGACCTGAGCAATTATTTTATTAAAAGCGAAAACGATGGAAGGGTTTACCAGACCTTCAAAGAAATTGGAGAAGCTGCAAAGGTAAATGATGCACTTGCCTTGCTTGGCAAGACCTCAAAAAGAATCATCAGGCTGGCTGTCGATCAGCAGGATATTGATAAAGTGAAAATCGGGCAGGAAGTTTTATTGAAGATTGATATTACAGGGAATACGATTTATCATGCAATAGTGGAAAGAATTTATCCGATGATGAACGAGGCCGACCAGACATTTCGCGTGGATGCTTTTTTCTCCGACAGCACCCACCAGCCATATATCCATAGTTCCGTAGAAGCCAATATTATTATTCAGACAAAAAATAATGCGCTGACAATCCCCCGTCTGGCCATGGTTTCAGACGACAGCATTATGATAAAACAGAACGGCAAACAAAAAACCATCGCCGTTAAAACCGGTATAAAGACATTAGATGAAGTGGAAATCCGTGACGGGTTAAGCGAAACTTCAGAGATCATTATGCCCCAACAAAAATAATTATGGCATTTGCTGTAAACTTCTCCATCTCAAAAACGCACCTGCTTTCCCGGAAAAAGCAAACGATCGTCGCTATGCTGGGCGTTACTTTCGGCATTGCCATGTTCATTCTGATGATCAGTTTTATGAAAGGGGTTAACCAGTTTTTGGAAGACACCATGCTTTCTTCCACTCCCGATATTCATATATACAATGACGTTAAAACCGATTATACCCACTCCGTTGCAGGAGATTATTTCAGGGACTCCAATGCTTCGGTAATTGTTCACCACCCCAAGCCCAAACAGATTTCACTGAATATAAAAAACCCGGAAGCCATCCTGGCAGATCTGAAAAAGGACCCGTTAATTTCCGCAGTTTCTCCTTTACTCAGTACACAGGTGTTTTACAATTATGGCCCGGTACAGATCAACGGATATATAAATGGTGTGCATATTAATGAAGAAACAAAACTATATAGCCTGGAAGACAAAATGGTATTGGGCACAACACAAAACCTCCTTACTTCCAGTGATGGGATATTGATGGGATCAGGACTTGCCAGCAAACTGAATGTTACATCAGGCGACCTCGTTACGCTCACTACACCTATCGGCACCACCATGCGTTTCCGCATTGTTGGTATTTTCGCCATCGGTATCGGCACTGTCGATAATTCAAAGAGCTATGTCAATCTTGCCAGTGTTCAGCAATTACTCGGAGAAAACAGCAGTTACATCACAGATATCAATATCAAACTGAAAAACAACAAACTCTCTTCACCGGAAGCAAAAAGTTTTTATAAAAAATATGGCTATAAGTCCGACGACTGGGAAACTGCCAATTCATCTGTAATGGCATCCAACCTTATCCGAGATGTGCTGACTTATGTAGTCAGCATTACATTATTGATTGTGGCCGGTTTCGGCATTTATAATATCATGAACATGACGATTGCAAACAAAATGAAAGACATTGCTATTTTAAAGGCCCAGGGCTTCGGAAGAAAAGATATCATCCAGATTTTTCTCACGCAGTCAATCATCATCGGCACATTCGGCGCCATCACAGGTCTCCTTCTTGGTTTTGCTCTGTCATATGCATTATCACGTGTGCCTTTTCCGGCAAATAACAATTTCATTTCATTAAAATTTTTCCCGGTGGTGTTCAGGGCCTCTCATTATATTTTCGGTATTCTTTTTGGTGTACTCACCACTTTTATTGCAGGTTTTATGCCTTCATTACGAGCATCACGCATTGATCCGGTAGCTATTTTAAGAGGATAGTTTTTCTGATGAACCAGGCTGTGTTGCTGCTAGGAAATTTTTTTTTTGCCGCACTCTTGTACAGCAACAATACATTCGGTTAATACATAACAGTAAAATTAAAATTAACAGGTTGTATGAATGAAATATTAAGGACCGAAAAACTCAATAAATTTTTTTACGAGCCAGAGCCTTTCCAGGTGCTCACTGATATTTCTTTTGCAGTAAATGAAGGAGAGTTTGTAGCCCTGATCGGCAAGTCGGGCAGCGGCAAATCAACTTTACTCTATCTCCTGAGCACTTTAGATACCGATTATGAAGGCAGGCTTATTATTAAAAACAATTTACTCACCGGCTTAAGCCAGGATGCGCTGGCAAAATTCCGCAATGATAATATTGGTTTTGTTTTCCAGTTTCATTTTTTATTACCGGAATTCACCGCTCTTGAAAATGTAATGATGCCTGCGCTGAAACAAGGTAAATATAAACGTAGTGATATTGAAGAAATGGCTATGGAAAAACTACGGCAAATGGAGATGCAGGAATATGCGAAAAAGCCTTCGGCAAAACTTTCAGGCGGACAGCAGCAGCGTGTTGCTATTGCCAGGGCACTCATCAACGAACCTGCCATAGTAATGGCTGATGAACCGACGGGCAACCTCGACAGTACAAATTCGGAAATCGTGATTGAAATTTTTGAAGATATCTGCCGCAATAAAGGCAAAACCATCATCATGGTTACACACGATAATGATTTTGCACAACGGGCCAGCCGTATTTTGGAACTGGTAGACGGAAGGCTGAAAAAATAATTACTCTTTCAGAAAAAAAAGCCATTTTAGGAATCACTGAACCAGAAAGGAACGTTATTATCCTCCCTGCCCCAGATAAGTAAAATATTTTCATCCAATGCATCAAGCAACTTATAATTATTTATTATAGAACCATCAGGATAATTATACATGGTAAAAATAAGGGCATGACGAAAACCTTTGTATTGCATCTGTGTTTTATATTTATCTACCCAGTCAGGAAAATGTGCAGGATATTTAAAATCATCCCCCTGGTTTTAGGCTCTTTTTCATGTGCATAAACCATTGCATAATTTGTACCCATTTCGGAGTAACCAGTCATCCTGAATTAAAAAACCGGGTCAACTAAAATCACTTTGTTTACCAGTCCAGAATAATGGGCCGCAAATTTTCCCGGAACATTTTTACGGGCAGCTTCATCCATGTTTTTTGTTTCTATGTTTTCAAGAACATAAAAAATCCATAAAGCCATCAAAGCCAGGAAAATGACAACAGTTGTGAAGAGAACGGTTTTGGTCTTCTTCATAGATAGATGTAATCATAAAAATCATTTCTTTCATCAGCCGGATTTTATTCACGGAAATACTGAAATAAATTTCTTCATGCGGGATATTTTGCTTTATCTTTGTTTAACCATTTGGTTAAACTATATGGTTAAAACAAAAAAACAAGACGGCTCAGAAGAAAAAATTCTCAGTGCAGCGAAAAAAGTTTTCCTGGAAAAAGGGCTGGCAGGAGCCCGCATGCAGGATATTGCGGATGAAGCAGGCATCAATAAAGCTTTGCTGCATTATTATTTCAAAAACAAGGAAAAGCTTTTTAGTGTGATCTTTAAAGCCGCCTCTACTCTTTTCTTTTCAAAACTTACGGCCATTATTGAGTCCGATCAACCAATAACAAAAAAAATAGAAAATTTCTGTTCGGCTTACATAGATATGTTGCTCCAGAACCCTTATCTGCCGTTATTTGTGCTGAATGAAGCTGCCAAGCAACCCCAGCGGTTTAAGCAAAAATTCTGGAAAAACAGGGAGCAGATATTTCTAAAGTTTGCAGTACAGATTGCCGAACAAAGCCAGAAGAAAAACAACACAGCAGTGAATCCCGGGCATTTGTTCATGAACATGATTTCCATGTGCATTTTTCCATTTATAGCAAAGCCCATTTGGCTGATCTCAACAGGCATGAACGAAGATGAATTCAGGGCTTTTGCAGAAGAAAGAAAAAAAATTATTCCGCAATTAATCATTGACTCGATAAAAAAATAATTACTATGGCAAAATCAAATCATTGGTCTTGCAAAATGAGTTTTTGGGCTGTTGCATTATACCTGTTATGTTTGCCTTCACCCGCACATACACAACAGGCAATGCATCTCAGCATTCAGCAAGCTTACCAGCTTGCAAAAAGCAACTACCCGCTGATCAAACAAAAAGACCTTATCAGGAAAACAACACAATATTCAGTTGCTAATGCAGCAAAAGGATACCTGCCTGTTTTTAATATCAATGGGCAAGCTACTTACCAGTCGGATGTAACAAATTTCCCTTTCAAAATTCCCGGGTTAACGGTGCCGGGTTACAGCAAAGATCAGTACAAAATTTATGGAGAAGTGGACCAGGTAATGTATGACGGCGGCAACATAAAAACACAAAAGCAATCTGCCGAAATTAACGATGCAATTCAGCAGCAAAATCTTGAAGTGCAATTATATGCCGTATTTGACAGAGTAAATCAATTGTATTTCGGCTGTTTGCTGGCAGAAGAACAGCTAAAACAAAATGAATTGTTGAAAAAAGATATTCAAAACGGCCTGGATAAAGTAAAAGCCATGGTAGCAAACGGAACAGCCTACAGGAGCAGCGCCGATGAACTATCTGCACAACTATTGCAGGCCGATCAATCAAGAGTGGAATTACAGGCCATATACAAATCATACATGAATATGCTTGCCTTATTCGTTAACTTACCACTTGATGAAAACACGGTTATTGAAAAACCTGAACCAGTTGCGGCCAATGATACAGTTAGCAGGCCCGAACTTCTGCTTTACGACTTCCAGAAAAGAAATTATGATGTACAGGATAAAATGCTGGATGTGCAGCTGAGGCCAAAATTTAATCTTTTTCTCCAGGGCGGTTATGCGAGACCAGGCCTGAATATGCTAAGTAATAATTTCCAATGGTATTATATAGGTGGTATCCGCATGAATTGGAACCTTGGAAGCCTGTACACATTAAAAAACCAAAGACAGTTACTGAACATAAACAGGCAAACTCTGGATATCCAGAAAGAGACTTTTCTCTTTAATACAAAGATCACGCAAAAGCAAGAGAGTGAAGATATTTTAAAATATACCGGACTGATGAGTAAAGATGATGCCATCATCTCGCTCAGGGAATCGGTAAAAAACGCAGCTAATGCACAATTGGAGAATGGTGTACTAAGCGCTCACGATTATCTCACACAGGTAAATGCGGAAGACCAGGCAAGACAAAACCTGATACTTCACCAGATACAGCTGCTGCAGGCACAGTACAACTATCAGAACACAACCGGTAATATCAAAACACCATAATTAATCAGGAAAATAACCGCATATGAAATTTCAGATATGCCTATACGTTAGTTTAGTCAGCCTGGTGCTTACAGGCTGCAATTTGAGCGGAAAAACTTCAGATGCATCGGGAACGTTCGAAGCCGATGAAGTGATCGTCTCTTCAGAAATAAATGGCAAGATTTTGAAGATGGATTTGCAGGAAGGTTCAGTTCTTGCAAAAGACAGCGTGGCAGCCATTATCGATTCCACCCAGCTTGTTTTACAGAAACAACAGGTGGAAGCCTCTATTAGCGCACTTCACCAAAAAACAATGGATGTAACACCACAGGTAAAGCTACTAAAGGACCAGATTGCGGTACAAAAAGTACAGTTGGCAAATGCGGAATATGAGAAATCAAGAACTGAAAAACTGATAAAGGCTGACGCAGCTACAACCAAGCAACTGGATGACCTAAACAATCAAATCGATATCTTGCAAAAACAAATTACGGTAAACGAGCAGCAAATAAAAGTACAGGAAACAACAACCGGCACACAAAACAGCAGCGTTCTCAGCGAAACAAAACCGCTGAAAGGGTCAATAGCCCAAATACAGGACCAGGTAAGAAGGTCTAATGTGATAAACCCGATTAACGGAACAGTGCTTACCAAATATGCCATGGCAGGTGAAATAACAGCGCCGGGTAAAGCCTTGTATAAAATTGCCGATCTGTCCGTCATCACATTAAGGGCATATATTACAGGAACACAGCTTTCTCAGGTAAAACTCGGGCAACATCTAAAAGTGCTGGTAGATGACGGCGCTTCAAAGTATAAGGAATACGAAGGCGAGATAACATGGATTTCTGACAAAGCAGAATTCACGCCTAAAACCATCCAGACAAAAGATGAACGCGCAAACCTGGTTTATGCCATTAAGATACATGTAAAAAATGACGGCTATCTGAAAATAGGTATGTATGGTGAAGTAAAATTCAATTAGGATTATGCCATCAGTAATTGTTGAAAATATCGCCAAAAAATATATCATCAAGAAGAATACCATAGAGGCGCTGAAAGGTATTTCATTCAGGGTAGATAAAGGAGAGATTTTCGGCATTATTGGTCCGGATGGCGCAGGTAAAACTTCTCTGTTCAGGATACTTACCACACTGCTGATTGCAGATAGCGGCTCTGCTAGTGTAGACGGGTTCGATGTAATAAAAGATTACAAGCAAATTCGTAACCGTGTAGGCTACATGCCCGGAAAATTTTCTTTATACCAGGATCTTTCTGTAGAGGAAAATCTTCAATTCTTTGCCGCCATTTTTAACACGACTATCAAAGAGAATTATGATCTTATAAAAGATATTTATAAACAGATTGAGCCTTTCAAAACAAGAAGGGCAGGACAATTGTCCGGGGGCATGAAACAAAAGCTGGCATTGAGCTGTGCACTGATTCATAAACCTTCGGTTTTGTTTTTAGATGAACCGACTACTGGTGTGGATGCAGTATCCAGGAAAGAATTCTGGGAAATGTTGCACCGCTTAAAAATGGAGGGCATTACCATTTTGGTATCCACACCATATATGGATGAAGCGAGCCTCTGCGACCGCGTTGCACTGATACAAAAAGGGGAAATATTATCTATCAACACCCCAACAGGTATAACACAGCAATTCAGTAAACCATTGTGGGCAGTTAGGGCAAACGAAATGTATCAACTGATGAACGCGATAAAAAGCAATCCGGCTATCGAAAGCTGTTATCCTTTTGGCCAGTATCACCATATTGTTTTTAAAGAACCGGGAGATGATAAAAAAAGATTAGAGGAAATTATTCAAACCGGGCATTATACCGGTGCAGAAATAAATGCCATACAGCCAAACATTGAAGATTGTTTTATGGCATTGATGAAAGACTGATGATAAGACTGTTTGAAGCGCTAAAAAAATGAAGATGCAACCTGAAAAAGTAATCACAGCTAATAAACTCACGAAGAAATTTGGCCACTTCGTTGCAGTTGACCACATATCTTTTGATGTGAGTAAAGGAGAAATTTTCGGGTTTCTCGGCGCAAACGGAGCGGGCAAAACAACAGCAATGCGTATGCTTTGCGGCCTGTCATTACCATCATCGGGTGAAGCAACCGTTGCCGGTTTTGATGTGTACAAACAAAATGAGCTGATCAAAAAAAATATTGGCTACATGAGCCAGAAATTTTCATTATATGAAGACCTGACCATTTTTGAAAATATTCGTTTTTACGCCGGCATTTATGGATTAACAGATCGGCAGATCAAAGAAAAAAGTGACCTGCTTTTGAAAAAGCTGAATATGGAAAGCCATAAAAAAGTCCTGGTACGGGAACTGCCGCTTGGATGGAAACAAAAACTGGCTTTTTCCATCGCGATTATACATGACCCGGCAATTGTTTTTTTAGATGAACCCACCGGCGGCGTTGACCCGGTCACAAGAAGGGAATTCTGGAACCTGATCTATGAAGCCTCTGCCAGGAGTATTACAGTCTTTGTTACCACACATTATATGGATGAAGCCGAATATTGTAATCGCGTTTCGATAATGGTAGATGGCAGGATCGATGCATTGGATACACCGGCTAACCTGATGAAAAATTTTTCAGCACAAACAATGGATGGCGTGTTTCTGCAACTGGCAAGAAAAGCAGTGAGAACTGATTGAGTTGGTCTGTTGAATTGTATGGAAAAAAGTAAGAAGCAAAGAGAAAAAATTTCAGGCATGTGCCTGAAGAAGAAATTGACATGTTGCAAGAATTGTTAAAAGCAGACGTATGAAACAGTTTTTCATATTCGTTAAAAAGGAATGGCTCCATATATGGAGAGATGGGCGCACTTTGTTCATCCTGATATGGATGCCAATCGTACAAATTGTGCTTTATGGTTTTGCATTAACGAATGAAGTAAAGAATTCAAAGATTGCGGTATTCGACCAATCAAAAGATGAAGCAACCAATGCACTCATTACAAAAATTTCATCAAGCCGCTATTTTAACCTGGCAAAAAATGTTCATTCGTACCAGGATATTGAAGCCACTTTCAGGCAGGGGAAAATAAGACTGGCAATTATTTTCCCGAATAATTTCAGGAATGATCTTTTACATACCAACCATGCACAGGTGCAATTGATCGCAGACGCATCAGATCCTAATACTGCAAACACGTTAACCAATTACGCCACATCAATAATAAACGATTATCAGCAATCATTGAACAATAACCAGCAACTTCCGTATACCATCAAAACACAATTACGCATGCTGTATAACCCGGAGCTCAAAGGCGCATACAATTTTGTGCCCGGTGTAATGGCGCTGGTATTAATGCTGGTTTGCGCAATGATGACTTCCATCGCGATAGTAAAAGAAAAAGAAATGGGCACGATGGAGGTAATACTCGTATCCCCGCTAAAGCCTTTTCTGATTATTATTGCCAAAACTATTCCTTACCTCATAGTTTCAGTACTGAACATTGCGTCAATTTTGTTGCTTAGCGTGTATGTGCTGGATGTACCTGTTTCAGGCAATTTAGGTTTACTCATTATGGAAAGCGTGTTGTTTACCGTTACATCTCTGTCTGTGGGTATATTAATTTCCAACAGTGCAAAAACACAGCAGGTAGCCATGTTCACTTCCATGATGGCGCTTTTTCTCCCGACACTTTTATTCAGCGGTTTTTTATTCCCGGTTGAAAATATGCCATTGCCTTTACAGGTTATTTCCAATGTAGTTCCTGCAAAATGGTATTACATCATCGTAAAATCAGTTATGATCAAAGGGCTTGGTTTCAGTTATGTGTGGAAAGAAACATTGATCCTGATGGGCATGACCCTGTTATTATTATCCATCAGTATCCGAAAATTTAAAATCAGGCTGGCATGAGAGTTTTAAAAATTTTATTGCAAAAAGAGTTGCGCCAGATACTGCGGGATCCAGGAATCATCAGGATATTGTTTATCATGCCCACTATTCAACTCATTATACTTCCTTTTGCAGCAGATTACGAGATCAAGAATATTAATCTGGGTGTCATCGACCATGATCATTCGCCTTATTCTCAAAAGCTGATTAATAAAATTACTTCGTCCGGTTACTTCAGGCTACAAGATTACAGCGCTACCTTTTCACAGGGGCTTGATGCCATTAAAAAAGAAAAAGCAGACCTGCTGCTGGAGATACCTGCACAATTCGACAGAAGCCTGGTAAAAGAAAATGAAGCAACATTGTTTGTGGCTGCCAATGCCATCAACGGCGTGAAAGCAGGACTGGGCACGGCTTATATCCAGGGCATCATCCAGAATTTTAACCAGGATATCCGCATGCAATGGATACAACTACCCAGGTTTAACGATCAGCCAACTATTGAAGTAACATCGTCTAACTGGTATAATCCAAATATGAACTATAAAGTATTTATGGTTCCGGGCATTTTAGTAATGCTGGTAACCATGATCGGTTCTTCATTTGCTGCCAGTAATATTGTTCGCGAAAAAGAAATAGGCACTATTGAGCAAATTAACGTGAGCCCTATACAAAAAGCTGAATTTATTTTAGGTAAATTAATTCCTTTCTGGATAATTGCCCTCACCGTGCTTACCACCGGACTGATCATTGCAAAACTTGTTTACGGTATTGTGCCTCTGGGTCATTATTTAACGATTTACGCTTTTGCATCCATTTATTTGCTGGCGATCCTTGGTCTGGGATTATTACTGTCTACCTATGCACAAACCCAGCAGCAATCCATGCTGGTGTCATTCTTCATCACCATGATCTTTAATTTAATGAGCGGATTATATACACCTATTGAAAGCATGCCGGCATGGGCACAGGTTATAGCCAGGTTAAACCCCGTTTCTTATTTTATTGAAGTGATGCGTATGGTAATGCTCAAAGGCAGCGGGCTTGGAGATATAAAATACCATATTCTCGCCATACTTGCTTTTGCAGTTTTCTTTAATACATGGGCTGTCCTGAATTACAGAAAAAGGTCAGGATAAATAAACAGGCTAACCTTTGATTTTGCCATTAGTATTCCAGGTCTCTTCATTTACTTCAAATCTGCCGGTTACTTCTTCCATATTGATTTTGAAAACCACTCCGCCAATATCATTGAGGTTATCAGGAGCAAAAGGCCAATGTTCGCCAAGCTGCATTTTTTTTGAACTGATAAAAGGATAAACCCTGCTCAACAAAATTTTTAATGCCTCTGATCGTTCTTTTTTCTCCTTAATTTCTTCGAATTCTCCCCATGCAATTACACTCCTCCAGGTTGCTCCTGATTCAAGTGTATCTATTTCAAAACAAACTTTTGGGTTCTCCCTCATCATGGTTATCTTCATTCCCTCCTGGCTGTGGCAATAGATGTTTTTACCGTCATACGCATAGCTAAGTGGCACCACATACATTTTTTCTTTTCCAAAACAGCCAACTCTGCATATGTATTGCTTTTTAAGCATACTGTCTATTTCTTCACGACTTAAAGTTCCAAACATATCTGAAATTTTAGTGAAATTATTGACTTTATGATTGTCTGCCGGTGATGAAATTCAATTACACTACTGACCCTGATCAGGGCGCTCGATAAGTGACATCAATCAGTTAAATACATGACCTCTATCATGACGATGCCTTATATAGAAATTTAATTTTAGTTCATAAAAATATTTTTATGAAACCGATTATTGTTGCAACAGATTTTTCAGCGTCATCTGTAAATGCAGCAAATTATGCTGCAGATATGGCAGCATATATGAATACTCATATTATTTTGGCTCATGTAGTTCAGATTCCGGCAACAACATTCCAGGTACCCATGACAGAATGGGAATACGACGAAATTGAAAACAGTGCACAGGCAAGCCTGGAAAAGCTGCAAAAAGAACTGCTGGTCAGAACAAAAAATAAAATAAATATAACCACTGAAATAAGATATGGCTCAGTAGAGTACGAAATACTGAAACTGAGTTTCGATAAAAAACCATTCTCAGTGGTTGTAGGGAGAAAAGCCGTTAATGCCTTGCAGAGGTTCCTGATGGGAAGCAATACACTGCGGCTTATTCACCAAACAATATATCCGGTATTAATTATACCGGAAGGAATTTCGTTTAAGCCTTTAAGGAATATTACTATAGCTTCCGATTTAGACAACGAAAGGGAAAATGTTTCGATATTATTTGCCAAACAATTTCTGCAGGCATTCCACGCTTCATTACAGTTTATTTATGTAAACACGCATCAAATTCAACAAAAGCATATTCAACCGGCAATTACTTCTTTGCAAAACTATTTTGCCGATTTTCAACCCTACTTTCATTTTATCGATAAAGGAAGTGTTCAGCAGGGGATTGCAGATTATTTATTGTCAAACCCAACAGACTTGCTGATAGTAATGCCGGAAAAACACAGCTTTTTAGAATCGCTCACACAGCCCAGCGATTCAAACAAAATCATTCTTCATTCAAACCTGCCCATCTTGTCAATAGCAGCATCCGATTTTCCCGGTTTAACGGTAGATGATTTTGGAAATGATCATAGAATTAAAACTAGTGAAGCAGCAGGAGAGACAAAACAGAAAAAATTTAATCCAAAAACACTGCTGATGAAACTCATTGCATAACATGACAATCATTATTTAAATCAGCAAATCGCCAGAATAAATTTGTTCGGGAAGTGAATAATAAATTATAAATGCAGAATGGCTGATGTCAAGTGGCTAAATAATAAAGAAGAATGCTTCAGCTTCGCAACAGGCAAAAAACAATTGAGGGTGAACGGCAGAAACGGACAAGATTTCGGAACCAAAAAAAATAGGATATGCAAGAAGGGAATATAATGATTCCGACTTCCCACACACATTCATTTTGCCCCAAGGCATGAATGTGATTATGTTTGGTGCAATGATGGCATGTTGTTGACATGGATATTTCCTGAAAAGAAGATGGCTCAGAAAAAGCTTCTTCAAAATCCATTATTGCGTTATAAAGGGCAAATGTCCCTTCATTGTAGTCTGGTTCATCCCGCTGCTCAAGCGCAGCGGGCTTTTTGAAGGACTAATAACATTTTAGAAAATAAATACATGATGTTGCAGATAGAAAAAGGGAGTACGCTGAAGAATGTTCAAAAACAATTCAATAATTATTATCCGTTTTTGAAAATCGAGTTTTTCAAAAAAATTCCGGTCGATCAACCCATATATAAAGCTGAAATATTTTCTACTGTCGATCTCGCCAAATATATTGACGGAGCCGCCAATAAAGTAGTGCATATTGATGTAAGCAGGAAAAGAACGGTTACGGAGGTTGAAAAAGATTTTGAAAAATTACTGGGGATATCTGCCCATGTGTACCGCAAATCGGGCAATGTGTGGGTTGAAACTACTTTAACAAACGACTGGCCGCTGGGCGAACAAAATGAGGAAGGAAGATTAATCAGCAGCCATTTTACAGATAACAAACCCAAGCCAAAAAACAAGTAAAGAAACAAAACCACATAAATGAAGCTATAACCCGCTACTGTGGAAAGAGTAAAAGTTTGAAACGGTCAGCTACTGAGTTTTAGTTTCCACTCCAATTATGAACAAATCAACAACTACTGATGCACCTGTAACATGCTATCACTGTGGCGAAGACTGCCTCTCTGATAAAATTCGTATTGAGGATAAGCGATTTTGTTGTGAAGGATGTAAAATGGTTTACCAGATCATTAATAAAAATGATTTGTGTGAATATTATAACCTCAATGATACCCCAGGTATCAATCAGAGAATAATTGTTAGAAAAGACAAATTCGCTTTCCTGGATGATGAAAAGATTCAAAGCAGGCTTATCAGTTTTAAAGATGATGCTCAGTTGCGTGCTACTTTCTATCTGCCACAAATGCATTGCAGCTCATGTTTATACCTGCTCGAAAACCTGCACAAACTCGACGCTGACATCATTTCAAGCATAGTAAATTTTACCAGAAAAGAGCTGGACGTGGTAATTAACCCGTCAAAATCAAGCCTGCGTAAATGTGTCGAATTGCTTACAGGTATAGGCTACGAACCATATATCAGCCTAAACGACCTGAAAGAAAAACGACCAGCCCTTGATCGTTCTATGATTTACCAGCTCGGCATAGCCGGATTTTGTTTTGGCAATATAATGCTCATGAGTTTCCCTGAATACCTCGGTGTGGATGCATCAGAAGAAGGGTTAAGAAGCATTTTCAGGTGGGCAAATATGTTTCTTGCATTACCAGTGTTATTATATTCTTCTCTGCCATTTTACATTTCTTCCTGGAAAAGCTTAAAGCATAAATTCCTGAATATTGATGCGCCCATTGCATTGGCCATCATCATCACTTTTATCAGAAGTGCCTATGAAGTGCTTTCAGGTACAGGCGGTGGTTATTTCGATTCAATGACCGGCATTGTTTTTTTTATGCTGGCCGGACGGATCATACAGGATAAAACTTACCGGCAATTGTCTTTCGAAAGAGATTATACTTCCTATTTTCCATTGGCTGTTTCCATATTAAAAGAAGAAAAAGAAACGCCTGCCACATTACCTGAAATAAAAGCAGGCGACACTATGCTTATCCATAATGAAGAACTGATTCCTGCAGACGGGATATTATCAAAAGGAAAAGCTTTCATTGATTACAGTTTTGTAACCGGGGAATCTCTTCCTGTTTTAAAAGAAGTGGGAGAAATTGTTTATGCCGGAGGCAAACAAACAGGGGGCAATATTGAAGTGCTGGTGGTAAAGGAAGTGGCACAAAGTTATCTTACCAAACTATGGGATCAACAGGATTTAAAAAAGCAGGGGCAAAAAAAATCAGTTTCATTTGTACACTTGTTAAGCAGGTATTTTACTTATATCATTTTAACTGTTGCTGTCATTACTGCATTGTATTGGCTGATACATGACAAAAGCCATTTGTGGCCTGCAGTAACATCTATATTCATTATTGCATGCCCTTGTGCATTGCTTCTTTCCAATACGTTCACCAATGGAAATATTCTCCGCATACTCGGTCGCAACCATTTTTATTTACGCAGCCCGTCCACTATTGAAGATATCGCCGGCATTGATCATATCGTTTTCGACAAAACGGGAACCCTTACTGAAACACAGGAGCAGGAAATACATTACGAGGGCCAGCATATGTCTGAACTTCAATGGATGCATGTGGCTGCATTGGTAAAATGCTCTTCGCATCCATTGAGTAAAGCGCTTTCAAAACATCTCGGAAAAACGGATCTGGAAGTGGAGCATTTCAAAGAAACCACGGGTCTTGGAATCGAAGCTTATATCAACGATTCGTTTATCAAAATTGGTTCGGCAGATTTCGTAGGCCTTTATAAAAATACAGACACTTCCACCCGTGTGTTTATTAAAATCGACAACCGTATAATGGGCAGCTTCAGGTTCGATAATCATTACAGGAATGCAGTTTTCCCGTTAATAAATGAACTTAAACGGCATTACTGGCTCTCGGTAATATCAGGTGATAATTCTTCTGAAAAAAATAATCTCCGTAAAATATTAGGCGAGTCGCCCGCAATCCTTTTCAATCAAAAGCCGGAAGACAAGCTTCAATTTATAAAACAATTGCAGCAAAAAGGGCAGAAGGTAATGATGATCGGAGATGGACTGAATGACGCAGGGGCATTAAAGCAAAGCAATGTCGGTGTTGCCATAGCCGAACAAACCAACAACTTTACACCAGCCTGCGATGCAATTATAGAAGCGAATCAATTGCAAAGACTCACCAAATTCATCCGCCTGTGCAAGGCTAATAAAAATATTATCGTATCCAGCTTTGTATTGTCCATCGTGTACAACATCATTGGGCTGTTTTTTGCTGTCCAGGGTAATCTTTCCCCCATGATTGCTGCCATACTTATGCCCAGTAGCTCACTGAGCATTTTACTGATCACTTTTGGCAGCAGTACAGTATTGGCCAGGTGGATGAAATTGACCTGAACTTCATCAATAATTTCCCGGGTCTCTCTGAAAACCAGTATTAAAATTTTTTACGGGAAATGGTTCCGGACTTATCTGGAAAATGTAACACCTGACTAAAGTCATTTCATCGAATGACTGTAATTATAGACATCTTTTTCATTCATAAATACTTTTACTGCCATTAAAAATCAACAAATGAGCGCCATCATCATACTACTCATTGCAAGTATCAGTGTAGCAGGTCTTTTTCTTGCTGCATTTATCTGGAGCGTAAAATCGGGGCAGTTTGAAGACGACTACTCCCCTTCTTCGAGAATACTTTTCGATGATAAGCCTTCTAAAACTAACAAAACCGTGTAATTCATTTTAAACCATCACTCAATATGCAAGTTGAAAAATTCTATTACGACAACAAGATTGTGAGAGCATTTGGTTATGCCACTGTTATTTTCGGCATTGTAGGCATGCTCGCCGGACTTTGGGTGGCCATTCAGATCTATGCGCCCGGCGTAAGCCTCAATTTTGCTCCTACTACTTTTGGCAGGTTGCGTCCTTTACACACCAATGCAATCATTTTTGCCTTTGTAGGCAATTGTATTTTCACCGGCGTGTATTATTCTTTGCAGCGCCTCTGCAAAGCAAGGATGTTCAGTGATAAACTGAGTTGGATACATTTCTGGGGCTGGCAGGCCATTATTGCTGCTGCAGCCATCACCCTGCTGCTGGGATTTACTACCGGTAAAGAATATGCAGAACTGGAATGGCCTATTGACATTGCCATTACCCTCGTATGGGTTGTGTTCGGCATTAACATGTTTGGTACCATTATCAAAAGAAGAGAACGTCATCTTTATGTAGCGATATGGTTTTATATCGCCACATGGGTAACAGTGGCCATGCTCCATATTGTGAACTCGATGGAAATACCCGTATCATTTACCAAAAGCTACAGCTGGTATGCAGGTGTGCAGGATGCACTGGTGCAATGGTGGTACGGTCATAATGCTGTTGCATTCTTTCTTACTACACCTGTGCTGGGCTTAATGTATTATTTTCTTCCAAAAGCCGCTAACAGACCGGTGTATTCCTATCGTCTTTCTATTATTCACTTCTGGGCTTTAATATTTTTATATATCTGGGCAGGCCCACATCACTTGCTGTATACAGCATTGCCTGACTGGGCACAATCTCTTGGAACAGTATTTTCACTCATGCTCATCTTCCCTTCATGGGGCGGAATGCTCAACGGCCTGTTTACTTTACGTGGCGCCTGGGACAAAGTGCGTGAGGAGCCGGTGTTAAAATTTATGGTGGTTGCCGTTACCTGTTATGGCATGAGTACACTGGAAGGGCCACTTTTAAGTTTGAAAAACATTAATGCCATTTCGCACTTTACCGATTGGACTATTGCACACGTGCATATCGGTGGTTTGGGATGGAACGGCTTTTTAGCTTTTGCCATGTTATATTACCTGGTTCCGAAATTATGGGGCACCTCATTATACTCAAAGAAACTGGCTACAAACCATTTCTGGATTGCTACTATCGGCATTGTATTGTATGCATTACCGATGTACTGGGCCGGCTTCACACAAAGCATTATGTGGAAAACATTCACTCCTGAAGGACAATTGAAATTTCAGTTCCTTGAAACAGTTACGAACATTATCCCCATGTATATTACCCGAAGTTTTGGAGGTGCATTATACCTGGTAGGTGCATTAATAATGGTGTATAACCTGGGCAAAACAATTGCTAAAGGAAGTTTCATTCCCGAAGAAGAAGCAGAAGCTGCGCCCCTTGTTAAAGAAACAAGTCATGTACGGGAATACTGGCATCGCGTAATTGAAAGAAAACCTTTAACCATGTTGGTGCTGGCGTTAATATTGGTTGCCATTGGTGGGTTGATTGAATTGATCCCGACCTTCCTGGTAAAATCAAACATTCCAACTATTGCAAGCGTAAAACCTTATACCCCGCTTGAATTACAGGGGCGCGACATTTATGTACGTGAAGGTTGTTATCTCTGCCACTCTCAAATGATCCGACCGTTCCGTGATGAAGTAAAAAGATATGGCGAATATTCAAAAGCGGGTGAATTTGTGTACGACCATCCTTTCCAATGGGGCAGCAAACGCACCGGGCCAGACCTGGCCAGGGAAGGTGGAAAATATCCTGACAGCTGGCATTATAACCACATGTATGACCCGCGGTCAATGTCACCCGGTTCAATCATGCCACAATATGTTTGGCTACTCGATAACAAATTAGACACCAGCTCAACACCGGCAAAAATCAGGGCAATGCAAACACTGGGCGTGCCCTACCCTAAAGGATATGATCAGATCGCTAACCGCGATCTGGTGCACCAGGAAGATTCCATCGTGGCAAACCTGAAAAAAGATAAGATTGAAACACCGGCAAATGTGGAAATAGTAGCATTGATTGCCTATTTGCAACGTATCGGCAGAGACATCAAGCTGGCACCGAAAACAGATGCAACCACGGCAACAACAACCATCAAATAAAATATAAAATCAGAACAATGAAGTTCATCAATTATATAGAAAAAATAAGCGGGGTGGATATTTACGGATTAACAGCGCTCGGGATTTTCATGACCATTTTTATTGTGGTACTGGTTACTGTAGTAAGGGCAGATAAAAATGAGATTAAGCAGATCAGTGAAATACCATTGAAGTGAGGGGAAGAATATAAACAGAAGTAGGAAAATAGAATGTCTCATTCTTTTTGAATCCTAACCTCTCAGCGAAATAATTCAGCAACTTTTAAAACATATTCCATATGGTTTCATTTATAAACAAACTAATTACCAAAACAAAAAGCAGCAGGGCCGCAATGCTGTTCGCTGCTTTCCTGTTCACTAACGTAAAACCTGTCTGGGCAGAAGGCCCTCCTGCAAAATCTTCCATGTCGAACCCACTTGTTATCATCATGGTGGCATTCATGATTGTTTTGCTGATCATTATAGCTGTTCTCTCAAACATGTTACTTAATACGGCACAATGGAAATTCAAAAAATGGAAAGATGAGCAGCAGAAAAATACGGTTATACAAGCCGCCGCTATTATTGCAGGTTTGCTATTTCTTTGCAACCCCATTTTTGCACAAACTACGGGTGGGGCCACATCTGCTTCGGCTGCAACTACAACCACCAACATTGCAGCAGGTATATCAGAAAATACTTTTTACCTGATGGCTGCAATCATTTTCTTTGAGCTTATCGTAGTACTTGCGTTACTGATAAATGTTCGCGGGTTATTAAAAGCAGAAAAAGAAAAAGCGCTTGCCGGAGAAGCAGCCGTAGCCAAAAAGAAAACATTGAACTGGTGGGACAAATTCAATAAGTTCCGCCCTGCTGAACAGGAAGCGGATATTGACCTTGGCCATGATTATGACGGTATCCGCGAACTCGATAACCGTTTGCCGCCCTGGTGGCTTTGGGGTTTTTACATTACTATTGTTTTCGGCGCTGTTTATTTGTACAGGTATCATGTGGCCCACTCGGCACCGTTGAGCGCGGAAGAATATACTATCTCAGTTGCAAGAGCAGACCAGGAAGTAAAAGAATACCTGAAACAAAAAGGCGAAACAGTAGATGAGAATACAGTTACCATGCTTGGCAAAGATGATATCGAAACCGGAAAGACATTCTTTGAAACTTCATGCGTTACCTGTCATAATAAAGGTGGTGGTGGAAATGTCGGGCCAAACCTTACTGATGATTACTGGCTGCATGGCGGGGATATCAAGAGCGTATTTAAAACAATTAAATACGGTTTCAATGCAATGCCATCATGGCAAAACACTTATTCCAATAAACAAATTGCAGAACTGGCAAGCTATGTAAAATCATTGCATGGCACCAATCCGGCAAATCCGAAAGCGCCGCAGGGGGAATTATATAAAGAAGATGCTGCTAAAACCGATTCAACAGCAATATCCAAAAAAGATTCAGTTAGTGCGGCAAAATAATATTTTGAAGTGAAAGTCGCATTGTATGAAACGTGAAGGGTGGGACGGCAATATGGAATTCAAAAACTTCCATATTCACTTTTCACGTTTCATAAAATGCTGAAGAAAAAGAAATAATATGGAAACAAAAGATAAACCAACAACGAGCAATGGTTCTTTTCGTGATCACCTCGCCACAGTTGACGACAAGGGAAAAAGAAAATGGGTATTTGCACAAAGGCCGAAAGGGAAATTTTATAACATAAGAACACTGGTGAGCCTCGGCTTTTTCGCCTTGTTCATTGCACTGCCCTTTATTCAGGTAGAGGGACATCCTCTTTTTCTATTCAACATTCCGCAGGCAAGGTTTATCATTTTCGGGAAGGTTTTCTGGCCACAGGACTTTTTCATTTTCGGCCTCACAATGATCACTTTTGTTGTTTTCATTGTGTTGTTTACTTCTGCATTCGGCCGCTTATTCTGCGGATGGGTTTGCCCGCAAACCATTTTTATGGAAATGCTTTTCCGTAAAATTGAATATGCCATCGAGGGCGATGCTGCTGCTCAAAAGATTTTGAAGAAATCCTCCTGGACGACAGAAAAAATTTTCAAAAAAGGAACAAAGCATTTTATTTTCTTTCTGCTTGCATTCATTATCGCCAATTTCTTTCTTTCATATATCATTGGAATAAAGGAATTGGAGAAATTGGTTACTGAACCTATTTCTCAACACCTGGTGGGTTTTACTGCCATCGTGGTGTTTTCTTTTGTATTCTATGGCGTATATGCTTACTTCCGTGAGCAGGCTTGCACAGTTGTGTGTCCGTATGGCCGCTTGCAAAGCGTTTTGCTCGATCGTAATTCAATGCTGGTAGCTTATGATTACAAAAGAGGCGAACCCCGTGGTAAATTCAAAAAAAATGAAGAGCATTCCACTGGCGATTGCATTGATTGCTTCAACTGCGTAAAAGTTTGTCCAACGGGCATAGATATCCGTAACGGCACACAAATGGAATGCGTTGGTTGTACTGCCTGTATTGATGCATGTGATTCCATTATGGAAGCAGTAAATAAACCGAAAGGGCTGATCCGTTATGCTTCAGAAAACGGTATCGCCAATTCGCAAAAACTGTATTATACCGGCAGAATGAAATTTTATACTGCGGTACTGATAGTACTGACAGGGTTATTAGCTACGTTGTTGCTTACACGTAAAGATGTGGACGGCACCATCATCAGGGCCGCCGGGATTTTATACCAGGAAAAAGGACAGGACAGCATCAGTAATCTCTACAATATCAAACTCATTAACAAAACCAATAAAGACATTCCGCTGTCTTTAAAACTGGAAGAAGTTCCCGGACAAATTATTGAAGTGCAGGGGCAGGAAATACAACTGAAGAAAGAAGCACAGGCCGCAGGCTCGTTCTTTATTGTGTTGCCGAGGAATATTATTACGGAACGCAAGCTGCCTTTAAAAGTAAGTTTATATGAAGGCGATAAAAAAATAACTACCCTGAAGACAAACTTTATGGGGCCGATACATCATGAAGTGAAGAAGTAAGGAGAAAGAATTTAAGATTCGGGATCCATCCCGTATCTCGCATCCTGAAACCGGTATCCAATTTATCATACAAAAAAACAATCATGAACTGGGGAAACAAACTGATTTTAGTATTCGTGGCTTTCGCAGGATGGATGGGTTATCTCGCCTATCGTGCCACTCATGTTAACGTTGACCTTGTACAGGACGATTATTATAAAAGCGAGCTCAAGTACCAGGAGGTAATTGATGCAAGCAAACGCAGTAGCGAGTTAAGCAGCCAGGTAGCAATAAGCCAGGACAATAGTTATATCAATGTTCAGTTCCCGAATGAAATGAAAAACACGGAGCTGAAAGGCACTGCCTGGTTTTACTGCGCATCCGATGCAAAGAAAGATCGCCATATCGATCTCAAAGTAAACGAAAATGCATTGCAACAGATTGACGTTAAAAATTTCAGGCCCGGAAATTATGTAGTGAAATTTGACTGGACCAGCAACAACAAAACTTATTACACCGAAAAAGCTTTCACCATTTTATAAATAATGAGCTGGGAAATTATTATAGCGGGTTTTACACTCGGCGCCATCGGCAGTCTGCACTGTGTAGGCATGTGCGGGCCGCTGGCTATGGCGCTGCCTGTGCAGCATTTCTCCCAGCAAAAAAAATTGCTTGCCATTTCTCTTTACCAGGTCGGCCGTGTATTCACTTACAGCTTGCTCGGGCTGGTACTCGGCCTCGCTGGAAGGCGCATTTATCTCGCCGGTTTTCAACAATGGTTTTCCATCATTACCGGTGTGCTGGTTGTTTTTTTAGTAGCGCAATATTGGGTAATCGGCAAAAATGCAAGGCCGGGCTTTCTCAATGGCTTTTACAATAAAGTGCAAAAAGCTATTGTATATTTTTTACGCTCTAATAAAATGCCTAATTATTTTATGCTTGGCGCAGCCAACGGCCTGCTGCCTTGTGGCATGGTGTATGTGGCGATTGCCGGTGCACTGACTTCTGCCACTGCTATCAACAGCACAATATTTATGGCGGCTTTTGGCGCAGGCACATTACCCGCAATGATGGCCACCAGTTATTTCGGGCAGTTATTTAAACTGTCGCTGCGCAATCACTTTAAAAAAGCTGTACCGGTTTTTGCCACCCTCATCGGTATCATCCTGATACTTCGCGGACTTAACCTCGGCATTCCTTTCATTAGCCCGGTATTGCACCATGCAACAGGCAACGCTATTAGTTGCCATTAAATAAACTTTTTAATTATTTGCCAGAAAATGAAAGTTAAAAAAACCAACTATAAAATATCCTGATACCAGGTTTAGTAACTCCGGTTGAACATCGTTGCGTCGCAATCCCTTCAACGATGGTAATACTATTGAGCCGGTCAAAACCCCGGTTTCGAAAAATATTGTAGAAAGTCAATTAGCGGCTTGTGCTAACAACAATACAGAATGATCAATACCAACTCCTAATTAGCAATAGTAAGGGTTTTGAAGGCTGCCAGCTAATATCATAAATTTCATAGTGTACATCACTTTAAACGAAAGTGACCGTATTGACGCTTGTTATTTATGGGGCACCAAACATTCTTTCTGACAGCATCTAAAATTTGATAAAAGGAAAAAGGAATTTATGCTCTACCTACGCAATGCAGCTGACATCAAAGCTCCATTGACACCAGCCGAACATTTGGCATTTATAAAAAAGTGCGAGGTTTACATCGGGCAGCTTAAAGCAGCGGGCAGTTTAATCGCTGCACAACCAAAATCGTGTAGAACAAATACTATTACAAAAAGTAATTTATTTCTTTTTAACAGCAATTAACTAAAATTATTCCCAAAAAACTGTTTGTGTCACTTCACTTTCACCAGCACAAAGTGGTTTAATAAAACGGTTAACCTGTTTTCTTTTGTTTTAAAGTGCAATGACAAAGAATGGTTATTATCATCCAGGCCAACGATGCACACGAATTGGGTTTTCACTTCTTCTTTTTGGCTGTTGTATGTATCGATCCAGTCGCTTAATTGAGTTTGCCTGTGCCATAAGGAAAATGAACAACCTTCAGGCACTTTACTAAATGAAACAAACAGCTTGTAGGTTCCAGGTTCAATATCATCGGTAAAAAATGCAAGCGTACTTTCATCGCTAGCCTTTGTGACCACATCTTCACCTATCCACAAATTGCTCATGCTGATGTCGCCGCGGCTGCTGAATTTCATCAGCTGGGGAAATAATAATAATGTGTCGGGAATAAAAATGCTGCAGTTGGCATTTGTGGGCGTTAAAAAATTTATTGGAGCTTTGTCTGCATAAAACAATGCCACTGAAGTATATTGTGCAGCAACATTATTATGTTCAGGCCCGTGTTCCATGGATTGAAATATGGACTTGCTGAATGAAATTTTGTCATCCAGATAAAAACGATAACCTCCGGTACGGGAGTAGGCTGCAGAATAATCCAATGCGCCGTGAATAGGCAAACTAAACCGACTGTCCCACCTGTCGAGCAATGCATACCATCCACTATTAAAATAATCTTCCGATCCGGTTCCGTGTATCACCATTCTACCATCGACCGATGTAGAATCATCTCCTTCAAAAAAAGTAGTAACTCCTGAATAAAGGCCAGATGCCTGTAACAGGCTTCCTACATAATGGCCTTTGCCTTTTGTATCAAGAAATACATGCGCCGGGCTTCCCGCTTCATGTGTATTTGCATTCCATGCCGCATAGAACCTGCCTTCCGTTGCCGCATCTCTTTTCTTGGTAGTGTAATAAATCCTTGCATGCAGGCTTACCTCATTATCAGTGCTCCTGTTAAATAATTGTATAATTGCCCTTTTATCAAACGGCATCGGAAAAAAACAATAATGCTTACCGTTCTTATACCCCAATAACAAACTCTGCATGGAGGGCTTGCCAAATGCATAACCAAAAAAATCTGCAAGCGGGCAATATATTGCAGGCGTTTGTTCCGCATCCCAGTTAATCTTCAAATCAACCTGCTTGAATATTTTTTTCTCCGGCTCGTTTTCATTAATAATAATGCCAATAATTCTTCCGCCGGTTTTCAGATCAAATAAATTATCGTGTTGCCCGGGTTTGAGCTGAATATTTTTTGTAACAGATAAAACTTCTGCATTGTTGCTAATAAAATCAGCCACTTTGTTTTCATGATTGCTCCAGAGTTTTTGTATGCTGCTTAATAATTCTTTTTCTTCATTCGACACATTCAAAGAAAAATTTTTTACAATTGTTCCCTGGCCAAAGGTTCTGTATTGTATATCGTGAAACTGCAGGTGTTTGCCGCGACAAACAATTTTTAATTCTTTTTGATAAGGAATGGGAATGTAGCAATAATAACCACCAAGCTGGCTGCCACAAAGCGGGGCGATAAACGGAAAAATTTTTCCTGAGAAAAGGTCCATATAGTTTATAGAAAATGCAGGATGGCTAATATCGTCAATAAAAAAATCAAGCGTATCATTAGTTGGAGTGGGAGTGTGAATATGATTGATAACTCCCGGGCCTTTTACATCAAATATGACAAGGCTACTGTCGGGATTTCTTTTTACGAAAGAATAAACCCCTTCAAACCCGTCATTATTACCGCCGGTTGTGTCGTAGGTTGAAACTTGTGCTTCTATACTGTTGCTACGATATGATGGCAGCAATGAAATATTATAAATGTGCTTAAGTTCGCTTTCAATACTAATAGTTTCCTGTTTTCCTTTTTGTGCCTGTAACGCAAGTGATACCAGCAAAGAAACTAAAGTCAATATTTTTCGCAGTAAATTCATATAGCAATTTTGGCAGAAGCAAAGGTAAAATTTTCAGCTTTCCCTGTTCTACCATCATCAATCTTCTTCTTAAAACCTGATTTCTCACTCCAGAAGAAATGAACTGCAAAGTGGTTGCTGATTTTTTTCAGGTGCGAAATAATATTTACATTCATTTCCTATTGCAGCCGGCAGCTATACTTTACAAGGGCTGCATGGGCTGTAAACGCTACTGTTTAACCATTTAAAACAATCCATATGGCACATGCAATTAACTGGTTTGAAATTCCAGCCAAAAATTTTGACAGGGCAAAATCTTTTTACGAAACTGTTCTTGGTACTGAAATGATGGTACCATTCGCCGGAATGAAGTATGCGATGTTTCCGGCAGATATGCAAAAAGGGGAAGTCGGTGGCGGCCTTATAGAAGAACAAGGCTGGGAACCATCAAAATCCGGAGGCCCGCTGATTTACTTAAACGGAGGAGAGGATTTGGCCGTACCCCTTTCAAGGGTTGAGGCCGCCGGAGGCAAAATTATTATTCCTAAAACATCCATTGGGGCCAACGGCTTTATGGCCCGTTTTACAGACAGCGAAGGTAATATTGTCGCATTTCACTCTATGAAATAATTTTTCTTATTCAGATACTTTATGACAGCATAAAAAAGCTGCAAAGAAATTTCTTTGCAGCTTTTAAAAAAATTGTTGCCCGTTATTATTTCAATTTAGCCACCTGCTCTTCAAAATATTTTTTTGTATTGATTACATCAGGCACATTATGATACCAGTTGCTTTCCTGCTCAATAGAAAGCATTCCGGTGAAGCCTTGTCTTTTCAATTCCTGGAAAATTCCGGGGAAATCATTAATCCCCTTACCTACTGCAGTATCCGCTGCATCTGTTTTTCCAAACTCTTTGATATCTTTTAGGTGTACTCCATAAACATGCCCTTCTAATTTTTTCAAACATTCAACCGGGTTCAATCCATTGCGGGACCAATGGCCTACATCAGCGCATGATCCGATATTAGGATGGCCCACCGTTGCAGCAAGCACTGAATCGGGCGACCAATAAACATTAGGTTTAGGGTGATCGTGGATGGCCACTTTGATTCCGTAAACACCCGCAAGGCTGTCAACCTGGTTCCATTGTGTCTTTATTGGTTCTGCAGTAATGTAACTTAGACCAAAAAATTTTGCCAGGTCAAAATATTTTTTCCATTCATCCACAGTTTTAGGGCCGATTACTCCAAATGCAACCATTGTAATGCCTTTTGATTGTAGCAACTGTTTAATTTTTTCTCTTGTTGAATCAGGCATGTCAATACCAAAAGACCCTTTCATGCCACCGCCTAACTCCTGGCCGGGAAAAGCTTCGATATACTTTATTCCTGTGCTATCCACTTTATCCAGGGCACTGACAAAAGGAAAGTGGTTAAACGTCCACATCTGTACGCCAAGCTTCCAGCTTTTGGTAACATCAGCTACCGAATCTTTTTTTACGGCAGTAGAATCAGCAGCCTGCTGCTGGGATGAATTATTACAGCTTGCCAGGGTAACTGCAAGCAAAATCAAAAAGGAAAAAGAAAAAAATGATTTTCTCATATAGCTTTTATTTAATAATGAATGAAGCGATGAAGTTAAGAAATATTTTGATGAATGCTCAATCATGAGCAGCTGATAAAACCGGCTGTAGCAATCATTTAAGCATTGATTATACCCCCCGGCTTTGATCATTAAAGATTCACTGCTAATTTTGCATAATGAAAAAGCTGCTCCTATCTGTTACCCTTGTTGCATCATTCGCATTCACCTTAATGGCACAACCCAAAAGAGAAGATATTTATTCTGATTTTGTGCTGTATCAGAAAAGGGCTGCACTTGAAAAAGATTTAAGGGAACGACTGATTGCCAAAACATTTTTGATGCCGCTTGACAGTAATACGGAATACCGTTATGCTTCAGCCTGTGACGCGGTAACCCAGTTCCAGTTTGCCAATACCGATATACAAAAAGGGTTGTCCAGATTGTTTGCTTATTATGACTCGCTGGAATACGACCCGAAAAAATCTTTTCTTCAGGCTTTGTATGCAACTTATCCGAATCAATTCAAAAAAAATATTCAATACATAATCGAAAAAGAAAATGACCCAAAACTATTCGCTATTTGCGGGGCATATTTATATCGTTGCGACCCTTCAGTGAGTAATTGCAATAATTTAAAAATGAAATTAACAGAAAAATTTTCGGGCTATGATACCATTCCTGTTTTACAGGAGCTTGAAAAATATTTAAACTACGTACATTTTTTCGTACACAAATCACCACCTGATATTACTCAGCTTTTCAGGTATCAAAAAAATATAGGTAAAAAAATTATTTATTCTTTTCAACGTTATGACCGTGATTATACCGGTTTAGCAGTTGTTCAAAATGCCGACGGCAGTTTTGTAAGAAATGGCGATGGCAGGCTGGCCGTTTTCCCGCAACTGGCCAGGTCAGGCTCCAACCTCCCCTATTTTATTTCTGATGGAAATACCCCGCAGGGAGTCTATAGCATCCAAGGCATCAATGTATCTCATAATAATTTCATCGGGCCAACCCCCAACCTTCAATTGATTATCCCTTTTGAAGGTAGATGGGAAAAGTATTTCCAGGCAAACTGGGACGCATCGCAGGATTCTTTTCTTTTATATAAAAAATTACTGCCGCCGGCATGGAGAAACTATGCACCTATGATGGAAGCCTGGGATGCAGGAAGGGTTGGACGATCGGAAATTATTGCTCATGGAACAGCAATCGATCCCGAATATTATAAACAGAAGCCTTTTTATCCGCTCACTCCTTCACAGGGATGCCTGACTGCTAAAGAAATCTGGAATGTCACTACCGGGCATTTATTAGTAAGCGAACAATTAAATCTGGTAAGTGCTTTTCTGTCGACTCCCGGTGCAAAAGGCTATTTGTACGTTATTAATTTAGATGACCAGCAAAAACCGGTAAGCAGGCAAGAAGTAGAAGCCCTGGTGAAGAAGTTCAGGATTTCGAGATAAAAAATATGCCCTGCAGTGTGCAGGGCATATTCTACTAAAGAAAAAGCTTCTTTAAAATGGCAAGTCGTCAACCGGTTCGGTAATGTCGCTTGCTGCAGGAACGAAGTTCGATGAAGGTGCCGCCTGATAAGAAGACGGGCTTTCAGCAGGAGTACCACCGGAATAATCGCCGTTCGTACGGCTGCTTCCCAGCAACTGAATGTTGAAAACACGCAATGTAAGTGAAGCGCCTGAAGTGCCATCATTTTTGGTGTAGGTCCTCACTTCGGGGGTGCCTTCTGCATACACCTGTGTTCCTTTTTTCAAATAAGGAGCAATTCCGGTGCGGTCAGTCCAGTAAGCGCATTCCACCCAAATGGTTTTGTCTTTCTGGTTGCCCTGGGCATCACGGAATTTCTCAGTGTGTGCCACATTAAAGTTGATGACATTTTTTCCGTTCACTGTGTTTGTAACGCAATCCTTACCAAGGTTGCCGATTACCTGTAGCTTGATCATACTTAATAAATTTAGCTTCGTACTTAAAAATTGTTTGAACTGGCAATTTAATTATTTATGTGTTGTTATGGATACTACTTTGAGGTTAGTTGTTAACAATGAAAGGCCTGTATTATTACATAACTTTATCTGTCTTCATGTGTCTGCCAGCTAATGGCATTCAAGTTTATTTTCTTACTTTTGCAGCTTGATTTTTTTTAGAATGAGCCGTAAAGGAAAAGTATTGGTAGCGATGAGTGGTGGCATCGACAGCACAGTTACCGCACTGATGCTTCATGACCAGGGTTATGAAGTAATAGGTATTACTATGAAAACATGGGACTATGCCAGTTCAGGCTCCTCTAAAAAAGAAACCGGCTGCTGCAACCTAGATAGTTTTAATGATGCCAGAATGGCTGCAGTTCAGCATGGGTTTCCTCATTTCGTTCTTGATATCCGCGATGAATTTGGTGATTTTGTAATTGAGAATTTTGTTGATGAATACCTTGCAGGAAGAACGCCCAATCCCTGTGTGATGTGTAATACACATATAAAGTGGCGTGCATTACTAAAAAGAGCAGACGCATTGGATTGTGATTTTATAGCAACCGGCCACTATGGAAATATTAACAAACACGAAAACGGCCGCTTTTTTATCAGTAAAGGAATTGATGAAACAAAAGACCAAAGCTATGTGTTGTGGGGGCTGCAGCAGGACTTATTAAGCAGGACTATTTTGCCGCTTGGCAAATACCGCAAAACAGAGATCAGGCAAATGGCTAACGATTATGGATACCCGGAGTTGGCAAAAAAAAGCGAGAGCTATGAAATCTGTTTTGTACCAGACAATGATTATCGCGGTTTTTTAAAACGAAAGGTAACCGGTTTGGAAGAAAAAGTGACCGGAGGAAATTTTATTGATAAGTCCGGAAAGATTTTAGGTAAACATAAAGGCTATCCTTTTTATACCATCGGGCAACGCAAGGGACTTGAGGTTGCTTTTGGCAAACCGGTTTATGTAACAGCCATCAATCCGGAAAATAACACGGTGGTTTTAGGCGACGAATCTGACCTGGATGATGCTGAGATGATCGTTAGTAAAATCAACTGGATGAAATATGATGGCGTTACACCAGGTATGGAAGCCATTACCAAAATCAGGTACAAGGACAAAGGCGCCCTCAGCAATGTATATCCGGAAGGTAATAACCTGAAAGTAAGGTTTTATGAAAAAGCAAAGAGCATTGCCCCGGGACAAAGCGCTGTATTTTATGAAGGAGATGATGTCATCGGCGGAGGGGTTATACAAAGAAATTCAATTTGAGAAGCCAGCAAAGATTAATCAGAAGTATTCCATACAAAACAAGGTCGCCGCTCTCTGCAAACTGATAATAAAATGCCCGTTTTTACGTTACCTTACCGGGAAGTTATCCTTCCCGGTTTTTTATTGTTTAAGCTGCTTTCCCATTAAGTAACTGCCAGCAATATCACCAACCAATTAAGGGCATGAAAAAAATCAACATATTTTTTTTCTCACTTTTGTTATTCATTCTTTTTTCTGCTTGTCAAAAAAAAGGAATTTATCAAACTGATCAGGTTACTGACTGGGTTCAACTACAGCCCGGGAAAACCATAACCTACCGGATGGACTCAACAAATTACACCTATTTCGGACTTTACACTACCGTTACTACCTATACAGTCCAGGATGTGGTAGATACTACGTTTATGGATAATTTAAACAGGCCTACATGGAGGGTTATACGCTATATTACCGATTCCACGCAAACCCAGCCCTGGCAGAACCTGGAAACTTATACAGTAACACCTACCATTCAAACTTTAGAAGTTGACGAAAACAACCTCAGGTATATCAAGCTTTCATTACCTTTTACTGACGGGTTTAACTGGCAAGGCAATTCATATATTGGCACAAGCCAGGATAATAATTTAGACCTGTCATATCTGGCTGGTTGGAATTATTATTATGATAGTATCGGGGCATCTTACAATGTTATCGCAGGTACAATACCCAACACATTAATTGTGCGGCAGGCAGATGATTATGGCGGGGATTCCAGCGATATTTCTTCACCGAGTTATCGGAACTACAGTATAGAAGTGTATGCCAAAGGTGTCGGCCTTATTTATAAAGATTTTTTACACTGGTTTTATCAACCGCCAAACAATACTAATCCTGCAGGTTATAAAACAGGTTACGGAATCAGGCTGAATATGATCGGGCACAATTGATCGTTTACATTTTTGTAAAAACCGCAGCAAACATACTATCTGCTTTTAGATGGTAGCCACGTAACCATTCTATTTTTTGCAATTGCAAACCGAATTGCCGCCTCACAAAATCAACTACTTCTTCATTTTCCTTTTTGAAAACAGAACAGGTAATATAAACAAACGATCCACTATTTAGCAAAGAAGGAATTACGTTTGATATTATTTTTTTCTGCAAAGCGCTATACCTTCCGATTTCATGTATATCAAAAAAACAAAGTGATTCGGGAGTCCTTGCCCAGGTTCCGCTGCCACTGCAAGGCAGGTCTGCTATTATTAAATCATATTTTTGAGGAGGTGGCTTATACTGTGTGGCTGAAAGATCAGTTACATACGAGCGATAGTCGGTGATACCCGCTTCTGCAAACCTTTTCCCCAGGTTAGCCAGTATTGATTCACGTATGTCCGACACCGTTAAAGAAACATCCGGGTACAAATCATGCAGCATTATCGATTTACCACCGCTTGCAGCACAACAGTCCCACGCGGTTTGCAGCTTGCAGAGCATGTTTTGCGGCTGAAAGAAAGCCGCTACCTGCTGAGAATTATAATCCTGTACGACCACCTCTTTATTGATTTCAACAATCCCTTCAATGCGGATGGAATTTGGTAATGCAAGGCATGATCCGGTAATCCGGCTGAACCCGATTTCTTTCGCCGATAATTTTTGCGAAACTGTTTCTTCAAAACCAGGCCTTATTCTCAGAAACAAATCTGGTTGGACTAAAAATGATTCGGCAAATTTTTGAGCATCTATACCATCACTTAATTCTTCTTTCCATGGAAAGATATCATTAACCTGTACCGAACCATTGATAAGAGATAGCTTTTCTTGCATGGGCAAATGAACAGCAGCATTCCATTCGGGCTTAAAATAGTTAAGCAATTCGCCGGGTTGCTGATCACATAAAAAAATACCAGTTAATATTCTTTCTTCAACAGGAATATTTTTCAGCAAATGCCCCAAACGGAAATAACAATAACAAAGGTGGGCGATTGTCTTACGGTCGGTTGAACCATATTTTCTATGCTGCCTGAAAAAAAATTTTATGTAATGCGCAAAGGGCTCTTCTCCTTTATATTGTTGAAGGATTTTTGCTGCCGTATTCAGGTGTGAAAAATATTTCATGCCAAAATAAAAAATGCCGGAATCAAAAATTTTCCGGCAAAAACTTATTCGGAACTGTTTATAATTCCAACATTGCTTTCACGGGATCTTTGCCAAACAAAAGCTGCGCAGGGTTTTCAAGCAATTCTTTAATCCTCACCAGGAAGCTTACCGATTCCCTTCCATCAATAATACGATGATCATAGCTGACAGCCAGGTACATCATAGGCCTGATAACCACCTGCCCGTTCCACGCAATAGGGCGGTCTTCAATTTTATGCATGCCCAGAATAGCAGATTGTGGTATATTAATAATGGGCGTACTCATCAGTGAACCAAATACACCTCCGTTGGTAATGGTAAAAGTCCCGCCCTGCATTTCTTCCATGCTCAATTTATTATCACGGGCCTTTGTTGCGAGTTCAACTACTTTCTTTTCAATTTCCGCCATGCTCAGGCTTTCCGCATTCCTGATTACTGGAACCACAAGCCCTTTTGGTGCACTAACGGCAATGGATATGTCACAATAATTGTGATAGATGATTTCATCACCATCAATATATGCGTTAACAGCCGGCCATTCCTGTAGTGCAAAACAACTTGCCTTTGTAAAAAAGCTCATGAAACCCAGATTGACCCCATGCTTTTCCTTAAACTTGTCTTTATGCTGTGCCCGCAGCGCCATAATATTGCTCATATCCACTTCATTGAAAGTAGTGAGCATTGCTGTTGTATTTTTTGCTTCCACCAACCGCCGGGAAACTGTTTTGCGAAGGTTGCTCATTTTTTCATTGCGCACATCCCGGCTAAACATAGGTTGACCGACAGTCCTTCCCGGGTTATTTAATGCCTCGAGCACATCGTATTTCAAAATTTTACCGCCTGATCCTGTCGGAGATATTTTTGATGGTTCAATTTTTTTATCGGCAATGATTGCAGAAGCTACGGGTGTTGCTTTTATATCCTGTGCGAAAGCTTTAGAGACAGGTTTTTCAGCAAGGGTTTCTTTTTTAATTTCAGATCCGTTTGAAGATACCTTTTTTTCTGCCGGTTGCTGATTGCCTGCTGCAGACTGACTTTCCGGCTTTGCTGCTGTTTCATCAATTTGCGCAACCACATCCCCAATTTTTAATGTATCCCCTTCCTTGCCAACAGTTTTTAAAATTCCTGCCTGTTCAGCATTTACTTCGAATGTCGCTTTTTCACTTTCGAGTTCGGCAATCACTTCATCACGGCTTACATAATCTCCGTTTTTCTTCAACCATTTTATTAATGTTACTTCGCTGATGGACTCGCCTACTGTTGGAACTTTTATATCAATCATTTTTATGTCAGGTTTTTAATATCAGTTGCGTAATTCTTTTTGATTTCGGTTATATATTACTGTGAACTTACGTGCGACAGAATGATGTAACCGGTCCTCTTAAATTGAAAAAGCTGTTTCAATAATTTCTTCCTGCTCCTGCTTATGCACTTTCTGGAACCCGGTTGCCGTAGCAGCACTTGGATGACGGCTGATGCATCCAAAGTTGATGCTTTTCAGGTTCATTTGCAGAAATGAAGCCGCTCCCATATTCAACGGCTCTTCCTGTACCCAGAACCATGTAGCATTACTATATTTTCCGCTCAATGCCTCCAGCTGCACATATGGCAAGGGGTATATCTGTTCCAGACGTACAACAGCAATGTCTTTCCTGTTCTCTTTTAACTGCCGTTCGGCGAGTTCAAAATAAATCTTTCCTGAACAAAACAGTACTTTTTTGATATTACCCGGGTTAGTAGCGGCTACAAAACTATCATCAATTACCTCCCTGAAACCCCCGTTAATAAACTCTTCGGTTTTTGAACAGCTTGCAGGCAAACGCAAATTTGCCTTTGGAGAAAAATTAATCAGGGGCTTGCGGAAAGGCCATGCCAATTGCCTCCTCAGCGCATGGAAAAAGTTTGCTGATGTGCTGATATTGGTAATAACAATATTCAGTTCGGCACACATTTGAAGAAAGCGTTCCATCCTGGCGCTGCTATGCTCAGGCCCCTGCCCTTCATATCCATGAGGCAATAACATCACAATCCCGTTCATGCGTTGCCATTTTTGTTCACCACCAACAATAAACTGGTCAATCATTGTTTGGGCACCATTGGCAAAATCGCCAAATTGTGCTTCCCACAAAACCAACCCGATTGGGTTAGCTAATGCATAACCATATTCGAATCCAAGTACGCCATATTCACTAAGGAAAGAATTATAAATCCTGAAATTGCCTTTTGCTCCGGGTATCTTGCTCAATCTGTTGTATTCCTGATTCGTATTTTCATCGCGAAGCACAGCATGCCGGTGAGAAAATGTGCCGCGCTGTACATCCTGGCCACTCATACGCACATCTTTTCCTTCCAGTATTAAACTTCCGTAAGCCAGTAGCTCGCCCGTTGCCCAATCTATTTTTCCTTCTTCATTAAATAATTTTATTTTATCCTGTAAAATCTTCTCTACCTTTTTAAGCGGCTTGAAATCAGCCGGCCAGTTCATCAATGCTTCAAAAATTTTCCTGAAATCATTTTCACTAATAGCCGTAACGGGTGATTGATTGAAATCTTCTAAGGTAGCGCGACGCAATTTCTTCCATAATAATTCAGGAGGCTGGTAAGAATACGGCAAGGGTTTTTGCTTCACTTCATCCAAACGTTCCTGCAGGTCGGCCCAGAATTTCTTTTCCATTTCTTTTGCCAGCTCTTTTGCATCAGCCTCTCCGTTTTCTATCAAAAACTGCGTGTATACCTCACGTGGGTTGGGGTGTTTATCAATCAATGCATATAATTGAGGTTGTGTAAATTTGGGATCATCGCCTTCATTATGGCCATGGCGACGATAGCAAACCATATCAATAAAAACATCGCAATTAAATTCCTGGCGGTAGCGAGTGGCAATATCAGCACATTTTACCACGGCTTCCGCGTCGTCTCCGTTTACATGAAGCACCGGTGCATGGATTGCCGCAGCAAGGGAAGTACAATAATCCGTACTACGGGCATCTTCAAAATCTGTGGTAAAACCAATCTGGTTATTAATCACAAAATGAATAGTACCTCCAGTGTAATAGCCATCCAGCTCACTCATCTGTAACACTTCATAAACAATGCCCTGTCCGGCGACAGAGGCATCACCATGAATCAGTACCGGAAGTATTTTATCAAAATTACTTTCATACATAATATCGGCTTTTGCACGGGAAAAGCCTTCAACGACAGGATCGACTGCTTCGAGATGTGAAGGGTTAGGCATTAATTTTAAATGAATAGTTTTGCCTGATGGTGTCTGTAATTCACTGCCAAAACCCAGGTGATATTTTACATCACCACTGCCCATGGTTTGATCAAGTTTTGCAGTGCCTTCAAATTCACTGAAAATCTGTTCATAGGTTTTACCCATTACATTGGCAAGCACATTCAATCTTCCGCGATGTGCCATACCAATGACTACTTCATGAACATCATGATCAGCCGCAGTATTAATAATAGTATCCAATGCGGCGATAGTTGTTTCTCCGCCTTCGAGAGAGAACCGTTTTTGACCAACATATTTGGTATGAAGGAATTTCTCGAACATTACCCCTTCATTCAATTTTTCAAGAATACGTTTCTTTTTATCGATAGGGATGGGGTTCAAAAATTTTTTCTCCATTTCATTGGTCAGCCAATCAATTTTGACCTGCTCACTGATATATTTGAATTCAATACCAACATGGCTGGCATAACATCTTTGAAGATGGCTTAAAATACTTCTCAGTGTTGTGGTACCTAAGCCGATCAGGTTACCTGCAAAAAAATGCTTATCCAGGTCTTCTTCTGTAAAACCAAAAAACGAAAGCTCCAGATTAGCGCCCCTGTCTTTCCGTTTACGGATAGGATTGGTTGTAGCCAGTAAATGACCTTTGTTTCTATAACCAAGAATCAGCCGATAAGCACCCAATTCTTTTTTCCAGTCAACGCCATCGGTAGTTTTATAAACAGTTTCCTTTGGCTGGACCACTACCGTTCCGTTTGCTGTTGCAGCCACCGATCCGTTAGCCCCGTTTTTTCCCTGCGCAATGGCAAAATCAAAACCTTCAAAGAATTTTCTGAAATCGGGATCAACAGATTCCGGATTTTTCACAAAATCCTGGTAAAGGCCTTCAATAAAAGCTGGAGAGGAATTGGTTATATATTGAAAATCTTTCATAGCAGAATCTTTAAAAGGGATACAAATATCGGTTAAAATTAATTGCTGTAAAATGCATTTGCCAGTCTATTAACACTGATTTTCAGTATTTATTTTATACCTGCAAAACTTAGGTTTGCTGTTACGGATACGCAACCTTTCACTCACAACAGCTCTTCCCTGCCCTTGAGCTGAGTCGAAAATACATTTGTGCAAAATTTGGAATTTACAATGCACAAACCTACCTTTGCCGTCCAAAATTCAGGATTACATGGCAAATCATTCAGCAACAAAGAAAGACGTGCGGCAGGCTTCCAAACGCAGGGAACGCAACAGATATTACGGAAAAACCACCCGTAATGCTATCCGTGATTTCAGACAAATCAAGGCTAAAAAAGAAGCTGATGAAAAAATGCCCGACGTTGCTTCGGAAATCGATAAGCTGGCTAAACGTGGGATCATTCACAGGAACAAAGCAGCCAATTTAAAAAGTAAACTAGCCAAAAAAGCCAACTCATTGGCAAAATGACTTCTTTCTATAATTTTTTGCAAAAGGCACCCTTTCCGGGTGCCTTTTGATTTAGGTTTACTATTCAGTAAACTGTTTTCGCACAATTGACCCGCAGGTGTAACAATAGTCCGCGTTTCATTTCTTATGTTTAATTTTCCATTTTGTTTTAGCAGGCATTAATAATTTCTTCAAATGGCAAAAAAAATTCTGCTGGTTTGTATTTCATCAATTGCATTCTATATGGCACATTCCCAAACCAACCTTGACAGCATCATGCCGGTACGTGGTTTTTCAATAAATGCCCCAAGACCTTCGGGCCTTGATTCATTTGTACGGTTTATTAATGAAGAGCTGGCCCCCAGAAAAGTAAACAGCTTGATTGTTCTCATAGATTATCATTACCAGTTTAAATCACATCCTGAGCTTGCTGACAGCTTTGCTCTTTCAAAAAAAGATATAAAAAAAATTGTGGAAGCGTGTAGAAACAATAATATAAAAGTTATACCGCAAATCAATTTATTAGGACATCAGTCATGGGCCAATAAGCCCGGAAAATTATTACAGGCATATCCTGAATTTGATGAAACGCCCTATATAAAAATGCCTGCAAAATATGAATGGCCCAATCCCGACAACCTGTATTGCAAGAGTTACTGCCCGCTGTATCCCGGCCTTCATCAAATTTTATTCGATGTAATTGATGAAATATGTGATGTATTCGAAACAGCTATTTTTCATGGTGGCATGGATGAGGTTTTTTTTATCGGTGATGATAAATGCCCGCGTTGTTCAGGAAGAGACAAAGCTGAGCTGTTTGCAGGTGAAGTAAGAACCATCCGCGACCATCTTGCTGAGAAAAACAGAACTCTTTGGATTTGGGGGGACAGGCTTATTGACGGAAAAACAACAGGTGTTGGTATATGGGAAGGCAGTTATAATAATACTTACCGGGCAATTGATATGATACCGAAAGATGTAGTAATCTGTGATTGGCATTATGAGCGGGCCGATAAAACTGCCCCATATTTTGCGGCAAAAGGACTTAAAGTTATTACCTGCGCGTGGAGAACTCCGTCAGTCGCTGTTTCGCAGGTTAATGATATGGCTACATTCAGGAAAGAGTCTACCCCGGAGATGAAGGAAAGATTTTTGGGAGTAATGGAAACTACCTGGGTACGTACAGATGCTTTTTTGAAAGGCTATTATGAAAGCCTGCAAAAAAATGAACAACCTGCCAACACAGCATGGAATTGCTTCAAAGAAATGTATAACAGCATTAATAAACTTGAATAAAATGCTTAAAGTAGTTGGGTTTAATCAAAAATAGCTTACACAATCGATTGTGTAAACATATGTAGTGGAAACCCACTAATTTTACTACACTTATCCATCCTTCGCTAAACCATAAGTTGTCGCGTTCCCGCAATTAATTACCTGCATGTTTAATTCCAAGCTTCGCCTGTCGCGTTCCAGCCTCATAGTGATTATTATCTGCCTTGTAGTGTTATTTACCATTTTTATCCTCAGTTATTTCAACCTCAGGCATATATCCACACTGCAAACCACTGTCGATGACTTGTCGAAAGAAGATTCCGGCATTGTGTTGTTGCGCAAATGCAATACCGAACTTATGATGGCAGAAGATCATTATCGCATTTATATCAATTCTGCAGACAGCACAAAAAAAGATATTTTTTTAAGCGATATTAACGATGCCATTGCCGATTGCGACAAACTTTCCAGCTTTGACGCTTCCTTTTCTGAAAAAATTCAACGCGATGTTAATTTCAAGTTGTTAATATATGATGTTATAAAAAAACTCAGGAGCCTTTCTGATTCAATAGCCAACAAACCAGGCCACACTTTTACCATAATTACGCTGAATAATCCCGTACACCTGGAACAAATGAATAAATCGTTCTTTAAAAATTATTTTTCAAGTTCTACAGATACACTTAAGCTGGTGCAGGATAAAAAAAAGCTTGGCTTTTTCCAGAAACTGGGTTATCTATTTTCCAATAAAAGCATAACGGATACCAAAAAAGAATTTGTAAAAGGCAGCTCATCTGAAAAAAGATATATTGACAGCGTTCAACATGAAACAGATTCTACTATCAATGGGCTTTCAGCAATGGTAAGAAATTATTATCAGCGATCGGTGAACAGGAAATTAACCGTGCAACAAAAAATTCGTGAGAAAGAGACCATACTTGCCGAATCAAACCTGTCTACTCTGCAGGCAATCGAATCAAAAATAAATGAGTTGATTGCAATCAGGGAAAAAGCAGATGATGCCCGTACCGCAGATATATTTGTAAAAGCAGATAAAGCAAGGGCTGCCATTCAAAAAATCACATTTTTTTCACTGCTAAGTATTTTTTTACTGATAGTTCTGCTCATATACAATATTTACCGTACCAACAGGTACGAGGAAGCAATTCTGGAAGCCAAGATATCTGCAGAAAAACTCGCGAGGCTGAAAAGCAGGTTTCTCAGCAATATGAGTCATGAAATACGCTCACCGCTTACTGCGATTATGGGTTTTACCGAACAGATGGTTAACCAGGAAAAAAATACATATAACGGAAAATACCTGGATGCAATTAAAGTTTCGTCGAATCATCTGCTGAATACCGTGAACGATATACTTGATTTTTCAAAACTGGATGCAGGCAAATTGGTTCTGAATAAACAACCATTCATTTTAAAAAATGCCATTGATGAAGTAGCCCTCGCCCTAAGTCTGGAAGCTGAGAAAAAAGGTATCGGGCTTAATACGAATATACTTTTTGACGACGGGCTTAATGTTAACGGCGATGTATACCGCTTTAAGCAAATATTATTCAACTTACTGAGCAATGCGATAAAATTTACTGACAAGGGGAATGTGGATATTATTGCCTCATCAGATAAAAAGAGTGAAAAGAATATTATTGCAACTGTTTCCGTAAAAGATAGCGGAATCGGGATCAGGCCTTCGGAATTACACATCATTTTCCAGGAATTTGCCCAGGCTGCTAATTATTCTGATAAAGAACATGCCCGTGCAGTAAAAGGAACTGGCTTGGGTTTACCTATAACCAAGATGCTTGCAGAATTACAAAACGGCAGCATAACGGTACAAAGTGTACCAGGAAAGGGGTCGATTTTTACTGTTAAGATTCCGTATGAAATTGTTAGTACAGATAAATTTACACCACAGGCTGTGTTAAAGCCCCTGGAATTGTTGCACTCGCATGAAAAATCCGGAGTCAGGGTTTTGTTGGCAGAGGACAATGAATTAAATATTATGCTGATCAGTATTTTACTGGAAAGAATGGGTTATTCATTTGATGTGGCCACAGATGGAGAAAAAGCCATGCAGCTTCACCAGGAAAACAATTATCATCTTATTTTAACGGATATCAATATCCCAAAACTAACAGGTATACAGCTTGCAGAAAAAATAAGAAAAGGAGATGATCCTGTAAAATCAAGCATAAAAATTATTGCACTGACAGCAGCTGTTATTAACGAGGATTTTAATTTATATTACACAGCCGGTATCAACAAAATTCTTGTAAAACCCTTCAAGGAAGAAGAGTTCAGGCTATCGGTAGAAAAATATTTAGCAGAACCGGAAATAATAAGCAGCAGATGACAAGTTCGGAAAGCCTGAAGACATTACCATTTACTGCTTACTATCCTAAATATTATTGCACCACTTTAATTATTCCCGCTCCATTATAGGAATGATACTCTCCGTTGTACATTGCATCAGCGCTTACCGGGCCCATTTTGTAAATACCCGGAGATACGGCGCGTACAGCATAATAATAAACCTGCTTGTCTTCATTTGCGTTCACAAACAAATTTATTCTGTCATCACGCACATCGATTGAAGTGGGGGTTTTTGAATCCTTAATCCATTCCATTCCGGGGATTTCTTTGGTCCGGGGGTTTTCAATTTCAAAGCCTGCGGGTAACATATCGGTAATTACTATATTATTTACATTGCTACTATAGGATTTATCCAAAGTAATCTGCACAATTATCAAATCGTTTTGTTTGAAGCTGTTGCCTGTTATCATTCTTCCATATCTGTCATAAAACCGTTTCCGCACTTTCAGGTAACTATCTTCCTCTTTATACACACCGCCTGAACTGATTCCTTCAGCTTCCCAGTAATAGTATAATTTTCCATTGCCCCTGGTAGTGATTTCAATATTTGTTCCTTTCAGTTGTCCACTTGTGAGTTTAATATTATTGCCGTTCATGTTTGCGATTAGTTTGCCATTCGCTTTTATTTCAGCAGTTGCGTCAGACTTCAATGCTTCACGGTTGATTTTTCCCAGAGCAATAAAGCTGAAAGCAAGTTCCTGTGTACTGTACCAGTAACGGTGGTTCAATTTTTCAGATACGTGTTTCGCCATCAACGGTATCTGCGGGTCTGAAGGGTCGGCATCAATCAACACATTCAGTGCAATGGCTTCATCACGTATATCAGAATAAAAACTCCCTCCTGTTTCAGCTACAGATTCTTCACCTGCAAACTGTGATGGCAAAAACTGGCGGAAATTATTTTTATCTCCCGACAACGCATACGCAGCTGCCAAAAGATATTTGCAATCAAGAGCAAGTAATTGCTGATTTGATTTATAATAATTCATGGTGCTCACATTCGGCTGGCCTGCCAAAGCCAACACATACAATCCGTATATTACTTCTTTAGGAACAATTTTTTTATTCTGATTCCTGTTGTAATAATAAATGATTGTTTCCTTTTTCTTCAACCTGTTATTAATATAACTGAGCATGGTTTCCAGTAAATTTTTGTCTACATCAAAACCTGCTTTTTTTGCTTCAATAAGAAAGTGAGCAGCATAAATAGTAGCCCACCAGTCTTCGGCGCCTTCATTATCCCAAAGTGTAACGGCCCCGTTATACAATTGCCGCATCCTGATTTTTCTGATCGCTTCCTGTACGTTGTAATTTGCATTCGCTTTGTATGCTTTATTCATGTGAAGCATATCGGCAATATCTCCATAGTATAACTGAGGAAACGCTGCAGAAACAGTCTGCTCAGTGCATCCGTAAGGATATTGCACCAGTTGTGAAAGATATTTTCCATACTCCATAGCCGGCGACCTGCTCACGACAAGGTTATAATCAACACTGGAAGGAATATAATCGTTCAGGCCAATATTAATAGAAGCAGCACTTCCTCCATTTACAGAACCACTTCCTGTGATTTTTTGCAGTGGCACTGCGGGCCTTACACTAATGTCAGTCTCGTCTATAAATTTCTCGCCCAGGCCATTCACTTCAACGGTAACCTTAGCTGTTCCTATCTGAGGCTGCCCAATAACATTAAAAGTTAACCGGCTTTCACTGTTTGGCGCCAGTTCAACTTTTTGTTGTGACTGCCCCGCAACCTGAACCGCTCCCGAAACTTTAATCACTGCATCTGCCGTCACACTTTTTGAAGTAGTGTTTGTGACAGTGACGGGAACAACTGCTGTATCTTTCGGGCTAAGGAAGCGCGGCAATGCTGTGCTCAGCACAATGGGGTCTGCTACTGTCATTGTTTTATCTGATGAACCAAAACTTTCGTTTTTATAACTTAATGCCATTAGTCTTATCTCACCTGAAAACTGAGGTATATCAAATTCAAATTCTGCTTCACCACTGCTGTTTGTTCTTTTAATCCCGCTCCAGTACGACATGATCTTAAAACGTTTTGCAGGCATCGGGTTAACACGCTTTTTCATATCGCTTTCCATATCACCCCCCGTACTGCTTAGCCTTGATTTAATTTCAGGAAATAATAAAGGATATAGATCATAGCCATTTACTTCCAACGCCCGCTTTGCATAAAAATGACTATAAGGATCTGGAGTAGCAAAATCGGAAACCTGCAACACGCCATTATCAACAGCCGCAAGTGTGACTAAACTATTTGCTTCAGCCTTTATCTTAACTTTCTGGTGCGTCCTTGACCTGACCGATTTTTGTGCAAGAATTTCAACAGGTATTTTTCTTCCTTTTTCTTCTACCCTGATACTTTGATACCCATGCGCTACAGTTAAGGGGATATCAGAAATACCATGCGGCTTTATGAGTGTAGCGGTGATGTATACATTAGGCACTTCTTCATTTGTTAAAGGTAATTCCACGGAGGCTGTACGTTTGCCAGATGGAATATCCAGGTATTGATAAGAAACCACTTTATCAGTTTCCATAGTAATCAACATCCTTCCAGTGAAAGGGGCCTTAAATAAGGCTTTCACCTTTTCGCCGGCATAATATGCCTCTTTATCAGTTTCAATATCAATATTCCCTTCATTATTCACTTCAAATGAAGAATTATCACTGCCCCAGTAACCATAACTGTAAAAATCTTTTTTTACGTAAGTATTACTACCGGGAACGTATACACGCAATTCATAATCGCCCGGAGACCTGGGAACAAAAGAGTATTTTGTTCCTTCACCGGCGACACTAATGTCTTTTGTATCGATTAGCTTGTCTTCCTGCTGGGATTCATACCGGAAATAACTCCCGTTTTTGGCAAGCACCGTTCTGTATTCATGTTTGACCACTTCAACATGAGCGGATACTCCGTTTACTAATTTTTCATCTTTGTCAAGGGCAATCAAACCAAATTCAACAGGCTGATTCAGTGCATACCAGTAATAGCCATCGCTGGCAATACCAAAAAATGTTTTTTGAGTAAAGATATCTACGTTAGTGCTTTTACTCACGGGCCTCCCTGTTTCATCAAACACTGTTGCATAAAAATTTGCCTGTAACACCCCGTTGTTCTTGTAAGAAGGCATTACATCATATTTCTCCACAGCATTTCCTTCATTATCAGTTTTTCCTTCCCGAACCACTTTATCAAAAATGGAATTCGGGTTAGCGATACTGAAATCATAGTTATTGTATTTTTTTGAACTGAAATATTTTTGCTTCACCTGTATTTCACATTCATAGTTTCTATTAGCTGCCGGCGGGCCAAAAAAATTGACCGCATGAATATTTAATTGCGATGCATCGCCGGGTTCAAGATAAACCTTGTCCAATTTGGCAGTTACTTTTATCCTGTCGGGCACAAACTCTTCCACACGAAAAGATTGTGTGGTCAGCAGCACATCATTTGATGTGTACACTTCGAGAGAATAACTTCCCGTAATAGCAGAAGAAGAGATATCAACAGTACCTTCCAGCGAACCTTGTTCATTCAGGTTTTTTCTGAATGTTTTTAATTCTTTTCCGTTTGGCAATAAAAATTTCAGCTTCATCGGAATTTCACCAGGAGATTTCCATAGCCTGTTACGGACCACAACTGAAAAATTAATCTTTTCGCCAGGTCTGTAAATATCCCTCTCCTCATACACAAATGCATCAAGACCGGTACTGCTGCTATGTTTTCCACCCACTTCAAATCTGGAAGTATTGACCCTTGTTGTGTTGAAAGGAAGATAATTAAAATCATCTGCTGTTTTAGCTACAATTATTGCCGGTTTAAAACCTGCAAATTCTTTCCGGGAATAAGCGATTTCTGCAACGCCATCCGCATTAGTAGATCCGATGCCCAGTAACTGGTTATTGGCACCATAGGCTGTTACGTTTACACCCTGAACGGCATTTGCATTTTTTATTGAATTGGCAAATACCATGATTTTTTCATTTCCTTCTTTGGCAATTAGCCCGATATCAGATAATGAAATAAACCTGCTGTCGCGTACCCAATTGTCTTTTGTAGAACGCAGCATAATATGATAAACTCCTTTGAAGTCAGGAAGTTTATCATCGACATTGAAATGAAGCAGCCTGCTGTTACCCAACTTAGGCAAAGTACGTGTTTCAATTTCCTGCTGAAAAATGATATCACCGACAGTTGCATCCGCATAGTTTCCATAACTATACTCTTCTTCTTCACTGCTATTATTCTCGCCTGTTTCACGGGGATAATAGCCATTGCGCTGCGCATCCAGCAAATTATTCTCATAAATTTTTGAAACTACCAATTTCAGCTTCTCGACATTCGTGATTTTTACTTCAATATTTTTTTCTCCTTTCTGAGAAAGGTAAACACTTTTGCTGTTGGCAAAACTGATGGAAGGCTCCAGTTCGCCAAAGGCAATATTACCGTTATACTCATCTTTCAAAACCCCTCCAATTCTTCCCCGCAAGCCTTTAGTGATTGAGAGTTCATAAGTTTTTGAAACATCAAAATGATCGCTTCGGATTATGAATCCATCGTCCTGGTTTTCGACAGTAAATTTTACCGAAGGGGTAATTTTTATAAATGATGACAGATCAGGAGAAGTTACCTGCTGGCTCGTTGTTACTTTGACGGAGCCATCATTATCAGTTGCAACATCATTAATATGCAGTACAAATGGTGATGCAATTACAGCCCTGGTTTCAACTTTCTCCGGCATTCCATTTATACCACCTTCGGGTACAAGACCCTTTTCAATAGTAATAGCGGCTTCATAATCTTCTTCCTGCATTTTTAAATTTTGCAGACGTAATGAAATTTTACCCGAAGCAGATAAGGTTTGGAGGCTATAATTTAGCGGCTGGCCGTTCATTGATAACTGCAATTTGTCTTTCAATGAATTTGGATTAACCGCATAATTAAAACTCAAATCAAGCTGTGGCAAAGCCGTATTGCTTTTTTCATCCTGCAATACCCAACTTGAGTTTATATTTTCTAATTTGAGATTCGAAGTATGAAAACTGACATCATCTGCATTCGTGATCCTTGAATATTGCACATACTGCAACAAATCGTTGTTGAATTTCACTTTAAAAGTGGTTGCTGGCTGTAACGGTCTGGAAGGAGAAAAAACCAATTCATCAGGGTGCTCCCAGCGGAAACGCCCTTGTATTTTAGGTTCAAAGGAAATATATTCCGTAGAATCCCATTGATCCAATAAGGAATCCTTCACCAGCGCTTTACTGAACCTGAACGTGAGGTTCTGCAATTGTTCTACTTCATCTTTTGCATTGGTGTAATCAAGGCTAACGGTATTTCGGTTACAGGCAAATAAAAAAATAGTTCCTGCAATGAGGAGGAGGAAAAAGAATCTGATACGCATAGAATGGCCAGGTTGAAAGAGTGATGTTTGTTGTTTTGAAAAGCCGTGTTAAAGTACAAAAACCGGGCAAAAAAACCACATTATTCTCTTGCACCAAGATAATAAAGTGTGAATTTAGCGTGAGAGCAGCTACGGAGGATGACTTGAAGAATCCATAAATTTTTTAGGAGAATTGCAAATGAAAGTTACATCAAGATAAAAATATTTTGCAAATATCGTAAGGTAAGAGTTTGTTAATTCAACAGAACACAATGCAGGAAAAGGTTTTAAAAAATAATATATTTAATGTTAAATGCGGGCCGTCAAAAAAAAATTAAAAATAACTCTACTAACAATTGTGTGTATAGTTATTCTCTTCTTTTTACTCAACCGGATTTTCCCTTTACCCGATCAAATAGAATATTCTGCTGTTATTACCGATGACAATGGCGACGTGATCCATGCCTTTCTTACAAAAGATCAGCAATGGAGAATGAAAACCGAGCTGAGTGAAATTTCCCCCTTACTTCGGAAAACCATCATTGAAAAAGAAGATAAATATTTTTATTATCACCCCGGAATAAACCCGGTTGCAGTTGTCAAATCTCTTTTCAGGAATATTTTCCACCTGAGAAGAACATCAGGCGCTTCAACGATAACCATGCAGGTAGCAAGAGCCCTGGAACCGAAACAAAGAACGTACATTAATAAATTTGTTGAGATGTTCAGGGCTTTACAGCTTGAAATGAAATACAGCAAAGACGAAATACTGCAGATGTACCTGAACCTTGTTCCTTACGGCGGCAACCTGCAAGGAGTAAAATCTGCCTCTACTTTATATTTTAAAAAAAACCCCGACCATCTTTCATTGGCTGAGATTACGGCACTTGCCATAATTCCGAACAGGCCATCATCACTGGTGATTGGAAAGAACAATCAGCAAATTATCCTTGAAAGAAATAAATGGTTGAAAAGATTTGCCGCTGATCGTATCTTCTCCGAAAAAGAAATCGGGGATGCCTTAAATGAACCGCTGACAGCAGTTAGGGGAACAGTACCTGCTTATATACCCCACCTTGCCTATAAATTAAAAAACCTGGGGGGAGATATCATCAAAACCAATATTCATTTAAACACACAACTGAAGATTGAAGACCTGGTTAAAGAGTATGCCGCTTCATTAACGTTAAAGAATATCCGTAATACAGCTGTAATAATAATTGATAATAAAACCCATAAGATAATTACCTATGTAGGTTCCGCCAACTTCAGAGACACTATCGATGGCAGCCAGGTAAACGGTGCCGCAGCGATCCGCCAGCCGGGCAGTACGTTAAAACCGCTGTTATACGGATTATGCATTGACGAAGGTTTGTTAACGCCAAAAATGATTATCAGCGATGTTTCAATTAACTATGATGGTTATGCGCCGGAGAACTATGATAAAAAATTCAACGGTTATGTGACGATGGAGTATGCGTTGGAACACTCACTGAATATCCCTGCTGTTAAAAGCCTAAGGATTCTGGGGAAAGATAAGCTGATACAAAACCTGGCATACTGCGATTTTCAGCAAATAAAAAAAGACCAGAAAAAACTTGGGTTATCAATGATACTTGGCGGTTGCGGAGCAACGCTCGAAGAATTGACCGGCATGTATTCTCTTTTCGCAAATGACGGCGAGTACTGCAGGCCTTCTTTTGTTCAAAATGATACAAACCATAAAAAAATAAAAATACTTTCTGCAGCTGCTACTTTTATGGTCAATGAAATACTATCGAAAGTAAACCGTCCTGATTTTCCGCTAAACTGGGAAAGTACGGTACACCTGCCAAAAATTGCCTGGAAAACAGGCACCTCCTACGGAAGAAGAGATGCCTGGAGCATTGGTTATAATAAACATTACACAGTTGGAGTTTGGGCAGGAAATTTTTCCGCATTGGGCATTCCAGAACTGAGCGGATCCAATACCGCAACACCACTGCTTTTTAAAATTTTCAATACCATCGACTATGACGCTGACGAAGAATGGTTTCAGCAATCTAAAGATTGCGATACCAGGGTCGTTTGTTCTGAAACAGGTATGCTGCCAGGAGATTACTGCACCAATCTTGTAACAGATTATTTTATTCCGATGGTATCACCTGCCAGGAAATGTGACAATATGCAGGAAGTTATCATTTCTGCTGATGAAAAAATTTCTTATTGCAGAATATGTATGCCACAGAGCGGCTATAAGAAAAAAATATATAAAATCATTACCCCGGAAATGCAGCAATATTTTGAAGAGAATGGCATTGCCTATGAAAAAATACCGCCACACAATCCCAATTGCGAAAAAATATTCCGGGAAGGTGTACCTGTCATTACATCCCCATCTAACGGAAATGAATATCTGATTAGTAAAAAGAAACCTGAACCGCTTCTGTTAGCCTGTCATACAGGCAATGATGTAAATAAAGTATACTGGTACATCAACAATAAATTTTATAAAGCCTGCGATACCAAAGCAAAGCAGTTTTTTATTCCTGATGAGGGACCGGTAAAAATTTCCTGCACTGATGACAAAGGAAGGAACAGGGATATTATGATAAAGGTGAGGTATGTTGACTTATAGTCAGGAAGCCTGAGAGGCGAGGAGTGGGTGAAGACGAAAATTCCGGAAAACATATGCATCATCATCAATTCTCTTCAGGACTTCCTGTCTTTCTGACTATTCTTTATTCACACTACCTACCCCGCTTACATGCTGCTTCACTTCAGGGGCATTACCTTTGTAATTAACACTACCAGCTCCGCTTACTTGCGCGTCTAATTTTACGCTGGCATATACTTCGGCGCTGCCAACACCCGAAATCTCAACTTTATTATTCTCTGCCAGCAAGTCATAACAATGGGCGCTGCCTGCTCCGCTAATGGAAAGTTCAACATCTTTTGTTTGTCCTTTCAGATACATGGAACCCACGCCGGAAATATCTGCCGAGAGTTTCGGAACATCCACATCCATCTTGATATTACCTGCACCACTAAGGTTCAGTTCCAGATCATCACTGCCTGTAATTTTATTTTCACCAACAATATCGCCTGCCCCGGATACGCTGATCTTTCTGAACTTGGGTGCACTAACAGTGATGCTCATCCCATCACTGCTTTCCAGGTCAAAGCCATGTTTGTTACGGATAATAACCCTGTCTCCATCCTGTTCCACTTCGATATACTGAAGCAGGTTTTCATCAGCTTCTATTTTAATGGGTTTCAGATCGCCTTGCACAACGTGTACATTAAGAGTGCTTGATACTTCCAGTTCTGTAAAATCAGAAACCGAATGCTCCTCAGTTCTGGCATTACCATTGCCGTGCACATGCCTGCCCCAGAAATGCCTGCATGAGCCGAGTATAACCGGTATAACTATAATAAACCAAGAATATTTTCTCATGATAATTGTTTTAGACATGCAAAATTTAGTGTTTTATTTCAATTGAAAAAACCTTTCTTCCATTTGACTAAAAGCAAACGGATGAGGTTACAGAAATATATGTGTACGCTTACTGATAATGTTACAAAACCAAGATCAATGCATACTAAAATTGGCCGGTGCAATACCCGAATATTAACTATGCAGTTATCACATCTACAACAAAATTATTTTTTTTGTGCATCCAGGCCGCATTGTAACCAACCGGCAAATTTTTTTGGATCGGGCGTGTACCCTTTTGTTTTGGTGAGAATTTTTTCGCCGGTGCTTATTATTACATATTGAGGCTGCTGGACTGAATTGAAGTTTTCTGACTGGAAAGTTGCCCACTTATCTCCTACGGTAATAATATCTTTGGTAGCATTTGATTTTGTAGTATAAGTAAATTGTTGTGCCGCAGGCAATACTTTTCTTTCATCAACATACAAGGACACTATTACAAAACTATCCAACATCAATTGTTTTACATGAGGATCAGTCCAAACATTTTCTTCCATCCTTCTGCAATTTACACAAGCCCAACCGGTAAAATCAATCAGTAATGGTTTGTGTAATTTTTTAGCCTGGAGTAGAGCTTCTTCATAATTGTTCTTCAAAGGTTCGACGCCTTTTTCGCAGTTCACCGGATTTGAATATGCACTATAGCAAAGGGGCGGAGGAAAACCGCTGATAAGGCTAAGATTTGCATATTTAGTATTAGTAACCCCGGGAACCAGGTAAAGTGTAAATATTGTAAACAAAATGATCAGTGCAATTCTTGTTTTACTGAATTTTCGCACCTGGCCATCATGCGGAAATTTTATTTTACCGGATAAATAAAGCATTATAAGAATGCCAATGATAATCCAGAATCCTATGAAAAATTCTCTTTTCACAATCCCCCACTGTTCAACCAGGTCAGCATTACTTAAAAATTTCACCGCCATAGCCAATTCAAGAAAACCCAAAACCACTTTTACCGAGGTAAGCCAGCCGCCTGATTTAGGAAGAGAATTTAACCAGCCCGGAAACATGGCAAATAATGCAAATGGCAAAGCCAGGCCAAACCCAAATCCACCCATTCCAAAACTCAATTGCACAGCCCCCCCGCTTTTTGTTAGCGCCCCGGCCAGCAATGACCCTAATATGGGGCCCGTACATGAAAATGAAACGATGGCTAATGTAAGCGCCATAAAAAAAATCCCAGCAGCATTCCCAACACCCGCTTTTGCGTCTGCCTTATTGGAAATACTTCCCGGCAATGTGATTTCGAAATACCCGAAAAACGAAACCGCAAAAACTACAAAAATCACAAAGAATAACAGGTTAAGCCAGACATTGGTTGAAATATTATTTAATATCTCGGGATTCATATGATCGAGCAAATGAAAAGGGAGGCTAAGCAGTATGTAAATTAAAAAAATAAAAAAGCCATATATCATTGCATTACCGATCCCTTTTTTCCGGTTCACTGCACGCTTTGTAAAAAAGGAAACAGTGAGTGGTATTAACGGGAAGACACATGGAGTAAGCAATGCAATAAAACCCCCGATCAAACCCAGTAAAAAAACAGTTAACAAACCCTTTCCCGCTGTTCCGTCATCACCACATTCACTAACCGGGTGATCCAGATCAAAACTGCCGATTCTTATTCTTGACGTGGAAGATACACCACCTTCGAGCTTCACCGAGAAAGTGTAATCATTAAGGGGATAAAACTCATTATCCTTTCCATAAGTGTATTTAAAAGTACCGATAAGATTCCCGGGCACCGTTCCTCTTATTCGTATCGTTGCAATAACCACTGCCTGCTTTTCAAAAACATAGAAGCCGGCATTCTCAAAAATTTTGCTGGTAATTTTTTTTGTGGCGCCGGCTATTGTATACAGCGTGTCTGCTGTAATAGAAGAATTTGCAAAATTCAACTCTGCAGCAGGCACATCACTGATCAATTGATTAGGGGCATACAGTTGCCATCCGTTTTTAATAGTTGTTTTAAAAACCAGGTTATATATACTATCGTTTATCTTTTTGCTTTCAATATTCCAACTGAAAGCTTTTGAGTCCTGGGCAGACAAAAAATCTGCAGACAAAAAAATAAGAAAAAAAGCCGGGATGAATTTTCTTTTCATAAAATCACAAAAAATAAAACGAGCCCATTGCAAAGAACTCGTTTTTAAAAATAAGTTTTTGTCATATTGCAGACTATCCGCCAATATTTACATTAATATCAACGTCAGCAGGAGGAAGACACTGACGATCGTTACAAACCATAAACTCAACCTTACCGGACAGATTTGTTTTCGCATTACCTTTTAGCTTGATGGTCTGAATAAAATCAACCGTTTTTTCATAATAATGCACTTCCGATTTAAAAGCTTCTTCAAATTTCTTTACCATCTTGCCAGACTCTTTTACAGGCCCCGCGATTGCTATCAACGGATTTTTTGTAAATGTGAAAGAAGTAGATACCGGGCCCTCGCCGCCTTTCTGCGAATACATGTGGTAGTCTCCGTTAATAGTAGCCGTCATATGAATTTCATAAGTTTTATCAGCAATTTTTTTTGCAGTATATGACCAATGAACTTCTTTGCTGGATTGAGCTAATACTACATTTCCTATTGTTAATAAAACCAGCGGGAACAGAGTTTTCTTCATGCTAATCATTATTAATAAAATTATACGGCAAAATTGCACATTGAGTTGCTAAGAAAAACTAAAAGTTTTCCAGTACAGGTTGTTTTTCCTTTTGCCCGCTTTTTTTATTCAGGAAGAGTTCCAGCAGGATAATCTTCCCGTCACTGTTGCCCAGTGCTTCATTTGTCGCCCGTTCAGGATGGGGCATCATACCGATTACATTTCTGCTTTCATTACAGATGCCGGCAATATTCCTGAGCGAACCGTTGGGGTTCGATTCCGGGGTAATATTACCTTTCTCGTCACAATACCTGTACAAAACCTGGTTATTCGCTTCCAGTTCATCCAAGGTTTTTTCATCAGCATAATATCTTCCCTCGCCATGAGCAATCGGGATTTTCAATGGCCTGGTTCCATGTACGGCACCTTTGAGAAAAACATTTTTACTGATGTATTGCTGGTTGGCATTCCTTAATAAAATTCCGGGCAACAACTTCGCTTCACACAAAATCTGGAAACCGTTGCAAACGCCATACACTATTCCGCCTTTGCCTGCAAATTCAATAACACTTTTCATCATCGGGCTAAACCGCGCTATAGCCCCACACCTCAAATAATCTCCATACGAAAAGCCACCCGGCAAAATAATGCAATCATCGGTGTTGAACATGCTCAGATCTTCATCTTTATGCCATAACATCATTACTTCCTGGTTCAGGTCATACTTTAGCGCATCCTCCATATCACGCTCGCAATTGGAGCCGGGAAAAACAACTATACCGAATTTCATATTTTGTTTTTGTTAGCAACAAATTTACTTATAAGTATCGTAATATTTAAAAATGAGTTAACCACATATCCTGCAAAAATGTATGCATAACCTGAAGCAAGGGGCTTTCAAAAAAAATTATCGAATCGATCGCTTACACTTTCTCTACACCTGTTGGTTAACATCTATGCCTTGACGAGGTAATTCATCCATAAAATAAATGCAAAAGTGAGCCAGTGTGTTAACTTGGGCAAAACCTTATCGTTGGAATAATAATAAGCAGCTGCATGAAAAGCCGAAAAAGGAACGGCTGTTACAATCCAGTTTTCATAAAAATCAACATGATTGATAAGAATGATAATAACTCCAACCAATAGGTATAACAGCATCAGGCTCCAGCTTTTCCTGATTTGAATTAGCATCTTGTTCAAATTAAACTGGATGAAATAACCTCCAATCATAAAAGGGATAATTAAAAGAATAATTCCGCAGGTAATCCAGATATTTGAAGGTATGCCCGGTAACCGGAAAATGATTTCAGGCACTACATTTTTCCAACTCCACCGGTTTGTGAGATAAAGGGCGATAAACAAAAAATAATAAGGAGTGGTAAAACCCAGTACACCCATCAGCCATTCGCGAACCCTGAAAGGCCGCATAATCATGAGTGCAAAAAATACCAATAATATAAACGCCATTGCAGGGAGGTATAGCAAAGTGATGATACCTGTCATTACACCAATATTGAATATTGCAGCGTCAGATTTATTGCTGTTGTACAACGTAGTCATTCTATAAAAAATCCAGATCATGACTGAGTTGATAAGCAAGGGGGCTGAAAAATAATTCCATGATGGTAATAAAGAAGTTACGAGGATGTAACTCATGCCGGTAAGAAAATTTGCTTTGGGAAAAAGCTTTTGATAATTACAAATGCGGTTAAATAAAGTGGCCTGGGTAAACAAAAGAAAAAAAGTAATGATGGAAAAAAATACCGGCGCATTGCCAAACAAAGAAAGCAAGGCATTCAGGATTATCCGGTACAAAAAATTATCTTCTTTATGCAGGGATGGTATAACCGGGTGGATGAAAATAGAAAACTTCAGCACCAGTGCGTATACCAATAACACAAAAGCATTGCCGGGGTTTTTTTGTTTAAAGATGCCAATCACAACTTACAATGTATTTAAAATTCAATTTTAGCAAAGCAAAGATAATTTTTGTAAAGGCAAGGAATAATCATTTCCCTGGCGCTCACCTGCTTGCCATAGCGGGGCATAAAATCGAAGCCCCTGTCCAGGTTTTTTAGTGTAGGATAACGGGTTATTTTACCTTCGGGAGAAATGCTTTGATCAGCCAGTAATATATTACGATGGTCATATTGATTGTATATAAAATGAAGCTCGCCGCCTGTATTCATGATGTGATTGGAAATAAGGTTATCCGACTCATCATCGTATTGGCTTTTCGGTATCACGTTACTCCATTCTAAATTTCCTTCCTTGTCAAAAGAAAGTATCATAATGTTTTCAGCATAATACCGCACCACATTATTCGGATATCCGCCATATCCATAACGGTTCCAGGGGCTGTAATAAGGATAATAGTTATAATACATAGGTGATACAAAGGGGCTATATCCATACATATAATCCCACCTGTTAAAATAGCCACCTCTTGATGTGGTGTATTGAGACTCGCTTACCAGTAAAAAGCCGCCATCTTTTTTATTGATAATCTGGTTAATAAAAAAGTCATTAAATGCCATTTTCAGGTTTGCTTCGGAGCTTTTTGCAGCTGCACGCAGTTCATCGCTCAACACAGTTACCGATTCTTTTAACTTCGAATCGGATGCTTTATCCCAGATAACCGTATAAAGGCCTTCGATGCTACCTCGTTTTTGTTTATAATAAAACCCGGTGAGGATATAAAGCTTGTTGTTATTATCAATTTTTAATTTTATTTCATCCAGCAATTTGTCGCCACTCCCAACATCTTTAATAGAAAAATTATCAGCAACAGGTGCTTTGGTAACAATGGAGACCTTGGTCACGTAATCACTGCCGCTATTCCTCAGAAATTTTCCGAACACGAGCGTGCCTTCATTATCCAGTAAAAAATCCGTAAAAGTCTCATTCCTTTCTTCCATAGGCACATAAATCCGGTGACGATCGATGAGTTCCAGTTGTGAAGTATACAAAAAGGTAGTAAACAAAAAATTTCTCGGGTCCTTGCTGTTGATTTTGAACAGCATGATTTTTTGTTTGTCATCGCTCGATACTACTGTATATATTTTGTTATTTGCCGCAAACCCGATCTGGGTAGTATCCAGGCTTATGATATCACTTATCTTTCTTCCGCTGCCGTCTATTTTTACCGCGTCGCAATGAACAATATTTTTTTTCTGGTATTCATAAATCATGTAACAAAAATCTGGGTAAGGAATAAAATAGGTACTGATCAGCTTGTCTGGCAGAAAGTCAAAATTCACCCTGTTTTGTAATTTCATGTCATTGTCAAAAATGGAGATATTATTATCTGTGCGGTTATTGGTAAACACCAGGAACCTGCCACCTATTTTACCAATGATTTCAAAATCAGTTCTTTTATTATCATCCCGCTGTGGCTCGGAATACACAATACGCTGGGCACGTAATAAACAAGGCGCTGCAACCATCACAGTCAGCAAGAATAGCTTTATAGCTTTATTCATAATACATTCAATTTAAAAAACGCCTGGTATTACCAGCCATTGTTATTGTAAATTAATGAAACTTCAGCTCAAATTGTTTAGTATACTTGTTAAATTGAACAGTAAAAACGGACCATGTTGCCATAATTTTTTGAAACATATCAAGTACAGGCGTGGTTATGCTTACATATAATTTATTTTTTCAAAAATAACACCCATAAAATAAACTCTTTAAAAGATGTGTTCCAATTAGTTTATTTCCTTATACCTTTGTCAACCATAACGAATTTTTGTAATGATTGGTTGCCCTATATGAGCCGGCTGTGAAAACACATCACCTCAACCAAATTGTTAAGTGAGCAAGCAGACAAAAAACGTAACATTCGCGAGTTTAGTTATTGCGTTAGGCATTATTTATGGCGATATCGGAACATCCCCTCTTTATGTTCTTAATGCCATCGTAAGTGGAAAGGTGATTGAAGAGAAGCTTATTTTAGGAGCGCTTTCCTGTATCATCTGGACACTCACACTGCAAACAACCGTTAAATATGTTTGGCTTACATTACGTGCCGATAACCGCGGTGAAGGTGGTATTTTCTCATTATACGCATTGGTAAGAAGGCAAAGACGTTGGCTGGTTCTTCCCGCGATGATTGGAGGCGCTGCATTACTTGCCGACGGAATGATCACCCCTCCCATTTCAGTAACATCTGCTATTGAAGGCCTCAGGCAAATGCCGGCCTGGAAAGGCATTGAACAGTCTACTATAGTTTACATTGTTCTCGGCATTTTAGTAGTGTTGTTTTTCCTCCAGCAATTTGGCACCGATTCCATTGGCAAGTTATTTGGGCCGATTATGTTGATTTGGTTTTCCATGATCGCTGTACTGGGCAGCGGCCACCTGCTTGATGATCTGTACATATTCAAAGCATTGAGCCCGCATTATGCAATTGAACTGCTTACCACTTATCACAAGGGTTTCTGGATTTTAGGATCAGTATTTCTTTGCACTACAGGTGCCGAAGCACTGTATTCAGACCTTGGTCACTGTGGCAGAAGCAATGTGCGCATATCATGGATATTCGTAAAAACATGCCTGCTGCTGAACTATCTTGGTCAGGGGGCATGGCTCCTATCTCATTACCACGGCAAAATTTTTGACACGAGTAATAACAGTGTTTTTTATAGCATCATGCCACAATGGTTTATTATACCCGGCATCATCATAGCCACTGCAGCAACTATTATTGCAAGCCAGGCATTGATCAGCGGCTCGTTTACATTAATCAGCGAAAGCATGAGGCTTAACCTTTGGCCTAAATTCAGAATCAGTTACCCGACTGAAGAAAAAGGCCAGTTGTACATTCCCGCTATTAATTTTCTTTTGTTCATCGGTTGTTCAGGCATTACTATTTATTTTCAGACAGAAGCCCATATGGAGGCGGCTTATGGTCTCGCCATTACGTTATGCATGCTTGCCACTTCAATTTTATTTGCCAATTTTTTGATATCAAGAAGGGTGAATTCCGGTTTAATTTATTTATACCTATCAGTTTACTTAACTATTGAATTGAGCTTTTTATTTGCCAATCTCGATAAATTCCCGCACGGCGGTTTTGTTACCCTGATTGTTGGAGGTGGTTTATTTGCAGTAATGTATGTATGGTACCGTGCCAGGAAAATCAAGAACAGGTACGTTGAATTTGTGCGGATGGAACATTATATACCGCAAATACAGGAATTGAGCAATGACCGCAGTGTACCGAAAAGTGCCACACACCTCGTATATATGACAAGCGCCAATAACCCGAAGGAAATTGAACATAAAATCATTTACTCAATATTAAACAAAAAACCAAAGAGGGCTGATATTTACTGGTTCGTTCATGTGGATACATTAGATGATCCTTACTCTGCAGAATATACTGTTGAACATATCATACCAAATGATATTATCCGTGTAGAATTCCGCCTGGGTTTCAGGATGGAGCCAAGAATTAACCTGATGTTCAGGAAAGTGGTGGAAGATTTAGTTAATAATAAAGAGGTAAACATTACCAGCCGTTACGAATCGCTGGAAAGAAATAATGTGGTGGGCGATTTTCAATTTATCGTGATGGAAAAATACCTGAGCCAGGATAATGAACTTCCTTTTTTTGAAAGGGTGGTGATGAAATTATATTTCTGGTTAAAAGAACTTAGTCTTTCAGAGGAAAGAGGTTTTGGGCTTGACCCTTCTAATGTAACGGTAGAAAAATTCCCGCTGATTGTTTCACCTGTGCCTGATCTGAATTTGAAAAGGGTGATGGAAGCTTAAAAAGCTGCAGGCTTATTAATATGGTTTTTTATGCAATTCAGTATTGCCAATAGAAAATCAAATGATGAAGTGTGCGACGCAACGAAAGCTTAATAGTAGCAATATTGCCAGGTCCATAATAAAACTCTTCAGAATTTTACCGTGATTAATATCTTCGCTGCAAATGTTTGCCTGAATTGAATAACCTGCTGTTATACGGACTGCTTTCTATTGCTGTACTTAGCGTCATCGCTTATTTTTTCCAGGAAAAATTTATTTTTAAACCTGAAAAGCTGAAGCAGGATTTTGAGTTTAAATATGATACGCCTTTTAAAGAATTATTTTTTGATGTTGAACCCGGCGTAAAAATTAACGGGCTTCATTTTTACCGGGCTAAACCGTCGGGGCTGATTTTTTATTTACACGGCAACACCAGAAGTATCAAAGGCTGGGCAAAATATGCTCAGGATTTTTACCGGTATAATTATGATGTAGTACTGGTAGATTACCGGGGCTTCGGAAAAAGCACCGGTAAACGCAGTGAAAAAGAGCTGATCAGCGACCTGCAGTTTGTGTATAACAAATTATGCAGTCAGTGCGGCGAACAACATTTGATTGTTTACGGCAGAAGTATTGGCAGCGGCTTCGCAGCAAAAATTGCATCGGGTAATGACCCGAGGTACCTGATACTGGATGCCCCTTATTACAATTTTCAAAAAGTAGCAGAAAGGTTCCTGCCTTTTTTACCGGTGCGTTATGTGCTGCGTTACCAACTCCGGACCGACAAATGGATACGCGAAGTAAAATGTCATACTTATATCATTCACGGAACCAAGGACTGGCTTATACCTATCAGGCATAGTGAAAACCTGCAAAAATTAAATCCAGGTAAAATAACCCTGATCCGGATTCACGGCGGCGGACATAACAATCTTCCCTCTTTTCCCGAATATCATAATTTTATCAGGGATATCCTGAAGGAATGAAAGAGGATGTGAAGCTTGAAACGAGAGAGGTGAAATATGTTCAACGGGTTTTTAAGCAGAGTAAAAGATCAGCCATGAAGAAAAAAGTTTTCAGATGGATAAAAATGATTGTACTCGTTTACTGCATCATTGGGATGGCATTATATTACCTGCAGGATTATATCCTGTTTCACCCTGAGGTCGTGGACAAAAACCACAAATATGGCTTTAAGGAAAATTACAAAGAGTTCAATATTCCGTATAACCAAACAACAACACTGAATATCATTCAATTCAAAACAAAAGATTCGGCTGCAAAAGGAGTTGTTCTTTATTTTCATGGAAACAGGAAAAATATTGGCTGGTATGCAAAATACGCACCCAACTTCACCAACAACGGTTATGAAGCCTGGATGCTTGAATACCCCGGCTTTGGAAAAAGTGCAGGAAAATTTGCGGAGAAAGAACTTTACGAATATGCATTGCAGTTATATAAGCTGGCCCGTACAAAATACAAACCGGAAAACATTATTATTTATGGAAAGAGCCTGGGTACAGGCATCGCTTCGGAATTGGCTTCTGTTCGGGATTGCAGGTACCTTATCCTTGAAACCCCTTATTACAGCATGACTTCCTTAGTGAGTCATTATTTTCCGGTTTATCCTGTAAAACAAATGCTGCATTACCATTTCCCAAGTAATGAATATCTGCAGAATGTAACTGCACCGGTAATTATTTTTCACGGCACAGACGATGCTGTGGTTCCTTACAGCAATTCCACACAATTAAAAAGGGTTCTTAAGCCGAATGATGAATATATTACTATAGATGGAGGAAACCATAATAACCTGAATGGTTTTGTGCTCTTTCATCAAAAATTAGACTCACTGTTGCGATAAGCAATATTGATCCCTGTGTTCACATCATAATAAACAAAATCCGGAAAAACATTGTTATTATGTGTAATTTGTTTTTATAAACGAGCAATTATGGGCGTATTAAGACAACTGGCAGAATATTTCTACTTCAAAAAACGTGACCCCAATGTCCCCCACACACGCTGGATGAAATACATGCATGGCATCAACCGCATTTCCATTTTCATGTTTTTAGTAGCCCTGATTATTATCGCAGTCAGGTTTATATTCTTTAAAAGGCATTAGCATTAATCAGGTTTCCGGAAAAGCAAGCTCCCTGTCATTAATCAGTCTTTTTCTTTTAAAAATCCAACAATACTTTTTGCCGCATTTGCTGAGGCATCGCCCCCGGCAAGAAGAATATCTTTTAAATCTGTATAGTCTTTTTGCAGTTTTTGCCGGGTTAACTGGCCAGTAAGAATATTATTCAGTTCTTTTTTCAGGTTCTCAACATTGAACTCATCCTGTATCAGCTCTTTCACCACCAACTTATCCATAATAAGATTAACAAGTGAAATGAATTTTACTTTAATCAGTCTTTTCGCAATCTGATAAGAAACAGCATTCCCTTTATAACACACTACTTCGGGTACTGCAAATAAGGCCGTTTCCAGCGTAGCAGTGCCTGAAGTAACACAGGCTGCCTTTGCTTTTGACAACAATAAGTAAGTTTGATTACTCACGGTAAAAACATCAGAATAATTTTTCAGCAGGCCTGCATAAAATGATTCTTCCTGCCCCGGGGCTTGTGCAACAACAAATGAATATTGAGGAAATGATTTGCTGGCTTCCAGCATTACAGGAAGCTTTTTTAATATTTCCTGCTTGCGGCTACCGGGAAGCAAAGCGATAAAAGGTTTCGGGTTTAAGCTTCGGGGTTTAAGATTCAGTTTCTGTTGAAGTTTCATGTCTTCGTCCCTAAACCGGTCAATTACATTCACCAGCGGATGCCCGACATATTCCACATCGTAATTCCATTTTTGATAAAATTCTTTTTCAAAAGGAAGTATCACCAGCATTTTATCAATGCATTTTCTGATCATCTTTACCCTGTTTTCTTTCCATGCCCAAACCTGCGGCGAGATATAATAAATTGTTTTGAAATTCTCCTGTTTTGCCCATTTCGCCATTCGTAAGTTAAACCCCGGATAATCGATGAATATTATTGCATCAGGATGAAATTTTTTTACATCTTGTTTACAAAATTTTATATTCTGCAAAATAGCCGGAAGGTTTTTTACTACTTCTACGAAACCCATGAAAGCAAGCTCCCGGTAATGTTTCACCAGTTCCGCCCCTGCAGCCTGCATCAACTCGCCGCCCCAACATCGGATCACAGCACCGGCATCCTGCCTATGCAGTTCTTTAATAAGATTGCTGCCATGTAGATCTCCGGAAGCTTCGCCCGCAATAATATAGTAGCGCATGAACAGATTTAAAATGCAAGTTAATGGTTCGTCATTAATAGCGGCATAAATGATGAATGGATTGAATTTTTTCTGAGAAACAATGATGCCGATTATAACCCGGGCACCCTTATCAAAAAAAACATTTTATTAAAAAGCTTATTATTACTTTTAAGCTTTCAAAAAAATCAACCCATGATTAAAAAAATAATGATCGTTTTGCTGATCGCGCTCATCGGCATCCAGTTTTTTCATCCCAAAAAAAATATTTCTGCAGCAGCAGCGCCTAATGATATTGCAACAAATTTCACTGTACCTGAAAATGTGCAGGGCATTTTAAAAAAATCCTGCTACGATTGTCACAGCAATAACACGGTTTATCCCTGGTATAATAATATCCAGCCTGTAGCCTGGTGGCTTGCCAACCACATAAACGAAGGGAAGGAAGAATTGAACTTTTCTGAGTTTGCAGGCTATGCCCCTAAAAAACAATACCACAAACTGGAAGGCATTGTGAAATCGCAGAAAGAAGGATGGATGCCACTCGATAGCTATTTATGGATACACAAGGATGCCATTTTAAACCAGGAGCAAAAAAATGCATTGAGCGGCTGGGCTGATAGCCTTGCCCGTGCGATCAAAACAAAAAACAACTTGCCTGATGAGCCTGAAAGACAAAGGCCCGATTAACCAACTGCTCAAAAGAATTTTTAGCAGATGCAACCTCCTCTTGCGTACAAGATCAGAGAACAACAATTATGGCTTTCGCCTGAACGGTTGATTTTTTGGGAGAATGAAAGAGCGTTGATCATTTCCGATTTGCATTTTGGAAAGACGGGGCATTTCAGAAAGTCTGGCATTGCCATTCCTCAATCGATGTATCAGGAAGACCTGCAACGGCTTGTTGCACAGATACAATATTTTCAGCCGTCGCAACTCATTATCGTTGGAGATTTCTTTCATAGCGTGGCCAATAAAGAGCTGGAACTTTTCAGAAAATGGAGAGCAGATTTGTCTGGAATCCATATTCATCTTATCAAAGGCAATCACGATATCCTTGACGAAGAATGGTATACCTCATGCTCAATTGAATTAAGCCATGAATATAAAACATTAAGCAGATTCACTTTTATTCACAACATCACAGATATCGGACCACAGGTGTCAACCAATTATTTTTTCTCAGGGCATCTGCATCCCGGTATTCGCATGAATGGCGCAGGAAAACAATCGCTATGCTTTCCCTGTTTTTATTTTGGAAAAGAATATGCAGTACTGCCTGCATTCAGCCATTTTACAGGCGTTGCCCTGATTGAGCCACAAAGAAATGAAAATGTTTTTGCAATTGTCGGCAAGAAGCTGGTACAGTTGCAATAATCGAACAGCCCCGGTTTAAACCGGGGCTGTTCGATTAAATCTTATCCTTCCACCACCACCAATTCAGTTTTTCTTTCTCAGGCTTAGGCGTTTTAGCAAAATAAACCGCACAACGAAAAACATACAGCAGGCAACGATCTTGTGTAACACCTGCATTTTGATTGGAAAGCTGGTATAATTTTTCCGGATTTTTTCTTCGCAGGTCACTTACTTTGCGGATGCCTATATTATATAAATCATTCGCAATTGAAGAACCGACACCAGGTATAATTTGCAATTCATGCAATACTATTTCTTTGGTGGCAAAGTTTTTATCCAACAATTCCGGTTTAGTCTTTTGCCTATAGGTTACCATACTACTCATTTTCTGCAAATGTTAAGTGATAGCCGTCAGCATCTTTAATAGTGAACTCGGTAGCACCATAAAAAGTTTTAGTCAACCCACTAACTACTTCTACTTTGCCCTTAAGATTTTCAAAGAAATCGCGTATGTGTTTTAACCTGATATAAAACAGAAGCGTTCCACCTGATTTTGTCCTGTCAATATCTGGCAGATCATCACCCAGGCTGTCCATAGCCTGCAACATGATATTTACCTGGCCGTTGGTAAGCATGACCCAAACAAACTTTTCGCCCTGTTCAGGAACAGTCATCTTAACATCAAAACCCAGTTGTTTATAGAAATCAATTGATTTATTAATATCCCTGACGAAATTATTTACAGTTAAACTTTCCATAAGCTTAGTTCATTTTTTTCTTGATTACACTTACCTGCTCCTGCAGGTTGCTTACAAGGCTGGCAAGCTGGTTCACATCCCATCGCTGCTGTGTGTTGGCTTTACTGATGATCATCTGCGCCTTCCAAAGTTCGATGACGTCTTCAGTATTTACATTATATGGCTGGTAAGCGGTATTATCACTTACTAATGTCAATTTGTTCTTCAGTTTATTATTCTTCATTACCCTTTTGTACACAATGCCTTCCCCTTTTGAAACAACGATATAAGTATCGTTACTTTTTACATCATCGGTACTGCTTACTTTTTCTCCCACAATTACCGACCCGCTTGGAGTAGGCAACATTGAATCACCAACAATTTCGAAAGCCCGGTAATTGCCAGGAGCCAGCATAGGCAAAGTGAAAGTATTCAATTCATCCAGAAATTCCGGGTCACCATAACCAGCCAGGTAGCCCGCGGCTGCTTTCACCGGTACCAATTGAATTTCATTGGAAGCCGCAGCCAGCTTCATGGCACGGCGCTTGGCAAGATACCCATTCGGATTTTTTGATTCGCCCAGATCTTTACGCAACAAATCATCCAAGGTTAGTTTAAATATATTGCCCACAGTTTCCAGCACTTCAATCCGCGGGTCGGCACGCTCTTCCTCGTAAGCACCAAGCAAAGAGCGCTTGATTTTCAGTTTGGCAGCAAATTCTTCCTGAGTCCATCCACGCAGCTTGCGCAGGTATTTCAAATTCCTACAGGCAATAGACATAGCTAATAAATTTGGTAATAAAATTACTAATATTTTTGACACGAAAAAATTTTTCTTGTTCCCGCTAAAGAAATTACTGCTTATTGCCGCTTTAATTTGTAACGCTTCTGCCGGTTATTTACCGGGGCTCTCAAAAGGTTACTAACTTTATTCCGGAAAATTTAGTCAACCAGATAAATAACACTCATGTACAACCGAAAATTATTGACCTTTTTTTTATCAATAATAACCCTTTCCTTCAACCCGGGTTATTCACAGCTTTCATTAAACTATATTGCCCTTACTGGCATCACCATCATTGATGCAGCCCATCCGAATGGCTTGAGCAACCAGACTGTTATTATTAAAGCCAATACCATTATTCAAATTTTTGCCGACGGAAGCAAGCCATTACCGGATGCTGTTAATGTCATCAATCTGAAAGGAAAATATCTCATTCCCGGTTTGATTGATACGCACGTACATATGGCAACTGACCCCAGCGACATCGATAACAGGGCCTCAACATTAAATGTATTGAACAGGATGCTATATTCGGGAATCACATCCGTTCGTGATATGGCCGGAGATGCACGCACCCTGGCAGGCCTGGCCCGTGATGCTATGACCGGCGATATAATTTCACCAGATATTTATTATTCTGCACTTATGGCCGGGCCATCATTTTTTGAAGACCCGAGAACAATTTCAGGAACGAAAGGATTAATATCCGGCAAAGCTCCTTATATGCGGGGAATTTCCGACACCACTAACCTGACGCTGGCAGTTGCCGAAGCTAAAGGAACCGGGGCGACCGGTATTAAACTGTACGCTGAATTATCCGCACCGCTTGCTGCAAAAATTATTGCTGAAGCCAAAAGGCAAGGGATGAAAATATGGGGGCATGCCTGGTTGCAGGGGGCCAAACCATCCGACCTGGTTAAAGCAGGAATTCACTCCATTTCTCACGCTCCATTGCTGATCTATGAAAATCTCGACAGCATACCATCATCCTGGAAAAAAAAGGTGCATGACGAACAGTTTTGGATAGATTCTGTTCCGCAGAACAAAGCACTTTTCAGGTTAATGAAAGAGCATGATGTTATATTAGATGCCACACTATTTACTTTTAAACAGGAAGATATTTCGAGAAATTACCGTTACGCAATCGGAAAAAGATTAACTGAGCTGGCATATAAAGCAGGCGTGAAAGTCTGCGCCGGCACAGATGATGACCAGACAAAATTTGTGCAAACCGAAATGCAATTGCTGGTAGATGAATTAGGTTTCTCCAATATCAATGCATTAATTGCTGCTACCGAATTTGGCGCTGAAGCCATTGGTATTGAAAAAACAAGGGGCACAGTGGAAGTTAATAAAATTGCCGACCTGGTAATACTTGATAAAAATCCATTGGATAACATCAGCAATGTGAATACTGTGTTTATGGTAATAAAAAACGGAAAAATTTTTAAAAAAGACAACTGAACATATCCTAAACTTAGCGCTGTTGAATACTGCCGGCTGTTCATCAGGCGTCATTCACTATTACCTGTATAACCCGATTTCCGCGTGGCCGTCGCTGCAACGCAAACCACGGTACATGCCCGGGCTGTTAAAAATCATGGCTGCATTTCCGTTACCATCCACTCCGATCATGCCACCTTCGCCATGTATCTTCAGCAGCTTTTCGTTCACTACCATATTCATTGCTTCTTCCAGTGTAAGACCTTTATACTCCATTAAACAACTTACATCATAAGCCGCTACAGCACGGATGAACATTTCACCGTGACCTGTACACGAAATAGCACATGTTTTATTGTTGGCATAAGTTCCGCAACCGATTAAAGGGCTATCACCGATACGGCCATATTTTTTGTTGGTCATGCCACCCGTGCTGGTGGCAGCGGCAAGATTACCATTACGGTCGCATGCCACAGCGCCAACCGTTCCGAATTTTTTGTCGCGCATCAGTTCTTCCACACGCTGGTGTGTGTGATCGAGCGAATAGTTGTCGGAATCGCGTATCGCCTTCCACTGATCGTACCTGAACTGAGAGAAAAAATATTCATCAGGTTCCAGCTTCACGCCTTGTTTAATAGCAAAATCATTAGCGCCCTTTCCACTTAAAAAAACATGATTACTGTTACGCATCACTTCTGCTGCAAGCTCAATCGGGTTGCGTACATTACGTACCCCCGCAACAGAACCTGCATTCAGCGTGCTGCCATCCATGATTGCAGCATCCATCTCCTGCACCCCTTTTTTGGTAAACACCGAACCCCGGCCGGCATTGAACAACACATTATCTTCCAAAATAACCAACGCGGCCTTCACTGCATTGACTGAAGAACCTTCCTTTTCAAGCACTGCGAAACCCGCATCCAGCGCGGCTTGCAGGCCTCCCATATATGCTTTCTCCAGGTCGGGCGTCATATCTTCTTTTAATATGGTCCCCGCGCCGCCATGAATAACCATTGTAAACTTCTGCATCATATAAAGTATCACGAACGAAAATATTGAATTTAGCAACTGAGAATTTCAAATCTTTTTGGCAAAAGTTTGAAAACAGATTAAGTGAGGCAGATTTTTGTTTGAAACCCGCTAATGAGCAAGGCTATTATAATTTTTAATGATCCGCACTTGCATCCGCTTTAGCTTCGTTGCATCGCACATTTCAGCAGACGCTCATTGAATGAGCGATAATACCGCACCGGTTTTTAAAAAATTTTATTATGACCAACGGTAACCCATAACCGGTAAAATCAGTAGACAAATATACAATGGACGGATTAAGGGAAGCATGAAAACAATTGTGGGGCAACAGTATTTATTTGCTGACCCGAAGTATGAAAACCCAAAAACAACAAAATCTCAGCTAATCCACTAATCTTTCACCTTAACATCAATGGCCGGTTTTTGTTTTGCTTTAGCTGCTTCATTAAATGCCGGTATCTGTTTTTCAAGAATTAATTTCAGTTTCTGCAATTGCACATCAATTCTTCCCGAAAGAGAATTAAACGATTCATACATAGCCGCTGTGGGTTTCGCATCCGCTCCTATTATAGCTGCATTTACAGCAGTTAATTTTTCTTCCAGCCGCATCGGGAAACGAAGATTGTCTTCTCCTGCTTTTATTTTGTTATTATATAACGCATCTTCAATTGCAGTAAGCGAATCAACAATTGGTTTTGATGAAGTTTTGAATGGTTTCGCTTCAGCAGAATCTTCAATGGCATTTACAAATGTATTCAACTGGTCACGAACATAACGGATCTGTTTGGTTGCTTTGCCCACTTCATTTAATTTATTATGCACCTTTATGGCAAGGTCAAACTGTTCCTGCAAATCGGCAGTGGTAAATTTATTTCTCGGGTCATTAATAATAGTAAAACCTTGCGCTTGAAGCAGTGAATCGCCGATATATAATTTTGCCTGGTATGCTCCGGGTACAGCAAGGGGCCCATCGAAAGCGCCTTCAAAACCTGCACTCAGATCTCCTTTGGCAGTAGGATAACGAAGGTCCCAGACAAAAACATTCATTCCCGTATCCACACTCAGCAAACCTGGCCTTTTGGCTTTGCTTAGGTAATAATCGGTGGAAATTTTCACTTCTTCCCCTTTGTTATCCTTAATGTTGGAATAAGTGATGATGCTGTCTCCTTTTTCTGTATAAAATTTCAATTTTAATTCTTTGCCCGGTTTTGATTTCAGGTAGTACCGTACAATGACCCCATTTGGCGCATTCTGTCCTTCCTGTACTCTTGGATCTTCAATGTAACCACCGGGAGTGCGATAAGAGTCGCGTGGTTTGAAAAGCCATGTATCCGACTTTGCAATTTCATCGCTAAGCTGATAAAGTGGGGTGATATCATCCAACACCCAAAATGAACGGCCGTGTGTAGCGATAACCAAATCTTTATCTCGTGGCTGCACCTGTATATCATGCACGGGCGTATTTGGTAAATTCAATTGCAGGCTCTGCCAATGGGCACCGTCATCAAATGAAATATAAATCCCGGTTTCTAACCCGCAATACAAAATGCCTTTTTTGAAAGGATCTTCACGAACACAACGGTTATAAATATTTTCCGGAAGGCCGTTGGTAATTAGCGTCCACGTTTTTCCATAATCGTTTGTCTTAAATACGTAAGGTTTTGTGTCATCGCTTTTATATCTTGTTGCCGATACATAACAAGTGGCCGCATCATAATGTGAAGGCTCTACATAACTGATCAATGCCCAGTCAGGCAAAGTTTTTGGAGTCACATCAGTCCAGTTTTTTCCGTCATCAACCGTAACATGAACAAGTCCATCATCAGATCCAGCCCAGATCACCCCTTGCTTAACCGGCGATTCTGCGAGCGCAAAAACATCTGCATACACTTCTGCTCCTGTATTATCTAGTGTAATGGGGCCACCGCTTGGTTTTAATGTTTTAGGATCGTGACGCGTAAGGTCCGGGCTGATTACTTTCCATGTTTGCCCTCCATCAGTTGTGCGCACTATATAGTTTGATCCGGCGTACATCATTTTCGGGTCATGCGGAGAAAATGCGATGGGAAATGTCCAGTTAAAGCGAAATTTATAATCTTCCGCCCCGGCGCCCTGGTGTAATTCCGGATCAGGTGAAACAGCGCGGTACTGGCCTGTTTTTTTATTGAATGTCGTTAACTGTCCATCGTATTCACCACCGTAGGTGATATCAGGATTGGTGGGATCTGGAACGATGTAACCAGCTTCGCCACCTGCTACAGGATACCAGTCACGAATACCAATGGTGTAATCGTTAGTGCGGCTGGCTATGCGAATGCTGCTGTTATCCTGCTGCGCACCGTAAACATTATAAGGGAAATCATTATCCAGATTTACATGATAGAATTGTGCAGTGGGTAAATCTATTTCGCTAAAATTTTTGCCGGCATCGAAAGTTACCTGAGGGCCGCCATCATCACCCATAATCCAGTTATTTGCATTATCAGGGTTGATCCACATATCGTGGTTATCGCCATGACGGTTAGCAACCCTTTCCCAATTCACACCACCATCAATCGACCTCCAGAATTCTACATTCAGGATATATACGGTATTCTCATTTTTGGTATCGGCAAATACCTGGCTGAAATACCAGGGTCTTTGTGTGAGATCATTTTTCGTACTCACCAGCGACCAGTTTTCCCCGCCATCATCAGAACGGAAAACACCACCATGTTCATTTTCCACAACCGCATAAATGCGCTGAGAGTTCACTGCCGAAACAGAACAAATTATTTTTCCCATCAAACCCTTTGGCATACCTGGGTTTTCAGAAATTAATTTCCAGGAATTACCGCCATCCATCGATTTATACAAACCACTGCCCTTTCCTCCGCTGCTTAGTGAATAAGGTGTGCGATGCGCCCTCCACATAGATGCATAAATAATCAAGGGATTATTCGGGTCAATCTTCACATCCACGCAGCCTGTACTGTCGTCGTAACTCAACACTTGCTGCCAGGTAACGCCCCCATCTTTAGTCCGATATAATCCTCTTTCTTTATTAGCACCGAAAATTTTTCCCATTGCTGCAGCATAAACAATATCGGGGTTTTGCGGATCAATTGCAATTGTACCGATAGCATACGATTTTTCAAGCCCGGCATGCTTCCATGTTTTACCTGCATCCGTAGATTTGTATACCCCATCTCCAAAAGAAATATTGTTACGCATTTCTACTTCGCCCATGCCCGCGTACACAATATTTGGGTTTGATTTTGAAACTGATACAGCACCAACAGATGAAGAAGTAAAATTGGAATCTGAAACGCAAAGCCATGTATTGCCTGCATCCGTTGTTTTCCAAACGCCACCGCCTGTCTGACCGGCATAATATACCATGGGCTGACCGGTAACGCCGGTAACAGCAATGCTTCTGCCCGAACGCCATGGGCCAATGCACCGCCATTTCAATGCAGAAAACAAATTTTTATTATACCCAACATTAGAATTTACAGGAGTAATTTTTTTTGCTGATTTTTTTTGAGCATCAACCTGCACAAACAAAAAAACAATTAATGCAAATAATAAAAAACGGATATGCCTTCCCGTTGATCCGGATTTACCCATAACAGTTAATTTAAGAGTTATAAATTTATGCATTTGTGAGGAATGAAAAAAAGCAAATTCAGCGTGACAATACCCTTATTTTGATACTTCTGAAACTTACTTGGTTACCGTGGTCCTGCAACAGGATATGGCCCTGTTTAGCTTCCCCGAAGTGGTCCCAGACTTTGTATTTGCTGATGGCTACAAGGTCACGGAATTCTTTTGAACCCCGCTCGTATTCCAGAACTTTTATACCATTCAGGTAATGCTCTACGTGATTATCCGGGTAAACAATAATCCTTCCCGTGTTCCATTCACCTATCGGGTGAATGAACCGCTTTTGTTTATTCGCTTTGATAAGGTCGTATAATGAGGCGAGCGTTCTGTCTCCGTCCCTCCCCAGTTTTGCATCAGGATGCAGTGAATCATCCAGCAATTGATATTCGAGGCCGATGGCAGAACCGGTATTATGTTCGCTCAAGGTTACAAAATATTTTACCCCGCTATTAGCCCCGGGAGTAAGTTTGAATTGGAAAGAGAGATCAAACGCACTATATTCTTCCCGGGTAACTATATCTCCTCCCACACCACCCTCTTTGCCCTGCGATCCAAGTACTGTAAGCAAACCATCTTTAATCTGCCAGCCTGTTTCCGGGAAACCTGTTTTATAAGCGCCTTTCCAGCCATTTGCACTCGTTCCGTCAAACAATAATTTCCAGCCGCTTTCTTTTTCATATCGGTTAAGGCTGTTCGGAATATTATTCAAAACATATATCCCTGGCGGAAATGGAGTCGGCTTAAAACCGCTGGTCCTGATACGTATGTTTTTGAAAAATATTTTTTCACCGGTTAATTTTTCATTTGTCCCTATACTATGCACCTGCAAGCCGATAAAGCCTTTCGCATCCATAGTATCAACCACATATGCCACAGGAATATTATTGAGCCATGTTTTTATTTCATGTCCGATGCATTCCACTTTTACATGATTGTATTCCCCTATCTTAAAAGCCTCCCGGGCTTTTGCATTCAACGATACCGGATACAACCAATCCCTCCTCCCTTCGTCATAAATTCCGCCGCTCCACCTCCGCGAAGAAGGGTCGATTTCATACTGGTAGCCATAAACCAATCCTTTGCCCTCATGACCATCCGGGTTATAATGGCTCCTTAACTGGATGCCTGAATTAGCAGTAGTATCATCTGCCTTTATATCCAGTTCAAGAATAAAATCTCCATATTCTTTTTCTGTAACCAGAAAAGTATTTCCTGAATTAGCTACTGTTACGCCAGCAATATTTCCATTCTCCACTTTGTAATCCGCAGTTCCTGCCAGCCTTTTCCACCCGTTTAAAGTTCTGCCATCAAAAAGATTTTGCCAGTCGTTAGTTTGTGCATACATATCAGCGTTAATAAGCAGAAAAAAGCAGGAAAAGACAAGCAAACGTTTCATAACAAAATTTTTAAAAGAATATTATTGGCAAATAAATTAAAATTGTTCCATTTCCGTTATAATTATTTATCATCGGGTGAATAATTTATGTGAAGGCTGTTGGCTATTTTATCATTTGCACCCCAGTAACCACTTACCAAAACCTCTAATGGCGGATAATACATACCATTTTTCTCTATTTGAACAGGTGCAGGCGAAAGAAGCCTTATTCCGGATGAAGGATTATCCTTTTGCAAGGGAGCACATGCAACTGATCTTTGAAAAACAAGGATTTTTGCCCCGCATCATTCACAATCAACAAACTGTCTGCAGGCAATTGCAAGTTTGTTATAAAATAGTCTTGCCTGTTCGTTACACTTTTGTAATAAGCTGCGGAATCTTTTAGGTAGCGGATACTTGTGATTACCCCTCACCCATTCATTTTCCTGCACTGAAATGTGTCCGCAACCAGGCAAAGGCGCTCCCTTAGCAAAATTTGTTACGATTCGTTTAATAACCGGAGTTGTTTGAGAAGACAGAGTAGAGGAAAGAAAAAACAAGCAGTGTGGGGCAAAAAAAAATCATCATTATTTGGAGAATACATTGTCCATATCTTCTTCTACTTTGAAATATTCTTTTCGCCCGATGGTAACATAATAAAGCGCATATAAAAAATAAGGCGCCAAAGTGATTATCTGCAACCACCAAAGCCAAACGGGCCGTAAACCCGTGTTCTGTTTGTAAAAATAAGTGAATGCTAATCCCGCAACAAAGAGCGCCGTTAAAGGCATATAAAACCTCGCCGAACTTTTTACTGCCAGATAAACAATTTCATTCTGCTTAAGTGTTACATCAAATTCAGGGCTTGACAACCAATTTAATTTGCACTGCACTTTCCTGTAACCCGGCTCAACAATAAACTCTTCTGAAGAATCATTTTTTATGAACCCTGCTTCCTGCCCGTCAATGATTACTTTGTAAGACCGAAGCCTGTTCATCCATTCACTTTTACGTGTCAGCATTATCCTGGTTTTATTTTCCATATCCGGTTTTATAATTAAAAGTACAAATTCAAAAAAACAAAAGCGCTAAGAAAAAGTTAGCGCATTTTTTTATCCAATTACTTCATTTGCTTCCCAACCCGCAAATTAATCAACTAATCAACTATTCCAGCCCAAATAACCCTTTATTAAGCAATTGCAGAGTTTGTGTTTTATAAGAAGATGGAACGAGTAAGGAAATATTATGTTTGCTCCCACCATAGCTTACCATGCGTACAGGCACTGTAACAAGCGAGGCAAATAATTTGCTCAATACTTCTTTGGTCTGGGCTATTTCATTACCAACAATAGAAACAATGCTGTGGTTATCTTCCACTTCAATTGTGCCAAAAGGCTCAAGCTCTTTCACAATATCTTTCAAAGAAGAAGAGCTTTCAATGGTTACTGAAACAGCCACTTCAGAAGTAGTGATCATGTCAATGGAGGTGCGGTATTTTTCGAACACTTCAAATATTTTCCTCAAAAAACCATAAGCGAGCAGCATGCGGCTGCTTTTGATATTAATAGCAATAATACCATCTTTTGCTGCAACAGCTTTTACCCCAACCGAACCGGCCTCTTCAACAATAGTAGTACCCTTTGCTTCAGGCTGCATGGTGTTCAGCAATTTTACAGGAACCTTGTAGAACTGTGCCGGCCATATAGATGCCGGATGTAAGATCTTAGCTCCAAAATACGCCAACTCAGCAGCTTCTTCAAAACTCAACTGCTCGATAGCTACTGTTTTCTTTACTACGCGTGGATCATTATTATGCATCCCATCGATATCCGTCCAGATTTCACATACTGATGCATTGACTGCCGCCGCAATCAATGAAGCCGTATAATCGCTTCCTCCTCTTTTCAGGTTATCCACTTCACCTTTTGCATTACGGCATATATATCCTTGTGTGATGAATAATTTTTTGTCTTTGTATTTTTTCAGCAGCTGGCTCAGCTTTACTTTGATGCTGCCGATTTGCGGTTCATCATTCGCATCAATGGTCATAAATTCCAGGGCTGGCAACAACATATGGTCTATTCCCTGTTCTTCCAGGTAAACGCAGAAAAGTTTTGTTGACAGCAATTCTCCCTGCGCAAGTATATCCTTGCTTAATGCTTCACTGAATGAAATTTTTAAAATGATAGTCAGAAATTCAAAATGCTCAGCAACAATTGCTTTTGCCTTTGCATAATTTTTTTCTTCTTTCACCAATTCTTTAATAAACGATTGATAATGCACTTCCAGCTTTTCGATTTGCTTTCGTGCCTGCTCTCTTTCGCCTGAAGCTATAGAATTCCCTATTTCAACCAGTGCATTAGTCGTGCCGCTTAGTGCACTGAGCACTACAATTTTCGGTTCAGCTTCTTTGGTAATCAATTCACTTACCTGGTGCATACGCTCCGGCTTGCCCACCGATGTGCCGCCGAATTTCATAATTTTCATTAATAAAAAAATTTTGGAGTGCAAAGATAAGTATGAGGTTTGAACTATGAATTATGAATTATCAGGTTATTTTGCCCGTAGTCGCTGTTATTTACACTTTATAGTCTAACGTTCATATTCAAACTCAACATTAAACTTTTCTCCTAAAAATTCAAGGTCTTCCAGAACCGCATGCAGCAACGGAATTCCACGTTGCATTCTTTCTGATTCAAATTCCCTTTCAGGGTCACCGGGAATAAGCACCTGTTCTTGTCCCTCAACAGGCTTTGCTGTACGGAAGCGTTGAATCCATTGATCCATATTTTTTTTAAATTCTGCTGCAGGGCGAAAAGCATCGATACGCATTGCCCCGAAGAAATGGCCAATACCTTTACCCGGCATATTTTCAGGCATAACCACATATGCAGGGAAAGGAGGCACCCAAGGCCCGTAGTTAGCACCACTTAGTATTGCAGAAAAAATATCGACCACTGCCCCAAGTGCATAACCTTTATGAGATCCATGCTCCCTGTCACCACCAAGTGGCAACAATGCGCCTCCTGATTTTAATTCATGTGGATTAGTGGATATATTACCGTTCTTGTCCTGTATCCAGCCAACAGGCGCCATTTGATTTTTTCTTTGTAAGATTTCAAGTTTGCCGTTTGCCGCAGTTGTTGTAGCAAGGTCAGCCACAAAAGGAGGCTCCACTCCTGCAGGCACAGCAACACAAATCGGATTAGTGCCTAATAATCGTTCAACAGAAAAAGTAGGAGCAACCAATGCACTTGCATTAGTCATCGCAATGCCAATCATATCGTGCTCAAGCGCTTTCATGGCATGAGATCCGGCAATGCCAAAATGATTGGAATGCAAAACACTCACCCATCCTGTTCCGACATTTTTTGCTTTTTCAATAGCTACCTGCATAGCAAAAGGAGCCACCACTAATCCCAGTCCGCCGTCACCATTGACTACAGCCGTAGAAGGAGTTTCATGAATTATTTTAATATCGGGTTTTGTATTGGCACGTTTAGCCTCCCAAAGTCGCACATAACCTGTTAACCTTGCCACGCCATGGGAATCAATTCCCCGTAAATCAGCACTGAGAAGTACCCTGGCTGCAGTTGCAGCATCATTATCAGAACATCCTATCTTGATAAAAATTTGCTCAGTGAATGATAATAACTTCTGGTAACTTATTAATTGCTCCATGCGGTTGTTTCTAATTTAAGGGTGAATATAAAAACTCTCTTATTCTTTTCAGTGCCAAAAAAAACAATAAAAATGCCCGGCAAATAATATAGCCGTTTCTATTGCAACCTATCCTGATAAATGTAACTATTGCGCCATATCAGAACCGCTATCAGAAATTTTTATTTGCCCGGCTTTCCTTTTTATTATACCAATTCTTTTAAATAAGCGATAATAAAACTCCTTATTGAACAATTGAGAATCATTCAATGCTTTGTAAGTAAGAAATAGCCCGATCGGCACAAGTACAAAAGTTGCCAGCCACATTCCGCTGAAGGGAAGTAGCACTTCTTCCTTCACGAATTTTGTTCCATAATTATTAAGCAGATAAAAAATCACAAAAAAGATAACTGAAAAAATCAATGGCAATCCAATCCCACCTTTGCGTATTATGGAACCCAATGGAGCCCCAATCAGAAAAAGAACCAGACAGGCTATTGACATAGTGACCTTGCTATGCCAGGCAATCTGATGAAGCCTCAGATTTTTTTCATCATTATCGAAAAGCATGGCTGTTGTTTCCACAAAAGAGCGTGCTGTGCTTGCAGAAGATATTGACTGTTCAAGCACTCTTTTTCTTGCGCTGTCGGGAAGCAATTCACTGAATGTTTTATTTTTTGGTACCGGTGGTGATTTAATTGAGGCCCAGTTTGAATCAAGGTATCTCTGAAAATTAAAATGAGGTTTTAAATCATCACTAATCTTTTTTGCATAACCATTTTGAACCTTTTCAAGCGAGTCGATCGTTATGCCCAGCTGCTTCATATTGAGCATCTGGTAATTTCCTTTAAACTGGTTTTCATCAGACTGGGTGAGTTTGAATGAGCTAAGGTCAAGTACTTTCTTATATGTTTTAAAACCGACACGAATAAATTCGGTGTTAGTAGCATAGTGATTCCCTCTTTCCTGGTACATCCATCCGTCATGCAAATTAAATTCAAGAAATTTTTTATCTGCGGTAATATCCATCTTACCGCTTTCTGCAACAATCAGGTTATCCTGCAGGTTATAATTCTGTTCGTAAATGATGACATTTTTTATGGTTGATCCGTCCTTCTCCTTTTTCCCGATTTTAATAACATAACCATCGATGCGGTCATAAAAAATTCCTTCTTTAATATCAAATGCCGGCTTGGCAACTATAATATCATATTGCATGGTCCGCATCTTCAAGGTAGCGACGGGCCCGATATTATTATTAAAAAGAAAAGCCACCCCGCAGATCAATATACTTACTATAAATAATGGCCTCATAAAACGTAGCAAGGGAATGCCTGCAGATTTAATGGCTACGAGTTCAAATGTTTCCCCAAGGTTCCCAAATGTCATGATGGAAGAAAGCAACACCGCAAGTGGCAGGGCAAGAGTAACCAAAGTCGCGCTCACATACATGATAAACCGGCCAATAGTAAAAAAATCAAGATCCTTTCCAACAATATCATCAATGTAGAGCCAGAAGAACTGCATTACCAACACAAAAAGTGTGATAAAAAAAGTGGCTACAAAAGGACCAATAAATGCTTTTATAACAAGTATGTCTAGCTTTTTTATCACAATCCGTAACTTTCTTGAATGAAAGAAGCAAAAATAAAGCTTTCTGCAAATGAACTGCAGTTGGTTCAGGATGGAGATATTATTTTAACAAAGAATACTATCATACAAAAAATTATCAGGTTGTTTAGCCTGCTGGCAGAAAATATGCAGGAAGAAATACAAAACTTCGCAATTCCTGAAGAAATTACGGCAATACAACCGAAAATATCAAAAGGAGAAAATTACAAAGGGCTTCCTTATGTCATTCTGGATTATCCCCGGCTTTTTAACAGGGAAAGTGTTTTTGCCGTGCGCACCATGTTTTGGTGGGGAAAATATTTCAGTACTACCATTCATCTCAAAGGTATTTATAAAGAAAAATATTCTAATCTGCTGTATAAAAATGCCGCAATCCTTGCAGGCAAACATTTTAGGGTTGCCACTTCCAATGATGAATGGCAACATGAACACGAACACAACTACATTCCACTGTCATATATAACCGAAAAAGAGTTTGCGGAAAATATACAAAGCAAACCTTACCTGAAACTTTCTGCCAGAACTGAATTATCTCAATGGAATAATTGCGAAGAAATTTTGACCGAGCTGTTCAGAGATGTTTTGCAGGCAACCCAATCGGCTTAGTTGCCGAGGCGATGGAACAAATCTTTTACCTGGTAACTCCACAATTGGCTTTGATCTTTTATATCTTTTTTATCGGCAAAATCCTTAATCACTAAAATAGTTTGGTTGGTTACTTCCGATTTTTCAATTCGGAATTCAAAAAATTCGTCATTAGGCGCATCAGCCCAATGAAACCTGATGAATTTTTCAAGCTCGCTTTCTACCACTTCTGCTTTATTAACCGAACCATTCCATGAAAAACTGAAAACATTTTCACGTTCGTCTACTTTATCAGCAAACCACTCCTGCAAGCCTGCTGGTGTGCTCAGAAAATCATACAAAATGGAAGGCGAACATCTTACAGGATACTCCAACGTAAATAATTGTTTTTTGCTCATCTATTTCTCAATTGAATCTTTTACCATTCTTCCGCAGTATTATTTAATTGATTTTTTAAATAACTCAGCAGTTTATTTCAACCAGGTATGAACGATCATACCTGCGCTGCAATAATAGAAAAATATTCTAACCATCAAAATTTTTTTTTATAGCATTTCCTTTTACCAAAATAATAGCTGCATGATAATCGGTCAGGTTTAAATTATTGAAATATATATTTTTACAAATAATATTTTATATAATATCAATTATATAGCTAAATTGTAAACAACTTGGTTTCGGAATTGGGAATAAGTTTTTGAGAATAAACAAGTAATTGGTACACGAAAACATTTCATTAAGCGTTTTTTAACCAATAATTCACCTGGAAAACAATAAAATAAACAGCCAATGAAACCCTTTCTACAAACCCTTCAAACATATTTCCTATGAGTATGCGCCAACTGAAAATCACGAAAAGCATAACCAATCGTGAGTCGCAAAGCCTGGAAAAATATTTGCAGGAAATCGGCAAAGTAGAACTTATAAGCCCTGAAGAGGAAGTAAAGCTTGCAGTCAGGATCAAGCAGGGCGACCAGAAAGCACTTGAAAAACTTACAAAAGCAAACCTTCGATTTGTGGTATCAGTAGCAAAGCAATATCAAAACCAGGGGCTTACTCTACCAGACTTGATTAATGAAGGAAATCTTGGCTTAATCAAAGCGGCTCAACGTTTTGATGAAACACGCGGGTTCAAATTTATTTCATACGCAGTATGGTGGATCCGCCAAAGTATTTTACAAGCACTTGCAGAACAGTCGAGAATTGTTCGTCTTCCATTAAATAAGGTAGGATTAACCAATCGTATTCAAAAAGCCTATTCGCAACTGGAACAGGAATTTGAACGTGAGCCTTCAGCTGAAGAACTGGCAGAAATGCTTGAACTTGATATTGAAGAAGTTTCTTCAACGCTTGGTATGGGAGGAAGACATGTGAGTGTTGATACACCTCTATCAGAAGGCGAAGACAATACTTTGCTTGATGTGCTTGAAAACCCGAATGCAGAAAGAACGGAAATGAATATTGAACACAACGAATCCTTGAAGCTGGAGATTGATAGGTCTCTTCAATCGCTCACTGAAAGGCAAAAAGAAGTAATCTGTTATTTCTTTGGTATTGGAGTCGATCATCCGATGAGCCTTGAAGATATCGGTCAAAGATTCAACCTGACAAGGGAAAGGGTGAGACAGATAAAAGACAAGGCCATCAGCAAACTAAGGACCAATACACATTCCAGCACACTCAGGGCCTACCTGGGTATTTAAAAAACTGTACACTAAATATTTCATTTTTCTCCTGACCATGGCGTCAGCCGGCTAATTATGTTCAGGAAAAGATCCTGAATCACAACCAACTGATGCCTTTTACCTTCAGAATATATTTTTAAGCAGCTTACTTGTTTCGTAAATTTGCCGCTCGTTTTAAGTGAATATAGCTTCATGTCATATTCACTTTTGTTTTTAAACACTATTCAAAAAGATATTATGTTCGAAAATCTTACGGAGCGGCTCGAATCTGCATTCAAACAAATAAAAGGTGAAGGAAGGATTACGGAGTTAAATGTGGCAGCAACGGTAAAGGATATCCGCAGGGCACTGGTAGATGCTGACGTGAATTATAAAATAGCCAAGGAATTCACGGACACAATTAAGGAGAAAGCAATAGGTGCGAAAGTACTCACGGCTATCAGCCCCGGACAATTGATGGTGAAGGTTGTAAAAGACGAGCTGGCCGAATTAATGGGAGGAAGCGAAACGGAGTTTAATGCAAAAGGAAATCCTGCTGTCGTTTTAATTGCAGGCCTTCAGGGTAGCGGTAAAACCACCTTCAGCGGAAAGCTGGCTAATTACCTTAAATCCAAAAAGGGACTTTCACCCCTGCTCGTAGCCGCAGATATTTATCGCCCGGCTGCTATTGACCAATTAAAAGTATTAGGTGGACAAATAGATGTGGAGGTCTACAGCGAACCAGAGAATAAAAATGCTGTTGAGATTGCTCAAAATGCCCTCAGGGAAGCAAAAACAAAAAACAAAAATGTTGTTATTATCGATACCGCAGGTCGCCTGGCTATTGATGAAGCCATGATGACAGAAGTAGCTAATATAAAATCGGCAGTGAATCCCCAGGAGATTCTCTTTGTAGTGGATTCGATGACAGGGCAGGATGCAGTTAATACGGCAAAAGCTTTCAACGACAGGCTTAATTTTTCAGGAGTAGTGCTGACCAAACTGGATGGTGATACAAGAGGCGGCGCAGCATTATCCATAAAATATACGGTTCAAAAACCGATTAAATTTATCAGCAGCGGAGAAAAACTCGATACGCTTGATGTGTTTTACCCGGAAAGAATGGCACAACGCATCTTAGGTATGGGTGATATTACCACTCTGGTTGAAAAAGCGCAGGCGCAGTTTGATGATGAACAGGCAAAAAAATTAGAAAAGAAAATCCGCAAAAATCAATTTGATTTCGAAGATTTCAAACAGCAATTGCAGCAAATCAAAAAAATGGGAAATATCAAAGACCTGTTGGGCATGATACCCGGGGTAGGCAAAGCCATAAAAGATATTGATATCAGCGATGATGCTTTCAAGGGAATTGAGGCCATGATTAATTCCATGACTCCGTATGAAAGAGCAAACCCCGATGCTATAAACCAGAGCCGCAGAAAAAGAATTGCTGCTGGCAGCGGAAAAGATATCAATGATGTGAACGCGTTCCTCAAACAATTCGAGCAGATGAAACAAATGATGAAAACAATGAACAAAATGCCCATGCCAGGGAATTTCGGCTTAGGAAAACGCTGAATATGATTAAAATTTTATAAAGAAATTATCAACAGGATTATAATCTTAAAATCTCTTGCATTAAATTTGGCACAATTATTTTGGATAACTACATTTGCAGTCCAAAATTTTTAAAACCCTATTTGTTAACGCATTTAAATGTCTATTTAAAATGCCAGTAAAAATCAGGCTTCAACGCCATGGGTCTAAAAAAAGACCATTTTATTTTATAGTTATAGCAGACGCTCGTGCTCCAAGAGATGGAAAATTTATCCAGAAAATTGGCACTTACAATCCACTGACAGTTCCGGCAGCAGTTCAGCTTGACCGTCAAAAAGCCCTTGATTGGCTTCACAAAGGCGCTCAACCAACCGACACTGTAAGAAGAATTTTGTCTTTTAAAGGGGTGCTTTACCTAAAACACCTGTTGCGCGGTGTTAAACTGGGATTATTTGATGAAGCTTCCGCTATGGAAAAGTTCCAGAAATGGCACTCGGAACATGAAGTTCAGTTAAAGAAAAAACAGGAAGAAAACCGTAAGCAGAGGGGTGGAGGCAGGAGACCGGGCGGCCCGGGCGGCCCGGGCGGCAGGCCGGACAGGAGACCGGAAAGAAGACCGGAAGGTAACGGTAATGCATAAACGCTTCTGCTGAATTCATTCCTTTTCCACAAATAATTGCGAGACGTGAAAGGTGAGAAGTAAAGTTCTCGCGTTTCACGTTTTTTTATGGATAGTGTGTTATTAATCTTGCCTCTCGGAATGAATTGTTCTGATTAATTTTATTTCCATGGCCGAATACAGAAATATTGGTAAACTGGTTTCCACATTTGGAGTAAAAGGCGAAATGATCCTTCATCATTATCTTGGAAAAAAGACTTCTTTAAAATCTCTTGAAACTGTTTTTATTGAAACCCTGAAAGATTCTCTGCTTCCTTACTTCATAGAACATGCCCGAATAAAAACAGATAGTGAGGTTTATATAAAGCTGGAAGGCATCAATACAAAAGAAGCCGCACAAAAAATATTACAAAAAGAATTATGGCTCACCGAAGATGATTTTGAAAAACATGCCGGGAAATCTGCACCTATTTCTTTTGTAGGCTTTCATTTGATTGATCAGGAAAATGATTTGGGAGAAATTGCAGAAGTGATTGAGCAACCGCACCAGATCCTTTGCAAAATTTTTATCAATAATAAAGAAGCATTGATACCTATTCACGAAGGAACGCTACAAAAAATTGATAAGAAGAAAAAGCAATTGCATGTGGAGTTGCCGGATGGGCTGCTGGAGGTTTACCTATAAAAAAGGAATTAAATCAGGAAAAAATTGTACTCAAGCAATACAGCATTCGTATCGTATTTCAATTCCGATGAACAAATTAATGACTACAAATATTATTGTCACCCAAAATCGGGCTTTTGGAAACCTCCAATCAAGTAATAAGAATAGTATTAATGAAACAAATCCTATGATTGGTGGAACGAATAAATTCGCCAATGCCCCAAGTTCCATTCTATCATAGTTTACAGCAACATTATCTATAAGCCATGAAGCGATTGCAGAGACTAAAATAATTAATGCTGCATAAAATTTTGTAAGATCAAGACCTTTCATTTGTTTCCAAATTTAGTTTTCCGATCTTATAAAATCCACCAGCAATTTCATCCGGAAATAAAGGTTGCTCATCATTAATGAAACATTGTTTTTGGTCCCTTTCACGGTGCCGTTCATCTTCTTGATATTTTTCAGCTCCACAATTTTCTCATCAATTTTATCAACCAATTTCTCAGTCGTCCAGCCGATGTATTTTTTATTCCGTTCGTCAAAAACATTTCCGGCTTTAATGGCCCCTTTCTTCAATTTGTTAAATGAAAAATTGTTTTTGATTGCCTGCTGAATGGCATCGTTACTAAGCAAATCAATCATGGTATCATAAGGCGTATTATTTACAAACCCATTTTTGAAAACATTCAGGTTATTGCGCAGTTCCATCATCACCTGTTTTTTCTGCACATCGTTGGTGCGTGATTGTTTGCTCAGGAAAGCAATAAGGTCCTTTAAAGGCGATATACTTGCATTCAGCCAATCCATGTATTAAAAATAGCAATTTTCATTTGTTATTTCAGTCTGGGATGGCTAATTTTTTTAGTATCTTTGAGCAGATGACTATGGCTGAACATCAACAAAAATTAATTGCACATTTTGACCTGGATGCTTTTTTTGTATCGGTCGAAAGGCTTAATGACCCTTCATTGATCGGCAAGCCATTGATTGTAGGCGGGCGTGAACGCGGTGTTGTTGCTGCATGCAGTTATGAAACCAGGAAATATGGAGTTCATTCCGCCATGCCGATGAAGACAGCTATGAAGCTTTGCCCTCAGGCAATTGTGGTTGGTGGATCAAGAGGTGAATACAGCAAATTTTCCAGATGGGTAACAGATATTATTGCTGCCAAGGCACCGTTGTTTGAACGTGCATCCATCGATGAATTTTATTTGGACCTGACAGGAATGCAAAAATATTTTCAGCCTTTTCAATGGGTCATCGACCTTCGCCAGGAAATCATTGACAAAACAAAGTTGCCGATTTCATTCGGGCTTGCTTCCAATAAATTGGTTGCGAAAATTGCAACAGATGAGGCAAAACCCAATGGCTATTTGCATATCCCTTTCGGCAGGGAAAAAGAATTTCTTGCTCCGCTTGCTATCAACAAAATTCCGGGTGTGGGCACACACTTGTGCAGTTCATTGCAGGAACTTGGCATTGAAACAATCAAAGACCTGAGCGAATACCCTATTTCAAAACTTGAAAAACTTTTCGGTAAATATGGAACTGACCTTCATAATAAAGCAAACGGTATTCATCATGGGCAAGTAGTTCCTTATCATGAATCAAAATCAATTTCCACTGAAAGTACTTTTGAAGAAAATAAAACAGATATCAATTTTTTTATGCGTGAGCTGGTACGCATGGTAGAAAAGATTGCGCATGAACTGCGAAGGCAGAACAAAACAGCGGGTTGCATCGCTGTGAAAATACGTTACCCGGATTTCGAAACCACCTCGAGGCAAACCAGTATCCCGTTTACCTGTTATGATGATGAACTTATTGCCAATGCAAAAGAATTGTTTCATAAATTATATCGAAAAGGTGAACCTCTAAGGTTATTAGGTACACGCCTGAGTGAGCTTACCGATGAAGCCATCCAGACTAACCTTTTTGAAAATGTGGAGAAAAAAACAGGTATTTATAAGGCAATCGACGATGTAAAAGACCGTTTCGGAAAATATGTTATTACAAAAGCAGGCGGTTTGTAATTTTATGTTATGAGGTAACAGCTTTTACAAAAAGTGTTACCTCATAACATAAAAAATATTTAAAATAGTCTACAACATTAATAGGGAATTAATATCTTCGTAATCCGATTTTTTTAATAACTGATTTTTTATTAACTTTTAAAAATAAAATTATGAGTTTACGTTTAGGAGATACAGCTCCGAATTTCCAGGCAAAAACAACTGTTGGTGATATTGACTTTTACAATTATTTGGGAAACAGCTGGGGGATTTTATTTTCTCACCCTGCAGATTATACCCCTGTTTGTACCACTGAACTTGGCAGGACTGCATTGTTACAGGAGGAGTTTGCAAAACGCAATACTAAGGTGTTGGCTCTGAGCGTAGACCCGGTGGATAAACATCTCAGCTGGATCAATGATATAAATGAAACACAAAATTGCCATGTCGGTTTCCCGATTATTGCCGATGACGACAGGAAAGTTTCTTTATTGTATGATTTTATTCATCCTAATGCATCCGCCACTGCAACAGTACGCTCATTGGTGATTATCGGACCGGATAAAACGGTTAAACTGATTATCACATACCCGGCATCGACCGGAAGGAATTTTGTAGAAGTATTGCGTGTACTTGATTCGTTACAACTGACCGCAAACTATAGTGTAGCCACTCCCGCTAACTGGAAAGAAGGTGAAGATGTGATTGTTGTTCCCGCCGTTTCAACAGAAGATGCGCAGAAGAAATTTCCGAAAGGGTTAAAAATCGTTAAGCCTTATTTGCGTTATACACCTCAACCTAACAAGTAAGTATATCTGAATTAATATTAAAAGCTCCGTAAACAACGGAGCTTTTCTATTTGCCTGTAAACCCTGCTTATTCTCAATTACTTGCTTTCACAAATTTTATGCGCCCGGAAACCGCTCCATTCCTGTTCACGACTAAAATGATATATAACCCGGGAGAGAATTTTCCAACATCTAATTTTTTTACAGAAAGCCCATTTACATTTTCAGACATTATTTGCTGTCCGTTCATATTATAAATGTCCATTCGCATGATATTTTTCATATTGCTTACCGCTAATGTCCCATATGCGGGATTAGGTCCGATCAATATATTGTTTTCATTTATGCCAGTTATCTCAGCCTGTACCACGTTGCTCTCAGTATAACTGTTATTCAAATCGTATATTTTCAGTTTATAGTAATTCATTCCTTCGTCAGGAGAGTAGTCTATGAACCCATAGTGCCTTTCAATTGATGTATTTCCCAGGGCAGTTACATTCCCGATTTTTTGCCAGTTATCGGCGTCTGTACTATGCCATATCTCATAACGGCTTGTATTTTCTTCGGATGCAATCAACCAGTTCAACTCCACCATTTTCTGGTTAGGCGTCGCCGTGAATGATACCAGTTGAACAGGCAAAGTAGTAAAGGTTGTAAGGCTCCAGGTTGCTGCAGCGCTGCTTTTCTGACCTGCCGCATCTACCAATTGATAATTGAACCCCATATTACTCTGGCTCAGTTGCCCATATATGGTAAGCAGCCCGGGATTAAAATTTGAAATGGTCACCCCTGCTGTTAGTGCGCTTCCGTTATAATAAAGCAAAGTAGTTGACAACACTGAAGATATATAAAAGCTTTTATTCGCATTACAGCTTGATGCTGCTAAGCAATCTTCCGGGTCGCTGCCCGTCATATCACCAAGCGTACTGAAGTAAGAAGAAAAACCTGCGCTGTTCGCAGCAACGCCTTTGTAACCCGTAATGGTGGGGTTGCCGTTGCTTTGTGCACTAGTAAAATAACTGCCATTAAAATTGCTGAAAGTTTTGTTGTCGGATATTGGCAATTGGTCAATACCGAAATTGGCATTGGAAATATTTGCACTTAATATGCCGGTTGATAATATGCCATCAACAATTCCATCGTTTCCGGCGCCCGTTCCCAAAAACTCTCCAGTGCTTTTCCAACCGGAGGGAAGTGATGAAGTAGTTAAAGTTGTCCCTGTTGTTTGTGACAAAGCTGTAAGGATTAGTTTATATGTTACACCCGAAGTAACTGCCATTGCATATGTACCATCAGAAGCCACAAGTGAAGATGCAACCACTTTATTGTTCGAAGCTTTCACTACATTAGCATAGATATTATTATTTGCATTTGTACCGGTTCCGTTTATTGTGTTATCAGTCAAACCATTCGCATCATCATAAACATTGCCACTTATAGTAGGCCAGTATGTTGCTGTTAAAGAAAGATTATCGAAATAAGAATCGGTCGATGGGCCCGCATTAACTTTACCTATCAATCTTACGCGAACATATCTTGTTGCTGAAGGAGCAACTTGTGTGTTCGAATATAATTTCCATGCATTAATATCGTTTTTATACCCGGTATTGTAAGAAGCAAGAACCGTTGTATTGGTTGCGTCACGGTATTCAACAATTATTTCAGACTGATCTGCCGGACTTTGATTATATACTTGCATATATCCGGAAAATGTAAAAGTGCCTCCTCCTGCATCAATAGCAACAGCATTTGCAGATACATCTACATCCTGGTATAATTCATATACTGTTCCATTACTTGGCGCACAACCCGGATAGAAATAGCTGGATCCATTTTGTGCCGTAGGGTATCCACCCTGGTTACCCAAAGTACGCCAACCGTTACCCCAATTTGGCACACTATTACAATCGGTACCCATTGAAACTGCAGTCCATCCGTTAGTAGTAGGGTCCGATTCAGCACTGCCATCAAGCAAAAGGTTTTGTGCATGTGCAGATGCTGAATTAACTAAAAAAAGCAAGAAGATAATTGTAAATTTAAAAAGCCGGGAATTTTTTGATTTATCAGACAGTATTCTGAATACCTTATCATGATAATATCCATAGCAAAGAGAATAGGAATTATTCATAGGAGAACGGTTTAGATAATAACATTCGATTTTAGTGCCAAAACAAAAGTTGCTGAAAATCAAAAGCAGTTTTCTTTTGCAACCAGATAAAAATCCCCGATTCGGAATTATATATTCTTATTGGGAAAATCTGCAGATATTCAGGTTCAAGCAATATTATAACAAATCAGGTCCGATTGGAGAAAATTAAACCCCATGTTTACGTTCTGTAAGAGACGTAGGTTTGCCGGAATTTTCAATATGCTTCAAAGGAAAAGACTTGTCACTTTTCACACAACAACTTCATTACTTAACAGGTTGGATTAAGATGAGAAGGAGAACGATCTCCTTTTAATAATAACGGAGATCGTTTGTGCATATTATTTTTTAAAGCCTGACTTTTGAATTTTTAGTATTTCTACTCTGCATTGGCCTTTTTCAGTTTAACGACTTAACAAATTCTCCCATATATCTCTCCGGTTTTGCCTATGAATGAAATAATATAAACTCCTGCTGAAAGTTTGATACCTCTAACGTTTTTGAAGAAAGGCCAGCTGTATTGTCTGATATGACCAGCCTTCCGTTCATATTATAGATCCTTATCTCTCCCGCATTTTTTATATTCATCATTTTTAATTGAGTAGCCACGGGGTATGGCCAGATAAATATACCGGCTTTATCCTTATTTTTATTTCTGCCTGTGTCATGTTGCTCCAGGTAAAGTTCCCATTTAAATAATTTATTTCGTTTGCAGGAGCATTACCAATAAAATCATATTGCTGCTGAACAGATGCATCTCCTTTAACAACTGTCTGGCCTGCCTGTTCCCAGCTTTTCCCGTCTGTGTTTTCTTCTGATGTGGTTATCCAGTTCAACTCCACCGTTTCCCGGTTAGGCATCGCTGTGAACGATAGCAATTTTACAGGTAAGGTAATATAGTAGTCAGGCTCCCGTTTACTGCATTGCCACTTATTTGCCCTGCTGCATCCACCGGCTGTAACTGAAACCTACACTGCTTTGGCTGACCTTCCCATCAATAGTAAATAATGCAGGATTGAAATTGGTAATGATCATTCCTGTAGTTACAGCACTGTCATTATAATATAGCAGGGTGGAAGATTGAATTGATTGATGCAAAAACTGGTCAAGAAAAATTCACTGAAAACAGGTGAATTCTGTTATTGAAACTGCTATTGAAAATATAAGGAACATTTCTTCACAGTTTGTTATCTATGATAGTATGGAATCTGATATTATTCAGCTTATACAAGATTTTATTAAAAAGATATACCGATCAAGTGTTTAAAATAATCTTTAAACACGGCAGCAAATCGCAACTGTTAAAAACCTGCCCTCATAAAAAACTTGCGTTGTACCGTATAGTACAAGAGCAATTGAACAATATTATCAGGTATAGCCGCGCAAAGCTTGTGCAGATAAAATTGCATATAAAAAAAGGCGTCATAAGCCGGTGATTACCGATAATGGTGTAGGCTTTGATACCAGTAAAAAAGAACCGTTAACAACCTGTTATCAATTAAAAACATTTCCTTAATAAACAAAGGATGGGTTTTTGTTTCTATTATGAAACGATGAAAATTCATCGCTTAATAAAACTTAAAAAATCGAAAATATGAAAAAGGTCATCCTGGTCGGTCTTGTGGTTATACTCGCAGGCATCATGTTCAGCAGCTGTTATTGTGTAAGATATCACGAAGGCTATCATCATTATCATTACTGGCATTAATTGCCCTGTAAACTAAAATAAAAGCTACCACAAAAGGTAGCTTTTTATTTTGCGTATATTTGACGAGAGTGTGAAAAAATGCTGAACCTGAAAATACAGTAAACAAAAAAATCTCCGGATATCTAGGTTATTAGTCCATGCTGAATAATGATGCGCCGGGAAAGTGATTGTGACGCAACAGTGTTGAGCAGCATTACGGAGCTGGTATCAAAATACAAATCAGAATTATCAAAACATGCTTATCAAATCGTTTCACTATCGTTTTTGTTTCATTCTCATTTTTTTGTCTTTCCCATCTGGTATTTTGCATGCACAAGACAGCCTTCAGGTAATTCGTTTATGGCAAAATGGCGCTCCCGGATTTGAAAAATTAAAGAACGAACCTGAAATGGCTAAGGATTGGTGGGTCCGCAATATCAATAACCCCTCACTTACAGTCTATCCTGCACCAAAAGACATTGCTAACGGAACTGCAATAGTTGTTTGCCCGGGAGGGGGTTTTTTGAATATCGTTTACAATTCGGAAGGTAGGGATCCTGCAAAATTTTTAAATAGTCTTGGTATAACTGTTTTTGTTTTGAAATACCGCCTGTTCCGTATGGATCATTCGCCTTACACACAGGAAAACCCGATGCAGGATATTTTCCGTGCTATGCGCCTGGTAAAAAACCGCGCCAAAGAATTTAATATCGATACTGCGAAACTGGGTGTGATGGGTTTTTCAGCGGGAGGTGAAGTAGCAGGATGGGTTTCCTACCGCTTCAAAGAAAATCATCTCGCCAGTTATGATGATATAGATCAATTACCTGCGCGACCGGCATTCCAGGTATTAATTTACCCCGGGCCATTGTGTGTGCCTGACACTGTTCCTTCCGATGCTCCTCCTACTTTTATGCTTGCCGCCAATGGAGATGAATGTTGCTCTGAACCGTTACTAAAGCTCGTGCAGATGCACCGAAAGGCAAAAGTGCCGGTAGAAATGCATTTGTACGAAAAAGGGGCCCATGCATTTAATATGGGCTACCGATCGGATTTCATTACACTAAAAAACTGGCCGCAGCGATTGGCTGATTGGATGAAGGATAATGACTGGGCGAAGAAGTAAAAAAGTAGTGCAGAATAATAGTTCAGCACTATTGCATTTATCAAAATTTATTTATCTTTAACGTCTTGCAGCCATATTCGTTTAAGCCTTTATCATGCCAGCCTTCCTTCATGATGAAGTGTTATGGTTCATTTTTCATCTGAGAAATTTTTCCATTATCCGTTTAACTGTTTAAAATTAATATCAGCTTAAAAATAAAAGTTGTAGCCTGGAATCATATTCCCGGCCGACAATATTTACCTAACAATTAAATATGACCTGTGAGACTAATTAACACGCAATTCATACTCAAAGAAAAAAGGTACAGCTGGATTGATTATGACAAAGGGATCAGCATTATATTAGTAGGTTACGGCCATGCCCTCGATGCTTTGGGAGATAATAATATTTACCAGGGGCATTCTTTCTTTTTTGCTTACCTGGGTATGCTGTTGTACGGATTCAGGATGCCTTTATTTTTTTTCATATCCGGGGTTTTTCTATCAGGCAGTTTGCAACGGAAAAGCTATCCGGGATATGTAAAAGGGCGTATCAATAATATTTTATATCCTTTGATAGTATGGGGTATTTTAGAAATAGTTGTTTGGACTGCATATAATTACCATCAAACACATTCATTTAACCTGCATTTGTTTTTAAGCCTTTTTACAAATCCCCGGATTATTGGCAACGGACATTTATGGTATTTAAATGCACTATTTGCCATAGGCGTAGTGTATGCCTTTCTGAAAGTGAAATTAAAAGTAAGCCCGGTTGCTCAAATCTTTCTTGGTTTAGGGTTGTATTGCGTTTCAGCATATTTGCACGTCAATGATATTGACGCCGGCATATTAACTGATTATTGCGCCTTCTTTATTTATTTTGCAATTGGTGATACAATATCCTCTATAGTATTGAACAAGGAAAATGTAGATCGTTTTGCTTCTTTAAAAATATTTTTCCCCCTGTTTATCATATTTGCTTTTATGCAGTATTACTGCACACACGTAAATCTTACAGTTGGACAAGGATCTGACAGGTTTGTCGAGTATAAAAGGCCATTTCTTTATATGGCGGAAGCAATGATTGGTTGTATTTTATCAGTTAATGTTTCTTTCCAGTTGCAGAAACATAAAATTTTACGCTTCCTGCGAGTAATCGGTTTCCATTCCCTTTTCATTTATTGCATGCAGTTTATTTTTATTTCTGCCGCAAAAGTACTTCTGGTGTACGGCCTGAAATTCACTTATTACCCTGTACTGGTGCCCCTATTATGGATTTCGGGAGTCATTCCACCCATGTTATTTTATACATTATGCCTTCGTTACAACATGTGGCGGCTCTTCGTATTTGTTAAACCCGAAAGAGAAATTGCAGCGCTAAAAGGCGAGGAAACCCCTTCATTGGCAAAAGCATCATAGCTATTTGATATAACGGGCATTGGGTTAATGTACATAATTTTTTATTTTTTTCTAGAAAAGTAAATAAAAAATTATGTAATTATAGTTGGCTTCTCATCTGATTGGAAAACCTGTTATTATGCATGGCAGAACGTTTGCAGCAGATCCAAGGTATTTCCAGATTTTTTTTCAATTGCTTTTTTTAACCTATGGAACTTTGTGGTTGGGCTGGGATACAGGCTGGATGCATTATGTAATATACATTGCCGGTTGCTTGTTCATTAATTATATAGCAGAAAGTATCAGGCAAAAAAAGTTTGTTTCACTTTCAGCCTTCCACTTTTTCGGGCTTAGCGCTTTGATCAGTTCGCTCAGCTTATGCCTTCTCTTAAAAACCAATCATTGGCACACCGCCTTATTAGCGACATTTTTTGCGGTCGCTTCCAAATATATTTTCAGGCTCAATGGAAAACACTTCTTTAACCCTTCTGCTTTCGGAATTGCTGCCACATTGCTTTTTAGCAATGATGCGTGGCTGTCACCAGGACAATGGGGAACAGATATTGTAATCATTTTTTCTGTTGTTACGTTCGGAACAATCATCGTAACCAGGGTACAAAAACTGGACATCAGCCTGAGTTTTCTTTTCACGTATGCCTGTTTGCTTTACTGGCGCCAGGTTATCGTTCTTTGCTGGCCTTTAGATTATTTTATTCACTCCCTCAGCACAGGCAATTTGTTGCTGTTCACTTTTTTCATGATCAGCGACCCGAAAACATCTCCTAACCATCCGGCTGCAAGAATAGCCTGGGCAATATTGATTGCACTTGCTGCATTTTATTTGTCAGCTTTCAGATGGAAATACAATACGGCCATCTGGTCGCTGGTAATTTTTGCGCCGCTTGTTCCCCTACTCAATCATATTTTCAGATCAAAAGCTTTTCAATGGATTCCGTCAACCATTAATCTACATATATTCTCCACAATTAAACAAACAACTATGCGAACGATTACAAAAAAAACAGCCGCTTTGCTGGTGCTTATCTCTATGATTACTCATGAAGCATCTGCCTTCTGCGGCTTCTATGTCAGCAAGGCAGATGGTACATTGAAGAACAAAACATCACAAGTCATTATCGTGCATGATGGATCAAGAAACGTAATAACGATGTACAACGATTTTCATGGCGATATGAAGGATTTTGCCATGGTAGTGCCAGTGCCGGTGGTATTACAGAAAAAAGATATCAAGGTGGTAGACCAACAGATATTCGAGAAGTTGAATGATTACAGCAAACCGAGACTGGTAGAGTATTACGATCAAAATCCTTGTGAGGCAACTTATAAAAATGAATTAGAAGGGAGAGCAGCAGGATTAGCATTAAATGATGTTGTCGTATCCGCATTGGGAATAGACAAGCGTAAAAACCTGGGAGTAAAAATAGAAGCCAAATATCTTGTTGGTGAATATGATATAATGATACTGAGTGCCAAAGAATCCACTGGCTTACGGGAATGGTTAACCGAAAACGGCTATAAAATACCTTCAGGGGCTGATGAGGTGCTCGAGCCTTATATTAAAAGTAACCTGAAATTCTTCGTGGTGAAAGTAAATGAGAAGGAACAGAAAAAATTAAATAACAGTTTCCTGAGACCGGTACAGATATCTTTCAGGTCACCGAAATTTATGTTGCCTATCCGGCTGGGTATGGCCAATGCCGATGGCGACCAAGACATGATCGTATATGCCTTTTCCAAAACGGGCAGGATCGAATGCACCAACTACCGAACGGTTTCCCTGCCTACCGGGAAAAATGTGCCGTTGTTTATAGAAAACAATTTTGCCAACTTTTATTCCAATCTTTTTCAACATCAATGGAACCTTGATGGCAAATCGGTAGCCATGCTGGAATACGCCTGGGATGTGAGCCCGCAGAATTACCTAAAATGCGATCCTTGCGTTGCGGCAGCACCAACCACCCAGGACCTTCTTCAATCCGGCGTTTGGTGGCTGCAAAGAAACTGGAATGATTATATGGATGAAAGCCAGTATGAGAGTGATTATTCATCGCATGTATTCTTTACGCGTATACATGTACGTTATAACCGGAATGCTTTCCCGCAGGACCTGATGTTTGAAGAAACTGCCAACGCTGAAAATTATCAGGTACGCTATATCATTACACACCCTGCAAATGGTGATTTTAATTGCGAGGCCGGAAAAAAATATTTGCAGCAACTGAAAGAACGCAGAAAAGAAGAACTACAGAACCTCACAGCATTAACAGGCAAAAACTACAGCGACTGGGATGTGGTAGCAGATAATGAAGAAAAGAATATGCCTGAAGTCGCTTCGTATAAAACCGTTTCTATTGATTTGCATAAGCCAACCGAAAAAGGAACAGGGATTGTGCTTGCGGCATTGGGGTTAATCGGCATGGCCTCCATATTTGGTTTACGAAAGAAGAAAAAGAGTTAAAACTAAAAGCCTTGTTTTTGCAGATCGGATTCATGATTATAGTTATTTCTGTAAAAGAAAAAACTACAAGTGTTTCGCGAATGAAAAACAAGGCTTTGAAAAATTTATTCCAATTAATATTATTATCAGAAAAATAAGGGAAGGTTGATATTGAATCTATGAAATTTGCAAATTATAATGAATCCGAGCTTACAAACAATTTTGGCGATACCAAAGGTAGCAAAATGATGTTTTGGATTAATGATGGTACTACGGAAACTTATTTGAAAAATATGTTGACCAAAACAAACAGAGAGGCTTTTTTGAAAAATTAAGAAGCGGGGAAATCATTCCTTATCTGAAGTTGAGCTTGCAGCACAAATCGCAAAATTCAGCATAGACAATCATCTTGTAACAGAAGATTTTGCCACAAGTGAACCTGACCTGCTTAGTAAGTTACAGCGATTGATTAAAACAATAGATTACTGGAATTAATTCTCCCAAATTTTATACTTTGCATAATCAATAAATATGTGATTATGCTGAAACGATTGCTCATATTCCATTTCCTGTTCCTTATTTCTTATTCCTCATTTTCCCAGGATTCATGGAAAATTACTGCTGATAAAATTGATCCTTCCCATTATTATGGCGTTACTGTTGCCAACGGTATGATCGGCATTGTTTCTTCTCCTGAACCATTTAAGGTGAAGGACGTGGTGCTTGCCGGTGCTTATGATTTATATGGCAGGGGAAGGGTAAGTAATTTTCTCCGCAGTTTTAACCTGCTCAACATGAGGATGAGCATTGATGATAAAGAAGTTTCAGCTAAAGATATTTCCGGGATGAAGCAGGAGCTTGATATGCACCATGCGAGTTTCACCGCTTCTTTCGCTTATGGTGACAAAGCTGTCATCTCATATACTTATTATGCATTGCGGCAACTGCCTTATACTGTTTTAATGGATATTTCCATAACTGCAAAAAAGGATATTTCCATCACGGGTGCAAGTGTCATGGAAGCGCCAGACGCCCTGAAGGATGTTCAGAATTATTATAACGAAATTGACAGGCCGCATGTGTTGCTCAGCCTGCTTACCTCGTCAGCAAAAAGCCCTACCGGAAAATTAATGATGTGCGCATCAACCACATTTCTTTTTAATGAACCTCATGGCCAGGAACCAAAAGTAATCCATGAGATGTGGGACAACAACATGCACCTGATGAAATTCAGCAAAAAAATAAAAGCCAACGAAATTTACCGGTTTGCCATTGCCGGTTCTTCCGTCACTTCTGCCCATCATGACGACCCGCTGAATGAAGCGGAGAGACTGACTATTTTAGCCAGGTTACAGGGAAGGGATCGCCTCATCACGTTTCACAACCAGGCATGGGATGAATTATGGAAAAGCGATATTACTATTAACGGTGACGCACAAGCGCAGCAGGATGTACACAGCATGATATACCATTTATATTCATTCGTGAGGGAAGGAACGGCTTACAGCCCTTCGCCGATGGGTTTAAGCGGATTAGGTTATAATGGCCATGTATTCTGGGATGCTGACCTGTGGATGTTCCCCGCTTTGCTCGTACTTCACCCGGAGCTTGCAAAATCGGTTATAGATTACCGTTATAAAAGGCTGGAAGCGGCAAAACAAAATGCTTTTGCCAATGGTTATAAAGGAGCCATGTACCCCTGGGAAAGCGCCGGCACCGGTGTGGAAGAAACGCCCGTTTGGGCATTAAGCGGCCCGTTCGAACATCATATTTCCGCAGACGTTGCGCTTGCTGCGTGGAATTATTATTGTGTTACCCAGGACAAAGACTGGCTTCGCGAAAAAGGCTGGCCGATACTTTCAGCCACTGCTGATTTCTGGGCATCACGTGTGGAAAGAAACGGGGCGGGGCATTATGATATCAAAAATGTAGTGGCAGCAGATGAATGGGCAGAAAATGTAGACAATAACGCATTCACCAATGCAGCCGCAAAAGCCAATCTGCAATTTGCTGCTGAAGCTGCAAAAATATTGGGGCTTACTCCTGACCCTGACTGGATGCATGTAGCTAATAATATTCCTGTATTGAAAATGGAAAATGGAGTAACAAGGGAGCATGCAAGTTATCAGGGAGAAGGCATCAAACAGGCCGATGTAAATCTTCTTGCTTATCCTTTAAAAGAAATCACTGACCAGGCACAAATCAAAAAAGACCTCGAGTATTATGAAACCAGGGTGCCCAATGAAGGGACACCGGCAATGACCCAGGCTGTATTTGCCTTATTATATTCCCGGTTAGGTAATGGCAAAAAAGCCTACGCTTTCTTTAAGGATGCTTATGAGCCAAATCTCAACCCGCCCTTCCGGGTAATTGCAGAAACAAAAGGAGGGGCAAATCCTTATTTTGCAACCGGGGCAGGCGGAATCCTGCAGGCTGTACTCATGGGCTTTGGCGGTTTGGAAATCACCCCAAAAGGGATCACCCGGGTAAAATCCCAACTTCCTGAAAACTGGAAAAGCCTGGAGCTTAGCAGCATCGGGCCAGATAAGAAAAATTATAGCATTAAATAATTTTTTTATTAACTTGCCCATCGCTTTGAGAAAGATTGCGTCCATATCATTATTAACCATACTGCTGTTTAATTTTATTGGTTACAGGTTATTTTCTTCTTTGATGGAAGAACGTGCTAATCATCAACTGGAGGCAAAGCTTGATAATGACGATTACGACGATGCACAACTGATCTCCATAAAAATACCCGTTACTCACCTTGCTTATTATAACAGTTCAGACAAGTTTGAAAGAGTAGATGGCCAGGTAGAAATGAATGGCGTTCAATATAAATTTGTAAAACGTCGCATATATAAAGACTCTGTTGAAATGCTTTGCATTCCTAACCAAACTGCGATGAGCCTTCAATCTGCTAAAGATGAATTTTTCAAACTGGTAAATGATCTGCAACATACCGGGCAAAGCAAAAAAACAGACACCCACACTTCAAAAAATTTCACTGTTGATAATTATACATTAAGCGAATCATTCAGCCTGCATAAGCTATGCACTGATATCAATATAAAAAGATTTGCTTATCCCACATCCTTACTAAGTCGTACTATTGTTACTGCAGAGCAACCCCCCGAATGCTGCTAACCATAGCCAGCTATTTTTCTTTTACTGCTTTTCAAAAACTTTTATTGAAGCTTTTAGCAATTTGATACCCGGTCGCACCGATCATTTGTTTCGGTATTAACCCGGCCTACATTAATGATTTAAAAGCTTTATAAAAGGGTACGATGAAAATGTAACTGCGAAAACGCTGGCCGGTAACATAAACAGCCATCATTTCTTTCAGAATGATGTTTTATAAAAATCAATCACAATTAAATTTATGAAGAAGATCCTGACTATTGTCATTGCTGCACTAAACATGGTTGCATGCAACACAAAAAACGATTACGAGAAAGTTTTAAAAGACGCGAATCTTTATGCTGATGCCGTTCATGAACTGAATACCATTGTAATGGGAAATAATTTCGGTCCGATTGTCGCATCAAGAAATTACATGTATGCATCAGTTGCCGGTTATGAAGTAATCGCAGGTGGCTACCCTGATCAGTACATTTCTTTATCAGGCCAATTGCATGGCCTGGGTCCCGTTCCAAAACCAGCAGAAGGGCAAAAAACAAATTTTGAGCTGGCTGCGTTACTCGCTTTTTGCAAACTAGGAGAAGCAGTTACTTTTCCTGCAGGGAGTATGAAAGATTATGTAGACAGTCTGAAGAAAATTGCAACAGACCATGGAATGCCTTCGGATGTGCTGAGCAATTCGGTTGCTTATGCAGATACTGTTGCTTCTGTTGTTATGCAATGGAGTAAACATGATAACTACCTGGAAACACGCGGCGCTCCTCAATATACCGTAAACGACTCTCCGGGAAGATGGGTGCCTACTCCACCGGCTTATGCCCCGGCAATGGAACCCCACTGGAAGGAAATAAGGACACTCGTGATTGACAGCCCTCAGCAATTTATGCCAGATCCTCCTTATAAATTTAATATTACCGATACTACCAGCCCCTATTGCGCTGAAGTAAAGTTGATACAGCACCAGACGGACACACTTTCTTCCGAGAAAATATGGATCGCAGATTTTTGGGATGATAATCCGTTTAAGATGAATGTATCGGGGCACCTGATGTTTGCCACCAAGAAATTTTCTCCGGGGGGGCATTGGATGAGTATTGCCGGAATTGCTTCAAAAGCAGCAGGAGCTGATTTTAATGAAACTGTTTATGCTTTTGCAAAAACATCCATTGCATTATTCGATGCTTTTATTCAATGCTGGAATATCAAATATACTTACAATACACTGAGACCCGAAACTGCTATCAATAAATATTTTGACGCAAACTGGAGGCCTCATTTACAGACACCTCCTTTCCCGGAATATACCTGCGGGCATTGCACCATTTCCGCATCAGCAGCAGAAGCGCTCACCAGTGTATTCGGAGACAATTTTGCTTTTACAGACACTACTGAACTTGAATTTGGCATCCCCAGCAGGCATTTTACTTCCTTTAAAAATGCAGCTGAAGAAACTTTACGTTCCCGTTTTTACGGCGGCATACATTATCTCTATTGCTGCAAGCGTAGTAACATTATGGGCGCTGAAGTGGGTGGCCTTATTGTGAACAGATTGAAAATGAAAAAAGGAAAGACAACATCATAAACTAAAAAAATGAGAAAGATAATTATACCAACATTTGCTATTTTATTATTCGGCATTTCCGAAAAAATAAATGCACAGGGCTGCGTTGCGATTAAAAGTGCAGGTGGAATGGGCCTGTTTCAGCACAGCCGGAACGACACTGCTTCAAAATGGTACCTGAATGCCAATAACAGGTATTTCCGGTCATACAAACATTATATAGGAACAGATGAGCAGAAGCAAAGAATAGAACAGGGAACAAATGTGATCAATCACCAATACACGCTTGACCTGGCCATTACACGCATCATCAACTCCAGGTGGTCAATTATGCTCGATATGCCGATCGAGGATAATTCACGTTCATCACTGTACGAACATAATAATGTAGGCAGATATGTGACACATTCATTCGGGGTGGGAGATATACGGCTGGCTGTATACAGTTGGATTATTGACCCGTTGAAATCGCCACGTGGAAATGTACAGGTAGGTTTAGGACTGAAATTACCGACAGGCAATTATAATTATCAGGATTATTTCCACCTGACAGACAGCACCACCCGCCTTGGACCAGTTGATCAATCTATCCAGCTCGGCGATGGGGGAACAGGGATTACTCTGGAGATAAATGCATTGTACAACCTTACTAAAACACTTAGTGTTTATGGTAATTTTTATTATCTCAGTAACCCGCGTGAACAAAACAGCATCTCTACTGCACGTGGCGGAACAGCTTCTGCAAGTGCAGTTGCCAATGGAAGTGCGGTAATGAGTGTACCCGATCAATACATGGCCAGGATCGGTGCAAATTTAGCAGTGAACAATTTTATATTCTCACTGGGCGCACGTGATGAATGCCTTACAGTGCATGATCTTATTGGTGGCAGCAATGGCTTCAGGAGACCGGGGTTTATTATTTCAGCAGAACCAGGTGTTACTTACAATTTTAAAAGAACAGCTTTATATGCTTTTGTACCTGTAGCCCTGGTTCGCAACAGAACACAAAGCGTTCCTGATAAAATTTCAAGCCAGCTGACAGGGAAAACAGTGCATGGCGATGCGGCATTTGCTGATTATGCAATCAATATTGGCGCAACTTTCAGGTTTTGATTAAAACCACAACAATGATTGAAACATGCATTAAAAACATACTTACCGTTATGAAATTATTACCTGTCAAAATAAAATATACACTGCTGATCTTCCAGCTATGTTTAATTTCTGTTTCATCTGTTTTCGCCCAAACGGATAATGATGCGATTATGATGAACAAATCGCAGTGGTGCAGCGGAGCTGTTTATATGCATTCCCAGTGGACCAATTATTGGGAAGGCACATTAAAGAGAAATAACCTGAATATGGGAACTGTAACAACACAATCAGTAATGCTGATGTCGAATTACGGGATTACCGATAAACTCAATATAATGGCCGGAGTGCCTTATGTGTGGACACATGCGAGTGCCGGAACATTACATGGCTTAAGCGGTTTTCAGGATGCCAGTTTATTTATCAAATGGGAACCTGTTACTGTTTCACTGGGAAATGGAAAGTTTTCCGTGTTCGCTGTCGGTGGATTCAGTACCCCGGCAAGCAACTACGACAGAAGCTTTCTGCCCATGTCTATCGGCCTTGGTACCACCAACCTTATGGGTAGGTTGATCGCTTATTATAAAAAAGGGATTTTCTTTATGAGGGCTTCGGGCACTTACATATGGCGCAGCAACACATCAATTGACCAGTCGTCTTATTACACTACTGAAATGCATAATACCAATGAGGTGGAAATGCCCGATATGATGACATTTAACGGAAGCGTAGGTATCTATAAAAAATTCCTGATTGCAGAAGTGATGGTTGATAAGATGACAACATTAGGAGGGTTTGATATCCGGCGAAATGATATGCCTTTCGTGAGTAACCGGATGAACAGTACAAGCGTCGGTGCCCATGTAAAATATACGTTGCCGTTTGACACACATCTTGCTGCTGTGGCAGGTGCGGATTATGTGATCCATGGCAGAAATGTAGGACAGGCAACCACGTTAAGCATAGGCGCTTTTTATGCTTTTTATACGTCGCAAAAAGAAAAAAATCGTCACCAATCAACAAAAGCTAATTGATTATGCAAAAACAATCATTCTTTTTTACCATATTAATTGCAGCAATTGTTGTTGCGTCTTCATGTAAAAAAAATGTTTCAGACAGAACGGCAAATATTGCCGCCCTGGCTCCTGATAATCTTGACCTCAATGCAGGTACCTGGAAAACGGTTCTTTTATCCAGGCCTGATACATTTGCTGTTGCAGCTCCTGCAGCGACCAATTCAACTGCATATATTGCAGACCTTAATGAAATAAAAGGTTATCAAAAAAATTTATCACCTGATAACAGGGATAAAATAAAATACTGGGCTGCAGGCGGGGTATTGAGATGGAATGAAATTTTACGGGGCCTGGTAGCAAAATATAATTTACCGCCTGTTCAAAATGCCGATGGCACCTACCCTATTCCCAGTTCCGCTAACCCTTTCGCATATCCGCTTTTCCCGTTTGCAAATCCACCATATGCAGCCAGGGCCTACGCTTACGTAAGCGCAGCACAATATGATGCGCTTGTTGCATGCTGGTATTATAAAACGAAATATAACAGGCCTGCGCCATACAAAATTGACTCAACCGTTTACGCCACTGGTATCAATAAAACAGATTTGCCTTCTTATCCGTCTGAAGCAGCCGTATTAGCCGGGGTAACGGCAGAAATGATGAAACTTTTGTTCCCCGATGAAATTGCCAATATTCAACAGCTGGCACAGGAAGAAGAGCTTGCCGCCATTCAATCGGGTGCTGCAGCAAGAAGCGATATAACTGCCGGTGAAGCATTGGGCAGGCAAATTGCACAGCAGTTTATTGCAAGAGGAAGGACTGATAACGCAAGTAAAGCAGTTGGTACCCCTGCAGATTGGACTAATTTTCAAAATGTAGCTATGAGCCTCGGGCAAATACCCTGGTATAGTTTAGAAGTTCCGCAAAGGCCTCCGATGCTGCCTTTATTTGGAAAAGTAAAACCTTTCTTGTTTGATTCAGCTACTGTAGTTTCTCTCCGGCCCGGCCCACCTCCGTCTACAAATAGTGATACTATTAAAAAGGATGCGCAGGATGTTTACGGCGTCATTAAAAATCCAAGTACTGAAAATTTAAAGATCGTGCAGTTTTGGGCGGATGGCGTAGGCACATTCACCCCCCCGGGTCATTGGAATTCAATTGCTGCAGAAGATTTCATCAAACAGAATTATAGTGAAGTACGCTGGTCGAGAAATATGGCACTCCTAAATATGACATTGATGGACGCAGGCATAGTCTGCTGGGATATCAAATATTTTTATTTCAATCCACGGCCAACACAAATCATGTCCGAAATTAAAACACTTACGGGAATACCTAATTTTCCTTCTTATGTGTCAGGGCATTCCGTATTCAGCAGCTCTGCGGCTACCATACTATCACATATCCTTCCCGCCAATGCGGGCAAATACCAGGCCATGGCCCAGGAAGCTGCCAGGTCCAGATACATCGGAGGAATACATTATCAGGTAGATTGTGAGGTAGGCCTTACCGTTGGCACCAACGTAGGTGGCTATGCGGTACAAAGAGCTATGTCCGACGGTGCTGAATAATATTTTTGGTTTAAGCAATAAGCATAAAACCCTTTGATTCTTCTTAGGGTTGCTTTTAAAAAATAAGATGAAATGATGAACAAAACTCCTGTTGAACAGAAAATATATTATGCGCTTTATATAGCAATGGTAATGTGTATGATTGGCCATGGCGCTTTCGGCATTATAACGAAACAGATCTGGTGCAATTATTTTGGTGTTTTTGGCATTGGTCATAATATGTCGTATAAACTGATGCCTGTTGTTGGTTCAATCGATATCCTGATGGGGATTATCATGCTTTTTCATCCGAACAGGGCCATCGCAATTTGGCTGGTAGGATGGGGATTTGCTACTGCTTCATTAAGACCATTATCAGGCGAACCATTTGCAGAGCTGATTGAGCGTGCGGGAAATTTCGGTGCACCGCTGTCGCTGCTTTTATTGTGTGGACTTGAAAAAAATATTAAGACCTGGTTCAAAAAAATTCGTCCTGAAGAAATCCATTTTACAGAAAAAAATGTTCCCCGGCTTGAAGTGAGCCTTAAAATTATTGTATTCTTGTTGCTGGCAGGCCATGGCTGGCTTAATTTCATACAGAAGAAAAGTATAGTCGCACAATATGAAAACATGGGTTTCTCCAACCCAATGGATATAGCCAGCATGATAGGCGTATTTGAAATACTCGCCGCTTTTGGATTATTAATAAAACCTGTTACCCCGTTGATTCTTTTTCTGTTTATCTGGAAAATGGCAAGTGAACTTTTTTACCCACACTGGGAAATATTTGAGTGGATTGAACGCGGAGGAAGTTATGGCACTTTACTGGCCTTGTATTTTTATTACCAGGCACATAAATCAAACAACTTTTTGTATACGCTAAAAGAGAGGCGATGGAACATAAATCTCTTTTAAATGTTATGGTTTAAACAATGAGTACCGCCCTGTGATTCTTCACGGGGCTTTTATTATTTTTTTATCGTGATACTTCAGTGATCCATTTTATCTTTGCGAAAATTTTTGAGATGATAAAAGCACCATTGTTATTTCACATTCAGCTTTTAGCCTTTAGCCTTTTACCGTTTATCTTTTTCTCCTGTTCCCCAAACAATGTTACTGAAGACAACAGCCTTAAAAAATATTTCGACTCAGCAAACGTAAATGGTTGTTTCGGCATGTTCGATAATGGCCAGGGGCGTTTTACTATTTACAACCTCAAAAGATATCGCGACAGCTCTTACACACCGGCTTCCACTTTTAAAATTGTCAATTCACTAATAGGTATCCAGACAGGTGTTATTAAGGATGAAAATATGGTTATCAAATGGGATAGCCTGAAACGCCGGAACCCCGATTGGAACAAAGACCTGAGCATGGAAGAGGCATTTAAGGCCTCTGCTGTTAATTATTACCAGGAAGTTGCCAGGAGAATTGGGAAGGACACTATGAAAAAATGGATAGATTCACTCGGCTATGGCAATAAAAATATCAGTGGCCCTGTTGATTCTTTCTGGTTGAATAACCACCTGAAGATTACTCCTGATGAAGAGCTCGGCCTTGTAAAAAAGCTATACTTTGATCAGCTTCCTTTTTTTTCCAGGACACAGGGCATTGTACGCAAAGTAATGTTGCAGGAAGATAATTCCAACTACAAACTCAGTTATAAAACAGGATGGGGTAATACTGAACGGGGGGATGAACTTGGGTGGGTTGTTGGCTGGATTGAAGAAAATAAACATCCTTATTTTTTTGTACTGAATATTGAATCAACAGATCAGCATATTGACATGGCTGATGTGCGTATAAAAATCTTGAAAGGAATCTTGTCGAATCTTGGTTTCTTCCAGGGAAAAAAATAGCTGCAAAGATGAGGCCTGAATTTTTAGTAATTTATTCAGGGTGTTTTTTAAGTAAAAATAGGATTGACTATATCATTTTTTCTGTTCTGGCCGCTGGTGTCATAATTGTTTTCAGTTTACTTTGGAAAAAAAGAAAAGCCGGCAGAGATACGGAAACCTATGACACATGGAAAGATGTATCAAGCCATATCCCTGATGATCATATTCTTTAAAAATTTGATAAAAAATTCTGGCTTATTTATTGCAACACATAGTTCACTAAATTGCCGGTTTTCTCAGCTATTCAACTATTCGCCCTTGCTAAGTGTTCGCTTTCAAAATATAAACTATTGGTGGTGCCTCACCGCTATTCCGTTTTTAGTGGTTTTGTTTGTTTTCCTTTTGCAATGGAAAAAAGCTACCATTAAAAAAATAGGCGACGCACCATTGGTGGCTTTTTTGACCAGGAGCTACTCTCCATTTAATTTTTTACTGAAATTTATTATAGTATGCACGGCGCTGATTACTATAATCATCGGTGCTATGAATTTTCAGACTGAAGGAAAAACCGAAAATATACACAGGAAAGGCGTTGATGTAATGATTCTGCTGGATGTAAGCAAAAGCATGCTTGCGGAAGATGTGAAGCCTAGCAGGCTTGAGCGTGCAAAACAAATACTCACTTTGCTCATTAATAAACTGGAAAACGACCGTGTAGGGTTAATCCTGTTCGCAGGGCGGGCTTACATGCAAATGCCTTTAACAACTGATCACAGTGCTGCAAAAATGTATATTCAAAATGCCAGCCCGAATGCAGTACCAACACAAGGGACGGTAATTGCCGAAGCGCTGGATATGGCGAACCGTGCATTTAATAATAAGGAGCAAAAATATAAATCAATTGTGCTGATCTCCGATGGAGAGGATCATGACCCTGATGCTGAAAAGACCACCCGCACACTTGCAGAAAACGGAGTAATGATCAATACTATCGGTATTGGCTCACCTGAAGGCGCTCCGATTATGGACCCGGTAACCAACCAGCTAAAAAAAGATGCCGACGGGCAGACCATTATTTCGAAATTAAATGAACCTGAATTAAAACATATTGCAGACCTTACTAATGGCATTTACCTGCGGCTGGATAATATTGATGATGCACTTGCTACATTAACACAGCAGCTTGACAGCATTGAAAAAAAATCGCTTGCTGATACTGATTTTGTGAATTATGAAAGTTATTTCCAATGGTTCCTCGCCGCTTCCTTGGTTTTACTGGTCATTGATTTTATCTTACCAGAACGAAAAATGAATATGGCGTGAAAAAAATTCCCTTCATACTATTTTTATTATTTTCTTTTTGCTACCGCCTGGATGCACAAAAAGAAAATGTGTCCATTAAAAAAGGCAACCGTTATTACAAAGAACAGAAATTTGATGAATCGCTGAAGGAATACAAACAGGCATTACAACAATCACCCGATAATGCCTCAGCCAATTATAACTCAGGCAATGCTGAATTCAGGAAGAATAGTTTTGATGATGCAGCAAAATCTTATGATAATGCCATTTCGTCTGCAAATGATGACAAACTGAAAGAACAGAGTTATTATAATAAAGGCGTAGCCTCTATCAAACAACAAAAATTGGAACAAAGCATTGACGCATGGAAAAATGCATTAAAGCTGGATCCCAATGATGAAGATGCGAGAGATAATCTCGAGAAGGCTTTGAGGGAATTGAAGAACAAACAGCAACAGCAACAACAGAATAAAGACAATAAAAAAGACCAGCAAAAAAAACAAGATAAAAAGGATCAGCAAAACCAAAACCAGAACCAGCAGCAGCAACCACAACCGCAACCCCAAAAAAGTAAACTTACAAAGCAACAGGTTGAACAGCTATTGAAGGCCCTGCAGCAAAAAGAAAAAGATGTACAGGAAAAAATGAACCAGAACAAAGCCAGGTCAAGCTCACAGCCTGATAAAGACTGGTAAATACAATATTTCCCACGCCGGATTCCCTACATTTATAAAACTAACGCCAACTTTTTGTTTATTAACTTTGCACCCGGCAACGGCTGGTTGATTTATTTGTGCGTATTAACGGTTTGCACAATATTATTCAACATGCTGAAGTGTGCGACGCAAGAAAAGCCTGATAGCAGCAGTTCAGCCTGGCCATTATTAAAATTTCTTTATTGAAAATCCGGGAGTTTTCATTCTTCATTTATGCAATTATACTGCGAATCGCTGACTGGATATAAAAGGCTCAAAACACTGGAAGTAAAAGTAGGCAGCCTGGTACTCGGTAATTTTCATCCTGTACGTGTGCAAACGATGACTACGACCGATACTATGAATACGATAGCCACAGTGGAACAAACTATCCGCTGCATTGAAGCCGGCGCAGAAATGGTACGCATTACCGCACCAAGCAAACGCGAAGCGGAAAATTTACTCCACATCAAAAATGAACTTAGAAAACGCGGGTATACCACCCCGTTAGTAGCAGACATTCACTTTACCCCGAATGCTGCCGAAATTGCTGCAAGAATTGTGGAAAAAGTAAGAGTGAACCCAGGTAATTATATCGACAAAAAGAAATTTGAATTTATCGAATATAATGATGCCGAATATAATGAAGAAATTGACCGCATACGGGAACGTTTTACACCGTTGATTAAAATTTGCAGGGAATATGGAACGGCCATGCGCATAGGCACCAACCACGGTTCACTCAGCGACCGCATTATGAGCCGTTACGGAGATACACCGATGGGAATGGTAGAAAGCGCTATGGAATTTTTACGTGTGGCAAGAGATGAGCATTACCACAATATTGTACTCAGTATGAAGTCGAGCAACCCGCAGGTAATGGTGCAGGCTTACCGTTTGCTTATCCAAAAAATGGATGAAGAATTTGGCGAATGTTATCCTTTACATCTTGGTGTTACCGAAGCCGGTGACGGTGAAGATGGAAGAATAAAATCGGCGATTGGCATTGGCACGTTACTGGAAGACGGGATCGGAGATACCATCCGTGTTTCTTTGACGGAAGATCCTGAATTTGAAATTCCGGTGTGCAAGGATTTGATGAAAAGATATACGGGCCGGGAACAGGTGGCTGAGAATCAGGTAGAGAAATTTGATTTCAATAAGAATGCTGCAGAAATTACTGGGCTTCCAACTTCCGGGCTCCCCTATTCTCCTTTTGAGTATAAAAGAAGAGAAACCATTTCCGTTTCAAATATCGGCCATCATCATGTACCTGTTGTGGTAGCTGATTTTATGGAAGCTAAAACTGTTCAAAGAAACGATCTGCAGGCAATTGGTTATTTTTATGATGAAGCGATAGATAAATGGAATATCAGTGAAGCTGCTGCAGATTATATTTACACCGGTAAAAAAATAATTGATTTCGCCTTGCCCGGAACATTAAAAGTAATTTGTGATTATAGCTGCTGGTTGAATGCCCCGGAAAAAGAAAGATATTTCCCCCTGTTTACGACTGACGAATTTATTTCGCAACAACACCGTTCCTCATTATTGAATTTTGTTTCGGCCAATGTAACAGAAATAGAAAAGGCTTTCGCTATATTAAAGTCAGTAAAAGACAATACAGTTCTTTGCCTGTGGTCATCAGCTAAAAATGCCATGCAATCTGTAAGAAATTACATTAGCGGGCTGATGAAAGAAAATATCCGTTGCCCCGTTATTATTTTTGTGGAAAGTGATGACACGACCATTGATGAACAGCTGATTCATTTTTCAACGGAGGCTGGTGCATTATTATTAGATGGAATGGGCGATGGCATCTGGCTAATGAATGACCCGAAAAAAATCGTTAACACAAAAGTGAGCGGCCGAACTTACCTGGAAACAAAAAACAATCACCAGTTTCTCAATAATACTTCTTTCTCGGTATTACAGGCCACACGCACCAGAATTTCCAAAACGGAATATATCTCCTGTCCTTCCTGCGGGAGGACGCTTTTTGATCTGCAGGAAACAACCGCTAAAATCCGTGCAGTAACCAATCATTTAAAAGGCCTAAAAATTGCGATTATGGGATGCATTGTCAATGGCCCGGGAGAAATGGCTGATGCCGATTTCGGCTATGTGGGCAGCGGCACGGGAAAAATAACATTATACAAAGGCAAGGAGGTGGTGAAGCGAAATGTGAACAGTGATATTGCCGTTGAAGAACTCATAAACCTGCTGAAAGAAAATAATGCATGGATGGAACCTTAGTTTTTTTCACAACCGTGAAGAAGGAAATATTCCAAACCAATACAATAAAACTGCAAACACTGAGCTGCATCTTTTTTTGATTAGTAAATCACTCCTCTCTTTTCGCCCCATCCTCAATCTGCGTGATATAAATTTCAGGTATTACATCGAATTGCCTTTTATAACAGTTACGTATATAAGAAGAAAAATCTTCAATCGCATCTGATTTTACAATATTAATCGTACAGCCACCAAAACCGCCACCCATTTGCCTTGAACCGGCTACAGCCTCATGATGTTTCGCTGACTCTACCAGGAAATCAGATTCTTTACAGCTCACTTCATACCATTTGCTTAACCCTTCATGTGTTTCAAACATCATTTTACCGAAATTTTGCAAATCGCCTTTCTTTAGCCAATCGCAACCCATCAATAATCTCTCATTTTCATTAATAACAAAACTGCAACGACGGTAGACCAAATTGCTCATTTCCTTTTTATGCTCTTCAAGCTGATCTGTGCTTACGTCGCGTAGTGATTTTACAGAAGGGGAATATTTTCGCAAAATTTCTACTCCCTCCTCGCATTGCTGCCTGCGCACATTATATTCAGAGCTTGCCAGTGAATGGCTGACCATCGTGTTAACAAGAACAATTTTGTAATCAGGATAATGGAAAGGGATATATTCATATTCCAGGGTCCTGCAATCAAGTTTCATCACATGACCTTTTTTACCATGAAGGCTTGCAAACTGATCCATAATGCCACATTTTACACCTGCGAAATGGTGCTCTGTTTTCTGGCCAAGCAAAGCAATTCCCATTCTTGATAATCCAAGTCCAAACATTTCATTCAAGGCAAAGCCAAACGCAGAACAGACCGCTGCCGACGAGCTCATGCCTGCACCCAGGGGAACATCACCATCAATCACTACATTAACTCCACGAACGGAAAAATGACTATACTTCATATAATAGATCATGCCCAGCAAATAAGTTGACCAATTCTTAACCGGGTAGATATCATCGAGCCGGTAAGAAAATTTTTGCCGGTACTGATTTGCCCAAACATTCAGCAGGTTATCATTATTTTCAGCAATGCCGACATATATTCTTTTATCTACCGCTCCGGGTAGAACAAAACCTTCATTATAGTCGGTGTGTTCGCCAATCAGGTTCACTCTTCCTGGCGCTGAAAACACTAAGGGCTTCTGATTAAATTTTTCAACAAACTGGGATGCTACATTTTCTATCATGTGGAAAAATAATGATTTTTTTCTCACATACGCGAACAAACATTTTAATCAAAATTTTATTACCCTTTTCTAAAAAGGGGCTGGTTTTATTATTTGATGATCAAAAAACTTTATAGTTTATCACCAGTTAAAGCTTGTGTAAATATTGTAAATTGCCCTCTCAAAAAAAAAATCAGGATATGAAAATTTCAAAAATATTAATACCGGTTGCTTTCTTATTTCTTTTAAGCGGTTGTGTAGAAATCAATGAAGACATCACGATAGGAAAAAACGGATCGGGCGAATGGTCCATGAATATGGACATGAGCAAACTGCTCGATATTATGCAGAATTATATCGGCAAAGATGAAATGGACAAACAAATACCCGGCAAAAAAATGGATACAACCATTTTTATGAAGAGCCTTATTGATACTTCCACCACGCTTACACCCGAAAGGAAAGCGTTGCTCAGCCCGGGTAAATTGCACATGAACCTCAACATGGATGATAAATCTTTTACCACAGACATGCATTTCCCTTTCAAAAATCTTTCTCAATTACAGGAAATATATGCATCGCTCGGAGATGGTTCTATCGGCACAGGACAGATGCTGAAAAATCTGGGAAAGAATGATTCTTCATCTGGTCAACAGCCGCAGGGCCCGGATCTCGGCCAGATAAATATGTTGTATGATTTCGCCAGCAAACCCGGCTACATTTCAAGAACTGTAAATCAGCAAAAATTCAGGGAATTAAAAGAAAGCGCTCAATACGGCCAGATGAAACAAGCGGGTGATATGGGAATGGAATTACCATATACACTCACCATTCATTTGCCAAAGCCTGCAAAAAAAATAACCAACACATTTGCAAAACTTTCTGCAGACAAAAAAACGGTTACACTTAAATACAATATGACAGAAGTCTTGGATCACCCGGAAAAATTTGAATACACCATAGAATACTAATCGCCAATTATTTTATGAAAAGCAGGTCATGGTTTTTGCTATTGATTATAGATGCCATTATTGACCTGCTTTTTGTTTTAGTACAGCATGAGGAATGGAGATATACCACCAAACCATTACTTCTGCTACTTTTAACAGGATATGCCTTTAGTAAAATAAAAATTAAAGACAAATTGTTTTTTCTTTTATCTGCCGGGTTATTCTTTTCTTTATCAGGAGATATTTTTCTGATGTTCGAAAGGAAGGCCTCTTATTGGTTCATACCTGGATTAATTGGTTTTCTGATTGCCCATATTTTTTATATTATTCTTTTTATTCAGGTCAGGCAAGAAAACCAGTCACAAAAAAAATTTAATATTCCCGTTGTTTTATTAACCGGTGCTTACACAACATTTTTGTATTTACTATTGAAACCAACATTAGGCAATCTGGAAATACCGGTATTGATTTATGCTGTAGTACTTTCATGCATGTTCATTTCCGGTTTTCACGCCTTTGATTTTTCAAAACAACAAGCAGGAAGATTATGCATTACAGGTGCGGCATTATTTGTCACATCCGATTCCTTATTAGCAATCAATAAATTTTATGATCCGTTCAATACTGCCGGTTTTGTAGTAATGCTTACTTATGACCTAGCACAATTACTGATTGTCCTAGGTATCAGTAGTTATTTAAACGACCTGCACAAACGAAGAAATAACCCATCTTCATACGAACGAGCCTGATATGGTTCGGCAAAAAAATTCTACATTTAGCTTATGATTAAAACAGACTTTTTAGTGGTAGGATCCGGTATTGCCGGTTTAAGTTTTGCACTGAAAGTTGCGCAACACCATCCTGACAAAAAGGTGCTGGTGATTACCAAAACACAGGCTGATGAAACCAATACAAAATATGCACAAGGCGGTATAGCAGGGGTAACTGATTTGGAAAACGACAGCTTCGATAAACACATACAAGACACTTTGATTGCAGGCGACGGTTTATGCAATCCAAAGACGGTAGAAATTGTCGTTACTGAAGGCCCTGAAAGAATCAAAGAAATTATTGAATGGGGAACACGTTTTGACAAAGACGCCGAAGGTGATTATAAACTGGGAAAAGAAGGAGGGCATTCCGAGTTCCGTATTCTCCACCACAAAGATATTACCGGCAAAGAAATTGAGCGGGCATTGCTCGATACGGTTTCCAAACAAAAAAATATTGAAATCATCAAACACTGTTTTGTTGTTGATATTATCACACAACATCATCTCGGTTATCTTGTAACAAAATCAACTCCTGATATTGAGTGCTATGGTGTATATGCATTGAACCTGCACAGCAACCAGATTGAGAAAATTTTATCGAAAATTACTTTATTCGCAACCGGAGGTAACGGGCAGGTGTATCGCACAACCACAAACCCGAAAATTGCCACAGGCGATGGTGTTGCTATGGTTTACCGCGCCAAAGGCAGAATTGAAAATATGGAATTCATCCAGTTTCATCCTACCGCGCTGTTTGAACCGGGCATTAGCCCCTCTTTCCTGATTACAGAAGCCGTTCGTGGGGATGGCGGCATTCTCCGCAATAAAAGTGGAGAAGCTTTTATGGAGAAATACGACGAGCGGAAAGACCTGGCCCCACGTGATATTGTTGCACGTGCCATCGATAATGAAATGAAAAAGGCAGGAACTGAACATGTATACCTCGATTGCCGGCACATGAACAAAGAAAAATTCATTGAACATTTCCCGAATATTTATGAAAAATGCCAATCAATCGGTATTGACGTAATGAAAGACCTGATCCCGATTGCACCTGCGGCACATTATAGCTGCGGCGGTATAAAAGCCGATGAATGGGGAAGAACTTCCGTCAAAAATTTATATGCATGCGGGGAATGTGCTTCCAGCGGGCTTCATGGGGCAAATCGTTTGGCAAGTAATTCTTTACTGGAAGCGCTCGTTTTCAGTCACAGGTGTTATCTCGACAGCGTACAGCTTGTTGAAAAAATTGCTTTCAAAGAAAATATTCCTGACTGGAATGCAAAAGGAACTACCCAACCGAAAGAAATGATATTAATAACACAAAGCGTGAAAGAATTGCAATTGCTAATGAGCGATTATGTTGGCATCGTTCGTACCAACGTACGTTTGCAAAGGGCAATGAAACGTTTGGACCTTTTGCATGAAGAGATTGAAACATTATATCAAACTACTTCTGTTTCGCCGCAATTGTGCGAAGCCAGAAATTTAATTACGGTAGGTTACCTGATTGTGAAAGAAGCGCAATTCAGGAAAGAAAGCCGCGGACTGCATTATAATACAGATTACCCTTATAAAAGCGAACTCCTGCAAAATATTGTGCTGTAATTTTTTTCAACATAACAAAGAAAAACATGTAACCAACTATCTTAGCGCCTGCGTGCCTCTTTGTGTAACTTTACTTTTATTCCTAAACCAAAACCATAAAGGCACCCCGGTAAGCATCAAAACCATTCCGATAGCAGCTTCCCTTGGCCTCGCAAAAATGGTATTACAAAACAAAACAGCGCTGAACAACACTACAACGGCAGGAACTATGGGATATCCCCAAACTTTATAAGGCCTTGGAGCGTCGGGCATTTTTTTACGCAGCACAAAAACACCAAGCGCTGTGGCACCATAATAAATAAACACGGCAAAAATAATCATGTCCGTTAACTGGTCAAAAGTTCCTGACAACACCAGTACACTGGCCCATGCACCCTGGTACCATAATGAAACCCCTGGCACATTTGCTTTATTCAGCTTAGCCACCGACCGGAAAAACAAACCTTCCTTTGCCATGGCATAATACATACGGCACGATGCCAGTATTGTTGCATGCATGGCGCTCAATGTGGTTACTGCAATTAAAGTAGAAATAAAAACCACACCGTTGTTCCCCCAAAATTGTCTCACCGCTTCTACGGCCGCAATACTGTTTTGCGAATTATAAATGGCCTCCAGTTGCGGAATAGACAGTAACGACAGGTACGCTGTGTTCACCAGCAAATAAATCGTGATAATAATAAACACTCCGATAATCAGGCCGAGTGGAATATTTCTTTTGGCATTTTTTATTTCACCACCAATATAACCTACTGCTGCCCAGCCCTGGTAAGCCCAGAATGCTGCCAGCATGGAAGTAAATACAGCCGTAAATGTTACCGGTCGTGAATTTGTAGTCTTCATGTTAAAAACATGTGGCAGGTCGGCATGACTACTGCTTAACCCGAAAATGATAATAACAAAAATGCCGATAAAGACCAGGATCAAAATTGCAGCACTCACATCAGCGCTGGTAGTAATACCAAGGCTGTTGATCCAGGTAAAGAGGATGATAACAAAAATGGCTATCAGTTTTATATTAAACCCGGCAAAAGGATAAAATACACCGCCGATATTATAATTTTCAAGCGAAGCAAAAACGGGTGGCAGGTGAACCATGCTTCCAATGGATTGCGCAAAAATATAAGCCAGGGATGAAATTGCAGCAGTTTCAATCACCGTAAAAATTGACCAGCCGAAAATAAAAGCAAAAAATTTATTGTAGATTTTCTGATAGTACACATACTCACCGCCGGTATCAGCCAGAAGCCCTGCCACTTCAGCATTACTGAGTGCCCCGAACAAACTGATGATACCACCTAATACCCAGCACACCAACACCCAGCCCGGCGCATGCAGCTCTGCCGCCATTGGTGCAATTTTTTTATATACCCCCGAGCCGATAATATTAGCTACAGAAACAACAATCACCATGCCCAAACCGAGTGTACGGTTTAACTGCCTTTGCTCCATGAGAAGGAAAAAATAAAAATGAAAAATTATAAAACCGAGTTGCTAAATATAGAAAACTATTTGCGAATAATAGTAAGGAGTTTTTTATGTACCTGGCAACAGATTTACTATTGAGCTTTTCTTGCGTCGCACTCCTGTACAGCAGCAAATCTATGAAACATGGCTCAAATACCTGTTACCGAAAAAATCAAACTACTTCAGAAACAGCCTGTATTTCCACCTGCTTGTTTAAATATTCTTTGCGCACTACAGCAGCAGTTTTGTGATCGCCGGTGTGGCTCCAGCCTGGCGGCATAACCAGATACAATAATTTATTTTTAATACCCGGGGCTTTAATTACATCCCGTACCAGTGCAACAATTTCTCCGAAATACATGTCCCAAAAACTGTTCGGTACCATTTTACGGGTAATGCCATATTCCACAGGTACCTCTTTCTTTTCGTATTCCAAAGTGCCGAAAACCCTGTCCCAGATGTTTAGCAGGTTACAGAAATTGGTATCCATGTAAAGAGGGTTGCGTGCATGATGAACACGGTGGTGCGAAGGCGTTAATATAATTTTATTCAGGAAACCAAGCCTGGCATCTTTAAGAATATTCTCACCCACATGAATGAATGCGCCCCATGTTCCGTCGATAAACATGATCAAACCCAACAATAACGGATCAACCCCCATAAAAAGGCAAATGGAATTACGGATAAGATCAGCATAAGGGCCCTCTAAAATAAAATGCGCATAGCTAACAGAAAGGTTCATCGCCTCTGGTGCATGATGCGATGAATGCAAACACCAAAGTAACCTTATTTTGTGAGCAAGGTAGTGATAGATAAAATGAGAAAATTCCCAGATTATATAACCGTAAATAAGCCAGTACCAGGTGAAGCTTGTTTTAAATAAACGATGGTCACCAAAAAAACCAATAAGTTTCGCAATTATAATAAACGAGAGAAACTGGCCTATAAAGCGGTTAAACACGTATGTAAAAAACTGTACTTTATAATCAATAACACGGAACCTTTTATAAACAATTGCGCGGATAATTTCAATAAGCAGCAGAAACGGAATGACAGGCCCGATGATGTTTTCAATTCCCTGCAAAGAATTCAGGGAACTGTAATCACCGGATTTAACCATATCAATAACCGGCTGAATGTTAAAAAAACCAATCAGCTCTTTATACAAAACAGTAAAAATATTCAGCAAGACAATCATCATTAACAATTTTATTTTTTGAACATTACATATACTGCCGCCAGCAAAAAGCCAAAGCTAAGCAGATACTTCCAGTGAAATGGTTGTTTAAGGTATAATACGGCAAAAATAGAAAAAACAACGAGTGTGATTACTTCCTGGGTAATTTTCAGCTGAAATGCATTAAAACCATTGGAAAATCCCCAGCGGTTAGCCGGCACCGTTAAACAATATTCCAGGAATGCGATAGCCCAGCTGATCAGTATGGCTTTCCATAATGAAATATCCCTGTGATTCAAATGCCAGTACCACGCAAAAGTCATAAAAACGTTCGATGCAAATAACAATAAAATCGTACGCATGAATTTTGTTTTGAAGTTTTAAATTTATACAAGTTGCCTCATAAAATAACAATCCCGCTGTTGCAGCGGGATTGATTGATCGAAATATATTGATTCAGCGCTTTAATTTAAACTTCTGAAATCAACAGGAACCAGCCTGCTCACACCGGGCTCCTGCATGGTTACACCATAAATGACATCGACCGTACTCATGGTCATTTTATTGTGTGTCACGATAATGAATTGCGAGTTTTCGCTGAACTGGCGTATCATATTTGTGAATTTGCTCACGTTCGCGTCATCCAGCGGCGCATCTACCTCATCCAAAATACAGAACGGTGCCGGTTTAATAAGATAAATTGCAAACAATAACGCTGTTGCAGTTAATGTTTTTTCCCCACCACTCAATTGTGTAATGGATGAAGGGCGTTTACCTTTTGGCTTGGCTACAATATCAATTCCTGTTTCGGCGAGGTTTTCCGGATTTTCGAGAATCAGGTCTGCAGTATCTTCTTCCGTGAATAATGATTTAAAAACTTTCTGGAAATTATCACGTACCCGGTTAAATGTGTCCAGGAATTGCTTGTTGGCTGTCGACTCTACTTCTTCAATAGTCTGAAGCAAATTATCCTTTGCGCTTACCAGGTCATTTTTCTGTTCGATAATAAATTCATACCGCTTCTTCATTTCCTGGAAAGCTTCAATAGCCGTGGGATTGATTTCGCCTAAATTTTCAAGGCGCTTTTTCATCCGGTCTGATTTTTCCTGCAGCTCTTCCACCGGGGTTTCATTTGCGCGGGGTTCATCAATAATATCATCCAGGTTGATCTTGAATTCCACATGCAACCTTTCTTTCATTCCGGCGAGCTGCAATTTCAATTCATTCAGCTTATCTTTTATCTCACCTAAAAGATGTTCCACATGCTCCCTTTCTTTCACAATATGGCGCAGGGCACTTTCTTTTTCATTAAGCGCATTACGCAAATTGTAATAAGCCTGGTCTGCTTCATTCAGCTTTTTTTCATCATCCTCTTTCCTGCGCATCAGATCCAGCAAAGCTTCTTCGGAAGAAGCCAGCAACTCACTGCTTTCTCGAATGCTTGCATCTGTATGTTCCAGCTGCACTGTATTCGCCGTCACCTGGTTTTTTAATTCGTTCAGCTGTTTATTCTTGAACTCAAGCTCCTGTTTTAAAGCATTAATCCGGCTATGCTGCCTTGTTACCTGCAGGTTGAATTCATTATACCCTGCGAATGCAGCATTATAGTTTGTTTCAGCAGTTTTATAATCCTCTTCCCCCACATGCATTTTTTCCCTCATTTCATTAGCGAGGTTCACCAGTTCCATCCACTCATTTCTTGTTCCTTCAATAGAAGACATTGTTTCCTGAAGGCCTCCCTGAAATTCCAGCAAGCGTTTTTGTGCAGAAGCTTGTTGCGCATGAAGGTTCTCCAATTTGTTTTGCAGAGAGAAAACAAGATTGGTTAGCCGGTTGATATCATCCTGCGTTTGTTTGATGGCTTTCTCTTTCAACTGTTCATTGTAGCCGATTACCTCGTTATGTTTTGCCTGGATGCCGGCTTTCAGCGCATTCACTACAGTTTCCTGAGCAGTGATCTCTTCTTTCAGCCTCTCCAGGTTTTTTGCCCGTCCTATTTTCTTTCCTTCAAACATACCCACGCTTCCGCCGGTAAGAGAATATTTGCCCTTTACATATTTACCATGCTTCTCCAGCACAATAGCGCCATTACTGTTTTGCAATGCTTCTTCATTTTCCGCAATAAACACATTTCCCAGTAAATTTTCTGCAAGCTTGCGGTATTGTGCATCCACTTCAATCACATCCATTGCAGGAATGCTGCCATCAGGCTGATGATAATTTGGTTTTTCATATTCCGAAAACTTATCCAGCAGAAAGAAATTGGCTTTACCTTTTTTGTTATCATCCAGCAGATGAACCGCCTGCAAGCCTTCCCGCAAATTATTCACCACATAATAATTCAAATAAGGTTCCAGCACATTTTCAACCGCTGCCCGAAATTCTTCTTTCACATAAATAATATCTGAAAGAATGGGAGCATTGTGATTCCAGTTCGGGTTTTTATGCAGGAATTTGATACTATCAGGGTAACCCTCCATCGAATCGATCAGGCTCTTTAATAAAGCATGTTCGTTTTTCTTCGCATCCAGTTTCCGGTTCTCTTCTGCAAGCTGCTGGCGCAGTTCTTCGAGTTGAGATTGCGTGGCAAGAATCTGTTCTTTTGTATTTTCATGATGTTCCTGCAATTGCTTCAGACTGAGCTTCTGGTTCTCCAGCTCCTGCTCTTTCAGCTTTTTCTCTTCTTCCAATTGTTTGATCTGGTTGTCACGGCTCACACTTTCATTCTCCAACTGCTCAATGGCATTGCTCATATTCTGAATAGTGGTATCGGCAACAGCAATTTTCTTTTCAGCCTCAAACTGTTTGCGGTGCATTTGCGCATTTTCAGCCCTCAGGCCTTCAATAGAAACCTTTTTTTCGTCAAACACTTTACGGCTTTCGTCTACAGCTTCTTTCAGCAACTGCAGTTGCTCTTCCAATCCTTCCAATTTATGCTGCTCTTCTTCACTATGCTGTTGCGTGAACAAAATGCTTTCATCCAGGCCTTTCAGCTGACTTTCGCTTTTTTGCAAAAATTCCTGCAGGCTATATTGCTTTTCCTTCAAAAAATTTAATCGTTGCGAAGCGAGGTTCTTTTCATTTTCTTTTCCACGAAGTTGCTGTACCAGGTCATTAAAAGCATGCTGCATTACCTGCAATGCTTTTTCATTTTCTATAAAGCCGAGTTTCTCTTTTTCAATAGCCGCCTCTTCATTTGCAATCTTTGCTTCCAACTCAATGCGCCGGTTTGTTTCCACCTCTGTTTTTTCGTTCAGTTCTTTATAAGTAAGGTTAAAGCCTTCCAGCGCTGCTTTCGCCAGTTCAATACTCAACTCACGATATTCTTTCTTAATCTCGTAATATTTTTCCGCCTTCTTTGCCTGATTCTCTAAAATTTTAAGCTGGTTATTGATTTCGAATAGCAAATCTTCAATGCGTGCAAGGTCCTGCTCTGTTGCTTCGAGTTTTTGTTTCGCTTCTTTTTTGCGTGTTTTATAAATGGTAATGCCAGCAGCTTGTTCCAGCATGCGGCGGCGGCTGTTATCTTTATCTTTAATAATATCATCCACCATACCCAGCTCAATAATCGCATAGCTGTCGGTGGTAATGCCGGTATCCATGAAAAGGTTCTGGATATCTTTCAGGCGGCATGAAACATCATTCAGCCTGTATTCACTTTCACCGCTTTTATAAAATTTACGGGTAATGGTCACTGTGCTGAATTCAGTAGGCAACAGGTTACGCGTATTTTCAAAAGTGAGGCTTACTTCCGCAAGTCCGCTGGCAGAGCGGTTTTTAGAGCCATTAAACACCAGGCTTTCGAGGTTTTCAGAACGTAAATGACTGATCTTTTGCTCGCCGATTACCCAACGGATACTATCGATAATATTGCTTTTACCACAACCATTAGGGCCAATGATGCCGGTAACGCCTTCGTCAAAATTAATATGTGTCTTATCTGCAAAGCTCTTAAAGCCTTTGATATCTAAACTTTTTAATCGCACAGTTTCAAATTTTAGTCAACAACAAACTTATAGTAAAAAGGTTAAATCAACTTTGGCCTGTTGATAAATGGTGGATAGAAAAAATCCTGTTTTTTAAAGAATATAATAAACAAAATTTCAGCCGTATTCCCCTATGCATTTGCTAATGCACAGAAGGTTGATATTCTGATGAAAACAGCGACAGTGTTGTTACAGCACTATTGTTGCGTCGCACATCTCAGGATCAGCGTTACTATTTGACGATAAAATGCAATAGAAAAAGTAGTGAACCGGCTTGAAAATTTATTATTGTTATTAGTTTTAATTTTTGCCGGGCAGTCAACCGGCAAAAACTTGCGCCCCAGTTAGCCGCTGAACCACTGTAATTCAAAATGATGCGTTACCACAGAAACGCATTTAACTCAGAAAAATTATTTTTTTATTTGAATGCAAATAGCTCCATAAATGCCAGACTTCCTGGTAACCTCGAACAAGCTTTAGTTTCCGGCTTTAAAACCCCTTCAATGCTTTTAGCTTTTATATTTCAGGAAGAAGGTGGGTTATATCGTAAAGATTTCTGTTGCCAATAGAATCACTAATCCTGTAAGCAACACAAATTTTTTCAATGAAATAACATGTCGGTTTTATGAGCCTAAAAGTGATTCCGTAAAAATATCACATCAATATATCAACATTTCCTGTTCAAACTTGGAGTTTCTTTTACCGAAGAAGATATCTGCAAGCATTACACAACCAATAAGCAAACTGAAAACATACACCAGCAAGGCCAGAATGCCCCCGGTTTTATATTTAATGGCATATAAAACACTGAGTATTCCTATACAAAAATTAGCTACAGCAAAAAAACTATACATAAATTTTCGTCTGTACTTCCCACTCCCGAACCTTAAAAGCAATGCAATAGCACCCAGAAAACCAAAAAACCCGGAAAGTATTACCATTACCAGAACAAAATAATTTTCGCTTACCGGCCCTAATGGATTAGCTATTTTATAAATGATGATCAATCCGACAATAACTATCAGCAACGACATCCTTAAGTTCTTGTAATATACCCTGTTTATTTTCAAGTTACGCTAGATTGGTGAAGACGAAGTTTCTAAAATGTGAAATTATGATTTTTCCGGGAAACCCTTCGTTAACAGATTTTAAATCTGACAACAAAACCTGTGTGGATGATTACATCAGGGTTTGATCATTATACTTTAATTATCCTGCAATTAAAACAAGCGTTTGGGGTGATTTTACTATAGCGCATTAGTAATTAAACGTATATTTATTTTATCAATTGAACTTTTACCTGATGAGAAAATTCCTGAAATGGTTATTAGGCAAGCCCATTACATGGTTTGCCGAAAAAATTTCCTCATCGCCCAGACAAAAAGATGTATTCCGGTCCCTCAGCCGTTTGCTTCACGGAATCCGGTCAGGCAAAAAGAATAAAGGGCTGGTAAAATTATTCGATATCCAACATGATAAGATCATTATTTTTTCCGACCAGCATAAAGGTATCCGTGATGGTGCAGATGATTTCAAAAACGCAGAAAAGAATTATCTCGCTGCATTGGAATATTATCGCCAAAACAATTTTCAGCTGATAAGCCTGGGCGATTGCGAGGAATTATGGAAGAATACGCCGCAAAAAGTAATGGCACATAATGATGCATGCTTTGCTGCAGAAAAAAAGTTCGAAGAAAAAAATAATTACTACCGGATTTTTGGTAATCACGACCTGGAATGGAAATACAAACTGCAGCAGAATATTTTTTTGCAGCCCGTGTTTGGAAAACAATTGAAAGTGTATGAGGGATTGCTTTTAAAATCCGGTTATGACAATGAAATCTATTTTATTTTTTTGGCCCATGGCCACCAGGGCGACCTGCGAAGCGATGGCAATCCTTTCAGCGCCTGGGTGGTAGCAAATATCTGGACGCCCATTCAACGTTATCTGCAAATCAGCATCAATACGCCTGCTACATCGTTCACACTCACTGATAAACACAATATCATGATGCATGACTGGTGTTCCACTCAAAAAAATATGATCTTCATTTCGGGCCACACACACAAACCGGTTTTTGCATCACTCGATCATATAGACAGGCTGACAAAACAATTACAACAGGCGCAAAAAAGAAATGACGAAGCCGAGATCAAATCGATTGAAGAAGAATTGCAGAGAAGAAAACTGGAATATGCGGGCAAGCAGGAAGTAAAAACAAATGTGAAGCCTTGTTATTTCAATTCAGGTTGTTGCTGTTTTGATGATGGAAATATTACAGGTATTGAAATTGCCGAAGGTAATATCCGCTTAATAAAATGGCATGAAGAAAACGGGCAACCTGCACGTGCAGTGCTGGAGCAATCGGAATTGAGTTATATTTTTGAGAAATTGAAGTAGAGTCGGAAAGACTGATGTCGGAAGACTTTGCAGCAACATGAATTTTCTTTCGGACTTTCAGGCTTCCCGTCTTTCTGACTTTCCACTAAACAAAATCATCTGCTTCACGATACGCTTCTATCAATGCAAGTTCGCCTTCTTTACCGGGCTTTGCATTACCATGTTCCATTCCCAGCATCCCTTTGTAGCCCTTATGGTAAATGTGTTTGAAAATATTCTTATAATCCATTTCGCCGGTACCGGGCTCATTTCTTCCCGGGTTATTACCAATCTGAAAATATGCAATCTCATCCCAGGCCCAGTCAATATGATGAATAAGGTTACCGCAATTGCGCTGGATGTGGTACATATCAAAAAGAATTTTGCAGGAAGGGCTGTTCACCGCTTTGCAAATGGCATAAGCCTGATCGGCGGTGCGCAGAAAAAGGTCAGGGTTATCGCTCAATGGCTCCAGCACCATCACAATTCCGTGAGGTTCCAATATTTCAACACCTTTGCGCAAAGCGAGAATAATATTTGCAGTCTGGATGCCCTCTGGTAAATGCCTTTCAAAATCGCCCGGAACAACGGTTGTTAACTTTCCTCCGCAACGTTTGGATGCTTCCACTGCGCCGCGGCAGCCTTTCAGAAATATTTCCACGAACTCGGGTTTGCCCGCAGCCAACGTGTTGGCATCATTACCACCTTTATCAAGCACAAACACACCCATTCCCATACCAAGTTTTGCCAGCGTGTCGCCGATTTTCTGTTGTTCTTCCGGGCTTCTTCCCATCATGCCATTGTCTTCAATAGCACGAAAGCCATGATCATAAGCAAACTTTATCTGATCGGTAAAATTTTGCCCGGCGTGGTTTTCGAACATGCCATCATGAGTGGCATAGCGCAAATGAAAAGGCTGATCTGCGTTTGGCATTTTTTTATCGCTGCCTGCTTTTGCAATTCCTGATGCCAATAAAGAAGCGCCACCTAATAATGAAGACTGAAGAAATTTTTTGCGTTGCATGAATTGACAGGTTTGAGGGATAAAGATATTGGAATTGCAATGAATTATGATTGTATCGTGTGGAAAGTTTTTTGAACAGGCATTTCATCGTATGTCCTTCCTCCTAGTTCACGGCCGGTTTTCTTTTTATTAACTCCGCCCCATTGTTTGAAAAAGAATGCAACGCCTTGCTCCTGGCATTGCTGACGAATATCCCAAACCCACCATTCCTGCATTGGCCGTGCCTTCCTGCCACTTTCGCCACCGACAATAACCCAATCGATATTTTCCAGATTCATATCCATTAGATCTCCGATTAATGGTTCGCAGGAAAGAAATTTTGTCATTGCATTAGTAAAACGCAAATCGTCGATACGATGTTTTACTTTTTGATTTTCGACAGAAACACCCATCCAGATATTATTCGTCCAATTTAAAAGATGATGAATTTCATTTAGCCGTTCCGATCTTTTTGTTAACACCTGGTAAGTATGTTGAGGTGTATCATTCATCACCGTAAAAACTTTTTGAATAAATTCAAGCGGGACTTCAGGATGAAATAAATCGCTCATTGAATTGACGAAAACGATTTTATTGCCACTCCATGAATAAGGTATATACAAAGCATCTTCATGAATTCTCACTTCAAAACCATCTTTGTATTTTTCAATTCCCATTGCCTGTAACCTTCTTGTCATTACTTCGGCATAACAATACTTACAACCAGCTGAAATTTTAGTGCAGCCTGTTGTGGGATTCCAAGTCATTTCTGTCCACTCTATACTTGATTGTGCCATATTTATTTAATTTTCAAATTTGATTCATTTTTAATCTTATGGACATCAGAATTTGTCAATTTAAAATTGAGAACTAAGGAGCCTTCTTTATGCAATTCTTTCATTACAAGATTCGCATCTTTCAATAAAAATCCTTCATTTAATGTGAACAAGTAAACTTCAACATCGGTTTTAAGTTTAGCACTTAATATTCTTTCTTTCAATGTAGATTCGAAAATTTGTCGTTTCGTCGGAATATTGTACTCTGGAAAGAAACTTGGCTGTGCAATATTTATTTTTTCATTATCAATATCAAAATTTGCTTCTCCAGTTAATTTGTCATGCTTCCAGCAAACAGACAAAAATTTTTCAATCCCTAATGTATGATTAGTACCAAAAATTAATCCATAAATTCCCGAAGGTTTCTTAATAGAAAAAGGCGCCAAAAAATATTTTTTATTTTCAGGCATTAATGTTCGATAATAATTTAAAACGATTCGATGAATATGATAATAACTCTTTCCTTCTAAATCCTGCTTAGTAATCTTTAAATATTTTTTAAACTCCTTTAGCTCAGCGAATCTTTTAATATAAGAAGAGGAAATAAAGAATAAAAAATCCGTTTTTTTGAGTAGTATTAATTTGGAAAAAATGATTTCTGTAATTTGCTTTATTCCATTTTGGTCAAGAAATAAAAAATTTGCAGTCCTTTTCATTGATTCATAATATTTTTCGAATATCACAGTAAATTCAGTATTGTAACACTCGATTTCATACAATGAATCGTCTTTTATGGATTCAATATTCGCTACCAATAAATCGTATTTATCCTTTTCAAGTTCATTAAATACTACTCTAATTTTTACTTTGCTTTTTAATATTAAATCTCTATTTTGATTTAATGTTGCCAAAATTCTCATAGGGCTTCCATAAACTCCGTTTACATCCTTACCCTCACCTCCAAACAAATCAAATATTTGAATTTCATCCCAAATTAATTCTTCCCTAACTACAAATACAGGCAACCATTCTTTAAAATAATCTTCAAATATTTTAAGTTTATCTAACGTTCCATCATCAAACGGCTTTTGGAACAAATCGTTATAGGACATAGTAGGGATAATGATTTGTCCGCAAGTTAATTCTTATCAGTAGCATTAATATAATCGAGGATAAAATCAATCCACTTTTCTCTCTAGAAGTTTTCCGAAGCATCAAATTCTCAAAACAACCTCCCCTGCTGCCCCGGCCTTCTAAACTGAGTTGTGTCTAAGCTCCATTCTTCTGCATTCATTCCATACAGCTTTCCGTATTTTTTATACTGCTGTGCCACCATCTGCGCAATATTCCCTTCCCCACGCATGCGAACGCCCCAGCGGGTGTCGTTCACTTTGCCGTCATGAGATTGTTCAACCAGGTGCCACACTTTATCAGCCCGGTCAGGAAAATTTTTATACAGCCAATCGTGAAATAAAAATTTAATGGCTCCATTCAACCGGATAAAAGTATACGCCGTGAATGTTGCGCCATTATCGCGAGCTTCTTTCATGATGCGCTGCATTTCGTGTTCATTCAATCCCGGTATCATCGGGCCCATCATAATGCCCATTCGAACACCGGCACTGCTCAGTTCATTGATCACTTTTAATTTTTGTTTGGCAGTGGTTGTGCGAGGCTCCATCACACGCCGCAAATCTTCATTGAAAGAGGTAATGGAAACCATTGCCGATACCAATCTCTTTTTCGCCATTTCCTGCAGCACATCCTTGTCTTTTAATATCCATGAATTTTTAGTGAGTATACCCACCGGCTGGTTGAATTCATTGCACACTTCCAGCAAACCACGAGTTAAGCGATAAGTTTGTTCTGCTGGCTGGTAACAATCTGTGTTGCCACTCAGCATAATCGGAATACATTCCCACTTCGGGTGCATCAAAAATTTGCGGAGCAGTTGCGGCGCATTTTTTTTCACGATAATTTTTCTTTCAAAATCAAGGCCGGCGCTATAACCCCAGTATTCATGCACGTTGCGGGCATAGCAATAAATACATCCATGCTCGCAACCGGCGTAAGGGTTCATGCTGTAGCTCATGCCCACATCAGGGCTTTCCACCTTATTCACGATGGTCTTCGACTCCTGTTCCTGGTACTGTGTCGGAACATTTGACTCTTCCCAATCGTCGATCGCTTCAACATGTTCTTTAGTTATCTCATCTTTTAAAAACCTGTTTTTTGTATTAAACTGTGCGCCGCGGCCTGCAAAATATTTTTCGCTTTCTTCTTTTTGCTTGGCAGACACTTTAAAATGATCCTGCTGCAACTGGTTGCTCATCTTTTAAATTCTTTGCTGGGTGATTTTGCGGAACCACGGAGACAGGGAGAACACGGAGGATTGTTAGCCACTGATTACACAGAAGAACACAGATAATTATTTTCTGTTAAAATTTGTGCCATCTGTGGCTATATCATAATTACAATATCATTCTCTTAATTCCGTCTTTCATCAACGGAACATTAAAGTTCATGATATAACCAAGCCGTTTGCCTGTCAACTTCAGGTAGCTTAACAACTGGGCTTCCCAAACGGCATGATGGTTTTCCTGCGCTTTGAGTTGAATAATGATCAGGTCATCGACCAGGAAATCAATTTTCAAAGCATCATCAATTTCCATATCCCGATAAACAATCGGCAGCGGTTTCTGCCTCACAAAAGGGATATTTCTTTTGGCAAGTTCGTAGCAAACACATTTTTCATAAATGCTTACCAGCAAACCCGGGCCCAATGTTTTATGGACCGTTATCGCAATATTCATCAATTCACCGGTAAGATGTTGCTCATGATCGGTGATCGGTTTGAAATTATTTTTAACAGTATTTTCCATTTTGTATTGAATCATAAAAGACATCTAAGAGATAAAGTTTAATGGCTTACAGTTTTAAAAAAAATAGAGTACGGATTAGCAAGATGATCCCCTTTCATTATCTCCTATCTTCATAATCATTCCAATCAAAGAAACCATGCTCAGGCAAAAAGCTCCCCCTGCCTGGTGCTCACCGGCAAATTCTGAAATTCAAACCTGCCTGCAATCTGGTAAGGCAGATCGCCATGTTGCCTTTTCAACAGCAGCATGCTGTCTGCAATAAACCTGCCCGTAAAACTTTTTTGCGAATATTCTTTCCACGCTTCTTCATATTGCCAGGGTTTCAATTTCCGTGAAATGCTCAGGTGCGGCTCATCCAGGAAATGCGGTTTATGGTCATCATTCAGTTTTAGTAATTTTTGCCAGGGCTTTATCTCTTTCACCAAATTTTTGATCGGCTCTTTTGTCGTCACATTAATATAAATGGTGTGCGCAGGATAACTGCCAAAATCTTTCAGTTCCACCTTGATCGGGTGAAAGCCCATCGCCACTGTTTTTAACCGGTTAATGATGCGCTCTTCCATCATTTCTAATTGAGAAAATTTAACCAGCGTTACATGCGGCTTGCCCCAACGTGCATTCGGCGCCTTGTATTTTTCATAAAACTCATCTTTAATGGTTTTAATTTTTTTTCGCAGCTCTTCATGCGGGCTTAAGATCAGTAAATATTCATTTTGCCTGTAACCTGCATTTTCAGCAAACAATGCCATTTTTTGCGCTACTATCTTTTTCATGGTTCATTATTTTAATTTTCGATTTTCATTTTTTGCTTTTTACATCTTTCGTTTCACGATTTTATAATACCAGCATCATTTTTCATGGCATCATCGTTGCGTCGCAATCCTTTCATCGGCTGTGCTGCCATTGAGCTTCAGTTTCAAAGCGGCGAGTCATTAATAAATGCTCATCGCTTTTTTCAAAAATTCGGCTCAAAAAAATTTGCCTGATTAATAATTTAGCATAAATTTACTAAAATATTTAGTAATACCAAAAATAATTTTATGGATGGAGAAATTTTTTATGGCGCTGCCTACAAAGGCTCAAAAAATTATTCGCAGCGCGATGTGCGCACCGCCAATGCAACAGGGTTCACCGCTGCTGCCGACGATTACATGGAACGCGGCATTGACCTGAATGAACAATTGGTGCGAAACAAACCAGCCACTTTTTTCATGCGTGTTAAAGGTAATGTAATGATCGGTGCAGGGATTTTTGATGGCGACATTGTGATCGTCGACCGTTCCATTAAGGCAGCCAATGGCAAAGTAGTGATTGCAACGCTAAACGGCGAAATGCTCATGCGGCGTTTTGAAAAAACATTTAATAAAATAAGGCTGATTCCCGAAACGGATAAGTTGGCACCGATTGAAGTTGACACTTCTTCCGCAGAATTTTCTGTGTGGGGAACAGTAACTTATACTATTCATGTTCCGCAATAACTAATATTAACCGTTAAACCTTATCTTTTACATTACTGAACTAAATGAATGCGATCGTCGATTGCAACAGTTTTTATTGTTCCTGCGAACGGGTGTTCGAACCCAAATTATGGAACAAGCCGGTTGTTGTGCTGAGCAACAACGATGGCTGTATTGTTTCGCGCAGTGATGAAGCAAAAAAACTTGGCGTGAAAATGGCCGGTCCATATTTCCAGGCAAAGCATATCATCGAAAAAAATGATGTGGCTGTGTTTTCCTCCAACTATCATTTATATGGCGACATGAGCATGCGAGTGATGGATACCTTGCGTGCCATGGCCGGTAAAGAAAATGTGGAAGTATATTCTGTTGATGAAGCATTTCTGAACCTCGATCATATTCCTCCCGACAAGGTTGAAAAATTTGCATACGAATTAAAAGAAACCGTTGAAATGTGGACCGGCATTTCTGTTTCAGTTGGAGTAGCGCCAACAAAGACACTTGCAAAAATCGCCAACCACATCGCCAAAAAAGATAAAGCAACCACAAAATGCGTTACACTTTTATTAACTGAAGAAGAACAAAGAAAAGCGTTACAGCAAACACGTGTGAATGAAATCTGGGGCATTGGCGGGGCATATGCGAATAAACTCATCAATTGGGGAATTACCAGCGCATGGGATTTATGCAGCATGCCCGAAGAATGGGCGCATGCCAATATGGGCGGGGTGGTGGGAGTAAGATTGATCAAAGAACTTCGCGGTGAACCTTCCATTATAATGAAGAAAGAACTGGAAAGAAAAAAAATGATCGCGACTACCCGCATGTTTGGAAGGCATGTTACCGAATTATACGAACTGAAAGAAGCCATTGCTACATACACATCACGTGCTGCAGAAAAATTGCGCAGGCAATTTTGTGCTGCAAAAACAATCAGCGTTTTTATCGTGCCGAAAGAGGACAACCATTCAACATACTTCAGTCATGGGCCAACCATCAGTAATTATGTCAACCTGCCTTCCGCTACATCATTTACCAATGAATTGATAAGGCCAGCTGTAAAATTGTTAGATGACATTTTTGAAAAAGGAAGAGTTTACAAAAAAGCAGGCGTAATGCTGAGCGGGCTGGTTCCTGACCAATCCATCCAGGGAAATTTTTTTTCTGCGGGATCCAAAAGCACTAATCGCTTTTTGATGAGCGCTGTCGACAATGTAAATTTCAGTATGCGTGATGACGTGGTGAAATTCTGTTCATCAGGCGTGAATAAAGATTGGAAGATGCGCCAGGAACTTCGTTCAAAAAGGCATAGCACGAGGTGGGATGAATTGAAAGTTATTAGCTGAAGCACAAATAGACAGGTACTATGTTTTTTAGTTCAGCTAAATTTTTTGTAAACACAGCTAACGAAAGAAATATCAAGCAGCAGACTAAAATAAAAGTGAGTTGCCGATAGTTAATGGGAGAGCTGTTGGCAACCCACAATAAATCTGGAAAACAACCCATCTTTACACTGTTAAAATACTGTTCCATCCTGCTACACCATCGGGTTCACGTAAAGGGTTTTCAATGTCCTCCATCCACATTTTGTCATCAATCAGAAATTTGTAATGATATCTTCCCCTCGGCAACATGGGAATTTCAATTTTCCATGATCCGTCCTTATTGCATTTCATCTGTAATTCATCTTTTGCCCAATGATTAAAAGAACCCGCAAGAGAAATGTGCTGAGCCTCCCCAAGCTCAATATGAAATTCAATCGTTTTTTTTCTTTTGTTGAGGTAGGGCGATTGATGTTGTTTCATAAGACCTCCTTTTTTGAACTTATAGAATAGTATTCAACGGGTAGGGAGGTAAGAAAAAAGTGTTACATCAAAACAATGTTTCACCACTGGTCGAACTACAGAAAAGTTACGTTGAAAAAATAAAATTTCAAAGACTTCTTAAAAATAAAACACGCTTTTTTAATCCCGGGATTTTATTCATATCTGAGCGCTTCAATTGGGTCAAGCCGGGAAGCTTTCTGTGCAGGATAATACCCGAAGAAAACTCCTGTGAAAGCACAAACCAAAAAAGACAGAGCAATGGAAGAATTCGACACCAATGTTGGCCAGGATAAAAAAGCAGAAACAAGTCTGGAAGCAGTAATACCTAAAGCTACACCAATCAGCCCGCCGGTAATACTTATTAATATTGCTTCAATAAGAAATTGAAATAGGATATCGATTCCACGGGCTCCTATCGACATACGTAACCCAATCTCTCTCGTTCTTTCTGTTACTGAAACATACATAATATTCATGATTCCTATACCGCCAACAACAAGTGAAATGCCTGCAATAGCTGTCAATAACACCGTAAGCAATTGGCTGGTTGAACTGAAAGTATTAATAAGTTCTGCCTGAGTGCGAACGGCGAAATCATCAATATCTGTTGGTTTCAGGCGGTGAGATGCTCTGAGTATACGGGAAATCTCATTCGTTGCAGAATCTGTGAGACTTTCATTTTTGGCAGAAACATAAATATTCTGAAAATAAATATTTGCTGTAATCCTTTCCTGTACGGTGGTATATGGTGAAAGGACCACATCATCCTGGTCTTGCCCGAACGCATTTTCACCTTTCATGGCCAGTACCCCAATTACTTTGAAAGGAATTTTGTTGAATCGTATAGTAGCGCCAACCGGGTTTTCGCCGGGTAAAAAAATATTATTAACAACAGTTTGTCCCAACAGGCAAACTTTTGCAGCAGTGGTAATATCAGAAGCTGAAAATATAACACCATCTTTCAAAGGCCAGTTGCGGATCTGAAGATAGTCGGGGCTTACACCCTGCATACCGGTTGACCAGTTAAGGGAACCATTAATTACCTGGCCGCGTGCAGAAGCAGCCGGAGAAACCACATCAATATATTGAGCTTGCTTTTGAATTGCTTTTACATCATTTATAGTGAGGGTTTGTACGCTTGTTGCGTCTAACCGGACCCCCGCCGCTACATTACTGTTTGGTCTGATGGTAATCATATTTGAACCCATACTGGATAATTGATCCTGGATACTTTTTTTAGAACCCTGGCCAATGGCCACCATGGCAATTACTGCTGCAACACCTATAATAATCCCCAGCATCGTAAGAAAAGCACGCAGCTTATTACGCTGAAGCGCTTTCAATGCAATTCGAATAAGATTGAAAATATTCATATAAACTTTTGTTCATGGTGATAATTAATATCTCATCGCAGATAAACCAATCATGAACCATTAACTAATAATCATCCGTTACAGGTATCGCTGCCAACACATCCCTAGCCGAACGCTTATTTTCATTAACAGTGTCTTTCATTACCTTTCCATCGCGCAGCATAATCGTTCTGCTGCTGAAGGAAGCGATATCCGGTTCGTGTGTTACAAAAACAATTGTCTTTCCCTTCTCATTTAATTCCTGCATCAGGGCCATTATTTCAAAGGAAGTTCTTGAATCAAGATTGCCTGTTGCTTCATCTGCCAAAATCATTACCGGCTCATTCACCAATGCACGTGCAATAGCTACTCGTTGTTGCTGCCCGCCTGAAAGCTGATTGGGTGTATGATCCATCCTGTCGTCCAATTTAACTGCCTCTAAAGCATGCATTGCCTTTTCTCTTCTTTGTTTCGAAGAGATCGCAGCGTTGTATAACAAGGGGAGCTCCACATTTTCAAGCGCAGAGGTTCTCGGTAACAGGTTGTAGGCCTGAAACACAAAGCCAATTTTCAAATTGCGCAGCCTCGCCAATTCATTTCTTGAAAGTGTGCCGACATTGACACCATCCAGGAGGTATATTCCATCTGACGGTTTATCCAAACATCCAAGCGTATTTAATAAAGTTGTTTTCCCCGATCCGCTACTACCCATTATGGTTACAAACTCTCCGGCTTCCACAACAAATGAAACACCTTTCAACGCACGGACAACTTCGCTCCCCATCCTGAATTCCCTTTTTATATTTTGCAACTCTAAAATTTTATTCCCCATAATCTTCTACAATTAATGTTTATAAATGCTTTCATACTCTTTACCTGTTTCCGCCTGCGCCCTGGGGCCTTGCCGGCGTATTACTTCTTCTTGCCGGCATAAAAGGGCTTCTTTCCTGTGTTGCTTTTACTGATTTTTCCGCATTCGGATTTACTACTCCTTCAATCACTTCATCATCGGGTGTTAAACCAAATATCACTTCCGCATTGGCATCATCATTTAAACCAATGATCACTTTTTTTTGAATAATGCTGTCCTGATTCTTCACCCAAACAAAGGCTTTTGTTCTTTTCACAGCACCAGCGGTATCATTAGCTACTCTTTTTACACTATCCGGCCCGGGTCTTTTTTTGTGCGCAGATAATGAATCCGTTTTTTTCTCCCCAATCTGATATTGTTTTGCCAATTCTTCAGTTGGCTGGAATTTCAGCGCCCTGGAAGGAATCAATAATGCATTGGTATCTTCTTTTGTAAATACGGTAATATTTGCCGTCATACCCGGCTTCAATTTCAGGTTATCGTTTGGTGCACTGATAATGGTTGAATAGGTAACCACATTCGCAGATACGGTCGGCTCCAGCCTGATCTGCGAAACAACTCCGGAAAAAATATCATCCGGATAAGCATCTACAGTAAAAGTTACACGCTGACCAATTTTTACATTGCCGATATCAGCTTCATCAACTGCACCCTGCACCTGCATCTTTTTAATATCTTTGGCAATTACAAAAAGGGTTGGCGTGTTAAAACTTGCAGCTACTGTTTGCCCTATGCTGACATTCCTTGTCATGACTACACCATCAACAGGAGAATAGATACTTGCATAGGAAAGGTTTTTGTTTGCAGCATCTAATTGCGCCTGCACACTTTGCACTGAGGCTTTTGAACTGTTATAATTATATAATGCAGTTTCATAATCCTGTTTACTGATCGCCCCGGTATTGAACAAAAGGGTTTGCCTGTCGTAAACACTTTTGTTATAAACCAGCTGGTTCTTTGCAACTTCGAGGTTTGCCCGATATTGATTGGCTGCTGCCAGCAATAACGACTTATCCAGTTCAGCAATCAGTTCCCCTTTTTTTACTTTTGAATTGAAATCAGCATAAATATTTTTTATGGTGCCCGATACCTGCGAACCAACAGAAACAGTATCCACCGGCTGTATGGTTCCTGTTGCAGTCACACTTCTGGAAATATAACCATATTGCGGCCTGACAGTTTCCAGCACAACAGGCTTTTCTTCCTTGCGGTATGAAAAATACCAAACTGCAGCTGCCGTTATAACAACAACTAATAAAATAATGCTGATGATCTTAAATTTTTTCATGTTGTTTCATTTATAATTTCATGGGTGTGCCCATATAAAATTCATATATCCTGATATTGAGCGCTGTATTGTATTTTGCCTGAATATAGGATTGCAGTGACTGCACGTATAAATTCTTCTGTGTGAGGTAATCTACCATATTAGCAGCGCCTGCATTCAATTGTTCTGTTACAACCCGGAAACTTTCTTTTGCCGAATTTAATTGCTCAACAGAAGCATCATATTGCGACTGGGCATTCAGTACATTTATATACGCCTGCTCCACAGTTTGCGACAAGGTTATTTGCGTTCCTTTCAATGACAATTCCGATTGCGCGATTTCAATTTTTGCATTTTCCACATTTGTTTTTACTGCCCGTTTGGTAAAAATGGGGACAGACAGCGTGAGCCCTATCTGCTGATAAAAATTATTATCGATTTGTTTCAGGTAGGCATCAGTGTTATTATTCGAATATCCCGTAGCCAATGATGCTCCGATAGTTGCAGTGGGATAATATCCGGCTTTTGCTTTTGCCAGGTCAAGCTCAGCAATTTTTATACCCAACTCGCCATTTTTAATTTCCGGCCTGGTTGACAAGGCAGCCTTTTGGGCTTCCTCCAGGGATGGAATTAATGCGGAGCCCATTAATGTATCAGGCACTGCAATATCAAAATTAACCGAAGACGGCAACAGCAGTAACTGCTTTAATGCAAGTTTGTTTTGCCTTTCAATGTTTTGTGCGGTAGTTAGATTATATTTATCCGTAGCCAGTTGCGATTGCAGTTCCAGCACATTTACCCTGGCAATACTTCCAGCATTAAATTGCTGTTGCCCCCTGTTTAATTGTGCCTGCGATGTTTTTACAAGATCTTCAGCATACACAATATTTTCTTTAGCCAGCAAAATGTTCAAATAAGCCTGGGTAATCTGCAGGGTAATATTATTTTCCTGCTGCAATACATTGAGGTTGGCAGACTGGATATTAAGCTGATTTTGTTTTACCACATTGTTCAGATATCCTCCATTATAAACTATCCACAAAGAACCCACTGAATAAGAACCGCTGAAGCTTGCCTGTGTTTGAAAACCGCCGACAACAGGGTTAGTATTGTTGCTGTGAATAACAGAATGACCGACACTTGCCGAAATGCCGGGAAGTTTTGCCGCTTTTGATAATAACAATTCCTGTTCTGCTGTTTTTTCAGTTAACACCAAACTGTTGATTTGTATATTATTTTTTTTAGCATAATCTATACAGTTTTCCAGGTTCCATTTAAACGGCAATGTTGCCATAGTGGTATCCTGTGCAACTGCCGCAACAATATTACTGCAAAGAATAATCATGAACATGCATACCATTATTTTCACTCGCATAAAACATTTTTATTTCAATAAATAATCACGAACATTTGTGGTTATCGACGATAAGATGGAAGCATAGTTTAACAAGCCGCATTATCAGATGGTCAGGCGGTTTACAGATTAGCTGAACGGAAGAAACAAATCACAATCCAAAAGGGTTAACATTCACCCGGTCATTTATGGTTATTTGTTTTCATCTTGTATAACGGTAAATATACAGGCACAAGAAGTTGATGCAAGTTATTGATTTATCACCAAACCAGGTTCCGTAACATAAACCGATGTCAGTGAAAAGTAAATTCCATGGGGCTGCGCAATTCAACTAAAATAATTAACAGGGAATTTTCATTCAATATTTCATCAGCAGGTTAAGCAATTTCCTGTCGAGCTGATGGCCAAACCAATCTTCATAAATCACATCACTACGATTTGAATCAATAATACCGAAATCTCCGATAAAATTCCACAAACTAAAACCGATATTATTGGAAGAAAGGATATCCAGTACATCTTCAAACCAGGCCAGAAAAACCGCATGCGGTGTTTTGTTCCAGCAACCGCATTCACCGCAATGCACACCTATTCCTTTTTTGATTAATTCAATCCATGGTTTATAATAATCTTCCAGCATTTGCCGACTGAAATATTTTTCGCCGACCTGCCCGGGCCATTTTGGCAAAGGCATATGTTCCGGATCTTTATTAGCCCATGGCGCTTTGTAATGAGAAACCGCCCCGGGAAAATATCCCCTGCAACTCTGTGCAATTTTCAGGTCTTCAATTTCAGGAATGATGTCATTGCCAACCCTGTTTCCATCGGCAATTACGAGGTGCCCGGGGTTTACCCTCCGGATTGCTTCAGCCGCGCCTTTTGCTATTTTGCGATATATATCTCCGGGAACAGGCCCTGACTTTGCATGCTGATCGTTCATATCTTCCCGCATACTGGGTTCATTCACCAAATCGAAACTTATCTTTTCAGAAGAAATATGTTTAAATCGGTTTGCCCAGAAACTCCAGTGAAAGTAAAATGCTTTTTGAGCTTCTTCATCTTTCCATAAATTAAACGGTTCGTGAAAACCTGCATTAATACAATAGCCCGGAGCACGATGAAGGTTAATACTGGTATGCAGATTGTACTTATGCGCAGTAGTCACAAGCCCTTCAATATCAGAAACGGCTTGTTCATCTATTTTATAAACATCGTCGCGAGAAATGTCTTTACTCCTGTCGAATTTAAGATAGCACGGGTAGGCAATGGGTATACGCACAAAATCAAAGCCCCAGTCCTGCATCCACTTTAAGTGTTCTTCAGTGGTTGCATGTTTTGAAGGAAGTGCTGCAGGCGAAAAAAAATCAGTAAGATTAAATCCCTTCCACCTGGGCAGCATGTTTTTCTGTTGTGAAAAAAATGAAGCGGATAGCCTGCCTGCAGACATACCAAAACCGGCAGTAACCGCTGCAGTGTTTTTTATAAACATTCTTCTTTCCATATTCTTTTTGCCATGAAACACAGCTATCAAACAACGGTTATCCTTAACCGTTATCCCTTATTTTCATATTTACAGGATCCCAGTAAATAATTTTCTTACTGAAATAACTTTCGTTTGCAGCAAGACAGGGGGCAGCAGCACGAAAGCCGAATACCGGATCTTCCACAACTGGTTTCCCTGTTCTTACACCTTCAAAAAAATCAGCAAAATGATCAACATGTTCATCATATCCTTCCGGGACTTTGTAAATGGTAGGCACCGGATCGCTTTCCTTTTGATCTTCTGCAGAATATTTTGCATTATAAGATTGCATCAGTTCTTCCTGCATGGCTTTCGGGTAAGTTGAAAAAGCATCCCACCCCCCAATACCGGGCGCTTTTGACATTTTATGATGGTGAATAGTAAAACCCCCTTCACCCATTTCCATTACCCCTTCTGATCCGAAAAATTTTACACTGCCCGTTTCTCCATGACCGCTGATGAAATTGACCCGGAGCATCACATCAAATGCAGGATGATCAGTTGTTTCCGGATAATGCATGATGCCTGTCATCACATCCGGCACGTCGCGGCCATCTTTCCAGTAAGCCAGTTGCCCGGATGCAAAAATTTTTTCAGGTCCTTTTGAAGCGGTAATTACATGAATTCCGGATAATAAATGCACAAACAAGTCACCTGCAACACCGGTGCCAAAATCTTTATAATTACGCCACCAGAAAAACTTTTTGGCTTGGTAGGGTTGCTTGGGCATACCGATGATATAACGGTCCCAATCAACGGTTGATGGAGAGCCGTCAGTCGGCATAGTATATTCCCAGGCCCCAAGGGCGCTTTGCCGGTCGAAATTGGCTTCAATACAGGTGAGCTGCCCGATCTCCCCGGCTTTATATAATTCTTTTGCTTTGGCATAAGCAATACTGCTGACGCGCTGGCTGCCAACCTGCATCGTTTTTTTTGTACGCATCTGGGTTTCGATCACTTCATGTCCCTGGCTGATTTTATGTACCATCGGCTTTTCGCAATACACTGCTTTCCCTTTGTTCATGGCATCAATTGAAATACGGGAATGCCACAGGTCAGCAGTTGCAATGATGACCGCATCGATATCTTTTCTTTCCAGGATTTCTTTATAATCCTGCGTAGTAAAAATATCCTTTCCATATATTTCTTTTGCACGCTCTAACCTCCCCTTGTACAAGTCACATGCAGCTACCATTTGTGTGCCCGGAACTTTCAGTGCTGTTTCAATATCATTATGGCCCATTATACCCATTCCGATTACTGCAACATTAACCTTATCGTTGACGTTAATTCTTTTCCGGTATTCAATAATTTTCTTTTCCGCTCTTTCTTCAGCAGCAAAAGAAGATAATGTACCCGATGACAGCAGCAAACCGGTACTGCCAAGCTGTTGTAAAAATTTACGGCGCGATGGATGATTGCTAAGCATGTTATAAATTGATTGCAGGTGAATGAATAAGAATGATTGTAATTTACAACATATCATTTATGCATCGGCATTACTGATTAATTAATATGAGAAGTATTTTGTGGCGGATTTGATTCGTGGCATTAACATTCTTATCATTAAAGCTGAGATAACATGCCCGTTGAATAATTTTATTCCGTGATGTTTTGAAGCTGATATCTGGTAAAAATTACCCATCATACAGAAAATTGTTTTTCATTTTCTGTTACACTCGGTAAATAGTACGTTAATCGTTTTGTTATAAAAATATGTGGCCCGTTCCCGTGAAGATGCGATACAAATGAGGCCCAGTTTTCCATATTGCGAAAGCGCACCAATCAAATGAAACATCACCCCTTCCTGCTTTACCCCGTCAAAATGCAAGTGGTTCATGATGACTATATCCATCAGGTCAGGCGGCGTTAATCCCTTCAGGCGGTCATCCTGCAGGTTATCTGTAAAAATGTAATATTTTTCATCACCACCGGGCAGAAAATATTTTCCTCGTGTTGCATCATATTCCCCATCTGTGAGAAATTGTAACATCAGGTAAGGATAAGTAGTTCCTCCTTTTCGCAAATTGATCTCAATAGCATAATGCTTCCATCCGTTTTTTTCTTTCACTGATATAAAATCAATAGCAAATCGCCCCAGTACTCCTTTCAGTTTTAACTGCTCTGCAATTCTTTCAGCCAGCAATCCGATTTCGATGCTGTATTCTTCATTTGCGGGAAAACTTCCGCCGAGAAAAACCTGCTCATCTGGCCCGCCCATCCATTGATCATGTGTGGAAATAATTTCTGTTTTGCCTATAGGATTTATCCTGCACTGAACCGAAGGAGAAGTTTTTTCTTCTCCCTCCAAAAACCTCTCGGCTATACCACCCATACTTTCAAATTTTTGTATGAACTGCTTATAGAAAAGATTTTTTGCGATTATTTTCAGGCGCTCCGGCAATTGTTTACGTAACTGCTCTTCGATATCATTTCCAGGATGAATATCCTGATATTCAAAAACTGCGTTTCCATCACCGCTAAAACCATCATTTACTTTGATGATAGCCCTTTTGATGTTATGATTTTGCTTGTATAAACCTGCAAGCGCTTTCACAATATCCTGTTCAGTGCGGAGGTTTTCATAACCTTCAGGCAAGGCAATGCCTGCCCCACGGAAAATTTCCCTGCTGCCTGATTTTGTTCCCCAGAAATAAAGATCAGGATCACATCCATATAAAGGCAAACCGAGTTCTACAGCCAGCCTGCGTTCATGGTTTGTAACATTAAAACAGGAAATATGTGCTGAATGATTGGATGGAATGGCAGTTTTGATGCGCTCAATCAACCTCGGCCTGGACAGTATTTTTTCCGTGAGTGATACTTCAGATGCATCGTAGCAACTAAAAAAATGTATCCGTTGACGGGCATGATAAGCCGTGATGCCACGCAGCATGTGCAGGTAATAATCTATTATAATCGTGTCAACCGGTACACTTGTTATATAAATAATATGCGTTCTTGGCATCTTTAACAATAACAACATGCAGAGCATCCTTTCTTCATAATGGAGGTGGGCATCAATTTTAGCGAGCATCTGCGCGTCCAGTGTAAGGCTGGGTATTACCACAACAGTTTTAGGGGCAAGGTTATCTTCGAAAACAGATTTATATTCCGATGCAAACTTTCGTTGGAATGCACTGAAAATATCTCTTTCATCCCGTCCTTTTTCTTTTGCTGCCAGCATGCACCAGTCTGATTAATCGGTAAATTTAAAATTAACTGAACTCTTTACGAATAGGCATGACAGGGGTAAGCCTAAGGAATGATTTCTGTCAGATTATGTTATACTGGTGCTGTTATTTACAGATAAACGCCTGTACTGCTATTATACATCGTTGTGTCACTCACTTGTACTGCAGGCATTCCATTCAGCAAATGGAGAACCATTGATAAAATACGAGTTTGTTTAATCTGCCCTGCCGGGTTTTGAAACCCGGCAGGGTTGGCAGCAGTGATGATAGAATTTATTTTACAGGTACATCTGCAACCTGCAGTGCAATAGTAGCATTGCGGACGAAAGGATTGCGTCGCAACGATGTTCAACCGGAGTTACCGAAGCCGGTACAATGCTATTTCTTCACCGAAAAATGATACACGCCCGAACCTATTTCCAGTTCTGTATAACCATGATGGGTACCTGAAATCCTGATTTCTTTTTCCGTACTTACAGGTTTGCCGCTTTCGGTTATATTATCTGAGATAATTGCGGGCAAGTACACCGTTGCCGTAGTATTGGCAGGCACTTCCACATCAAGTACAAAATCGCCATTACCCGTTTTCCAATGGCTGCTCACATTACCATAATAAGTTTGCAAATCGGCGCCGGCCATGCTCAGGCTTGTATCCGTGTGCGGAAAAATTTTTATGTGCTTATAACCGGGAGCATCTTCATAGGTGTCGATGCCTGCAATAACCCTATACATCCAGTCACCTATAGCGCCGTAAGCATAGTGGTTGTATGAATTCATACCCGGTGTCTGAAAACTGCCATCGGGTTTAATGCCATCCCAGCGCTCCCAGATAGTAGTTGCGCCCATTTTAACCGGATAAAGCCAGGAGGGGTAAGTATCCTGCAACAGCAGTTTATATGCAACAGATGTGTACCCAAAACGGCTGAGTACATGACTAATATAAGAAGCCCCTAGAAAACCGGTAGTGATATGGTTGCCATAGTCTTTTACATTGGCCGCAAGTTTTGCTGCAGCCTGTTCACGAAACGGTTCAGGCAACATATCAAAATGTAACGCCAATGTATATGCGGTTTGTGTGCCACTCACCAGCCTGCCGTTAGGTGTAACATATTCCTTAACAAAAGCATCTTTTACTTTCTGCAAAAGTGATTCATAGCTGCTCAAATCAGCAGTATTTCCCAATACCCTCGCAGCATTAATAAGCAACTGAACAGAATGCGCATAAAAACATTGTGCAATCAGGTATTTATCGGTAACTGCGGATCTTCCGTCATTATCATCTTCAGGCCGGTAGAAAAGCCAGTCGCCAAAATGAAAACCGGTATTCCATAAATCATTCGTACTTTTCTGGCGCATGAATTCAACCCAGGCCCTCATACTCGCATATTGATCTGCCAAAATTCTTTTGTCACCATAAGCAAGCCACATATTCCAGGGAACAATAGTTGCCACATCAGCCCACCCGGTTGATCCGGCAGCGCCTTCTCCCAGAACATTCGGCACAACAAAAGGTACGGTTCCGTTTGCTTCCTGGTCGGCAGCAACATCTTTCAGCCATTTTGCGAAGAAATTTTCAACACCCATATTAAATGTTGCCGTGCGGGAAAAAACCTGTGCATCACCTGTCCAGCCCAATCTTTCATCACGTTGTGGACAATCAGTCGGCACATCAAGGAAGTTTCCTCTTTGTCCCCATTGAATATTATGCTGAAGTTGGTTAATGAGCGGATCAGAAGAAATAAAGTCTCCTGTTTTTTTTAAATCTGAATATAATACCACCGCTGTAAAATTATCAGCATGGAATTCACCCGGATAACCGATTAACTGGATATACCTGAACCCGTGAAATGTAAAATGCGGTTCAAAAATTTCTTCACCACCGCCTTTCAGGATATAAATATCTGTCGCTTTAGCCGCACGAAGGTTTTCAGTATAAAAATTGCCAGCTTTATCCAGCACTTCTGCGTGCTTTACCATTACCGTATCACCCGCATTTCCTTTTACTTTTAATACCACCCAGCCCGTAAGGTTCTGGCCGAAATCAATTACCTTCTCCCCTTTCGGCGTAGTAATGAATTGAACAGGTTTGAATGTTTCATGTTTTTTTACCGGCTCATTATACTCTGCAATTAAATTGCCCATTGGATAAATAGCGATCTGCACCCCGCTCCACTTCGAATCGTCATAACCGGGCAAAGCCCATCCTGATTTTTCCAGTCTCGCATCAATAGTTTCACCGTGATAAATTTCAGAATAAATGATACTTCCTGTGGATGATTTCCAGCTTTCATCAGAAATAATCGTAGCTGTTGATCCGTCTGTATACTTTATTTCGAGCTGAAAGAGCAATCCCGTTTTTTTCCCATAAGAGTCTTTATTATCACTCCAGGCAAGATAGCCGCGGTACCATCCGCTGCCGAGCGTAACACCAACCGCATTTCTTCCTTTATTCAATAGAGAGGTTACATCATACACCTGGTATTGCAGACGCTTGTTGTAGCTCGTCCACCCTGGCGTCAGGTATGCATCACCGATACGCCTGCCATTAATCTGCGCTTCATACAAGCCATGTGCTGTAATGTACGCGGTGGCAGATAAAATTTTTTTATCTGCGCTGAATGGTTTCCTGAATATTGCGCTTGGCCTGGTTTTTTCATCTTCAACATAGCCAGGCTCAATCCATTTTGCTTTCCAGTCGGCTGTATTAAAAAAAGCCGTTTGAAAAAAAGCAGGTTCGCTCCACGCCGATGATTTTCCCTCATTATCCCAGATGCGCACTTTCCAGAAATACTTTGTGTTGCTTTGCAAGCCATTCCCATGATATGCCACATGTACTGATGAATCAGACATCACTTTACCGCTGCTCCATACTTTTTCTTTACCTGTTATAATTTCAATTTCATAAGCGCTTTGCGTGACACTTCTTTTATCACTGATGATCTGCCAGCTAAACCGGGGCTGCAAAACATCCAATCCAACAGGGTTTATGAGATTTTCTGTGAGCAGGTTCCTGACCTTAAGTTGAGGAAACGATGATGCCGAAAACAGGACGATACTAAGAAAAGACACGATTAGTTTCTTCATGGCGCAATGTTATATTAAAAGGTAATGTAGTTACAGGGTTTTAAAAGTACAGTTTTTGCCGAAGGCCTTAAAAAAAATTTTACAACAAAAAAATAAATGTTAATTTGACATTAATTTATGCTGTATGAAAAACGAAGCTTTTGTAATTGGGGTAGATTATGGAACCGATTCGGTAAGGTCCGTTATCATTAATGCTTATAATGGCGAAGAAATAGCCTCATCCGTTTTTTATTATCCCCGCTGGAAAGACGGCCTTTACTGCGACCCTGCCAAAAACCAGTTCAGGCAACATCCGATGGATTATGTGGAAGGCCTTGAAACTAGCATAAAAAAATGCCTGCAACACGCTGGTGAACCTGTTGCAAAAAATATAAAAGCAATATCCGTTGACACCACAGGCTCGACACCTGCACCTGTTGACGAAAGCGGGATCCCTCTTGCATTGATACCGGGATTTGAACAAAACCCAAACGCAATGTTCATATTATGGAAAGACCACACTTCAGTGAAGGAAGCTGCAGAGATCAATGCTCATGCAGGAAAATTTGATATCAATTACCTGCAGTTTGTAGGCGGCATCTATTCTTCGGAATGGTTTTGGGCTAAACTGTTGCATGTGCTGCGGGAAGATTCTTCGGTTAGACATGCCTGTTACTCATGGGTAGAACATTGCGACTGGATACCATTTTTGCTGACAGGTGGAAAAAAAGCTGCCGATATCAAACGGGGTGTTTGCAGCGCCGGTCATAAGGCTTTATGGTCGGCAGAATTTAACGGATTGCCCCCTGATGATTTTTTTTCATCGCTGGATATTTTATTAAAAGGTTTTACTGCCAGGTTATTTACCGACACTTTTACTGCTGATAAAGCTGCCGGAATAATCAGCAAGGAATGGGCGGGCAGATTAGGCTTGCCTGATACAGTAGTTATCGGCATTGGCGCCTTTGATGCCCATATGGGCGCTGTTGGCGGGCAAATAGAACCTTATCATTTAAGCAAAGTAATGGGCACTTCGACATGCGATATGCTTGTTGCCCCTGTAGATGAAATAAAAGGAAAATTGGTAAAAGGGATTTGCGGCCAGGTTCCCGGATCAGTTATTCCGGGAATGATGGGAATGGAAGCAGGACAATCTGCATTCGGAGATGCTTATGCCTGGTTCAGGAATGTAATTGCCTGGCCTATGGAAAATATTGTGTGCAAATCAGGTTTAGCTGACAGCACCATACTGGAAAAAATTATTCATGAATCCACCGAAAAAATAATTCCTGAGTTAAGTAAACAAGCTGCACAAATCCCAATTGACGAAAAATCCGAACTGGCAATAGACTGGCTGAATGGAAGGCGGACCCCTGATGCAAATCAGTTGTTGAAAAGCGCCATTACCGCGTTGAATCTCGGTTCCGATGCGCCCAGGATTTTCAGGTCTATAGTTGAAGCTACCTGCTTTGGTGCCAAAGCAATTGTAGACAGGTTTAATGAGGAAGGCGTGCATGTAAGAGGGCTTATCGGGCTTGGCGGTGTTGCCAAAAAATCTCCGTTTGTTATGCAGATGATGGCGGATGTAATGAATATGCCCATACGTATCCATAAATCAGAACAGACTTGTGCGCTTGGGGCAGCCATGTTTGCTGCAACGGCAGCCGGGTTATATAAAAAAGTGGAAGAGGCTATGGAAGCCTTGGGCCCGGGGTTTGATGCGAAGTATACACCTGTTAAAGCCAACACCGATATATATGCGAAACGATTCAGGAAATACACGCAGCTGGGAAAATGGATAGTTGATAACGGATAAATGATATGGATATGCAAAAGCTATCACGTAACTCTTAACTTATCACCAATAACTTAGCGCCTACTAACAAATAATTACACAATGGCCAACCCATATAAGCACATACAGGAAGAGGCATATGAAGCCAATATGCAACTGCCGAAATTAAATCTCGTAATATTTACATTCGGAAATGTGAGTGCAGCGGACAGAAATCTTGGGGTGTTTGCGATTAAACCAAGTGGTGTCCCTTATGAAAAATTATCTCCGGCAAAAATGGTTATCGTTGATTTTGACGGCAAAACCATAAAAGGAAAATTGCGCCCTTCTTCCGATACAAAAACACATGCAGTGCTATATAAGCACTGGGAAAATATTAACGGTATTGCACATACGCATTCTGTATATGCCACCGCATGGGCACAATCGCTTCGTGATATCCCTATTTACGGAACAACACATGCAGATCATAACACCGTCGATATCCCATGTGCAGCGCCAATGAATGATGAAATGATTCACGGCGATTATGAATATCAGACCGGCTTCCAGATTATGGATTGCCTCAAAGAACGCAACCTGAGCTATGAGCAAATTGAAATGATGCTGGCAGGCAGCCACGCTCCATTTACCTGGGGGAAGAATGCAGCAAAGGCGGTATATAACAGCGCCGTGCTTGAAGCGATAGCACAGATGGCTTTTATTACTGAACAAGTAAAACCAATTGCGACAAGATTAAAAGAAGCATTAATAAAAAAACATTTTGAAAGAAAACATGGGCCGGATAGCTATTACGGACAATAAATATTTTCTCTAAAATTTTAAACTTTGGAGAAAATATAACATAAACTATAAGTTAAGGCGATTGCCGAATAGAATATCCACCGTACAAGTGAGTGACACGACAATGCTTAACAGAATTACCAAACCCTGTAACAATAAAATAAAATGATTAATCTTAAGCAATTGGAGATCTGGTTTGTAACCGGAAGCCAGCATTTATATGGCGAAGAAACCTTGAAACAGGTAACACGGCATTCGCAGATCATCGCAGATGCGCTGAACAATGCACGGCAAATGCCGGTATATATTGTTTTCAAGCCCACAGTAAAAACCCCTGAAGAAATCTATAACATTTGTATTGAAGCAAACAGTCAGCGAAAATGCATTGGGATTATAGCCTGGATGCATACTTTTTCCCCTGCGAAAATGTGGATAGGCGGATTAAAGATTTTGAATAAACCATTATTGCATTTTCATACGCAATTCAACCGCGACATACCCTGGAACGAAATAGATATGGATTTTATGAACCTGAACCAAAGCGCCCATGGCGACCGTGAATTTGGTTTTATGGTGAGCCGTATGCGGCGTAACAGGAAAGTAATCGTTGGTCATTGGCAGGATAATGACACTGTTCATGCAATAAGCAATTGGTCAAGGGTAGCTGCGGGATGGCACGATTGGCAAGGGGCAAAGTTTGTGCGCTTTGGAGACAATATGCGCTATGTTGCCGTTACCGAAGGCGACAAAGTGGAAGCGGAATATAAATTTGGTTATTCAGTAAATACACATGGCATCGGCGACCTTGTGAGCGTGATCAATGCAGTCAGCGACACCTCTGTTGATGTGCTGGTAAAAGAATACCAGGATCACTACAAAATAGTTGATGCGTTAAAAAAGGGAAGTGAAAAACATCAATCGCTCCGTGAAGCTGCAAAAATCGAAACAGGAATAAAAATTTTTTTAGAAGAGGGGAACTTTAAAGGTTTTACGGATACGTTTGAAGATTTGCATGGTATGGTTCAATTGCCGGGTATTGCCGCACAGCGGCTGATGGCCGCCGGTTATGGTTTTGCCGCAGAAGGCGATTGGAAAACCGCAGCGCTTGTACGGGCAATAAAAACAATGGCTACAGGCCTGCCTGGCGGAAACTCTTTTATGGAAGACTACACTTATCATTTCGACCCCGATAACCAACTTGTACTCGGCTCTCATATGCTTGAAATCTGCGAGAGCATTGCAGATGGCAAGCCCACATGTGAAATACACCCCCTTGGCATCGGAGGAAAAGCAGACCCCGTAAGGCTGGTGTTTAACGTAGCTGCCGGCCCTGCATTAAATGCCAGTATTATTGACCTGGGCAACCGTTTTCGGTTACTCGTAAACGAGGTAGTTGCCGTAGCGCCTTTTCAAAATTTACCCAAACTACCTGTGGCCCGTGTGCTTTGGAAGCCTTATCCTGATATGAAACGTGGCTGTGAAGCATGGATACTGGCAGGTGGCGCACACCACACTTGTTACAGCCAGAATATAAGCGCCGAACAATTGCAGGATTTCGCCGAAATAGCAGGAATTGAGTTTGTTTTAATAGGAAGGAATACGGATATTTATCAATTCAAGAACGAGCTGAAATGGAATGATGTATATTACCAGATCAACAGGTAATACTTTGTTTAGGGTTCATTGATCATGGTCATGAAGAACAAGGTTTTTTACACCTTTTTTATATGAGCTATGAACCAACATACAATTTTAACACCAACATAAACAATTAAAACCTAACGAGCGCTTATGCACAACAAACTGGTATCTGCTGATTACATTGTATTTTTCATCTACTTTATCATTGTTGCATCCTATGGATATTGGATCTATCAGCGCAAAAGAAAAAAAGTCAGCGATACGCATGATTTTTTTCTTGCTGAAGGATCGCTTACCTGGTGGGCAATCGGTGCTTCGCTGATTGCATCAAATATTTCTGCCGAACAATTTATTGGCATGAGCGGAAATGGATTTTCAGTAGGTATCGCTATTTCAGCGTATGAATGGATTGCAGCCATCGCATTGATTATTGTTGCAGTTTTCTTCATGCCCATTTACCTGAAAAATAAAATCTTCACCATGCCGCAATTCTTAAAAATGCGGTATAACGAAACAGTAGGCGTGATTATGACAGTCTTCTGGCTTTTTTTGTATGTGCTGGTGAATATCACTTCCATCATGTACCTTGGTGCACTGGCTATTAATAATCTTACCGGCGGAGAAAACCTTCATTTCATTATGATCGGGCTATCTGTTTTCGCCATCGTCATCACACTGGGCGGCATGAAAGTAATCGGTTATACGGATGTGATACAGGTACTGGTGTTGATTATTGGCGGACTTGCCACAACTTATATGGCATTAACGATGGTAAGCGAGAAATTCGGTTTAGGCAAAGATGTAATTGCCGGTTTTAACCAGTTGATAAAAGATTCACCCGATCATTTTCACATGATATTTTCAAAACCAGCTGCAGGTACGCCACAAAGCGAGATTAATAAATACCTGATCCTTCCGGGCATTGCCATGTATTTTGCCGGGCAATGGGTGGTAAATTTAAATTACTGGGGCTGCAACCAATACATTACTCAACGTGCATTAGGCGCTAACCTGCAGACTGCACGTACTGGTATTTTATTTGCCGCTTTATTGAAACTGTTGATGCCGGTTATTGTAATGCTGCCCGGAATCGCAGCCTATGTATTATATAAAAACGGCAGCCTTCAGAATGAAATGTCGTTAGGCGGCAAATTCAATGCAGATAACGCATATTCATCAGTGTTAGGCTTTCTTCCTGCAGGATTTAAAGGATTATCCATCGCTGCACTCACTGCAGCTATAGTCGCGTCCCTGGCAGGAAAAGCAAACAGCATCTCTACTATTTTCACTTTAGACATTTATAAAAAATACATCAACAAAAGCGCTACGGAAAAACAAATGGTTTGGATCGGCCGGATTGCCATTTTAGCTGCCATGTTTTTTTCTGTTGCTTTTACATGGAATGATCTTCTCGGCATCAGCAAAGAAGGCGGTTTCACTTATATTCAGAAGTATACCGGGTATATCAGTCCGGGTATATTTGCCATGTTTATATTCGGAATGTTCTGGAAACGAACAACCGGCCCCGCTGCTGTTATCGGCTTAATTACCGGAGTAGTTGTTGCTGTTATATTCAATGATTTTGCACCTAAGTGGTTTGGCCCGGAAACCATGTTTTACACTGCCTTCACCAACAGCAACGGTGCATATGAAATACCATTCCTTATTAGCATGGGCTGGTCGTTTTTCTTTACTGCGTTAGCTATGATTGCCGTCAGTCTTGCAGGCCCTAAAATAAACCCGAAAGCATTTGCACTTGATATGGAGATGTTCAAATTAAAACCCTCTACTGCTATTTTGGTTATTGTGATATTATTAATACTTACAGGCCTTTATGTAAGGTTCTGGTGACCTGTTACTATAAAACAGATAATAATAAGGCCCGCTTTTCTCTGAGCGGGCCTTATTATTATTCAATGAAGAACGCGGATTTGTATCAACTATGTGAGCCGATAAAAAAAGTTTACATAATTAATTTAATCTATACAAGGAAAAAATTATTGAATGAATCATTATTACCCGGATGGTCATTTTTTTTACAACTAACAAAATCAGGCACATTTTGTCATTTACTGTATCCGGCTTCATACTGCAGGAATTCTATTGCGTTTGCGAGATATACAAATGGTGCATTCCAGTTAATAGCAATTTCATTGGAAGCAAATGCGCAGTCTGTATCTATATAAGCTGTTTCAGGTTCAATAAATTCATAATAACAATGATCCTGTCTGCCTGGATTGGGCCCTGCAGCCATTAACCCGGGAACTGGTTCCGCAATCCCATCTGCGATGGAAGGCCTGTGATGCGGGTGCATTGTTGATTTCATTCCGAAGCCTGTTACAAAACTATAACCAGTTGCATTCCTGCCTAAAATATAATCAAGGTTTGACAAAGCAGCATCCAGATATTTTTTTTCTTTAGTGATACGATAGGTATTCACCAGAACGATGCCCTGATTAGCGGCAACGGAATTACTGCCCCATATAAAATCTTTGACGTTCCCTCCCATCACTGTTTTGAATGCATTCGCAGGAATGCTTTTGACATAATCATTGGCAAATTGTATCAACTTACTTTTTATATCTTGAATATTTTCGTTAGTATAAGATGGCAGACTTTTTTGATTTCGCATTAAAGAATAAAAACCAAGCGCCTGAACATTACTCCAGGAAGGCAATACAAATTTTGATCGAATTCCTTTTTCTAACACTTTATAAAATGAAGAGTCCTGCGAGGTTATAAATAATTCTGCAGCAGCCCAAAACCGTTCATCATCAAAATGCCTGTCTCCATATGGGCCGGTAGTAATTTTAGGTTCGAATTTTTTATTCATTTCATTTTGATCATACACAGAATCAGGGTTTTTTTCCGCCCATTTCCATGCTTTAACTGAAGCAAACAAACATGAATCTGCCAGGCTTTTCCATTGATGGGTGAAATATTTCAATACCCTTGATGCCTGAGCAGTAACGGCTGCAAAATCAAGAGTGGCGGCCGTTCCTTTTTGCACAACATACCGCGGAGACAAAGCTTTGCCAGGCATTACCATTTTATCGAATGCCGCATTTGTGCATTTGTTATATACCCCTCCGTCAGCGGGGTCCTGCATAGTCAGCATCCATCGCAGGTTGTAAACCACTTCATCCAGAATATCAGGAGCCATGTTGTTGCTTTCAGGAATATTGGTTTGAATAGTATCAAAATAAGCATGAAAATCTTCATAAGCAGAAAGTAAAGTGCCCATGGTAATACCTGAATTGACAATATACTTATTATAATCACCTGCATCATACCATCCGCCTGGTGTTGAAATTTTCGTACCTGCAGGCCGTTCATTCGTTGCAGCAGAAGGATGAATAAAAACTGCCGTATCCGGATGGCCTTCTCCTCTTGCCCATTTACCTGCAAATTTTTTTTCCAGCAACACAGATGCCCGCTGATAATAAAATCCTTTCAGTGCAGCAACTGCAACAGCATGATGAACATGATCAGCAATTGCAAATGGATATGAGTTGCCCGAACCGGCAACAAAAACAGAATAAAAGCCTTTTTTTTTCAGGCCAGAAAAATCAGCAATTCTTACTTTTAATGATGAGTTTTCAGATTTCATCTCATCGCTCAATAAACCCCTATAAACGGTATCTTTTGAATATGCATCAACAATAAAAAAAACTGATGAAGGAGTGCTGTCCGTAATTGCTGCTATTTTTGATGAGCCCGGATAAAATCCTAACTGATTGAGAGAAATTTTATCGGAATATTTTTGCGCTAAGGATATTCCACAAACGAAAAAACATATGAATACAAAAGCTATTTTCCGTTTTATCATACCATTTTTTTAAAATATTATTTCATCGGCTGCGCCAGTAACAACTGCAGTTTGTCGTCATTCCTGGCAACAAGCACCGCTTTTCCCGATTTTTTAATACTGATCAATTTCATGTCTCTGACATCACCATCAACAATCAATCCGCTTTGCTGAGCTGTCATGGCTGCAAAATTTCCTTTACCATCTCCTTTTAACAGCAATCCATAAGATGCATCCATGCTCCCAACAGTAATATTGTATTGATATTCGTTCCCTGCAATCAGTATATCTTTTTTTCCGTCACCATCAACATCATCCACTATAATAGCATTTACCGGAGCCATTTGCGCCTGCATACCGAAAGGATGGAAACTGAATTTACCTTTCCCGTTATTTTCGAAATAGCCGCTCCTGGTTTCATTACATTGCAGGATGTCAGCTCCGTTCAAGTCTTCTTTGGAAAAAATTTCATCCATCGAAGCTTTTGCATACTCCTCATTCAGTTCGAATCTTTTTTTAATTGAAGGTACCTGCATGGCAAACTGATCTCTCGAGATAGAAGGGTAAAGCTCATACTTGCCATTTTCATTTTTTATATAATAACAAAATACCGGATCGATTATACCATTGTTATCAAAATCTTTTGCCACCATTTCAGCAGGCTGTTGAGCTGAAATATGGTAAGGGTTATTCAATCCTAAGTTCCCCGCAACAATATCCATATCGCCATCTCCGTCAATATCAGCAACAGCAATACTGCGCCACATACCAGCTATTCCCTTCAGGTTACACCCGTCTGTTATTTCAACAAGCTGATTCTTTATATTTTTAAAAACCCGTATACCCATCCACTCCCCGGCAATAATTAATTCAGGCTTTTTATCATTGTCAATATCCGCCCAAATTGCCGCATTTATCAAACCCGGGTGCATCAATTCTTTGCATACTTCTTCAGTAACATCAGTGAATTTCCCATGATTATTTTTCAGTAAAAAGCTTCTTGGCGGCTCCGGATATTTTCCCAGCTGGATTCTTCCCCCGATAAATACATCAGTATAGCCATCTCCGTCAAAATCACCCGATGCAACTGCTTTTGCAGGAGTCATTATATCAGCAGGAAATGCTGTAAGATCAGGTTTAAAATTTCCATTGCCCTCATTCAAATACAACCTCGGCCGGTAATACCCAGAATGAAGATCAAACTCCGTGCTTCCTCCAACAATCAATAAATCAAGATCCCCATCTCCGTCGGCGTCAAAAAAAATACTCTGCATATCTTCTTCATTTTTTTGACCGTTGACCAGTTCATGGTTTTCAAATGAACCATCGGGCTTTTGTAAAAATATTTTTCCGGGCTGTTTAAATGCCCCTCCAACAAAAAAATCCTGTAATCCATCTGCATTAATGTCTCCAATACTTATAAATGGCCCTTCCTGCGAAAACTGCTGAGGTATCAGCGGCTGAAATGAATAATCGAAGAAAAATGTTTCTTTATGCCGAAAATCAGCTTTGGCCTTGTCGGTTATGTCTGTGAATAACGAATTTGATAAAAAATTGTGCCCATCATATTCTTCTACAGCGTTGCTGTAATTAACCGCTAAAGTTTTATTCAGTACAGGTTGTAATATAAGCTGCATTTTACCATCTGGCCAGATAATCTTTAATGAATCTATATTATTTCTTCCGCAACCGATATGTAAACGATTATCTACAGAAGATAAATATCCCCTTACAGGATACTGCTCAACCATTTGTTTAAAATCATTGCTGTAAGCATATATAACAGCTCCGATACCATCCCGGTTTAAAGAACCACCATTTAGTTTTATGGTGAGGTAGTTATTTGTGTTTTCCGAATCGTTTGTGTGGTTTATTTCATTACGCATCACAAATGCATAGCCGTTTATATTATTCGTCACCAGGTCCAGGTCGCCGTCGTTATCGAAATCCGCATATGCCACACCGTTAGATATTGAATTTTCACCAATCCCGGCAACATCTGAAACATTGCTGAATGTGAGATTGCCATTATTACGGAAAAGGTAATTACGTAACTTCACCTCACCGAGAGAAGCCAGGTGTTCATTCAGGGCCCGCTGCAATGAAATATCTTTTTCACTGGCACCCGATTCAATGACAGTTTGATGCCTGTACTCAAGGAAATCGGTGTTGGTTGGGTCGCGCCCCAGGCCATTGGCAATATGCATATCTTTCCACCCGTCATTATCAAAATCGGCAAACAACACGCTCCAGCTCCAGTCGGTTTCGGAAACACCCGCCATTTGCCCGATCTCACTGAAAAAAGGTTCTGTTCTGTTATTTAGTTTTCGCGCACCATTATTTAACTGAAGCATATTGTGTATGAACTCGGGTTGATACCCGTTTTGTTTTTCCGCCTGGCGACGTTGTTCATTCATAAAAGAATACATCATTTTCTTACGCTCATTTGTTTCAGGTTGCATGTCCAGTGTGGCAATATCCACAAGGCCGTCGTTGTTAAAATCTGCAGCATCGGTACCCATACTAGAATAACTTTGGTGCTTTACGGCAGATGCTATACAGTTGCTGAAAGTGCCATTTTTATTATTGAGCCATAACAAATCATTTTTAATGTAATCGTTTGCCACATAAATATCAGGATATCCATCACCGTTAAAATCACTTACAGCAACGCCTAACCCGTTCCCGTCTTCTATAATACCTGCCTGCCTGGAAACGTTTTTGAATACGGGGTGGTTCATACCCGCCGGTATCCCCTGATTATGGAATAATTTATCAGCAGCCTGTGAATTACTGTCTGTTTTATTGTACCGGATGTCATTTGGCCTGTCGTCATTCAGGTTATGATTCAGGAGGTACATATCCAACCATCCGTCTTTATCATAATCAAAAAAAACAGCCTGTGTTGAAAATGAAGTATCGTCAAGCCCATACTCCTTGGCTTCTTCTTTAAAAGTGAGATCGTGCTGGTTAATGAATAATAAGTTCCTTCTTCTTTCAGCTGTTACACGTCCTGACACACAAACATAAATATCGGGCCACCCATCGTTATTGATATCTACAATGCTTACACCGGTACACCAGCTGGTTGTTGATACACCGGCATTTTCCGTAATGTCTTCAAACCTGAAATTTCCTTTGTTAATATACAAACGCGAGCTAACCTGGTTACCGGAAAAAAAAATATCTTCCAGCCCATCATTATTAAAATCTCCCACACCGACACCGCCCCCCATATACGTGTATTCGTTCACGAACATATTCAGCGAATCATTTTCCGTAATGGTATTCTGAAAATTGACCCCCGTTTCTGATGAAGAAAGAAATGAGAACCGCAATGCATTTTTTTTATTTGTTGAAGTGCATGCGACAATCGCTACTGTCAGAAAAAAAATCAGTGTTAATTTCTTCTCTTGAATCATGTAAGCTGTTTTCCAAATTAAGAAGAGTGAAACGACAAGATCAGAAACACCCTGTCGTTTACGCTCGAAAACAAACCATTGATTAAACCTATTTCTTATCTGCTACCAAATAAATAACACTCAGTGCAGGAACTGAAATTTTTATTGTTCCGTTAAGTGCTGCCGAATATGCTTTAATAACCGAATAGTTAAGAGGTCCGCCTGTTGCGGATGTAGGGCCGGTTCCATTTACATACACCTGTCCTGAAAAATTTCCATTATCGGTTCCGCCGGTAAGCACATACCAGTAATATTTACTACCTGCCGGATAATGCTGAAAGTCTACGGATACAATATGATTTTGCGCGCCGGTATTAATAATTATTGTTCCTGCATTGCCCGAAGAGAAAGTGGACGAGAAAGTGATAATGTCCGGGTTTATTCTCTTCAGTGTGTCATACACCATCCTGTCGCCAAAAAATTTCCGGAAATAATACAGGTAATAAAAAGCAGGGCGAGGGTTCCATGCAGGCGCACCCGGCTCGGCGCCGCTACCCGCCGAATTACTGAACATTCCCATATCATCACCATTGCTCCAGCCATTAGCAAGGTCCCAACGACTGGCTTCCCCGAATTTGTTCTTCAACAAATTTCCAAGGGTTAATGCTGCATGAATGCCTGCGACATAAGAAACCATTTGTTTTGATCCGACAGCACTTATATTCCATTCAGTTAATGCAACCGGTTTTATACCAACACCCGAAGCGGACATTTGCTGTTGCAGATAGCCCATAGCATTGGAAGGAACAGATGTGGCTGAAGAAAGAATGTCAGCAATCCCTGAATTTGTATTGAATGGGGTAAAATAATCATGTACAATAAAAAAATCTGCTGAACTTCCTGCTTGTGACAACACACCCTGGTTCCATGTCTGATCAGTTGAATTTTGCCATGAGGCAGGCGCTGCGTCAAGCAACTGTGCGCCTATATAAATTGTTTTACCGATCGATTGCGCCGCAGCTCGCATAGAGTCTGCAAACACGTTAAAATGTTTGCCATAAAGTTCGCCTGTAATAAATTGAGGCTGTCCGTCTTTGTTTTTTGTAACATCTATTTCATAACTCGCTTCCCAAACACCACCGCTTTCATTGCCTATCTCCCAGAATTTGCTTCTGCCATTATCATATCTTACCCAGTCTGCTGCAAGATGTGCTGCTGTCGCTACCGGGTCGGCGCTTGTTCCATATCTGGCATAAGCATAATTCACGGTTATTATACCCGTACTGTTTGTTTGTTGCAACAGTTGATAATAATTATCGATAGAAAAAGTCCAGCCTGCTGAGTTGTGACCGTACCAATATCCTGCTGCCACTTTGTTTCCGTTCGTATCGAACAAACTATCAGGCACATCGGCCGGCGGTGCGGATGCCTGATTAAAAAAATAAACATCACTCACGCTTCCTGCCGGTGCCCGGATCACATTGGGGGACAAATCTGTAATATAACCCATCAGTGAAGCTTGTGTTACAATTTGTCCCATCCAAAGATTTGAGTTGTTCCCAAAAACATATTGGGGCACTTTTGTAATTACCTTATTCACATTAATGGTCAAGGAATCCGTTACGCTTCCTGAAGGAACAGTGCCGGTCATCACATCAGGTGTTATAAAAGTTTTTCCGCTCCAGTCGCTCAGAAAAAATCCTATTGACCCTGCCACTGTGGGGTCAATAGGATTGTAAACAGAATCAGTCGAATTGCCATTGTTGTTTCCATCATTATTATTTCCTGGCGATGAATTTTTTTTGCAGGAAAGAATTGCCAAAAAAATCATTGCCATTACAGAAACAGTTTTCATTTTTGCTTTTATTTTCATGCCGGGTTTATTCTTTTCATTTGATCTTATTATTGTCCTTTCACTATACGGATGTTGTCAATGGCAACATTGATGCTGTTAGCCGGAACACTTGCTGCCTGATCATTTGCAATACAAAAAGCAATACCGGTTGTAGGGTAATCCGTAAAATGACTGGCAGCAGAACCTGAAGTGCTCCATGAAGTTTGCCAGAATTGATTGCCAGAAATAAATGTCGAAAGCGGAATAGTAATAGTCACCCAGCCTGAGGGCTGATATTTTCCGCCGTCTGCAGTTTCCCACGGAGCAAACCTTGCCGTATAGCTGCTCCAGCCATACCAGTCGCCCACAGCTATCCAAAGCTCGCCCGCGCTCCAAACCGTCTTCACATACAATTCAAATTTTAATGAATAATCACTTACTGAGGCACCCGTGTTGGAAACCCATGGAACATCATTCAATTGAAGAAGCCCGGGGTTTCCCTGCGAAGTGGGGCCGGCGTTTGCTGACATAGGAGAACCCTGCAATAATACCCCTGATCCGCTTGTACCTCCTGGATAGTTGGTAGCAGTAGTAGGGGCATCGGCATAACCACCAGTCCACCCTATAAACCCTGTGTTATCAGTGTTCCATTGCGTATCGAAATCACAAAGATATCCGGGTGAAGGATGAGTAAGATACGAATCAAATAATTGCGGCGCCGTAGCAGTACCTAATACACCAGATATTTTCAGAGAGTCAGTCGTTGTTATTCCCGGCGGAACAGTAACACTTAACTGATTCACACTTATGATCTGCAAATTAGTGCCTTCAATATTACCGGGAAATATTACTTTATCAATGCCAATAAAATTTGTACCGGTAATAGTAATGGTATTTCCTTCCGTACCATTTTCGTTCGATACAGAAGCAACTGTCATTGGCGGCGGATAAGAAAAAGATCCTGTTCCGAATGTACAGTACACACGCAGGGAATCCTGGAAAACTGTTCCCGGTGGTATTTCAGCAGTGATTTGCGTGTAAGTTTTATTCACGTTAAAAGACAAAGCCGTGTCAGGGCTTCCGGTAATTGGGAAAGTGATTTTCTGTATGCCTTCAAAATTTGCGCCGTTGATGTACACCACAGAACCACTGTTATCAAACGACAATGAATAAATAACCGGGGCATGAAGATACAAGGTGAAAGAATAAGTGGCTGTTCCGTGATCAGTCACAACTTTTATCTGTCCCGGAACATTGGGATTGGTAGCTTTTGTTTGCGCTGTTGAAGGAATGGTAACAATAATATTGCTGTTTGTTGCATAAACAGGATTAAAATAAGCCGGAGTATCATTAAAATAAACAGCCTGCAACCCGCTAAGATTATTACCCTGGATGACGATCAGCGTACCCGGAATTGCTTCAGTAAACAGGCTGTCTCTTTTGGTCGTATCAACAGCCCTAACGTCAGTTACCACCGGGGGGCCTGAACTGTTTTTTTTGCAGGCAAAATGTGCCAGGCTTGCTGAGATTATAAGCAGGAACAATAATTTCTTTTTCATATAAAAAATTTTATTTGTCTCTTATCAATATTTTATTTTGCTGAAATCGAACGGAACAGGCGGGTCCTGCAAATGCGGATCAACCAGCAGTTCCGATTCAGGATAAGGTAGATCTGCGGTTGCTGCAGTTATCGGATAGTTTACTGTTCCGGGCTTTCCATCGGCCCCGAAATAAGTAACAAACATATTTCCTCCGTTGTAAGTGATGTTGTAAGTGCCCCTGTCCTGTGTGCTGAAATATTGAAGGGCATTTGTCGGGTCGAAATAATACCACTGTTTCCAGTCGTACCATTCATGGCCCTCATAAGCAAACTCCACTTTCTTTTCAAGAAAAATATCTGCATAAGTGAGGGAAGATTTTGAAGCTACTCCTGCACGTGTGCGCACCGCATTAAAAAATTTCAACGCTTCCGGATCCGAGGTTGATGGCGAGTTACCAAGAATAGCATCAGCATAAGTCAGGTAAACATCAGATAAACGTAACATATAAGTGTGTATATTCTCGTTTTGCTGGCTGCCTAATCCGCCATTATCAGCAGGAGAGCCAATCACATATTTTTTTACATAGGCATGATCACTGCCATATCCATTTCCTGTTTGACCAGGCGCTGTTATTTGTGCGTTGTTAAAAAGTGTTGTATCCACATACCACCCGCCGTTAGCCACATTGATGTCGGGATAATAATCACCCGGTAAAAAGAAAGTTGCTTTTCTTCTTACAGAGTCCGCTTTATTGGCAGAATCCATAAAATATTGCAATAAACTTGGAGATGCACCGAATGAACCTCCCCATCCATCCCCGGTTTGTGTAATTTTAGGATCATATGCAAGGTTAGCCTGCATATGGTTTTGTACAAACCAGGTACCTGTTGGCACCCATAACAAACCAAATAAACACTCTGATGGAATGGTAGATCCGCTGAAATATTTGCTCGTAAATAAATTATAAAAATTAGGAAGCAGCGTTAAACCACTATTATTACAAACATCACCTGCGTAATATTTTGCACTATCGAGATCGCTCTGGTTACGGGTTCCACCTGATTGTCCCAGACCCGATCTTACCAAATATGCTTTTGCCAACATACCTTCCGCACTCCATTTGGTAATACGCCCGGTTTGAAGTGGCAGATTAGGCAAATTATTTTTCGCCCAGGTAAGATCAGAGATAATAAGTTGCCAGACATCAGAAAGATTATTTCTCAGCAACCCTGTATCACCCACTTGTGTGATGTTATCATAGATGATGGGTACCGCACCCCAATCCAGGGCAAGGTAATAATATGCATTTGCCCTCATGAAATAACATTCCGCAAGGCCTGCGTTTTTAACTGCAGTACTCGCTCCCGGCGCTGCGTTTTTTATATTATAGGCAACTACATTCGCATTGGCAATAACTGACCAGAATGCATTGTAACCTCCTTCCAAGCTACCACTTGGGTCAGTAGCTGAAACGGAAAAGTTTAAATAGGCTGCACGTCCGTTATAGTTATCAGTGAGGCTGTTGCCGCCCATTACATCGCCAATAGCTTGTAAAGAGCTGCCATTATAAGGCATCCATGAAGCATTATACAGCGGACCAGTTCCCGATAGCACATCTGCATCTGTGGCATAAAATGTTCCCGCTGTAGGCGATGAAAGAGGCGGGCGGTTCAGGAAATCCTTCTTACACCCTGCTACCATCAATATTGTGATAAATGATAGAATTATCAATATTGTTCTTTTCATAACTTGATTTTTTATATGAAACCTTCTTTTTGTTTAAAAATCCAGGGAAAGGCTGAACGAAAAAGAACGTGTTGAAGGGTACCTGCCCTCATCCATTCCTACAATGTTTACTACACCTTTATAATTGTACATGCCTACTTCCGGATCAAACCCTGTATACTTTGTTATAGTGAACAGGTTTTGCGATTGAAGAGTTAACATAGCCCCTCTTAATATTCTTGTAGCCTTTATATATTTGCCGGGTATCCTATAGCTAAGTCTTATATTCTTTAATTTTAAATAGGATCCGTCTTCCACATCCCATTGCGTAAGCCTTACATTACCATTCGGGTCAGCTGCGCTGGGGCGCGGGATTTTTGTACCCGGATTTGTTAATGTTGCAGTAAGTGCATCAGCTAAATTTAAACTGCTCGGTACCCCGAAATTTGCTGCCACCTGGTAATGGTTGCTGTAAGGGCCGGTACCTAATGGCATTTCATTCTGGTAGCGTGTTAAATTGAGTATCTGATTACCGTATACACCGGCGAAGAAAATATTCAGCTCAAATCCTTTATAACTGAATGAAGTATTGAAATTGTAAGTGAATTTCGGCCATGGGTTACCGATAATTGTGCGGTCGTTATTATCAACAATTCCGTCAGGTTTACCATTTGGCCCGCTGATATCTTTGAATTTTATATCTCCCACCCACGATCCCTGGTTAGGATCAACAGTAAGTGCGCCGTTGGAAGTTTGTATGGCATGGTTTGAAATATCCTGGTAGTTCTGAAATAGTCCTTCTGCAATATAACCTGTAAACATGCTCAATGGCTGCCCGACTTCAGTAAGAAATTCTGCCTGGCTATTATTAGTGGTGGAATAGTATTGTGTAAGAATCGGAGCCACCAATTTGGTCACCTTATTCCTGTCAATTGAAAAATTAAATCCTGTTTTCCATTGAAAATCTTTAGTAGCAATATCAACTGTATTCACGGTAATGCCTATACCTTTATTGTACATGCTGCCATAATTTTCAGTTGGCCAGCTAAGCAAACCGCCATATCCGCCACTGATGTTTCCGCCAAGGAAACCTGCATTGGAAGCTACCAGTATGAGATTGGAAATATCTTTCCGGTAAGCATCTGCAATCACTTCTACCCTGTTATTGAACATGTGTAAGTCAATACCTATATTGGCAGCTTTATCCTGTTCCCACTTCAAATTCGGATTAGGAAAATCTGCCGGCAGAAAACCTGTTCCCCAAATTGTAGATGCCGCATACAGATTGGAATAGATTGCAGTTCCATTATTACCTGTATTTCCTGATATACCATATTCTGCACGCAGCTTCATGTCATCAATGAATTTGATATTCTTCATAAAATTCTCTTTCGAAACAACCCAGGCCAATGAGGCGGCAGGAAAATTGGCAAACCTGTTGTTGGCCCCGAAATTTGAACTTCCGTCTCTTCGTATAACAAACTGAGCTATGTATTTATCAGCATAAGAATAATTGAGCCGGGAGAAATAAGATTCATTGGCTCCATTCCCCCTGTAACTTGTTCCCGGAGAAGAAGTGGGGCTTGCAACACTAAGCTCCTGAACAGAGGTGGTGGAATATCCCGTGCCTGATGCACTTAAACCTTCGTAAGCATATTGTGCCCCTTCATGCCCGATCATTGCAGCAATGCTGTGTTTGTTGATATGGATATCATATTGCAACCGGGTATTCAATGACACCCAATAATTATTATTACTTGCGCGGCTTCCCGATGTAGTATTGTTCACATAACTGCCTACCGTATATGCAGGATAAAAAGTGTAATTGTTTACGAAAGTGTAGTTACCGTTTACTTCTGTATGCCAGACCAAGCCCTTAAGTGGAGTGATGTCCATATAAGCGCTTCCAATTCCGCCAAAAGTTTTATTATAATTATTATCGAGTAAGGCAACTGCCACCGGATTGGTTTGTGAATATTGAGCCTGTGCAGGAGCAGGGCCGCCATAAGTTCCATCAGGGTTTTTTACAGGAATTGTCGGGTTCTGTGTAATGGCAAGATTAATGAGGTTGCCATTAGTAGTATTTACTTTTTCGTATGTGGCAAAACCGCTGAGGTTTATTCCGAATTTAAGCCAGTTGGTAGCCTGGTTATCCAAATTAAGCCGAACGGAACCTCTTTTAAATCCGGAACCCAGCGCCACACCATCTTGTGACAAGTAATCTCCCGAAAAATAAAATGTAGATCTTTCCGAACCTCCACTTATTGCTAAAGAATGTTTCTGCAACAATGTACGACGGAATAATGCCGCCTGCCAGTCAGTACCTGCACCAAGAATACTGGGGTCTCCCAATTCCGGAGGTTCAGCACCTACTAATCCCAGCTGTTGTAATTTTTGAATATATCTCGCATATTGCTGCAGGTTCATGACCGGCCTGAAATCCGGCCTGTCCTGTTGTGTAAACAATGTAGTTCCATTTACTCTTGTCAGCCCTGCTTTTCCATGTTTGGTCGTTATCATCAATACTCCGTTTGCACCTGCTGCTCCATAAATGGATGTAGCTGCTGTTCCTTCCAATACACTGATACTTTCAATATCGTCAGGATTAATACCTGCCAGTTCATTGGCATATCCTGCGGGTTGATTATATGCACCACCTGTGGGTGTGCTTGGCCTTATCTGAACTCCGTCAATTACATATAATGGTTGATAATTTCCGGTAATAGTACTAACCCCCCTGATAATAACTGAAGCACCTGCTCCGGGCTGACCACTGGTTTGTGACACATACACATTAGCCGCCTTACCCTGTAAAGCTTCATCTAAAGTCACATTCACTGTTTTATTAAGATCGGCATTGGAAACAGATACAACAGCACTGCTTAAATCAGATTTTTTCATTTTACCATAACCTACTACAATTACATCCTGCAGGTTACTGTAATCCTGGGCCAGATCAATATTCATCGTATTCACTCCATCGGCAACCTGTATTTCTTTCGTCTTGTATCCAATGGAAGAAATAACCAGTACATCTCCGGTTTGAGCAATAATCTTAAATGCGCCGTCAGCATCCGAACTGACTGCATTCTTGGATCCTTTCACAGTTACACTTGCTGCCGACAAAGCAGTTTTGGAAACAGTGCCTGTTATTTTTCCGGAAATTATTCGGGCCGCATTTTGTGCATGCCCCTGCAGAAATGACAGAAATAAGGCGATGACAAGACATATCAGAGATTTAGTCATGCCCTTAATTTTAGCTGGTCTCATACTCGAGCAATTGTTGGTTAAGAAAGATGGTTTGTTTCTATTTAAGGCTAATAGTTTTTTCCTGTCCGTTATATTGCACAACAGATAAAGGTTTAGTGCCAAAATCGAGCGCAACAGATTTATCTTTCGACACTTTTACTATCCTGAATGTTCGCTTTTCCAGCATCCCGGTAAAAGCCCCTTCTCTTTTCGAAATGCTTAGTTTTTTCTTATTCTCGTTATAACGGAAATGTATAACCGTAAACAACCCCTTTTCATAATTGTAATTGGAACCTTCATCCTCATATAAATCAAAAACAGCATCTTTTCCAGTATATACAAAAATGGTGATGGGGTCTGCCGGCTTCTCATCGGAATATTGAAGCGCAGGCCCGAATGGAATAATGGAACCTTCTTTCACAAAAACAGGCATACGTTCATAGGGAGCGTCTGCTTCAATTTTTTGCCCTCCTTCAACATATTGCCCCGTATAAAAATTATACCAGCCGTGGCCAGATGGCAGATACAATTCCCTTGTTCTCTGCCGATAATTATATATAGGACTAATCAACAATGAAGGGCCGAATAAAAACTGGTCGCCTATTGAACAGACGAGGCTATCCTGCGGAAAATCCATCACTAAGGCCCGCATGATGGTATAATCATTGACATATGTCATCCCTGCCAGTGAATAGATGTACGGCATCAGCCTGTAACGAAGTTTATCATAAAACAACATGCTTTGATAAGCAGGGTGATTTTCGGGGGCAGTATTAAATATTTCACGATAAGGATATTGACCATGTACACGAAATAATGGGCAGAACGCTCCAAACTGATACCATCGGGTCATTTGTTCACGCCATTCCTCCAGGTCGGCATCATTAGGGTGCTCAAACTTTTTTTCAACAGCAAAACCTCCGATATCCATCGTCCAATAAGGAACTCCGGATAAAGAGAAATTAAGGCCCGCAGAAATTTGCGCCTTCATGTCCGACCAACGGGCTGCTATATCCCCGCTCCATAATGCAGCCGCATATTTTTGAGAACCGGCGAATGCAGAACGTGTTAAAATAAATACGCGTTGATCAGGCTTTACTGAACGCTGACCTTCATAAATCCCTTTCGCATTTTCCAGCGGATAAGCATTCAGAAATTCAGCAGCTGTACCCAATGCTGTAGGCGTCATCAATCTTTTTCTTTTTTGTGCATCTACATTCGATAAAATATCAGGTTCGCTGGCATCCATCCACCATGCATCGACTCCTTTGGTAAATAATTTTTTATTCAGCAGGTCCCAGAAACCTTTTTGAGCACCGCTATTGAAAGCATCGTAAAAAGTGGAGACATATCCATTTCCAATCCAGTCGCGTTGCTTGTTGGAAATATTTCTTTTATACAACCAGTTTTTTGCATTGAAGAATTGATAAGCAGGTATGCCTTCGTAAAATTTAGGCCATACCGATATCATGAAATGGGCGTGATAATCATGATGAAGCAAACTGATCATACTGTCGGGGTCAGAAAACCTATCTTCATCGAATTCCTGGCTTCCCCAGGCATCCTGCTTCCAGTAGCTCCAATCCAATACTATATTATCCAGCGGGATTTTTCTTTTCCTGAATTCACTAACGGTATTGAGTATCTCATTTTGTGTTTTGTACCTTTCCCTGCTTTGCCATAAACCCATTGCCCATTTGGGAGCAACCGGCGATTTACCGCTAAGCTGCCGGTAACCAGAAATCACTTCATCAATATCTTTCCCATAAATAAAATAATAATCAATTTCCCTGCCCGCTTCTGATGAAAAGCTGAAGGCATTCCTATTTTCTACCGGCTTCGCCCATTTCAATGATATATAAGATTCCCCTCCATCCGGCAACCATTCAATTTTAACCGCACATTTTTTTTCTTTTTCAAGATAAAGGCTGATTAATGCTGACCCCGGATTCCATGCCTGCCTCCACCTGTCCAGCAATAGTTTTCCGTTTACCCATACCTTAATATATCCTGCATAAGTAAACCTGAAGTGATGTTCACCGGAAATTCCGGAAGCTATTGAACCTTCCCAAATCACTTTACCCGTTGCCGGATTAAATTCTTTCGGCAAATATATTTTTGAATCATTCAGGTACTCGTAACTGATATCTGATTCGGCTTTCTCAAAATCTGCCTGCCCTGATTTATTTTTATCGTTATAATAAGATGCAGTGAACCATCCTTGCTCATTATATTTTGAAAACAATTTCAAATCTGACAAAGGGGCATAGGGCCTGGCATCCCCGAATTCTGTTAGAGAATAATTGTCCCATAAAATACCATAGTGTTGGTTGGAGACTAAAAATGGTATGGCAACTTCTGTGTTATTTTGAAAGAGGGTCAACTTCCTGCCCGCATAATTAAAAGCATCATCCTGGTGCTGTCCCATTCCATAAAGGGCATCGTTATGAATAGATTCAAATGCCTGGAATATTTTATATAAGTTTTCGCCATCATAAACGGCAGACTCAAAATTCCTTCCTGCATTTTCTTTTTCAGCTAAAATTTTGTGCCCGTATTGATCTGAAAAACTTACGGAACCTGTTATCGCATTAACTTCTGCAATAACACTTTTTGTTTTTAGTATTACTTTTTTATCCGAATGTTCCACTTCCCATTGAGGCGGAGCAGAAGTTTTTCCGGAAATAATCAGGCTTTTTCTTTCTGGCAAGTTATTAAGCGGTTTGGCAATAACCCTGATTATATTATCGGCAATTACTTGTAACCTGACCGTCCTGGTATTCCCTGAAACAACTGTATCAGGATAAATGATAATACCGTCATCTGTTGTTGAATAAGTTCCCGGGGGGCGGTAATACCTGCAATAGGCTATTGAATCAAAAAACAGAATAAATAATACAAAAAAAACAGGTAGGCCTTTTAATTTTTTTCTTCCCGGCATAGCAATCATTTCAGTTAAAAACTTTTCTCAAGACGGCTGGAAATGAAAAGCCATTTCCATTAATTGTTAATAATTTAAAGTTATAACTGACTCGGGCAGATATGGGGTACCGGATGTTTATGTATAGGTATTCAAATGTTAACCAGTATGGCTAATTAATATATTTGAGGTATACAAAATGTTAATCTAGCGGGCTTCTTTTTGCATCTCTTTCTTTTTGCTATTTTGGTATTCAGATGGCAGCGCCCCAAACTCCTTTTTAAAATGCCTGGAGAAATATTTAGGATTATTAAAGCCTACCTCGTAGGCTATTTCAGCGATAGTAAGGTTACTTTTTTCAAGAAGTTGGGCGGCACGTTTCATACGCATACATCGTATGAATTCAACAGGTGTTTTCCCGGTAAGAGCCAGTAACTTTTTATAAAGCGCTACCCGGCTAATAAATAAACCACGGCTCATTTCTTCTACAGAAAACTCGTCGTTCGACATATTTTTCTCAATCAGTTCCAGCGCATCTTTCAGAAATTTTTCATCAGGCGACGGTAATTGTATATCTGAGGGCTCTGCCATCAATTGCTTCTGGTACACTTTCCTGGACCTTTCCTGTTGTGCCAGGAGGTTTTTGATTTTTGATAACAGTATTTCAAAATTGAAAGGCTTGCCCATATAATCATTGGCCCCGGTTCCTAACCCTTTTAAATGGCTTTCTTCGCCGGTTATTGCAGTAAGTAGTATAACCGGAATCAACGAAGTGCGTTTATCGGACTTAATCTTTCTGCATAAATCAATCCCATTCATAACGGGCATGCTAACATCACTTACCACCAAATCAGGATGCGAGGATAATGTACGTTGCCACCCCTGTTTTCCATCAGCCGCTTCAAGAATATTAAACGAATCCCGCAGGTTATCTTTCAAATAAAACCTGAAATCTTCATTATCTTCCACCAGCAACACCGTTCGCTTCCTGTTTTTATCAGTGCCATTTGCCGGATTGTCAGCCGTCGCCGCAGTTTCATCTGAAAACTCATGAACAAACTCTTCTGATAAATTTTCATCTGACTCAGCAGCAGTAGGCAAAGCTTCTTTTTCTATTTTTTTAAGGGGTAAGAAAACAGAAAATGTGCTCCCCTTATCCACTTCACTTTCTACCTCCATATTTCCGCCATGCAGTTTTACAAACTCTTTGGTAATGGAAAGGCCGATGCCGCTACCGAGATTTACCATTGAGCCCGGCAAATCGTTCTGGAAGAAACGTTCGAATATTTTTTCTCGCTTTTCTTCAGGTATACCGATTCCGGTATCGTTGATTTTTATTTGCAGCAGGCAATCATCGCCTGTGCCGGTCTCGTTCACTTCCATATTTATTTTCCCGTTCTCAGGAGTAAACTTGAAAGCATTCGAAAGCAGGTTAAACAATATTCTTTCAATCTTATCATGATCGAAGCTGGTATACAGTGAATCCACAGAAGATTGATAAGAAAACCGTATATTTTTTTTCTCCGCAAGATCGGTGAAGGAACAGGACACTTCCCAGATAAATTTCGCAATATCGCCAGTCGAAAGGTTCAGCTTCAACTCATGTACTTCCATTTTTCTGAAATCAAGAAGTTGATTAACCAGGTTGAGTAACCTTCTTGCATTTCTGTGTATTAATTGAAACTGTTTTTTTTGTGAAGGCTCCGGTGCGTTCTTGATGATCCTGTCTAATGGCGAAAGAATAAGAGAAAGAGGTGTCCTGAATTCATGGCTCATGTTGGTGAAGAATTTAATCTTCATCATATCAAGTTCATGCATACGCTGCGCTTCCTGTCGTTCCTGTGCAATGGCAAACCGCATATGGGCCCTTTGCAAAATCAAGTGTCTTGAAAAAATCAATATCAATATGGCAATCAATGCATAAATAATATATGCAAGCGGGGTCTTCCAAAAAGGGGGGAGTATTTTTATACCAAGTGCTGCAACTTCGGTACCCCATTTGCCATTGCCATCGGATGTACGCACTTTAAAAACATAATCACCCGGGTCGAGGTTTGTAAATGTTGCCTTTCTCGTTTTTTCATCGGCAATCAGCCATTGTTTGTTGAAATCCTCAAGGATATAGGAATATTTCACGTTTTTTTTCACAGGAAACCCAAGCGAAGCAAATTCAATCGAAAACACATTTTCATTATATCTTAAAATAATTTCTTTTGAAACGGATATCGACTGCGGAAGGATAATGTGTCCATCAATTTTTTCACCAATGGCCACATCACTGTTAAACAATTGAAGCCCGGTGAGTACTACAGCAGGTTGTTTGCCGATAATGTTTATATTTCTCGGATTAAACATGTTGAATCCGTTTGCGCCCCCAAAAATCAACTCCCCTTCCCTGGTTTTGTAGGCAGCTTTTTCATTAAATTCTTTTCCCTGCAATCCATCGCTCTCATCGTAGTTTTTAAATTGAACATTTAATTTATCGATAGGCGCATTTTCTGAAATAACCACATTTGACAAACCGTTGGGTGTACTTACCCAAAGATTGTGCATATCATCTTCCTGGATGGTGAGAATTACATTGTCAGGCAAACCGTCCTGCTTCCTGAATATTCTGAATTTTTTTACTACCGGATCAAAAACATCCAGCCCATCTCTTGTTCCTACCCATATCAGCCCCCTGCTGTCTTCAATAAGGCCAAGCGTGTTATCATTGCTCAGGCTGTTTGAAACGTTGTTATTGTCATGCCCGAAATGGGTGAAATTCCCGGTCTTTTTATCCAACATATCGAGCCCATACCCGGTACCGATCCACAATTTTTCATTTCGCCCGTCAACCAATGCATTTACATAACTGGAAACAACGGAGTTGGGTACTCCTCCTTTATAATGCCTGAAGGTATTATTTTGCCTGTTAAACAATTCAAGGCCGGCTGCAAAAGTGCCGATCCATAAATTCTTATCAGCATCTTCAATAATATCCCATATCCTGTCGTCACCAATACTTGTCGAATCGGCGTCATTATGTTTATAATGCCTGAAAGTTTTTCCATCGAAACAATCGAGCCCGCCGTAATATGTTCCGATCCATAATTTTTGCTCATGATCCATACATAGACTTACAATTACATTATTGCAAAGGCTATTTGAATTATTCGGGTCATGAAGCAATTGTTTAAATTTTCCGGTTTGCCTGTTAAAATAAATGAGCCCGCCGCCATTAGTGCCAATCCATAAATTGCTTTTTTCATCTTCAATAAAGCGGTTTACGTCATTATAGGTGAGACTGGAAGGGTCAAGAAGCTGTTTCCTGTACAAGGAAAATTTGAGAATATTATTATGGAAATAATTGACTCCTTTTTTAAAAGTACCTACCCAGATAATTCCGTCATTGTCTTTATAAATCGAAGTAAGGCTGTTCTGACTGATGCTCTTATCATCATCTTCGCGGTTGAGCAAATACCGAACGGAAAAATCTTTTTTGTCGATAAGATTTAATCCTCCGTGATCCGTCGCAATCCATATCAGCCCTTTATCATCCTGTACAATTCCGTTAACCAGGTCGTTATTCAGGCTATTCGCGCTATTTCCTTTTACTATATGCCTGATAGCGCCCGTAGAAGAATTACAATAAAACACACCGGCATTATTGTTTGATCCGATGTATGCCCATAAATCGTTCTGGTCATCTGCAAATAAATGATATTCAGAAATACCTTGCTGATAAAGTTTTTTTATACCTGTATTTCTGTATACAATTTTATTCGTGTGCATATCCATTTTATCGATCACACCATCGCTGTATATAATCCACCATCCGTTACCCATGCAGGGGGCAATAGACCTAATATTGTCGGAATACAGGGTAGAGGTATCATATGGATTATGAAAAAAATGAGACGTGTGATGATGCAGGGGATCATATTTATATAATCCGGTTTTAGTATCGCAGAACCAATAATTCCCCCCGGCATCTTTTTTTATATCGGTGATGTTAGTGTCCGGGACTTGTATCGAGTTTAAATAAACCTGGGGATGCCTGTCGAATTTTTCTGTTACCGGATCATAAATATTCATACCTGCCCTGAAATATATCCACAACTTATTATCTGGTGCTTCCAAAACCCTCGCGACAAAATCGTCACCTATTGAAGATTCGTTATTTATATCGTGCCTGAAGGTTTTAAAATTGTAGCCATCAAAACGATTCAGTCCCGACATTGTGCCGAACCAAAAAAAACCCCGACTATCTTTAAATATGCAATTAACACTGTTGTGTGAAAGGCCCTGCGAGATATCAATTCGTGAAAACTGGTAAAGGCTATTCTGTGCAAGCAGAATATTCACCTGCATCAGAAACATCAGTAGCAAGCCTTTTTCCAGGTTCATAATCTTGTATATTACAAATATGCAAATAAATCAGCAAAAGCCATTGGCTTATACACCGAGGTGATGATTTAATATAAATTTTAGCTAAACAAATACCAGAAAATACTATTTCAGTAACAGATCAAATAAATTAACAAAAGAGCATAATGAATAACAGACACCGATACATGACCGGTTATACGTTTTGGTGACCTGAATAAATTTTGCCATACAATATCGAAGAGAAGAATGATAAACCGGTATTTTAACAGTAATGACAACAATATGCCCGGATGAGATCAGATCAGTTTTCCTTTAGTTGCAATTTTAATAGCCTGGGCCTTTGAGGTTACATGCAACTTGTGATAAATATTGGCGATGTGCTTTTTTACGGTATGGCTGCTTAAAAATAGTTTCTTGGCAATTTGCTTATAGCCGTAACCGTCCACGGTAAGTTTAAGAATTTCTAATTCCCGGTCAGATAAGGCATAACCAAACCTCTCTTTGTCTTCCTTTTCTATTTTCGGAATAGAAGCCTGCATTAAAAGATCCATTGTTTTGCGTGCAATCCTCGGGCTCATGGCTGCACTTCCTGATTCGTTTAATTGCATGATGCAATCAATGATCATTGATACTTTTTCGTTTTTAAGCAAATAACCATCTGCACCTCCTTTAATTGCTTCAAAAATTTTATCATCATCGTCAAAAACTGTAAGCATCAGGAAATGCAATTCAGGGTATAAGATTTTTGCTGATTGAACAGTAATGATGCCATCCATTTCCGGCATTTCAATGTCCATTAAAATTACAGAAGGCCGTTTATCGAAATCAAGAGCTTTCATTTGTTGCAGGAAATCTTTCCCGTTGGTTGCAGTAAGCACAACCTCGATTTCCTCAGAAAAGTTCAGCCTTTCAGAAAAAAGCAACCGATTCTGCGATTTATCGTCCACTATACCGACTGGTATTTTCATAACTAATGATCATGCAATATTTTCAATTTGTACTATTCCTGCAATAACCCTTATGGGCTATTTTAGTTTCCGAAATTCTTAACAGGGCTATATTATCCCTGTAATATCAATTAACTAAAAAAAATGACAATCTTGATGACACTAATAAAATTATTCAATCATAATTACATTTTAAAAATGCAGCAATTTCAAAAGCAGCGATTGGCAAAAAAAATCAATGGTATTATTTTCTGACATGCAGATAAATAAAGAAATTGAATTATATGTTTTCACTGTTTAAACAACCGCAATTGAAGAATAAGAACTATTGCTCAGGCCCTTATAATAGCCCTTTTATGCCAATCTAAATTTGCCCAAGCTATTTTACCTGTCAGCTTTACTGATTAACTTTAACAAAAATATTTCCATATTCAAAATCTGATGTGTTGCCTTCTTTTAACTGTTGCATAAAACCAGTAAGTGCTTTCCTGGTCCTCATACTGTTTGCATCGAACTTGTCTTTCTCCCAAAATTATGTTTTCGCGCAGATGAATGGTTCTCCATTAAATACTGCCGGATGGAGTTTAACCGGTGGGGCCCAGGTAGCAAATGTTCTGGACAACAATAATGATGAATTACTTCTCTGTAAGGATATAAATAATTACAACGGAGCAGTATTTTATAATCAGCCGATCAATCTTTCCTTTTGCAGTAAATGGATTGCCGAATTTGATTTCAGGATGTATGACGGCACGGGAGCCGACGGTCTTGCCTTCTGTTTTCTGGATGTGCCGCCTTCAGGTTTTGTAAGCGGGGGCGGATTGGGTATTCCTGAAACAGCAAATGGCTTAAAAGTCTGCTTCGATACCTGGAACAATTGTATCCCATACAACAGTAATACTGTTCACCAGAATATGCCGAAGATCGAAATCAGGTGGGGACAGGGTTATGATAATTATTCCAACCCCAATAACCCTATCCAGGGGGAATGCGAAATTGCAGAACCAACAAGAGATAATTCGGACGGAAAGATTTCATACATACGTTCATCAAATTATAATCATGCTAAAATCACTTATGATAGTGGTGATATAAAAGTGTATGTGAACGACACTTTATACCTGACGGGCTACCAGCAATTCAATTTTAAAGGTTACCTCGGGTTCACTGCCAGCACCGGTGGTTATACTGATAATCACTCCATCAAAAATGTGATCATTTACACACAAATGCCACCCTCATTTGCAGGGGGTAGCCAGAATTTTTGCCCGCAAGATACTATTACACTGGGAGGCCCCTCTAACCCTTCGTACAGTTACGCATGGTATCCTTCCGCCGGACTTAATGACACCACATTGTCATCACCATTACTGCATATTGCCAACGATTCTTCTGCATCCCGGCTGCTTACCTATTATGTAAAAACTTCGTATAACAACAATCCGGGTTGTGCTTCTGTAGATAGTGTTACTGTTAAATTATACCCCAACCCGAAAATTAATTTTATTACCCCGGCAATTTGCCTGACAGATGCTTTTGCGCAATTTTATGACAGCAGTTATTCAGGTGAAAGTAATTTAATGCCTTTCACTTATCAATGGAATTTTGGCGACCCCAATTCCCAACCAGCCAATCCCAATTTCTCAGCCCTGCAAAATCCGTCACACCGGTATAGTGCCGCCGCCAATTATCGGGTAGGCCTTACAGTTACCAATAACAAGGGCTGTACCGACAGTGCCTTCAAACTATTTACTGTAAACGGAGCTGTTCCTAAAGCAGGTTTTGCAGTAAATAGTTCATCATCGCTATGCTCCAACAAAATGGTCGCAATAACGAACAACAGCTATGTGGATTTTGGCAATATCGTGCGGGTACAGGTATTCTGGGGTGATTCTGCAGGAATATCTTATACAGATAGCGCGCCTTATCCCGGCAAAATATATGCACATTATTATCCGAACCCTGTCACATCCGGAACCGCCTCCTATACTATCCGTATGATCTCCTCATCAGGTATTTTATGCCAGAATGAAACTGATGAAACTATAAACCTGTTACCCAGCCCTCATGTTATTTTCGGAACGATACCGGCTATGTGTAATTACGACCCATCCCTATTAATTACACAAGCTTCAGAACTTTCGCAGGTGCCGGGAAGCTTTAGCTTTTCCGGAACAGGAATTACATCATCAGGAATATTTAATCCGCAATTGGCCGGCAATGGAACAGATACATTGTTGTATACTTTTACAGGCACGAATGGTTGTGTCGACTCCGCCTATCAAATCGTTTTTGTGCAGGCCCCACCAGCTGTACACACTATCCATGATACTTCTGTCGTTGTTGGAGAGCCATTGCCACTGCATGCCATTTCATCAGATATAAATGGCGATATCTTTGCATGGTCGCCCGCAACAGGATTAAGTAACCCCGATATAGATGACCCCATAGCTACAATTCCATCCGGTATCGATACGATTCGTTACACGGTAACAGCAACCGACAGCCTGGGCTGTCGTGGTTCATCATCAGTTAAAATAAAAGTATTCAATACATTGCCGGATATTTTTGTGCCCAACGCTTTTACACCAGGTACGAGTTATAATAATATTTTCAGGCCAATTCCGGTAGGCATCAGTTCATTACAATTCTTCCGGGTGTATAACCGGTGGGGGCAATTGGTTTACAGTACATCCCGTATTGGTGAAGGCTGGGATGGAAATATTTCAGGAAAGCCGCAGGAAACGGGAACTTATGTGTGGATGGTCCAGGGCAAAGCATATACAGGTAACACCATTTTCAAAAAAGGGTTAATGACGTTGATCAGGTAGAAATTATATTTAATCTTTTTTCAAAGTTTACAATCAAACCCACATTATTTCCCCTGCAAATGGCTTTACATTTGTAATACAACACGCTTATCCCTCATGCTAAAACAAGACTTTCGGCGTATATTGTTTATATCCCTTCTTGCTTTGTTCTCCTTTTTTGTAAATGCCCAAAAAATAAATACACTTCCGATAAGAGATTCTAATTGGGTAAAATCCTATCCGCCTTTCCGTATTGCAGGTAATTTATATTATGTAGGAACTTATGAACTTCCCGCTTATCTTGTCACTACAGCCCGGGGAAACATCCTCATTAACACAGGACTTGCATCTTCCGCTGCACTTATAAAACATAACATTGAATCGCTGGGGTTTACCTTTTCGGCCACCAGAATATTACTGACAACACAAGCGCATTATGATCACGTTGGCGCTATGGCTGCTATAAAAAAAGAAACCGGTGCAATATTGATGGTTGATGAAGCTGATGCGGATGTACTGGCTACCGGTGGCCAATCGGATTATGCATTGGGTATTCATGGAATAACATTTAAACCCGTTAGCGCCGATCGTTTATTGCACGATGGCGATACCATCCGCCTCGGTAATATGCAGCTTTTAATGTTACACCACCCAGGTCATACTAAAGGCTCATGCAGTTTTTTATTTACTCTTCATGACGAACAAAGATCTTATCGGGTGTTGATTGCAAATATGCCTACTATTGTAACAGACAATCATTTTTCAGATATCAGCTCTTATCCAAACATAGCAAAAGATTATGCATATACACTGAAGGCTATGAAAAATATCAGTTTTGATTTATGGCTGGCTTCCCATGCCAGCCAGTTTAAATTACATGACAAACACAAACCCGGCGATGCTTATAACCCTATGGTATTCGATGATAAAAAAGGTTATGAAGCAGCAATCGATGCATTGCAAAAACAGTACGATGAAAAAATAAAAAAAGAGGCAGGAAATTAATTTTATTCCTTTCTTTCCTATTCAGCAGATTTATAAAAAATACATTATTCCATAACATCACATAAATTAAATTTTCAATGCAGATTAGGCATTAACTTTATAATCGTACTGATTACATTAAACAAAGTAAAGTATGTCTTTCCTTAACCAAAACCTCGATTTCAGCCAACTTTCCCCAGATGTTCAACTGGCCTTTTCAGGTATGGCTGGAAATAAGATTTTATTGCCATTTGGAACATCTTTATTCCGGTTTTCAGGACATTCAAACATTTCTCCCTGGTGGAGTGAAATCGCTCAGCTTCCGCAACTGCTATTGTCTGCAAAAGCCAGCGGCCAGCGATTGTTCCAGTATATAAGAAACCACTCTGCAGTGCTACGCAAGTGGGACCCGGATATGCAGCATTTGATCATTGCATCTTTAAATCAACCGGTTTATGCATTTAGCGGAGGTATTTCACCACAAAACGAGGCTGCTGCATATATGAATGCGCAACTCAAAACATATAAAAGAAAATTTACCAAACCGGTTTTCTTCGGTGGCGGCAATGGCCAGGTTTATATTAAGGACCTGGACCATAGTTATATTAATATTATTGTTCCTGCGGGAACAATCAATATTTATGACAATGTTGATGAAATACTCGATTTTTTAATTGACTACAAAATAATCTGATTATTTCTTCTTATCGTTTTATATTTAACTGTACAGTGAAATATAAACGCATTTCCGAAGTTTGCCTTTCTTCAAACAGCTTTAAATGCATAAGGTTTTGGCAGATCATATAAAAAGATTTATCAGTATTGATGATAAAAACCTGTCTGATATTTTACAGGTTTTTCAATTATTGAAAACAGAAAAAAAACAGAACTTGTTGACCGAAGGAAAAATCTGCCAGGCAAATTATTTTGTTATCAAAGGGTGCCTGCGCTTGTTTTTTATAAACGACAAAGGAGTTGAACAAACCACCCATTTTGCCATTGAAAACTGGTGGCTGGCAGATTATACTTCTTTCGAAAAACAAGAGCCGTCAACATTTTTTCTGCAGACTGTTGAAAAATCACAGTTGCTTGCGCTCTATTATACTGAGCAGGAAAAAATGCTGAAACATTTTCCGCAAATGGAAAGATATTTCAGGCTGATGCACCAGCGTGCCAATGCCGCAGCACAATGCAGAATAAAAGGCTTGTATGAGTTGTCAAGAGAAGAGTCGTACAGGCAGTTCAATAAAAATTACCCGGAGTTTGTGCAACGCATTCCTCAATACCTGCTTGCTTCCTTCCTCGGTTTCACCCCTGAATACCTCAGCGAAATAAGAAAAAAGGCCATTTCTTAAACCAGTTTAAGCAACTGCGCCCGTACACATTTATAGCTTTGTTTCATTAAAAATAATTATATGGAACAAAGATTAAACATGGAAAAAGTATTCCCCGAAGCATACAAAGGCATGTATGCATTATCAGCTTGTATTGGCAAAACCGAATTAACAGCACTCCAGAAAGAACTGATCAAAATAAGGGTATCGCAAATCAATCGTTGTGCATTTTGCCTGAACATGCATACCAGGGATGCCTTGAAATTAGGCGAAACTTCCCAACGCATTTTTTTGTTAAACGCATGGAAAGAGAGCGCCCTTTTTACTGAAGAAGAAAAAACATTGCTTGCACTAACGGAAGAAGTCACACTGATCAATGAACAAGGGGTAACTGATAGCACATACCGGAAAGCCTTACAATATTTCACTGAAATACAAGTAGCGCAGATTATCATGAACATTGTACTGATCAATGGCTGGAACAGGATTGCAGTAAGTACGCATTTACCCATTCAAGACTAAAGGACAAATGACAAATCAATAATGGACAATAATTTATTGATAAACCAATAGCCCGGGTCTTAATATGAAAACAATATCAAAAAAAAGAAATGACTTTAAAAATTTTTACCGGATTTTTTAAATGAGTACTCCGGATGGATATCAGATATATTAAACACCGGGGTCGATTTTCTGCTATTTCTTTTTCTCTTTCTGATCACAAAATCATAATATGAATCCAGAAAATCGACTAAACTATTGAACCTTTCTATTCTTGTTTGCACAGAAAAAAGATCTGCTTTCTTTTTTGCATTATTGCGCATTTCATTAGCCAGGACCCTGTCTGAATTTAATTTTTTAATAAACTCTACACATTTTGAAATATTATCCGGCTCGAATATCATGCCTGTTTTATTCTCTTCTACTAAATCTACTGCACAACCCGCCATGGAAGAAACCATTACCGGTCTTTCGCAGGCCATTGCTTCATTTATACAAAGCCCCCAGGTTTCATTAGTCGAAGGCAGAATGAAAACATCTCCCATGCGGTAAACTACAGGCATTAATTTCTGGTTTTGAAAATCGAGGAATTTGATGTTGTCGTAATCACATGCTTCCGCTTTCAACTTATTTTCCAAAGGCCCGTTACCTACCATTAACACAGTTACACCCATATTCTTACAATGCGCCGCCAGTTCTATTAAAAATCCGGGGTTTTTTACATCAATTAATTTACCCGCATAGAGTACAACAAAATTATTTTCCGGGATTCCCAGATCTTTCTTCCATTTTTTGGCCAATTGATTATTATGATCTGCAGCTCCGCTAAAATGATCGAGGTTTACAGAATGGGGCAAATAGAATAACTGTTCCTTTTTCACGCTATGTTTCAGAAAATAATCTTTGCTGTTAGTACCCGGGTAACAAGCAACATCAATATGCCTGTAAACCCAGGATAAGAAAATTCTTCTGGCTAATTTTTTTATGCCTTTCGTTTCCCCCAACAAAGTGGAATCGCCTACAAAAAGAATGGGGATTTTTTTATGGAAGTCCATTATACATTTAAGATGTGATTGGAAATTCCAGCCATGGATCATGATATAATCCGGGTTCCATGCTTCTATTTCTTCTTTTAAACCCGGATTAATAATACCCAAAAAATGATCTACCCCGGGTTTTTTTGAAATATTATTTACAAATGTATAATCATACCCATCTAAAAGAGGAATGTCCCATTGAATGTTTTTACCGAAACCTTTATCATATATCACCCCGTTTTGTGATTGGCTCCAGGTATAAAACACTTTCAGCTGAACTTTTTGTTTGGATTGCTCAACTATCCAGGGTATATAATATTGTACCGGGTGGGTCATCACTATCGCAAGCCTCGACAGCGAATGCTTTACAACCAGTTTTTGTTTTCTTTTTTCAAAAGGTTTCGATCTGAAAAAATTAATTGGCATCAGGAGTAACGATTTTACAGTTTTCAATCAAGGGTGCCAGTTTATCAGTCAGCCGGCGCATATCATCATCTACCAGGTTGCCGGAGGCATCGAACATAGGATGCACCATAATTTCCACAAGCTGGTTTTTTGCATTAACAAAATATGAACTTTGCATCAGATCGTCAATACTGCCGAAATAACCGGAAAATGCGTACCCCTTAATATTTTTTAAATAGAAATTAAATGCGTTTTTATACACCTCTTTAACCAGCAGGTTTTTTGAGCCCAGGTTTCTGCACGAGCGGATTTTACTAATATGATACTCCTTTAGAACTGGTATAATTACAGAAAGCACACCCCATTCGGTATGTATATGATGATGCGAATCTGCATGTGAAGGACGGATACCCGCGTCAATCAGTTTTTTTATCTGTGCTTTTATTTCATCGTAAACAGCAAGCCGTTCGTCTTTGTTAAGAAAAAAAACAGGTTGGTTGCGGTTGTAAATAAAGTATCCGTTACTATGACAAAATCTTTTGCACTTCTTTATACTATCAGTTAAAGGGTAACCTTCGGTAAGATTAATATGGATGCCTATATTTTTTGCAAATTCTTTATCCCGGTTAGCAATATCCACAGCCTCATGAAAACCATCCATGTTGGCCAACATGGAAACACTACTAATCAACTCTTCTTTAAAACTGGTATAGATAGCAGCATTCACTTCGGCATTTTTGCCAAAATCATCCGCATTAATAATAAACCTGTTCAGGTTTTGCGAAATGTTATGGAAAAAAAATTCAATTGGCATCAGTTAGGATAAACAATTAGCTTAATAGGTATGTAGTAATAACTCTAAAACCATGTAGTTATTTCATTACAATGCAAACTAAATTTTTAGCTTCCGACTTATCTAACAGATATTATCAACAGCTTGTGGATAAGCACGATTCTGAGGGAAATGGGGATAGTAGTTTTACCCGGGTTTATCCGCAACCGGTATAAAAACGAAAAAAACTTAAAAATATTTTTGAATATTGCCTTATTCATGGTTCGTACCGGTTCCGTCAGCCATTTTACGCTATGCCGGTTATGCTTTTCCGTTAGCATTTTGAAAATTGAAGTATCACTACCATATACCGATATAGAAAACTATGGTTACACAAAATAGCTCAGTATATTATTAATCATATAGAGGTTCTTTGATTAACCGTTTTATTCAATGCATGCAACTTTTAAAAAAAACATTATCATCTTAATGGGGCAATCATTTTTTTCAATACCGGGATATCCTTCCATATCTCCGATCCCTTTATCAGCCATGCCGTGCCGAAAAACCAAAGAGATGTTGTTTCAAAAATAAATGTGCTGAAGCAAAGCAGGCCATTTTTATGTTTAATGCCAAAACTAAAAACGGCAATCATAACAATGCTCACAGCTATGCCCCACCCGCAGAATTTGTAGATGCGCTGTCTTCGCCTGAATTTCTTTTGCTGTGTGGGTTCAATGTATGGCTTGTCGGGTTTTTGAAAAAAACAGAGGCAGAAAATAATGAAACAGACAAACAAAGCGCCTGCAAAAGCAAAATGCATGCCTCCCCAAAAATTATTTACCGAGGCAAGCAGTTCAAGATACTGATTAGTTCCTCCTTTACCGGGCCTGAAACCATCAAACTGCGTCGGGAAAGATGCAATAGCAAAAGCACAAAAGCCTGCGATATTGGAAACCCTGTTTTCCCATGGATTTACGGCTTTGCCCCGGTAGTTAATCAGAAAACCGCCCAACACACATAAGGTGCACACAAATACAATATGCATTTTGCTGTAATAAAAATGGCTGATGGAAGGTTGCCATGAATAATTACCGGCCCCGAAAATATAGCAGCCCAACACCACTGCAACAGGAAGTAAAACGCCGGTAAGGCCGATAAATGTACGCAACTGCTGATAAGAGATGATTTCATCATGAGTATCTGCATTGGCTGTTGTTCTTTTCATAACCGGTAATTTGTTTGTTTAAAATTATTGAACTGCACAAAACCAGGAAAGGGTGTTTCTACTGATTTTTATCGGCAAAACCGCAGGCTACCGGAAATATTAATGTTAAATGATAAAAACTCGGGGGCTGTTGGCGGAAGAATACATATCAGCGGTGGTTCCGGGTACAGTTGGCGATGAATATTTGTTGTGTTATAAGTTTTTCAACTTCTGCTTACCGTTGTTGGTCGCCGACCAACAACGACGGCGACAAGTAACATACCAGCCGCTGTTCATGTTTTCTCACGAACTTAGCAGTAAAATCAAATCATCATGGCGAGCATTAAAGTGATCATTACCGGGGCAACAGGCATGGTAGGCGAAGGCGTGCTGTTTGAATGTTTGCTCAACAATAATGTGAGCGAAGTGCTGATGATAAACCGGAAACATTACGACCTGCAGCACCCGAAACTGAAAGAACTGATCGTTCCGGATTTTTTTCAGCTCGGCGATTTTGCTGAACACATAAAAAATTATGACGCCTGTTTTTTCTGCGCCGGCATCAGCTCGGTTGGCATGAAAGAAGAAAAATACAGACGCATTACCTACGATACCACTTTATCGTTTGCAAAAACATTGATGGCGGTGAACGGCAATATGGTGTTCACCTATGTGTCGGGTGCGCATACAGATAGCAGTGAAAAAGGCCGCATTATGTGGGCACGTGTGAAAGGCAAAACGGAAAACGACCTGGCCAAACTGGGTTTCAAATCTGAATATAATTTTCGTCCGGGCGGTATGCTGCCGTTTGAAGGACAGAAGAACTGGAACAGCGCTTATAAAGTGATCGTGAAGATCATGAAAGTGTTTGCACCGAAATCAGTGATCAGCATGGAAGAACTTGGCAAAGCCATGGTCAATTGCGCAACGATCGGTTTCGGAAAAAATATATTAGAGATAAAAGATATTAAAGAACTGGCGAAACATAGTTCAACAAGTTCATCGCAATGAACACAGTAAGATAACCGCAGATAAACCTTGATTAATGCTGTTCATAAGTAATGTTCCACGAATTATACAACAAAAACTGGTTAAGTGCAGGCCGGTTAGAGGCCAGGTACTCTGAAATCTTGCTTACATTTTTATTACTGTCGAGATCATAATTGAAATAAAACCTGTTCATGGTAAGCTGCACGCCTGAGCTATCTGCATACCCCTCAAACACGCCATTGGGCAACCCATTTGCCATAACAAGCATGTCCATCATAACAGCTTTCAACACACTGTAGTAAACAAAATTTTGCTCATTTGTTCTGCCTTTGTGAAAAGGGTTATCCACAGTAGGCCCCGTTCCTGCCTGCGCCAGCGCCCATATATTTTGTGTGCTTCCCCCTATGTAATGAAATGAATTGGCATGAATACCTCCGCCTGCATCATAATAATAATCGGTGTAACTGACACCGGGTCCATAAGGGGAACCGCTGATCCACGATCCTTGCTTCGTTACCTCATCAATTTCATTCTCACTGGCCGTGTTCCAGCTATAGAATGTAATTCCCCGGTGTGCAGTATCGTTAGGTATTGCCTGGGCTACAAAAGTGTTGGCACTTTCATATATTATTTTAACCGGGTCAAAACCCGGGCCCGGGTTGAAAAATTTAATTGAGTCTATTTTTCCCTGGCCATTATATACCACCTCATAAGTAGCACTGTTAAATGCGCCGGGGTTTAATACTACTGAAGTAACCTGACCCTTATCGTTGTAATTAAAAGTACATGCGATGGCCCCTCCGCTTGAAATATCCTTAACCAGCCAGTTTTTTCCGCTTGTGTTATTTTTTTGATTGGCCGGGTTACTCTTTCCGCAACCTACCAGGTAGCATAAAGTTGCAAGTGATAGTACTGACATCAGAAAATTTTTCATACCCCTTTATTTAAGTGAAGTAAATCTTATTTTCAGTTAAAACTAAAAATCACATCATCGTACTGCAGCATCATTTAGGGAACGGTCTTTTCTGAAAGGCAACGGCAGTAATTACTGTATTTTCTGTAATACCGTTACCTCACAGAACCTGCCGTTTACTAACTCAGGCAAAAAGAAAATAGCAGAGTATATATTTTTAGCCTGGTTACAAATCGGCAACATAGCCATCAAAATCTTTTTTAAATTCGGTAAAAGAAAAATTATCCGTTGTCATGCCTGCATAAAATAAAAATCGTATGTGCATTGCTGTTGCTATTTAATCGGGCAACTGGCCAGCAGTTGAATTTTGATCAGTATAGTAGAAACAATGGCCTGATCAATAACGAGGTACATTGCATCATGCAGGACAAACGCGGCTTTATGTATTTTGGAACGCCATCCGGCCTGAGCATTTTTGACGGTTCAGCTTTTACCAACTATGATCTCAGCAAAGGTTTCCGGCATCATTTCATTTCCGATTTGAAAGAATTGAACGATGGCGAGCTGTTTCTTTTTACTGCAGGCGACCAATACTATAAACTTGTCAATAATAAATTACTGCCCGGCTCCCTTTCACAAAAAGCTGCAGTTAAAAATCTGTTTTGCGACAAATCGGGCAAATGGTATGCATCTGCGTTTGAAGGGTTGTATATTTTCAATGACGGCAGCCTGAAAAATTTACCTGTCGACCGTGGAAAAACTTTTTATGGCATCAACTGCATAGCTCAATGGCAGGATAGTTTAATGATTATCGGAAGAAGCTATGAATCATTAGATATCTACAATTGCAAAACCTGGCAGCTCGTTACCCGGTCAAAAGAAAAAATATTTGTAAGGAATATTTTTGTTGATGCAGATGGCAACGCATGGATATCCTCAATCGGAAATGGGATAGTGCTGTTAAAACCTGCTTCCATCCTGAACAAACAGATTGTCTTTGAAAAACTTCCTTCGCCATTAAATGCCTTCTCAAAAACAGAGTTCAGGGCTGTTGTACAAGACAAAGAAAAAAATTTATGGATGGCCGGCATCAATAACGGGTTGATAAAGTACAATCCGGAAACAGGAAATTTTATGCACATTACTATTGACCAGGGCCTGATCAGTAATACCATTTTTTCATTATACTGCGACAGGGAAAATAATATCTGGATAGGAACCAATCGCGGCATTCAGAAACTTGTTCACAAAAATGTGTTCATTTATTCATCGAAACAAGGCCTGCCAGCCGAACTGGTACTTGATGCACTACCATTGCCTGACAGTAGTATTATTACCTGCGGTTATTCGGGTGTGGGATATATTCAACATCATTTAAAAAAAATTATCCGCTGGCAACCACCATTGGAAGATGAATATTTTACAAAGCTGTTGAGTTTGCAAACAGGTTATTTTGGCTTGTCTATACGGAAACTGGTTGAGTTGGATATTTCACGGAAAAAAATAACTGCAAAAAAAATATATCCATTGCCAGAGCATTTCAGGAGTATGGTCGCACTCAATGATAATATATTATTACTGGGCGGAGACAGCGGCATTTTAATATTCCAGAACAACAAGACTGACTGGTTAACCAGGAAAGATGTTGATCACATCTCATCCATGACGATTGACCAAAACAGTATTTTGTGGACAACCAGTCTTAAAAATAAAATTGTCGGTTATAAAATATCCGTGCACGACAACAAAGTTATTGCTGATGAAATTTACCAGGGCCAGACAATTACTGATGGTGCGCAGGATTATGTACAATGCATTGCCGTGCACAATAATTTTATTGCTTACGGAACCTCACAGAGTGGCATTACATTTTTAACCACCAATGGCAAAAATATCACAGGCAAAAAAAGAATTGATGTGTCATCGGGTTTAGGCAATAATAATATATATTTTCTCACCTGGTATAATGACAGCGTATTGCTTGCAGGAACCGGGGAAGGCATTGACAAGATCATCTTAAGCAGGAACACCGATAGTCTTTCCATTTATGATATCAGCAAATTTTACAACATTTCCAGTTCGGTATATAGTGCAAAAATGGATGCACCAGGAAATATTTTGCTGGCCACAGAATCAGGTTTGATCAGCATTCCAGGTATTGATATTGAACAGGAAGTGTTGAAGAAATTGCCAATAACCATTTCTTCCATTCGGTTATTGAATTATCCCGACAGTATTCCCGCAACAAACAGCATATTAAAGTTACCATACTACATTAATAATATTTCCATTTCGTTTGCATCTGCTTCATTCAAGAATGAAAAAAATATCAGGTACACATACCTGTTACAAGGAAGCAACCAGGCTAACTGGAGCAATCCCTCTGCATCCGCTAATGTGGAACTTTCCAATCTTTCTCCCGGTAATTATCATTTTATGGTAAAGCCGGTTGACATTTACGGAAAACCCTCATCCTCAACAGCTATCGCCGACATTATTATTGAGCCTGCATTCTGGCAAACCTGGTGGTTCTATGTTTTGCTGGGTGTTTTAACAATTACGGGTGTTTATTTTTTTGCAAGAAGAAGGATTCAGAGCATACAGAAAGAAGCGGGCTTTAAAACAAAAATTGCAGAAACAGAAATGATGGCATTACGTGCGCAAATGAACCCGCACTTCATTTTCAATTGCATGAATATTATTGACGGGTTTATAATCAATAATCAAAAAGAAGAAGCACAGGAGTTTTTGCAAAAATTTTCAAAACTGATCCGCCTTGTTCTTGAAAATTCACAACACCAGCTGGTGCCGTTACAACAAGACCTGCAGGCTTTACAACTCTATATCGAACTGGAAAGAACCCGTTTCAATCATCATTTCGAGTATATATTTAAGGTTGATGAAGGGCTCATCGAGGAAAATTACAAAATACCCCCACTATTACTGCAGCCGTATGTGGAAAATGCAATTGTGCATGGTTTAATGAACAAAGAGCACGGCAAAGCTGAGTTACAAATAATAATAAAAAAAAATAAAGATCATATTCTGGCAATTATAGAAGACAATGGTATAGGCAGGAAAAAATCAATGTTGCTAAATACTCAAAACAGAAAGCCACAGCAGCATTTGGGCATGAAAGTAACGGCAAAAAGAATTGAACTGATCGGTCAGATGAATAACAGTCGGGTTACGATTTCAGTAAATGATCTCCACAAGGAAGAAGATACCGGAACAAGAGTAATCATATCTTTACCGGATGATTTAAAGACTGAATAACATTATACCATTCACATTATGATTCGTGCGATTATTATAGATGACGAGGAAATTTCTTTGAAAGCCCTTGGTGAAAAGGTAAAGGCAAATTGTAATGATGTGGAAGTACTGAAGCTATATATAAAGCCAGAAGAGGCATTAAAAGAAATAGATGAACTGAAGCCTGATATCGTTTTCCTGGATATTGAAATGCCAAAAATGAATGGTTTTATTTTTTTAAAAAATTGCAATTGCCCTGAATTTGAAGTAATTTTTACTACCGCATATAGTGAATATGCAATTGATGCTCTGCGGATCAGTGCACTGGACTTTCTTTTAAAACCGATTAACATCACAGAATTAATTGCTGCAGTTACCCGGTTAAAAGAGAAACTGAAAAACAAAAAGAATTATCAGGGAATGCTTGAACAGCAAATCCAATTGTTTCAGCATTATCAGCAACCATTTGCGCATATTGACAAAATCGCTTTGCCTGTTATGAATGGCCTTGAATTCATTAATGCCGGAGATGTTATTAAAGTCAGGGGAGAAAATGTATATTCTGTTTTTTTTCTTGCCGACGGAAAAAAAATGGTAGCCTCTGTTACTTTAAAAGAAGCAGAAGCGATGTTACAAAGGTTTGGGTTTTTCAGGGTACATAAATCGTTTATCATTAATCTTAAATATATCACACGCTATATCAAAGGCGAAGGCGGAATAGTTGTGCTTTCAGATGGTTCTGAAGTAGAAGTCTCCAGAAGAAATAAAGCGGATTTTCTAAAGAAAATAGGAGGATGATTCAACACCCGCCTGCTGCTCGGATTTTTTAAGGCATAAGTTTTATATAAAAATTGACACCCAGAAACGGATTAGATTTTTGCTGTTGTTCCTGCAATTATTCTTAAATTTCTTTCTCCAAAAAATCCCCGATGACAAAAAACAAACATGGAAATTTATTTCAGCCTGCCTCATTTATTTTTTTGATTTTATTTAATAATCTGTTATACGCACAGGTGGATATAAAAATCAACAAACATTACCTCAACATACCTATTGGTGCAAAAGCAAGGATGAAATTAGTGCAACTGCAGGTGAACGGAAAAATGAAACGGGAATTTCCTGTACAGCTTGCGGAAGACAGTATTTCCTACTGGATATTTATTGATGTATCAGAATTCAAAAATCAGAAAGTAACGATAACAGCTCCTGCCAAAGAATTATGGCTGAAACGCATTTACCAGGACGATGTAATCAATGGCGCTGATAGTTTATATAAAGAAAGCAACCGGCCGCAATTTCATTTCACTGTAAAACGCGGATGGAACAACGATGTGAACGGGCCTGTATTTTTCAATGGGCAATATCATTTATTCTGGCAAGCATTTCCCTTCGGTTTATCATGGAACACTGGGTTCATGTACTGGGGACATGCTGTAAGCGACGACTTGCTACACTGGAAAGAACTGGATCCCGCATTGATGCTCGACAGCCTCGGCTCGCCATGGTCTGGCACAGCAGTCATAGACAAGCATAATGATGGTGGCTGGGGCGAGAACACGCTTGTTTTATATTATTGCTGTTACGACCGTGTGTCTTTTAAACAGGTTCAGTGCATTGCTTACAGCACTGATGGCGGAAAAACATTTAAACGCTATAAGTATAACCCCATCATCGACAGTAACTGGGAGCTTAAAACAACTGATACCCGCGATCCGAAAGTGCTTTGGTATGAACCGGCAAAGACGTGGGTAATGGTGTTGTTTGAAAAAGATGGAATGTCTTTTTACAATTCAACGGATATGCGTACCTGGAAAAGACAAAGTCATTTTGCCGGATTGTGGGAATGTCCTGATTTTTTTGAACTGCCTGTTGATGGAAACAATGCACAAAAAAAATGGGTACTCCATGGCGGGTCATGCGAATATTTTATTGGAAGTTTTGATGGAAAAAAATTCACCGCAGAAACAGAGAAATTAAGTTATGCGGAAGGCCTCAACGAAAACCACGAAGATGTTTTATATGCTGCCCAAAGTTTCGAAAATATGCCCGATGGCAGGCGGGTGCAAATGGCGTGGGGAAGAATATTTCATGAAGGAATGCCATTCACGCAAATGATGCTTTTCCCGACTGAATTTTCGTTGCGCACTACGAAAAATGGAATCCGGCTTGTTGCCAATCCGATCAAAGAAATTGATCAATTACATCATACAGAACATCATTGGAAAAACATGAATGCCCTGCAGGCAAATACTGAACTTGCAGGGATTAAAGCCGGGCCGTTGCATATCAAATTAAAATTTTCCGTTGCGAACGGAAATAAATTTAGCTTACGCTACCAGGGAAATGAGATATTAACCCTTGAACCCAAAGATTTATTGGCAGGTGAAAATGAAATGGAAATACTGATTGACAAAACAGTGGCTGAATTTTTCCTGAATAAAGGAGAGCGTTATATTTTAAAACAACTTATTCACAAAAGGAATGAAAACAGTTTAGAATTCGATTCTGAAAAATACGGACCTGTAGTGTATTCTATGGATGTTTATGACATGAAATCAGTATGGCAGGTAAAATAATTCTTATAAAATCACCACAACGACCTCCGAAATCCATAAATCACAAAAATTAACTTAACAAATGTTTTCAAATCTGATAAAGCAGGAATATGATTTTATAAACCCTATCTGTTTAGAGATATAGACAAAATAATCATCAACTTGGTTCTATCGCAAAAATATATTAGTTGTTAGTTGATTTTATTCAACCAATCTTCAATAGCCCAGGTTGATTGATAACGCTGAACTTAAAAATATCTTTTCTTGAATAATGACCGGTCACATCAAAATCGAGTTTCGCTTTTGCAAGCAATGAAAAGTCAATCTCCGCGATCAGCATACCTTCTTCATTCCATAAAGGGCCAGCAAGTGTTTCACCAAGTGGTGAAATAATTACTGTTCCACCGGGGCATATGATATCAGGCTCATTTTTCACATCATCAAGATATTGGCCGGGATAATCGGATTTCCTCACAAACTGGTTACAAGCCATCACAAAGCATCTTCCTTCAAGAGCAATATGCTGCATGGTTGCCTGCCATGATGGCCTTGCGTCAGCAGTCGGGGCCAGGTATATCTCTACTCCTTTTTCATACATCGCCATACGTGCAAGGGGCATATAATTTTCCCAGCAAATAAGCCCGCCTATCTTTCCTAGCCGGCCATCAAAGCTCACAAGGCCGCTTCCATCACTTTCACCCCAAATATATCTTTCAAGACCGGTAGGTTTTATTTTACGATGTTTCCCAGCAAGCCCCCCCTCGTTATTAAAATATAAAAGTGTACAATACAAAGAACCTCCGATGTTATCCCGTTCTGTAACGCCAAGCGCCACAAATACATTTGCCTTTTTAATGGTCTCACTTATTTTTTTATGATGTATTGAGCCTTCCTCAAAACTATTCTCCCAATAATGAAGCCATGTTTCCCGGCTCTTCTCCGTTCTTCTGCCTACAACTGCGTCGAAATTCAAGCCCCGTGGGTAACAAGGAATGAATGACTCAGGAAATAATATCAGCTCACATTTTTCTTTAGCGGCTTTTTCAATCCATGATATGATGATATCCGTTGTTTTAGCAATATCAAACAATGCAGGTGTGGCTTGTACGGCAGCTACTTTTATTCGTTTAGGTTTCATAAAATAAATGTAAAATGATTTTTTGATTACGGATATGAAAAGGAATGATTCATTCCAAATCTTGTTAACTTTCCTGAAATTTTTAATTTATTTTTTATGTACCAGGTTTCTGTTTGGGAAAAAGAAAGTTTTTATGCGCATAAAGATATTATTATCGTGGGTAGTGGTTTTGTTGGCTTATGGTGCGCCTATTACCTGAAAAAAAATCATCCAAAATTAACCGTAACAATAGTGGACAGGGGCATTATACCTACCGGCGCAAGTACTCGGAATGCAGGTTTTTCCTGCTTCGGAAGTGTAACAGAACTAATGGCAGATACTAAAAAATGGGGCGAGGATAAAATGCTTCAGCTTGTTGAAATGCGTTATCAGGGATTAAAAAAAATAAGAAAAATTTTCAAAAATAAAGAGGTTGGTTATGAAGATTTCGGTGGTTATGAATTAATAACGAACAACCAAGGCTTTGATATCAACATGCTTCGCAGCAATATCGATTCGCTTAATCAGAAACTGAGAAAAATTATCAAAAAAGAAAAGGCATTTTATCTGAACGATGGAAAAATACAGGAATTCGGCTTCGCCAATGTGCATCATTTAATTGAAAATAAGCTGGAAGGACAACTGCATTCCGGGAAATTTTGCCAATCTCTTTTACGACTGGTTCAATCAATGGGAGTAACTGTATTGAACGGTGTCGAAATAAAAAGTTTTGAAAAAAACAATACAACAATTACGCTTCAAACCAATCAAGCTTTTAGTTTATCAGCTAATCAAATCCTTATCTGCACCAATGCATTTGCAAAGCAGCTTCTTCCCGAACTTGATGTGGAACCTGCACGCGGACAGGTGTTGGTAACATCAAAAATCTCCGGCCTTCCCTGGAAAGGTACTTTTCATTATGATGAAGGGTTTTATTATTTCCGAAACCTGGGTAGCCGCGTTTTACTTGGCGGTGCCCGCAACAAAGCTTTGCTGGAAGAAACCACTTATAATCTGTCTGTTTCAGATCAAATTCAAAATGAACTCGAAATTTTTTTACATGAAAAAATTTTACCCGGCATACCTTTTATTATTGAGCATCGCTGGAGCGGGATTATGGGAGTAGGTGCAGAAAAAATGCCGATTGTCAAAGAAACAAGCAACAATATTTTTTGCGCGGTAAGAATGGGCGGAATGGGTGTTGCATTAGCACCGGTAATCGGAGAGGATATTGCAAAGAAAATGTGCAGACAATAATTTTCTGATTGCAATGTTGAAGTTCAGGGTTTTGCTGATTTAGCATAATTGCATTTTGCAGAATGCTTACAGCTTCATGAGTTTTGTTGTGATAGCCTTTTTGGCCCCGTTCACTTTAAGAAAATAAATGCCTTTTGCGAAAGCAGCAATATTTAACCGGAATTGTGATTGCTGTATTATTACAGAATAAATTTTCTGTCCTACCTGGTTGTAAATAACCAGCTCAGATCCCATGCTGATATCATTACTCAATTGAACAATTACATTGTCTGTTGAAGGATTAGGAAACACGGCAATAGAACTTTCTGTAGTTTCAGGACTAGTGGGCACTGCTTTAGGTAAGGGCGCTGCCGTAACTGCAGTTGATGATAATATCGCATACCTTTCGCCTCCGGGTTGGAACAATGCCAGCATGCGGTCTTTTTGCCCATTGGTAAAGAGGTTCATGCATTCATCGTTGGTAAAATCCATAAAATTCTGGTACATATTACCGTTAGGTGCATTATTACAACTTACAATGATTCCCTGCGGGCAACCTCTATCAGCTGATGACTGAGGCGGGGTATCGTCTACATGGTCATCACCACAATTTGCATCGCCCCATGTGTGTATCAGGTTCAGCCAATGCCCTATTTCATGTGTTGTTGTCCGCCCTTTGTTATAGGGTGCAGCGGCAGTTCCGATCGTGCCGAATGCAGTATACAAAATAACTACCCCATCGTTTTCTTTCGGGCCACCAACAATACTTGAATAACCGAGAACGCCACCTGATAAATTGCCGATCCAAATATTAAGGTATTTATCTCTGTCCCATGCATCATCACCGCCTGAAGAAGAAAATTTGATTCCATCCTGCAAACCAAATGACTGGACATTCGTCTTTTTATGAATAATACCGGTTGTTGCATATCCGTCGGGATCTACTTTTGCCAGCGCAAATGCAAAGCCACAATCAGCTGCAACTGGTTTAAATACCGCTGGTGTTTTTGAAGTATCTGCATTTAATCTCTGATAATCCCTGTTCAGCACTTCTATCTGTGATTGCACCTGTGCATCACAGATATTTTCCTGTGATGTATTATACAATACGTGTACTACAACAGGAATAGTAATTATTCCAGATTCGGCAGAAGCAGCATTATGATTGAATGATCTGTACTTTTTTTGATCGATAAAATGTTGAGCGAAGTTTTCTATTTCTGCAACCCTTGCATTGAGTTCGGGATATTTAAGAAGCACCTGCTGCTTATAGTCTGCAGTACGACATGCATCTTGGGCAAATGAAAACATTTGCACAAACAGCAAAGAGGGTAATAATAGAGATATCCTCATTATAATTTCTTTTTGTGGCAAGTACTTCAAAGGAAACGGAAGCTCTCATGAGGATTGAATTTCAATTTTAAAAAAGAGGCGGCATCTGTCGGAAGCGAGTTGAGCTTGTTGCACAAATGAAAACAACAATCGCAACTTATTGCCAAAAATAACAATCACTTAATGTGAAGGAAACTGGCAAGGCAATTCAGGGGACATTAGGTTAAGTTCAAATACGAAGGAATATCACTTGCAGAAAAACCGGTTTGCGGATTTCAGAGCAGGGGGTATTCAGAGTGTAACTGACTGTAAAATAACGCTTTTTTGCCTGTAATTCAAAATGTTTAAACGAAATTTATGATACACAGGAAAGCAATTCACAAAACTGAACCTTATTTTTGCTGATTATCAATTTATCATGAACAAAAAGCTTTTTATAGGCCTGTTTCTTTTAGCTGCATGTAGTAATAATAACCAACAAGATCATTCAGCTAAAATTAATGAGCCAGACAACACTCCGCCAATTATTAATTACAGTGTTGTAAGCAGTTTTCCACACGACACCTCTTCGTATACAGAAGGGTTTTTAGTGCATGACGGGGAATTGTATGAAAGCACAGGTTATGAGGAGGGGATGCCTGAGAACAGAGGTTCTTTTTTTGGAGTGGTTGATAGGAGAACAGGAAAAATCCAGGTAAAAGCCGCTTTGGATAAGCAAAAGTATTTTGGGGAAGGAATTGTTTTTTTGAACGGTAAGGTTTACCAGCTTACTTACAGAACCAAAAAAGGGTTTGTATACGATGCAAAAACCTTTAAAAAAATCGCTGAGTTCACTTTCCCAAGTAATGAGGGTTGGGGAATGACCACTGATGGAAAATACCTGATCATGAGTGATGGCACCAGCAACATCAGCTATCTTGACCCGGATAATTTCAGGTTGATAAAAGTACTTGGCGTGGCAGATAATAACGGGCCTGTTTCAGACATCAACGAACTTGAACTGATCAACGGGTACATGTATGCTAACCAATACAGGACTAACTACGTTTTAAAGATTGATACGGCCAGTGGCAAAGTATTAGGCAGGTTGGATTTTACCACTCTTGATAATGAAGCAAAAAACAAGAATCCGGAATCTGCAGAAATGAACGGTATCGCCTATGATTCTGTTGCCAAAAAAGTGTATGTTACCGGGAAACTCTGGCCGAACATTTATGAAGTAAAATTTAATTATTAGCTGATAATTCCAGGCAACAATTCAGCAAAAATGAAAATACGCCAATTGGCTATTTTTAATTATTTGCCAATAATATATATCAGGGAGCTGCTATTCTCTTTTTCTATAAATGCTTTGACGTCTGAAATAAAACCAACGAGTATAGCCCTCAAAGAATTCTTTTTTTCTTTTTTATATTTTTCACTCAGAAGGCTGATGTAAAAACTGTCGTACCACATAGGCCGGGTTGCATGCAATTTAAGACCATGTTTGTGCAATAACTGGAACATAGCTTCAGGAGAAAAATGATATAAATGCCGGGGCACATCATAGGCAGCCCAAAAATTCTTATAGAAAGAGGCATCATAACACGCATAATTCGGAACAGCAATGAAAATACGGCCTCCCGGCCTCAGTATATTCTTTAATTGCTCCAGGTAACCGTGAAGATCGTGCACATGTTCCAACACATGCCACATGGTTATTACATCAAATGAATCTGGTGAAAGATCAGCAAAAGCTTCAGGTGGCAACAAGTTTACCTGATGAATTTCTTTTGCTTTTTTTCTTGCTTCTTCATCTGGTTCAATGCCTGATATTTCCCACCCATGTGATTGCATGTGACCAACGAATGCACCCGTGCCTGCACCAATATCGAGCATCCTTCCGCTTTTCAACTGGGTAACCGACAATATCAAACGACGTTTATCACCCAGAGTTAATGAACGTACAAAATGATATAACCGGTTAACAAAACCTTTATTGGTTTCAGTATGCGATATGTAATTATGAGATTGATAATATTTGCCAATTGATCTACTATCAGGAACATTTTGTGTAAACCTCAGTAAACACCGATCACATTGCCATATTTCAAATTCTTTTCCTGAAACAAGATAATCTGTTGCATTTAGCGCTTTATGCAAAGCATCAGCACCACAGGCCGGGCATAAAGAATATGTAATAACTTTTTCTTCCATGGTAAAGAATTGCAAAGAAAAGGAAGAAAATTGGTTATGAAAAGAGAAGAAAATTATTTTGTAATTTCTAAATTATGTTGGTTACCCATCGATTCGGTCTTCCAACCATTAGATGAAAAATGAAAAATCAATACTGCCGAAGCAATAGCCGCAGCTATTAACGGATATACCCACCATTTGCTTTTTTCACTGATTAGTTCATCCGGATAGACTAATTCTCCGGATGTTCCTACCAAAATATTGCCTTCGTCTGGTTCCGGCACTGTGGCTACTTCCCTCACTTTTACCTGCTCCAGGGGAACAGGCTGAATAAAAGAAGGAGTTCCGGAAGTAGATTCAAAAATAATATTACCTTCTTCATCCTTTTTAAGCATGCCTACGCCTTCCCATTCAGCCCTGCTTTCCTGTCTGATTTTATTACGCAGTTCGTAGGAAAATTCGTTGTACCATTTTATAGCTTCGTAATCGGGTATGTTCTTCTCAGCAGCCAGATGCAAAAAGAAATCCTTATCCGGGGCATCAAAATATTTATCGAAACGAAAATGAAAAGAAGGCGGAAGAATATTCCTGCCGTTTTCATCAATGCGTGCCGGGTTCTTCTCCAGATAAATGGTACCAAGCCCTGGAACACTGATGCTTTTGTGCTGAAATAAATAACTATTCAAAATGCTAAACATAAGCGCACGTTTTCAATTACGAAAAAAATAAATTTTGAGTAGAATTAAAAACTTATGGCGCTATTTTTATTTACGATAATCAGATAGTGGTTTTACATGTTCTTTTCAAAATTACACTACGATTTTTTACGATGAACATCTCTGGAATTACTTAACAAGTACACCTGAGCATTATAGCTAAAGAATAACCAAATATAAAATAAAAGCCTGTAGGATATGAAAAAATTATTAACTACTTATCTGAAAAGGAAAATATAATACCACCGAGGATATTGAAGCCATAACACTGGTACTGATGCCAGCGTTCGTATTTATTATTAAGAATATTATCCATCTGCAGCCACAGGTTAAGCTGCCTGGTTACACGAAACTCAACACCCGCATTCAAATCGAAAGCAGGATTGCTTTTACCTGTTGGACCGTTAACAACAAGATAGTCTGCTCCATCCCATGCCCACAAATCACTCTTCAACCAGAAATCTTTAAATATCTGCCACTTTAACGAGGAATTGAATTCAAGCGGCAACAGGCCCCACGCACGTGCCTGGTTATTCAAATTGAATTGCCGCAAACTCATGCCTGCAGACAGGCTGAATTGTTCACCTACCGTATACGCAATTTCTCCATGCAACAAAAGTTCTTTCATAGATGAATCGTACCTGACCAGGAAATCCTTACCGCCACCCACGCTGTCATTAACAAACAAAGGCATGTTCCAGTACTGGTTGTAACCGACTTTCGCCGAATAATGAATATGATCAGTTAACGATCCCTTTATTCCGGCATAACGTTCCTCTACTCTTGTGTTCAATAATGTAGTGGGTTGCGTAAGCCAGGGATTAACGGATTCGAACCGCTGGTAAGAACCTTTTTCGTAATAACTGATCCATCCAATCTGAAACTCCAGTTTTTTATCTTCAAAAGGATTAAAATTAATACTGAAATTAGGAAGCAGGTGAAAAGTTTTCTGATCCCATGATGGCGTCAGTTCTGCATGTGCATTTACCGATGTGGTTTTGAAAAGCAATGCAGGTGATACATAAAATATATTGTTGTTAACAGAATTTGAATTTAGCCTGTAATTGGTAAGACTGGCAGTTAGGCCAAGATCAAATTCAAATTTTTCACCCAGTTCTTTCTGAAGCGGCAGATTCAGTACGGTATTGGCTTCAGTTGCTTTTGCAGGATGATTGATGGTAGGAGAATTGTCGCCAAACACCGACACACTAATACTTGGATTGTATATTAACCCGAATTCCGTTGGTTGCATATTATGCATTGCCAACCTTCCGCCGAAGGTTTGAAAATTCTGTTTTAAATCATCTTTATTGAATTTTAATGTATCAGGCTGGAAGCCATACAAGTAATTTCCATCGAATTTGTAATTCAAAGCCCCGTCCCATTCAAGGCTATTTTTCGTTTTAACAGTGCCTGTTAATTTCAAATCAGTCAAACTATTTCTCTGGTATTGCAATTTTCCTTTTGAAATAAATTCATCAGCAAATATGTTGAAGAAAGTATTCTTACCATCACCAAAACTAAAAGCTGCTTTTACATAAGGCAGGTGAACACTGCCTGCCCCGAGTTTAATATAATTGTCGTTATGCCAATCCAGCACCGAATCTGGTTGAAGTGCAACAGGCTTTAATTCCCCGGGCTGATAGGATAATAATAAAAATTTTGAAGGAATATCATAGTTAAGCCTGGGTTTAGACGTATCTGCAGTTGCCGGCGAAGCGTGGAAATTAATTTTGGCAGCTTCACGCAACACTGGTTTAAATTGCGAAGTAATATCAATAGATTTTCTTTTTGCCGAATCCTGCGCATCAACAGTACCCTGAAAAAAAACAAATGCTGAAAGTATCAAAAAAAATGACCGCATGTATTTTATGTTGATCTTCATTTCCCGGTTTTAAATTTTACTGATTAACTCCTCCAACCTTGCTGCTTTTTCCTTCCTCATCAGCGACTTCGTTTAATTTTTGTTTTGCCTGCAGACGCAAATCCTCCATTTTGGCATTATCAATTATGCTCTGATACGTTGCCTTCGCATTGAAGTAGTCTTTTTCTTTGAAATAAACATCCCCCAACAGCAAATAAGATTTTGTTACCCACAATTCATAGGAGCCTGACTTATTGATTACTTCAAACGCAGCTTTCTCTGCATCTTTCAACTGATTCTGACTGTACAGGCAACTGGCAATCTCATAACGTGCTTCCGCTCCATAAGCCGCTTTGCTTAATGAGGCTGCCGCTCTGAAATACTGCAAAGCAGTTTCGCACTGGTTATTGGACTGGTATGATTTGGCAAGGATCATATTTGCTATCACCCTGTCATCTGTGCTGATATTTTTCTGGTTCAAAAGATCCTGTGCATTCCCAGTAGCATCACTCCATTTTTGTAATTGATATTGACTTCGAAGCAAACCGCGCATTGCCTCCATTTTATTTTCCTGCGTAGTTGCAAAATCTTTCAGCCTGATAAAATATTTCTCCGCATTTGCATAATCTTTCAATTCAAAAAAATTGAGATGTGCCGCCTGCAGGATTGATTTTTCAGCAAATTTATTTGGCGCCCTGTCTGCCACTGCCTCGTAACCAGTCACTGCTTTGTTCCAGTCTTTTTGATTATAATAAATTTCACTCTTGTAATAATTTGCTTCTAAGGAATATTTTCCATCCGGGTATTTGCCGATGTACTGCTCAAATTTTTTTGCAGCGTCTGTAAAATTGCCGTCATTAAACTGCACTTCAGCTTCCTGGTAAGCAAGCTGGTCTTCCTGGCTGGTTGAAATATCCACCCCCATCGTTTTAGCAAAATTCACATACTCACTGCTCCTCCCCTGTTCTACATAAATTGATTTCGCATTTTCCATGGCATCCTGCGCTTCCGGTGAGTTGGGGTATTGTTTCAATAATGCATTGTACTGGTTCAATGCCTCTGCGCTGTTATTGAGGTTATAATAACTGATGCCTGCTTTCAGATAAGCCCTCGGTTTCAATGCATCATTACCCGAAGAGTTAATAATGTTTTTTAAAAAAGGAAGCGCTTCACGATATTGCTCATTGGCAAGATAAGTAATCGCAATTTCCAGGTTTGCATCTGCTATTAAATTCGATGAAGGGTATTTCCTGCTGATTGAATTCAAAAGCGTTATTTTCTCATTTCCATTATTAACCCCGGCAATCATTGCCCTCTGGAAGGTCGCATAATCAGCCGAAGGCCATGAATAATCAAGCACTTTGTTATACATGGCCAATGCTGTTTTGAAATCGCGGTTCATGTAATAACAATCGGCATCGCGTATGTATGCATCCTGTTCAAGAGATTCGGAATTTATTTTCGGAACTCTTACAATCTGTTCAAAAAAACCTTGTGCCTGACGGTAATTTTCTTTTTTCAAAAAACAATAACCGAGGTTGTATTTTGCATTTACAGGATTTGCCTCTCCTTCAACCTTGCTGCTTTTTAGATATTCAAAATAATAATGAATGGCATCATCGATTTTATTCAAACGATAAGAAATTTCCGCCTTCCAGAAATTGAGAAAAGGCAGAACAGGTCCATTATTCTCCACATCTTTCAGGGCTTTATCCAGCATGTCATTTGCTGCCAGTAACATGCCGTCATTGATAAGCTCCGTTGCGCGTCCGTACAAAATGCGGGGATACATACGTTTGGTGGCTGTCGAAGTTTTACCCATGTTATCGGCCATACTCAAAGCCTCTTTGTAGTTGCTTGTATTAGCCAAAACACCTATCAGCAAATCCTTCGCTTCTGCATTATAATTTGAATTAGGGTATTGCTTCACAAAATCCTGCAGTTCGTTCAGGGCCACGTCCTGATAACCCAGTTCATAAGAAAGTTTTGCATAATTGAATTTTGCAATTTCTTTTTGAGAATCATTATTGTTACCGGTTGAACAAACCAGGAATGCATTTCTGGCATTTGTCTTCTGACCTGTTTTCAGGTAAGCATCCCCAAGCAGGTACATTGCATTCTGTGAAATGGAATCCCCTTTGTTGCCGAGTTGCTTAAACCCTTCAATAGCCTTGTTCCAGTTTTTGGTTTGATAATAACAATATGAAAGCTCGTACAAATCATTACGCGTTACTTTAGGGGCCTGCTGAACATATTGCTCGAGATAGGGCAGCGCCTTTGCAAAATCCTGTTCTTCGTAATATCCATTGCCAACAAGCTGACGCATCTGTAGGTCATAATACTGGTTGTTCTTCTTCAGTTTCGCTTCTGCATATTGCAACGCCTGTTCTTTTTTACCCTGCACCAGATAAATGTTTGCAATATAATAAGGTACCACCTTTTCGTAGTTCGGCGCTTCTTCAACCACTTTAAAGGCAGTCAGGGCATCGTTATAGTTTCTGTCATTGAAAGAAATAAACCCATAATAATAATTTGCATCGAGATAATTCGGGTCTTTCGGCATCTGCCGGATGGCATTGAAAAGCGGTTTTGCCAAATCAAGCCTGTTCTGCTCAAAATATCCATAACCTTCATGAAACTTCATATCAGCCACTTCCCGGCTATTGAGATTCTCAATATTAACATGCTCGTATAACCGAAGTGCAGAGGCATAATTTTTTTTACGGAAATAATACTCTGCCAGCTGAAAACTCATCATTTGCACACGGGGTTCGTTATTTTCAACATCAATAAAATTATTCGCCGCCTGTTCAGCTATAACATCATTTTGTTTTAATGCACAAACAACTGCATAATATTTTATATCCTGGGTATTTAATACCTGATTGGTTTTATCCGTTTCACGTATAGCCATCTCCAGTTCCTTAAAAAGCGGGTAAGCGAGGCTGTAGTTTCCCTTCTGATAAAATTCCTGGGCCTGTTTAAATGTAGCCAGCGGGTCATTTATAAACCGGGTTTGCTGCGCAAACGATGAAGAGGTAATAATAATAAATCCGAATAAGATTGCTCTTTTCATTCCAATGTCCTTGTAAGTGGTTTTAACGCGCTAAAGTTTCTAATTATTTTATGCCTGACCAAACATCGTTCCAAACAGGTGTGGATAACTGAAAGGATTAACATTTCTTTAAAAGAGTAAAAAAAGTTTCAGCAAAAATTTCTGACAATGGTTAACCTTGTTTTCAGATAATTATATGTTATGAGTGCTAATTGACATATAAAAAATCAAATTTGTTATTTTTGATTTTTAAATTCAACCGCATGAAAAAAATATTATCAACCGGCTACACCGATTCAACGTTTAATATAGCTGCTCTGGCTTTGCGTGCAACTTTTGGCATATTCATGTTTTTAAATCATGGAGTATCAAAGCTGATGAAATTCAGTGAAATTCAACACAGCTTTTTTGACCCATTTCATATCGGCCATAAATGGTCGCTGATGCTTGTACTTTTTGCAGAAATCGTTTGCGCATTGTTACTGGTGCTCGGGTTACTCAGCAGGCTTGCAGCTTTAGCGCTTGTTATTGAAATGGCCGTTGCCGTTTTTCTTTTTCATAAAGGACAGCCTATTAGTCAATATGAGCTGGCCATTGTTTATCTCGCCGCTTTTTTTACCAGTTTGCTTATCGGACCAGGCAGGTATAGTGTGGATGCAGCAATGGGCAAATAATGTAAATTAAAATTTCCAATTAAAACTTCCGGATGTTTATATCAGAATCGCAAATTCGTGTCCGCTATGCCGAAACCGACCAGATGGGCGTAGTTTACCATGGCAACTACGCACAGTATTTTGAAACTGCAAGGGCAGAAAGTATCCGTAAACTTGGGTTCACTTATAAAGACATGGAAGCCGCCGGTATAATGATGCCTGTTGTAGAACTGCATACCAAATTCCTTCGGCCTGCACTTTATGATGAGCTATTAACGGTGAAGGTTATCCTGAAAGAGCTTCCGCCACATCACCGAATCGAGTTTCATCATGAAGTATACAGCGAAAACAATGAATTGATTACAGTAGGTAGAATAGTACTTTATTTTATAGAAACAAAAACAATGAAGAAAACTAGCATGCCTGGCCAGCTTTTGGAAAAACTGCGTCCTTATTTTAATTATGATGATCATGCACGGTGATGATCGGCCCTCCAGTTTTTAATTTCCTTTTTAATATCCTGACTGCTCAGATTTTGTTCAGCAGCCTTTTTCGCAAGATCAACAAACTCATCATCGCCGGCAAAACGCAAAGCAATAATCTGTCTCATTTTCAATCGGCTGTCCAATAGTTTTCCTGTCAATACAAAATGACGCAGGTTTTCTTCCGCACGAATCGCCCGGTCTTGCGCTTTTAATGGAAATTGCCTGCTGTACCAGGCAAGAAGTGCCAGTATCGCAGCAATCAAACAAATTAATGAAGCCGAATACAGATTGCTGTGTTCAGTATGCAACAGATTAACAATGGAGCCTATCAGTAAAACAAAAATAGCTCCTAAAGTTAAATAATGAAACCCGGGGAACATAACGGGAATGGCTTTTATAACTCTGGTTCCTCATATTTTTTTACATAGATACATAATTAAGCCCAATCAATGAATTTTAAGTTACACCAAGGCCACAACTATTAACTTTGTAATTATTTTAAGTATGGAAAAGATTGTAGCAAGTATTATCACCATTGGCGATGAATTACTGATTGGCCAGGTCATAGACACCAATAGTGCATGGATGGCGCAGGAACTGAATAAAGCGGGCATATGGGTACACCATCGTGTAGCTGTTGGCGATGTTTGGGATGATATCTGGAATGCATTGGATGACGAAAGTAAAAAATCACATATTATTTTAATAACAGGAGGGCTTGGGCCAACAGCAGACGATATTACCAAACCTTTGCTCTGTAAATATTTTGGGGGCAAAATGATTGTTGACCAGGGCGCCCTAGATAATGTGAAAACGATCTTTGAAAAAATATTAAAAAGACCTATGCTTGAGCGTAATTTGAAACAAGCAGAGGTTCCTGACAACTGCACGGTAATTCAAAACAAACGGGGCACTGCGCCAGGAATGTGGTTCGAAAAAGAAGGAAAGATATTTGTTTCCATGCCTGGTGTACCTAATGAAATGAAAGGCATGATGACTGATCATGTAATACCGAAACTGCAACAACAGTTTACTTTACCTTTTATCTTACATAAAACATTATTGACCGCTGGTATAGGCGAATCATTTTTGGCCGAACACATCAACGATTTTGAATCTTCGTTACCCGGGCATATCAAACTTGCTTATCTGCCAAACTATGGTATGGTACGATTAAGGCTTACAGGGTTTGGCACCAACAAAAATCAATTGGAAGAAGAACTGCAGAGTAAATTTGAAAGATTCAAGAGCCTTGTTTCAGAATGGCTTGCTATTGATGATGACAAAACAATGCAGGAAGCGGTCGGAAGATTATTAAAGGAAAAAAACAAAACCATCGGCACTGCCGAAAGTTGTACTGGCGGTTATATCGCCCACCTCATTACAACTGTTCCCGGCTCATCAGCTTATTATAAAGGAAGCGTAGTAAGCTACGCTTATGAAACCAAAGAAAATATATTGCATGTAAGTAAACAAACGCTACAAACAGTTGGGGCTGTGAGTGAAGAAACCGTAACACAAATGGCTAAGGGCGCAATAGAATTACTGGACACTGATTATATTATCACTACTTCGGGAATAATGGGCCCTGATGGCGGAACAGCAGAAAAACCTGTAGGTACGGTGTGGGTTGCGGTGGGTAACAAAGAGAAAATTATAGCACAGAAATTTTATTTCCGCTTCGACAGGATAAAAAATATCGAATTAACGGCCACCAATGCATTGAATATGATAAGAAAGTTTATCCTTGACCACTAAGCAGGTCTCCCAACCGATTATTCTAAAATATTTACCTTTGAAGCAGATGTCGTGCGTGTCGTCTCCTTAACGCAATGAAAATGAAAGCATGAAAATTTCTCAATAAAAACTAATATAAGCTATGGCGATTGTTGACCTGATCATGCCAAAGATGGGCGAAAGTATTATGGAAGCTACTATTCTGAAATGGCATAAACAGCCTGGTGATACCGTAAAAGAAGATGAAACTGTGCTTGAGATCGCCACAGATAAGGTAGACACAGAAGTACCATCAACCGCTTCAGGTATTATTGAAGAAATCCTTTTCAAAGTGAATGATGTGGTTGCAATAGGCTCGCCTATTGCAAGGATAAATACTCTTACCGGCGAAACTCATCATTCACAAACTATACCGATTACCCCCGTTCAGGAATCAAAACAACTGCCCCCCGTGAACAGCGGCAAACCACTAACGGTACCCAATACACGATTCTACTCTCCGCTGGTATTAAATATTGCTGCCAACGAAGGAATCAGCATGAGCGAACTGGAAAATATTCCGGGAACAGGTAATGAGGGCCGTGTTACCAAGCAGGATATTTTTAAATTTATTTCAGCAAGAGGCAAAAAACAGGATGTGGGATATGAGATACCTGATACAGGCAACAAGAAAGAAGAAGTAAAAGTCATACCCCAGCCATCAGTAGCTGAACAACCGCGAACTATTTCATACAGCGGCAATGTGGAGATACTGGAGATGGACCGAATGCGCAAGCTGATTGCCAGCCATATGGTGAACAGTAAACATACGAGTGCTCATGTTACCAGTTTCACAGAATCGGATGTTACCAATCTTGTTCAGTGGCGCGAAAAGATTAAAAAAGATTTTGAAAAAAGAGAAAATTCAAAAATCACATTTACACCTTTATTCATTGAGGCGGTTGTCAAATGCATCAAAAAATATCCGCTTATCAACAGTTCGGTTGATGGTGAACAGATCATTATCAAAAAAGATATTAATATCGGAATGGCCACTGCCTTACCAAGCGGTAACCTTATTGTGCCGGTTATTAAAAATGCAGACCAGTTGAATCTTGTCGGCCTGACAAAACAGGTAAACCTGCTTGCAGACAATGCCCGCAATAATAAATTAAAACCAGAGGATACACAAGGCGGAACTTTTACGCTTACAAATGTTGGTACATTCGGCAGCCTGATGGGCACGCCAATTATTAACCAACCACAGGTGGCCATACTTGCAGTTGGGGCGATTAAAAAACGCCCCGTTGTTATTGAAACTTCAGAAGGTGATGCTATCGCTATCAGGCACATGATGTACCTGTCCTTGTCTTACGATCATCGTATTATTGATGGGGGCCTCGGTGCAACGTTCCTGACGGCAGTTGCAAATGAATTGCAGAATTTCAATCCGGAAAGGGATTTTTAAAATAACAGCATGAAACGAAAGCGCAAAGAAATTTCACTTATGCAGCTTTTATACTTTTAGTGTTCATGGCTTATTGTAGAATAGAATATCAACCGCTGAAGAGTGCGACGCAACGGCTGCTCAATAATAGCAATAAAGCCTGCTAAACAATTAGCAAACTTTTTCCGCGTTTCAACCCCTTTACTGATAAAATAAACACCGGGAAAAACCGTTTTCACAATGGCATAGCTCAATAAACCGGCAAATTCTTCCGTTACATTTAACATTCTGTGGATAAACAAGGGTCAAAAATTTTCATCGAATTTTTGTAATTTGAAATAATAACCAAACCCGGCGCACGATGAAGAAATTATCCGAAACATGGTTTGCTGACGGCTATATTGATTTTGAACTAAAGAAATATACCTTGCTGGCTTACTTGCAGGAAGTGAACAAATACTTTAACGAGAACAAACTTTACCCTCAGCTTTCTGATATCATTTTTCATTATAATAACCTGGTTGCCTTCCGCGAAAACAAAAAGTATTTGCAGGAACAGTTTCCCAAAAAACTCAGCGGCATACAGATTGAAAAACTACAGGTACTGTATGAACAAATGATTAGTGATGACGACCTGATGCAGGAACTGGAAGAGATTATTAACTATTCGGTTTCAAAAATGCAGCGCACCATCAGCACGGCAACAGAAATTTATGAATTTGTAGAAGCAAAGCTGACAATTTTTCCTGTCGGAATTGTTCCATTAGATGTGAATGAAGGCTATTTCTTTTTGAATGAAGGGAGCCATCAGGCAACAAGGGTTTACCAATATCGCCTGAGTTTTTTTGAAAAACATGATGAAAAATACCGGAGCATACGCACGGAATACGTGCATACCTGGGAACGAAATATGGTGAATACCTATGAGACAATCAAGTCTGAATTGATAAAATCAAAAACGGACTTGCCGAACCCGGCAGTGTATTCAATAGAAACCGAGTTGAAATTTCCCGTTGAAGAAACTTTACTGCCAATTGCAAAAAGAAGTTTAGTAAGATATATTGCAAAAGCTGCCTGAATTATTTTATTTCAAGTCCCCAGTCAATGCCCTTTAATGTTGCCGGCACACCTTTAGATATCCACACAGGTGGCTTCTCTCCTTTTAATAACCAATCAAAAAATTGTTGCTCTCTTATCTGAATGTCTTTTCGGTTTCTTCTTTCAACAAGGTTATGTGCTTCCCCGTTGTATTGCAATAACCAAACAGGTTTATTCAATCTTCGCATGGCTGTAAAAAATTCAATACCCTGGTACCAGGGAACTGCACCATCCGCATCATTGCTCATTATCACCAGCGGCGTTTTTACTCTTGGTAAATGGAATAGCGGAGAGTTTTCAATATACAAATCCGGTCGCTCCCAAATAGTAGCCCCAATACGGCTTTGTGAATGCTCATACTGAAATTGCCTGTTCAAACCTGTTTCCCATCGGATGCCGCCATATGCGCTAAACATATTCACAACCGGTGCACCAGCCCATGCAGCGGCGAATAAATTTGTTTGCGTGATGAGATATGCCGTTTGATAACCACCCCAGCTTTGCCCTTGCAAACCTATTTTTGTGCTGTCAATAAACCCTTGTTTGATTAAAGCTCTTGTTCCGCTCACGATATAATCATAAGCGCTTTTGCCGGGATGGCCGGTTGTGTACCAGATATCAGGAACAAAAACCACATAACCCTTGCTCACGAAAAAAGGGATGTTCAATCTTGAAGGTGTTGGGGATGGTGGCAGATAATTGTACAGCGTGCTATTATTCCGTTCATAGAAATAAACAATCATCGGATATTTTTTCTTCGCATCAAAATTTTCGGGCTTGTACAAAATACCCTCAGTCAATTTTCCTGTATATGCTTTCCATTTAAAAAGCTCAGCTGTTCCCCAGAGATATTTGGACTGTTGAGGATTGATGAGAGAGAGTTTTTTCTCAATTAAAAAATCGCGATATACCTGTCGCCCGCCTTCAGTAATAATGTTAGTATCAGGAAGCATTGTTATTTGACCTGAATAAATATCTGGAGGCTCATTAAAGTTCTCTTTAGTATAGATTAATAGCGAGTTGCTTTTTGCTTTTTCAAAGTTGCGATAAGAATTGCTCGTTAATTTTACTTCGTGCAAAGTATTTTCTTTAAAATTCCATTCGGCAATCCCTGATTGCTTATTAATATCGTTAAAGCATGAAAAATATAATAGCTGCTTATCGTTGATAAATTTTTCATCCTTATCAAGATTCAAATAACGATATTCAATTTTATCTTTTCTTCCATCAGAGATTGTAATCGATTTTTGTTTCCCATTTGGGTCAACTTTCCAAACATCATATCTGTCATAAATAAAAACATATTTGTCGCCTTCCGCCCATTTTACAATTCCATAAGGCTGGGGGTCATCCGGCACATCATTTTCTTCATTATACAAGGGTACTGTAATATCGTTAGCGACTTTATATAACTGGTTTGTTTCGCTGTTATAAACGGAATAACCTTTCTGTTTGTCGTTGTACAGCAATACATATTTTCCGGTATATGAAGGATAAATGCTTCCTTTAAAATCTTTGGTAATTAATTTTTTCTCGCCTGAATTTGCATTAATTGCATATACATCATTCAAAGTAAATCCCTGCCATTGCCTTGCAATCCTTTTCCCAAAATCCGAAGCTGCATAAAAAACATTTCCGTTCCCTTCCTCTGTGATTTGCACATCAGGAAATCTTTCATCACCTATTTGCAGGATTGAATTTTTATTAACATCCAGAACAGCGAGATAACTTTTCTTCAAATCTTTTTCCAGGTTTTTTAATTGAACAGGTTGCAGGTTGTCATCCTTGTAATTCCAGATATCAACGCCGGCTTTCTCAAATTCAGGCACAGTCGTGTCTTTTACCAGCTTGATGGTTGCCAATCCAAAAAACAGCCTGTTACCATCTTTGCTGAAATGAAGGTTATAATTTTCGCTTATAGTTAAATCACTTGTCACACCGGCACTATTTTTATCCACTTTTAATTGGGCACTATCCAAACCGTTCTTATAATACCATAGCTTATAAAATCTTTTCATTGCTTTTGCTGCACTGTCACGTTCGGCCACAAAGGCAACCTGGTTACCGGTTTCATCAAAAGCATAATTCCTGGCATCATTAAATTCTTGCATAAGCGTGTCTGTTTTTTCATGCTCCAGGTCAAGCAGCAGTACGTAACTTTTACTTAGGCTATCGGTGTTTCTTTTTGTTATTTCTATCAACAGCTTCTTTCCGTTCTTGGTAAAATGATATTCGCTCACCAATTTGTATCTTTTTTCATTACCATTACGGGTATTATACAGCACCAGCTCCGTTCCTTCCTCAGTATTTTCATCAGATAATTTTTTGGAATCCTTTTTTGCCGGCTGCAGGATATTAATACCTTTGACCCTTGCTTCAGCTACTTTGTTCCTCAAACTATCTGCAACATGAACCAGGCTGTCCGCCATTCTTGTCAGGTTATTCAATCTTGTCAATGAATCAGCATCTTTATTTTTTCCTGGAAGAGGAAAGCCTTTTTCAGATAAATAAGCAACCCAGCCTCCTGACCTTTCTGGCGTTTTATAAGTTTTGATACCGGGGATTTTTATAATGCCGTCTTTCCCCAATTCAACAATAGCCAGAGAATCTTTCGGCATTTCATCAGGTTTCTTCTTTTTGATTTTCGCTTCTCTTGTATCTCTAAAAAATGGCTTTATTTTAAAAACGACAAAAAGGTTGTCTTCTGTAATTGTTGCATTATATCCCCTCTCTATTTCTTTTTTGTATTTACCATCTGAAGTTTGGATTACTAGGATGCCATCGCCCTCCTGCGGGTTCACAGTATATACCACATATTTACCATTGTTGCTGATCATTCTTTCACCAATACTTTGCCAGGAATCGTACATGGAATGATCAAGCGGTTTTTTTTGTGCTATCGAAATAATAAAAATGAAATTCAAAAAACAGAAGGCGGAGAGCGTTCTCATGAACAATTTGTTTATTACTAAATTAAGATTTACGTATATTCAAAACAGATATTTTTATTTTATATCTGCAACAGAAATTAGTTTAATGTATTTTTGATGTTGATCGAATTAATCAGCAATAAAATGACCCTTTTGGGGTGGGTATGAAAATTCATTTTTACAAATACCAGGGAACGGGGAACGATTTTGTAATCATTGATAACCGGAATTGGAGTATTACCAATTTGCCGGTTGACAAGATCAAGTTCTTGTGTGACCGGAGGTTTGGTGTCGGTGCCGATGGCCTGATGTTACTGAATCCTAAATCAGGTTACGATTTCGAAATGAAATATTATAATGCTGATGGCCGTGAAAGCACCATGTGTGGCAATGGGGGCAGGTGCCTGGTAAAATTTGCATATGATCTCGGCATTCATAAAAATTCCTTTCGTTTCATTGCTGTTGATGGCGAACATGAAGCTGAAATTGATGGCAATATGGTGAACCTTAAAATGCAAGATGTTGACGGGATCGAAGAATATGATGGCGACTCAATTCTGAATACCGGTTCTCCGCATTATGTGAAAATGGTAAGCGATATAATGGATTACGATGTTTTGGACAAAGGAATGGAGATACGGCATAGCAAAGATTTTGCGAAAGAAGGCATTAATGTAAATTTTGTTGAAGAAAAAGCCCCGGATGAAATTATTGTACGCACTTATGAACGCGGTGTAGAAGATGAAACACTTTCATGCGGTACCGGTGTTACCGCAAGTGCACTGGTTTGCTATCATAATGAAGCAGGTTATAATGAAGTAACCGTTACAACCAAAGGCGGTAAGCTAACGGTGAAGTATGACCGTATTGACGATAACAAATTCAGGAATATCTGGCTTTGCGGCCCTGCTGAAAAAGTTTTTGAAGGAGAAATTGAAATGAAGCCTTGAGCTGCAGCAACTGGTTCCTGACAAGCCGGGGCTTGTAGCTTTGGGAATGTACATTATAAACAAATATAAGAATGTTCAGTATTAGGGTTTACGGCATTTTATTGGGGGAAAATAAAAAAGTGCTGGTGAGTGATGAATTCATCCGTGGAAATTACTATACGAAATTCCCCGGCGGTGGATTGGAATTTGGTGAAGGCACACGTGATTGTCTAAAAAGGGAATTTAAAGAAGAAATGAATCTTGACATAAAAGTCATGGACCATATTTATACAACCGATTTTTTCCAGATGAGCGCATTTAATTCCGATTACCAGATTTTATCCATTTACTATTTTGCCGAAGCGTTGGAGCCCATCAGGGTGCCATTACGGGTAAAACCATTTGATTTCGACGAACGTGAAATGAGGGTTTATGAACTGAAGAAAGAAACGGAAACTTTCCGTTTTATCGATTGGGATGTTTTTTCTGAACAAAGTGTAACGCTTCCGATTGATAAAGTAGTAGCAAAAATGGTAAAAGAAAACTATTGACCGTCTGAATAGCTGATAAAGCAAAACTTTCACAACAATTGATGCGTCTGTTTAATCACGCTCATCACAAAGGTGCTCTGCAGCTGACCGATATTTTCTGCCTGGCTTAATTTGTTCACATGGAAATCATAATAAGCGTCCATATTTTCCACCGCAACTTTCAGCATAAAATCAAATTCGCCTGAAATGTTATAACACTCAATCACTTCTTTCAATTCATTAATGAGCCTGATAAATTTAGCGCCGGATCTTTTATTATGCTCTTTCAAAGAAACATAACAAATCACCATCAATCCTTTACCAACTTTTGAATGATCGACAAGTGCAGCATATTGCCTGATCACACCCATGTCTTCCATTCTTTTTATCCTTTCATGTACGGGTGTCGGGCTTAAATGAACCTGATGAGCAATCTCCCTTACAGTAGTTTTTGCATTTTCCTGCAACAATTGTAAAATGGCACGATCCTTATCATCAATTACGATATTAGTCAGATTTTCTTTTTTAGCCTCTTTTTCCATCGAAATCTATTTTTTTGTTCTTAATGATATAAATAATAACACTATTTGTTCTAAAATTACCGATAAATAATAATATTTTGTTCTTCCGTTTTAGATTTGTAATCGTTTTCAGAAAACCTTCACTTTATTAAAAAATAACTCATGTCAAACGTAAAAACACAAATTGACTTAAGCCTTCCTTATAAGGTAAAAGATATGGGCCTAGCAGAATGGGGCCGAAAGGAAATTAAACTGGCTGAAGCAGAAATGCCCGGCCTGATGGCTATCCGTGCAGAATATGGAAAACAAAAGCCACTGAAAGGCGCACGTATCGCCGGTTGTTTGCACATGACCATTCAAACAGCGGTGTTAATTGAAACATTAATTGAACTAGGTGCGGAAGTCCGCTGGAGTTCCTGCAATATTTTTTCTACGCAAGACCAGGCTGCGGCGGCTATCGCTGCTGCAGGCGTTGGCGTTTTCGCTTGGAAAGGGCAAACTTTGGAAGAAGCTGACTGGTGCATTGAGCAAACATTATTTTTTGGCAGCACGGACCGTCCATTGAACATGATCCTTGACGATGGCGGCGATTTAACAAACATGGTATTTGATAAATATCCTGAACTGATTCAGCATGTAAAAGGATTGAGCGAAGAAACAACTACCGGCGTTCACCGTTTGTATGAAAGAATGGAAAAAGGCACATTGCCGATTCCGGCCATTAACGTGAACGATTCTGTTACCAAATCAAAATTCGATAACAAATATGGTTGCAAAGAAAGTTTAGTAGACGCCATCCGCCGTGCAACAGATGTGATGATGGCTGGCAAAGTAGCTGTTGTGGGAAGCTACGGAGATGTAGGGAAAGGGTCTGCAGCTTCATTGAAAGGCGCTGGGTGCCGGGTGATCGTTACCGAAATTGATCCGATTTGTGCGTTACAGGCTGCAATGGACGGTTTTGAAGTAAAGAAAATGGTTGATGCAGTAAAAGAAGCTGACATTATTGTTACCGCTTCAGGTTGCCGCGACCTCATTACTGAAAAACATTTCCGTTCGATGAAAGACAAAGCGATTGTTTGTAACATCGGTCACTTCGATATTGAAATTGATATGGCATGGCTGAACAAGCATTACGGCCACACAAAAAACACCATCAAACCACAGGTTGATTTATATACCATTGAGGGAAAAGATGTGATTGTTCTGGCAGAAGGCCGTTTGGTGAATCTCGGTTGTGCAACAGGGCACCCTTCATTCGTAATGAGCAATTCGTTCAGTAACCAAACACTTGCTCAAATTGAATTGTGGACGAATCACAGCAAATACGAGAACAAAGTTTATGTTCTTCCCAAACATCTGGATGAAAAGGTTGCTCGCTTGCATCTCGCAAAAATCGGTGTTGAATTGGATGAGCTGACTGATGCACAAGCTGACTATCTCGGCATCCCAAAGAATGGACCTTTTAAACCCGAACATTATCGTTATTAATAATCATTTGAATTGTACAAAACAAAAGCTCTTCATTTTCTGAAGAGCTTTTGTTTTACAAGTACCTTATTCCAAAGTTTTCCCGCAATAAAGTTTATATTATTAAAACCACCCGATCATTCCAATATTACCTGTATATAATATGCCGATTTTAAACTTCCCTGAAGTGCATATTTTAAAGCGCATTTGGGAAAAAAAATTCCCCGAATTGGAAATACGGCAATACAAAAAAAACATAATCCGCTTGTTCTCAAAGCCGGTTTTGCTGGTATCAATATTGAACAATTAGTAACAAATCGCCAAGACTATGTTCAACAAAAAACCCTTCGATTTCATTCAGCAAAAAATCCAGGAATTAAATACAGCATTATTCTTCCCTGAAACTGGGGCACTATTTAATATCCCGAATTATCTTGTAAATAATATTCAGACTGATAGTGAAGGAAATATCTGGTTCATTATCAGTAAACCGGCCGAATATATCGACCCTCTGGATAGAAAATTCCATTGCAAGCTTGATTTTTTTAAAAAAGGTACAAGCTATTACGTAAAAGTGAATGGCACAGCGACTATCTTCAGCACACAGGACAACATTGCTCCATCAAATGAAATGCTTTCAATAAAAAAATGCCTGGAAAACAAACAAATGATCGCTGTGAAAGTGGAAATTGAAAAGGCTGATTACTTTGTAACCCCAACTCCGGAAACCAGAACAAATGCAAAGAAAAGTTTATTCATGAATTTATTTCCTGAGTGGGATAACATGAGCTTTTCTTTTAAAACATCTTACTCAAACTAAAAGAACGGGCGGTATCATATTCAGATAATCAATAACCAATCTTAATAAAAAAGCCAAAAGCCGCATAAGCTTTTGGCTTTTTTTCTATCCCGAATTCCATTATCACATTCATTGCAAAATCACTTTACATTTGCACAAGAAAATACATTTTAAATGGATTTTGTTGATTACTATAAAGTTTTAGGGGTTGATAAAAATGCATCACAGGATGATATCAAAAAAGCCTACCGCAAACTTGCCCGGAAGCATCACCCTGACCTGAACCCGAATAATAAAGAAGCTCACAAATTATTCCAGCAGATTAATGAGGCCAATGAAGTGTTGAGCGATCCGGAGAAAAGAAAAAAATATGACGAATATGGTAAAGAATGGAAACATGCGGAGCAGTTTGAAAAAGCCAAACAATCTTCATCTCATCAACATTTTGGAGGCACAGAAAGACAAGGATTTTCGGGTGATTTTGAAGGAGGCGAATTCTCCGATTTTTTTGAATCCTTATTTGGCAACATGGGTCGTGGCAGAAAAAGTACTCAATCTAAATTCCGAGGACAGGATTATCAGGCAGAACTTCAGTTAAACCTTAGTGATGCTTATACCACACACCAACAAACACTTACTATTGATGGAAAAAATGTGCGCATTACCATTCCTGCCGGAATCGAAAATGGTCAAAAAATAAAATTAAAAGGTTATGGGGCTCCGGGTGTAAATGGCGGGCCGAATGGCGACCTCTTTATTACGTTCAATATTATTAATAACACAAAGTTCAGGCGCGACATGAACGACCTATATACATCGGTGGATATTGATTTATATACAGCTGTATTAGGAGGAGAAATAACAATTGATACTTTAAATGGAAAAGTGAAGCTGAAAGTAAATCCGGAAACACAGAATGGAACGAAAATCAGGCTGAAAGGAAAAGGTTTCCCTGTCTATAAAAATGAGGGGCATTTCGGTGATTTATTTGTTACTTACAACATAAAGACACCAACCCACCTTAGCCAAAAAGAAAAAGATTTATTCACAGAATTATCCAGGCTCAGAACAAAATAACCATAAGTATGCAAAGTGAAAATTTAATTCCACTCAAAAATTTTTGTTTAAGCCATGAGCTTAAATTTTCTTTTATAGAAACCTTACAGCATTATGGGCTTGTTGAAGTGACAAATGTGGAGCATATTTCGTTTATACATGACAGTGAGCTTCCAAAACTGGAACAACTTGTCAGGCTCTACAGAGATTTAGATATTAACTTTGAAGGTATGGAGGTAATAACCAATCTGCTCCGGCAAATGGAGGAGATGCATGATGAAATCATAAGGCTTAAAAATAAGTTAGCCGCTTATGAGAACGGGTAGCGAATAAAAACCCTATATGACAATGAGGTCCGGGAGGCTAACCCAATTATTCCGGGTTTAAAGTCTCATTGTTAGCTTATCAAACACTTCTCATCATTATTAAATGCTAAAAATCATTTTAGCTCTGCTGATTAAACCTCAACAATAATCGGCTGTCTATTAAGTATAATTGTTTTTTAAAACACATTTCAACATCTTAACACTTAAAAAATGAAAACGCTTTTTACAATCACATCACTTGTATCAATGATTATCACAGGAATTGTGAGCTATAAACTTTTTTCAAGTTCACAATTTTATGCTTCAGCTTTATTAACCATTGCGAGTTATTTAACAGCATCATTGTTAGTGAATGTTCTGGCAAGCAAAAAAATCAGCTTCTAAAACCAATCTCATGAACAAGCAAACATACGTTTGTTGATGGCACAAAATCAAAGCAATTTGCTACTTCGATTTTGTGCCATCATCTTTTCATTTCTCCCACAAATCTTTTGCAAATCAATCCCACCACTTTCAGGCAAAATAAATTTCGCAGATAATTCGTTTATTAAAATGTAAATATGGAGGGCTTTCTCAGGAATTGACCTTTCAAAATTTGGTACTTTTACGTTGTAATACCCGTTTTTATTGGGTAGTTTTAAGCATTAATAATCCAATTCCTTGTAAATCAAAATCCATGGAAACTATTATCACAATTCTACAGGCCATGCAATTTAATGCCCTGGAGGTATTTGCAATTATTGCTGCCTTTTTCGGAATAGGCTATTGGTTGGGCACGCGAAAGACCAATAAAATGCAAAAAAGAATTTACAGACTGGAAAACGATTTGCTGGATCTTAATGCAGAGCTTCTTTACGGTAAAGATGAAGCCCGCATTATAGAAATCAGAAATACTCCGGAAAAAAACAAGAACGTAGCAAATTAAATTTTACTTTCTTTTTGAATTTTACTTCAGGCAAAAATTATTGCATTGCAATTCAGGTTGTCCTTTTTTCAATTTTGTCAATGCATAATGCCAGGCCCTCCTTCCAGTTTTTTATTGTAACAGGATAGGTTGCAGCAATTTTGGTTTTATCCAATAAAGAATAATGCGGCCTTTTTGCAGGTGTAGGATATTGGGAAGATGGTATAGGGTTTACTTTACAGCTGCTACCAATCATTTCTTTTATTGCCAATGCAAAATCATACCAGCTGATTTCCCCTTCATTACTATAATTATAGATTCCGGGTACAAATTTTCCACTTTGAATGATATTTAAAATGGCAACAGCCAGGTCATGTGCATAAGTTGGTGAACCGATTTGATCATCGACAACATTAATCGCTTCCCTTTCTTTCATCAACCGGATCATCGTTTTTACAAAATTGTTTCCGAATTCTGAATATACCCAGGAAGTCCGGATAATCACCGTTTCTACATTTTCCCGTAACGCAAGTTCTTCGCCTTTTAATTTGGATGCGCCATAAATGTTAACAGGATTTGTTTTATCCTCTTCTTTTAACGGAATGGAAGAATTACCATCGAAAACATAATCCGTGGAAATATGAATAAATTTTGTTTTAAATGAACAGCATGTTGATGCCAGCACCCTCACGGCTTCCGCATTTACCAAAAAAGCATTTTCTTTATCAGACTCTGCTTTATCAACTGCAGTGTAAGCAGCACAGTTAATACAGAAAGATGGATGATATTTTTTAAAAAATTCAGAAATTTTATCAAAATTATCAACAGGCAAGTCACTACGTGAAAAAAACATAAAACTGAACTGAGGATATGCTGATGATGCGCTCTGCATTTCACAGCCAAGTTGCCCGTTAGCACCTGTTACTAAAATAGTTGGCTTTAACATCATCAGGGTGCTTCAAATTGAAAGTTATTTACAATATTTGCAAAAGAAGGCAATTCAACATCCTTTGGAGAAACTTTTATTTTGTCAGCTGCTATTTTCCAGTCTATCTTTAAAGAATGATCATTATAAATGATCCCCCCTTCACTTGTCTTATTATAAAATTCGTCGCATTTATACATTACATCAGCAGTTTCACTCAACACAACAAATCCATGTGCAAAACCTTTGGGTACGAACAGTTGCCTTTTATTTTCATCAGATAATTCAATGCTATAAGTTTTACCAAAAGCAGGGGAACCCTTTCTGATATCGACAACTACATCGAGAATTTTCCCCTTCAATACTCTCACCAGTTTAGTTTGCGCATAGGGATTAAGCTGATAGTGCAAGCCACGCAGCACACCATAACTTGAATGCGATTGATTATCCTGCACAAAACTCATTTGCAACCCGTTACTCTGAAATAACTTCTGATTATACGATTCAAAAAAATATCCTCTTTCGTCTTTAAAAACGGCCGGTTCGAATATAAACAACCCTGGAAAGTCCGTAGAAATAAAAGGCATTCAAAACTGAGTTTGTATTATAAAAATTATCTCTTTACATATTGTTCATCGTAATACTTTTGATAATCTCCTGAAGTAACATGTTTTACCCATTCTTCATTCATCAAGTACCAATCAACAGTTTTTTCAAGACCTTCTTCAAACTGAAGAGAAGGTTTCCAGCCTAATTCCCTGTTCAACTTTGTGGCATCAATGGCATATCTTAAATCATGACCTGGCCTGTCTTTTACGAAAGTGATCAGTTTCGCAGATTCACCCTGAGGCCTGCCTAATTTCTTATCCATGATATCACAAAGCAAATGCACGATATCAATATTTTTCCATTCATTAAAGCCTCCGATATTATATTTCTCCCCTGTTTTACCATTGTGAAAAATAGTGTCTATCGCCCTTGCATGATCATCTACCCAAAGCCAGTCACGAACATTCTCTCCTTTTCCATAAACCGGAAGCGGTTTATTATTTTTAATATTATTAATCATTAAGGGAATTAACTTTTCCGGGAAATGATGTGAGCCATAGTTATTGGAACAGTTCGACATTAGCACAGGCAAATCATAGGTATGATGATAAGCCATTACAAAATGATCTGAGGAAGCTTTGGAGGCAGAATATGGCGACCGGGGATCATAAGGAGTTTCCTCGGTAAAAAAACCATCTTTGCCTAACGAGCCGTAAACTTCGTCCGTAGAAACATGATAAAATAATTTCCCGCTCATATGGTTTTTCCACTGCTTCAGGCAAACATTTAGCAAACAAGCTGTGCCAAGTACATTCGTTTTTACAAAAGCAAGCGGATCAAGAATCGAACGGTCAACATGGCTCTCTGCAGCAAGATGAATAACCGCATCAAATGCATATTTGCCGAATAACTCATTTACCCGGACCTCATCAGTAATATCGGCCTTTTCAAATTTGTAGTTTGCTTCCTGTTGTATATCGCGTAAATTTTCAAGGTTACCAGCGTAGGTGAGTGCATCAAGATTCACAATAAAGTATTCAGGATATTTTTTTACAAATAACCTTACTACATGCGAGCCGATGAAACCAGCTCCGCCTGTTATCATTATTTTTCTTTTGTATTCCGACATTATAAGCTCCAGTATTTTCTGTTAATAATTTTATTTCGGTAAATACCTTTCAAATCTGCTATCAATGCATTGCCTTTTGTTATTGATACAAAAAAACCGTCATCAAGATGATGATAGGCCTGATGAGGCACTGTGATAACAACAGCATCATAATCATTTGCCGGACGTGTTGTTAAGTGCAAGCCATATTCTTCATATACTTCATCAGAAACGGCATAAGGATCTTCTACATCAACCTTTATATTGAATGCAAGCAGTTCTTTCACGGCATCTACGATTTTCGAATTGCGGATATCGCTTACATTCTCCTTAAAAGTAACTCCTTTTACCAGTACCTTAGGTTCATTAGAATTTTTAACTACATGAGTGATAATTTTCCTGGCTACGTACCTGGCCATGTCATCGTTAATATACCTTGAAGATGATATCACTTTGGATTCGTATCCCAATGCTGCCGCTTTATGTGTGAGATAATACGGATCCACACCAATACAATGGCCGCCAACAAGCCCCGGCTGAAATTTCAAGAAATTCCATTTTGTACCTGCAGCTTCAATTACTTCATATGTGTTAATACCCATTCGGTCAAAAATCATGGAAAGTTCATTCATTAATGCAATGTTTAAATCACGCTGCGTATTTTCAACAATTTTTGTTGCTTCTGCTACTTTTATGGAAGAAGCTTTATATACGCCGGCATTCACAACGATTTCGTATGTTCTGGCAATATTCCGCAATGATTCTTCATCACATCCCGACACTACTTTCATTACGGTTTTTAATGTATTCTTTTTATCGCCGGGATTAATACGTTCTGGTGAATATCCCACTTTAAAATCTTCACCGGCTTTTAAGTGCGAAAATTTTTCAAGCACCGGCAGACAGTCTTCTTCTGTACAACCCGGATAGGTGGTGGATTCATACACAACATAATCTCCTTTCTTCAACACTTTTCCGATTATTTCTGAAGCGTTGATCAGTGGTTTCAGATCAGGGACGTTATATTTATCAACAGGAGTAGGGACGGCCACTATAAAAAAACCTGCTTGTTTCAATAGATTAATGTCATCAGTGAAAACGATATCACTGTTATCAAACAATTCTTTATTTACTTCTTTGCTGGGGTCTTCATGATTTTGCATCATTTTAACCCGTTTTGTATTAATATCAAAACCTATTACTGAAATTTTTTTTGCAAATTCCAGGGCGATAGGGAGGCCTACATAGCCCAGGCCTACTACGGCAAGCTTTGCTTTCTTTTCTATGAGCTTCTGATACATTCTTTACAAAAGTATTTTCTAGTAAAGAATCTGCGCAAATTATTTATTGCTTACAAATTCTTTAGGCTGCTTGTACCACTCTGATGAAGGTAATGATCTGAAATATTCATATGTAACCTTCAAGCCTTCTTTTCTCTTCACTTTAGGTTCCCAGCCTAAAATCTTTTTTGCCCTGCTGATATCCGGCTGCCTTTGTTTTGGATCATCAACGGGAAGAGGTTTATACACAATTTTCTGAGCGGTACCTGTTAACAATATAATCTCTTCCGCAAACTCTTTTAGAGAAATTTCATCAGGGTTGCCGATGTTAACAGGCAAATGATAATCGCTTAATAACAACCTGTAAATTCCTTCTACCAGATCATCTACATAACAAAAAGAACGGGTTTGACTGCCATCTCCGAAAACAGTCAGATCCTCACCACGAAGAGCCTGTCCGATAAAAGCAGGAAGGGCCCTGCCGTCATTCAATCGCATACGGGGCCCATAAGTATTAAAGATGCGAACAATTCTTGTTTCAAGTCCGTGAAAATTATGATACGCCATAGTGATGGCTTCCTGAAAACGTTTAGCTTCATCATAAACACCCCGAGGGCCGACAGGATTTACATTTCCCCAATACTCCTCATTTTGCGGGTGAACTAACGGATCTCCGTATATTTCAGAAGTAGACGCTACTAAAATTCTGGCCCCTTTACTCTTCGCCAATCCCAGACAGTTATGCGTTCCGAGGGAACCGACTTTTAAAGTTTGAATGGGGATCTTTAAATAATCAATAGGGCTTGCCGGCGATGCAAAATGAAGTATGTATTTTATTGGGCCGGGCACATGAATAAACTTGCTCACATCATGATGATAAAATTCAAAATTTTCAAGTTTAAATAAGTGCTCTATGTTTTTAAGATCGCCGGTTATGAGGTTATCCATGCCAATCACATGAAATCCTTCTTTTATAAAACGGTCACATAGATGTGAACCTAAAAACCCCGCAGCGCCGGTTATGAGAACGCGGTCTTTGCTCATGAAATAGTATTATTTTATTTATTGTAAAGGCCATTTGTCGGAACAGCTGTCATGCGCCCAACGCTTTCGTAATAAAAACCAAGTTCTTTGATTGCAGCAATATCAAATAAATTACGCCCGTCAAAAATTACTTTTGATTTGAGGTTAGTTACAATCTTAAGGAAATTTGGCGTCCTGAATTCATTCCATTCTGTAGCGATAATAAGTGCATCAGCTCCATTCAGTGCATCATACTGGTTTTCTACATATTCAATTTTGTCTCCTATTATTGCCTTCACGTTGTTCATAGCTTCAGGATCGAATACACTTAAACTCGCCCCTTCTTTAAGCAATGCATCAATAATATACAATGATGGCGCTTCACGAATATCATCAGTATTGGGCTTGAACGCAAGCCCCCACAAAGCAAATTTTCTTCCTTTAAGGTTATTATCGAAATATTTTTTGATCTTCGGAATCAGATGTAATTTTTGTTTCTCATTCACATTCATTACCGCGTTTAATATCTGGAATTCATAATTCACATCCTTGGATGATTTCACGAGAGCCTGTACATCTTTTGGAAAACATGACCCCCCATAACCAATACCGGGAAAAAGAAATCTTTTGCCGATTCGCTCATCACTTCCTACTCCACGGCGCACCATGTCAACATCAGCTCCAAGTTTTTCACACAACAGTGCAACCTCATTCATGAAAGTGATTTTGGTGGCAAGAAATGAGTTGGCAGCATATTTCGTGAGTTCTGCCGAACGTTCGTCCATAAAAATAATGGGGTTGCCCTGGCGTACAAACGGGTTATACAATTCTTCCATCACTTTCCGGGCTCTGTCAGAACTGGTGCCGACCACTACCCTATCGGGCTTCATGAAATCATCTACGGCTACTCCTTCCCGTAAAAACTCAGGGTTGGATACCACATCAAACTCGCCTTTATAGTTCTTCGCAATAGCTTCACGTACTCTTTCTGCAGTTCCTACGGGAACAGTACTTTTATCAACAATTACTTTATAGCTTTTGAGGATTTTTCCCAGCTGATCGGCCACACCCAGCACAAACCTCATATCAGCCGAACCATCAGCCCCGGGTGGGGTAGGCAGTGCAAGAAAAATCAGTTCTGCGTCTTTTACACCTTCTTCAAGATCGGTGGTAAAATGAAGGCGCTCTTCTTTCAGATTACGGAGAAATAACTTTGAAAGACCAGGCTCGTAAATAGTGATTTCACCATTTGAAAGTTTTTGCACTTTCTTTACATCAATATCTACACAGGTTACGTCATTTCCGGTTTCAGCGAAACAGGTACCCGTTACTAATCCTACATAACCGGTACCAACTAAAGCAATTTTCATATAATAGTCGTTTTATAAAACTGGGTTACATATTGATAAACTCAAGAACAGCAGAGCTGATAAAATTCAGCTGTTCTTCATCAAGTTCTGTATGCATCGGCAAGGAAATCACTCTTTCAGTAAGCCAATCGGTGGCAGGCAAATTATAAGATGAGCCTCCAAATGTAGCAAACATTTGCTGACGATGAGCAGGCACAGGGTAATATATCATTGAAGGAATATTTTTTGTTGCCAGGTATTCATTTAATTTATCCCTGTTTGTGTTTTCAAGTATCAAAGTATATTGGTGAAAGACGTGTTTGCTATACGCGGCCCTAAAAGGAATTGTAATTTTTGCATTACCGGAAAACGCCTTATCGTAATAATCAGCAGCTTTTCTTCTACCATCTATGTATTCATCTAATTTTTTCAGCTTAATATTTAAAACAGCAGCCTGTAACGTGTCTAACCTGCTATTACAGCCCACCATTTCGTGATAATAACGCTTCTGTTGCCCATGGTTGGCAATCATTTTAAGCTTATTCGCTAACGTATCATCATCTGTAAATATTGCTCCGCCATCTCCATAACAGCCTAAATTTTTTGAAGGGAAAAATGAGGTGGTGCCAATAATACCTATTGTTCCTGTTTTCTTTTTTGCGCCATTACTGAAAGTATAATCCGAACCTATAGCCTGAGCATTGTCTTCAATTATAAAAAGGTTATACTTTTCAGCGATTTTTATGATTTCTTCCATTGGCGCCGACTGCCCATATAAATGAACGGGAACAATGGCCTTTGTTTTAGGCGTAATTGCTTTTTCTATAGCGGAGGGGTCAATGCAAAATGTTTTTGTATCCACTTCTACAAAAACAGGCTTCAGCCTTAACAAAGCAACTACTTCCGTAGTAGCCACATAAGTGAAAGAAGGGGTAATTACTTCATCACCCGGTTCAAGGCCGAGCGCCATCATTGAAATCTGAAGGGCATCCGTTCCATTTGCACAGGGAATTACATGTTTTGTTCCAAGATATTTTGCCAGGTGATCAGCAAATTCTCCAACTGGTTTTCCATTAATAAAAGCCGCGCTGTCCAGCACTTCATGAATAGCGATATCTACTTCATTTTTGATTTTCAGATACTGCTGCTTCAGGTCAACCATGTGAATCGGCTTCATATATCTTTTTTAAACGGGCACAAACCTACTGCAAAAAAGTCGTTTATCCAATGTTCGCGAACAGTGAGTTTAACTTGAAGAATGATTCTATCTTTATACATATTTTACCAGGAAATGGAGATGGCCTTCTATAATCTTTTTTTGCTGCTTTACAGAACAGGCGCAGCTTTGATTAGCCCATGGAACCCAAAAGCACGGTTATGGCTAACCGGCAGAAAGAATATTTTAGAGAAAATAAAATCTTCCGGTATATCAGGAGAGCAACGGGTAATATGGATGCACTGTGCATCACTTGGTGAATTTGAACAGGGAAAGCCGGTTATTGAAAAAATCAAAAAAGAATTTCCCTTATATAAAATTTTACTCACCTTTTTTTCACCCTCCGGTTATGAACCGAAAAAAAATTACCATGGTGCTGACTATGTTTTTTATCTGCCCCTCGATTCAAAGGGTAATGCAAAAAAATTCATTGGCTTAACCCGTCCGAAGCTTGTACTTTGGATAAAGTATGAATATTGGTATTATTATCTGGACGAATTAAAAAAACAAAATATTCCAACATTATTGGTATCCGGCGTTTTTCGGGAAGATCAGATCTTTTTTAAATGGTATGGAGGCCTGCACCGTCATATCCTCGCTTGCTTCAGTCATTTATTTGTACAAACGGATGAGGGGAAAAAACTATTAGGTACCATTGGTTTTTCAGGTCATGTAAGCATAAGCGGGGATACCAGGTTTGACCGTGTAATAGAAATTGCCGGCAAATTTGAGCGCATAGAAACAATTGAAAAATTTTGCGCGAATAATAAAGTAATTGTAGCAGGAAGTACCTGGGAAGAAGATGAGGAAGAACTTTGTCATTACGCTTATAAAAACAAACAAATAAAGTTTATTATTGCTCCGCATGAAATTGATGAAGAACGATTGAAAGAAGTTGAAAAGTTGTTCAGGAACACCGTCAGGTATTCAACCCTTAAAAATTTGATGACGGGCGAAAACTCTGACATAAGAAATCAAACCTTTGAAGAGGCGAATGTTGTGATTATTGATAATATTGGGATGCTGGCCAATCTTTACCGGTATGCCGATATTGCCTATGTTGGAGGCGGGTTTGGCGATGACGGCGTACATAATGTGCTGGAAGCTGCCGTTTATGGAAAACCTGTGCTGTTCGGTCCTGTAATTGAAAAATATGTAGAGGCCACAGAGCTTGTAGATTATGGCGGTGGGTTTGTTATTGACAGTGCCCTTGAAGCCGAACAGACTTTTATTCGCCTATTAAAAAATGAAGAAGAATATAATGATGCGTGCCAGGCATCAAAAGAATATGTCTATTCAAGAAAAGGTGCTACAGAAAGAATAATGCAGTTTATTCAGGAAAACCGTCTTTTAACCAATTGATAAAAATGTTTGGAAGGGCCTTTAGTTTCATCCCATCCTAATTTCAGCTTCAGCTCCCTTTCCATCCAGTATTCTGCTTCTGGTAAAATTTTAAAATTATTGATGGTTTTGATACATCTTTCATACATGGCCTCGTCTCCGCGAAAAAGTTCGCTGATGAACACATACCTGTCATTAATACCAATAGCTTTTCGTAAATCTTTTACTGGTTCCCCATGCAGAGAAGAAGCAATTTCTCTGACATCAGATTTTAATTTATCATTCAAAGATTCCTCTTTATTGCCTATTATATCATTTAAATCTTTTGGTAATTCCTGATGCGCCAGTGTCGGTATCTCTTTAAGCGGGTCAAAAGACCAACCATTTTGTTCTTTCTTCCCAGGTTCAGCTACCATCTCATTTATTTCAATGGTTTTTAGTTCTTCCGTTTTTGTTACTACTGCGGTTTCCTCCGGAAGAGTAAATCTCGCAGATGCCGGCATTACCACGGCTACTTTTGCTGTGCTCAAAACGGAAACCGGCCTGTTTACAGCGTGAGACAATTCAGATTCTATCTGCCTGAGAGTAGAGAGCATCTGCTGGTGGGGAACATTTTTTTCAAATTGCTCTTTTAGTTTATTAATAAGTTGCTCTAATCGTTCCATAACTATTTTTGCAAATTCTGTAAGGCCCGATGGCTTATTGTTGATACTGAACCCGGTCATTTAGTTGAAGCCATCAATTACCTTTAATTTATTTTTGCTTCATTGCAATAGGATATCAGTCCTATAAAATTAAAAACAAATTGCGAAATTAATTACAGTTTATGTTCATTGAGCCTCACATAAGAACGGAAAGACGTGGATGGATCGAAGTAATTTGCGGTTCTATGTTCTCAGGAAAAACCGAAGAACTGATCCGCAGGCTGAAGCGTGCAACCATTGCACATCTTGAAACAAAAATTTTCAAGCCTTCAGTGGATATACGTTATCATCGCCAAAATATTGTGTCTCACGATGAAAATGCCATCCCATCGATTCCCGTTGTCAATGCTCAAGCCATCATCGCGCTTTCCGCAAATGTAGATGTAGTAGCTGTCGACGAAGCCCAGTTTTTTGACGCACAATTGCCTGAAGCCTGCGAGCAGCTTGCTTTACAGGGTATAAGGGTAATTGTTGCCGGATTGGATATGGATTATACCGGCAAGCCTTTTGGGCCAATGCCCGATATGCTGGCCAGAGCTGATTATATTACCAAGCTTCATGCCATTTGCGTAAAATGCGGCAATATTGCTAATTATTCTTATCGCAAATCAACCCATAATGCACGGGTCTTATTGGGCGAAAAGGATTTGTATGAGCCGAGGTGCAGGGATTGTTTTTATAAGGGAGAAAATGCTTAATTAAAAAAATTAAATTGAAAAATTTTACCAAAATATTAACCCTTTTTAAAAAAGATGTGCTGCTGGAAGTGCGCCAGCAATACACATTTTATGGCATATTGCTTTATGTCGCTTCTACTATTTTTGTCCTCTACCTGGCCATGGGGCAACCTGAAACCCGTGTCTGGAACGGGCTTTTCTGGATGATACAACTGTTCATTAGCGTAAATGCCATTGCCAAAAGTTTTTTACAGGAAAACAAAGGACGCATGCTGTATTTTTATTCCATAGCCGGTTCAAAAGATTTTATTTTAGCGAAACTGCTTTTCAACCTGGGACTGATGCTGGTAATGAGCGTTGTGAGTTTGTTGCTTTTTCAGCTAATGCTCGGTGACCAGTTGAATAACCCGCTTAAGTTTATTTTCATCAGCTGTTTTGGCGGCATGAGCCTCAGCCTTGTGTTTACTTTTATAGCAGCTATTGCGGCAAGGGCACAACATAATGCAGCACTAATGGCTATTATGGGCTTTCCGTTAATCATTCCGCAACTGTTATTATTGATGCGCTTATCAAACATAGCCTTTGCCAATGTGTACCAAAGTGGCCTGGTCAATATTGTTTTATTATTAACCGGACTTGATATAATGGTTGTAGCTTTATCGGTTATCTTATTTCCTTTCCTGTGGCGCGACTAGTGACAAAAGTTTTATGTAACCGGCATAGCATTACTATTGAACATTCTTGCGTCGCACTCTTCAGCTAAAAAAACTCTGCTGGGCATTGAGGAGAAACCCTGCAAAATAATTACCCATATAGAAAAATCAATCAGACAACGGATGTTTGCCAAATAATATTCTTCAAACAAAATTCTGTTATGTTCAATAATATTCAGAACAAAAACAGATACGCTGCTATGGTTATTAATAATATTTCGCAAAATCATAGTTTACTCTATTTTCATAATTGATAATTCAATAATTTACAAGATGAGTTCGTTTACCCTATTTTTGCAATCCAATAGTGGCAGATATAATACGGTTGCTGCATACTGATGTAAAATCTGCTGCCATAAATATCATTTATGCTTAGGAAAACCTGGTGGAAAATATTGGCACTCCTTTGTCTCCTGTATGCATTTATTGCCGGTTTTTTAGGCAATGTCCCGGCAAAGCCTATTCTTCATGAAACGATCCGCAATATTTATTTCCACGTAGCCATGTGGTTTTGTATGATGATATTCTTTATCGTTTCAGTAGTATATTCTATAAAATACCTGCGCAATAATAAACAGATAAACGATATTTATGCGTTAGAGTTTGCCAACACAGGCATTTTGTTTGGTATGCTGGGATTAACCACCGGCGCTGTTTGGGCCAAGTATACATGGGGGGCATTTTGGAGTAACGACCCTAAACAATTGGGTGCAGCTATTGCCTTATTGATATATTTCGCCTACCTGGTTTTGCGGAATTCCATTACGGACATCGACAAACGGTCACGCATATCCGCAGTTTATAATGTATTTGCTTTTTTTATGTTGTTCCCGACCATTTGGATTATACCGCGTTTGATGGAAAGCCTCCACCCCGGGGGCATGGGTAACCCGGCACTGAATTCCCAGGACATTGACAGCCGCATGCGGCCTATATTTTGGTTTGGCGCTATCCCGGGCTGGGCGTTGCTCGGCACATGGGTTGCTACCTTGCGCATACGTTTCAAATTTTTAGAAGAAAAGAAACTCAGCAATGGATAAAAAGATCTATCGTATATTATTTACGTTCATCATTTCGTTATTAGTAAACCCATCATGGGCCCAGAACAGCACTGATAAAGTTCAGATGGCCGATGCCATGCACAGCAACGGAAAAATTTATGTGGTAGTAACTGTTCTCGTAATTATTTTATTGGGCCTTTTTTTGTACCTGATGAGGCTTGATAAAAAAATCAGCAAGATGGAAAAGAGTTAATAAAGCAGTAAGTTAACCATAGTAAGTAACAGGCAACCTTCTTATTTACCCTTTACCGTTAACTACAGGATCAGCTTCCAATATGAAATTAAAATCGTAAACCTAAAAATTACATCATGGCTGCACCAACAGAGTACAAATTCTTCGAAGCCGTTGAAAAAAGCTTTGATAAAGCCGCAAAGTTCACAAACTGGGATACTGGTATTTTAGAACAGATTAAACAATGCAATTCAGTTTACAGGATGATGTTCCCGGTAAAAATCGGAGATAAAATTGAAGTTATAAAAGCGTATCGCGTTCAGCACTCACATCATAAGTCGCCATGCAAAGGCGGAATCCGTTTTTCACTATCAGTCAATCTGGATGAAGTAATGGCGCTTGCGGCATTGATGACTTATAAATGCGCCATCGTAAATGTTCCCTTTGGAGGTGCCAAAGGCGGAATTTCCATAGATCCTAAAAAATATACTCCTTACGAACTGGAAAAAATCACAAGAAGATATACATCTGAACTCATCAAAAAGAATTTCATAGGCCCCGGAACGGATGTTCCTGCACCGGATTATGGAACAGGTGAAAGAGAAATGGCATGGATACTTGACACCTACACGAGTATGCGTCCCGGTGAAATAGACGCTTTAGGATGCGTTACAGGAAAACCTGTTTCACAGGGCGGAGTCCGCGGACGCCGCGAAGCAACAGGGCTTGGCGTTTTTTATGGCATTCGCGAAGTATGCAATATGAAAGACATAATGGATAAAGTGGGGTTACCAACAGGTGTGGAAGGAAAAACCGTTGTTGTGCAGGGGTTGGGTAACGTGGGTTATCATGCAGCCAAATTTTTCCGGGAAGGTGGTGCAAAAATAATTGCACTTGCGGAATTTGAGGGAGCCATTACCAATCCCGACGGATTGAATGAAGAGGAAGTCTTTCAGCACAGGAAAAAAACAGGATCCATATTGAATTTTCCTGGAGCTAATAATATTATCAAATCAAAAGAAGCGCTGGAATTGCAGTGTGATATTTTAATACCGGCTGCATTGGAAAATGTAATCAATGGTGAAAACGCCCCAAATGTAAAAGCCAAAATAATCGGAGAAGCTGCCAACGGGCCACTTACTCCTGAAGCTGATGAAGTATTCATTAAAAAAGGAATCGTAGTTGTTCCTGACATGTACCTTAATGCAGGTGGTGTTACCGTTTCTTATTTCGAATGGCTTAAAAACCTGAGCCATGTTCGTTACGGCCGTATGGAAAAGCGTTTCACCGAAAATATGAACACCCGTATACTAAACCAGATAGAAGACCTTACAGGAAAAAAGGTTATCAGCAAAGAAAAAGAATTCATTCTGCATGGAGCAGATGAAGTGGACATTGTGTATAGCGGCCTGGAAGAAACAATGATATCTGCTACAAGAGAAATTATTGATTGCTGGAAAAGTAATGACAAAATACCCAATATGCGAACAGCTGCTTATATTGTTGCCATCAACAAAGTAGCAACATCCTATGCTGAGCTCGGTATTTTTCCGTAATAATAGAACGCTGATTTTTTTTATTTCCCCAGCTGCCATGGCAACTGGGGATTTTTAATTTTAGAAGCTGATTAATAATTAAAAATGACAATAATATAATCCACGGGTCGTTTTTTACCAGGTGGACAAGGTAATTATTACATTCCATTTCAGGAATTACGGTTACCTGTTTGCGTTAGAGATTTTTTGTTATAATAAACCAATCTTATGAACAATGTTTTGACGGGGAACCCGCTTATTTCTTTCGGCTATCATTTACGTAGCAGCACAAACGGTTTCAATACAACAACTGCCTTCACTTCAAATTTAGCGTCAGTATTTCCAAAAATTTATTGAATCTTTTATAAACCGGTCTTTTTCGGCGCCGACTTCCCTGGCACAAACTGATATTTTCAATTAAACAATCAAGGCAAAACCGAAAATAACTAAACAGGCTTCATTACTCTCACATAGGATTTTAAGATGGACCAAACGGGCCCGGATTCTTCCGGGCCCTATTTTATATGGATTATTGCCCGTAAGAAGGAAGTACAGGTATGGTTTCAAAATCAATAAGCCCTTTCTTATATCCGTAACAATATTCTCCGTTAGTGATCACCAGGTATTTTACGGGTATTGCAATATTATAGTTCAAAGCCTGCCACAGAACGGTTTTATCTAAACCAATATTCATCCCCTTACATTCCACCATCATCCAGGGTTTTGCTGCATCATCAAATATCAGAATATCAAACCGTTTATTCATTTCTCCCAGTTTCATTTTCCTTTCGATGGCAATGTATGCAGGCGGATATTTTTTTATTTCGACAAGGTATCGCACAAAATTCTGTCGCACCCATTCTTCCGGAGTGAGGCGAACCCATTGCTTGCGCAGTTCATCGAAAATATATTCTTTACCAGCGTCCTCTTCTTTTATTTTGAAGGGATGATGCGGATAATATATTTTAATCATCTGGGAAAACTATTTGCTAAATTTACCGCATGAAGTTGTGAAATTATTTTTTATAAAAAGAAGTTTATTAAAATATTTTCACAGCCATCAGAAACAAAGGAATGTATAAAAAAGCGGGAATTGGTTGACTGCTTTCATTTATACATTTACATTTATTAGCATTTCAAAGTTGGATATGCTGCTGCTGAATAGCATTATTTCTGTACATGCCGGCATGGTAACCATGCTAAATTGTATGGAAATACCGGTTAGATAAATTAAAATCTATTAACTAATGAAAAGTAAAGAAGAGATTGTACAAAACTGGTTACCGCGGTACACCGGTGAAAAACTGGAAAATTTTGGCGAATACATTTTACTTACCAATTTCAGCAATTACGTTGACCTTTTTGCAAAATGGCATAAAGTGGATGTAGTCGGCGAGAACAAGCCGATGCAATGTGCAACTGCCGGGGATATCAGCATTATTAATTTCGGTATGGGTAGCCCGACCGCTGCTACCATTATGGACCTCCTGACTGCTATTAACCCAAAAGCTGTTTTATTTTTAGGAAAATGTGGCGGGTTGAAAAAAAGAAACAAAATAGGAGACCTTATTTTACCCATCGCCGCTATCAGGGGCGAAGGAACATCGAACGACTATTTCCCACCTGAAGTGCCTGCACTGCCTGCATTTGCATTGCAAAAAGCAATTTCCACAACCATCCGTGATTACCAGGTGGATTACTGGACGGGAACTGTGTACACTACCAACCGCAGGGTTTGGGAACATGACGATGCATTCAAGGAATACCTGAAGAAAATCCGCGCTTATGCTATTGATATGGAAACAGCCACTATTTTTTCAGTGGGTTTCTTTAATAAAATACCTACTGGTGCATTATTGCTTGTAAGCGATCAGCCCATGATTCCGGAAGGAGTAAAGACAGAAGAAAGTGATATAAAAGTAACCGGTAATTTTGTTGAAAACCATATCAAAATCGGCATTGATTCATTAAAGCAACTGATCAATAATGGCTTAACGGTTAGGCACCTGCGGTTTTAGTATTCATCAATCATCATCGTTATTATTACGGTTTAGGTAATAAGAATTATCCAGGTAAAAGAATACTCCGCTTTTGTATTTGGAAAATAAAAGATGTTTGAGTTGTTCTTCAAACTGAGGGATAACCGGTTTATCTTTCTTCAATTTTTTGTTTATCAGCAACACGAGGCTGTTATCACTGCCGACCTCATTAAGATTTTCAGGTTGAAGCCCGCTAATACCCATTTGCCAGCTTTCGTCGTCCTTGCTGTTTTTATATTTAAAAAAATAAGCCCATCCTTTTTTTAATTTGTATTGTACAAATTTTTTACCAACAAATTCTATTGCAATATCCTCTTTTGAGGGGTGTGAGCCAATGATGCTGCTCCTTGCCATATCCAGCTGGGTGGCATATTGCGCAGGAAAAATATTCTTATGCCCAATATGCTCCAGGCTTTTGTAAAGATTAAACCTATACTTGTCGTCCTTTGCCAGATTCTGTAAAATGCTGTCGGCAACCGGCTTCCTGTACCTGATCATCAGCACGGCGGTATTTAAACGAAGAGATGCATCTTTGCTTTGCAAAAGTTTTTCGAAAAATTTCGGAACAACGTTGTTCTTATCATAAAAAGGCATCAGTAAAACAGCATAATCATCCAGGCCGTTATTCTCGTCTCCGGCATTGTCATTGTTGTTATAACGATTGAAAGCAACATCATCGTCCTTTTTTTGTTCTCCCTGTTCATCATGAGCCATTTGCTTTTTTAACTGAATTTTAGCCCCGAAATAAATTTTATTGAAGTAATCTGTGTAATCATCCGCTTTTATATACCCGCTATCTACCAGATTGGTGAGAAGAGACTGCACATCATCCTTATAATCATCAACAGACGACAACTGCAATAATTCCGGAAATAACATGCGGGCCAGCTTCAATGAATCTCCAATATCCTGAAACAGGTAATTATAATCTGAAGAATTATTGAAAACGGGCGGGTCTTGCAATAGCAATACTTTTAAAACATCATAAGAACGGCTCGTTTTATTTTTAGCCAAAGCTTTTACTACAGCATTCTGGAATGCGCTGGTATCTCCCGATTTTTCAAAAATTCTTTTTAATCCGCTAACCACATCACCCAAAACACTTGAGTCACGGATGTAACCCAGTTCATTAATCAGTTTTGTTTTGGTATCAAAATAATCATTATTGTTATAATACAAGGCATCAATTGCTTTCAATAACCTCGGTAAAGCTTTTGGGCCAAAATAAACATTCGGGATAGCAGCTCTCGCTTTTTTACTGATTACAGAATCTTTGCTGTAAAAATCATGAAAGAACAGGTCAAGTTTGTCTGTAAAAACAGATTCAGAGGTATTTTTTCCAATAGGTTTAAGGCTCTCATAAAAACGGGAAACCAGGTCGCTTTTATCAATGGAATCGTTTAGACTCATTATGCGGTAAAACCTATTGTCCTTTACAAACATCCAGCTATTAATCAGCCTTGATGATCCCGTATCAGAAAAAACATATTTGTAGCCAAACACAGAATCATTTAACCTGAACGCTGATTTATTTTGAATAATCAGGTTTTGCCTGATGCGCTTTTCATTTACTTCATCTTTCCAGAAAGTAGCAGTGTCTTTCGGGTAGTAATATTTTGGATATGGCTCCATTGAAACATAAACGGCCTCGCCGGTTGAATCATCTTTAAACAAAGCGTTTTTACTATGAGGCCAGTAATTATTATATTCGGAGAGCGCGTTTAAAAATTCTTCGCTGGTGGTTTTTTCATATATCGTCCTGATATTTCCGTCGATATCGGGTACAACGGGGGTGGATACACTGATGTTCATAAAGGTATCAACATAATTCCGGTAGCTGTAATAATGAAAAGGTTCAAAAGAGAAAGAATCAAAAAATAATGAAAAAGATTTATTTTTTTTGCTTCTTGTTGCAAGCATAAAATAATGCGCCCCTTTAATAATGTACCGGGCTTTGATATAATCGCCTTCCTTCAAACGATATTCCGCGTCAATAACAGGCCGGCCGTTTTGAACACTGTATTTCGTAGTGATCGTCTTGTCTTTATCTACACACTCGGAAAGCCTGAAACTTTCTTCCATCATACGTATATTGAATGAATCTTCTTCCAGGAAATGAAAGTTCTGAACACTTTTCTTTAAAATAAGATAAGCATCCCCGTTGGCAGAATCATTGGCCTCATATTCCCATCTGGGAATAGCATCAAAACCTGTAACATTTTTTGATACAAAAGGCATTTCAGGCAATTGCACTTTGAAACCGCCGGTCGATGGTTCGTAATCAACCCGGGAACCTGTATTGCCTTTTTTAATATTTATTGAATTAAAAAAGTTATTGGCTTCATCTCCTTCAGCATAATTCCCGGTACCACTGATTTTAAATACAATTACTTCGAATGGTGTAACGAAAATATTATACCGCTGAACGTCTCCCCGACGTGTTTTATTAGTTACATCATATCCTCTGTAACCATTACAGTTTATTAATTTCTTAGAAAGAATTTTTCCCGGGGTGTTCTCGTATAACAAACTATCCATTTTCCTTAATACGGTTTCCGTAGTCTGACCTAAAAAACAACTATACGTTGGAACACGTGTAACCATGTAATAAGCGCCGTTGCTCATATCGGCATATTGCCAGGAATCGTTAAAACGGCTGTCTTCTCTTTTGTATAATTTACCCGGAAGTTTTACAGAAAACTGGCCATCGTCTGAAGTGAAAGCTGAAAAACTGACCGGTACTTTTATTTTGTCAATTTCATCGCGTTGTGCTGCATCGCGATCCTGAATAAGTATGGGACGCAATTTGTACCCCTTTTGTCGAAGTAATTCTATCACCCCTCTTTTTCCCGGTAAATGAGCAGCACCAACACCAACAAATAAAGAATGCTTTTTTAGTATACTGTCAATCGAGTTTGCCTGAATTTCATTTCTTTTATATAAAAATTTTTCCAGGTACGCATTTGATGGCTGCATAATATGCTCAAGGGAGTCGAGCAAATCCAAATCACCGCGACGGTAAGCATCCTGTGTTTTCTTTTCAATATCATAGATGGATTCTCCTTCCGTATCGGTACTCCTGTGTTTCTTATCTTTCATCATATCCTGCGTGGCTTCAAGAATCAATTTCTCCGTTTCAAAATAATTTTCTACACCGGTAGCCTGTTTGCCTAACTTCCTGCCAGTTTGATAAATATATAAATCGAGATAGGTGTCTTCTTCAAAATCTGCTCTTTGCTGATAAGTACGGTACAAAAGGCCGTTAATAATAGTAGGTTCTTCGCTCAATGCTGCTTTCAGTTTGTCTTCATATTTCTCAATCTGGAAAGACTTTTCATTCAGGTAATCATTAGGCGCACCCTGAGAAAAAAGGCGAAGGTTATTCTGCATTTTCTGAAAACGGAACATCTGATCCTGCCATAATTGTGGGTCAAGTTCAAGTGCCACAACATCTGAATTTCTGATACCAAAATAAAATGAATCACTAAGATTAAACACCATTTTGCTGCTAACATGCATCGTGCCAAAAAGGTAGGATGGTTTAACAAGCCCGTTTCCGGTTATTTGCCATAATAAGGCCGGATATTTTTTTTGTTCAGTTTTTTGAGCGGATACAAAAAAATAAGATAAAAAGATAAAAAAAAGTATCGAGCTGCTGCGCATATAGTTCAATCTCATCTGGGTATTATCAGTTGGTATGAAGATGCATAAAAGACGGAAAATCATAAAAATTATTTTACAAATGCGTTGATAATACCATAAGTTTTACCCGTTGGGGCATTCTTTGCTATTTTCGAATTCTTATTTCGTATTTTGCTTATGTTCCCCTAACTTTGCACCCCTAAAAAATCATGCCGTAACATGATACCAAACCGGGTGCCGTAAGGCCTGGTTTGTAATGGGAGTTCTCTTGTATCCCTCCTTACCAGCACGCTGGTATCATGTGGCGTTATAAAAAAATTTAAACCCACATGAAGTTATCCCAGTTCAGATTCGATCTTCCTTTAAACCTGATTGCCCAGCACCCTACGAAAAAAAGAGAAGACAGCAGAATGATGGTTGTTCATCGTCAGACCGGGCAAATTGAAAACAAGCATTTCCGCGACATATTGGATTATTTCAATGACAAAGATGTGTTTGTAGTAAACAACACCAAGGTATTTCCGGCCCGTATGTATGGACGTAAGGAGAAAACAGGTGCAAAGATTGAGGTGTTCCTGCTTCGCGAATTAAATAAGCCAAACCGTTTATGGGACGTTATTGTTGACCCGGCAAGAAAAATCCGTGTAGGGAACAAATTATACTTTGGTGAAGCCGATGAACTGGTTGCTGAAGTAATTGACAATACTACAAGCCGCGGACGTACGATTCGTTTTTTGTGGGATGGTACTGATGAAGAGTTTCGCCAGATACTTGAAATACTGGGTGAAACACCTTTGCCCAAATATATTAAGCGAAAACCTGACGAAGAAGATAAAGAGCGCTATCAAACGGTTTATGCAAAACATGAAGGTGCTGTAGCTGCACCAACTGCGGGGCTTCATTTTAGCAAGGAGCTCATTAAACGGCTCGAAATAAAAGGAATCCGTTTTGCTGAAGTAACTTTACATACAGGCCTTGGAACTTTTCGGCCGATTGAAGTGGAAGATTTGAGCAAACACAAGATGGATGCAGAATATTACCGTATTGACGATGAAGCCTGCAAGATTGTGAATAAAGCAAGGTTATCCAATCACCGTGTGTGTTCTATAGGAACAACCACCATGCGTGCATTAGAATCATCTTTTACTGCAGAAAAATTACTGAAGCCTTCTGAGGGCTGGACAAATACGTTCATTCATCCACCTTATCAATTCAATATTGCTGACGCATTGATCACGAATTTCCATTTGCCAAAAACGAGCTTGCTGATCATGACTTGTGCATTTGCAGGGTATGACCTTGCTATGGAAGCTTATAAAAAGGCGATAAAAGACAAATACCGTTTCTTCAGCTACGGAGATGCAATGCTGGTGGTTTAAATGATTATTGCACCGCTGCAACACAGAAAAACTTATCGCTTCTGTGTTGCAGCAGCAAATTTACCCATGCATGGTTTCATAAATCGAGAGCAGTTTTTTAGCAGAAGCTTCCCATGTAAATTCGGCTGCCCTGTTTTTTCCTTTTTGCTTGTAGTTATTCAGGGTTTCATTATTAGTCAGAAGACTTATGATTGCTTCAGTAATTTGCTGCGGCTTAAAAGGGTCAACAAGCAAAGCTGCGCCAGCCGCCACCTCTGGCATAGATGAGGTGTTGGAAGTAATAACAGGAACGCAGCAACCCATCGCTTCAAGGATTGGCAACCCAAAACTTTCGCGTAATGATGGATACAGAAATACAGTTGCCGAACTGTACATCAGCGGCATTTCTGAGGGCGGCACATAACCGGGAAAAATAAAATATTTAAAATACTGAGATAGCCTGGATTCTGAAAGCATTTCTTCGACCAACGATTTTTCATAATCCAAAATGACCAAAGGAATAATATCCTTCGTTTGGCTGCAATAATCAGCAAATGCCTTGATAACGTTCGGAGTATTCTTTTTAGGCGCTGTGTTACCGAGGAACAATAAAAAATTTTCAGGCAGGTTATACTTTTCTCTGAAGGCTGTCAATTCATCTGTTGTAAAATTATTATTGAACCTCTTATTTACTGCATTGTAGACAACTTTTACTTTCTCTTCAGGCAATTTTAATTTCTCAATAATTGTTTGTCTTTCAAAATCAGATACCGTAATAATAATTTTGCTTTTCTCGACCACTTTGGGAACAACAAATCTTCTATAAAGATTTCCAAAATTCTGGTAAGCGGTTCCTTTAAAATCCACCTTCTCCAGGTAAATAATATCATGAAGCGTGAGCAGAAGTGGTACAGTAAGTTTTAACGGAGCTGTATTACATGTGCAATGAAGAAAATCAACTTTATTTTTCCTTACGGCCTTGGGTAACCGAAATTGCTCCCAGTCAGCATAAGTATAAGAAGGTATAGTTTCTATTTTGAAATTAGACTGTTCAGTGAGGCACTGCCTGTCTGCATCATCTTTGGCAAAAAGAACATATTCATTTCTCGTTTCTATACGTTGAACCTGTCTGATCAGTTCCAGAGCAACTACCTCCATGCCATGTTTTTTTGGCCTGAATATTCGTTGTACTTCAATTCCTATCTTCATTATTAAATTTTATAAATTGGGGCAAGTTTAGTTAATAAGGCTCAATTGTGCAAACCTTCATCAACACCTATGACCGATTTTGCATAAATTAGACACGTCAATACTTTTTTTTATGAAACGAATTCTTCTTGTTTTTATTTATTCCTGCTTTTTTATGACTGGCTTTTCCCAAACAATCATACCGCTTTACAAAGATGAAGTGCCTAATTCAAAACAAACCTCAGATGAAGAATCCTCAACATATGAAGGACCTGATAGGATTTTAATTATCCATAACGTTTCACGGCCATCCCTAACCGTATATCTACCGGATAAAGGAAAAGCTAACGGAACATCAGTGATCATCTGCCCTGGCGGTGGCTATTCTGTGCTGGCGGCGAGCCATGAAGGCGCCGATGTGGCAAAAAAATTTAATGACTGGGGAATTACTGCTTTCGTTTTAAAATACAGGATTCCCGATAATAAAACCATGGTGAATAAAGAAATTGGGCCGCTTCAGGATGCACAAAAGGCAATTCAAACGGTTCGCGAAAGAGCAAAAGAATGGAATATTAACCCGAATAAAATTGGTATTATGGGTTTTTCTGCAGGGGGGCATTTGGCATCAACTGCAGGCACTCATTTTAATCATGTGGTTATTGATAATAAAAACAACATCAGTCTTCGGCCAGATTTTATGGTTCTTATTTATCCGGTGATTAGTTTTTCCGATAGCATCGGGCATATTGGTTCAAGAGATAATCTGCTTGGGAAGGATCCATCTGCAGAAAAAATAAAAGAATATTCGAACGAATTGCAGATCAATTCTAACACGCCTCCTGCATTTTTAGTTCATGCAGGAGATGACGGTGTAGTGAAAGTGCAGAACAGTATTTATTTTTATGAGGGCGAACAAAGAAATAAAATTCCTGCCGAGATGCATATCTATCCAAGAGGTGGCCATGGATTTGGAATGCATAACCCAACTACCAAAGATGAATGGATAGAAAGATTGAAGAATTGGCTGGAAGTACTGGGATTTTGAAGGATTTTTGAATTTATGGCATGAAGAAAAATATGGCAATTCTAATCAGCAGTACGTTGCCATCCGTAAGCGTGAAGAAGAATTATTGTGATAAAAATTACTGACACAACCATACTTTAATGGGATTACAAGAGCTAGTTTTACACAGAAGAAAACAAAAAAGCCTTTCAGCAAAAACTGAAAGGCTTTTTTAAATGAATATGGCAGCTACCTACTCTCCCGCATTGTGGTGCAGTACCATCGGCCATGAGGGGCTTAACTTCTCTGTTCGGTATGGGAAGAGGTGAACACCCTCGGCAAAACCACCATAAGAAAATGAACGCTACAACGCTGAAGGCTTAATGCCAAACACCACAGAGTGTATTGCGTATTGCGTTACGCTTTTCGCGTAAATAAAATCATATTGGGAGGTTGTAATACTGAAGTAAAAAAAATTAAAGCATACGGGCAATTAGTACTACTCGGCTTTAGTGTTACCACTTTTACACCTGTAGCCTATCAACGTCATAGTCTTTGACGGCCCTTAAAAGTAAACTCATCTTGTGGAAGGTTTCACGCTTAGATGCTTTCAGCGTTTATCCTGTCCGTGCGTAGCTACTCTGCACTGCACCTGGCGGCACAACAGATACACCAGCGGCACGTACGACCCGGTCCTCTCGTACTAAGGTCATGACCACTCAATTTACTAACGCCCATCACAGATAGGGACCGAACTGTCTTGCGACGTTCTGAACCCAGTTCACGTGCCACTTTAATCGGCGAACAGCCGAACCCTTGGGACCTTCTCCAGCCCC